>Ga0308163_10000013_pt1 | contig 608268 bp, 553 predicted proteins | sample PhyTR1_FD_201037 | JGI IMG/M metagenome (GOLD analysis project Ga0308163, IMG submission 201037) | Phyllosphere microbial communities from UC Gill Tract Community Farm, Albany, California, United States - DLSLT.R1 | ecosystem: Host-associated > Plants > Phyllosphere > Unclassified | place...
ACCTTAAGGTGGTTATTGCGGCGGGGCTCACCTCTTCCCATCCCGAACAGAGAAGTTAAGCCCGCCTGCGCAGATGGTACTGCAGTTATGTGGGAGAGTATGTCGTCGCCTTTCTTTTGAAAACCCCGTTTTTAAATGGGGTTTTTTATTCTAACTTTTGCCTATAGAAATATAAGCAATATGGTACCTTAGCTCAGATGGTAGAGCAATGGACTGAAAATCCATGTGTCCCTGGTTCGATCCCTGGAGGTACCACATAATGCTCGGATGGTGAAATTGGTAGACACGCTGGACTTAAAATCCAGTGAACAGCAATGTTCGTGCGGGTTCAAGTCCCGCTCTGAGTACTAAAACTTCAATTAGCTTTTGTTAATTGAAGTTTTTTTTTGATCTAAACTGAAATTGTTTTTCTCTTCACGAATATGCTAAAATATTAGATTTCAAAAGCTGTTTTAATCAGAAATTTTATATTTTTACTTCTATATTTAACTTTAAATCTCATTTTCAACAATGCAAAATGTTTTTCTCAAAGAAGATTGTGATCAGTTTATTATTAGGATTAATGAGCTTAAAACAGATTCTCTGCCACTTTGGGGAAAAATGTCTGTTGATCAAATGTTGGCTCATTGCAACGTTACGTATGAAATGGTTTATGATACTATCCATTCGAAGCCAAATGCTTTTATGAAGCTTCTTTTAAAGCTATTGGCTAAAAATAAAGTTGTCAATGAAACTCCTTATCCAAGAAGCCTTAGTACTGCCCCACAATTTATTATTAAAGGCAATCGTGATTTTGAGCTAGAAAAAAACAGACTGATTACCTATATTCAAAAAACGCAAGAATTAGGAGAAAAAGAATTTGAAGGGAAAGAATCTCTTTCTTTTGGTAAGTTGTCTTCTAAAGAGTGGAATAATATGTTCGCGAAACATTTAGATCATCATTTATCTCAATTTGGTGTTTAAATAATTTTGTAGCTATGAGAATTTATACCATTATGTTTTTTCTTTTTTTAGGATTATCTTCGAATGCTCAAAAGCAAGAAGTTCAAAAATGCATTGAATCTTTTTTTGAAGGATTTCATCAGAGAGATTCAACAAAGATCAAATTGGTTTGTTCGAATAAAATGATTTTGCAATCTATTAGTGAAAGCGCTGTCAAAGGAAATAAATTATCTGATGAAAGCGTGAAAGAGTTTTATAAATCTATTGCATCTATTCCTTCAAGCATGAAATTCCAAGAAAAAATATTGAGTTATACTATTCAGATTGATGGAGCAATGGCGCATGTTTGGACACCTTATGAATTTTATTTAAATGAAAAATTCAGTCATTCTGGTGTAAATGCTTTTACTTTATTTAAAGAAAAAGATTCGTGGAAGATTATCTATTTGATTGATACAAGAAGAAAATAATTAATTTTTAAGGATTTCAGTATTGTAGTATAAGCAAATATCGGTTAAAAGACATTCAGAGCATTTAGGTTTAGGTCTGCAGATTTCACGACCTAGAAATGAAATTGCCATTCCTATTTCTGACCAAATATCTTTCGGTAAAGCCTGCATTAAATCTTTCTCTACTTTATTACCATCTTTAGATTCCTTAATTATTCCAATTCTTGGTGCAACTCTTATTACGTGTAAATCTGCAATAATTCCTTCAGCTGGTTGGCCGGTTTCTCTCAAAATCACGTTTGCAGATTTTCTTCCAATGCCTTTCAATGCAATTAAACCTGACATGGTTAAAGGAATATTGCTATCCTCTTTTATGGTTTTCGCTATATCCAAAAGCCATTGTGCTTTAGTTCCGTGATTACGAACTTTAGTTATGTAGGGTAAAAAAGTTTCTAGATTAGTTTTTGATAGACTCTTAAGCGTTGGGAATTTTTCAAATAAGACTGGTGCAATTGAGTTGATATTGGCATCAGAATCTTGAGCAGACAAAACAACCATAACTAATAACTGATATGGATTTTGATAATCTAAAGGATGTTTTTTGTTTTTATACTTTTTTAAAATGGGTCTTAATTTAGCTTCCCAATCTAAAGTTTCTCCAAATAAATCCATTTTTCTAAATTTATTTAATATTGATATTTAAATAGTTATCTATAAAGTTAGTTGATTTTAATGAATTCTAGAATTTTTCTGATTACATTTTGATTTCCTAGTATTTTTCTGTGTCCTAGCCCATCAGTTAAAAATAAAGATCCATTTTTAAGATTTTCATAAATATGCTTTCCAGCTTTTACAGATACTTCAGGATCATCATTATCATGTATAACCAAAACAGGAATATTAATTTTTTGAGCTGCTCGATAGGCTGAAAAATCATCCATTATTACTTGATATTTACTTTCAAAAGCATCTCTCAAATGATTGCTAATTTCTTTTCGTAAACCCAGTTTAGAAGTGAATTCATCTAAAATATACTGAATAATATCACCACTTCCTATAATTACAGCTTTTTCTACTTTAAATCCAACTTTAATCGCATTTAGAACCGACATTCCGCCTAAAGAATGCCCAATTGCAATTTCAAAAGGACCAAATTGTTTTTCTATTTCTAAGATAGAGGCTATAAACTCTGACATTATTGTTGTCGTTCCTTTTGATTTTCCATGTGCAGGAGCATCAAAACTAACTGTTGAATATCCCTGTGCCAAAAGTTCATCAGCAATTTTAAAGAGTTGCGTTCCTCTTCCAGACCAGCCATGAACCAATAATACTTTGCGTTGACTTTGTCCGTATGAGTATGTAACGATACTTTTATCAATTGAAGGGACATAGATTAATTCTTGAATGCTTTTGGCATCCATTTCTAATTCTCTTTTCGGAACTTTATGCTTTATAGGTGTTGTAAAAATCTTTGCGGCAAATTTTGTAACTAGTTTTGTGGATATAAAAGCACAAATTTTCGCAGATATTATAATAATCTTAGGAATTTTTAATGATTTAGTAGGATTAATTGCCTTTTTTGCCATTTCAATAAAACTTATTTAAAGGAAGGATTTTGGATGTTTTTTTGCTAAATTTAAAAAGCATAAAAGTAGTATATAAATGATTGCTTCTTATGATAATCACAAATTAATTTCGGAAATGGAAATATTTCATATTAGTGCAGAATGTTATCCTGTAGCAAAGGTTGGGGGATTAGGCGATGTAGTTGGTGCATTGCCAAAATATCAACAAGCTGCTGGTCATTCTGTTAGAGTTGTACTTCCTTGCTATGAAACGAAGTTTAAAAATGAAAATGATTTTGAGTGTGTTCATTGGGGTACAGTTGAATTAGGAAATTTTAGTTTTCCGTTTAGTGTTCTAAAAGAAAAAACAGATAAGTTGGGTTTTGAATTATATCTAATAGAGATTAATGAATTATTTAATCGCCCAAATATTTATGGTTACGAAGATGATATCGAGAGATTTTTATCTTTTCAGATTGCTACGCTTGATTGGATTATAGCACGCAATACAACTCCAGATGTTATTAATTGTCATGATCATCATACAGGTATTATTCCATTTTTACTGCAGTTTGCTTATAAATATGAAAGCATAAAAAATGTAAAAACAGTTATTACGATTCATAACGGTTTATATCAAGGTTGGTTTGGTTTTGATAAATTATATTATCTGCCAAAATTTGATTTAAAACATGTCGGATTCTTAGAATGGAGTAATTCTATCAATTCTTTGGCAGTTGGTATTAAATGCGCCAATGCTGTAACTACAGTATCTCCAAGTTATTTAAATGAAATTAATATTTCAGCAAATGGTTTAGAATCTTTATTTAATTCTGTGAGAAATAAATCTAAAGGAATTTTAAACGGAATTGATATTGAAGTCTGGAACCCGATGAAAGATCAAATGATTGAGGAGAATTATTCGATTGATGATTTTGAAGCTGGAAAAAGAAAGAATAAAGAGAAACTGTGTGAACAATTTGAGCTAGATCCATCAAAACCATTATTTAGCTTTATTGGTCGATTGTTTGAAGAAAAAGGAGGTGATTTGCTGCCGCATGCTGCTGCTTTGGCTTTATCTGAACATTTTGGGGAAATTAATATCTTGATTTTAGGTTCAGGAAATTCAGAAATTGAGACGCAATTAACTCAATTACGAAATGATTATAAAGGAAATTATAATGTTTTTATAGGTTATAATGAAGATTTAGCGCATTTGATTTATGCAGGTTCAGATTACATTTTAATGCCTTCTAGGGTGGAACCTTGTGGATTAAATCAGATGTATGCAATGCGTTACGGAACAATTCCGATCGTTAGAAGAACTGGAGGATTAAGAGATACGGTTATTGATTTTGGAGATGAAGGAAATGGCATTTGTCATGATCAGGCTTCGGTTGCTGATGTATGCTATTCAATAAATCGTGCTGTTAGGTTGTATGAGGATAAAATAAACTTCAATAAAGTTTTAAAAAGAGGAATGTCAGCAGATCATTCCTGGGAAAGAGTTTGCCAAGAATATATCGAAATATACAACTTAATAATTCAGCAAAATGAAATTTAAAAAGAAAAATGTAGTTGCCATTATTTTAGGAGGTGGACAAGGTTCACGTTTATTTCCATTGACAGAAACAAGATCGAAACCTGCAGTTCCGATTGGAGGAAAATATCGTTTGGTCGACATTCCTATTTCCAATTGTATCAATTCGGATATTTTTAAAATATTTGTTTTGACGCAATTTAATTCTGCCTCTCTAAATGCCCACATTAAAAACACTTTTAATTTTAGTATTTTAAGTCAATCATTTGTAGATATTTTGGCGGCAGAACAGACTCCAGATAATCCAACTTGGTTTCAAGGAACGGCAGATGCTGTAAGGCAATGTATGTCACATTTTTTGAAACATGATTTTGACCATGCTTTAATTCTTTCGGGGGATCAATTATATCAAATGGATTTTAACGAAATGCTTGAAGCGCATATCGCTGCTGATGCTGAAATTTCTATTGCAACGTTGCCTGTAAATGCCAAAGACGCTCCCGAATTTGGAATTTTAAAGACCAATCACGAAAGTGTTATTGAAGCTTTTATTGAAAAACCACATCCATCACTGTTGCCTGAATGGGAATCGGAGGTAAGCGAACAAATGGAGGAAAAAGGTAAAAAATACCTTGCCTCAATGGGAATTTATATTTTTAATAAATCTTTGTTACAGGAGCTAATGGCTGACCAAGAAACAAAAGATTTTGGCAAGGAAATTATCCCGCAATCGGTAGGAAAACATAAAATATTAAGTTATCAGTATGAAGGATATTGGACAGATATCGGAAATATTGAATCATTTTTTGAAGCTAATATTGGCTTAACAGCAGATATTCCAGAATTTAATTTATTCGATAACGAAAATAAAATTTTCACTAGACCGAGATTATTGCCTCCCTCTAAATTTAGAAATTCAATAATCAACCAATCTTTGATTTCCGAGGGATGTATTATTAATGCCAAAGAGATTAAAAGTTCTGTTATAGGTATTCGTTCTCGAATTGGCGAAGGAACTGTTTTAGAAAATTGCTACGTTATGGGGAACGATTTTTATCAAGATCTTGAGGAATTGAACCATGAAAGCAGTATCAATAAAATACATGTTGGGATAGGTGAAAACTGCTTCATTAAAAATGCTTTGGTTGATAAAAATGTGCGTATTGGAAACAATGTTCATATTAGCGGAGGTAAACATTTAGATAATTTTACTAACGAATTGTACAGTATTAAAGACGGAATTGTCGTGGTTAAAAAAGGAGTTACACTTACAGACAATTTTAGAATTGAATAAAGCCTGAAAATACCAATATAAAAATTCCAAATTCGAAAACAATTATCTTCTAAACCAACCATATGAGTAAAGTAACCCCACATTCTCTTTTTACTGACTTTGACATAGATTTATTCAAAGCGGGAAAACACTTCAAATTATATGAAAAACTTGGAGCTCATTTAATTGAAGTCAATGGGATAAAAGGCGTTTACTTTGCGGTTTGGGCTCCAACGGCTCATTCTGTTTCAGTTGTTGGAGATTTTAATTATTGGACTCAGGATGAACATGTTTTAAACGTTCGTTGGGATTCTTCTGGAATTTGGGAAGGATTTATTCCTGATATTTCAAAAGGGACACTTTACAAATACAAGATTCAATCTAGCATAAATGGCGTAATTACCGAAAAGGCCGATCCATTTGCGCGTTATTGCGAAAAACCACCTCATACCGCATCTGTAGTTTGGGATCTCGATTATAAGTGGAAAGATGATAATTGGATGCAAAATCGTCAAGATTATAATGCTTTGGATAAGCCATATTCTGTTTACGAAGTGCATTTGGGTTCTTGGAGACGAGGAGAACATAATCGTTTTTTGACTTATCTTGAACTTGCCGACGATTTGGTAAAATATGTAAAAGAAACCGGTTTTACGCATATTGAGTTTATGCCAATTATGGAATATCCTTATGATCCTTCTTGGGGTTATCAACTTACAGGATATTTTGCGCCAACTTCCCGTTTTGGAAAACCACAAGATTTTATGGTTCTGGTTGATCGATTGCATCAAGAAGGAATTGGAGTAATTTTAGACTGGGTTCCTTCACATTTTCCAGATGATGCGCACGGTTTAGGTTATTTTGACGGATCGCATTTATACGAGCATCCAGATCGAAGAAAAGGATATCACCCAGATTGGAAAAGTTTAGTTTTTAATTATGGAAGAAATGAAGTTCGAGCTTTTCTAATAAGTAATGCTGTCTTTTGGCTTCAAAATTATCATATCGACGGACTTCGTGTTGATGCCGTAGCGTCAATGTTATATCTCGATTATTCTCGAAAAGATGGCGAGTGGGAAGCTAATATTTATGGCGGAAGGGAAAATCTAGATTCGATTAGCTTTCTTAAAGAATTTAATGAAGTAATCTATTCTAACTTTGATGCTGTTCAAACTATTGCCGAAGAGAGTACTTCATTTCCGATGGTCTCAAGACCAACTTCTGTTGGAGGTTTAGGTTTTGGAATGAAATGGATGATGGGTTGGATGCATGACACTCTAAAGTATTTCCAAAAAGAAACAGTTTATAGAAAATATCATCAAAATGAATTGACTTTTTCTATGACGTATTCGTTTACTGAAAATTTCATGCTTCCGTTTTCTCATGACGAAGTAGTATATGGCAAAAAATCTCTTATTTATAAAATGCCTGGCGATGAATGGCAGCGCTTTGCAAATTTGAGATTATTGTACGGGTATATGTTTACGCATCCAGGAACAAAACTTTTGTTTATGGGAGCTGAGTTTGGTCAGACAAGTGAGTGGAATTTCGAACAGAGCTTAGATTGGCATTTGCTTCAGTATGATTTTCATTCTGGAATAAAAAGTTTGATTACCGATTTAAATCAATTGTACAAATCACAGCCAGCATTATACGAAAAACAATTTAGAGGAGATGGTTTTGAATGGATTAATTATTCAGATCATCAAAATGCTATTTTATCTTATATTAGAAAAGGAAATAATCCAGATGAAAATGTGATTGTTGTCTGTAATTTTACTCAAGTCGTTCGCGAAAATTATAGAATTGGCATTCCTAAAAAAGGCAATTTAAAAGAGATTTTTAATACTGATGCCAAAATATATGGCGGAAGTGGTATAGAAAGTCCTAAACCATTAAAAATAGAATCAATTTCATATGATGGTCGAGATTTTTCTGCAGAATTGATTTTGCCACCTTTGAGTGTTACCGTATATACCTTAAGTTAAGTAAAAATCTTGAAATAAGATTTTGTCATTATATCGTTTCAAAATTATCAAATTGTTGATTTTTTGTTTGGTAATTTGAAGCTCATTCAGAAAAAACGTTTTCGTGAATAAACCTTTTATTCATAGAGCGTTACGAACTTTTTTTGTATGTTTGAGTAGAAGGAAAATGTTATAAATTAATTCATTGGAGATATGATTACAAACACATCATTAGAATACAAAGGCGATTTATATCCATCAAAAATTGTCTCTTATGAACATGAAGGAGATTCTATTTTCTTTAATACGGATAACAAAGTAATTTTAAAAGTAACTATTCTTCGCGATAGTTTAATCCGATTTCGTTTTACTACAAAAGGCTATTTCAGCAATGATTTTTCTTATGCCATTGATAAAACACAGCTTCATGGCTATAACTTTTTGGAGGTTACAGAAGAAGAAACATACTTTCAGATTAGAACTAGTAAAGTAAAATGTAAAATACAGAAAGCAGATCTTCGTCTTTCAATTTACGATTTAAATGATTTTCTTATTCTTGAAGATGAACTTGGTTTTCATTGGGAAGAAAGCTATGAATATGGCGGGAATATTGTAAAAATGAGTAAATATGCTAAAGACGGTGAATGCTATTATGGTTTAGGCGATAAGGCAACTCAAATGAATCTTAAAGGCAAAAGAGTAGAGAATTTTGCCACAGATCAATATGCTTATCAAAAAGATCAAGAACCTTTATACAAAGTGGTTCCATTTTATATTGGCCTTCATAATAAACAATCCTACGGTATATTTTTCGATAATACTTTCAGAACATTTTTTGATTTTTGTCAAGAAAGAAGAAATGTGACTAGTTTTTGGGCTGAAGGTGGAGAAATGAATTACTATTTTGTCTACGGCCCTCAAATGCAGGACGTTGTTACAACGTATACCGACCTAACAGGTAAGCCAGAATTGCCGCCGCTTTGGGTTTTAGGATATCATCAATGTAAATGGAGTTATTATCCGGAAAGTAAAGTCAAAGAAATTACATCAAAATTTAGGGAACTTCAAATTCCTTGTGACGCCATTTATCTGGATATTGATTATATGGATGGTTTTAGATGTTTCACTTGGAATAAAAACTATTTTCCAGATCCTAAAAGAATGGTTGCTGAATTGGCAGAAGATGGTTTTAAAACCATAGTAATTATCGATCCAGGAATTAAAATTGATAAAGATTACTGGGTTTATAAAGAAGCTTTAGAAAAAGATTATTTCTGCAAAAGGGCAGATGGGCCTTATATGAAAGGAAAAGTTTGGCCAGGAGAGTGTAACTTTCCAGATTATACAAATCCCGTAGTTAGAGAATGGTGGGCGGGTTTATTTAAAGAATTAATTGCAGATATTGGTGTAAAAGGAGTTTGGAATGATATGAATGAACCAGCCGTTATGGAGGTTCCGAATAAAACTTTCCCAATGGACGTTCGCCATATTTATGACGGAAATCCTTGTAGCCATAGAAAAGCTCACAATATCTACGGAACACAAATGGCAAGAGCAACCTACCATGGAGTTAAACGATTTGCGTATCCAAAACGTCCCTTCGTAATAACGAGATCGGCTTATGCGGGAGCACAGCGTTACACATCATCGTGGACAGGTGATAACGTAGCAACTTGGGAGCATTTGTGGATTGCAAATATTCAAGTTCAGAGATTATCTATTTCAGGAATGGGATTTACAGGTTCTGATATTGGAGGTTTTGCAGAACAACCTACAGGCGAGTTATACGCACGCTGGATTCAATTAGGTGTTTTTCATCCGTTTTGCAGAACGCACTCTTCTGGAGATCATGGAAATCAGGAGCCATGGGCTTTTGATGAAGAAGTAATCAATATTACCAGAAAATTTGTTAGTCTTCGCTACCAACTATTACCTTATTTATACACGATGTTTTGGCAGTATATTGAAGAAGGAGTTCCGATGTTAAAACCTCTAGTATATTACGACCAAGATGATACACAGACGCATTATCGCAACGATGAATTCATCTTTGGAAATCAGATTTTAGTATGTCCCATACTTGAACCTAATGCTGTAGGTAGACGTATGTATATTCCTAGAGGAGAATGGTATAACTATTGGACAAACGAATTGTTTATGGGCGGTAAAGAAATCTGGATTGATACAAAATTTGATGAAATTCCGGTGTTTGTAAAAGCAGGTGCCATTATTCCAAAATACCCAGTTCAGCAATATGTTGGCGAATTAGAATTTGATGAATTAACACTTGATGTTTATTACAAAAATGGTAAAGAGCAGTCTGCCGTTTATGAAGATGCCCAAGATGGTTACGATTATAAAAAAGGACGTTATAGCTATTTGTCATTGCGAAATATTGGAAAAGAAAAAGAACTTATTATTCAGCTTCATAAAGAAGGAAAATATATAACTCCTTACACTAAATATAAGATCAATCTTATTGGATTGCCTTTTAAAGTTGCAGAAATTGAAATTGACAACGAGAAGATCGAATTTGATAAAATTAATTTCGAACAAAATAATTTCTTACTAATTGATAAAGAGTTTAATGAACTTCACATAGTTGGAGAATAGTTAAATTTTGATATTTTTTTGATTTAATATATAAAATATTTTATTTTTTTTAATTGTATTTTTGTTAGAAAATAGCTCGAATTATGAAAAAATATATGTTTTTAGGGATTTTTGGAGCACTGGTAATGGCTTGTGCAACAAATCCAATAACTGGGAAACAAAACTTGAATTTTGTTTCAAACAGTGAATTGTTTCCAACTTCTTTTCAGCAATACAGTACTTTTTTGTCTGAAAACAAAGTTATTACAGGAACGGCAGATGCAAAACTTGTTGAAAATGTTGGATTTAAAATTAAAGCGGCAGCCGAAAAATATTTGACCTACCTAGGACAATCTCAGTATTTAAAAGATTATAGATGGGAATATAAATTGGTTGATAATAAGGAAGTTAATGCTTGGTGTCTGCCAGGAGGAAAAATCGTTGTTTACTCAGGAATATTACCTATAACACAAAATGAATCTGGTTTAGCAACAGTTATGGGACATGAGGTTTCGCACGCTTTAGCGAACCATGGAGCGCAAAGAATGAGCGCTGCGCAATTGCAGCAAATTGGCGGAGCTGTTTTGGATGCAGCTACCACAAATAAATCAGCTCAAACAAGAGAAATTTTTTCGCAAGCTTACGGTATGGGTACCGAAGTAGGAGTAATGCTTCCTTTTAGCAGAAGCAACGAAAGTGAAGCAGATAAGATTGGTTTGACATTGATGGCAATTGCAGGCTATAATCCAGATGATGCTATTGCGTTTTGGACGAGAATGTCTGCAAAATCTGGTGGATCAGGAACTCCAGAATTTATGAGTACGCACCCTTCCGATGCTACGAGAATTGCAAACATCAAAGCTTTGATTCCAGAAGCTAAAGCAATTGCGTTGAAAGTTGGAACTATAAAATAAGCTAAGAACACAAAATATTCTTTTAAAGCCACTCGTTTCCGAATGGCTTTTTTTATTTAGTAGAGTTTATAATTTAATAATGTATGATTTCAATAATTTCCGTTTGATTATCATAAAAAATAGATAAATTCGTAGCCTATTTAACAAATCATTTCTATGAAAAACCTACAAAAAGGAGATAAGAAGCTTTTAAATGCTTGGGCGTTTTATGATTGGGCAAATTCAGTTTATACGTTGACTATTGCATCGGCAGTTTTTCCAATTTTTTACGAAGCATTATTTAGCGACAGAGATCATTATATTGATGTTTTCGGAATGCATCTTAAAAACTCAGCATTAATTAGTTTTATTACGGCCTTTGCTTTTATGGTAGTTTCTTTTATTTCACCATTATTATCTGGAATTGCTGATTATGTTGGAAACAAGAAATCATTCATGAAGTTTTTTTGTTATGTAGGAGCTTTGTCTTGTATGGGATTATACTGGTTTGATTTGGATAACATTTATGTTGGATTATTATTCTATTTCCTTGGATTGCTTGGCTACTGGGGAAGTTTAGTTTTCTACAATTCATATCTTCCAGATATTGCATTTGAAGAACAGCAGGACAGAATTAGTGCCAAAGGATATTCGTTAGGATATATTGGAAGTGTTATATTATTAATCATCAATTTAGCAATGATTATGAAGCCTAAGGTTTTTGGAATTTCAGGGACTGATGGCGAAGCTGCAATGAAGGCAATGCGTTATTCTTTCATAATGGTAGGGGTGTGGTGGATTCTATTTAGCCAATATACTTACTATTTTTTGCCAAAAGGAAGTAAGGAATCAGGTCAGAAACTGACAAAATCAGTAGTATTTAATGGCTTTAAAGAATTAAAAAAGGTTTGGATGCTATTGCAGGAGAATAATCCTTTGAAACGATATTTAGGAGGTTTTTTTGTTTCCAGTATGGCAGTACAAACGGTAATGCTTGTGGCAACCTATTTTGGTGCGCAAGAAATTCAGTGGGAAACTAAAGAGCAAAGTACAATAGGTTTAATTGTTTGTATTTTAATCATTCAATTAGTAGCTGTTGTTGGAGCGATATTAACCTCTAGAGCTTCAGAGAAATTTGGAAACGTGCCTACTTTAATATTTATCAACGCAATTTGGGCAGTATTTTGTGCGCTTGCCTATTTTATTACTTTGCCAACACATTTTTATGTAATGGCAACAATTGCCGGATTTGTAATGGGAGGAATTCAAGCATTATCTCGTTCGACCTATTCAAAATTATTGCCTGATACACAAGATACAGCCTCATTTTTTAGTTTTTATGATGTTGCAGAAAAAATCGGAATTGTAATCGGAATGTGCGTTTACGGAATTATCGATCAAATTACCGGAAGTCCTCGTGCTGCAATTGTAATTTTAGCAATATTTTTTATTACATCCATATTTCTATTAAGAAGAGTGCATAAAAAAGACGTTCCAAACTAATTGAAACGTCTTTATACCATAATATCGCAAACTGCAATAAATTATTGATTGATGATAGTTTTGTAATTTGCGATATCTTGTTTAAATAATTAACCTTTGTAAATTTTTCCAGACCCCGAAACTTTTACATCTCTTTTCTCTGGATTTCCTAGATACTTAATATTTCCAGAACCAGAAACTCTTCCCGTAATACTACTTTCGCAGGTTACTACACTATTTCCAGAACCTGAAACTGTGACATCTACCGTTTGTGATTTTAAATTGGAAGCATTAACGTTTCCTGATCCCGATATTTTGCTTGTAAAAGAATTTGCTTTTCCTTTTAAAACAATATCGCCTGAACCGCTTAGAGCTAAATCAAAATTTTTAGAATCAACATCTAAATCAAAATTTCCTGATCCTGAAAGTTTTACAGAAAAACTATCGCTATTGATTTTGTTTTTGCTTTTAACATCTCCAGATCCTGATAATGTAACGGCTGATATTTTTTCGAAAGGAACTGTTACTTCTATCTTTTTACCCATACTGGTACGAAGTTGTACTCCTTTCTCAACATAAACTTTCAATTCATTTCCTTCAACTTCCACTTTAATTTTAGACAATAAATTTTCTTCTCCTTTAAGTGTAATTTTTCCTTCTTTTCCGGATACTAAATCTACATCAAAGAACCCTGAGATTCTTATGCCATCATAGTCTCCAGTTGTTCTTGTTTCGGTAGTAACATTTCCGTTTCCGCTTATTTTTGTTTGTGCGTTAGAATTTACGGCTATAAAAAATAGGCTTAATGCTGTAAGTAAAATTGACTTTTTCATTGTTTTGATTTTTAGATGATTAATTTTTTGTTAGCGAAATATTTCCGTAGTTTGAGTTAATATTAATTTTGTTTTGACCTTTTTTCTTGTAATAACCAGCAATTCTCTTACTGTTGCTTTTAACTTCAGAAACAGAAATCTCTAAAGAATTATCATGTTTAATGTTTGAATATCTTGCAGAAATATCAAAATCAAAAGCATAATTTGGTACGTAACCAATTGTAATATCTGTATATCCTGAGTTTATAGTAATATTTCCAGCTTTTTCAGTTACGGTTCCGATACTGATTTTACTATAATTAGTATCGTAGCTAAAGTTACTAGAAATTTCGCCAATTATGAAAGTTAAATAATTTCCTGAACCGCTTAAGGAATTGATTTTTTGAAATTTAAGTGTTCCGTAGTTGCAATCTGCTTTTATGTTTTGGCCATCATTAAGATTAACATCTGTATAATTTGCGCTTAGATTCAAATTTCCAGAATCATTAATTTTAAGATTCGAATATCGAGCATCAATATTTCCTGTTTTTATGTACTCTATACTTGAATTTTGGCAGTATTGAATTGAGATTTGATTATTAGATCCATTTAGTTTTCCTAAAGCAACTTTTCCGTATTTGCAGTCAATATCAGTAGAAGCTTCAGCATTTGGAACAGAAATATTACCGTATTTATTAACTAGTTTAATTGATCCGTTTTTAGGAATTTTAATCACGTAATTGATCTCAAAACTGTTATTACTTCCTTTGCTTTTAAGACTGGAGCTTCCTAATTTAGTTACGGCAGAAACTAAACCTTTAAGCGCCGTGATATCAACATCAATGCTGTTTAGTCGTTCGTTTACCCAATTTTCATTTGGGCCATTCACTTTTATAGTAATATCAAGATCAATTTTATCTTCATCCCAAGTGGTTACAGTGATGTTTCCGTATTTGTTGTCAACATCGATTCCTGCATTAGAATTAACGATATAGGTTTTTTTAATGTTTTTTTGTTTGGTAACAAAAGCCTCATCATTTGAAAAACCTAAGAAAGGAATCAAGAGAAATAAGATTAGTAAGTTATAGTGTTTTTTCATTAGAGTTGTTTTTTAATTTTTCGTTGTCTTCAATTCTTTTCAAAACGGTTTGCAAAAAAGAAATACGCGTTTGAAGATTGCTAATCATTGCATAAATAATTTGTTTGTTCTCACCATTTTTTTGCAGTTCGTTAATGATTTTTTGATAATCAGCGTCAAAAGTTTTCATCTGATTCATAGCATCAGTAATAATCTGCTGATTTTCTGGTGAGTTTTTCTCTTTTAGCTTAACCAGTTCGTTGTCGATTAGAATGTTGAAAATAGAGTCTGTACGTTTAGTTTCTTTAGAAGCAAATTTGAATTCTTTTGGTTTTTCATTTTTATAAAAAAGAGAAACTCCAAGCATCAATACAATCGAAGCGGCAATAGCAGTTACGAACCAGTATTTTTTCTTAGGCTCTTTTTTGTTTAATTTTTGAAGAAAATCTACCTGATGATCAGAATTTAATTCCTGAATATCCCATTGGTTTTCAAATCTGTTGAATAATTCGTCTAAATTGTCTTTTTCATTTTTCATAATTCCAATTCATTTTATATTTCTTCCAATTTTTTTCTCAAACTATCTTTAGCTCTACTCAAGGTTGTTCTGCAATTTGCATAAGAAATATTTAAAATCTCGCAGATTTCTTCTTGATCGTAACCTTCAATGTAAAAAAGTGTCAGTACCATTCTGTAATTATCTTTCAGCTGCAGAATAGTATCCAAAACCTGTTTTACTTTTAGAGAGTTTAAGTCAATATTTTCAGAAAGAATTCCATCGTTTTCTTCGATTTTATAAAGCTGTTTACTTAAATCTTCCACTTGAAAAGAGTTGTTTTTCTTGTAAAAATCGATACTATAATTGATGATTATTTTTTTTAACCATGCGCCAAAAGCCACTTCTTGCTTATAGTCATTGATTTTTGTAAAAGCTTTTAAGAAACCTTCCTGCATGACGTCTTGTGCAAAATGTTCGTCTTTTACAATACGAAAAGCCACGTTATACATCGCCTTACAATAGCGATTGTATACTTCAAACTGCGCTTTCTGATTGTTGTTTTTACAGAGCGCAATTAGTTCTTCGATATTTTGGTTGTTTATATTCAAGTAGTGGCTTTTGGTTTTTAATATAGACTTGGCTTTTTTTTGTTTGTTACAGTTTTGATCAAAAAATAAAAAATATTTTTTGATTTTACGTAATGTCGTAAGGAATAATATATTGAGTGCTATAATTTCACAGAAAATTTAATTTCTAACACCAAATCTAAAACTATGGAAAAATTAAAAAGCTTTCTCCCAATGGCACTATTTGTATCAATATCGTTATTAACTTCATGTTCTAGTAACGATGATTTGAAAGAAGACGATTCATCAATCAATAAAAATATAAAAATTATGAATTTTGCATCTAGCAAAAATATGAATGATAAGATTGATGAAATAATTGCATTAAAAAATAAAAAGGAAGTTATTGCATCAGCTGAATTTATTAAGAGTAATAAATATGTAAATAGTCAAGAACAAAAATTATCTAATGATGAGATATTAATTGCTGAACTAAAAAAATATCATGCAAATGTTCTTAATAATATATATGATTTGAGACAACAAATCGGATTCATTAGCATTCAGAGTATTGCTGATGAAATAAATTCTTTAAACTTAATCAATCCAGCAAAGGCTAATGAATTAAAAATAAAGTATAAGAGTCTTTTAACTGAATACCAGCATTTGACAGTAACTATTTTTGATGAAAGATTAGCAAATGTTATTAATTTGAACGGAGAAGTAATCGTAAATGGAGAAAAAATAATTTTGGAACAAAAGTCTAAAAACAATTCTGCAAAATATTTAAGAGATGAATCAGTTAATAGTGGAGTGGCGGCCTCATCAGGTAGTTTGACTATATATTATTCTGCTGGTCGAGAAGTTCATGAGAATGATTTAGGAGTTAAGTTTTATAGATATTACACACAACTTTCAGCAATCGCTATTGTTTATGTAGGTATTTTTCCAACTTTTGTTCCTGTTCCTGTAACTTATAATGTGAATTCAGGTTCACTTGCTGGCTTTGTACAAGTTAATAGTAATCCGTTTAGTGATTACGCGTTTTCTTATGATTATATTTCGGGATTTGGCCCTTCAGTTAGAAATACAGGAGGAAAATCCAATACCTTATACAAGCCAGCTGGAGGAAATCTTTCAGCAACTTTTACCACATCTGAAACTGTTTTAACTTGCAATCTAAAATATAATGAAATTCCTTAATATTAGTTTATGAAGATTTTAAAAGCCGGAATTAATCTCGGCTTTTTTTATGGTTTTACTCTTCTATTGCAAATATTCATGCCAATCTAAAATTTCAAAGCATACAATTTTTGCTTTTGGCATAATGATTGTCTATTTTTATGCCCTATCTTGTAATTGAAAAACGAGACACGTTTTCAGTAAAAACTTCATTAAGCAATACTCTTTTTACAGATAGCATAAACTTTTTAATGACAAAACGACTCATATTTTATTATGTCAAACCATAAAATACTTACTATTGACAATCTGTCACTTCAAGAATTCGATTCAGAGGCAGAATTAATTCCATTGTTGACTCCAGAAGACGAGGAGGAAATGAATAATGAAGAACTTCCTGTTTCACTTCCAATTTTACCTTTAAGGAATACAGTTTTATTTCCAGGAGTTGTTATTCCAATTTCAGCAGGAAGAGATAAGTCAATTAAATTAATTAATGATGCTAATGCTGGTGGAAAAATCATCGGTGTTGTATCTCAAATTAATGAAGAAGACGAAGATCCGTCAAAAGATGATATTCATAAAGTAGGAACTGTAGCGCGCATTTTGCGTGTGCTTAAAATGCCTGACGGAAACGTTACGGTTATTCTTCAAGGAAAAAAACGCTTTGAAATTGACGAAGTTGTTTTGGAAGAACCATACATGACAGCGACTATTAAAGAAGTTGCAGAAGAACGTCCAGATGAAAATGATTCTGAATTCACTGCAATTTTAGATTCTGTAAAAGAATTGGCAATCCAGATTATTAAAGAAAGTCCAAATATCCCTTCTGAAGCTACTTTTGCTATTAAAAACATTGAAAGCCAATCGTTTTTGATCAATTTTGTATCTTCTAACATGAATTTATCAGTAAAAGAAAAACAAGGTCTTTTATCGATAAATGGTTTAAAAGAACGTGCTTTAGAGACTTTACGCTATATGAATGTAGAGCTTCAAAAATTAGAATTGAAGAACGACATTCAGTCAAAAGTTCGTTTTGATTTAGATCAGCAGCAAAGAGAATATTTCCTTCACCAGCAAATGAAAACCATTCAGGAAGAATTGGGTGGCGTTTCTCAGGAAGAGGAAATGGACGAAATGGGGCAGAAGGCTAAAACTAAAAAATGGGACGAAAAAACCCAGAAACATTTCGAGAAAGAATTGTCTAAAATGCGCCGTATGAATCCGCAGTCTCCTGATTTTGGAATTCAAAGAAATTATTTAGAATTATTTTTAGAATTGCCTTGGGGTGAATATTCTAAAGATAAGTTCGATTTAAAACACGCGCAGAAAATTTTAGATAAAGATCATTTTGGACTTGATGAAGTGAAGAAAAGAATGATTGAGCATTTGGCAGTTTTAAAATTGCGAAATGACATGAAATCGCCAATTATATGTTTAACAGGCCCTCCAGGAGTTGGTAAAACCTCAATCGGACGTTCTGTAGCCGAAGCTTTAGGAAGAGAGTACGTTCGTATTTCTTTAGGAGGTTTACGTGATGAAGCGGAAATTCGAGGTCATAGAAAAACGTATATTGGAGCAATGCCGGGACGTATTATTCAGAGCTTGAAGAAAGCTGGAACATCAAATCCTGTATTTATTTTAGACGAAATCGATAAATTGTCAAACAGTAATAGCGGCGATCCGTCTTCTGCTTTATTAGAAGTTTTAGATCCAGAGCAAAACAGTTCTTTTTATGATAATTTCCTTGAAATGGGATATGATTTGTCTAAAGTAATGTTTATTGCGACTTCAAATAATATGGCTACAATTCAGCCGGCTTTGCGTGATAGAATGGAAGTTATCAAAATGTCAGGCTACACTATCGAAGAAAAGGTTGAAATTGCTAAAAGACATTTATTTCCAAAACAATTAGAAGCTCACGGCTTAACCGCAAAAGATCTGACTATTGGCAAAAAGCAATTGGAAAAAATCATTGAAGGTTACACTAGAGAATCGGGTGTTCGTAATTTAGAGACTAAAATTGCACAAGTAATTAGAAATGCAGCAAAATCTGTTGCGATGGAAGAGGAGTACAACAAGAAAGTTACAGATGAAGATATTGTAGCGATTTTGGGAGTGCCAAGATTAGAGCGCGATAAATATGAAAATAATGATGTTGCAGGTGTCGTAACAGGTTTAGCTTGGACAAGTGTTGGAGGAGATATTTTGTTTATTGAATCTTTGATTTCTGAAGGAAAAGGATCTCTGACCATTACAGGAAACCTTGGAACTGTAATGAAAGAGTCTGCTACAATTGCTTTAGAATACATTAAAGCAAATGCTAAGAAATTAGGGATTAGTACAGAACTGTTTCAGAAGTATAACATTCACTTGCACGTTCCAGAAGGAGCAACTCCAAAAGATGGGCCAAGTGCTGGTATTGCAATGCTTACTTCTTTAGTTTCGCTTTTAACTCAGAAAAAAGTAAAGAAAAGTTTAGCTATGACTGGCGAAATTACGCTTCGTGGAAAAGTATTGCCAGTGGGTGGTATTAAAGAAAAAATCTTAGCTGCAAAAAGAGCAGGGATAAAAGAAATTATTCTTTGCCACGAAAACAAAAGCGATATTGATGAAATTAAAGCAGAATATTTAGAAGGTTTAAGTTTTCATTATGTAAAAGAAATGAGCGAAGTTTTAGCTTTTGCTTTAACAGATCAGAAAGTAAAAAACGCTAAAGATTTGAAATAATATTCTTTTAGCTAATTATATAAATTCCAAATTCCAATTTTCAATGATTGGAGTTTGGAATTTTTTTATTGTACTTTATTTTTAGTGTTATATAATTTTATATTTGCACTTGCGTTATTCCCATATAGGTGCGCCAAAAACAAATGCTCAAAAAACTTGTTTTATTTTCTACAATCTTAATTTGTTCGTCTTCTTTCGGACAGGTTGGAGGGCGCTACACTTACCAGTTTTTAAATTTGACCACTTCGCCAAGACAAGCAGCATTGGGAGGAGATGTTATTACAATATATGATGAAGATGTTAATCAAGCTATGTCGAACCCCGCTCTTATAAACGCCGACATGGATAATCATTTGGCATTAAATTACGGAAGTTATTACGGTGAAGCCTCTTATGGTACAGCATCGTACGCTTATACCTACGATAGACACGTGCAAACTATTTATGCTGGAGTTACTTATGTGAACTATGGTACATTTGAAGGTTATGATGAAAATGGTCAGGCAACTTCTAATTTTACGGGAAGCGAAGGTGCGTTATCAGTTGGATATGCCTACAATGTTCCTTATACCGATTTATATATTGGAGCAAGTGCAAAATTGATAACTTCTTCTTTGGAAAGTTATAATTCTATAGGTGGTGCAGTCGATTTGGGATTTTTATATGTAGACGTAATGAATGACCTAAATTTTGCTCTTGTATTTAGAAACATGGGAACACAGTTTACTACTTATTCAGGAATTAAAGAAAATCTTCCATTTGAAATTGTAGCAGGTATTTCTCAAGAATTAGAACATGTTCCAATTCGTTGGCATCTTTCCTTAGAAAATTTACAGCAATGGAATATTTCTTTTTCCAATCCCGTTAGAGGAGAAACTAATATCGACGGCTCTACAAGTCCAGAAAAAGTTTCTTTTGTGAACAATGCCCTAAGACACGTAGCTTTTGGTGTTGAGCTTTTTCCTAAAAAAGCATTCAATTTTAGAGTAGGATATAATTTTAGAAGAGGCGAAGAATTAAGAGTAGACGAACAGCGTAACTTTTCGGGCGTTTCATTAGGTTTTGGTTTGAAAATGAATAAACTGAAATTTAATTATTCTTATTCTAGATATACGTTGGCAGCCAACACAAGTCTTTTTGGTTTAACATTAAATTTTCAATAAGTAAATGAAACTGTTCTATTTGGCTTTATTTATGTCAATAAGCTTTTTTACGGGTTCTAAACTTTCTTTTAAAGAAGAAGAAACTATTTCTACGATCGAAATGGAAAGAATTAATGGTAGAATTGCAGGGATAAAAGATATAATTTCCACCGATCCTAAATACAATCAGAAAATAGTTTTTTTAATTGATATGAAAGTGCCTTCTGGTAAAAATCGATTTTTTGTTTACGATCTCCAGAAAGATGAAGTTGTAGATCAAGGTCTTGTAGCTCATGGTTCTGGTTCTGAAACTGGAGTGAAAGGAGCGCTTAAGTTCAGTAATATGCCAAATTCTAATTGCACCGCTCTAGGCAGATATTCTGTTGGAAAAAACTATAAAGGTATTTTTGGAAAAGCATATCGATTGGCTGGTTTAGAAGAAAGTAATAACAATGCTTTAAAAAGAGCAATTGTTTTGCATCATTATTCTGCTGTTCCTTACGAAGAACAGGATTATTATATAAGCAATAGTCACGGATGTCCGATGGTAAACGAACAGTTTTTTAAAAGAATAGAAAAGATTATTGACAACTCTAAGTCCAATATTCTTATGGATATTTACTATTAATAAAAGAAGGTTACTGTGTCCAAAAAAAGCAAGAACTTTTTATTGTCGAATAGTATTAGCCTTCGACATTAAAAAGTTTTTTTCTGAATCGTAAATCAATGAAAAAAGTACTTATTCTATCCCTTTTTATTCTCGCGCTTTTTGTTGGGTATTTGTTGCTGTCTGATAGTAAAGAAATTGGTTTATTGTCTTCTGATGATAAAAGAATTCAGTTTCAAATTGCTGATATAAAAAAGCTGATAAATAAAAATCCTCAATACAATAACAAAATAGCCTTTTTTGTGGATATGAAAATTCCTTCGGGGAAAAATCGCTTTTTTGTTTATGATTTAAAAGAAAATAAAATTATCGATAAAGGTTTGGTTGCACATGGTTCTGGTTCTGAAACTGGGATTAAAGGCAAACTTCGTTTTAGCAACGTTCCTAATTCATTAAGCACTTCCTTAGGAAAATATTACATCGGCAAGTATTATTACGGAAAGTTTGGTAGAGCATATAAGCTGTACGGATTGGATAATACGAATAGTAATGCTTTTAAACGAGATATTGTTTTTCATTACTATTATGATGTCCCATATAAAGAGAAAGATGGCTACATTTGCAATAGTTTTGGCTGTCCTATGGTTAATAAAAAATACTTTGATAGAATATCGCGACTAATTGATAGTTCTGAATCGAATATTTTGATGAGTATTTATTATTAAAATCAAATGTCACTAAAAGAATAAAAATTTAAAAATAAAAAATTGAAAAAAATTACCATTGCTATCGACGGATTTTCATCTACAGGTAAAAGCACTCTTGCAAAACAATTAGCAAAAGAATTGGAATATGTTTATGTAGATACAGGGGCGATGTATCGTGCGGTCGCCTATTTTGCTATGCAGCATAATTTGATTGAGGCTGATTTTTTTAAGAAAGAAGCTTTGATTGCAGCATTATCTGATATAAAATTAGAATTTAAGTTTAATTCAGATTTGGGTTTTGCAGAAATGTATTTGAATGGTGAGAATGTGGAGAAACAAATTAGAACTATTGAAGTTTCTAATTTTGTTAGTAAAGTAGCGGCTGTTTCAGAAGTTCGTGCTAAGTTGGTAGAACAGCAGCAGGAAATGGGAACAAATAAAGCCATTGTAATGGATGGAAGAGATATTGGAACTGTAGTTTTTCCAAATGCAGAATTAAAAATATTTATGACAGCAAGTGCAGAAACACGTGCGCAAAGACGTTTTGATGAATTACAGCAAAAAGGTGATAATGTTTCTTATGAAGAAGTTTTGAAAAATGTTGTCGAAAGAGATTATATGGATACGCACCGCGAAGACTCTCCTCTTGTAATTGCCGATGACGCCATAGAAATTGATAATTCTTACTTAAATAAAGAAGAACAATTTGCTGCGGTTCTCGAATTAGTGAATGATGTTGTTAAAACAGCATAATTTTTTGCAGATATTATTTTAAATGGTAGTTTTACCGCTTCATTTTTACTAAAGAACAATTTTTATCATATGGGGATTAAAAATAGATTGATTTTAATGAGCTTTCTTCAATTTTTTGTTTGGGGAGCTTGGCTTATAACAATTGGAAATTATTGGTTTGGAACAAAAAACTGGGAAGGAACTCAATTCGGACTAGTTTTCGGAACCATGGGAATCGCTTCTCTTTTTATGCCTACACTTACAGGTATTATTGCCGACAGATGGATTAATGCTGAAAAATTATATGGTGCTCTTCATATTCTTTATGCAGTAGTTTTATTCGGGATTGCACAAGTTACTGCGCCAGATACTTTTATTGTTGTTATGCTTTTAGCCATGTGCTGTTATATGCCAACAATCGCTTTAAGTAATTCAATATCTTATACTTCGCTAAAATTAAATAATAAAAATATTGTAAAAGATTTTCCGCCAATTCGTGTTTGGGGAACAATAGGTTTTATCGTTGCCATGTGGATTACGAATTTAAGCGGAAGTAAAGCAACTGAATATCAGTTTTATATTGCTGGAGTAGGTGCTTTAATTCTTGGAGTTTACGCTTTTACTTTACCAAAATGCGAACCGCAACGTTTGATTAAAGAAAATGCAACTTGGATTGAAACTTTTGGTTTAGAATCTTTCAAGTTGTTTGCCAACTACAAAATGGCTTTGTTTTTTGTTTTTTCTATGTTTTTAGGAGGAGCATTGCAACTGACAAATGCTTATGGAGATGTGTTTTTGGATGAGTTTAAACATTTTCCAAAATACGCAGATTCTTTCGTAATAAAATATTCGACTATTATAATGTCGATTTCTCAGGTTTCTGAAACCTTATTTATTCTAGCGATTCCGTTTTTCTTGAGACGCTTCGGTATCAAACAAGTTATGTTGATTAGTATGTTGGCTTGGGTTCTTCGTTTTGGATTATTTGCTTTTGGAGATCCAATTGGTGGGTTATGGATGATCATTTTGTCTTGTATCGTTTACGGAATGGCATTTGATTTCTTTAATATTTCGGGTTCTTTATTCGTAGAAAGTAATACAGATTCTAAAATTCGTTCTTCTGCGCAAGGTTTATTTATGATGATGACCAATGGGGTAGGAGCTGTTTTAGGAAGTTTAACTTCTGGATGGGCAATTGATCGTTTCTTTACAAAATCGTTTGCTAATACAACTGAATTAGCAGGATTTTTACAAACAGATGCTGCTAATGAAAAAATGGTAGAATTTGTAAAAGAACAAGGAAATTCAATTTCTGCAGACGGAATTTTTGCAAATCCAGTTTTAATGAAAGATTGGCACACAATCTGGCTGTCATTTGCTGCTTATGCTTTGGTGATTGCGATTGCTTTTGCTATTTTGTTTAAGCATAAACATGATCCAAAGGAGTTAGAAGGCTTAAAACATTAAAATATAAAAAGTTTTTATATAGGAAACCCGACATGTTAAAAAAACTGTCGGGTTTGTTGTATAAAACAAAAAAGCTCAAACCTAGCCCAGATAGAGCGGATGTCCTTTTTTTGGCTGCTGCCAGACAGAAAAAGATAGAAATGAAAGCAGGACTGAACATCTTGAAAACATCAATTGTTCTGCTTCTGAAATAAATGACTGATAATCATATCGGTTTTGTTTTGTTAATTCAAAAAAATGTATTAATTTTGCAGTCCTTTTGGCAGAGAAGAGTTTCCATTAGGAATCAACCATTTATGTAAAACAACTTCTGTATTTTCTATCGCATAGAGAAACTCGAGAAAAACAGAATACAAATTTTTTTATCAGCATGTCTGAACAAACAAAATCACAAGAAGAGTTTTTAGCAAATTTTAACTGGCACAACTTCCAAGAAGGAATCGATGCAGTAGATGAAAAAAACTTGCAAGAGTTTGAAGAACTAGTATCAAAAACTTTCATCGCTACAGATCAAGAAGAAGTAGTAGAAGGAGTTGTCGTTAGAATTACAGATAGAGACGTTATCGTTGATATCAATGCTAAATCTGAAGGTGTTATTTCTTTAAACGAATTTCGTTACAACCCTAATTTAAAAGTAGGTGACAAAGTAGAAGTATTAATTGACATCCGTGAGGATAAAACAGGTCAATTAGTATTATCTCACAGAAAAGCACGTACTATCAAATCTTGGGATAGAGTTATTGCGGCTAATGAAACTGGAGAAATCGTTAACGGTTTTGTTAAATGTAGAACTAAAGGAGGTATGATTGTTGACGTATTCGGAATCGAAGCGTTCTTACCTGGATCTCAAATTGACGTTAAGCCAATTAGAGACTACGATGTATATGTAAACAAAATGATGGAATTCAAAGTGGTAAAAATCAACCACGAATTCAAAAACGTTGTTGTATCTCATAAAGCGCTTATCGAGGCTGATATTGAAGTACAGAAAAAAGAAATCATCGGTCAATTACAAAAAGGACAAGTATTGGAAGGTGTTGTTAAAAACATTACTTCTTATGGTGTGTTCATTGACTTAGGTGGTGTTGACGGATTAATTCACATTACTGACCTTTCTTGGAGTAGAATCAACCACCCAAGTGAAGTTCTTGAATTAGACCAAAAATTAAACGTTGTAATCCTTGATTTCGATGATGAGAAAACAAGAATTCAATTAGGATTGAAACAATTAAACGCTCACCCATGGGATGCTTTAGATGCTAACTTAACTGTTGGTGATAAAGTTAAAGGTAAAGTAGTTGTAATCGCTGATTACGGTGCTTTCATCGAAGTTGCTGAAGGTGTTGAAGGTTTAATCCACGTTTCTGAAATGTCATGGTCAACTCATTTACGTTCTGCTCAAGATTTCGTAAAAGTTGGAGATGTTGTTGAAGCTGTTATCTTAACTTTAGATAGAGATGATCGTAAGATGTCATTAGGTATCAAACAATTGACTCAAGATCCATGGACTGATATCACTTCTAAATACCCAGTAGGTTCTAAACATACAGGTATCGTTAGAAACTTTACAAACTTTGGTATTTTCGTAGAATTAGAAGAAGGAATTGATGGATTAATCTACATCTCTGACTTATCTTGGACTAAGAAAATTAAACACCCATCTGAGTTTGTAAACGTTGGTGAAAAACTTGACGTTGTTGTATTAGAATTAGATGTTGAAGGACGTAAATTATCTTTAGGTCACAAACAAACTACTGCTAATCCTTGGGATCAATACGAAGATTCTTTCGCTGTAGGAACTATCCACAACGGTGAGATTTCTGAAATCGTTGACAAAGGAGCTACTGTAGAATTCGGAGATGATATCGTTGCTTTCATTCCAACTCGTCACCTTGAAAAAGAAGACGGAAAGAAATTGAAAAAAGGTGATACTGCTGATTTCAAAGTAATTGAATTCAATAAAGAATTCAAAAGAGTAGTTGCTTCTCACACTGCTATCTTCAGAGAAGAAGAAGAGAAAAATGTGAAAGCTGCAACTGAAAATACTTCATCTAACTCTACTACTAATGCACCAGCTGCAACTTTAGGAGATAACAATGATGTATTAGCTGCATTAAAAGCTAAAATGGAAAAAACTGAGAAAAAATAATTCTTAGATTCCTATAAATAGAAAGTCCCACAGCAATGTGGGACTTTTTTTTGTTTTGTACTTTTCTATTTTATAAAATTTTAACAAATAAAGTTGTGTTATTGTCTTAAAAAATTATTTTTGTATGAAAATACCACATATGAAAAAATTCTACTTTTTATTTTCAGCATTATGTTTTTTTAATCTGTGCAGTGCTCAAATCATTGACATTCCAGATATTAATCTTAAAATGAGATTAATTGCGCTTAATGTTGATACAAATTCTAATTTTCAAATTGAGTTCAGTGAAGCACTTAATTTAACTTTTTTAGATATTAGCAATCAGAACATTAGTTCTTTACAAGGATTGCAATATTTTACTAATCTACAGTATTTAAATTGCAGTAATAATCCAATCAATAATTCAATTAATTTTAATTTATTGACTAAACTTGATTATTTAAATTATTCTAATATTCAAAGTGTAACGTATTTCAATCTTGATTATTCGAATATTAGCACTTTGATCCTGGATGGATTAACAAATTTGAACTATCTTCAATGTACAGGAAATCCAAAACTAGGGACATTAAGCTTAAATGGAGCAGTTAATCTGACTGAAATTTGGGCTACAAATAATAAATTGACTGTCTTAAACCTGTAAGGATTAACTGGACTTAAAAAATTATACTGTTCAGGAAATCAATTGGCTGCATTAGATGTCAGTAGTTTAACGAATCTCGAATCTTTGGATTGCGCAAGTAATCTACTAAAATCGACAGATTTTAATGTGTCTGGATTAACTAATCTAAAACATTTATCCTGTGAATACAACAAATTGGTAAAATTAAATGTAGATCCTCTTGCAAAACTTACATACCTAAGCTGTTATTCTAATGAACTTATAGATTTACCCGTAAGTAATTTATGGAATTTAGAAGAATTGTATTGTGACGGAAATAATATTTCTTCATTAAAATTGGGTAGTTTGAAAAAGCTGGTCTGGCTTAACTGTAGTAATAATACATTACCGCAATTGTATGTAGATGGTTTAACTAGTCTTAAGGGATTAAAATGCAGCTATAATAAATTGGTTGCACTAGATGTAAGCGCGTTAACTAAGTTAGAAAGTCTTGAATGCTTTAATAACCAGATTGATACTTTGGATTTAAGCAATTTGAAGAATCTAAATCGTCTTGACTGCTCTCAAAACCAACTAACTTTGCTATTGATAAGAAATGGTAGTACAGAAAAAGACTATTTGAAGTTCTCTTCAAATCCTGATCTGAAGTATGTTTGCGCAGATGAAAATCAGCTCAATGCAGTTCAAGCTTTGGTTACACAATATGGTTATACCAATTGTAATATAAATTCATATTGTTCTTTTAAGCCCGTTGGTACATATTATACAGTTGAGGGAAATAATAAACTTGATTCGGATAATAATGGATGCGATACTCAGGATGTAAGTATGCCAAATTTGAAGTTTAGTTTATCTGATGGTACAAACACAACAAATATAATAGCTGATGTAAGTGGAAATTATTCGATTCCCTTTCCTGAAGGAAGCCATTCGATTACTCCAGTTTTAGAAAAACCAGCTTATTTCTCTGTTTTTCCAACTTCTGTAAATGTTTCTTTTCCTGTACAAACCGCTCCCTTAAAGCAAAATTTTTGTATAACTCCAAATGGTTTGCATCCTGATTTAGAAATTGTTGTTTTGCAAACTGTTCCTGCAAGGCCAGGGTTTAATGCGTCGTATAAAATTATTTATAAAAACAAAGGGAATATAGCACAATCTGGATCAGTGAATTTAAGTTTTAATGATTCTGTTTTGGATTTTATCGAATCAAGTCCCGCTGTAAATACTCAAAGTACAGATAATTTGTCATGGAATTTTACAAATATTAAGCCTTTTGAATCCAGAGAAATCACATTTATCATTAAAGTAAATGCTCCAACGGCCACTCCAGCTGTAAATAATGGCGATATTTTGGCATATACAGCAACTATAATATCTTCAAATGCAGACGAAACCCCTAAAGACAATTCATTTGCATTTAATCAAACAGTTGTAGGTTCCTTCGATCCAAATGATAAAACATGCTTAGAAGGCACTATCATTACTTCAGAATTAATTGGTGAGTTTGTGCATTATATGATCCGTTTTGAAAACACAGGAACTTATCAGGCACAAAATATTGTTATAAAAGACATGATTGATTTGTCAAAATTTGACATTTCGACTTTAAATCCAACAAGTTCAAGCCATTCATTTGTTACTAAAATATCAGAAGGAAATAAAGTAGAATTTATTTTTGAAGGAATTAATCTTCCTTTTGACGATGTTCATAATGACGGATATATTGCTTTTAAAATAAAAACAAAATCAGCATTACAGATTGGAGATTCGTTTACTAACGATGCTAATATTTATTTTGATTACAATTTCCCTATTTTGACTAATAAAGCAACTTCAACATTTAAGAATAGTGCTCTTTCAACTCAGGATTTTGATTTTTCGAGATATTTGATTTTATATCCAAATCCATCCGATCAAATTTTAAATATTTCTCAGAATGAGAATATAGTTATACAATCTTTTGAGATTTATGATGTTTTGGGACAACTAATAATAGCGATTCCAAACGCAAAAGCAACCTTGAATATTGATATTTCTAAGCTGAAAACAGGTAATTATTTTATAAAAGTAAAATCAGATAAAGGAAGTTCAAGTATGAAATTCATTAAGATTTAAACAAAAAGCCCCACAATATTGTGGGACTTTTTGTTTTATTTAAGTTTGTTTCGTTTGCCAGTTTGAGCGGAGTCGAGAACCCTCTTGAAAATGATTTCTTCTATTATTTTAAAGCTAATAAGTTAGATTCTTCTGGTGTAAAATCATTTACAATTACATACGTACTTATGTCTGCAATTGCCATTTCATCTAAAATATCGACTAAATTCTTAAAATTGCTTTTTTTACTTGGTTTAATAATAACAATCATTCCTTGTCCTAGTCTTCCTAATTGAGCGGAATAATTGAGCATATTTTTATTTTGTTTTAAAAGCTCTTGTCTTATCCCGTCCTTTCCGTATCCAAACTTTTTAGGAGCAATTTGGGGTACTTCTAATAATCCCATATAAGCCACTAATTTATTATCATCTCCTAGTAAAATTGTGTAAGATCGGTTTTCTCCACAGCCACCTGTCCATTTACATGTAAAATCGCCATAATCTGGCAGACTTAAATCCATAGCTTTGTTTTTTCGTAATTCTATTGTGACCATAAAGAAAATAATTAGCAAAAAGGAAACACTAACCATTGCGGTTAAATCAACTCTTGAATTTAGTTTTTTACTTCTAACTTTTTTGGGAAGATTTTGCATAATTCTAAATTTTAAAGGTTTAGTTTGAAGCTAACAGTTTTTCTTCTTCTGAGATGAATTCATTTTCAATAATATAACTATCAATTTTTGCAATTGCCATTTCATCTAAAATATCAACCAGATTTTGAAAATTACTTTTTGAGCTTGGTTTTATAATAACAATTATTTCGCTTTTAGGCTTTCCTACAGATGTCATATATTCTTGTATCTGTTTCTTTTTAAGGAAAACTTCTTCTCTAATACCTTTTTTTCCAAACTCAAAATTTTTAGGAATTTCAAGTGGATAGGATAAAATTCCAGAATAAGTGATTATTTTATTATTATCATCTAACAAAATTGTATACAAGCGATTTGCTTTAATGTTATGACCAATAGGCCCACATGTAATATCAGTATTTGGAAGATTCAAATTTGCGCTATTAGGCTTCGACAATTCTCCAACAACCATAAAAAATATAATCAGTAAAAAAGAGACGCTAACCATTGCAGTTAAATCTACTCGTGAACTTAACTTTTTGCTTCGGACTTTCTGTGGTAAATTTTTCATAAAGAATAGTTTTGAATTTAAATTTAATAATAAAAAGGAAACAAAAACCATGTATTCTTAAAATTTTTAGAATAAAAATTAAAACCTTCTAAAATCTTGTTTTGCTACTACTTAGGAAGATATAAATTTCTTTTTCGAAACAAATTTGGTTTAATTTAAAACCAAAACATTTTTTCCTGCGTAAATGAGCTTATAACTTAAAAACAATAAATATGAAAACTAGAAAATTTTTAGCACTTACAGTTTTAGCTTTAGGATTTGCCTTTACATCAAATGCACAAAAAACAGTTATGGTTGGTGGAGCAGCGATGTATCCGAATAAAAATATTATTGAAAATGCTGTTAATTCAAAAGATCACACAACATTAGTAGCCGCAGTAAAAGCTGCCGATTTAGTTGAAACATTAAAAGGAGCAGGTCCGTTTACTGTTTTTGCTCCTACAAATGCCGCATTTGATAAATTGCCAAAAGGAACTGTAGAATCTCTTTTGAAACCAGAAAATAAAAAAATGCTTCAAACGATCTTGACCTATCATGTGGTTGCGGGTAAAATGAATTCTTCTGATATTGCAGCAGCAATTAAGGAAGGAAAAGGCAAAGCTACACTGAAAACGGTAAGCGGTGGTACATTAACAGCTTGGATGAAAGGTAAAGATTTGTACATAACAGACGAAAATGGCAATAAATCTAAAGTTACAATTGCTGATGTAAACCAATCAAACGGAGTTATACACGTGGTTGATGCTGTTTTGCTTCCAAAAAAATAATTAGTTTTAAATTCTAAAAAAATAAAAATTCCAAATTCCAAGCTTAAATTGGAATTTGGAATTTTTATTTTGAGATTTTTCCAAGATTATTTTTTAGCAGTTAAAGTACTTCCTGCAGAAGCAATTATAACACAAAGTACAGCTAGAATTTCGTAGAAGTTTAAACTTTCTTGAAGAAATATAAAAGCACAAATAGAAGCTGCCGCCGGTTCTAGACTCATTAATATGCTAAAAGTACGAGGCGGAAGTTTTCCTAAAGCCTTCATTTCTAAAGTAAACGGAATTGCACTAGACAGAAGAGCCAGAGCCACACCCATTCCGAATAATTTTGGTGTAAGATGGTTTAATCCGCTTTCCAGAAAACCAAAAGGCAAGACTAAAATGGCAGCAAACAACATTCCGGTTGTAACGGCATAACCATCGTTCATTATTTTCGAAATTTTGCCTCCTAAAACTATATAAGCGCTCCAAAATGCTCCAGCCAAAAGTGCACATATAATGCCGATAGGATCTAAGCGATCGTTTGTCCATGGTGCAATTAATAAAATACCAATCGCAGCCAACATCACCCAGCAATAATCGATCAAACGTTTAGAACCTGCTATAGCAAGTACTAAAGGACCAACAAACTCTAAAGTTACGGCTAGGCCGATTGGAATTTTTTCTATTGCGAGATAAAAAATTAAATTCATAGCTCCCAACGACAAACCATACGGAATTACAATTTTCCATTGTTGCGGAGTTATCGCTTTTAGATTTGGTCTGTAAGCCAGTAATAGAATTAACGCCGAAATACCAATACGCATAGATGCCGTGCCAGCTGCGCCGATTGTAGGAAATAATGTTTTGGCAATTGCAGCCCCACATTGAACACTAATAATCGCTAATAATACTGCAGGAACAGGAGGAAGGCTGAATTCTCGGTTTTTCATAAAAAATAAGACAGAATCATAAAAAAATAATTGCTGTCGGATAATAAAATGTATTCTAAATTAATTGTCCAATGCTCTTTTTGTAACATAGGCGCGATAACCAATAATAGCCATTTGCCATTTCGTAGCCTTAGAAATATCTAGACCTTGTTTGGTAAAGCTTGGCAAAAGTAGTTTATTTAGTTTAGCTAATAATTTATACATAGTAGATTTGTTTCGGCAAAGATAAAAAAAAAGACTTTGTGTTTGAAACAAAGTCTTTTGGGTAATAAAATGTAAAAGTATTTAAATTTTGAGAATCAGATTTTCGTCGCCATCGGTTTCACGATTTATGGCATTTTTGGGAGCTTCCATCCATCCCGTTTTATTGATGACAAATTTGAAAAGATGTGTTTTGTTTTTTTCAAATTTCGATTTTGGAACCGATAGTTCAAATGTGTTTGTACTTTTCTGAATCATTTGAAAATTCTGGTCATTTGGATTCCATTGGTCAAAAGAACCCGCTATTGAAACACTTTTAACCAAATTCGGATCTAAATTCTTATCATGTTCATAGACAAATACAACATTCTCGTTAACGATTTTGTAACCGTAAATGCCAGATTGTTTTTTGTTTTCGCTCAATAAATCATTAGAGAGCTTTATAATAGCTTCACCAAGTGCATTGCCTGTGTTTTCATCACTTATATTTACGATAATTGAAATTCCTAATTGACGTTCAGGATAAACAACCAGCATATTTTGAGTTCCAAAGGCACCGCCATGTTTCCAGCAGTTTTTTCCGTTTTCATCCACTTGAATATAATCCCAGAAATAACCGTTCCAAGTTGTTGGACTATTTAATAGATTTCGTTGCGATTCTTGAACAACTTTATTTTTTGTATTTAGTTCATAAGCAATAAATTTAGTCAAATCACCTAAAGTAGATTTTAATCTTCCAGCAGCGCCCCAAAGATTATCTGAAATATTAGGCATTAGAACGCCTTTTAGATTATATCCATTCGCAATAACAGTATTTGGACTTAAATTTATACCGCTTGATTGCATGTCTAAATTTGAAAAAATATTTTCTTTCAAAAGCGTTTCATAGCTTTTGCCATAAACATTTTCTAAAATGTGAGCTGTCAGATTAAGGCTTCCGTTGCTGTATTTGAATTTTGTTCCTGGTAAAGTGTCTAATTTTATAGTTGTAAGATCTTCAAAGAATTTTTCACGAGTATACGTTTCATCCATCTTTTTAAAAGCTAAATAACTACTATCGTTTCGTTTTTTTCTTAATTCGGCAGTATCAGGAAGATCTTTATCAAAACCAGTTCTAAAAGAAACCAAATCTTTAATCGTTATTGGAGTTTCGTTATATTCTAAGTTTGGGTAGGAGCCAGTAATATATTTTCTAATATCATCGTCTGGATTCAATTTTCCTTCTAAAACTGCTTGTGCAGTCAGTAAACCTGTAAATAGTTTCGTTATAGAGGCGACTTCAAATACAGTATTGTTGTTTGCAACGTTTTCTTTTCCCTTATCAATTTCGCCGTAATGTCTAGTATAAGTTTTTCCATTTTTAACTACTCCAATTGAGATAGAATTGGCTTTTGACTTTCCTATTAAAAGCGAAGCTGTTTTGTCCATTGCAACAAAAATACTTTTTTCAGCTGTATTCTTCTGCGCTAGAATTGAAAAGCTTAAGCATAAAAACAGGAGTATAATGAGCTTTTTCATTTTTGAAAATATGTTTTTTCATTTATTAAAGAAAATGTAGATTACTTCGCTAACATTGCGCTAATTTTCTCCAGCATTTCTTTTGCATTATTATTATCAGGAGAAAGAGATAATGCTTTTTGATAGTTTTCTTTCGAAAGTGCCAATTCATTATTTCTAAAATAGCCATCAGCCAAACTGTCAAAAGCATTTCCAGATTTTGGATTCTCTTTTGCATTAAGTTCTAAGACTTTTATACCGTCATGCAATCTTCCATGATCCATTAATGTATAGCCAATAACATTCAATCGATATTCAAAGTCCCAATCAGGATGATTCTTTTTTATGGATAAATAATTCTGTTGCGCTTTTGTAAAGTCTAGTTTTAGAAAATTCTGATTGATTTTTTCTCCGGCTATTAAAAAATCATCTGTAAGTGTTTTATCTACAATCGAAGCAACATGATTGATTACTTGGCTTTGTACATATAAATTTGAATATTTATGGCCATTAGACAAAAAGATTATCGTTAAATCACGGTCAATAAACTTTCTAAAAGCAGTTTCATTGCCTCCAGTAAAGCCATATGAAAGAACTTTATTAACAGTTACAATTTCCCAGCCGAAAGTAAAACGATCTGTATTGTCAGCAAATGGAAACGGTTTCCACATATTGTTTTTGGTTTCTTTTTGAAGATAAATGTCTCTATCGAGATTTTCATTCCAACGAATAAAATTCGGCAAAGAAATATTTAAACCGTTTGCAGAATGAGCGTCGGTACCAAAGTTTGAAGTGCTTTTAACGTATTTTTTTGTTTGATCGTCATAGTTGTATCTATAAGCACTATTGGGTACCGTTTCGCCAAAATTGGACGAAAAATAAACGCCTGATTTTACAGAAGAAAACTGATTTTGTAAAATATATTCTTCAAAAGTTAAACCAGTAATTTTTTCGATAATTTTAGCCAGAAACAAATAATTAGTTTGATTGTAATGATATTGATTTCCTGTTTTAAAATCCATCGGTTTTTGAGACAGTAAAGCTATTTTTTTGTCAAGTGGTGCCGTTATCGGAATTTCTTGAAACCTAATAATATCAGGAAGTCCGGAAGAATGAGAAACCAAATTTTTAATTTTTACATCTTGCCATTCTTTTGGAGTATTTTCTAAATATTTTGAAATAGGATCATCGAGTGATAACTTTCCTTGTTCAATAAGTTGAAATATCCCAACATTGGTAATTAATTTGGTAGTTGAAAAAATTTTAAAAGCAGTGTTTTTATCCACTGCTTTATCACCTTCTATAGAAGCTTTTCCAAAATATTTTTCATAAACAATTTTACCATCTTTTATTACTGCCAATGCCACACCGGGAATTTCATTAATTGCTATTACTTCTTTTATATAATTGTCAATTCTTTGTTCTGTTGATTTGTCAGCGTTTTTTTGACTAAAAGATAAATTAAGAACGAATAGTAAAGAGACGGTAAGAAAGGCTCTCATTAAAATTAAGCTTTTTTATTTTGCTTTTCCATTTCTTTCATATCTTTTTCACGCTGCTTCATATCTTTTTCATGTTGTTTCATGTCCTTAGCATGTTGCTTCATGTCTTTCGCATGTTGTTTCATATCAAGCTCATACTGTTTGATATCTTGCTCGTATTGCTTCATGCTATTTTCATAGTCTTTAGAATCGTCTCCGAATTTGAAATTAAAGTCGTAGTTGAACTTTTCCATATTGGCGCTGAATTTTTCCATAGCAATTTCATATTTCGCCATTTCTTTTTCATAGATTTCAGATCTTTGCGACATGATAGCTTCAACTTGCTTTTCGTATTCTTTCATTTGAGGTTCAAACGCTTCCATCTGTTTTCCAAATGCTTCCATGTCTTTTTCAAACTTAGCCATTGCTACTTTATCCTTTGGATTTTTTGGAGCAACAGGAGGTTTTGGCATTTTTGACATATCAATTGCTGGAACAGGAGGCATTGGTCCTGAAGGAAATGTAGGTGGGGTTGGAGGTACGGGAGCTGCAACATCAGATTCTCCGTTTCCAAAAGTACGAACAATAACTTTGTTGTTCTTGATAATCATTGGTGTTCTGAAATTTCCATCAGTATTAATTACAATAGCCTTTGATCCATTTTCGTTTGTTCCAATTGCTAATTCGCAGTCTTTAATAGCTTCATCTCCATCAATTCTGATCATTTGTTTTTTACCAGAATCCGATTTTACTTTGATTTGAATCGCAGTCAATTCTTCTTTGTTGTTTCTTTTGACATCCGAAATTTCGACATCCAGATTATGATTTGCTTTTAATTGTCCTGGCAATTCATTTAATTCCTTATCAGTCGTGTTTTTAGTGATTTTGATTGTTTGTTCCGTATCTTTAACAGTGTCTCTTTGGATTGTTGCAACTTCTGCCTGTTTCTTTTCTTGGGCAATGGTTCTTATTTGAAATAAAAGAACAAACGCACCAAGAGCAGGTATTACAGCCGAATACTTCCAGTAATTTCTTTTGTTTGATTGATTTTTGTTTAACATGACAATTCGTTTTTTGATTAATGATTGATAAAAATGATTGGTGATTGCAACACAAGTTTCATGTGTTGTGATTTTTAAAAGTGTGTATTGATACGCTTTTTTGTCGGCAATTTTTTTAGAAGCTTCACTATCTGCAATGAATTCAAGGTTTTGCAGAATAGCCTTTTTATAAAGCCAGATAATTGGGTTAAACCAAAATAGAATACAAAAGAATCTAGAGATCAAAACGTCAATGGTATGCTTTTGATCGCTGTGCACTTTTTCGTGTTCCAAAATGCTTTCCAATTCTGTCGAAGTATATAGTGATGAGTTATATACAATGTAATCGAAATAGGAGAAAGGAGCAATATTTTCATTAACGTCAATAAATTTAAAATCTTCCTGCTGTTCAATCTTTTTTCCCTTTAAAACAGAATTCAGACTGTAAAAATCAAGCGCAAATTTGATCATAAAAGCTAAGAAACCGATTCCGTAAACGACAGCTGCAACCAAAGTCCAATTGATTTCAAAATTCTCTTCTTCAATAACAGAAACTGTTGTTGGCTTATACTGAGTGTTATAAATAGCAGCTTCATGATTTGAAGTTGGAATATTCGCTACATCAGTTGTTGTAGTTGTAATTATTGGATCTGGTGCTGGCGTTGGAGGCGCTTCAACCCAAATCACTTTCGTATAAACTACAAAAGGCAATACTACAGAAGTGATTAATCCCGCAATTAAAAACCAGCGGCTACTGTTAAAAAAAGTTTCTTTGCGAAGTAAAAAGATGTAAGCAAAGTAAAACATTGCTAATAACCCGCTTGATTTTAAGATAAAAATGAAAAGTGCTTCCATAACTATTTTGATTACTTACCTGCTTTTGGATTTTCGATCATGTCTAAGATTTCACGCAATTCGTCTGCGGAAATTTTTTCTTCTTTAGCAAAAAAAGAAACCATGCTTTTGTACGAGCTATTAAAATAATTATCAATTGCAGTGCTCATGAACCCTTTTCTGTAGTCTTCGATACTCACTGCCGGATAATATTGATGTGTATTTCCAAAAGCATTATGTGCAACATATCCTTTTTCTTCCAGATTACGAACAATGGTAGACAAAGTGTTATAATGTGGCTGGTCTTCTAAAATCTCTGCTTGAATTTCTTTTACAAAAGCTTTTTTCAGCTTCCATAAAATATGCATGATTTCTTCTTCTTTATTAGTCAGTTTTTGCATTTCTCAGTGATTTAAAAAAATTAAATTTTTTATTTTTTGCTTTTAATTTCGATAATACCATTTTCGCCTTTATCACCATATAAAGCTAAGGCATCTAAGCTTTTGAAAACTTTTACCGATTTAATCGTGCTAGGCGAAAGGCTGTTGATATCAAAGTCAGAAGGCATATCTTTTCCATCTAAAATTACAAGTGGAAAACCTATTTTTACATTAGTTTTTACACCATTTGCAACGGCAACAGATGTACCTTCATCAGAAGAAGTAGTAATGACTGTATTATTGTCTTTATCTACAATTACAGTAGTGCTAGAATTTGCACTACTATTACGATTAGTTTTTGTACTAGTATTAGAATTAGTGTTAACATTGGTTTCTGTATTAGTAGTTAAATTTTTGCTTACTGCTGTTTTAGAAGTTTTGCTTGTTTTTTCGTTTTCACTTACTTTTTTGCTTACAGCAACTTTTTCGTTAAAGGTTTGGATTCCAGCTTTTATGGTGCCGTTTTTGTTTGTAGTAACAACAATTCCAAAATCTTTGATCGCTTGATCTCCATTTTGCAGGGATTGAGATTTTTGCGCACCATTAATAATATCAACTTTAAGAGATGTTAGTTCATTTTTTGAGTTTCTTTTGATGTCAGAAAACTCTAAATCAATATTATAAGTTGATTTTAAATCTTTCTTAAGATCTTTAAATTCGGCATCTGTCATTTTTTTTGTGATTTTAAAAACATTGACAGATTTAATTTCGTTCGAAACTATTTTCACATTTTCTTGCCTTTCTTTTGCAACTACTTCTACTTGAAATAAAAGCACAAAAGCGGCTAGGGCAGGAATTACGGTATAATACTTCCAAGCATTGCTCTTTTTTGATTGATTTTTGTTTAACATGACGATTCGTTTTTTGATTAATGATTGATAAAAATGATTGGTGATTGCAACACAATTTTCGTGTGTTGTTATTTTTAAAAGCGTGTATTGATAGGCTTTTTTGTCTGAAAGTTTCTTAGAAGCTTCACTATCAGCAATAAACTCCAGATTTTGAGTGATTGCCTTTTTGTAAAGCCATACAATCGGATTGAACCAGAAAATGATACTGAAGATTCTTGAAATCAATACATCAAAAGTATGATTTTGATCGCTGTGCACTTTTTCATGTTCCAAAATGCTTTCTAATTCTGATGCTGTGTAAAGTGATGAGTTGTACACAATATATTCGAAATAGGAGAAAGGCGCGATATTCTCGTTGATATCTACGAATTTGAAATCGGCTTGTTGTTTGATTTTTTTTCCTTTTATAATAGAATTCAAACTATAAAAGTCAATTGCCAGTTTTAAAAGAAAAACAAAAAGACCAATCCCGTATAGGCCAAGAATAATATAATTCCAATTAAAATCTACAGATTCGCTGTCTGTGTTACTTATTAATGTTGTTTGGATATTTGTATCAAAATTAGGAGCAGCATCAATCCAAATTACTTTTGTGTAAGTCAATAATGGTAAAATTACTGAGACTATCAAGCCAGATAAAAGAAACCATCTGTTGCTGTTAAAAAATGTTTCTTTGCGCAGTAAAAAATAGTAAGCACAATAAAACATTAGCATTAAACTGCTTGATTTGGCGATGTAAATGAAAACTGCTTCCATAAACTGATTATTTTTTTTCGTTTTTATTTTCGATCATTGATAAAATTTCACGCAATTCATCTGCTGAAATTTTTTCTTCTTTCGCAAAAAAGGAAACCATACTTTTATAAGAACTATTGAAGTAATTATCGATTGCAGTTTTCATAAATCCTTTTCTGTAATCTTCAATTGCTACAATTGGAAAGTATTGATGGGTGTTTCCAAAAGCATTGTGTCCAACATATCCTTTTTCTTCCAGATTACGCACAATAGTTGATAATGTATTGTAATGTGGCTGGTCTTCTGTTATTTCGGCTTGGATTTCTTTTACAAAAGCTTTTTTCAGCTTCCATAAAATCATCATAATTTCTTCTTCTTTGTTTGTTAACTTCTGCATCTTCTCTAATTTTAATTCAAACCTACAACTATTTTTTTAGTTACACAACTATAAAAATAGTTATTTAACTAAAAATTAAGTTTGGTTTTAGTTTTGAACGCAGAAATGCTATTCAAATTTACTAGTAATAAATTGAATGACAATGGTTTATAAATATTAAAAGTTTTTTTAAAGAAGTTTTCTCGTTTGTCAAATTGTTCTTGATCCAAATATAGCATCACGTTTCAACAACCATTGAAAGGATTTATATTTGCGATTGTAGTAAAAGTTTTAATGTTGAGGCTTTTTAATATTTTATTTGTTAAATTAAATTTAATTATTTTATATTCGCGACAATTAATTGTAAGATATTTATTAATTAAAAGAATTTATTAACCAACCAATGTAAATGAGTATGCACAAATTTATTAAGTATTCCGTTTGTTTTTTTATTGTACTATTATTTTTATCGTGCAATAATGACGAATTAGTAAAGAATCAGGAAAATGCAAAAACCGTTAAGACTGATTTAGAATTAGCGAAATTTTCAAATCCCAATATTGCACAAAATGTGGAAGCAGATTTTGAAAATGTAAACGTAATTGAAAAAGACAATTTTAAGATTTCAGAATTCTCAGCAAAAGAAAAAGTTGTAAACACTTTTGAATCTGACGTTCTGCAAAGCCATTTGAAATATCAAGGTGTTACAATTGAAAGTGATGGCAAATCGCAATCGTACTTTTTAGAAGTTTTTACGCTTGCAAAAAGTGCTGTTTACCCTGAGACTATCACAAATCTAAAAGACTTTACAGGGGGATTGAATGTGTATTCCTTTAATGGGGAAAATTTAGGTTCAGTTGTCGTTCGAAATGGTAAAGCGGCAAATGTTTCAGGAAAAAATGAGTTGGATGTTTTAACAAAAGCAATAAATTTGTTTTATGCTCCATCCAATATTACAAGCAAAATACCTCTATGCGACGCAACATACACACAAACGGTATGGCTAACTCAAGACGTTTGGCGAATAATTAGCAATGGGCCAAAGATTTTAGAGGTTATCTATGTAGGAGAAAAGGTGACAAAAACTATTAATATCCTACCTTATCCTTGTGATGGTCCAGTAGATATAGAAGCTATAAAGTTGCAGCGAATAGCGCATTATGCAAATTATGACCAAAATGGGCAATATCTTGGAGAAAGTTCTACTTTTAACTTTTCAACACAAATTACTAATAATCTTACTGGTAAGGCAAAATGTATAAATGATTTACTAAATCAGAAAGGAAATTCTTTCGTTGAAAAATTATTAAGTAATTTTGAAGGAACCGCAAAATTTAATATAGTGATTGGTTCAGCTGATAAAGTTTTTAATAAATCCAACGAAGAAATAAATGGAAGCACTACTTATAATGGTGGTAGTAATGATTTACAAATATTAATAAGCACTAGTAGAGTTGAAGGAATAAGTTCTTTGGAAACGGCTAGATTAATTTTACACGAATATATACACGCTGATATGCTACGTAAGTTATTTTCAACAGATATTAATGATATAGAGGCAGCGAATTTTAGAGAGGTTTATTCAAGATATGCGGGTGAACAATACCATTCTGCTATGGCTAACCAATATATGAGTGGTATGAAAGGGGCACTAAAAGATTTTCACAAATATGTTTTGCGAGAGGACTTTGATAAATTTGTAAATTATTATGGTAAAGAGCCCAGTGACGAACTGTATGAAGCAATGGCTTGGAATGGCTTGAAAGAAGTGGATGTTGTGGCTTGGAACAATTTGACTCCTGAAAAAAAAGCATCGATAGATGCAATGTATAATAATGTGGCTAAGAAGCTAACACAAGTTCGCCTTTGTGATAATAAATAATATCAAACTTAATTTGATTTGAACGATGATGTCGAAATTTAAAATCTTTGTTTTTTTAGGATGTACACTTGTAATACATTTATTTTTTTTAAATAATTTACAAGCGCAACAAAAAATTAAAAAAGATACGTTGTATTTTAAAATAGATAATTCCTATCTGTTTGAAAATAAAAATATTCCAAAAACTTTTTTTATTGAAGACGGAAATGGACACACCGAATTTTGTTTTCAAGAAGCTGAAATTTTGTTTGATTTAAAACCGATACGAGTCTTGGATTTAAAGTACTTTATAAGGAATTCAAAATTCTTTATAAATCAAGGAAAAACAGCATTAGATATAAAAGGACTGGTCGATTTTATGAAAAACTATAAAATTATTTTAATAAGGGAAAGTGATGAAAAGACCGAATATATTAAAGTTGATGTTTCAATTATGATTTTCGGGTAAATATACTAGTATAAAGCTTTTGAAAAAAAATATGAAAATTGCTCTACTTTTTATTTTGTCATTATTTCCTTGCTTTGTAGGAGCTCAGGAAAAAGTAAAAGACACGCTTTTTTTTGCTTATGATAGTAGTTATATTAATACATATCCTGAAAATCCGAATGATTATTATATAAAAGATGGGAGTGGTGCTCGTATTGGTGGCTTTTACTTTATTGAAGTTCAAAAGATAAAGAATTACAAGACTAAAAAAAGAGAAATTGGCCTTAAAGAATTTATTAGGTCATCTAAATTCTATGACGAAAACAGAAGGTTAAAATTAAGAGATTATGAACTTGCTGATTACCTTGAAGATTACGTTATTTTTTTAGTCAAAACTGAAAACGGTAAAAAAAGCTATGATAATAATATACCCTGTGTACTAAATTAAAATCCACTCAAAAAGTGGATTTTAATTTACCTGTTTACACCTATATTGTCAATATCAATCATTTCATATAGAAAAGGTACTGAATTGAAAGAATTTCCAAATCGAATCCTATCCTTTCCATTTTTACTATTCTTATATTCGGTTAATATATTTTGGAATTCCTCTTTAGAATCTATATTAAAAATACCTTTTACTTTTTCAAAATGTCTTTTAGAACTTAGTCGATCAAAGAAATCATAAGTACTGTAACGATCTTTGTATATGTATAATCTAGGAAACCATGTATCTCCATGATTGTTAGTTGGATACAAATCTGATATAAAATGACATAATGAATCTACAAAGATAATGTCTTCTTTTCTTAATTTGTCTGATAGATTTGTAATTACTAGATGACCAAAACCACTTACTTTTTTAAAGTCTCTTTGTAAATATCTTTCAATATTTTCAGTGTATCTATATATTTCTGTGAAACTTTTTGTTTCAGTTTTTCCTGAATAACCATCAATAAAATAAAATTTAGAATATAGTAATTCTTCTACTAAATTATAATTTTTGTTTTTTAAACAAATTGCTATTGTGTATAGAAAAAGTTCTTGAAAAATAAAGGAAAAGTTTTCTAAATCATAATAATTAGAACCTCCCGTATTTTTTTGATCAATAATGTTATTTTTCTTTTCGAAAAAGTTAATCAAAATTTCGACGTCCAAATTGTATTCTAGCTTAGTTGTGATTAAGAGAAAGTCTAAAAAATCTTCTCTTAATATCTTATAAGAAAAAATGTTATCTAGTATTTCTTTTCCGTAAATTTCTAGTTGTGATGAGGAACTCTGAAATTGAAAATCAGGAAGTGATTCTATAAAGGCATCAATAAATCTAGTCGAATAATTATTTACTTTTTCAGGATGCTTAAGTAACTGATTTTCTATTGTTCTTAAAATTGAATTCGTAGCTGTATTATTTACGACAGAGTCAGTTATATAAGCAGGAGCTTTTGTTCCTAACTTTGGTTTAGGTATCGAAGGAGCATCTAAAATGTTTCTTAAAAGCTCCTCATAACTCTCTTCAAAATATTCTTCATTACTAAAATCTATATATTTTCTAGCACTTAAAAATATAGGCAGATAAGTATTCTTATTTTCATCCCGCTCAGTAACAAGAGGGATAAATTTTTCTTGTTTTTGATCTTTATAAATTTCGGGTGTAATTATTTGCGTTTCAGTTCCGACACCTCCATCTCTATTATCAGCTTTGGTTTTATAGTTCCTATCACATAAGACTAACACCCTGTAAATATCATCAGACTTAACCATACTTTCCATAAAATGAAAAATATCGTTTCCATCTTTTAAATCCCACTTGTCAAGCACAACATCAACACTATCATTCATTAATCTTTTTGCCAAGTTGACTACCCAATCTTGGTATTCTTTAGTACCCCAACTATAGGAAATAAATATCTTTTTTGTCATAATTCAATTTTTAAAAATTGTAAAAATAGGACTATAAAACCAAAATTACAAGTAGTCAAAAATTACTCAATTTCAAACTTTTTAAAATCAAATCCATTTCATTTTTAAATGTTGTTGTATTCGTCATAAATCTAAATCTGAAATTATGTTTTCTGCTAAATACGACTTCACTTCTTGTTACGATAGTTACAATTTTTCACAATATGATGAAGAAAATGATGAGGAAATATATTCAGATATTGAGTCAACATCATTCCAAGAATGCTGTGAAGATATCCTAAGAGTTTTACTTGTTCAATATGAAGTTGAACTACCTACACCATCATTTACTAGGTTTCCTGATCCTGTAAAATTGTTAACAACTTCCCGAAATAAAATAAGAAAAACCTTACCTATTACACCAAAAAGTATTATTTTTAATAAAACAAAGATGAGTAAACATCCTGATATTGAAATTAATACTGCACAGATTTTTAAATCTGTATACGACATGGGGAAGATTTTAAACACGGAAAAAGCATGTCGAGAACACCTAGAAAAATTACGTTGGAACGGTGAACCAATCTGTCCTCATTGTGGAAGTCAACGTGAAAACCATTACCGAATAAAAGGAAGAACGGAAGAAAAATTTCGTTATAAATGCAAAGATTGTCGATTGCCATTTACCGTAACTGTCGGAACTATATTTGAAAAATCAGCTATTCCTTTAGAAAAATGGTTTAGAGCCATTTTTAAATTTACAACAAATAAGAAAGGTATGAGTAGCTATGAATTAATGCGAGAAATAGGTGTAACACAAAAAACTGCATGGTTTATGCTTAGTAGAATTCGAAACGCAGTTCGAATGAGACATGACTTTGAATTTGATGGTATTACACAAGTTGACGAAACTTATGTTGGAGGAAAAAACAAAAATCGTAGTAAAGGAAAAAAGGTCGATAATACACAAGGTCGAAGTACTAAAACAAAAACACCTGTATTTGGAATGCTAAATAACGGTATAGTTTATACTCAAGTTATAAAGAATGCTAAAGGAAAAACGTTAAAAGGTATAATTGATGGAAAAGTTAAAAAAGGTTCTACGATTGTAAGTGATGGATGGAGAGGATATCGAGGATTGGAAAGAAATTATAGCCATGAAGTTATTAAGCATAACTTAGGACTGTTTAAAAAAGGAGCATATCATACGAATGGAATTGAAGGTTTTTGGGGACTTTTAAAACGTGGTATCGTTGGAATATATCACTTTACAAGTGACAAACATTTGCATAGATATTGCGATGAATTTGCTTATCGATACAATATGAGAACAATGAGTATAGGAGAACAGTTTAATTTTACATTGGTTAATTGTGATGAAAGGCTAAGATATAAGGAGTTAATTGCATAGTTATACATATTCTAAAAATATCATATGAAAACATTAACTCAACAAATAACAGAATCGCTAAACACAAAAACAACTAAAGATGTTGATAATGAGAAAACCGTGGATGAAGATTCAGCTAGCTTTATGAGGGCAAATCCTTCCAAGGACAGTGTGTTAACAAGAGGCACAACCAGAGTTGGAACGGAAGAAAAAAATAATTGATCTATATGCATAATTAGCGTAAGCATTTGTAATGAATATGTTAATAAAATAGTGGATAATTATATATGTATTATCTTATAACATTTGTTTTTCTCATTAATTTAGTAGCACTATGGAAACAAATAATTCAAATACGTGCTTTAACTGTGATAAACCATATCCTGCTGTAGGCTTTTTTTGTGGTGGATGTCTAACTCAATTGAAATGTAAATCATGTAATTATCCTTTAGAAAAGGATAATCTCGGTTGCACAAACTGTGGAACTCCTAAAGATGTAAAGAATGTGAACGAAACTAATCTTTATAAAAATGTAAATACGTTTAAGTTACATGAAACATCTACTGATAGAACAATTGAAGCAACATTTAGTGATGAGGTAGGTAAAGATTTAGCAGGGATACTTAGAGACACATATTCTACAAAGATTGGAAATACATCAAAAAATAAGTTTATCGAGGATGAAATAATTTACATTGAAGATCAAAAAGCAGATAGTGAAGAAGCAATTATTCAAAAACCAATTATATCAAATCTTTTAAATGCTGAAAATCAAAATTTAGAAATAAATACAGATTATCCAAATTTGCTTTCTGTTTCTATTAATAATTTACCCGCTAGTGAGGTAGAATGGGTAATTGTTTACTCATTTTATGCTTCTGATTTTGGAAAAAATCAATATCAGAGAAAAGATTTACTTGATCAACATGTAGAATCTCAAAGAAAAAATAAAATTTCAAACAACCTTACGGCTAATATAAATGCAGCGGTAAGAAGTGGTTTTATTAGCCCTCTAAAAGATAGCTATTTTTTAGTTGAATCAGGAAAACAAAAAGCTATTGAAATAATCAGTCGTACAAGAGGAACTACACCTAAAAACAACTTAAAAAGGACAAATGAAAATTCGAGTAATAGTAAAGCATCTAAACCTAATAATAGTCCGAATAAATCAGCTGGAAAATCATTAAAACGATTAACTGATCTTAACTTATATCCTGAAAACAAAGAGAGTTTAAAAGTTTTTTATGAAAAATTTCAATGTAAAAATGATTATGAAAAAATTTTAGTATTTGTTTATTATTTGGAAGAAATTTTAAAAGTTGTTCCAATTACTTCTAATCATATTTATACCTGTTATGATGATCTTAACTTAATTACACCACAAGATTTACCACAAACTGTACGAAGTACAAAGAGTAAAACAGGTTGGCTTGATGGAAATAATTCAGGTTTATCTATTTCTATCAAGGGCAAAAATCATATTATAAGCTGGAATAAAAAATAACAATGAAATTAGAAAAATTCGTTTCCAATATTAAAGATTTTAATGATATTTCTGCAAGTGGAAAAATTGATTTTTTTCTTTATTTTTTAACAGTAGTGGAAAATAAAGAAGGTGTAAATAGTAAAGAAATTGAATCCTGTTTTGATGCGTTAAAGGTTTCGAAATACTCGAATATATCAGCATATCTAAAAAACAACTCCAAGAAAATTAAGGGTAAATCGGCTAAGTTTATTTTGCAAAATGCATTGTATCACTTAGAAAGAAAGAGAAAAGCAGAAATAGATACGATATTAAATGTTCCTCAAGATATTAATCCTACAAACGATTATTTCCCACTTGAATTATTTACCAACACAAGAGGATATTTAGAAGGGATTGCTAAACAAACAGCTGCTTGTTATGATTTTGGTCTGTATGATGCATGTGCAGTAATGACAAGAAAATTATTAGAAACTTTAATAATTGAAGCCTTTGAAAGTCACAAAATAGTATCTAAAATACAAGACAGTACGGGTAATTTTTTCGCCTTAAGTGCTTTAATTGATTCATTTAAAAATGAATCAACATGGAACATCGGTCGAAATGCAAAGGATAGCATTCCTAAAATTAAGACGATGGGAGATTTAAGTGCTCACAACAGACGTTATTTTTCAAAAAAGCCTGATGTAGATAAATTAAAAGATAATCTTAGAATTGTCTTTGAAGAGTTAATTCATATTATCGATTTCAAAAATAAAAAATCTTAATACAGTTCAAAATGCTTGAATATTTTCTTTAGCTCATCTTTATTTATTGAACGAAAATAACTATAAAAGCTTGTAATCTCTCTCAATTCCTCATCACAATTATTTAAACTTCCGCTAAATTTAATTTCAACTGAATCTTCAAAATATTTTATTGAAATAACAAAATCAATACTCTGATAAGTTACATTATATCCAATTTTAATTTCTTGACCTACGGTATTTGACCATGTAATAATATTTGGCTTAATAGTAAAATTTTTGTTGTTATTGTATTTCTTAAGGTGGTCACTAACTGTATTGTTTACATACCTAACCATCGTATCTTTATTCATAAACTTCCTCTTAAAGTAGGGAATAAAGATACTTAAAAATTTATACAGACGAAGTTTGAACATAATATTATAAGGTTTTAAATATGTATAATAAAACAATGTTATGTTCATAAATGATTGAAACATTGTCCACATTCATAGTTCAATGTTATCCTTTTTATTTATTTTTGTATTGTAAAAATATTCGTGCTTAATTACGTTATTGCTAAATCTAAACTACCACCCTGAGGCTCAATAGCTTCTCGATTTAACAAGCAAATAATGTATGTGAGGTGCGCCGATATGGCGTGGCTTTGCATCATTGCTTGTTGAGGGTGTGGTAGCCCAGGATTTAGCTTGGTGTAAATGTCCACGCTTCTTTTTGCACTAAACATTTATAAATCCTAACTACCACAACAATGAAAAAGCACTACCAAAAGTACTGCACACATTTCGCGTACGCCATTATTTCCATTTTCACATTCTTATTTTCTACACGGACGGTCGGTCAAGAAAACAATTCTTTATCAATCACAGAATCTGCAATCAGCTATTTTAAAAGCAAGGATTTAAAATGGAATGAAATACTTCATGACACTATTATCGAAACCAAAAGACCAGTTTTGTTTTTAGGTAATAATGTTTTAAATGATACTGAAATTATTGGATCGTATTCAAAAATACCAACACAATATTTATATGCGAGAAGAGACGATCGAAAAGGGAATTACATTGAAGGCGAGTTAGTAGACAAGTCTAAAGAATTCAATAATTATGGACTTTCTGAAATCGAATACTCACTTTACAAAAATGATTTAACAGGTAAATTGTATGGAATCCGAGAAGAAAACTTAAAAACTCTTCTAAATTATGTTCAGGCTCAAGAAATGATAAAGATTGTAGAGAAACTAGGTTATAAAGTTTATCAAACTAATGAAGCTTATTACGAGAACTACTATTACATCAAATCCAAAACTTGTGAAGTCAAACTTGACACTTGGACTTATAATGAATTGAAAAAGAATCCATCTTACATAAGTTCATTAGATAATTATCAGATTAAGCTAAAATCATTAGTTCAGCAAACTGTTCCACATTCAAAAAGTCTTGATAAGTATTTAGGACTTTATCGAATTCAGAAAAACAAAATGTCAGTAGCTAATATAAATGCTTGGAAAAATGCAACTTCACAAGCACAAAAGCTTAACGATCAAATTTCTAAACTTGGAGAACAATATGCGGGGAACTATTCTTTCACACCGTTTGACCAAATGACAGCAATGAGAAGACAATTTACAGATAATTTAGGAGCTTCTAAGGGGGTTTTGGGACTTTAAAAAATTAACTAAAAATTAACTTTTAAAGAGCCGAATTTAACATTTTGCATGAATACATATTTGATGTGTAATAACGCAAAAGGACCTAAATCTCTAAGAGAGATATGGTCCAATTTGGTTCGGATATTATCCATAACTGCAGATGTAGTTTCCATCTGTTCTGCAATTTGGTGGATTATCAAGTTTGGCATCGAAAGATGGCCATTCTAAAATTAAAGACCGTCTGCACCACCAGACGGTTTTTCTTTTTCAACAGATTCGTTTTCGTTAACAACTTCTTCCGTATTGTCAGTTTGATTTTCTATAACTGTTGGTTGTTCTTCTTGAGCTGGTTTAAAACTCTCTTGAATGTGATTTGAAAGCGTTTTCATGATATATTGTTTTAAAATTATATTTATATATGTATATAATTAAACAATCATCCTAAATAACTCTAAATGATTTCAGATTCTATATACTTGGTAATTATATGAAATGTAATTTACCAAATTCTTCGATTGTCATATAACCAATAGCCGAATGTCTTCTCTTTTTATTGTACCAATTTTCGATGTATTCGTGAACATCGATTTTCATCTGTTTTCTAGATAACAGTTTATTTCCCACAAGCAATTCAGCTTTAAAATGTGTAAAAAAGCTTTCACAAACAGCATTATCAGCATGATTTTCTCTGTGACTCATACTTCGTTTAACAAATTCATTGGAATCTAATGAATTAGTGAACAGCTTATTAGCATATTGAACACCTCTGTCGGAATGGAATATTAATTCTTTAGTGATTTTTCTATTATTAACAGCCATTTCCCAAGCTGGCAAAGTCGTAGATTTAGTACTCATATTGGAACTTAAATTCCACCCTATGATTTTCCTATCGAATAAATCCATAACAATTGTAAGATATAAAAAGCCTTTAGTTGTTTGTATATATGTTATATCTGAAGCCCAGACTTTAGCGGGATCATTAACCTTAAATTCCCTTTTTAAAAGATTTGGAACTACATAGTGATTATGAAAGGAATCAGTCGTTACCTTAAACTTTCTTTTAATTTTTCGACGCAACCCCAACATTCTCATGTATTTTTTTACTGACGAGTTTTTTATTTTAAAACCTCTATTTTGAAGTTCTCTTGTAATTTTGAAGCATCCGTATCTTCTTTTAAATTCATAATATATCGATGTAATTTCTTGTTTTAGTAAAATTACTCGAGATTCTGTATCTGTAAGTTCTTGTTTTTTTGTTCTATAGTATGTGGTTTCTGATACTTCTAATACAGCTAACATTTTTGCAATTGAAAATTCGGATTTATTATTTTCAATAAAATTTTTAGTCATTATTTTTCCTTGTGAAACATATTTAGTTCCTCTCTTTAAAATTTCAAACGTATTTTTTGAATCTTTAATTTTCTTTTCCAACTCTCTGATGACAAGTTTTTTCGGAGTTAAATTTGGGTGCCCAGATCCGGGAAAACTTCCCATTCCAAATTTTTCAAAGTCTTGTCGCCATTTGGATAAAAGGCTTGGAGTTATTCCCAACTCTTTTGCAAGCGTTGCAACTTGCCTTCTGCCTCTCTCATGGCTTAATTTAACAGCATTCAATTTGAAATCACGTTCATATATTTTCATAAGGTAAAGTTTATGGTCAAAGGTTTTCGAAATATTCAGATATTTTTTCTTGCATTTGCTTTTTAGGAATAAGCATATCTAAATTTAATATTTCCGATTTAAAGGATTTAAAAAAGCTAACTAATACAGCATTGTCAGAATGATTTCCTATTCGACTCATACTTCTTTTAATAAACTTGTAGGAGCCTAATTTATGACTAAATATCTTGTTAGAATATTGAATTCCTCTATCGGAATGAAATATTAATCCTAGCTTTGGTTTTCTGTTTTTAACAGCCATTTCCCATGCAGGCATGGTGGTTTCATTTATAGTTAATCCATTACTAAGATTCCATCCAATAATTTTTCTGTCAAATAAGTCCATGATAATAGTTAGGAACAAAAATCCGTTAGCTGTTTGGATTCGGGTTATGTCCGATATCCATGCCTTACATGGTTCTTCGAATGTAAATTGCTGATTTAAAATATTTGGAAACTTATAAGGGCTATTAAGTGAATTTGTTTTAAGTCTGTAATTTCTTCTAATCTTACTAACTAGACCAAGTTTCCTCATATGAATACACACTTGACCTGTTTTTATTTTAAACCCTCGACTTTGCAACTCTGCTGTAATTTTTGCACCTCCATAAAGCTCTTTGAATTCATAAAATATGGAAGTTATTTCTTTTTTCAACAAATTTACTCTATCCTGTCTTGGCGAAATTGCCTGACTTTTCCATTTGTCAAATGTAGTTTTATCAGTACCTAAAACTTTACACATTTTTGTAATTGTATATTTGTCGGAATGGTTTTTTATAAAGTCATAAATAGTACGGTTTCCTTCAGAAGTGTATTTATTTGCATTTTTTAAAATTTCAAGCTTAAGTTCGGATTCTTTAAGCTCATTTTTAAGCTTCCTTTTTAATTTGGAAAAATCTGATTGTTCTTGATTTAATCTCCAATTACCACGTCCACAGAAACTTGTTGCTCCAAATTCAAGAAACTCTTGTCTCCATCGAGTCATAAAGGGAGGATTAATGCCAAGCTTTATTGCGCCTTTTGTTAGACCTATTTCATACCCCAACTGGACAGCTTTCTCTTTAAAATCACGGTCATAAATTCTACGATTTTTCATTCCTTAGAGTTCAAGTTCTTTTAGATAAATTTATGAAATATTGACGTAGATATATAAACAATAAAAGATAATAACATACATGGTATATCATTATCTTTATAAAAATTCTTGTAGTATTAAAGATTTATATTTGGTACACAGGGTATATTAATATCAAAGCTATATACAAGTTGAAGCAAGTTTTGAAATTGAATAATTTAAAAATTAAACACAAATAGTATTAAACTGAGAGTCGTATAGAATTGTACGACTCTCTTTTGTTTTAGATAAAGAAAATGCCTGCTTTTGTTGGAATCTAAATAGTTAAAAGTTTTTTTACGAAATCTTTTCGTTGGTCAAAGCATTCTTAATCCAGATACAGCATCCCGTTGCAACAACTCCAATGCAGGCCATAAAAAGCCAGTTAATTTGATAGCCGAATCGAGTAATAATTTCAAATCCAAGCTTAGAACTAATAATATGAGCAAGGCTAAAACTCATGGTATAAAGTGCCATGTATCGGCCTTCCTGTCCGCGAGGTGCTCGGCTTAAAGCAAAAGCGTTAGAAAAGGGGAAAGTAAGCACTTCTCCAATTGAAATGCAAATCATGCTCACAACCAAAATTCCGGCCCAGAAATTAACTAAAAGTAAAAAGAAACTGCTGGCCATAACAAACGACCCAATGATAATAATTCTAATCTTAGGAAAAGCTTTTCGTTCTAGAAATCCAACGGTTGGCATTTCTAGAGTAAAGATTAAAAGTCCATTTAAGGTCATTAATAAACCGGTTTGGAATTCGCTTAAGCCAAATTTTTCATTATGATATAAAGGTAGTGTTGTAAATAACTGGAAGAAAATCATTGCTGTAATGAAACTTACAAACAAGAAAACCCAGAAAATTTTATCGTGAAAAACCGATTTTACATCAGTAGCACTTTCCGTTTTATCATCATGAGTTGCTTTTTTCTTCTCTTTTACCAATAAGGCAAAAATTGAAATCGAAATAATACAAGAAGCTCCATCAACCCAAAACAAACCTGAATATCCCATTCCCATAATAATCAAACCTCCAAGCGCAGGTCCCGCGGCAAAGCCAAGATTTACAGCAAGACGCACCAGAGTAAGTGCACGAGTACGGTTTTCTGGTTTGGCATAAGCGCCTAAAGACACAAACATAGCAGGACGAAACATATCTGCAATCGTCATAAGAACGAACATTGCGGCACAAAGGGCCCAGAAAGTGGTAATATATTGGACAAAAAATAGCGAAACGCCACTAGTGAATAAGCTAAAAATCATGATTTTATAGAACCCGATTTTATCCGATAATTTACCGCCAAGCCAAGAACCTAGCATAGATCCAAGACCAAAAGCCACCATAATCCATCCGACTTGGTTATAGGTAAAATGAAGATCTTCTTTTAAATATTTGGATAAAAAAGGAAGAACCATTGTTCCAGCGCGATTAATAAAAGTGATGATAGCAAGAATCCAAACTTCTCTGGTAAAACCTCGAAAGTTGTTAATGTAATGAGTTAAGGCAGTTTTAAGCATTTTGTTTGATAAATTATCGTCACAAAGTTAGGAAACTTTGTCTCGTTAAGTGGTTGCTGTTTTGTTACTTTTGAACTATTTTTGCAGAAAATTTCTAAGATGAAAACTATAAACGCCCTTGCTTTATTGTTGGTATTTAATTTTGGCTTTGCACAAAAAAAGTTCAACAAGAGCGATGTTCTAAAATTTCAAAAGAAGATTAATACGGAATTTGCTGATCCTAAGACGAGTCCGTTGATGGCTGAAGATTTGAAAACTTTTAAAAGCTTAGAATTTTTTCCTATTTCAGAAACGTATTTTGTCACTGCTACTTTGGAAAAAGCCAAAGGGGGAAAAGTTTTTGAAATGAAAACTTCAGGAAATTATACTCCAAAGTATATTAAATATGGAACTTTAAACTTTAAAATAAATGGAAAAGCTTTTAAGCTTGCCGTTTACCAAAGTTTAGATCTTATTGTTCAGGAAAAATATAAAAATCATCTTTTCTTGCCTTTTTCGGATTTAACAAGTGGAAAGCAAAGCTACATTGGAGGCCGTTATATTGATTTAGAAATCCCGAAAGGAAATACAATAGCAATCGATTTTAATCAAGCTTATAATCCGTATTGCGCTTACAATTACAAGTATTCTTGTCCGCTTGTGCCACAGGAAAATGATCTCAAAATTGAAATTAAAGCTGGAGTAAAAGCGTTTCATTAATGGAATATTTTAATTTTCATACGCATCAATTTACCAATCAATCTAATATTGTAGAATTGGTGAATCAGTATCCAAAAGATTTTGATGCTGCGATTTCGTTTTATTCTATAGGGATTCATCCTTGGTACATTGACGAAAATCGAATTGATGAAGATTTGAGAATTATTGAAGAAAAACTGCAAACTCCAAACTGTTTGGCAATAGGCGAGTGCGGTTTAGATAAAAGAATTGAAGTTCCGTTTGATTTGCAGATTTCAGTTTTTGAAAAACAATTGGAATTAGCAGAAAAATTCAAGAAACCTGTAGTAATTCATTGCGTTGCTGCTTTTCAGGAAGTAATGGCAATCAAGAAAAAAATGAAGATAGAAGTTCCAATGATTATTCATGGGTTTTCAAAGAATAATCAACTGGCAGACCAATTAATTGCAGCTGGATTCTATCTTTCGTTTGGAAAATATTTAGTAAAAAATCCAGATTTAAAAACGGTTTTTCAAAATATTCCAAATGATCGTTTTTTCTTAGAAACTGATACAATAGAAGAATCGATTCAGCAAGTTTATGAATTAGCTTCTGAATATAAAGGATTAAAATTAAAAGAATTACAAGAACTTATTTGGAGTAATTATAGAAGGTTATTTAAAGAATAAAAGTAAGTAGAATTTGTTTTCAAAGTTTGTCTCCCTGAGCGAAGTCGAAGGGCGTTCCAATGCAGAAAGGGCTTCGACTTCGTTCAGCATGACAACGAAAAAACTTGAAACATTAAACTAGAAACAAAAAATAAAAAAGAGAATATATGGCAGAATGGACAGAAAGAGCAGAGCTTTTGTTTACTAAAGAAGGATTAGAAAATTTACAAAAATCTAATGTTTTAGTCGTTGGGCTAGGAGGAGTTGGATCTTTTGCAGCTGAATTTTTAGCAAGAGCAGGAGTGGGTAACATGACAATTGTAGATGGAGATGTTGTAGATATTACGAATATTAACCGTCAATTGCCAGCTTTGCATTCAACAGTTGGTCAGCCAAAAATTAAAATTGTAGGCGATCGTTTGATGGATATTAATCCAGAATTGAATTTAACTCGTGTTCAGGAATTTCTATCGCCAGAACGTGCTTTTGAGATTGTTTCTCCAGAATTTGATTATGTTTTAGATTGTATTGACAGTATTACTCCAAAATTAAATCTAATTATTGCTGCAAAACGCAAAAGAGTAAAAATCATAAGCAGCATGGGAGCGGGAGGGAAAATGTTGGCTTCTAAAGTAAAAGTGGCAGATATTTCAAAAACGATTAACTGCTATTTCTCCAAAACAGTCCGTAAGCGTTTAAAAGAAGTGAAAATCAATAAACTGAAAGTGGTTTTCTCTTCTGAAATTCAAGATGAAAAAAGCTTAAAATTAACTGACGGTAAAAACTTTAAAAAATCATTCTACGGAACAAACAGCTATATGCCAGGATTATTTGGCTTGCATGCTGCCGAAACGGTGATTAGATATTTGCTTAAAAAGTAAGGCTCTAAGATGCTAAGATTCTAAGTTGCTAAGATTCTAAGTTGCTAAGTTTTTTGTTAGCTGAAACATTTGAATCTTAACTTCTTGAATTTATAAATAGAACTTAAAACAACTTTGTTAAAGTTTAAAACCTTGACAAACTTAAATACAAAAGAGAAACCTTGGAATCTTAGTGTCTCAGAATCTCAGAAACTTTAAAAAAAAAATGATTAAAACAGTAATTTTTGATATGGATGGCGTAATCGTTGACACGGAGCCGGTTCATCGTTATGCCTATTATTTACAATTCTCAGAATTAAATATCGAAGTTCCAGAAGAAATGTACACCACATTTACTGGATTTTCGACTCGAAATACATTTCAAACCTTAAAAAGTTATTTTCCAACTGTAGAACAGGAAGTGGAAGATTTGATTCAGCGAAAAAGAACAATTTTTAATGAAGCTTTTGATACTAAGGAAGATTTGCATCTTTTAGATGGTGTCGAAAATTTGATTAAAGATTTGTACAACAGTGGAATGCAATTAATTTTAGCTTCCTCAGCTTCGAAAGTAACTATCGATCGTGTTTTTACTCGATTCAATCTGCATCAGTATTTTACCCATATTGTGAGCGGAGAAGATTTTCCTCAATCAAAACCAAATCCGGCGATATTTGTTCATGCAGCTTCTCTTTCTGTTGCACCAAAAGAAGAATGTGTTATTATTGAAGATAGTACAAATGGAATAAAAGCAGCAAAAGGTGCTGGAATTTATTGTATAGGATATAATAGCGAGCATTCTCATCTTCAAGATTTATCTGAGGCTGATTTAGTTATAGAACATTTTAATGAATTGAATGCTGTAAAAATATCACAGTTAAAGGACTGAATTATATAAAATTTAACATTTGTTCCCTAATTGAATTTGTAAATTTGGATAAAAATAAAACTTAAAATAATGAAGAAACTACTTATTGCTTTAGCCCTGATCTTAGCACCGTTAGCATCAGGAGCGCAAGTAAAAACTCCGCAGGCGAGCCCAAAGGGATATATCAAACAAACTGTTGGTTTAACCGATGTTGAAGTTACGTATTCAAGACCAGGGGCAAGAGGAAGAGCTGTGTTCGGAAATTTAGTTCCGTTTGGAAAATTATGGAGAACTGGAGCTAATGAAAATACAATTATTAATTTTAGCGATGACGTCATAATAGACGGAAAAACGCTAAAAAAAGGAAAATATGCGATTTATACAGTTCCTAGAATCGAAAGTTGGGATATCATTTTCTATCTTTCTACTGATAACTGGGGATTGCCAGAAAACTGGAGCGATTCGTACGTAGCTTTAAAAACTACAGTTAAAGAAGACGCATTGCCAACTCCAGTTGAAACCTTTACAATAGGAATCAACGGATTAGATCCTAATTTTGGGTATTTAGATATAGCTTGGGAAAATTCTCATGTAGCTTTAAAATTTGAAGTTCCAACAGCTAAAATTGCTGTGGCAAGTATTGATAAAGCTTTGGCAGGACCAACTTGGAATGATTATTTTGCGGCATCTCAATATTTATTCCAATCAAACGGAAATATAGAAACTGCTAGAAATTACGTAGACAAAGCACTTGATATGAGTACAGATAAACCATACTATGTGACGAGATTAAAATCACAGATTCAGGCAAAACAAGGTGACAAAAAAGGAGCAATCGAAACTGCAAAAGCTTCTTTGGCATCTGCAGAAGCAGCAAACAATGCCGATTACGTAAAATTGAACAAAGACAGTATTGCTGAGTGGAGCAGATAACAATTCTTTCGAATTAGGAAATTCCAATCTTTAAAATATCAAAATCCAAAACTCATAAGTTTTGGATTTTTTTTGTCTTTAAAATAAAATAGACAGACTTGTCTGTTTATTTGAGAAAATGTTTTATATTTGCAGATATAAATTACGATGCTATGCTGCCTAAAGAAAGAATATTAGAAAAAACATTTACTTTATTTCACACACAAGGTTATAATGCGACGGGTATCAATCAAATTATTGAAGAGGCAAAAGTTGCAAAGGCAAGTTTTTATCAGCATTTTAAATCTAAGGAGGATTTGTGCGTGGCCTTTTTAAATCAGCGTCATTTCTTTTGGTTTGAAGAATTGCAAAAGTTTACATCCAAAGAAGAGGATGGGAAACTGAAAATTTTAGCTTCTTTTGATTTCTTAATTTATATGAATGAAAAGGAAAATTTTAGAGGCTGCAGTTTTCTAAATATTCTATCAGAAATTCAATCAGATAATATTAAAATTTTAGACGTAATTCAAAACCATAAAGCTGATTTACGAGTCCATTTTACTGAAATTTTAGATGATACTCTTTTATCTGATCACGTGTATCTGCTTTTTGAGAGTTGCATTATAGAAAGTCAACTTTTTAAATCAAATCAACTTATTGAGCAAACCAAGAAAATTATTCAAACTTTAATCTAATTATTATGGAACAGAAATTGCCATTGCCGCCTTTCTCGTATGAAACAGCAATAGAGAAAATTCAATTAGCAGAAGATGCTTGGAACAGTCAGGATCCAGAAAGAGTTTCAAAAGCCTATACTGTTGACAGTGAGTGGAGGAACAGAAATCAATTTGTAAACGGAAGAGAGGAAATTGTACAGTTTTTAACGCAAAAATGGAAAAGAGAGAAAAATTATAAACTTAAAAAAGAATATTGGGCGCATACCGAAAATAGAATTGCAGTTCGATTTGAGTATGAATATCAAGATCTTGAAGGAAACTGGTTTAGAGCTTATGGAAATGAGAACTGGGAGTTTGATTCAAATGGTTTGATGCAAAAACGTTTTGCAAGTATAAATGATCTTTCCATAAAAGAAGAAGAAAGAAAACTATAAGAAATTTAATTCATAGAGGGCGGTTCAGGAATTTTTACCGTCCTTTTTATTTTCTTTATAATTAATAGGTAAAAAGTAATACCTCCTAGAACAATCAGCAATGCGATTTGAAGTTGGCCAAGTACATTGTTCCTACTATACATAGCATTTGCTACAGCCAGTTTTGCTTTTCCTTCCTCAATTTGAATTTGCGAAAGAGATTCGAGAGTTTTTAATGCTTGCGCACTCGAACTGGCTATTTTATTCCAATTCTTATTTTCAACCTGCTTGTTGATTTCTTTGCATGAAAGTAAAAAGGTATCAAAGTACTGTTTTTCTTTATTTGTTAAAACCGTTTTAGCATACAAATCATCAATATTATGAATAATGTCTAAGGTGTGAATAATTTCATCTTTCTTGATATTATCGCTTAAATCTAGTTTTTCAGCTTCAGCTTTTATAAAATGAAGTTCTTTAGAATATTGAAAAATATAATGAGCCACAACCAATCGGTCTTTGTAAATAGCATTGATATTATCGTTTACGTTTTTTGAATTTCGCAACGTATTAAAGTTACCAAGCAGAATGATAAGCATTACAACTAGTAATATAAAAGCAGCTTTGGTTTTATTGCTGTATTTCCTTTGATCTTTCATAAGGCTTTTTTTAGATAACAATAATTTAATCAATCATTTTATTTTCAACGAGTTCAATGTTTTTGATAGCAGCCAACGGAGTGATTTTTACTTTTTTATCTCCTTTGACAAAATAAAAGTAGTACAAACTATTGTTTCCAATAACAAAAACGTTTTTAGATTCACCTTCGTTAAAATCCATTTGATAGCTGTAATCCAATTTGTTTTCTTTTAGCTTTTTCTTAGTAAAATAACCTCCTGCCATTCCATAACCAAGAAAAAAAGACAGCAGAAAAAGTACAAGTGATTTTATAGCAATGCCATTATAATAGCTTTTAGTTTCTTCCGGAGATAATGCATCAGTTGATTTTAGTTCAAAAGATCTTTTTACGAAGGCCAAATCTTTATTCTTTGCCAAAAAAGAAGGAAGATAATAATGCACCAAAAAAAGTATAATGATGGCTCCAAGAATAATTGGGTTTGAGGTAAATTCAGCTATTGGACTAATTAAAACGTCCATTATGGTAGAATACCTTAAGATATTAATTCCGAATTGATAATAATAAATACTGTCTTTTAGTATTCCCATTACAATCAAAAAGAGATAGCCAAATGGCAATAGCTTTTCTAAATCGTCTGAAATCTTCATTTCTTCAGCTTAAAATTGGTTAGTTTTAGGTCAGTTTTACAACTTACTAAAATAGTCTTTTTTACTTACAATAAATGAAGAATTGTATTGCAATAAAATAGGTGTTTGAATTTTAAGAAGCTATTTCCTGCTGTCCGCTATATCTTTTGTGCCGAACCCCGGCACAAAAGGATGCCGCTTCCATCAGGGCTAGGGCAGTAGGATTATTTGAACGATTTTTGTTTAATTAATAAATCAGTCTGTTGGTTTACAATTTTTGCAGCTCTTTTTAAAAATGCTGGACTGATACAATTAGTATAGCTAATGAAAAAAATGATAGTACTAAAAACAGTTTCGCAATCATCTTCTATTCAAGCATTAACTCATTATCATCCGATTTTCCTTTAAAGAACAAAAACTGAAGTAGAAGAGCCAATACGATAGTCAAAATAGCTCCAATAAAGTTAAGCCATAAATAACCCAGTTTTTCCTGTCTGTAAATCATAAAATAAAAAATGAAGAAAATTGTAAGCTGGCTTATTATGGCGCTAATAAACATTGGTTTTGCCTGAACTCTTTTCGTGTAAAAGGCGACAAGGAATATCCCGAGAACTGTGCCGTAGAAAATAGAACCAATAATGTTTACAAGCTGAATTAAGTTTTCGAATAAAGTTCCAACACAAGCAAAAAGTATCGCTACAATTCCCCAGAAAAGAGTAAAGAACTTAGTGACATGTAAATAATGTTTCTCTGATTTTTCTTCTTTCTGATTTCTCTTATAAATGTCAATTGCCGTTGTAGAAGCCAGTGCTGTTAGTCCAGAAGCGGTTGATGACATTGCTGCCGAAAGTATAACCGCCAATAATAATCCAATAAGGCCTTTTGGCAAATAATGCAGAATAAAATGAAAGAATACATAATCTTTATCGTTGGTTTCTGAATTGCTGTCGGCTCTTGAAATAATTTCTTTTGCTTTATCGCGAAGATCTTTTTCTTTATTAGATAAAGCGACTAATTCTTTACGCAAGATCGGATTGTCATAATCTTGATTCAGCTGATCAATATATAATAAATTGATAACCTTTTTATCTTCAGAAAGCTTAACTAGCTTTTCTTCCAAAACATGATATTCCTGTTTGTAAGCCGACTTTTCAATTGCAATTTTATTATTTGGATTAAAATTTAAAGGAACGGGATTGAACTGGAAAAATACAAATACCATAACTCCTGTTAAAAGAATAAAGAACTGCATTGGTACTTTTAGAAGCCCATTCATGATTAATCCCATTTGACTTTCGCGTACTGATTTCCCCGATAAATAACGCCCAACTTGAGATTGGTCTGTACCAAAATAGGCGAGTGCTAAAAAGAAACCGCCGGTAATACCGCTCCAAAAAGTATATTTTTCTTCAGGATTAAAAGAAAAGTCAACAATATTCATTTTATCATTTGCGCCAGCAATGTGCAGTGCGCTATTAAAAGTCATATCGTTTGGAAGATAATGCAGAATCAAGAAAAACGTGATAAACATTCCCGACATAATGACAAACATCTGCTGTTTTTGCGTAACGTTTACCGCCTTTGTTCCACCAGAAAAGGTATATATGATTACTAAAACTCCGATAATGATATTCATTACAGTTAAATTCCAGCCTAAAAGGGCAGACAAGATAATGGCTGGAGCATAGATAGTTAAACCAGTTCCTAGACCTCTTTGCACTAAAAACAAAATTGCAGCTAATGAACGGGTTTTTACATCAAATCTTTTTTCTAAAAATTCATAAGCCGTATAAACTTTGCTTTTATGATATAGTGGAATAAAAGTCAAACAAATAACAATCATTGCAATTGGCAAGCCAAAATAGAATTGCACAAACCCCATTCCGTCGTGATAAGCTTGTCCTGGAGTCGATAAAAATGTAATTGCACTCGCTTGTGTCGCCATTACAGAAAGACCTACAGTATACCAAGGCGTTTCGTTGTTTCCTAAAATGAAATCTTCTACGTTTTTACTTCCTCGGGTTTTCCAAGAGCCGTATCCAACAATAAATAAAAGTGTAACAATAAGTACGATCCAGTCAAATAGCTGCATAGGTTATGAGTATAATTGCATGATTAAGAAAAAGATAGCAATGTAGATTGCATTAGCTACTAAAACATAAGTGTAGCTTTTTTTCCATTTTTTTGTTTTTTTAGCTTCCATATTTATTGCTTTAAATCTTGTTTAGGAGCTTCAATAGGCTGTTTTAGAGATATAATATTCGATAGTAATCGATATGCTCCAGAAACACCTTCTGGTAATTCTCTAAAGAAACTCAAACCAGTGTAAATGTAATATCCTTTTCCGTAAGGTGCGACAAGTAAAGCTCCATCTTTGGCAGATTCTCCTTTGTCATGTGATGAAATAATAGGAGTGAAGGCAGGGTCATATTCGTTTGGATAATATAGACCTTGTTCTTGTGTCCATCCTTGAAAATCTTTTTCAGATATTTTATTAGGCGTATTTAAAACTGGATGATTGGGTGCTAAAAATGTAATTTTAGCATTTTCTTCTGTTACACGATCGTTTGATAATTTCAACGGATAAGGAGCAATTTTATCCGTCACTAATTTTCCGTTTGTGTTGTATTGAACTATCATGTTTTTACCGCTTTTCACAAAATTAAAAAGTATATTTTGCTTATTTGCCAATGCATTTACGGTATTGTAAGCACGAATTCCGGTAATTACAGTACTGAAAGAGTCTAATTTTTCTGGCGTAATTTCTTCGGGTTTTAAGATCGAAACTTTATATCCCATTTGAGTCAAACTCTCAGGAACTTCATCTCCAGCTCCCATAATGTAAGCAATAGCGTCTCCAGAAATTTTCAAATCTATTCTAATACATTTTGATTCAGCTGGTTTTAAAACCATTTGTTTGGTAATATGGCTGAAATCAATAATAGTTTGGTCTTTGTCAAAGCGTTTTTTGTCTACAATTGCGACGCTTTTTGCAGTCACTTCCTCTGGATTTACTGGAGGCGTTACTTCAAAATAGAAGATTTGCTCGTTGCCTTTTTTGTCTAAAACAAACGGAATTTCTTTTGGAGAAACAGACCAGCTTTTAGGCAGTTCTAATTGCAGATTTCCTTTTATATCATCTTTTCCAGCGCGAACTTTTACTGGAACCATTTTGCTTTTAGTATTCCCAAAAATTAAAACTTTTTCTAAAATTGAAGTCGTAACTTCTGGAACGATATCAAGAAAATTATACATTTCGCCTTTTACACCATCATTGTACTTGTACACTACAGTGCGCTCAAACGGAATTTCCACATCATTGATTTTAATGTTAAAGACGACTTTTGTATCTCTAATAATATCAGGTGTGCCAATAATTTCTTGATTAGAAACGGTATACATTCCAACCGTTGCTTTTTCTTTTAGCCAATACGGCTGAGTATATTCTATATTGTTTGGAAGCTCCAGCTGCAGATTCATTTTTTGATCGTTATTATTCTTCAACACCACATCTTGGACTGTGGTTTGATTGTCTGGAAGTGTAGTCACACTAATTAATTGCATCCCGACAGAACATCTATTAATAGCTTCAAGAGTTAATTTTATTGTACTTCCTGGAGTTGCTTCTTGTTCATTGGCAACAGCTTCAAGATATAAACCAGAACAAGATGCTATAATGTTTTTTATAGAAGCAAGTTTAATCTCTTTCCAATGTGTATCGTCTAAAGTTTGAATCATCGCATACGCTTTGACTAAATCTGGAATACTTGCAGAAGGATGGCTAAAATCGTATTTTGAAATGATTGAAGAAATTAAATCTCCAACTGGTTTTCCGTTTTTAACACGGTTCCAGCTTGTATCTATACCATCAAATAAATTATCACGTTCTTTTGGGGTTTCACCATTAATTAGTTCTAAATATTCGGTTTCTTCACCGCGAACACCAGTACTTCCAAAACCTTGTGACTGATGACGGCTTCTGCTTAAAGCCGCTATTTCCTGATTTGATTTTCCGATTCCTGTGTAGTAAACGCCTGTTTCCAGCTTCGTAAATTTAGATTTATTGGCAGCATCAAATTTTTCTTGGCTTCCGTAGAACCACCAAGAAGGATTGAAGAATTGGCGTTTTACTTGCCAAGGAGAAACATATTTTAATTGTTCCGGATAAATTTTAGGATCGTTCGTTAATTTGAAACTTTCAACACTCAGCATTGCAGAAGAGGTATGATGTCCGTGTGTTGTACCAGGAGAACGATGATCAAATCTATTAATAATAATGTCTGGCTGGAATTTTCTAATCGTCCAAACTACATCAGCAAGTACTTTGTCTTTGTCCCAAATATCTAAAGTTTCTGATGGATTTTTTGAAAAACCAAAATCGTTTGCTCTTGAAAAGAATTGCTCGCCACCATCTATTTTTCGAGCTTCAATTAATTCTTGAGTTCTAATAACGCCAAGTAATTCACGCAATTGAGGACCAATTAGGTTTTGTCCGCCATCTCCACGAGTAAGGGATAAATAGCCCGTTCTGGCATTCATTTCATTGGCTAAATACGAAATCATTCTAGTGTTTTCGTCATCAGGATGCGCGGCAACATACAATACAGAACCTAAAAAGTTTAGTTTTTTGATTTGATTGTAAATTTCAACTGAATTTGGCTTTTGTGGCTGCTGTGAAAATGAAATTTGAAAACCTATAAAAAATAGAATAAAGATTTGAATCTGTATTTTTCGCATATTTTGGTTAATTATTTTTTTTTGAAAGTGCATCAAAAATACTAATTATTTTACGGAACAGTATTTAAACGAAATGTTAATGATTAATTATTTGATCGACATTTTAAGAAATACAATAAAAAAAGCTGCCAGAATTAATCTGACAGCTTCTTAAAAATATATATTTGATGCCGTTTTACTGCTTATTTCAATTTGTTTTCTGTATCAACGTAATTTCCTGTAATAGTTACGCCAGTACCTTTTGTAACTTTTCCATAAATAGTGATAGAAGAAGTATTGCCAATGAAATTGATTTTAGCGCCACTGTTCAATCTTAAATCTCCCCAAATTACAACAGATCCTTCAACTTGTAATGTGGCATTGTTATTTATAATTAATTCTGTTGGAGTTGATTGCTGGTATTTACCTTGAGATAAACTTCCTCTCATATTAAAAGTACCACCGCTATTTAGTATTAAGTTGCTAAGAACAGCAATAGAACCACAATGTGTTAAAACAGCACCAGAATTAATGATTGCCGAATTTATAGCTGTTGCTCCTTGGTATGATTTTATGTCATTAGAATTTAAAATCAAATCTCTTCCTTGATTGTACAAACCATAAGTTAAACAACTCGCAAAAGTAGTATTTGGTTTTTCCATTTTAATGATTTTCAAACCACCTGTTCCGCTAGCTACATAAATGTAATTTCCGCTTGATTTTACATAATTTGAAGAACCTGCAATTCCAACCGAACCTAATAAATTAAGCTGTGTTGCAGATTGATACACATTAAGTCCTAATGCTCCGTTAGCAACAAAAGCATAGCCATCATTAAAAGAAACGGCATTTGTGACATTGTCTTCACCTGCTGTTGCGATTCCGATAGTTTGTAATTTTGATCCACTGTTGATGTCGTATACGCCAAGACCGTTTGAACCTTCAGAAACGAAAAGTTTTGTTCCGTCGATATCCATTGTTCTTTTTGCTCCACCAACGTCTACAGAAGTGGTAAAGCTCTTTTGCAAGGCAAGAGTCGATTGATTGTAAATGTTAACTCCTTTAGTTCCGCTTAAAGTAACAACTTTATCACTTGTTAAAGCAATAGAACGCAAATCGGCCATAGCGGCTTTTCCTGCAATTACTTTTGTAGAACTGTTTACTTTAAACAAACTTCCGTTGTCTCCCGTTACAGCAAAATAATTAGTAGCATTAGCAGCTACGTCTGTTGTAACTCTACTTTCTAAATAGTTTGTTTTCAATTTATCTGTAAGTAATCCTGAACTTAACTCCATATTAAACACAATTGCTGGATTCCCTGCTAGTTGAGTGTCTTTGTCTACATCTTTAGCAGCTCCAATAATTAAATTTGATCCTGAAAAAGTAAGAGATGTAATATCAGTACTTGGAATTAGGGCAGAAGTTACCAATTTTGGCTTGTACGGATCTGAAACATCAATTACGTCAATAGCTCCAGAATAAGCATCGCCTCTCATAATATAAGAAACATATGCATAATTTCCGTTTACAGTAACGTGACTGGCTTGTAACGTTCTTCCGCTTGCATCAACCGGCGGTTTTACCTCGGCAATTTGAACAAGAGGAAAAGAAGTGTTGGTAGTCTCTGCAGATTTTCCTGCCAAAGCACCATTTTCGATCGAAATTACCCCAGAATTAGTTAAGTCAAGTCTTTGGTTTAATGTAGATTGATCTGAGGTAATGGTAATGTTATTTGACGATTGTCCATCGTTTTTGTTGTCATTGTTATCGTCACAACCTATTAACAGTGACATTGCTAAAAATGAAAGCAAATAAACATTCTTTTTCATAAATTTCTTTTTTGGATTTTAAAATTCGGCGCAAATATATATTATAAATATATTACAGATCAGCTTTTTAAGCGAAACTTGTTGTAATACAGTTATTTATATTGAATATACAACATTTTAACAAAAGATCCCATTAAACAAATCATAAAAAAAGAGAGTATCGTTTTTTTGATACTCTCTTGTATTGATTGCTAATAATTTAGCATTTATCTTCTACCGTGTCCATGCCCACGATCGTGATCATCGTGATCATGTCTGTCATGGTGTTTATCATGTTTATTGTGTTTGTCGTAATGTTTGTAATCTTTACGATCGTAATGACGACGTTCATTGTAACCATATACAGGTCTTGGTTTATATGGTCTTTGTGGAGCTCCGTGGTATCCTTTGTAATATTTCACTCTATGACGGTCAAAATATGTATAAGGAGTTCTACCGTGATAATCTGTCAAAACTACTTTGTAACCTCCATACAAATCATAGTTTCTATATTGTCTAGGTAAGTACGTTGCTCTTACCCATTTTCCTCCTCCGAAATAGATAAATTGAGCAGCACGAACATCGTAGTAAGCCTCAACATCTGGAAGATAGTAATATTCCATTTCTGTATATCCTACTGGTCCCCATGCTGGTGGAGCACCAATATTTACGTTCACCGATACTTGGGCTTGTGTGGCGTTTGCAACCATTAGAAATAATCCGGCGATTGCTAATTTTATCGTTTTCATCTTTTTTTAATTTTATAATGTTAATCTTGAATAGGGATATTCATATACTGTGCCAAAAAATAAAAGAAGATGTATTTTGTCGAGTAAAAATGCATTTCAACGAGTAGATAAAACGATTGAAAATGGTTAATTTGTTGATTTTTAAAGATTTTCATTGCTTTTGGAATTCTTCAAAAAAAAACAAAAAAATTATTTGTAATTGACAACTCTAGGCTTTGCAAGTTCAAAACTTTGAAGCCCGTAATCGGTAGTTTCAAAAGTATTTGTTTTGAAAACATTATCGCCTTGCTGTGGAATACTTGGATAATAAGATAAAGAAAGCTGGAATGAACTGAAAACCAAGTAGTCATTACTAATTAATAATCCTACGGTAAGTTTAGAATAGGGTTTGCTCTTTGTCATTGCCATTTCTGGACTCCCTAATACCGCAATGGAATAATTGAAAAAAGGGTTTATACGAAATCCAAGTAAAGAATGCGGAGAATACGTTTGTGTTTGCAATGATAAAACAGCTTTGCTGGTTCCGTACAAATAACTGTTAAATCCAGGAATTCCATTTTCTTCATTTATATTCAGTTCATCTCCAATTATATCATCGCGATTTATTCCAATAACAACTTTCGGATTCACGAATTGTCTAATTTTCCAATTTCCGATGCTAAATAATTTCGTAAAATAATTGGATTCAAACAGAAAGGAAGTCTGATAGGTTTTGGATTGATGAAAAAAAGTTCCTGCTTCAAAATTCATACTTAAAAATCCTAAACGGTAATAATTTCCAAAAGAGAATTGAGCACCGACATAAGGCCTCCAAAAGGTGTTTTTATATTGATATCCAAAAGTTACACCGTATATTCTTCCTATCGGGACGTCTTCAGTTTGCCCGTTTCTAAAAATATAGCTGTCCTTTATAAATTTTCTTGTATTGAGACCAATTCCGCTCAGAATTAGCTTTTCAGAACAATAAAAATGATTCGGATCATAAAGCTCAGATGGAGACTCACTGTAATTGACATTCAAAAAACGAGCAGTAGTAACAAGGTTTGTTATTGCTTTGTGATTGTCTTCAAATACTTTAAAAGCACGACCCGCCCAAACATCTTGCGATGTGTATTTTTTGGGCTGATAAGCAAATGTAGAATCTGGAGCCTGAAGCGTATCTTTTCTAAAACTTTCATCCATGTAAAATCCACCTGCCCATTTGGTTAGGGGAGAGTAGAAGTCTCGTTCTATGTCTATACTTTTAATATAGTTATTATCTAAATCCATTTTGTAATGGAGAACCGTTCCAATATACGTATTCTTAATATTCGGAACAGTATACGTTACTTCATTAGCATTTTGACCGTCATCAAAACGGTTGGTAAAACGATATTCAAGCTGCTGTCCACTTCCAAAAAAATCTTTTTCTTTAAAACCTACCGAAACTTGATTGCTCGAAATAGAAAACCTCGGAATTGTACTCCAGGAATCTAAAACACGAATAGTAACATCTACAGAATCTGAAGCTTGACCAACTGTCTGATTGGAAATTCTAACTGCTGTAACATATCGCTGCGCACGAATCAAACGCTCAGACTCTAGTACTTTATAAGTGTCGTAACGAGTATTTCGCTTAAAAAGCAACAAGTTATAAATGGCTATTTTTTTTGTTTTTAAGTGCAGTCTGTTACCCATTCTTTCTCCCCAATTTTTAGGAGTTAGAGTAGTATCGGCAACAGAATGCCCAAAAGGATCCAGAGTAATAATATTGATTTTTCGAATAATTTTTCCGTCATAATTTGTTGAATCAATGGGAACAAGCAATTCGTCTTTTTTCTTTGATTTTTTAGATCTAAAGAATAATTTATGCATGGTCTGCGTAAATTTATTTTTTTTAGAATAATTTCTAATCTTAGTGTAGATTTCCGTAGTGTCTTTCTCTTTTTTTGGCTCTTTTTTATTTTCATTTACCTGCGCATACCCGCTCTGTAAACAAAAGCACAGCAAAATAAAAAACAGTATTTTTTTGTTTAAAGACATTCGGTAATTTTCTTCTAATAATTTTAAGTTTTATGAATTTAAGGAATAAATAGATGCTATGCTAGCATAACGTTATTTTTAATTCTCTGTTGTAATTTTTCTTTTTCTCCATGCAAATTTCCGTGGAACATGATTTCCCATAAGATAGCCCCAAGGAGAAAGCGAATCAATTCGATCAAAAATAATTTTCAAAATAGCTAAAAGAGGGATGGCTAAAAACATTCCGGCAATTCCAGCAGCGGCACCTCCAACAATAATTCCCATAATAGAAACAAAAGCGTTTATTTCTACTTTAGAATTAATAATTAATGGCACAAGGAGATTATTGTCAATAAACTGAACAATAATGTTTACAATCAGGATTCCGAGGATTACTGAAATTTCTCCAGATCCTGTCAACGATGCCAGAACGGTAATAATTCCAGCAATAAAAATTCCAATATAAGGAATCAAGTTCAAAATTCCTGTAATCAATCCGAGAAGGACAAAGTATTTCACGCCAATTATCCACAAACCTAAACTCGTCAATACCGAAACAACAATCATTTCGATAATCAAACTGACAATGTAATTGTTGATCGAAACTTTGATCTGAGATAAAATATCCTGCAAAATACCATGATTTTCCTGTTTGATTAATTTGGCAAAAAACAGTTTAAAATGTTCTTTATAAATCAAAAACAAAAAAGTATAGATGATCATAATGGTACTGTCCAAAAGAACATCACTTATCGAAATTATAAATGAACCTAGCTTGGCCTGACCCGTTTTGACCGAATCTTTTGTAACAGAATCCAGATATTTTTTCTGTTCTCCAATACTTACCTGAAAATTTTCTCTAATGAACTTATGAATTTCGACAATAAAGGAGTTTGCATTTTTCTTTATAGTTTCAAAATCATTTGCCATATAAGTGACTTGGTAGGAGATAAAAACTAAAATTCCGACCACAATGGAAATAAAAATAGCAAGACAAACTATAGCAGCGAGATGCCTCGGAAACTTAAGTTTGGTTTTTAGAAAATTAAAAATCGGAAGGAGTAAAACGGCAAATAAGAATGCCATTAAAATGGGCGTAAGAATGTCTTTTCCGATACAAAAAATGAATGCAAAACAAATTAAAGTAACAAGAATAAAAGAAAGTTTTGCATAAAAGGGTAATGTTATGGGCCGAGTCATTTTTTATTTTATTTAGCTGAATTTATAAAACAAATATTACACTTTATTTGTCTTTTTACGTTCTAGCTTTTCTCGTACCCGTTATAAAATTCCCATTATTTATCAGTCAAAAAATTCTCGTTCTTCATATTTTGCAGGAATAATAGAAATTCCCTTTTGAAGCAGCAAATTGTTAGGGAAAATAATTTTTTCTCCTTCTTTTGTTTTTAAGCTTACATGAAAAGTATTAATATCTTCGATTTCAGCTTCAATTGGAAAATCCTTATCATGAATTTTAATCGTGTCTCCAATTCTAAAAGGAAAGGAGAAGAATAAAACCATTCCAGAAGTGATATTGCTTAAAATAGACCACTGGGCAAACATGGCAACACCAATTACAGTTGCAATAGAAGAAATTGTGATAAAAATATCTTCCGTCTGCACTCCCCAGATTATAATTAAAGTGGTCACAACAAGTATATTCATTAAAATATTAATATACTTGATAACCAGATTGGTGCGGTGTTCAAATAATTGGCTTGTATAGGCAAAACGCCTTATTAATTTGGCAATTACCATACGCAATACAATCAAAATCCCAATAAGAATGATTGTTGCGATTATTTCTCGGCTATACTCTCTAAAAGAAAACATAAATAATTTTTTTACACTAATGTAGTCAAAAATTCGTAAACTTTGGCTGTCGGAAGCCCCATTACATTGGTATAAGAGCCTTCTACTTTTGCAACTGCCATAAAACCAAACCATTCCTGAATGCCATAAGCACCAGCTTTATCGTAAGGTTTGTAGTTTTCTATATAATATAAAATAGCTTCGTCAGACAAATCGTTGAAAGTTACTTTTGTAATATCATGCAAAAGAGTAGAGGAGTCTGCCGTTTTAAAACAAACAGAAGTAATTACTTCATGCGTTGCATTAGACATCGATTTAATCATAGCAAAGGCTTCTTCAGCACTTTTAGGCTTTCCTAAAGCTTTTTCCTGGTGCCAAACAATGGTATCGCTTGTAACCAAGATTTCATTTTTTTTCAATTCTCCTTCAAAAGCGTTGGCTTTCAATTCGGCTAGATAATCGGTAATCTCTACCGCTTTCAATTCTGGCGGATAAATTTCTTCAACGTCCTTTAAACGAATTTCAAAATCAAGATCTAAATCCTTAAAAAATTGTTGTCTGCGAGGAGAACCTGAGGCTAAAATGATTTTATATTTTTTTAGTTTTTCTTTAAGCATTGTATTTGATGTTTAAGGCAATAACCAAGATTGATAGGATTCCGAAGAATAAAATAAGTTTTAAGATGCTGCTTAAATGATGAAAATCTTTTTGAGATTTTGCACTGAATATTTTTATTATAAAATAAAGCAAAGGCGCTAAAACAGTAGCAAAAGAATAAAATACTGCAATGTAAAGCTTGTTTTGCATGAAATAAGTATTGCAATAAAGTCCACACATTATAAACGCAACAATGGCAAAACCTAAAGCGATTTTGGCTGCTCTGTTAACTCCTATTGCAACAGGTAAAGTATTCATTCCCATATTGTAATCGCCATTTACATCTTCGATATCTTTTACAATTTCACGAATAAAATTAATCATAAAAGCAAATAGAGCATAGTCTATCAGAATAGAAAAAAGACTTGCCATTTGAGCCTGATTTTCGCCTGTCGTGGCAGGAAAAAGATCAAAAACCCCAATAATTAATACGCTTGTCGCTAAGAGCAATGCTACTACGAAATTGCCTAAAATCATAATTTGTTTTAAACTCGTCGCATAAAAATATAAAAGCGAAGCAATTAAAATAAAAAGTGATGCAAAGGTCGGCCTCATAATAATATTCGATAGAATAAAACCAATTCCAACGCCAGTAATGTTTAAACCTATATAAATGTTATAAGCAGCAGTTTCTGTAATTCCTTTTCCAACTACAACATTGTTTGGTTTGTTGATGCTATCCGTTCCTACATCGTAAATATTATTGATGACATAACCTGCAGCGGCTAATAGAACAGTGCTTAAAACCAGCAATCCATATTGCCAGTCGGCTAATGCCAGAGGAACTTGCTGTTGTTTTAAAAAGGCATAGCGAAAAAGCAACTGCATAAAAGCAAGCATTAAAAGGTTTTTATAACGAATAAGTTTTAGGAATTTCATATTCTAAGGTTCTGAGAGGCTAAGATTCTAAGGTACTAAGTTTTTTTCAAGATGGATATTGGGGCTGAAAACTGCGACTGATTACTTAATCGTGTTTTCCGTTAAAGTAATCCATCCATTTTCCTTGCACTTTCATCACTTGCTCGATAACGTCTCTCGCCGCGCCGCGTCCGCCTTTTACGTGTGAGATATAACGGCATAGCGTTTTAATTTCTGGACTAGCATCTTGCGGACAGGTAGGAAGTCCAACTAATTTCATTACATGAAAATCAGGGATATCGTCTCCCATATACAACACATTTTCTGGTTTTATATTGTTGCTTTCGCAGTATGCTTTAAAAGTTTTTACTTTATCAGGAGTTCCTAAATGAATGTCATTGACGCCTAGGTTGCGAAGACGAACTCGAACTCCTTCATTGCTTCCGCCAGAAATAATGCATACATGGTAACCGCTTTCAATAGCCGCTTTCATAGCATAACCATCACGAATGTTCATTGTTCTTAACATTTCGCCTTCATTGGTTACAAAAACAGAGCCATCTGTAAGTACGCCATCTACATCAAAAACAAACGTTGTGATGTCATTCATTATTTCTTTATAACTTTTTCCCATTATGCTGTATAGATTGTGTTAGGATTTTATAGATATTTTTTTTGTTTTCGTCTTGTAAAAAGGCCACATGCGCGTCGGTTGTGTTAGAATCGCGGCGTATCGCTGGACCTGTTTGCGCATCAATAGGATCGAGTGTATTGATTTTATCTGCTGTTTCCTGAATTAAAGGTTTTAAAACAGCAAAAGGAACTTGATTTTCTTCACAGATTTCGTGTCCCATTTGGTACAGGTGATTCGTAAAATTACTAACAAATACTGCAGCAACATGAAGCGCCTTGCGCTGTTCTGAGTTTATAGAATAAACCGCAGTTGAAACACTTTTTGCAATGGTTTCCAGAAGCTTAAAATCAGCTGTATTTTCCGCTTCCAAACAGAAAGGAACAACAGCATAATCTAATTTTTTATTTTTAGAAAATGTCTGAAGCGGATAAAAAACACCACGTCTGTTTTTAGGATCTAAAAATTCGATTGAAGATGTTCCTGAAGTATGAACCACTAATTGATTGTTAAACGGAAGCTGTTCTGAAACTTCTATAATGGCATTATCTGAAACTGAAATAATATGCAAATCAGCAGGTTCTAATGCTTGAAAATCGTTTACAATCTTTTCAGAATCAATTAGATGAAGTAGGGCTTCTTTCTTTCGCGAAAAAACCTGTTTAATTTCAACAATTTTGCTGGCAGAAAAAGCCTTTATCAAATGCTGTGCAACATTGCCGGAACCGATTATTGTTATCTGAATCATGAAAGCAAAATTAGTATTATTTTTTTAATGCAGAAGACTATCGAATATTGATAATGCTTTTTTGAAGTTTTTATTGCCATTTGGTTTTGGTTAGAATTTTACCACTTTTAAGCTAAAAATAATTATTAGAAAAAAGCATATCGGTTTTGTAGGTTTAAACTTTCTATATTACCAATTCGTTTAAAAAATAGTCCTTATTTTTGGTTTTTATTAACAAAAGGCAAAGCCTGCTAATCAACATTTTTAAGTACTTTTGTCGCACTTTTATACAATGTAATTCCTAAGAAATGGATAAAAAAATATTCTCTTTTTTGTTTTCTACACGATTAATGGCCGTTCTTTTTTTAACATTCGCAATTGCAATGGGTGTTGGAACTTTTATCGAAAGTAAATACAATACCGACACGGCTAGAATACTAATTTACAATACTTGGTGGTTTGAGGCAATTATGGCCATTTTTATGCTTAATTTCTTCGGAAATATCAAAAAATATCAATTGCATAAAAAAGAAAAATGGGCAACTCTTTTATTGCACCTTTCTTTTGTTTTTATCCTTTTAGGAGCTTTTATTACAAGATATATTAGTTACGAAGGAATGATGCCAATTCGCGAAGGTGCGGCAGAAAACCAAGTATATTCAGATAAAACCTTTTTAACCATTTTTGCTGATGGCGAATATAAAGGGGAAATGAAAAGAAGGGTTTTTGAAAAAAGTCTTTTACTTTCTCCTGTTACCAATAACGATTTTAGTATTTCAGGAAAATTTGACGAAACTCCTTTTGAAGTTACCTATTCGAACTATATCATGGGAGCAAAAGAAGTAGTTAAGCCAGATCCAAACGGAACTTTATACCTAAAACTAGTTGAAGCTGGAGCAGGTGGACGAGAAGAACATTACCTGAAAGAAGGTGAAGTTCAAAACATTCACAATGTTTTATTTGCTTTAAATAAGCAGACAGACGGTGCAATTAACATTAATACAACTGGAAAAGAATATACGATCCAGACTCCTTTTGAAGGTGAATTTATGCGAATGGCAGATCAATTTAAAGGAAAAGTTACAAAAGATAACGTACAGCCTTTAATGATGCGTTCATTATATAGCATTGGAGATATTAGAATTGTATTTCCTGAGCCTCCATTGAAAGGTAAAGTGGATTACGAATCTAATAATGATTTCAAAGCAAAATCTCATTCTGATGCTTTGGTTGTTAAAGTAAAAGCGGAAGGACAGGAAAAAGAAGTAATGGTTTTTGGTAATAAAGGCCAAGTTGGAGAAGCTAAAACCGTTAAAATAGGTAATATTGAATATTCTATTTTCTTTGGAAGTAAAGCTTATGTTTTGCCATTTAAAATTCGTTTAAATGATTTTATTGCTGAGAAATATCCTGGAACTGAAAAAAGCTATTCTTCTTACAAAAGTAAGGTAACTGTTCAGGATTCTACAGAAACTTTTGATGCCGATATTTTTATGAATCACGTTTTAGATTATAAAGGATTCCGTTTCTTCCAGTCTTCATTTGATCCAGACGAAAAAGGAACTGTTTTATCTGTAAATCACGATTTCTGGGGAACGAATATTACTTATTTCGGTTATTTTCTATTATACATTGGTTTAATGGCAATTATGTTTACGAAACATTCTCGTTTTGGTGATTTGAAACGCAAACTAGAAGCTGTTAAAAAGAAAAAAGAAAAACTAATTACAATTTTAGTTTTAATGTTGAGCTTGAGCAGTTTTGCTCAGCAGTCTCCTCATGTTCATTCTCATGACCATGATCACGCGCATACTGCAGATCCAAATGATCACGCTAATCACGTTACTGCACCGCCAAGCAAGAAACAATTAGATTCTTTATTAAACATCTATAAAGCGCCAGAAGCGCATGCGGCAAAATTTGGCCGTTTGATTATTCAAGATGCCGGCGGAAGAATGAAGCCTATCAATACATTTTCTTCGGAATTACTTCGTAAGGTAAGCCACGATGATAAGTATAATGGAATGAATTCTGATCAGGTATTCTTGTCTATGACACAATATGCTCAGGTTTGGATTCAGATTCCTTTGATTTATATTAAGTCTGGAAATGATAGTATTCGTAAAATTATTGGTATTGATTCTAAAGATAAATATGCTCCATTTGTAAAATTCTTTGACGAACAAGGAAATTATAAATTATCTCCTTATTTAGATGCAGCATATAAAGCCGCAAATCCAAACCAGTTTGAGAAAGATTTTGTCGAAACAGATAAAAAAGTAAACTTAATGGAATCGGCATTAAGCGGAAGTATCCTGAGAATCTTCCCAATTCCGAATGATCCAAATCATAAATGGGTTTCGTATTTAGAACGCAATAATAATGGCTTTAAAGGAATGGATTCTACTTATGTAAATCAAATTCTGCCATTATATTTTAGTGCCTTAAACAATGGTTCTATTGCTAAAAACTTTGATGCTGCAGATAATTTAGTTGAAAGTATTAATGGTTTTCAAAAGAAGTTTGGAGGTAAAGTAAGACCAAGTGAAGAGAAAATCGATGCTGAGATAGCTTATAATAAATACGACGTTTTTCAAAAATTACCGTATTGGTATGTTACAGTAGCAAGCTTTATGTTCATTTTTATTATTGTGAACATTTTCTTTGAGAAAAAATGGCTTCGTATAACAATAAATGGTTTTCATGTTTTAGTCGGATTGTTATTTGCAATTCATACATTAGGATTAATCGCACGCTGGTACATTTCTGGTCACGCGCCTTGGAGTAATGCTTACGAATCAATCGTTTATGTAGCTTGGTCGACCATGTTCTTCGGATTGGCTTTTGATAGAAAGTCAAAATTGACAGTGGCGTCATCTGCTTTTGTTACTGCTATGATTTTAATGGCAGCTTACATGAATTGGATTGACCCTGAAATTGCGAACTTACAGCCAGTTCTGAACTCGTATTGGTTAATGATTCACGTTGCAGTTATTGTAGGTAGTTATGGTCCAACTGCATTAGGATTTATTTTAGGTTTTGTTGCATTGCTATTGATTTTCTTTACAACTGAGAAAAATAAAGCTAAAATGGAGCTTAATTTAAAAGAGATTACATACATCAACGAAATGGCTTTAACTATTGGCTTGATCATGCTGACTATTGGAAACTTCTTAGGCGGACAATGGGCAAACGAAAGCTGGGGACGTTACTGGGGTTGGGATCCAAAAGAAACTTGGGCTTTAATCTCGATTATGATTTATGCATTTGTAATTCACGCTCGTTTTGTTCCTGCTTTAAGAGGAAAATGGTTCTTCAACTTAATGAGTATGTATGCTTTTGTTTCGATTTTATTTACGTATTATGGAGTAAACTTCCATTTGGTTGGTTTACACTCTTACGCAAGTGGTGAAGCACATTCTTTGAGTTGGGTTTATTATTGCTTGATTGTAATTAGTATAATTGGAGCTGTTACATATCCAAAATATAGAAAATACTATAAAAGCAAAAGCAAAAAAGTAAAGAAATAAATAATTTGTAATAATTATTGATTCATTTAGAAAAGCTCAGTTGTATACTGAGCTTTTTTATTTTCTAATTTATTCAGCAAAATTTCCTGTAAGCAGAAGTATGATAGCTACAACCGTTAAAAAAGTGAACAGAAAAATCATATGGCTTAAAATAGACAAAAACAATGCTTTTGTTTTTGAAATTTTATTAAAAAACTGAATATTGGTCCAAAAAATAACTAAAGTACCGAGTAGGTATGTTGCAAGTGAAAATTGATGTAAATAATGTTTTTGGTTAAAGTAAAACAATAAAGGAAATGTCAAAATTTGAACAAAAATTCTCTGCGAAGCTTTAAAAGTATTCAGCACAAAAAATTCAACAAAATTATATCCCTGATTTTTAAAAATAATATAAGTTCCTATTGTGTAAAATGGTATTGTAGCAATGGTTACCCAAGAAAAATGAGTAGTTATCCATTCGCTTAAATTTTCGTAATCAATAGAATCTGAGGATTTATCTATAAAGTAATGGATGTGAAAATAATGATAGAGAAAACTATAAAATGTAGCCAGAAGAACGAGTAAAGATAAAGGCTTGAAGTGTTTAACCCGTTTCCCTTCAATAAATTCCCGAACAGAATGTCCTGGTCTTGTAAATAGTTCTTTTAAAGAAAAAAGAATTCCTTTGTCAAAATGCAATAAACCATGCTGTATATCGTGCCATAAAAAATGGCTGTTGATTTTATGTGTTTCAGCAGGCTGCCCACAATTATTACAATAATTTCCAGTAAATATTTGCTGACAGTTTTTACAAATAATTTCCATCTTTAAACATTATTTAGAATTCCACTTTAATCCATTCGGATACATAATTGCCAATAAAACTATTATCAGCAGAAAATTATATTCAACACCATTTCTTCCGCCACCTACAACAAACCAGCCTTCTTTAAAGTGTACTAATATAATTCCCATGATTAAGACAAAAATGGTAACAAATCCGGCAAGTTTAATGTATTTGTTAGCTAATAAAAGTATTGCCGCTACTACATGAGACAGCTTTATGCTCCAGGCAAGAAAAATGCCATAAGGTGCAAAGCCAATTTGATTGAGAAATAGATTTCCAAAGTCATTGATGCCATTATTGAACATTCCGAAAACGGAATGGGTTAGGAGAATGATAGCCGTAGCAATTCTCAAAAGTAAGTTTGAATTCATAAATTGGTTTTTGGTGAATTAAAAGTAATAAAAAAACGCATATTACTCTGAATATGCGTTTTAGCTTTTTGTCAAAATTAAATTTTAAACTTTTCCTAAAGTATAAAGCTGTTCCATTGTTGGTGTTGGACTTCCGCCAGCTGGCTCCAAAGTAATTCCAAAAGCCTCAGCCGAATCGGTTTGGTTTACAGCAAATATTTTTTGCTTATTTCCTTCAAAATCATCCAGTAAACCAATACTTGTTGGAGTAAGAACGGGACTTAACTTTAAAGACCAAACCTGATAAACCATTCCTTTTGGAGGAGCTGGTAAACCTGCAGCATCAATATAAGTGGTTTTAGTCTGCTTATTCCAATATACTTTTGCAAAAGAAGTTGGAGAAACAGCTTGACCGCCCAGAGTTACTCCAGTGTTTTTAATATCTCTTACAATACTTAGATTTTTTTCAGTTTGTTTATTCTGCTGATCTAAGAAAGCGTATTCGCGCTGAATTTTATTCTTTTCATTTCCAACAGTAGAGATTGCTTCTTGTGTTTTTGTTAATTCTAAAGTCTGATATCCTAAACCTAGCAATAACAACACTGCTGCAGCCCAACCCACATATTGAGACCAGTTTGAAGTTGGTTTCAGTTCGACTACTTTTCCGTGTTTAAGTTCCAGACGAGCTTTAATTTTTTCAAAATTTTCCACAGAATGGAAAGGAGAGAAGCTCAACGAAAGGGCAATTATAGCTTTTTCTATCGAAATGATTTCCTGATCAACTTCCGGTGCTTTTTTGGCTAATTCTGCTATTTCTATATTTTCTTTTTCGCTCAGTAAGCCATAAACGTATAGCTCTAAAATTCCTGATTCTATATATTCTTGTGCTTCCATTATACTTTCAAATAATTACGTAAATCGTTAATACAGTTTCTGTTTTGTGTTTTGATAGTCCCCAGTGGCAGCGCCAATTCTTCTGAAGCTTCTTGCTGAGTATATCCTTTAAAGAATAATAGATTAATTATTTCAATACATTTTGGTTTCAGTTTCTTTACGAATTCTTGAATTCCAATTGCATCGAGTTTGTGGCTTAATTTATTACTCTCATCTAACAGATTTACGAAATTATCTGAGGAAAGGTTTTTTTGCGTGTTATTATAGTCTTTAGAACGAAGTTTGTCGATCGATGTGTTTCTGGCGATATTAATGATCCAGGTGTAAAAACGACCTTTACTTTCGTTATAAGAATCGATGTTTTTCCAGATTTTGACAAAAACATCTTGCAGAACATCTTCTGCTTCTTCTCGATTTTTGATTAGGACATGAATGACAGAAAACAAGCTTTTTGAATACATATCATACAAATGGGTAAAAGCTTTTTCGTCCTTTTTGTAAATTAAAACTAGCAGTTCTTCTTGACTCATAGATTGGAAAATTTAAGTTTAAATATTAGAAATTGAAGCATTATATGTTAACCTGTTATAAAGTTAAATTATTTTTCCCTCACTTTTATATTTTTTTTAATAGCTAAAAACCTAAGTAAATAAAGGCCTCAAGAAAAAAAAGCATTTTTTTTTACTTTTTTTAAAACCAAAAACAATCCAATTACGTAAGTGTATTTATAAGGCAAGAAAAATCTTAATACAGTGATATAAAATCGAAAAACTGTTGTTACAACAGCATTATAGACATATGGATAGCAAAATAATAGTCAGAATATTGATAGTTGGATTAACAACAGTTTTGACACTGATTAGTTTTTCTGAAAGTGAATTTTTGAAAGATGGCGTAACGAGCTTTATTAGAAATAAAAATTGATAACGGAATAGTTTAAAATATTAAATAGTTGATGCACTCGGACTTCCAAAAAAGAAGATTTTTTTAATATGTCAATCGACAATTTTAGGATTTAAGTTTTCATCATACAAGCCAATAAGAGATTTTTTTTAAAAGACGTTTGACATATGGGGGTTGAAGAAATTTTCGACATAACCGAGTCATCAACTATAATTTATAAAAGATTGTATAATAATTAATTCATGGTTTGATTTGTTTGTATGGGGGGAAGCCTAACGTCTGATTAACGTTAGGCTTCAATTTTTTATTTAACTTTTGATTGGCAAAAATTATAGACTTAAAATAGTTTTTGTGAAATGGATTTTAGCTAATTTTATAAAAAATTATCAGATGAAAAAAATAATATTAATGCTATTTGGAGCAGCTCTTTTGTCAGCGACAGGATTAAATGCTCAAACTAATAAAAACAAATTATCTAAAAAAGATAAAGCCATGGCTAAAGAAACAATTTATCAATTTAAAGTAGAAGATTTATCAGGAGATACTTTTGACTTTGCTTCTTTAAAAGGCAAAAAAGTCATGATTGTTAACACAGCTTCAAAATGCGGTTTAACTCCACAGTACAAAGATTTAGAAGCGGTTTACAAAGAATATAAAGATAAAGGATTTGTAATTGTTGGATTTCCGGCAAATAATTTTGCTTCACAAGAACCTGGAACGGCTAAAGAAATCGAAACGTTTTGCCAGCAGAATTATGGTGTAACTTTCCCGATGATGAACAAGGTTTCGGTTAAAGGAAGTGATATGTGCGAAGTTTATAAGTTTTTAACTGAGAAATCAAGAAACGGTTTGCAAGATTCTGAAGTAGAATGGAATTTTCAAAAATATCTAATTAACGAAAAAGGGGAACTAGTAAAAGTAATTAAACCAAAAACTTTAGTTACAGAACCTGAAGTAATCAATTGGATTAAAAGCTAAAAGCATAAAAAAGCTCAAATTTGAATATTCGAATTTGAGCTTTTTTTAGTCTCAAAGGTACAAAGAGGCAAAGGAACAGAGTTTTTAAATACTTTGCGCACTTTGCAGTTAAGCTAAAATAAGCTGCATAAAAACCAAATCTAGCCAATGGTCAAATTTGTAGCCAACTTCGCGAATTGTGCCCGTAGCTACAAATCCGAATTTTTCATGAAAAGCAATGCTTCCTGCATTGTCAGCATCAATTGCGCCAATCATAACATGATAACCTTGTTCTTTTGCTAAACGAATTAATTCTGTCAAAAGTTTAGAACCAATTCCTTTTCCGATAATATTGTCCACTACATAGACAGAATGTTCTACGGTATATTGATAACCTATTTTCTCTCTAAATTGGCCATAACTTCCAAAGCCAACTACTTCGCCATCTAAATCGGCTACAATTACAGGAAGATTTTTAGCTTTTTTATCTTCAAACCATTTGGTCTGAACTTCCAAAGTTTGAATTTCGTAGCTGTAATTAGCGGTGGTATGTAAAATAGAGTGATTTACAATTTCTAGAATCTTTTGTAAATCGTTTGTTGTTGCAGGTCTTAAAATAATGCTCATTGGTAATTATTTCGATTTATATGGTATTCAGTTCAGCCAATAGAACGTCTACTTCTTTAGAGTTCCAATCCATTTCTTTAGCAATGGCTTTGGCGTTTTTGGCATATTCTAAAGCTTTTTTCTTATTCTTTATTTTATTGTAAAGCTTAGCCTCAAGCAAATTGCCGTCGTATGAATCATTTAATTCTAAAGAACGGTCTACCCAAGAAATAGCCTTTTTTAAACTTTCAGTGTCTTTAATATGCTTAAAATATGTATTTCCAATATCCTTTAAAAAACTAGCATCGTTCCAAACTAATTTTTGAGTGTCTTCAAGAGTAACTTTTTTATAGAAATTCCATTTTTCAGTTCTTTCCGCTAACGTCAGATCATATTTAAAAACCAAAGAATCTGTTTTTTGCAATCGGATAGATTTGGCAATTTCTCTTTGTTTGTAGTAGTTTACCGTATCTAAATTATCAACCAAAGGGCGAAGCAATTCGTTTACGATACTTTCAATTTTACGGTCAACACGATTTTGAGACGCTACAGTTGCAAATTCCTTCTGATGGTTTAAAACAAACTGAAATTCTCTAGATTTAATATCGGTAACCCCATTGGCTATAACTCTCCAGTTTAATTCACTAACCAATTGATTGTCCGATTGAGTATCCAAATAGATGTGAGTTGGTATTGATAATTCTGTTCTGTCTTTTCCTTTTTTTAAAGTATTTAAATACGTGAAAAATTTATCGGAATTGCTTGGGTCTTCAAGAAATTCCTTTTCTAAATAAGGTAATTGCATTTTTGGATTTAAAGCATAGCGCAATTCATTTTCAAATTCAGCTTTTTTCATTTCTCCTTTTAGAGCATAAATTAGCGTTTCATTGCTATCAATAAATAAAAAGGTAGGAAGTGATTTTGTTTTGAATTGGTTCTTTAAAGCAATTCCTTCTTCTTTTTCTATATTTTTATAAGTGCATACAAAATTCTTGTTCAAAAAATCAATAATAGCAGAATCGTTTAAAACTTCGGTTTTCATTAAATTACAATGCGGACACCAATCGGCATAAAGCATTACAAAAAGTGGTTTTCCTTCTTTTTTTGCATTTTCTAAAGCCGTTTTGTACGGAACATCAACAGGAACAAATTGATTCTGAGAAGTTATGGTTTGAAAAGTAACAGATAAAAAAAGTATAAATAAGAAACGCATATTAAGTCTAACTTTTATTAATTATTCGATTTTACAAATATATCCCCTTTTTTGAGAAAGAGCCTTAATATATTCCTAATTATAATATAAATCAAGTGCGAAGTTTGTAACTTTGTAAGCAAGAGAAAGAAAGATTAAATAAGGATTTTTCTTTGAAAAAAGTAATACACAACCGGAATGATTTACCCCAAAATAGCGCTTGCACAAAGCATTATCGAAATTTTATCTGCCAAAGGCATTGTTAATATTATAATTTCTCCAGGATCTAGAAATGCACCATTAACTATTGGATTTGCTCAAAATCCAAATTTTACCTGCTACAGTATTGCAGATGAGCGATGTGCCGCTTTTTTTGCTCTAGGAATTGCACAGCAAACCAAAAAGCCAACTGCAATTGTTTGTACTTCAGGATCGGCTTTATTGAATTATTATCCCGCTTTCGCGGAAGCGTTTTACAGCCAAATTCCTTTAATTGTAATTTCTGCTGATCGTCCGCAGAGTAAAATTGATATTGGTGACGGACAAACGATTCGTCAAGAAAATGTTTTCTCTAATCATTCGGTTTTTAATGCAAATTTGACCGAAGAAGCTTCGGAGGAAAATGATCTAAAAATCAATTTGGCAATTGAAACCGCAATTCTAAAGAAAGGTCCAGTTCATATTAATGCACCTTTTGAAGAACCTTTATACGAAACAACAGAAGAACTTTCTGTACAGCCGATAATTACAAATCCTGAGTCAGAAGTTTTTCCTCAAACCATAGAAAATAGCGACGATGTAGTTTCTATTTGGAATACTGCAAAGCGAAAATTAATCTTAGTTGGGGTTAACGAAGCAAATGCAATTGATAAAGAAGTTATTGAAAATTTAGCTTCAGATCCATCAATTGTTGTGCTAACAGAAACAACATCAAATCTACATCATCCTAGTTTTATTAATTCAATAGACACTTTAATTACTCCTTTTGATGATTTTGATTTTAAGAAGTTTAACCCTGAAGTTTTAATAACTTTTGGAGGCATGGTTGTCTCAAAAAGAATTAAAGGATTTTTACGAAAATACAAGCCAGAACAACATTGGCACATTGATACTTTAAGAGCATATGATACATTTGGAGCACTGACAAAACATTTTGAGATGCAGCCAAATGATTTCTTTAAAAACCTGATTTCAAAAACATCTTTTGTAAAAAGCAATTATTTTAAAAATGTAGATGCTGTTTACCAAACGAGATTAGAGAGAAGAAAAGAATATTTAAGTAAAATTGAATTTTCTGATTTTAAAGTTTTCGAAAAAGTAATTGAATCGCTTCCTAAAAACAGTCTGCTGCAAATTAGCAACAGTTCTGCAATTCGCTATGCGCAATTAATCGATATTGATAGTTCTATTGAAGTTTTCTGTAATCGCGGGACAAGCGGAATTGATGGAAGTACTTCTACAGCAATTGGAGCGGCAGTTGGAAATAAAAAGCAAACTGTTTTTGTAACTGGAGACATTAGTTTCTTGTACGATAGCAATGCTTTATGGAATTCGTACATTCCAAAAAACTTCAAGATTATTTTGATTAATAATGGAGGAGGAGGAATCTTTAGGATTTTGCCAGGCCATCAAGAAAAACCTGTTTTTAATACCTACTTTGAAACATCTCATAATCTTACTGCAGAACATTTGGCTAAGATGTATAGTTTTAATTATTATACAGCAAAAGACAATGAATCTTTAGAAAGCGAAATACGATCATTATATAGTTCAGATGATTTACCAGCAATTTTGGAAGTGTTTACGCCAACATTTGAGAATGATCAGATTTTAAAACAGTATTTTAAATATCTATATTAATTTTTTGAAAGAAAATTTTTGTTAAAATTATTGATTTATTGCTTCTTTAGCTATAGATTTGGGCCATTATTCACCAAATAAATTTATAGTTAATGAGCAAGAGAGAAGAATTAATTAAGAAGTACACGACTGATTTAAAAGAGAAATGTGGTATTACAGCTGATGTAGATTTACTAACAAAAGTTACAATTGCTTGCGGTCCATCAATTTATAATGATGACGCCTCTACAGTAGCTTCATCGCAACAATCAGAATTGGATACCGTAAAAAACAACTTTCTAATTAAGAAATTAGGTCTGAATAGTGGTCCAGATTTAGACAAAGGAATTGATGCTGTTATGGAAAAATACGGAAAATCAAATAAACACAAATATAGAGCTGTAGTTTATTATTTACTGACTGTACATTTTAAAAAAGAAAGCATCTTTAAATAACCTAAGTTTGATATAATTCAAAATCCCTTTATAACTTCTGTTTATAAAGGGATTTTCTGTTTTTTACCTACAAATCAAGTTTTGTTAAATTAATTTCTTTGTACGATGCCAAACTTCGTACCTTTGCACCTCACAAACTTAGTTGTATTATCAACTTAGAATATTTAGAAAATGCTAGAAATAGGAAAATACAATACCCTAACTATACTGCGTGACACCAAAGTTGGTTTGTTTTTAGGAGATCCTGAGAACGATCCAGATGGCGTTCACGATGTTTTGCTTCCCAATAAATATGTACCAAAAGTATTTGAAATTGGCGAAGAATTAATCGTTTTTGTTTACTTAGATCATGAACAGCGACCAGTTGCTACAACTTTGGTTCCGTATATTTTACTTAATGAGTTTGCTCTTTTGAGAGTAAATTACATTAATAATGTTGGTGCGTTTATGGATTGGGGTATGGAAAAAGATATCTTGGTTCCGTTTAAAGAACAAGCGCGTCCGATGGAAAAAGGAAAACGCTATTTGGTTTATTTATATTTAGACACACAGACCAATCGTTTGGTTGCTTCAAGTAAAACCAATCAATTTTTGAGTAATGAAAAGTTGACGGTTGAAAAAGGCGAAGAAGTAGATTTAATTGTGTCTCATATTACCGAAATGGGAATTAATGTTATTATAAACGAACGCCATAAAGGCCTTTTGTATAAAGATGAAGTTTATGATGATTCGATAAGAACCGGCGACAGAATGCGCGGTTATATTAAAAACATTCGTCCTGACAACAAAATTGATGTTGCGCTTCAGCCTCAAGGGGTTGAGAGTATCGAACCAAATGCAGATAAGATTTTAAGTGAATTAAGAGCTAGCAGAGGTTTCCTTCGTTTAAACGATAATTCTCATCCAGAAGACATTAAAACAGTTTTGAAAATGAGTAAAAAGTCATTCAAAAAAGCAATAGGTTCTCTGTACAAAGAAAAACTGATCGAAATTAAAGAAGACGGAATTTATCTAATAAATTAAATCCCAATGTTTTAAATTCCAAATTCCAAGGTTGATTCAACGCATCCATTGGAATTTGGAATTTTTATTTTTTGGAATTTATTTTTGCGTCAGCAAAATTATTATAACACGAAAGGCTGCTCATTACAAGCAGCCTTTCGCTTTTTATTCAGTTTTAAAAAAAATTGTAATTAAAAAAAAACAGAAATAAAATAATTCGAATTCATCTCAGGACAATGGCTTTACGAATTTTAGAGATCGTCCCATCGATGGTATGTCTTTTAAATAATCAATGCACCTATCTTAAAAGCAAAAAAGAGAATTTCACGGCTCATCCATTGGTTTTATAAAATAACTTTTAGAAAGTTGTGAATTAGTACTTTTTTCCTCTTTTCGTTATCATTTCTATACTAATCAATAGACAATTCTAACATTTAACCTTAGGTGTTACTTTTTTCTTTTTGAAGTTTCGACAAACACATAAATCATTTGCTCCTTTAATTGAGGTTTGTTACTTAAAACCCTAAAAAAATGAGCGACAAATTTTTTAAATTTTCTCAAAAAAATCATTTTTTAGGTTAATAAATCAGTGAAAGAAAATCAATCTGAAATCTTTGAAATGTTTTGTATCTCATTGATTTCTAGGGTGTAAAATTAATTATTATTTTTCTAAACTAATGTTAAAAAATGTTATTTTTTGTAAGTAAATACCAATTGTTAACATTAGAAGTCAATTTAGCAAAGACTTAAGAGCGATTGAGTAGGTAAAGTAGTAAAAATGCTTTATTTTTACCCTATAATTATTTTTAAACAAAAAATCAAAATGGATTGGATTACAGCCAGAGAATTTGAAGATATAACTTATAAAAAATGCAATGGAGTAGCGAGAATAGCCTTTAACAGACCTAATGTTAGAAATGCATTCCGTCCTAAAACTACTTCAGAATTATACCAAGCTTTTTATGATGCACAAGAAGATACTTCGATTGGTGTAGTTTTACTTTCAGCTGAAGGACCTTCAACAAAAGACGGAGTTTATTCTTTCTGCAGCGGTGGAGATCAAAATGCACGTGGACACCAAGGATACGTTGGAGACGACGGACAACACCGTTTAAATATTCTAGAAGTGCAGCGTTTAATTCGTTTTATGCCTAAAGTAGTCATTGCTGTGGTTCCAGGATGGGCTGTAGGCGGTGGGCACAGTTTGCACGTAGTTTGCGATATGACGCTTGCAAGTAAAGAACACGCCATTTTTAAACAAACTGATGCAGACGTGACAAGTTTTGACGGTGGTTACGGATCGGCATATTTGGCTAAAATGGTAGGTCAGAAAAAAGCTCGTGAAATCTTCTTTTTAGGTAGAAATTATTCTGCTCAAGAAGCTTTTGAAATGGGAATGGTAAATGCTGTAATTCCCCATGACGAGTTAGAAGCTACTGCTTATGAGTGGGCACAGGAAATTCTTCAAAAATCACCAACATCTATAAAAATGCTAAAATTTGCAATGAACTTAACAGACGACGGAATGGTTGGACAGCAAGTTTTTGCAGGAGAAGCAACTCGTTTAGCTTACATGACCGAAGAAGCAAAAGAAGGAAGAAACGCTTTCTTAGAGAAAAGAAAACCAAACTTCGGTGAAAATAAGTGGTTACCTTAATAAATTGTAGATTTCTGATTTTAGATTTTAGATTTGATATTCAAGCAATCTAAAATCAGAATTTTTTAAAAATCTAAAATCTACATTCTAAAATCTAAAATAATAAAAATGAAACATTGGATTGAAGCCGCTAGACTGCGCACATTACCTTTATCAGTTTCCGGAATTATAGTTGGAAGTATTTATGCATTGTCAAATCCAACAGAAACGATTAACACTCCAACAGAAGTATTCAGCTGGAAAGTTTTTGGTTTTGCTCTATTGACAACGTTAGGATTACAGGTTTTATCCAATTTTGCAAACGATTATGGCGATGGAGTAAAAGGGACTGATAATGCTGATCGAGTAGGACCACAACGCGCTATTCAGAGTGGTATTATTTCGCCTCAGGCAATGAAAAAAGCTATTATTATTACTTCGCTTTTAACTTTATTGTCTGCAATCATATTAATTTATTTTGCTTTCGGAAAAGACAATTTTGGATATTCAATCTTTTTTCTATTATTAGGTATCGCGGCTATTGTTTCTGCTATTCGTTATACCGTTGGTAATTCTGCTTATGGTTATAGAGGATTTGGAGATTTATTCGTTTTCATTTTCTTCGGGTTAGTGAGTACTTTAGGGGTAAACTTTTTGTACGCAAAAGAAGTTGATCCGCTCTTGATTCTTCCAGCCGTTGCAATCGGATTATTGAGTGTTGGGGTTTTAAACCTAAACAATATGCGTGATCAGGAATCAGATAAAAAATCGGGTAAAAACACAATTGTAGTGCAAATAGGAGCTAAAAGAGCTAAAAACTATCACTTTTTTCTAATAATTACTGCAATGGTATTAGTAGTTGTATTTGCTATTTTAAGCGATTACAACTTCGACCAATACTTGTTTTTATTGGCTTATATTCCGTTGACAAAACATTTAATCACGGTTTACAAAAATCAAGATCCAAAATTATTAGATCCAGAATTGAAGAAACTTGCATTAAGCACATTCTTGTTATCTATATTACTTACAGTATGTATGATTTCTTTGATTTCAGACATTATTGTAAACCTCTTTTTAGGAGGTAGATAAAAATAAACGTTTAATTTAAAAGGTAAAAAAATGAAAATTACATACTACGGACATGCTTCATTAGGAATTGAAGTAGGAGGGAAACATATCATTGTGGATCCATTTATTACCGGAAATCCACAAGCAGCATCAATAAATCTTAGTACAATAAAAGCCGATTATATCTTATTGACGCATGCACACACAGATCACGTTTTAGACGTTGAGGCGATTGCAAAAAATACCAATGCAGTTATTGTTTCTAATGCAGAAATTGCAAGTCATTATGCAAAAAAAGGATTCAATTCGCACCCAATGAATCACGGTGGAAGCTGGAAATTTGATTTCGGAAAGGTAAAATATGTAAACGCAATTCACTCAAGCAGTTTTTCTGATGGTACATACGGAGGAAATCCTGGAGGTTTTGTAATCGAAGGAGAGCATAAAAATATCTATATCGCTGGAGACACTGCTTTGACTTACGATATGAAATTGATTCCGCTTCGTACAAAATTAGATTTAGTAATTCTTCCAATTGGAGACAACTTTACAATGGATGTAGAAGATGCTATTATCGCTTCAGATTTTGTAGAATGTGACAAAGTTTTAGGATATCACTTTGACACTTTTGGCTATATAGAAATCAATCATGAAGAAGCAATCCGCAAATTTTTCGATAAAGGAAAAGATTTAATGCTTTTACCAATCGGAGATTCTATTGAATTATAATTTATCTCATCTTTTAACTATATCTTTTTAAGGCAAAGAAAACTGTTTTAAAAAGATATAGTCTTAGAAAGAGTTCATTGAACTTTAAATAAAAAATACGAGTGAAGTAATCCGCATAAGGGCGCTCATCATTTCCTTAAGAAAGTTATTTGGCACAATATGTGCTATTTATATAGTGAAGTTTTTAAAATAAAAATCATTTTAATCTGTGAAATCTGTGGCAATTAAAGCATCATCACAAAATACAACTTTCAAACAAATCCTATTCTTACTATTTATCGCAATTTCCAGTAATGCCTTTGCACAAAAAGACGGTTATTGGGATAAAGAACGAGCTACAACTAAAGAAATTATGGTTCCGGCACGTGATAGAGTTTCTATACCAACAGAAGATTTACCGGTTGGGACTACAGAAATTGTATACAGAATAACACTTTTAGACAAAAATCAAGAGATGGCCAATAGTTTGGTCTCTGTGTTAAAAGCAATTCCAGATCCAACAGGAATAAGTCAGGGTTCAGCTGGTGCGGTTTTCCTGATGTCAAAAATTTCAGGAGATGATAAATGCACCTATTCCATTTTTACGTCTAATGAAAATGCTAAAAAATATATTGCAGACGGTAAAATTGACAATGCCTGCTATTCTCAGGCAGAACCTGTAAGCAAAGATGCCAAACGTCTATCTGTGAACAAATCTTCTTGTTTAAAAGAAGATATTAGCACTATCTGGTTTGGCCTTGAAAGCAAAAATTGGATTTTGAGTCAGAAAGTTGTTATAGAAGTGGTGCCTTGGGTTGATGTTAAATTAAGCCGTGGTTGGAATCAAGACAATAAAAATGAAATTATAAGTTTGTGCAAAACTTCTACAATGGCACAAAAAATGGCTAATTCGGATGATTTCTGTGTTTGCATTTTAAATAAAATTATGAAGCAATATCGTTACGACGAGTTTCAAAAATTATTAGCCGTAGAAAAGACAAAAGTGTACAAAGATTTTGGAAACAGCTGTTACAAAGATGCCGATATTTCTAAAAATGTATTCAACGATTTGAGAACGCAAGTCGCTTCTTTAATTAAAGCTCAAAAATACAATGAGGCAATTCCAAAATTAAACACAATTGTTAGCGAAGGCAAAGCAACTGCATTAGATTACAGTTCTTTAGGCTATTGCTATATTTTGACCAAACAATATGCGAAAGCCTTAAAAGTTCTTTTAGAAGGTGAAAAGTTGGATGATACCGAATTATTAGTGAAATTAAATCTAGCGCACACTTATTTAGTAAGCGACGATTATAGCGCAGCTAAAGCAATTTACAAAAAATACCAAACACAAAATGTAACAGACAGCTTAAGCTGGATTGTCAAAACAAAATTAGACTTTGCAGCATTTGAAAAAGCAGGACTTCCGACCAAGGATTTTGAAAAAATCTTAAAATTATATAATTAAGCTTTTAAAACACTAAGTGGTTTAGATGCTTCTTAAAGTCTGTTTTTAAGCTTAGCAGCTCAGTATCTTAGCAACTCAGCATCTTAAAAAAAAAATGAAAGCATCTTATCAAAAATATTTATTAGAGTTTAAACGCCCGTCAGGAACTTCAAGAGGAATTATGACCGAGAAAGAAACTTGGTTTATAATTCTGGAAGAAAATGGCAAAAAAGGAATAGGAGAATGCGGTATACTTCGTGGCTTAAGTGCAGACGACCGTGAGGACTACGAAGAAAAACTAAAATGGACTTGCGATAATATTCATTTAGGAGAAACCGAACTTTGGAATTCCTTATTAGAATTTCCTTCTATTCAATTTGGCTTAGAAATGGCTTTTTTGTCTCTTAAAAGCGAAAATCCATTTATTTTATTCCCTTCAGATTTTACAAAAAATACTGCTTCAATTCCTATAAACGGATTAGTGTGGATGGGCGAAGCTGATTTTATGAAGCAGCAAATAGAAGAGAAATTGGCAGACGGTTTTAACTGTATAAAACTTAAAATTGGCGCTATTGATTTCAATAAAGAACTAGAATTATTGCAATTCATAAGGAGTCATTTTTCTCCAGAAGAAATAGAAATCAGAGTAGATGCTAATGGCGCTTTTTCTTCAATAGAAGCTTTAAATAAATTGAATCAATTAAATCAATTTCAACTTCATAGTATAGAGCAACCAATTAAAAAAGGTCAAATTGAAAAAATGGCAGAATTGTGCAAACAAACTCCATTTTCAATTGCTTTAGATGAAGAGCTTATTGGAGTGTTTTTATTTGAAGAAAAAGAAAAATTGCTCCAAGAAATCCAACCCCAATATATTATTTTAAAACCAAGCTTTGTCGGCGGTTTTCGTGGCACACAAGAATGGATTATCCTTGCAGAAAAGTATAATATAGGCTGGTGGATTACTTCGGCATTAGAAAGTAATATCGGATTGAATGCCATTGCGCAATGGACCTTTACTTTAAAATCAGATATGCCACAAGGTTTAGGAACTGGAGCTTTATATACTAATAATATAGATTGTCCGCTTGAAGTGAAAAATGGCCAACTTTGGTATAATTTTTCTAAGAATTGGGAAAGTTTCAAAGGTACAGAGTGACAAAGGTAAAATCTCTGAACCTTTACAACTATGTACCTTTGAACCTATTTTTTACTCTTTTCCTCCTAAAAGATTATCTTGCCATTCTTTTAAATCCTGCCATTTGCCTTGATAAGCCCAAAGTGCTTGTTTGGCCCATGTGCTTGGATTATGCATGGCGTAGTTTTCTCCTCCTGCATCTAGAATAGATTGCATTTTTTCGGTAGAAGTTTGTGAAAGCTCGTACCAGGTTTTGACTCCTGCTGCATTGAAAAGAGCTTCTATTTTAGGGCCAATTCCTTCTACAATTTTTAAATCATTTTCTTTAATTTTCTTTCCTAATATATTTGCCGCCAAACCAGCATCAAAAGCGATGACTGCAGGACCAGTAGCAAAAGATTGTACTGAAGCTTTGGCTTTTGCTGCCAGATCTGCTTCTAGTGTAGAGATTTTTGCATTTAAATTTCGTGTATTCGCTTTACAGGCATCTAAATCAGCTTGAAGCGATGCTGAAAGCGAATCATCATTTTTCGAATTCATTTTTCCTAGTAAATAACCTAAGATTCCACAAATTAAACCTACTAGAATAGGTATTAAGATACAAGGTATATTCATGATCGTATATTTTTATGTTATTTAATGGTAATTACAGTTCTTCTGTTTGAAGCTTTTCCTTCTGCAGTAGTATTATCGCCAATAGGCTCGTCAGGACCTTTAGATTGTGTTTCAATTTTCGCATTATCGATTCCGTTTTTAGAGAGATAATCTTTAGAAAAATCGGCTCTTTTTTGCCCTAAAACAATATTCGAATCGCGATTTCCAACATTATCAGAATGTCCAACAACTACAATAACCGCATCTTTTACACTTTTGGCATATTTGACGATGTCAGTAACTTTTTGCTTTTCAATATCGCTTAATTTCTGGCTAGATTTATTTGTATTAAAATGTAGAATTAACGGATCAGCATTTATTTTTTCCTTTAGTACACTCCACTCATCATTTGATGTTGCAACAGAATCTATCTTTTCAAAGATGTATTCCGCAGGCCCTAAGAGCGTATCACCGCTCATTTTCCATTTATCTAAAATGGTGCCCTTAGTAGTAAACTGATTTTCTGACAGTCCTTCAGAAACAAAATAATTCTTAACATCATTGGCCCTGGCCAGACCTAGATTTTCAAAAGTAGTAGAATTGGTTTCGTCCGAAGTTGCGTAACCAGTTATTGTAATTTTCTGTTTCGGATTTGCTTCTAAGAATTTCTTTAAGTTATCAATGCCAGTTGTGACCGAGTCACTCACAGGCATAATAAGCTTTGCACTGTTTTTAAGGAACTTTAAATTATCATTTGTCTGATAATTAAGTCCAGGACCATTTAATACAAACGGAACAAAATTTGGCTCTGCGGCAGTAGGAGGAACTGTTTTTGGAGTAATGTCCGTTGTTGTTTTTTCACAGCAGTTGCAGCAAAATTTCAGATATAAAAAAGTACCCAAAATGATGGTTATTGCAATGCCTAACAAGTAAAGTGCTTTTTTAGACATATATTTCGGATTAAGATTCTATCAAATTTAATTAAAATAATAATCATAACGTATTAATAATCAGTTATTTTAATAGTACATATTTAAAGTAAAGAAAAACAAACTGACTTGTTTTTCGACTTTTATGTATTCAAAGACTTGATTAAAATGAGTAACTTGCATAAAAAATAATCTACAGTTAAAATGGTCGAAATAGAAAGAAAGTTTCTTGTAAAATCCAATGATTTCAAGAGTCAAGCTTTTACTCAGAATAATATTGCTCAAGGTTATTTGAGTTCTGCTCCTGAGCGTACAGTTCGGATTAGAATTAAAGGACAAAAAGGCTTTATAACCATAAAAGGAATAAGCAATAGCGGAGGTATGTCTCGTTTTGAATGGGAAAATGAAATTCCGTTAGATGAAGCACAAGAACTATTGAAATTATGCGAAAAGGGCAAAATTGAAAAAACACGTTACGAAATAAAATCTGGAAATCATATTTTTGAAGTAGATGAATTTTATGGAGAAAATGAGGGATTGGTAATGGCTGAAATCGAGTTAAACTCTGAAAATGAAACTTTTGAAAAACCTGAATGGTTGGGTGAAGAAGTAACAAACGACGAAAGATATTACAATGCTTACTTAAGCAAAAATCCTTTTAAAGACTGGCAAAAATAAAAATGATAGAATCCATATACGACCTTATTATAGTAGGAGGTGGGCCAATTGGTCTTGCCTGCGCAATTGAAGCCGAAAAGAAAAAACTAAAATATTTAATTATAGAAAAGGGTGCAATTGTAAATAGTATTTTCAATTATCCGCTTTACATGACTTTTTTTTCTACTGCTGAAAGATTAGAAATTGGCGAAATTCCTTTTAATTGTCTTGCACCAAAACCGGGACGTCAGGAAGCTTTAGAATATTACAGAAACATTCATCGTTATTTTAAATTCAATATTAATTTGTTTGAAAAAGTAAATGAAGTTCAAAAAGAAAGCGATGGGATTTTTAAAATTAGTACCGATAAACAAAATTACCAAGCTAAAAATGTGGTAATCGCTACAGGTTTTTATGATATTCCGATTGAGATGAATATTCTTGGAGAAAATCTGCCAAAAGTTCGTCATTATTATAAAGAAGCGCACGAGTATGCTTTTAGAAAAGTTTTGGTTGTTGGAGCTAATAATTCGTCAGTTGATGCAGCTTTGGAATGCTGGCGAAAAGGTGCTGATGTCACAATGGTTATTCGTAAAAACGAAATCAATAATCGAGTAAAATATTGGGTAAAGCCGGATATAGAAAATCGTATCGGGGAAGGAAGTATAAAAGCCTATTTTGAATCTAATATTACAGAAATTAGAGAAAATGAAGTTGAAATTGAAACTCCAAACGGCAGAATTACAATTGAAAACGATTTTGTTCTCGCCTTAACGGGGTATAAGCCAGATTTGAGCTTTCTGGAAAGAATGGGAATCCAACTTTCAAACGATGAATTAAAAATTCCTGTATATAATCCTGAAACGATGGAAACTAACGTTGACGGATTATTTCTTGCAGGCGTTGTCTGCGGTGGAATGCAGACGCATAAATGGTTTATAGAAAACTCAAGAGTACATGCCACAATGATTGTGGATTATATAACTTCGAGATAATTTTTTGCCACAGATTAAATGATTTAATTAATTAATCTGTGGCAAAAACAATTTAAGAACTACAAGAAAGCATCGAACAGCCTACTTTAGATCTAGCCCAGTCTGGGCGTTTTGCAAACCATTTTTCAGAATCTGGTTGTTCATCATACGGATTTTTTAATAGCTGGAATAATTCATCAACTAAAGAATAATCGCCTTTGTCTGCTTCATCAATAGCCAGTTGTGCCATATAATTTCGCAGTACGTATTTAGGATTTATGATATTCATTTTCGAAGTACGTTCTTCGTCAGAAAGTGTTTCGACATTTAATCTTCTAAGATAAACAGAAAGCCATTTTTGCCATGCATCTAGAATTTCGCCTTTTATTTCTTCTGGTGAATAGAATGCGTATTCAATTTTTTCAAATGCCTGTTCTACAGAATCATTCTTTTTAATCTGGCTTAGATTTCTAAAAAAGATAGTCATATCAGTTTCCGATAATTGTAATATTTCTTCAATTCCTTGAATAATTTTATCATCAGTTTCACTTGAAGTAAAGAGTCCTAATTTACTTAAAAACATATTTTTATAATCCTCTTCGTAATCATTAATAAATGAATCTAAGATTTTTTCTAAAGGCTCAGCTTCATTAATTAAAGGATAAAGAGCATTTGCTAATTGGTATAAATTCCACTGGGCAACTTGAGGCTGATTTCCGAAACGATATCTTCTATTTTGGCTGTCTGTAGTATTTGGAGTCCAATTTGGATCGTAGTTTTCCAACCATCCGTACGGACCGTAATCAATCGTAATTCCATGAATAGACATGTTATCCGTATTCATTACACCGTGAACAAATCCGACACGCTGCCAGTGCAGAATCATTTCTCGAGTCGTATCTGCCACCTTTTTAAAGAATTGTAAATATTGTTCTTTAGGGTCGCCGGTAATTTCTGGAAAATAATGTTTGATTGTGAATTCTACAAATTCTTTTAGATTTTTGAGCTCATTTCGAGCAGTCAGCATTTCAAAACTTCCAAAACGAATAAATGACGGCGCCACACGGCAGACCACAGCACCTTTTTCGTAAGCAGGATTTCCATTGTATAAAATATCTCTCAAAACCTGATCGCCTGAAAGAATCAGAGAAACTGATCGAGTAGTGGGAACTCCTAAATAATGCATCGCTTCGGCGCATAAATATTCTCTTATAGACGAACGTAAAACCGCTAAACCATCTGCAGTTCTAGAATAAGGCGTTTTTCCAGCACCTTTTAACTGAAGTGTGTAAAATTGATTGTTGTTTTCAATTTCAGTTAAATTAATCGCACGTCCGTCTCCCAATTGTCCCGCCCAATTTCCAAATTGATGTCCGGCATAACACATCGCATACGGCTTCGTGCCAGGAAGAATATCTTTTCCAGAAAAAATATTTAAAAATTCTTCTGATTGGATTTCATCCTTAGAGATTCCAACTAATTCAGCAACTTCTTCAGATGCATGAATTAATTCTGGATTTGAGGGTTTTGTCGGATTTACATATGAAAACAGCGTGTTTTTTACTTGACGAATTTCGTTTGTCAAGTCTGGATCTGCTGGCAGTTCGGCAGTAAATCGATTATTTATTTTGAGATTTTTCATTTTTTATTTCTTTTCTTTTATTGCCACAGATTAAAGGATTTTAAAAGATTTTCTTTTTAACTAAAATGTTTCAATCAATATAATCTGTGGCTTAACTTAAAAATTAGCCAATTAATTTATCGGCGTACATTTTTTTAAGTTTTTGAATTTTTGGATCAATCACCACTTGGCAATATCCAGCTTCTTGATTTTCATTGTAATAATTTTGATGATAATCTTCGGCTTCGTAAAAAACTTCAAAAGGTTTCAATTGTGTAACAATCGGATCAGCATAAGCAGGCTGTACTTCTTCGAATACTTTTTCTGCTATTTCTTTCTGCTCATCATTATGATATAATATGATCGAGCGGTATTGCGTTCCGCTGTCGCCACCTTGACGATTCAAAGTTGTTGGATCATGACTTGTCATAAAAATAAAAATTAAGTCATGATATGAAATTATGTCAGGATTAAAGGTAACTTGAATAACTTCTGCATGTCCAGTTCTGCCAGTACAAACTTCTCGATACGCTGGATTTTTTATAAAGCCATCTGAATAACCTGATTTTATTGATTCTACACCTTTTAAACGCTGAATTACAGCTTCGATACACCAAAAACAACCGCCACCAAAGGTAGCTACTGATAAATTTCCCATAAATAATACTTTCTATTAGTTTAATGCCTATTAATTCGATAGGATATTATGATAATTTATTAAAAAAAAGATCTTTTAACTAAAGATACCCGACAGGAATGTAATGTTTGAAGTTTACTATTGATAAATTCGCAATATTATAAAAAAGCGATATATTTGCAGTCAAACACAAGGCACAACTAATGAATAGCAAAAATAGTACCATCACTCTAGAAACTTATTTTCAGGAATTTAGACAAAACATTGTCGGAATAAATCAAGAATTTACTTCACCTTATGGCAGAAAATCAATCATTTATACTGACTGGACTGCCAGCGGAAGATTGTATCGCCCTATAGAAGAAAAACTTTTAAATGAGTTTGGACCATTTGTGGCCAACACACATACAGAAACTACTGTGTCGGGTACTGCTATGACGAAAGCGTATCATCATGCAAGACATATTATTAAACGTCATGCGAATGCAAGTAATGATGATGTTTTAATTACTGATGGAACTGGAATGACAGGAGTTATCAATAAATTCCAGCGTATTTTAGGTTTGAAAATTCCAGAAAATTTGAAAAGCTTCACGAATATTCCTGAAGAAAAAAAACCTATTGTTTTTATTTCGCACATGGAACATCATTCGAATCAAACTTCTTGGCTCGAAACTATTGCAGATGTGGAGATTATTCCTTCTTGCGAAAAAGGACTTTTCAATTTAGAAAATCTTGAAGTTTTATTAGAAAAATATAAAGATAGAACGATAAAAATTGCTTCTATTACTGCATGTTCAAATGTTACAGGATTAAGAACTCCTTTTCATGAAGCAGCAAAATTAATGCATCAATATAATGGTGTATGTTTTGTTGATTTTGCTTGTTCTGGACCGTATGTAGAAATAGACATGCATCCAGCTGATCCAGAAGCTTATTTGGACGCTGTATTTATGTCGCCTCATAAATTTTTGGGTGGGCCAGGAACTTCTGGGGTTTTAATTTTCAATAAAAAATTATATAATAATATGATTCCTGATTGCCCTGGTGGAGGAACAGTAAGTTGGACAAATCCTTGGGGTGAGCATAAATATATTGATAATATTGAAGATCGTGAAGATGGTGGGACACCAGGATTTTTACAAGTTATTAAAATTGCGCTTGCCATTGAATTGAAAGAAGAAATGGGGATTGAAAACATTATGGAGCGTGAGCACGAAATTGTTGATTATGTTTTTTCTCAATTGGAACCGGTTGAAAATATTAAAATTTTAGCAGGACAACACAAAGAACGTCTTGGTGTTATTTCATTCTTTATTGATGATCTTCATTTCAATTTAGGCGTTAAAATTTTGAATGATCGTTTCGGAATTCAGACTAGAGGTGGATGTAGCTGTGCGGGAACTTATGGTCATTATTTATTACATGTTGATCAAGAAACTTCTAATAAGCTGGTTAATGAAATTACAATTGGTGATTTAATCAAAAAACCGGGATGGATTAGAATGTCAATTCACCCAACGACTACTGATGCTGAAATTGCTTTTGTTTGTAAGAGTATAAAAGAGTTGGCAGCAAATCATAAAACTTGGGCTTATGATTATTCTTATGATAAAATACGTAACGAGTTTATTCATAAAGATGCCACTTCGTTTGAAGATGAATTGGTTGAGAGCTGGTTTAAATCTTAGATTTTATAACTTCAAATAGCTAAAGATTTTCTAGCCATAGATTACACAAATTAATATTGATTATTTTAATCTTTGTAATCTGTGGCTATTTTTTTATTTGCAGAGATTGCTGCAATTTTTATAGTTTTTAATTGATAACATTTGTGCTTGTTGAAGGCGTAAAAAAGCAGACTCACGAACTACATTATCAATCGAACACCACCAAGATCGGCCACACGGTAAGAGAATTTGTTTCCTGGAGATCCGATAAACATAAAGTTTTTTGGGATTTTCCATTTTTCAGAAAGCTCGTCTATTATTTCTGGACCAAATACGCCTTCAATTTCGATGTATTCTATATCTAGTCCGTCGTAAGCACGATCTAAAACTTCTAGATCCTTTTTGAGAGCTTCGTTATCTACAGGATCTTTTTTGACATGAACAATCTTTAATTTCTTTGTAGTTTCGTTGTCTTCCACGTATTGTAAGACTTTATTCAAGATCGTAATATCATCTCCTTTTGTAAAGAAAACAAACTCTTGAGAGTTAATTTTCGAACTTAGTTTTTCAAGATAACGATTACTAAGGATAACCATTTTACGCAATGGCTGATAGAAATATTCTAAAGCTTCTATTAATAGACGTATTAAAGTAACGCGATTGAGCATAATTCCAATAAAGAGTAAGGCTGGAATCATATATTGCAAAAAGGTGTAAAACGAATTTATATTGAGGAGCATATTTCCAAAAAAAGCAGCAATTACAAAAGCTACAGCGGTTACGACTGCAATGCCTCGCGCACGTTCTGGTCTTGGCAGTTTTTTGCGTTTGTATTTTAAAAGCAGGTTTCCAATTCCGAAAAGAGCCATAACGGCTAAAAATGAAAAAGTATAAACTCCAGCAAGAGATTCTAAATGTCCGTTTGTAGCAAAAAGAACAGAAATGCAAAGAATTAGAAAACTTAAAACAATTCTATAATGAGACCCTCTTTTGTTTTGTTTTAGAAAATAATTAGGAAGGATTCGGTCTAATGTCATTCGGTTTAAAAGTCCCGAAACACCTACAAATGAGGTTAAAACGGCTCCACAAAGCACCATTACAGCATCTATAGAGATAAGCCATGCTAACCAAGATCCACCTGTTGTTTCTCCTAAATGTGCTAAAAGAGATTCTTTGTTTTCGCCGACTTCCGTAAGCGGAATAACGCTGATTAACAAAATAGCAATTACGGGATTGAAAAAACTTACAATTCCCCACATGTTTCGAAGTGTTTTGGTAAAAACACCATGTTCTTGTTCTTCTACAAAATTGGCAGAACTCTCAAAACCTGATATCCCCAACATTGCAGCCGAAAAGCCTAGAAAAAGAGCTGTTTTTATATTTCCCGACGAAATTGGTGTTTGCCAATTGATGTGGAAAGTATCTAATCCGTGAGTTAGGACAAACCAAACTGATGCTAAAACCAGCAAAGCCAACGTGCCAATATGTGTAATAAAAATAATGACAGCAACAAATGCCGATTCTCCAATTCCTAAAATAGCTAATCCGGTAAATAGAATTAAAACGGCTACTGTTGCAATGGTTACATTCAGACCTTCAAAGATTCCGTGTAGGTAATGCATTCCCTCAGAAGCAGAAATTACAGCGGTTGCCATGTAGGATAAAACCGTTAAAGTCGCCGCTAAAGAAGCTAGACGTTTTATCGAAGTATTTAATAAAACATTGTAAGCGCCACCATTTAAAGGAATTGCTCCGACAACTTCAGCATAAATTTTTCGGAAAAGAAATAATACAACAGCAACAATTAGAAGTGAAATCCAGGCATATTGACCTGCATATAAAATGGTTAACGCTGAAACATATAAGCAAGAAGAGCTAATGTCGTTTCCGCAAATTGCAGTTGCCTGTAATTCATTTAATTTTTTGTGTACGATTTCTTTCATTAACATCTAAAATTTACACTTTTAGTAAAATTAAGTAACAAAAAAATTAGAATCGGGCGTGAGGCAAATAGTGATATTATAGCTGTAACGCATTATTTTATCTGGCATTCTGAAATTGCTTTAGTGCTGATAAGGCTTGCGATTGAACTTTCTTCTGAAAAAATCCTGTCCAGCCCAATAAATAACCAATAATACCAAAAGCTTGTTTAGACCATTTCCACACATCAAAACTATCATTGTGCTTGATAATTAATCCGTCCTGAAAAATAAATTGCGCAGAGATTTTATTTACAACTTTTCTATTTGTTTTGCTAAAATTATATGTAGCGATCCAATTTGCTGAACCAGTGGAATCATCGGCATTTACGTTTGAAAATTCAATTTTTAAATTGCCTTTACTTTTTAGAAGCAACATTTCCCACATTTTAGAAACCTGATCTTCTTTTAACAATCCAAAAGCTGGATCTATAAAATGAACTTTAGGATGATAGCATTCACTCATGGTTTTAGCATCTGCATTCGCGAAAGCAGTATAGAATTTGACAATTAAAGCCTCATTTGCATTCATAAAAATATATTTATGTTAAATATAAGGTTTATTAAATAAAAAAATCATTACAAGACACTAATTTCTTTAGCTGTATCAAATGTTTTTTTAGTTTTATCAAATGCTGTTGAGAAATACTTTACTTTACTGTAAGCTGTAAAATGTCCAGTTAGATTACCTGAAATATCTGGGCCTCCAGCAATTATAAACCTTATCGCATAAATATCTGTCTTTTTAAGTTTTAGCCATTCAGCAGGTGTAAAATAATAATATGCAGTTGTTTTCCCGTCTGCAGATTCTTTTACATTCTTGTCTGTACATGCAATAACATCTGCATTTGTCAAATCGACATAAACACCGCCAGCAATTTTTGCTTTGTCACTTGCCGTAGAAATAGTTAATTTTAAAATGCCTCCTTTTTCTGTTTTAGCTATTTGAACATTAATTTCGCCAGAGTAAGCATATTTTTCGCAGATAAAAGTGTATTCTTGCGTCGCTGGATAAGGAGCTGAACCTTTTACACTTATAGTTTGCTGTGCTGAAGCAAAAGTTGAAATAAAAAATAATAGGAGTAGTGGCAGTTTAAAATTCATATATATATGGTATTTATTGTTCGGCTAATTTGGCATCAAATTTCTCATCCCAATCCATAGATTTTATGGCAGAAATAAGATTGTCTTCATTTACAAAAATGCGTAATTCTTTATTGGCCACTTTTTTAGTGTACAATGCATGATAACGGTAAATGACTTCATGTTTGGTTTTGTAAACTCCATCTAATTTTAAATCTATAAAACTTCCGTAATATTGTCTAAATCTTTGGCAGGTCTTTGTCAAACGCTCTTCTGTAGTGTTTTCCATAACCGATTTAGTTACTTCAGTTTCATTAAAAGGTTTAAATTTTGAAGTGTTACAAGTTTCTAAAACTCTCTTTCCTAAATCATACGCTTTTCGCTGCTGATTTGCATTTACTTCTTCTCCAGAAACTTTTTTAATTTTTAAATCTTCTGTATCTCTACTTACTGTTTTCGATTTACATCCAATTAACAATAACAAACATATAATCAATCCTGCTTTCTTCATAACTATTTAAGTAATTTTTAATAATAAGTTAGGATCGGGACAATTTTCGATATAAAAATTTAGGTCATTTGTATTGCAGACGCCTGGATAGTCTCCCCAATAATCGCCAATATTATGGATAATCTGAAAATGTACATGAGGGGCGTAATCTCCATTTACTGAGGCATTTCCTAAAGTCGCAATCTTTTCGCCTTTCTTAAATTGGTCTCCGATATTTAAATTTTCTATACTTTCTAACGATAAATGTCCGTATAAAGTATAAAATTTCTCATTTTCTACTTCATGCTCCAATATAATAGTCGGTCCATAGTCGCCTAGACCAATATTGTTTTTAAAACTATGAACAATTCCGTCAAGGGCGGCAAGCACAGCTGTTCCAGCTTCGGCCCATAAATCTAATCCGATGTGAATATTACGTTCAGGTTTGGATACATCTAAAAAAATAGGGCTTCTTTGATATAAAAATCTTCCTTCTATATAACCGCCAAATCCAACTTTAGCGTTGTTTTCTTTTAAAAATTTTGAAATGTATTTTTCAAAATCTTCTGAGGTATCCAATTTCTGACTTACTAATTCCTCATTAGAAACCGATAAATTTAACGGTGTGTATTCTGAAATATTAATTGAGGCATCAATAACTTTAGTAGGTGGCTGGGCATTTAAGATTGAGGTTAGGGGCTTCATAAAACTAGGCAACTTTATTTATAATTATTAATTCATTATGTACTTCGATTCGGGGCAGCATTTTGGTTTGAAAGAATTTCGGATTTACTTCTGTCACATATTTTCTATTGCGAACATTATGTGCTTCGTCTAATATCATTGTGTTGAATAAAACAAAGCCATCATTTTTTAAAATCGTGCAGATTCTATCTACAAAAAACTTCTCAAACAAAAAGTTGGGCATATGTGTATCTTCAAAAATATCAATTATTATGAGATCGTACTTCTCTTTTGTTTTCAAAACAAATTCAAATGCATCATCAATAACAACTTTCAACTGTTTAATTTGATTAAGATTAAAATACTGATTTGCAATCTCAATCATATCAGGATCTATTTCTACACCCGTTATTTTTTCTTTATATTCTATCTCATTTACTAATGTTTTAACTACGCTTCCGCCAGCTACACCTAATAATAAGATGTGTTCCATTTCTAGAATTTTATCGTAACCAATATTTCGAAGTCCGTACCTTAATATACGTTGTAGACTTCCGTATGAATAATTGGTGTTTTCAGTGTCCAATACTAATTCTCCATTTGCCCACGTAACTTCGATCATTTTACTTCGGGTTGATTTTTTCTTAAATATTTTTATAGGAATTAAGTAACTGAAAAATTTTCGAATCATTTTTTATGCTTTTACTCAAATTTACCATTTTTATAATTTTAAACTCAAGCAAAGTATTGATGAATAATACTTTATTGAGTTTTGTTAATAAATTATCGTGTTAGTAATTTGATTTTTTTGTTAGTAATTATAGTTTTTGTGTTAGTAAAGTCTGCACACTTTTGTTTTTTAAATATAGGTAAAAATTATGGCAACAGAAAATTTAATCTTCCAAAAAGATAAAGGTGACACGCCTTTTGGTTATGTATATGTAAACATTAAAGAAAAAGAAAAGCCTTCAAAAAAATATTTACAAAATTCATCAAGATGCATAATAGGAATCGTGAATTTCCAACATTTAACCCCATAAAAGATTTCGATTACAAAGCCTTGAGCCAGAAGATTTAGTCTTTGGCGGAAGATTTTGATAAAAATGGTATGTTTGATTCGCTTGAAGTAGCGAAATATTTGAAATCAAAAGGGTACGAGTGGGGCGGTGATTGGAAATTTAAAGATGCACCCCGCTTTGAGAAAAAAGGTTATGAGTGGTGAAGCCTATTGCAAAAATATAGAAATACGTATTTTAAACAAGGAACTAATTACATTAATTTGTAGTCGGTTTTATTTCTTTAAGTTTAGCATGTATCTCTGATAAAGTTCTGTTTATTCCTTGGTGATTTATTTTACGAATATCAACAATGTAGTTTTCTATAACAATAAGCCTTACCTTAGGCATGGATAAGCTCTCACCTATATTTGCGGATATTTGCTCAATAAATAAATCAAAATTTGAAGGCATTTCACTTGAGTTACTTCCATCAGTCGTATCTTTTCGTAATTTTGAATAGTATGACACAGTATGGCTTGCCGCGGCAAGAGAGTATAATAAATATGCAGATAAGTCACCTTTAGCTAAGTAAAATTGGCTTATTTCTTTTGCAGATTGAGCGCCAATTGTATATATATTATTTTCTAGTATATGAAATTTTTCTATAGTGATTTCCCATTCATTTCTAAGGGCGGTAACTTCGTTAGTTACGTCCGAGATTATTTCTGATTTGTAAGTTTCAAAAGTAGCAAGCATTTCATTTGTTCTGTTTTCAAATCTCTGAGTTAAGTTTTGATAGGTGAAAAGCCCCATAATTGCTACAACTAGTCCGAACACAACCAAAATTAAATTTGTATCGTGACTCTGTTGTAAAATATAGTAGTCTTCCTTGAAAGATTTATCTGCTTTTGAGCTATCGGAGTCAACTTTACCATATTTTGCAATAGTATTTATTCTTGATTCAAGTACGTCATTATTATGGAAATTAATAGCTGTCAAAATAACAACGGAAAATATTATAATTGAAAACGTTGTGATAATAATGTTTTTATTCATTTCGAGTTAATTAGTTCACAACGAAAATAGTAAATTATATCTGACAGCGGAATAAAAAGATAAATGATATATTTGGAAAAAATTACATTACAAATGAAGTATGTTAGTAATAGGTGTCAGTTACTTTTCTTATAACGATGGAATAAAATGAACACCAATTACTTAAAAGATTAAAATTTACCATTAAATCTTTTATTTTGCACGAAATATTAAATCTTTAATGAAAAAACTATTATATAAATTCATCTTTTTTAAGCTAATGAGCTGGAAAATAGTAGGAATCGAAAATGCAGAAATTAAAAAATGTGTCCTCATGGTGATGCCTCATACGAGCAATCATGATTTTTATATTGGTCTTTTTACTCGCGGCATCTCTGGACTGCAGATGAATTGGGTGGGAAAGAAAGAATTGTTTCGTTTTCCGTTTGGTTATTATTTTAGAAATGTTGGAGGAGAACCTTTAGATCGTTCCGGCGGATTAAATAAAGTTGATTCTATTGCTGCAATATTTGATAGAAAAGAAATCTTTCGTTTAGCTGTTGCTCCAGAAGGAACTAGAAAAAAAGTAAAAGAGATAAAAACTGGATTTTATTTTATTGCGCTTAAAGCGAATGTTCCAATTGTTCCCGTAGCTTTTGATTGGGGTAAAAAAGAAGTAAATCTTGGCGAGCCATTTTATCCAACTGGAAATTATGAAGCCGATTTTGAAATCTTAAAAAAGCATTACGAAGGAGTTTCGGGTAAAATTCCTGAAAATGGAGTGAAATTATAATTTTATGAGAATTTTTCAAACGCGTGAGAATCGCGTATTTGAAAATTTTCTTGACTAGGAATCGAATATGTGCTAATTTTTGTGGTAGGAAGAATAAGCCTTAAAAGTTCCATTTTTATAGAATAAGACTATTTTTTCAATTTCATCATCTTCAAAATTAATATTTACATTTTTTAAAGATGATGCTTTTTTTATTTCTTTCTTTTCCTCTTCATTTGTTTCAACGGAAGAAAATAAATCTGTACCTATATTTTCATTGGATGCCATTGGAGTAGGAGAAGACACTGCAATTTCTAAATTGTCATCATTGTTTTTAGGAAAACTTCCTTTTCCAATTAAAATCCAATATAGATCAACATCAGGGAAAACCTCTAGAATTTTCATTACAAAATCTAAACTTGGTTTGTTTCTCCCAGACAAAAGATGCGACATGCTAGAGCGTTGTACACCAATTTTATCTGCAAAAGTAGAAGCATTTAAACCATAATAATCTAATAAGGTTTCGAGTCTTTTTACAAAATCATCTATGTTTACCATTGTGAATTTATGTTTTAAATTATTCTATTTACAAATGTAAACAAAAAGAGAAGACACTCCAATCTTGCTGTTGCATTTTTAATAGGAGATTAGTTTTATGTTAAATATAAAATTCATATAAAGCTTTATAATTAACTGAAATTAATATATTTGTAAATAAAAAATAGATTAAATAGCTCTATTGAAACAAGTTAAAGTTTAAATGGATACATACTTTATAAAACTGTTTACAAATCTAAATTATTAAATTTTCCTTATGTTTACAATTGTAAAAATAAAGATATTTACTTTTGTAAACTAATCAAAATACAATGAATTTAGAACAGCTTTTTACACAATACAAAGAAAAGTCAATATCTGGTCGATATCTTACTTTAGACCATATTAAACCTCTTTTGGATAAGTTAAATACAAATGGACAAGTAGAGGTTATTGGTACATCTGTTTTAGGCGAACCTATATATAGTTACCAAATCGGAACGGGAAAGACACGTGCTTATCTATGGTCTCAAATGCATGGAAACGAAAGTACAACAACAAAAGCTTTATTTGATTTCATTAATTTATTAAATGATGATACTGATTTTGCAAAGCAAATGCTAGATACTTTTACTTTCTATTGTATTCCGATGCTTAATCCTGATGGAGCGAGACTTTACACACGAGCCAATGCAAATGAAGTAGATTTAAATCGTGATTCTCAAGACCTGACACAACCAGAAAGCAAAGTTCTTCGTGAAGTATTTGAAAAATTTAAACCTGATTTCTGTTTTAATCTTCACGACCAGCGAACGATCTTTGGGGCAGGAACGACTGGAAAGCCAGCAACAGTTTCTTTTTTAGCTCCTTCTTATAATGAGGAAAGAGAAGTAAACGATAACAGATTGAAAGCAATAAATATTATTGCAGGCATAAATCAAGAACTGCAAAAATATATTCCAGGGCAAGTTGGCCGCTTTGATGACTCCTTCAATATTAATTGTATAGGAGACACTTTTCAGTTTTTAGGTGTTCCTACAATATTATTCGAGGCAGGACACTTTCCAGATGATTACGAACGAGAAGTTACTCGAAAATTCATATTTTTCGCGTTAATTATAAGCTTCAAACTGATTTCCGAAAACGATTTAGTTAGCAATAGATTTTCTGAATATTTGAATATTTCACAAAATAACGTGGTTTTTTATGATTTTATGTATAAAAATGTCAAAATAAATTATGATGGTATCGAAATTATTACGAATTTTGTCGCACAATACAAAGAAGAATTAATCGAAAATAAGATTCATTTTAATGCTTACATAGTAGAAGTAGGTGAGCTAGAAAATTATTTTGGTCATTACGAATACGACGCAAAAGGAGCAGAATATTCGGACGATTTCCAAAATCTTCCTAAAATGGGTCAGAAAGCAAATTTTTATTTAAATAAAAATGTTAAATTTGTTAACGGATTAATAAAAAGTTAATTTTTATGTGAATTTGTTGTTTTTTATATATAATTTTATACTTTGTAATAGCAATTAGTAATATTAATTAAACAATTATGAGTAAATTTCGTTTAGATGAAGTAGATCACCAGATTTTAGATATGTTAATAGACAATACGAGAGTTCCGTTTACTGACATTGCAAAAAAACTATTGATATCTGCTGGTACAGTACACGTTAGAGTTAAAAAGATGGAAGATGCCGGTATCATCATGGGATCTTCATTAGCCTTAGATTACGATAAATTAGGTTATTCATTTATTGCTTATGTAGGGGTTTTTCTTAATAATACATCTCAAACTAAATTTGTATTAGAGAGAATCAATCAAATTCCATTCGTAACTGTAGCTTCTGTTACTACAGGAAAATTCAATATCTTTTGTAAAATTAGAGCAAAAGATACTAAGCACGCGAAAGAAGTTATCTTTATGATTGACGATATTGATGGTGTTTACAGAACAGAAACTATGATTTCACTAGAGGAAAGTATAAACGATAAGAAGCGTTTGATGCATACTATTTTCAAAAATATGTAATAACTTTTCTTGAATGCTATATTAAAATATAACCTCAAGTTTATTCTTGGGGTTTTTTTATGACTAATTAACCAACCAACTATAACACGATTATGTATACGTTGCCAAAAATTGAGCGTTTTAATCAAGACGTTCTCTCAAAATACCACATTTATAATAGTGTTTTCATAACATTACCTTTTGACTCTATAGACAATACGGGGGTTTTACTTCCTTTATTTACAGAGACTTGCGAAACGGGCTTTAAAAAACAAGAAACACCAAAAGAGATTGTAGATTTCTTTTCTAATAAATTCTTAAACAATACTTCTGAAGATGAAAAAATCGATCTTATGTTTCGATTTATTCAATATATCGAACGTCAAATTGTGTTGTTTGATGCCATTGAAGATGCGGCTTTTCCTGAAGTTAACAACATGGAAGGACGCGGATCTCTTCGTGATATTAAGGAGAAATCTGATGCTAAAGAGAAAGATGATGAATTGGTAGAGTTTCTAGAAAACTTTAACGTTCGTACGGTTTTAACAGCCCATCCAACTCAGTTCTATCCTGGACCCGTTTTAGGAATTATAAATGACTTGACAGAAGCTATTCGTCAAAATGATTTACTTCAAATTAAACAATTACTGGCTCAATTAGGAAAAACGCCTTTTATTCAGAAAGAAAAACCAAATCCTTATGATGAAGCAGTAAGCCTAATTTGGTACCTGGAAAATGTATTTTATGCTACAGCAGGAGAAATTGTGCATTATTTGCAGAAAAACATTTTAAATGGAAATCCGATTCATAATCAATTAGTAAAATTAGGTTTCTGGCCAGGAGGTGACCGTGACGGAAATCCTTTTGTTACTACAGATATTACACTTAAAGTTGCAGATCGTTTACGTACCTCAATTTTAAAGTGCTATTATGTCGAAATGAGAAATCTAAAACGTAAGTTAACTTTCTCAGGTGTAGATGATTTAGTGGCAGAACTTGAACATAAACTTTATCGATCTGTATTCTATTCTAAAGGTGATATTTTTATTACTTTGGAAGAATTATTGACACAATTAAACAAAATTCGAACTATAATTATAGAGAAACATCAATCTTTATATTTGGATGAATTAGATGCTCTTTTAGTAAAAATTAATTTGTTCGGATTCCATTTTGCGACTTTAGATATTCGTCAGAATAGTAAAATTCATAATGTCGTTTTCAAAGATGTCGTAGATTACTATTTGAATTCTGGTTCAGATGTTTTTCCTAAAAATTATTTCGAATTGACGGAAGATCAAAAGATCGATGTTCTTTCTAAAGTAAAAGGAAATTTAAATCCAACGGATTTCGAAAATGAAATTACAAGATATACATTAGAATCTGTTCAAGCCATTAAAACCATTCAGCAAAATAATGGTGAAGAAGGAGCGAACCGTTACATTATCAGTAATAACGAAAGTGCACTAAATGTGATGGAGACATTTGCAATGATTCGTTTGAATAATTGGGAAAAACCGACGGTTGATATTATTCCGCTTTTCGAATCTGTTGATGATTTACAAAATGCACATGCTATTATGGAGCAATTGTATACCAATCCAGAATATGCTAAACATTTGAAATCAAGAGGAAATAAGCAAACTATAATGCTTGGATTCTCTGACGGAACTAAAGATGGTGGCTATTTAATGGCAAACTGGAGTATTTATCAAGCTAAAATTTCATTAACTAAAATTTCTAGAGAATATGGAATTAAAGCTATTTTCTTTGACGGACGTGGTGGACCTCCTGCTCGTGGCGGTGGAAAAACACATAAATTCTATGCTTCTTTAGGTCCAAAAATTGAAAACAACGAGATTCAAATTACAGTTCAAGGTCAGACTATTAGCTCTAATTTTGGAACTTTAGATTCTTGTCGCTACAATATCGAAAACTTATTGAGTGCTGGCGTTACAAATCAAGTATTTAGTAAGGAGAAAAATGAACTAACAGCTGATGAAACTCAAATTTTAACCGATTTAGCTAATTTAGGTTATGAGAAATATTTAAGTTTCAAAAACCATCCAAAGTTTATTCCGTATTTAGAGAAAATGAGTACGCTTAAATACTATTCTAAAACAAATATCGGAAGCCGTCCTTCAAAAAGAAGTAAATCTGAATCTTTAGATTTTGCTGATTTGAGAGCAATTCCGTTTGTGGGATCATGGAGCCAATTAAAACAAAACGTTCCAGGATTCTTTGGAGTAGGTTCTGCTTTAAAACATTTTGAAGAATCCGGACAATGGAACAAAGTTAGCGATTTATATCACAATTCATTGTTTTTCAAAACTTTGCTTGAAAATAGTATGATGTCATTAGCAAAATCATTCTTGCCTTTGACAGCTTACATGAAAAATGATCCTGAGTTTGGTGAATTCTGGCAGATTATTTACGATGAATTCTCAGAAACAAAACGTCTTTTGTTAAAAATTGCAGATCACAAAACATTGATGGAAAATTATCCTGATGGTATTGCTTCTATTCAAATAAGAGAGCGTATTGTTTTACCTTTATTGACAATTCAGCAATATGCTTTATTGAGAATCAATGAGCTAAACAAAGAGCAAACTCCTAACGAAGAATTGATTAAAGTTTATGAAAAAATCGTAACGAGATCTCTATTCGGAAATACGAATGCAAGTAGAAATTCAGCTTAAAAAATAAAAAAATGAAAGCAGCAGAATTATTGGAAAATGAATATTCAGGTCATTTTGGAACTTACATTAAAGCAGCTGGAGATGGCATTTTAATTGAAGAATTAGAAATTTCTCTTCATGAGTTCATTCGATTTGTTCAAAATATTCCTATGGATAAATTTGATTATCGCTATGCAGAAGGAAAGTGGACAATCAAAGATATTATTCAGCATGTAATAGACACTGAAAGAATTTTTGCATATCGTGCGTTGCGTTTTTCAAGAAACGATAAAACGCCTTTGCCAAGTTTTGAAGAAAATGATTATGCGGACAATACAAATTCAAATAGCAGAAGTATTCAAGATCTACTTACTGAATTTTCAGCTGTAAGACATTCCACTTTATTGTTTTACAAAAGTTTATCTGAAGAACAGTTGAAGAGAATTGGTACTGCATCTAATAATCCGATTTCTGTTCGAGCTTTAGGTTTTGTCATAATTGGACATCAAAAGCATCATCAGAAAGTTTTTGAAGAAAGATATTTGTAAAATTTACTTATAACAAAAAAAAAACTGTACTTTTTAAGTACAGTTTTTTTGCTTTTATGCTGTTTGATGTTTTCTTTCCAAAAAAGCCAATCCAAATCGAATTTTATCATAAGACATTTTTTCTTCAAAATATTCAAAGTATGGTCTTAATGCATTTGGATTTTCTAGTTCAATCTGAGCTTTTTCAATTTGAATAATTTCATTTTCCGAAACAAACTGACTTAAATCTATATCATTGCCGTCAACGTATAATTTAGCCAAATGAGAAATGATTGTAGTTTCACCTAAATTTCGCTGCCCAGCAATTTCCCCTACTGAAAGACCAGTTTGAAATAATTCTAATGTTTTTTTATAAGTGTTCTCTTTTTTCTCTTTTTTGACAACCGATTTATTTCGATGAAATTCAATTATAGCATTTATAAAATCAGTTCCGTATTTTTCAAGTTTGGCTTTACCAACACCTTCAACAGCAAGGAAATCTTCGTCAGTCATTGGTCTTAAAATTTCCATTTGTCTCAATGAAACATCGCTAAAAATAACATAAGCAGGAACTTCTTCTTCTTGAGCAATTTCGTAGCGTAGTTTTCTAAGCGTTTCAAAAAGAGAATTTTTAGCAGCTTTTGGTTTTGCTTCCTTGGCTTCGTTTTTATCAATTACTTTTTTGACAACCGTAGTCAGTTTTACTTTTTCTCCTTCAAATAAAACTTTCTTCGCAAAAGGGGTAAGCAAAATTTTATTATGCTGATGAAAAGCAATTTCGCAATATCCTAAATTGATAAGCTGGATAAGATATTGATTCCAATCGTACCAAGAAACATCAGCGCCAATTCCGTACGTTTTTAGCTCTTGATAATTTTTTTCATAGATATAGGCATTTCTCGAGCCTCTCAAAAAATCAACAATTACTGCTAGAGGCTCAGATTCTTTTAATCGTGCAATTGCAGACAAAGCTTTTTGCGCGAGAATCGTCCCATCAAAAAAAGTTGGCGGATTTTTGCAAATATCGCAGTTTCCGCAATTCTCTGTTACCAGTTCGCCAAAATAAGAAAGTAGAATTTTTCTGCGACAACTTACAGCATCGGCATATTGTTTCATACGATCTAATTTTGCCAATTGAATATCAGAGTTCAATCCTTCAGATGCAAATTTCTGCAATTGAATTACATCCGCGTAACTTTCAAACAAAACGGTTTCAGCTGGCAAACCATCTCGGCCCGCACGCCCAATTTCTTGGTAATATCCTTCTATATTTTTTGGAAGATTGTAATGAATTACCCAGCGAACATTTGATTTGTCAATTCCCATTCCGAAAGCAATAGTAGCACAAACTACTTGACAATCATCATTAATAAATTGATCCTGAGTTTTGGCACGTGTTTCATTATCTAAGCCCGCATGATAGGCTTTAGCTTCAATTCCGTTTTTTTTAAGTTTTTCAGCAAGTTCCTCTGTAGTTTTGCGACTTAAGCAATAAATTATTCCAGATTCATTGGGTTTGTTCTCGATAAAATCGATTATTTGCTTAACACGATCCAAAGCAGGACGAACTTCCAAGCTTAAATTTGCCCGATCGAAAGAAGCAATAAATGTCTTTGGATTCTGGAGATTTAACTGTTTAGATATATCTGTTCTTGTTGCTTTGTCTGCTGTCGCAGTCAAAGCTAAAATTGGAGTAGAAGGAAAGCGGCTTTTTAAATAACCCAAATTAGTGTAAGCCGGTCTGAAATCATGACCCCAAGATGAAATGCAATGTGCTTCATCTATTGCTATGAGACTAATATTCAATTCATTGAAAGCCATATCTAAATAAGAAAGACTTTCAGGCGCGATATAAACTAACTTAAAATGATTTGTTTTTAAATTATCAATATAATATTGCTGCTCTTGAGAAGATTGACTGCTATTAATAAAACACGCAGAAATTCCGTTAGTTTTTAAACTATCAACCTGATCTTTCATTAAAGCAATCAAAGGTGATATGACAATGGTTATTCCTGGTAGAATTAAAGCGGGAAGCTGAAAACATATTGATTTTCCACCTCCAGTCGGCATAATTGCTAAAGTGTCTTGTCCGGATAATATGGTATTAATTATGGTTTCTTGATTGGGTCTGAACTTTTCGAAGCCAAAATTTTCTTTTAGTGTGGTATGTAAAATTTCTGAAGTCATAGGCATATATTTTTTATTCAAGACTTAAATGTAAAAATAATCCTATAAAAATAAAAATTAGTTTTGTTTATTTCTTGTGCATCATAAAAAAAAGGAACTCCCGATAGAGTTCCTTTGTTTATTAAAAAGAAAATGAATTAATCTTCATCGTCTTCGTCATAATCAGTATCTGCTTTGTCATCGTCATCTTCATCATCGTCACCACCGTCAGTATCTGGCTTGTCAAGATTATCATCATCTTCGTCATCGTCATTGCTAATATCATCATCAAGATCTATACCTTTAACTGGTGCAATTGCATCTACATCAACATCTAAATCATCATCTTCATCGTAGTTTTCAATTCTGTCAGCAAGTTTAGTACTAATTTTTACCAAGTAAATTGTATCTTCAGTACGAACTTCTACAGCTTCAACCAATTCGTTTTTAGCATTTCTAAAACGGATAACATCCGAATCATCATAACCATCAGGAAATTTTTCAACCAAAAGGTTTAAAATTTCGTTGGTAAGTTTGGCGTAGTCTACTATAACTCTTTTCATAAATTATCTTATAAATCTAATAAGTATGCAAAAATTAACGGCGCAACAATTGTAGCATCCGATTCAATAATAAATTTAGGGGTTTTGATGTCTAGTTTACCCCAAGTGATTTTTTCATTTGGAACTGCCCCAGAATAAGAACCATAACTAGTTGTTGAATCTGAAATTTGGCAGAAATAACTCCAAAATGGAACATCGTGCATCTCCATATCTTGGTAAAGCATTGGTACTACACAAATAGGGAAGTCACCCGCGATACCACCACCGATTTGGAAAAATCCAATTCCGTTTGAACTGTTTTTAGAATACCAATCTGCAAGGAAAGTCATGTATTCAATTCCAGACTTCATGGTAGACGCTTTTAATTCTCCTTTAATTACGTATGAAGCAAAGATGTTCCCCATTGTACTATCTTCCCATCCTGGAACGATAATCGGCAAGTTTTTCTCTGCAGCTGCATACATCCAGCTATCTTTTAGATCAATTTCATAATATTCTTCTAAAACGCCAGATAATAACATTTTATACATAAATTCATGTGGAAAGTAACGCTCACCTTTGTCATCAGCGTCTTTCCAAATTTTGTAAATATGTTTTTGCAAACGACGGAAAGCTTCATGCTCAGGGATACAAGTGTCTGTAACACGGTTTAATCCTCTTTCTAATAAAGCCCATTCGTCTTCTGGTGTTAAATCGCGATAGTTAGGAACTCTCTCGTAGTGAGAATGAGCTACTAAATTCATGATATCTTCTTCTAAATTTGCTCCAGTACATGAAATAATATGCACTTTGTCTTGTCTGATTACTTCGGCAAAAATTTTACCAATTTCTGCTGTACTCATTGCGCCAGCCATACTTACCAGCATTTTAGCACCATCAGCTAATTGCTGCTCATAAGCTTTTGCAGCATCTACTAATGAAGCAGAGTTAAAATGCAAATAATGTTTTTCAATAAACTGACTGATTGGTCCTTTCATTTTTTTTGTTTTTTTTTGAATTAAAAAGTTTTAACCTTTTTGGATGTTAATGCAAATTAAGAATTTTTTAAGAAAAATTCTTACTTAATGTGCCGTTTTTTTTACACCTTTTTTTTGTATCCTAAAATTTTCAAAACATCGTCTGAAGTCTGTTGTTCTGAGAACACTTCTGTTGCCAGAATTCCATTTTCATCACGATCAATTAAAATATGTTTAGGTTGCGGAATCAAACAGTGGTGCAGACCTCCGTATCCTCCAATTGTTTCTTGATAAGCGCCAGTATTAAAGAATCCAATATACAAAGGTTTCTCTTTGTTGTATTTAGGCAAATAAATGGCATTCATGTTTTGCTCAGAATTGTAATAATCGTCACTATCACAAGTCAGACCTCCTAACAGAACCCGTTCGTAAGTATCATTCCAGCGATTTACTGCCAGCATAATAAAACGTTTGTTTATAGCCCAAGTATCTGGTAAAGTGGTAATGAAAGATGAGTCGATCATATTCCATTTTTCTCTATCATTTTGTTGTTTTTGATACAAAATCTGATAGATTGCACCACCGCTTTCGCCTACAGTAAACGATCCAAATTCCGTAAAAATATTCGGAACATCAACTTCGGCTTCATCACAAGCAATTTTAATCTGATTGATAATTTCATCAATCATGTATTGATAATCATATTCAAAGGCAAGTGAGTTTTTAATTGGAAAACCACCACCAATGTTCAAACCGTCTAGAGTAGGGCACTCTTTCTTAAGAGCAATGTATACTTTAATACATTTTACAAGCTCATTCCAGTAATATGATGTATCGTTTATACCAGTATTAATGAAAAAGTGAAGCATTTTCAGCTCTAATTTATCGTTTTCCTGGATTTGTTTTTTATAGAAAGAAACTATGTTTTTGTAACCAATACCTAATCTAGAAGTATAAAACTCAAACTTAGGCTCTTCTTCGGCAGCAATACGAATTCCGATTTTGAATTTTCCTTTAATTTCTGACTGAAGCAAATCTAATTCTTCATAATTATCAATGATCGGAATAGTGTTTTTGTGTCCGTTATTGATTAATCTTGCAATGTTAGCAATATATTCATCTCTTTTAAAACCGTTACAAATTACATAAGTACTTTTGTTGATTTTTCCATTTTCTAATAAATTCTCAACAATATTCACGTCAAAAGCAGATGAAGTTTCGATGTGAATGTTATTCTTGAAAGCCTCGTTCATAATATACTCAAAATGAGAGCTTTTTGTGCAATAACAGTAATAGTATTTTGCTTCGTATTTATTCTTTTCCATTGATTTTCTGAACCAAGCTTTTGCTTTGTTGATGTTTTCAGAAATCTGAGGCAGATAAGTAAACTTTAAGGGTGTACCATATTGTTCAACCAATTTCATCAAATCGATGTTGTGAAACAATAGGTTGTCTTTGTTTAGTTTAAATTCTTCTTGAGGGAAGTAGTATGTTTGATTTATTAGATCAGAATATTTTGTATTCATTTATTTATCAATGTTTAGAGATTGCAATTGTAATTTAATTTTAGGTTTTTGGGGACTTAATCTTAAATTCAAACTCTAATATTGGCAAATATAATCGGCAGTTTTTCGTGCTCAGCTTTAGTACATTGGAAAACATCAAAACAAAACGGGCTTTTACTATTATAGAAACGGTTCAACATTCTTAATAAAGAACTATTGAGTCTGTTTCTGTAAGAGCTAAAGTGCCTTTGCTGATTCTTTGTTTTCATGGGGCAAATGTAAAAAATAATATATACCAAATGCAACGCTTTTGATTAAAAAAAGTTTAAGATTTATAATCCTCAAACGCTTCTAGAATCAATTTATTTTCAACGGATTGGTTAATTTTTATTTTTCCGATTCCTTCAATCAATGCAAATTGAATTAAACCGTATTCATTTTTTTTGTCATGAATTAGCAATTCTATGATTGGATCGATGTCTTTTTCTTCAAAAATTACATCGTCATAAATGTCTTTAATCACTGCTTTAATCTCTCTATATTCTTCTGCAGAAATTAATCCTTTTTGAAGTGAGATATAACTTTCCAAAATCATTCCAACCGCAATGGCTTCTCCATGCAGTAATGTGGTTTTTTCTTCACTTTCTAAAAAATATCCTTCAATGGCATGTCCTAACGTATGCCCGAAATTTAAAGCTTTACGAATGTTTTTCTCAGTTGGATCCTGAATAACGATTTCATTCTTGATTTCAACAGAACGATAAATTAATTGGTCCAATTCATCAAAAACAATAGATTTTAAATCTGAAAATTGTCTCCAGTATGGCGCATCATATATTAAACCGTGTTTTAGCATTTCGGCCAAACCAGAACGCATTTCGCTTTGTGGTAAAGTTTCCAAATATTGCGTATCAATTAAAACCATTTGAGGCACGTTGATAACGCCAATCTGATTTTTAAGATTTCCTAAGTCAACACCTGTTTTTCCTCCAACAGAAGCATCAACCATAGATAATAATGTGGTAGGAATATTAATGAAATTTACACCTCTTTTAAAAGTAGAAGCAACAAAACCACCTAAATCTGTAACAACGCCACCACCTAAATTAATAATTAGTGATCTTCTATCGGCACCAAGTTCTGTCAATATATTCCAGATTTCGATACAAGTTTCTATATTCTTATTTGCTTCTCCAGCTTCAAATTCAATGATTTCGATAGCTAAATCTGTCTCTAATAAAGGAATAAATTTAGACAAACAATGCTCATTAGTCTGATCATCAACAATTATAAATATGTTAGAATATTTATTTTCTCTCAAATGTTTATTTAAAGCTTCGTAAGCATTCTCGTTAAAATGTACTAGATAATTATTGGCTTGAATAGATTGCATAGTTCTTTTAGTTAATTTTAAAGAGCAAAAATAAAGCATTTTTAATTTAATAATATTTAAAACTGACTTATTATTGTTATAAATCTATAAACTCAAATAAACTTCTTATTTACTCAACGCTTATTGATAAGAGTGTGCTATTTACAATTTTGGTTCAATTCTGCTTTTGCATCTGGGAAATTCTTAGAATTTGCAATTTCAAAATATTTGCAGGCATTTGTTTTATCGTTGAGCCTTAAATAAGAATTTCCAATATAAAATTCGGTTTTACCATTATACAAACCTGGATTTTGAATCGCCTTTTGGAAATAATCAATTGCCTTTCTGTATTGACTTAAATTGTAATAGTAAAAGCCAATATTCTGCAGGATATAAATATTTTCAGCATCAAGCTTTAATCCTTTTTGATAGATTTTCAAAGCTTCGTCCAAATTTCCTTTTGATTCTGAGTCTTGTCCTTTTATAATGTAATTTGTAATTAAGAAATCATTTTTCTTTTTTAAAAGTGTGCTGTCGTTTGGAAAATCTTTAACGCCTTTTATTAATGAAATCAATTAATTTGCTACGACTAAAACCTGCACTTCCTAAAGCATCTCCGGCCATAATCCAAACTTCTGGAGAATTTCTATATTTTGTCATAATTTGGTGTTCTTTTAATATTTCCAGAGTATCACCCTTCATAGCAGATACTTGCGTAGATGTCCTGAAAAAATTTAAGTTTCTTGGTCTTAAATAGAAAGCTTCCTTACTATAAATATACGCACTATCAATATTGCCTCTTTCCCGAGACATAATATTTTTATAAAAGCTTACGCGTCCCAAATATGGATTGATTTTATTTGCTTTAGAAAAACAATTTAAAGCTTTACTATAATTCTTTTCACGGAGATAATAAATTCCGGCATATTCATAGAACGATTCTGATGTAGAAAATACATTTGGATATTTTGGAAGTCTTTTCATAACCTCGTCTCCAGTTAAAACTCCAGATGTATTTACATTTATATTATCTGTCTGAATCAAATATTCTAGGTTTGAAGCTTTATTGATCAACGTAGCCGAATAACATAAGACTACATTAAAAATTACAAAAATTATTAATATTGCAAGACTTTCCGCTTTTTTTGATGATTCAGTTATATAATTTTTATTTACGACAGTTAAAGCCAGTAACAAGCAGAAGAATATTTGCATGGTTGGTCTATACATCGGAAAATTAAAAAAAGAATCGAGGGTATAAGCTATTACAATCATTAAACATAAAATCGCGATTTCACTTGTGGTTTTGTCGATAGGCCTTATGATTCTTTTTAAATTGATATATACAACAACTACAAATAGTGAGAAGTAAATTACACCATTTAAAATTCCTGTTTCTGCAATTATTTCAAAAAAGTCGTTGTGTGCATGCAACGATACATTGGAATCATTTGCCGTTAATTTTTTTTTCATAGGGAATAGATTCTATTTGATAGTTCCCTAATCCAATACCGAGAAATGGATGATTTATACTAATTTGAGCAACATTTTTCCAATAGTTTAACCTTGCAGAGGCTGAAGCATCGTCTACATTAATTTGTTTGACTCTGTTTTGTAAAGAAACATAACGAGATTTATCTTTAGATTCTTTAAAAAATAGAAAAGACAATAAAGATTTGAGTTCATTTTGTAATTACAAGTGATGAATTTTTTGCCACAAATAACGAAAGACAGCAAAAGAAAAGAAATAGTAAATAGATGTATGCAACGTAATTCTTTCTAAAAATAGAGAAAAATCCAAATTGATTGTTTTTCTCTTTGAAATAACAATAAATGCCAAGAAAAATATTTAAGAAAGATAAATAACGAAACTGAGGATTGATAATTTCCATTGTTTGATTGTATGGAAAATAGTAAATCAATAAAAGAGCAATTATAGTTACTAAAGCAATATAATCCGATGAAGAGAAATTCTTTTCTTTTCCATTATTAGTATGTATGGACTTTAAACTCATAGTTTTTTTTGCAAAATTAAAAAATATACTTAATGCATAAGTAAAATATTACAAAAAAAATCAAGAGGAAAACGCTATCATAGAGTTAATAAAATATCAGGTGTTTAACTAAAAAATATTCAAAACACTCTCTAAATTTGCATAAGAATTAAATATTCGATAAACACAGTTGTTTTTACATTAAAAAGCGACTCAGAACTTGATAAAGCTTAATTTTTTTAAATGATTTACAGTGAACCTTTGGTACGCAAAAGAAATGCTGTGGCAATTTTGCAATAAAAGCACATCTTCCTGTTTAAGGATTAACTCGCACAACTGTTTTTTGATCATTTTTTCGGTGGAGTAAATGAAAATCACTGCATAATTCTTTTATTTAACTAAAAGCACAAATAAGGAGAGGGGTAAAGCGAATAATATTCAAAGTTTACTTCTAATTTGTTTTAAACGAATGATTCTAAATTATAAACTAAATGTTATTTGCAATTTTCTTTAATTAACTGTTGGGCCTGACTATAGTTTTTACTATTGGAAATATTAAAATATTTACAGGCATTTTCCACATCGTGAGTTTTTAAATAACAATTAGCGATGAAAAACTCGGTTCTTCCAGAGTTAAAGTTTCGATGAGTTAGAGCATTTAAAAAATACGTTTTTGCTTCTTCATATTTACCCATATTATAATAATTGAAAGCCAAATTCTGCATTGTATCAGCATTGTCTGGATCAATTTTAAGTGCTTTTAAGTATATTTCTAAACTCTTATTTAACTTTTTTGCGTTTAAGTAGTTTTGTGCATTCTTAATATAATCATCTACTACGATATTTTTTCTAAGCTGTATTAATGTGCTGTCTTCAGGATGCTGTGCAGTACCGAGATTTATAAATTCTAATAAATCTTTGGAATTATAATTTCCTTTTTGCAATTGTTTTGCGGCAACGCTCCATGCATCCGGAATATTGCGGTATTTAATAAATAATTGGTGCTCTTTAAGGATTTCCTGGTTATCATTTTTGGCACGGGCAAACTGTGTCGCCATTTTGTAGAAATTCAAATTTCGGGGACGCATGTAAAATGCTTTTTTAGCATAAATGTAAGCACTGTCAATATTTCCTTTAGCGTTAGATATAATCATTTTGTAGAATAGAATACGTCCAAAATATGGGTTAATCTTATCTGCTTTTGAAAAATATTTCATTGCTTCATCGTATTTTTTCTCATTGCAATAATAAATCCCAACATATTCATCAAATGATTCTGCAGTACTTAAAACATTCTTATACTTAGGAAGTTTGCTCACAAGCTCATCTGCGGTTAAATTATTTGTAATAAAAGAACTGTCTATATCGTTTTTAATTAAATGTTCTAAATTAGAAGTTTTATAATCTAAAAAGGCAAAATATGTTGTAGTCAAAGTAAGAGCAATCAAAACTAAGTAAACCTTATTTTTATTATTTTCTATTTGAGCATCTGATTCTGTATTGATTATCGTTAAAGCAATTATAAAACAGAAAAAGACTAACATTACAGGTCTAAACATTGGAAAATTAAATAATGAATCTATGCCGTAGACAAGCACCATCATTAAAGCTAATAGAGAAATCGCTTTTGCATTACTTTCTTCCGATCGTTTTATTTTCATTAGATTAATAAAAACAATGAAAACAAAAAGTGAAATATAAATCAGTCCATTTAAAATTCCTGTTTCTACCATAATTTCTAAAAAATCATTGTGGGCATGTAGAGATATAGAAGAATCATTATCTAAAGTTTTTTCATAAGGAATTGATTCTACTTTATAGTTTCCTAAACCAACTCCGGTTAAAGGGTTTTCTTTAATTATTTGCAAGCTATTTTTCCAAATAACAATTCTGGCATTGGCAGATTCGTCTGCAAGGTTTATTTGTTTTACCCTGTTGGATAAAGAAACAAATCGTCCCCTTTCATTAGATTTTTTAAAAATTGCATTAACTATAAAGATAGATAACAGTAACGGTGTCAATAGCATTAAACAATTCAATAAAGTAGATTTTTTTAATGAATTCGTTTTTAGATAATAGATGATGTAAACAGCATATATTAAAAACATGCTTATAAATGCAGCTCTGGAGGCAGTTAAGAATACTATCACAGTTACAATTAATAAAACTAGATTTAAAAACAACCTCTTTAAACCTTTAGAAGCAGTAATTGCAAGTAATATAAAAGGGATTTTAATCGTCAATCCTGATGCTAGAATATTAATATTTCCAGTTGTTTTAACCATTGAATAAAGAGCAGTCGAAAGAGATGACTCACTACTGAGTTTTTTTAAATTATAAATTTCGGAACAAGCCTGAAAAAAAGCAGAAATAGAAATTACAAAAAGAATTTTATAGAATAAATCTATTCTGTTTTTTAGTAATACAATAAGATTTATAATGAAACAAAAAGCAACAATGAATTCTACTAATTTTTCTAAAATTAAAGTTTGATTTTTAGCATTAAAATAAGAAACACCACAAAGTATAACAAACAAGGCATACAATTTCAAAACATAACTTCTTTTAAATATTGAAATTATGTCAATTGAAATTGTATTCGAATTAATATATAAATAGACTCCAGCTACTAGATTCAGGATTGAGAGGTATAAAAATTGAGGATAGAGCAGATCAATGGATTTTGAGTGCGGGATAAAATCTATAAATAAAATAAGACTAAGAAATACATATATTATATAATCAGGTATTTTTTTGGTCCCTTTTACTTCATTAAGTATGTTTTCAATTGTAAAACTGTTCATTTTTTTTTGTGCAAATATAAGTATATATGTGTAATTTCTTACTTTTTTATAAAATTATTAATTGTAAAGTGGTTTAAGGAATTAAAAAAAATAAATACTATTTAGTAAATAATACTCAAAACACTCTCTATATTTGCATAAAAAATAAATTTAATGGAAAAGATATTCGACAACACACAAGTTGCGTTTTCACTAAAAAGTGATACAGAACTTGATAGAGCTTATTTCCTTTTCAAAATGATTGACAGCGAACCTTTAGTAAGAATAGGAACTGCTGTAACAAATTTTGCAATTAAAGCTCATTTACCAGTAGAAGGATTAATTCGTGCAACTGTTTTTGATCACTTTTGTGGTGGTGTAAACGAAAACGACTGTCTTACTGTTGTAGACAAAATGTTTACAAAAGGCGTTTCGTCTGTTTTGGATTATTCTGTTGAAGGGAAAGAAGAAGAGGAGCAATTTGATGCTGCGTTAGAAATGACTTTAAGAACGATTGATTTTGCTAAAGAACGTTTGGCAATTCCATTTGCAGTTTTTAAACCAACTGGTTTAGGTCGTTTTGAATTGTATGAAAAACTAGGAGAAAAACAAACTCTTAACCCGGCAGAGCAAGCAGAATGGGATCGAGTAGTAGCCCGTTTTGATAAAGTTTGCGGTGAGGCGCATAAAAAAGATGTTGCCTTATTAATTGATGGTGAAGAAAGCTGGATGCAGGATGCTGCTGATGATTTGGTTACCGATATGATGCGTAAATACAATAAAGAAAAAGCTATTGTATTTAACACTTTGCAAATGTACCGTTGGGATCGTTTAGATTATTTGAAAAAACTTCATGAAGTTGCCAAAAGTGAAGGTTTTTATATCGGAATGAAATTGGTTCGTGGTGCTTACATGGAAAAAGAAAACAAAAGAGCCGAAGAAAAAGGGTATGTTTCTCCGATCTGTGTTTCTAAAGAAGCTACCGACGTAAATTATGATAATGCTGTGCAGTACATGTTGGAGCATATTGATAAAATGGCCATTTTTGCTGGAACTCATAATGAATTGAGCTCTTATAAATTAATGGAAATGATGGCGCAGAGAGGAATTGCTAAAAACGATTCTAGAATCTGGTTTGGGCAATTATACGGAATGAGTGATAATATTAGCTACAACTTAGCAGAAAATGGTTATAATGTTGCTAAATATTTACCATTCGGACCTGTAAAAGATGTTATGCCATACTTGATCCGCCGTGCAGAAGAAAATACTTCTGTTGCAGGACAAACAAGCCGCGAATTATCTATGATTAAAGCTGAACGTAAACGTAGAAAAGGGAAATAATTCTTTAGTTTACAGTTTATATAAAAAAAAGCTTCAATGAAAATTGAAGCTTTTTTATTGGAATTTGGTATTTATAAAATTGGAATTTAACTATGAATTGCTAAACTGTAAGTTGCTTAAATTCTTATAAATTCCGTTTTCTAAGTTTATTAATTCTTGGTGTGTTCCTTCTTCAGAAATTCTTCCGTTATCTAAAACTAAGATTTTGTCTGCGTTTCTAATTGTAGAAAGTCTGTGAGCGATTATAATGCTTGTTCTTCCTTCCATTAAAACCTCTAAAGCTTCTTGAACTAGTTTTTCGCTTTCACTATCTAGAGAAGAAGTTGCTTCGTCTAAGATCAAAATACTTGGGTTTTTAAGCAAAGCTCTCGCAATTGCGATACGTTGACGCTGTCCTCCTGAAAGTTTAACCCCACGTTCTCCGACCAAAGTTTCAAATTTCTCTGGGAAACCATCTACAAAATTAAACGCATTCGCTTGTTTCGCGGCAGCTATAATTTCTTCTTCGCTAGCATTTGGGTTTCCATAAGCAATATTTTCTCTAATTGTTCCACCAAATAAAATGACATCTTGAGGAACGATACTCATATTTCCGCGAAGATTTTCTAAATCATAATCGTAAATATTTTTTCCATCGACTAAAATTTCTCCTGAAGTTATATCGTAAAAACGTAATAAAAGCGAAGAGATCGTAGATTTTCCTGCGCCACTTGGCCCAACGATTGCTATTTTTTGGCCGAATTCAGCATTGAAATTCACATCTTTTAAAACCTGAACCTCTTTTCTTGAAGGATAGCTAAAAGCAACGTTATTGAAAGCTACATTGCCTTTTATTTTTTCAACTGCAGCAACTCTTGGTTTAGCATTTATTTCTTCTGGAGTTTCTTCTAATAGTTCAAAAACACGTTCTGTTGCACCAACTGCTTTTTGAATCTGTGCGTACATTTCTGCAATTCCACCAAAAGAAGCTCCAATGAATGTAGTATATAATACAAACGAGATTAAATCACCAACACCTTCAACTTCTCCTTTAATCGTTAATGTGATTCCGTACCAAACAACAGCAACAACACATCCGAAAAGACAAAGAATAATAAATGAAGCAAAATAACCTCTGTATTGACCTCCTTTGATAGCGATTTTTACAATTTCTCTAATTTTGTTTTTATAACGCTGAATTTCGTACCATTCATTAGCAAATGCTTTTACATTGCTAATTCCTTGTAGCGTTTCTTCAACTATAACCTGGCTTTCGGCAACTTTATCTTGTGTTTTTTTTCCGTATTTACGAATGAATCTTCCAAAGATCACGGCAGCAACTGCTACAATCGGTACAATTGCCAGCATCATTAAGGTTAATTTTGGACTAATGCTTCCTAGGATTACAAATCCTCCAATAATTAAAATAAACTGACGTAAAAACTCCGCAATAGTGGTGCTGAAAGTATCTTGCAATTGAGAAATATCGGCACTAATTCTACTATTAAGTTCGCCAACACGTTTTTGAGAATAAAACGACATTGGTAATTTTATCAGGTTTTCATATAATGCAAAACGAATATTAGAAAGGGAATTTTCGGTAAAATTTACAAATAATGAAATTCTGAAAAACGAGAAAATGGCTTGAAGTCCGAGAATGACCATTAAGCCAAGCGCAATTTCGTTTGCTTTAGAAAGATCTTTATTCGTAACGCAATCAACCAACATTCCCATTAATTTGGGAAACGCTAGGGCAGTGGCGCTTGTTAAAAACAAGAAAATCAAACCTAAGAAGAATTTCCATTTGTGGTTTTTAGCGTATTTAAAAATTCGGAGAGCTTTTTGAAGGGAGTTAGAGTTTAATTTAGCTTTAGGTAAATCATTTTCTTGAAATCTTGCCATTTGAATATACAATTAAGGTACGCAAAGGTATGACTATAGCAAATGAATACAAAAAGAATATTCTGAATTAGCTTTAGAACATTTGATTTTTAACTAAAATTTAGAAATTGCATTTTTTTTCGCTTTTTTAATCCTCTGAAAAATAGTTTTGTAGATGTTTTTATTTAAGTTTTTTTTACTTTTTTCAAAAAAAGGCTTGGAAATATAAAATCTAGCTGTATATTTGCACTCGCAATCACAAACGATAGCAACCTAGTAAAATAGGGCGATTAGCTCAGCTGGTTCAGAGCACCTCGTTTACACCGAGGGGGTCGGGGGTTCGAACCCCTCATCGCCCACAAAAAATCCTTAAGAAATTAAGGATTTTTTTTTAGTTTTCAAAATGCAATAGTTTGTAATTTGGAATTAGATTTTGGGGAGATACTCAAGCGGCCAACGAGGGCAGACTGTAAATCTGCTGTGTGAACTTCGCAGGTTCGAATCCTGCTCTCCCCACAAAGAAACGTAAAGCCTATTTGTCTTTTGATTTATAGGCTTTTTCTTTTTTAGTAGCTTATTTTATTTCTATACTTCCGCACAGAATTTCTTTATCTCTTATTTTATAATAAAGATTCTGTCCCTTTAAACTAAGTTCTGTTCGCAAGACACCATATTTATCTCCTCCAATCAAACGAAACGTTACAACATAAAATGCGGTTGATTCTTTTGGTTGAATAGTTCTTTTTAATGAAGATGGTTTATTAATATTCTTATCAAAAAAAGTCTTTAAGTTTGCTAAACCATAATTAAACAAAGGTATTTTCTGAATTGTCATCGTATCAGATGGAATCAATGTTTTATAATATTTTCCTGGGAGAGCAGGAATCTCATAAGAATCTAAGGGAAAGTTAATTTTCAATTCAATAGAATTATCTGTTTCATTGATTATTCGTGTCCAAAATACAGCATAAATGTATTCATTCCCTTTATGATCAACATATCTTATTCCACCTTTTGGGAGACTGTTTTGCACTATTAGTCTTTTACCTTTAAAATTATACTCATATTTAGAATACATGCTCTTATCAGTATTATTAATAGATTTTTTATTCTTTTCCGTAGTTTTTACTGAATTTAAAGCTTCTTTATCAATAGATTTATTGCCTTGCTTGCAAGAAAAAAGTACTATTAATAAAATTAGTGTTATTGTTCTTTTATTCATTTTCTATTAATAATAAATTGATTTCTCAGGCAATTTAAAAAATATTTTAGGTTAATACATTAACCTTTCAATATAATCAAAAGTCTATATAGCAAAAAATAGTTACAAATGTTAGTATGTGATTTTGGAGAAGACTGGAATTGTATAAAAAAAGGTCTTATTTTGATACTTTAAAGTCTTAATAGGCAAAAAGATACATTCGATTTCTCTTTAATTTTGCAACTCCAAAAATTAAAAATTTGATGTTATGACTGAATTGACTATACCTGATTCTTTATTGATAAAAAAATACATAGGAGGTAATGAAGAAGCGCTCTCAAAATTAATTAACAGACATAAATCTCGAATATATGGTTTTATATACTCGAAGATTAAGGAGAAAGATCTTGCAAATGACATTTTTCAAGATACGTTTGTTAAAGTAATCAAAACACTTAAAAGTAACTCTTACAAGGAAGAAGAAAAATTCGTTTCTTGGGTCATGAGAATTTCTCACAATTTGATTATGGATCATTTCCGTAAAGTAAAACGAATGCCAATACAAAGAGATACTGATGATTTTTCTATTTTCTCTATTCTATCTGATAATTCTCTAAATATTGAAAATAAAATAATCATCGATCAGCTTCAAATTGATCTTAAGAAACTTATAGAAGAACTTGATGATGATCAAAAAGAAATATTGAAAATGCGAATATATTGCAATATGAGTTTTAAAGAAATAGCTGAGGAAAAAGAAATTAGTATAAATACAGCATTAGGAAGAATGCGTTATGCATTGAATAATTTGCGAAAAATTATTGCGAAAAATGAGATCGCACTAACATAAAAGACTATTCAATATTTGTTATTCTATAGAGATTTGAAATCAAACACATTAGAAAAATACTCTTGTTTTTTATCTTCTAAAACTAGCAAACCATTAAAATACGTTATTTCAAATCGGCTGCTTTCTGAAGATAAACGCTTTAATCTATAATTGTAATCAAGTTCTTTTTGAATAGCATTAACTATGTCTAGAGATTCTTTTTTCTCGATTTTAAACCATTGGTCAATATCAATTGGTTTCCTAATACTAAAAACCAATTCATTATCAGTATTTTGTCTTTTAAATAAAGTCAAACAAAAATGATAAACTGCTTCTCTTGATACTAAAATCGTTTTTTTTAGTAAAATGTAAATTATACGTAATTCTAAAATTAGCATCATTTTCAAGCTGAACTCTAATTTTATTTACCTCATTTACAAAAATGACTGAGTTTAGAAAGTATCAAATTTGTAATTAAAATTCTCTGATAAAATCTTTAAGTCTTCGATAATTGTTTTATTCATTAAAACAGGTTTTAATTTTCTATATTGCTATGTGAATATAAGCAAAATCTTATTACTTAAAACTTCAATTAAAACATTGCAGATCTTTAGAAAAATCAATAAATTACATCTAATAAAAATTAAAATATGCAACAACAAAAAGACTGGTCAATAGATGAAATTCAGAATGTTTGGAAACTGGTTTCGAAACTTCATGACGGGCAAAAATATGGTGGCTTTAATGAAGGTGAAAAAGTTGAATATCTGAATCATATCGGAGGTGTTGTTTTTGAGATTATAAATGCTGCGCGATTCACAGAAAACATGAATGTTGATTTGGCAATTAAATGTGCAATGCTTCATGATACAATAGAAGATACTGAAATGAAATACGAAAAAGTGATTGACTTATTTGGAAATCAGGTTGCTTCTGGAGTTCTTGCTTTAACTAAGGATGATAAAATTGGAGATTCTTCAGAAAAAATGATGGACAGTTTAAGAAGAATCAAACAACAGCCCATAGAAGTTTGGGCAGTTAAAATGGCCGACAGAATTTCAAATCTATACGAACCACCTTTTTATTGGAATGATGATAAAAAGCTAAAATATATTGCTGAAGCCGAAATTTTGCACCATGAACTAAAAGACGGAAACGAATATTTGGCAAACCGATTGAAACTTAAAATAAATGAATATCATCGGTTTCTGAGTTCGAATCAAGTAGTATAAATAAAACTCCTCAAGAAATTGAGGAGTTTTATCCTGTTTTAAAGATTTTAATCAATAATTACCTCTATTTCCAAAACTCAAACCATTTTTTTGATTTTGGATTACTAGATATAGCATCTTTTTCTATTGGATTTGGTTCTTCAAATTTTAGTTCTGATTCTTCAATTTTCGTATCTGCGCTATCTTCGTTATTATCAATCTGGAATGTAATTGGTTTTGAAATTGATTCTACTTCTGTGCTGAAGGTAAGTTCATATTTTGTAATACCACTGTTTTTAACTATCTGTGTTGCAATTTCATTGTCTGGAAGTACGTCTCTAAGTTGAAATACACATTTAGTTTTTTCATTTTGAGAAAAACCTTCAAAATTTTCTTTAATAAAACTAAGAATATACGAAGTATGCTGTTCATGTATCGCTAAATAAACCAAAAAAGACAGGGCACATCCTCCTTCAATTTCATCTTTACTATAGACTTTGCTTGCAGTATAATGAAGATTTTTATTTGTAAATAATTTTCCAATTGAAATGCACAATTGTGAAGACATTGGCAATGGATCTTCATTAGTAGATAAAAAACTTTGAGAATAAATAAATATCTCTGTAACCTGATTTAGATCTTCATTTTTAAATCTTTCACGTAGGTTTCTTAAAGTTTCACTTAGATCTAATTTTCCATTGGTTTTTTCTACAATTTTAGCTGTTTCAAGAATGTCATTAAGTAAAACATTGTTTATGTTTCCAATTGCATTTGATTGTTGCTGTTTTAGAATTTCTTGAAACCCTTCAAAAGGACTCTTTTTATTTTCTTCCATATATTTTCTTTTAGATACTATCTTACTCTTCCTTCGTCAATCTATCCAATTCTTTCAGTAAAGTTGGAAATCTAAACTCGCCAGCCATGCTTTCAACTTTTTTGTAGGCTTCACCCAAATCAATTCCGATAGAAGTGATGTACAGCGGTTTCTTGCTATCGCCTCTGTAAAGCGCTTTTTTATTCTTTTCTATAGAGGCAAAATTCGTTTTGGCAACACCAATAATTGGAATTTCTCCATTAAGTTTCTCATACAAATAACCTCCTAAACCGTATTTGTTTTCATCGTTTAAATAAACAAAACCATCAACGACTATAACATCTATAGTCGACAAATCAATTTGTTTTAATAAGCTTAGAATACAAGGCAATTCTCTTTTGTAGAACTCTCCGGGTATATATTCTTCTACGTTATCTATTATTTCTGAATGAATTTTGAAGTTCTTATCTTCATTCCATTCCGCAAATTCAAGGCAGATTGTTTTTGCTTTTTGGTCAAAATAATAGGTGTCAAAGGCTAAGATCATATGGGATTGTATGTTTATTTTGAATTAATTTTCTGCAATTCGGCATACATTTCATTTAAAAATGATTGCTGTCTGGAATCGTCTTTAAAATAGCGCTGATAAATAACGCTGCAACTCTCTACATCAGCTATATTTTCTTTATTAAAAGACCAATCATCAGTGTTTTTAATTGTAATTCCTAAACCATCATTGCAGCTTTGCCAAAGTTCTGAGAATTTAGTTTTTTGATCCTCACTCAATTTGCTAAAATCGGCAGTAACAGTATAACCGCGCATTTCTGAATTAAAGAATTTATAAATCGATTTTACAGGAACACCGCCCCAAATTAGTTCTTTTCCTTCAGGAAATTCTATTGTAGTCAGTTTTTCTTCTTTGAGCTTATGATCTTGCTTTCCTTCTTTAAAAAACTGCTCTTCATAAACTAATTTTGTTCCTATTGGAACTGGAACTTTTTTTACAATTAAAGGTTCAGTAGTAATGAAATAAGGATAATTTGGAGTTGAATTTCCACCTGTAGGATTCATATTCCCAACGCATCCTGTAACTATCAAAGCAAATAATGAGCTAAATGGTCTTAAGAGTTTCATATACAATAATTTTACTAGTGCCCTAAATAGGGAGCAGACATCTTTTCTGTCTTAATATATCTTTCAGAAACAGTATCTGTATCTATAGGTTTCATTACACTTTTCACCTCTTTTAACCAGCCATTTTTATCTGGAACAAAACTTTCAATTAATGCGCCACCATGATATGGATCGTAGTAGTTAACCGTAAGAATTAAAGTATCTCCTTTTACTTTATAAAACCCTTCTCTGGCAATTTTGCCTTTTATGGTAGCATATTTTTGAATATTGGCTACTGTCAATTTAGTCTTTTCAAATGTAAAATCGTATTCGATTAAGGTATCAGACGGAGTTTGTTCTGACATTAAACTTTTAATGTTATTTTGATAAACGTCATATACATTTCCTTTAAGTTTTATTTTTGCTATTCGCTGACTTTCTTTAGCGATATGATTATAAGAAACAGGAATAGGCGCTGTCTTTTTAATTTTCTTTTGTTGGGAATACCCGCTAAAAGCACTTAAAATCAAGGAAAATGCAAGAAATATACTTTTCATATTCATGATAAATCGATTAGTCAGAATCCGTTATCTTTAAGATTGTAAAGAATTCTTAGGAAGCTAATATAAGAAATATCATCAAATTTTAGTTCGTACGACAAATTACTTCATTTCAATAAACTATCGAAATTAAACTAATTGTTTGCCAAATTAATTGATTAATTTAGTCAATAAAAACTTGAGTTTATGAAAACTAAAATGATATGGGCCAACTTGGTTTCGAATGATATACAGAAAACAATTCAATTTTATACGGCTCTTGGTTTTAAGCAAAACGGAAAAGAGACAAAGGAATTAGTGAGTTTTGTTTTTGGAGAAAATGATTTTGTAATTAATTTTTTCACGCCAAAAAGATTAGAAAATGCTATAAGAGGAAAACTATCCAACACGTCTGTAGATAACGAAATTATATTTTCTTTATCTGCAAATAGTGTAGAAGAAGTAGATCTTTGGCATCAGAAAATAAAAGAAATAAACGGAATCGTTTTCTCGGAGCCTGAAAATTTTGAGGTCGGTTATACTTTTGGTTTTTCAGATCCAGACGGACATAAATTTAATTTTCTTTATTGGCCAGGAATGTAAATCTAATTAATGATATCTTAATCCAAGAAACAAAATAATGCAAATAATAGAACACACATTTGGAGAATTTCTTATTTCAACCGACAAATCTAAACTCGACATTCCTGCAATACATGATTTTTTGTCTAAAGATTCCGGATGGAGCGATAATATTCCGCTAGATAAAGTAAAAGTTTCAATTGACAATTCGCTCAATTTTGGACTTTTTCATGGAGAAAAACAAATTGGTTTTGCTAGAATTATATCCGATTTTTCGACTATAGCGTATTTAGGAGATGTGTATGTTTTAGATGATTACCGTGGAAAAGGGCTTTCTAAAGAAATGATGGACTGCATTATGTCACATCCTAATTTACAAGGCCTGAGACGATGGATTTTACTGACTTCTACTGCAGAATGGCTTTATAAAAAATATGGTTTTAAGAACGTTCCTAACCCAGAAGTTTACATGGAACTTTACAATCCAGATGTTTATAAAAACGCTCAGAAAGTCTAATTCTTTTTGCCATATGGCAAATTTTCGGTCAAAACTTATACTTAACTTTCGGGCATGAAAGAATTAGTTAATTATATATTGCAATTTGGCAATCTAAATCAGCAGCAGATTGATCTGATTTTAACGAAAGCTAAAGAAAAAGAAATCAAAAAAGAGGAATATTTTTCTGAAGCAGGAAAAATAGCCACAGAAGTTGGTTTTATCATAGACGGAATAATGCGTGTTTGTTATTACAATAACAAAGGAGAAGAAATTACAAAATACTTTATCGACGAAAATAATCTGGTTGTAGACTTAGAAAGTTTTGACAATAATATTTGCTCGTCTGCTTATGTCCAAGCGGTTACAGATTGTAAAATCATTGTATTTTCTAAAGCTGAATGGCAAGAATTACTAGATACAATTGTAGGTTGGGACACGATTGTACATAAAATCATTTCGAAAGCATTAATTCAAAAAGTAGCTAGAAGAAGTCCGCTGGTTTCAGAAGATGCTACAACTCGTTATTTGTCATTTATGGAAATGTTTCCAAAAGTAATTAATAGAGTTCCGCTTTCGTATCTCGCTTCTTATCTAGGAATAACACAATCTTCTTTGAGCAGGATTAGAAAAAATATCCGTTAAAATCGCTTTTTGTCATATGGCAAATGTTTTTATTTTTTATCAATGCAACTTTGCTTCAGATAATTTTAAAACATAAAAAATGAAAATAGTATTAATTACAGGCGCAAATAGAAGCATTGGTTTAGAAACTGCTAAACAGCTTTCAAAGAATGGATTATTTGTTTATTTAGGAACGCGTGATCTTGCAAAAGGAGAAGAAGTAGTAAAAGAATTGCATGAAAAAGGATTTCAAAACATTCAAGCCATTCAAATTGATGTTACAAATGCAGAAAGTGCTTTAGCAGCAAAAAACATCATTAAAAAAGAAAAAGGCAAATTGGACATCCTAATTAATAACGCTGGAATTCTAGGTGATATTCCGCAAGATCCTTCTACGACTTCTATCCAAAACATTCAGAAGGTTTTTGATACGAATTTCTTCGGAGTAATAACCGTTACACAAACTTTTCTTGAATTATTGAAAAAATCAGACAGTCCGAGAATCAGTAACATAACATCCGGACTTGGTTCTCTTACTTTGCACAGCGATCCAACTTGGAAATATTATGCAATAAAAGCAGTTTCATACGTTTCTTCCAAAACGGCTTTAAATGCATTTACAGTTACTTTAGCTCATGAATTAAAAGAGTTGCCATTCAAAGTAAACTCAATTGATCCAGGCTACACCGCAACTGATTTTAACCATCATAGCGGACCAGGAAGTGTAGAAAGTGCTGCACGTTTTATTATAAAACATACTTTACTGGATGAAAATGGACCAACAGGAAAATTCTTCAGTAATGATATTGAAGACGAAAGTGAAGAAAGTCCTTGGTAAAAGCAGAAAACCTTCCAAAGTCATTGATTTTGGAAGGTTTTAGCATTATAATAACGATTCATTCTACAGAAAAATAGTAAATTTACCCCTGTTATTAATTTTTAAGAAACAAAACAATGTCCATTACAACTGAAGCAGAATTAGCAGGAATGAAAAAAATAAGTGAGGCTGTAGCTTTTACTTTAAAAGAAATGAGAAAATTTGCCAGACCTGGGATATCTACAAAAGAACTAGACGATTATGGCGGACAAATTTTAAATGATTTAGGGGCAAAATCTGCGCCTTATCTAACTTATGGATTTCCTGGTTGGACTTGTATTAGTGTCGATAATGAATTTTGTCATGGAATTCCTTCTGAAAAAAGAATTTTACAAGAAGGCGATTTAATTAATATTGACGTTTCTGCTGAATTAGACGGATTTTGGTCAGACAATGGAGGTTCATTTATAATTGGTTCAGATGTAAATGAGCATCAAAAACTCGTCGATGCTTCTAAAGATATTTTACATAAAGCGATTCACAATATAAAAGGCGGAGTTCGTATTTCTGATATTGGTTTTTTAATTGAAACAGAAGCAAAAAAACGCGGTTACAAAGTAATTAAAAACCTAACTGGACACGGAGTAGGGAGAAGTCTTCATGAAGCGCCTCATGAAATTGCTAATTACAGAGACCGTTTTAACCAAACAAGATTTAAGAAGAATTCTGTAGTAGCAATTGAAACTTTTATTTCTACCGCTTCTACTTATGCTGAAACCCTAAAAGATGGTTGGACAATGGTTGGAAATAAAGGCGGATTCATGGCACAGCACGAACACACCATTGTTGTAACAGAAGGAAAGCCAATTATCTTGACAGAAATGAATGAAATTTGGAATTAAGAAAAAACATAATACAAAAGCTCCTTTAGAAATAAAGGAGCTTTTGTGTTTTTAAATAGATTTATTTTGCTTATTAAATTCATTCACTAGTTTTTTTCTAATAAATTAGAAGCAATTTTCGTAAAAAATTTATTCCCTGAATGGCAATTTATTTCAACCAGTGCATTAAACATATATTTTTTTTTATTCTTCAATAAGCCAGTAACAATTAAGCTGGTTCCCAAAGTTCAATTTTATTGCCTTCGGTATCCATTATATGAACAAATTTTCCATAATCATAAGTTTCGATGTCATCAAGAACAGTAACGCCGTTTGCTTTTAATTGCGTTACAAGTCCTTCGATATTTTGAACACGGTAATTAACCATAAAGTCTTTTTTCGATGGAGAAAAATATTCATCACCTTTCTTAAAAGGGCACCATTGTGTTGATTCGATTTGCTCTGGATTTTTAAGATTTCGAGATTCAAAACTTGCAGAACCCCATTCGTTTATTTCCAATCCTAAATTTTTAGCATACCAATCTTTTGTTTCTTTCGGATTGTCAAGAAAAAAGAAAATCCCGCCAATTCCTGTGACTTTTGGCGTAATTTCATTTGAATTATTTTCCATATAATTACTTATTTAAGATTGTTTAATCAATATCATATTTAAATCTAAGGTATTAAAAATATTCATTGCGTTTTCCTTTTTTATTCTTTTGATTTATCTTTACATCAAAGCTTTTGCACTAAAACCTAGCATTATGAAAACGGAAAGAATTTACAAAATACTATTTTCTAGCGTATACCCTTTATATATTCAAAAAGTCGAAAAAAAAGGGAGAACGAAAGAAGAATTAGATATTGTAATTAAATGGCTTACAGGATATAGTGACGAGCAAATTAAAGCACAAATTGAAAAGAAAGTAGATTTCCAAACCTTCTTTGCTGAAGCTCCAGAAATCAATCCGAATGCATCCAAAATTACTGGAGTCATCTGTGGCTATCGAGTAGAGGAGATTGAAGATCCTTTAATTCAAAAGATGCGATATCTGGATAAATTGATTGATGAAATTGCTAAAGGCAAAAAAATGGAAAAGATTTTAAGAGAATAAAAAAACCTTCAAAAGCACTTGAAGGTCTCTAATTTTTAAATTCTCAACAAACCGCGAAAACCTCTCGCGGCATAATAAGAATCAGCTCCATTATGATATACAAAAACAGTATTATATCTGAAATCGGAGAATATTGCACCTCCCAATTTTCTTATCTCTGGCGGAGTTAAAATCCAGCTCGAAGTTTTAGCGTCAAATTTCCCTAGCTTTTGCAATTCTTTATATTGCTCTTCGTTTAGAATCTCAATTCCCATTTCTTGCGCCATATTAATAGCGCTGTCTGCGGGTTTATGTTCTTTTCTTTTTTCGAGTGCCTCATGATCGTAACAAATGCTTCTTCGGCCTTTAGGACTCTCAGCCGAACAGTCTACAAAAAGATATTCATCTGTTTTTTTATCATAACCTATAACATCTGGCTCACCTTCGGTTCTTTCCATTTCGTCAAGAGACCATAATTTCAAAGGATTTGCTTTTAATTTCGCTTCTATTTTTGCCCAATCCAGATTTTCATGTCGGCTTTTATTCTTCTCAAAACGTTTTTCAAGAATGCTTAAAAGTTCTTCTTGCTCGTTTGCTGTCAATTGCTTTTTCATGATTTGAGTTTTTTAGTTAGAGCTGCATTTTCTATTTTCTGGTCTAAAATACCAAGAAACTACAGTTAAAACAATTAATAATACAGGTCCAAAAAGTGTTGAAGCATCATCTTTTACAGCCAAATGCGAAACTACAGCTCCAGACATTGCAAAAAAGAAGCCTGCATATGCCCATTCTTTCAATAAACCAAATTTAGGAATCAAAATTGCGATAACGCCCAAAAGTTTCCAAACTCCTAAAAGTGTTAAAAAATATAGAGGATAGCCTAAACGTTGCACCATTTCAGCTTCTTCTTTCATAGGTATAAGCTGTACAATACCTGTAGCCGTCATCCCTAAAGCCAGCCATAGTGTAGCAATCCAATAAATAATTTTATTACGTTTTGTCATGATTACTTTATTTTAGTTACAATTTCTTCTAGTCTGTTATGTGCCATATTCAAACCTTGAGCAAAAGGCAGTTTCAATTGCGTTGCTCTATGTTCGATTGATTTGTAAATAATCTGCATCGTTAATTTACTGGTATCATCTGTTAGTTTTTCGAACTCTAAAAATTCCAACTGAGGCGCAAAATTGATATTTTCCATTTCAAAAGTGCGTACTATCTTTTGGTTTGGAACAAAATCATGAATAACACCATTGGCTTTAAAAACAATATTTCCGTTAGCATCACTTGTCTCAAACTGCCAACCGCCGTATTTTTTATTTTCCAGTCTCAATACTTTTGTTCCCATCCATTGTGCTACAATTTCAGGATCTTCATAAGCCTTAAACAATAATTCTACAGGCAAATCAAATTCTCTTGTAATTATAAGATCATGCCTGTCGTCTTGAGCATGAATTTTGGTTTTATTTTCCATGGTTTTATTTTTTGTAGTTTTTCATAATTGATTCTAACTTATTAAAACGATCATCCCACATTTTTCTAAAAGGTTCGATGAATTTGTCAATTTCTTTCATTTTTTCAGGATTTAAATGATAATAAATTTCTCTTCCGTTTTGGGTCTGATGCAATAATTCGCATTCGTTTAGAATTTGAATATGCTTTGAAATCGTCTGTCTTGACGAATTAAAATTCTCGGCAATTGCTCCAGGAGTCATAGCCTGGATGGCAACTAAACTTAAAATAGCTCTTCGAGTAGGATCGGCTATTGCTTGAAAAACGTCTCTTCTAATTTCCATTACGCAGTTATTTGACTGCAAATATAATGAAGTCATTTGACTGCGCAATGTTTTTTATCATTTTTTTTTTCAAAAAGAAAACCTTCAAACTTTTCAATTTGAAGGTTTTACGTATACTTTTTATCAAGATTAATCTAGACCAGCGAACTGAAAAGGTTTTGTTTCTTTGAAATTTAGAAGTGAATCGCCTGCATAATTTTCATTATTGTCAAGGCTTAATTTCTTAATTTTTCCTTTTTCGCTAAAATCAATTTTACTGAATTCTACCCAAATAACATTCGGATTTAAAACATTGTCAAAATAATAAACCAAATTTTTCTGGTCGGCAACTGTTCTCCAGCGAGTAGAGGAGATATTAGGCTCAGTTTCAGACGAAATCCCCAAAGGAACAGAACAGTTTCGAATTACACCGAAAACACTAGCCAAAGCCGTTCTTGTATTGTCTGTTTTTGGAATTGCATCAATATAATAGGAAGCTCGAACAAAGCGATCTGCTGCGCGATTCGTTCCAGGAAGCATGATCGTGCCCGGAATTCCTTTCCAGTACGCATTGATAGCCAATTGCTGATCAAAAATTGGAGAATTGGTCATTGTTACATACTTTCTATCATGATGAATAACCAGTTTGCCATTTATGTATTCAAAAATAGCATTATCTCCAATAGAATCAGAAATAGACAAATGGACCGTAGCAAAAATATTGGTTCCTGGAATATGTGAAGAAGTAATCACAAAATCGTTTTTTTCTAATACTGATACTGCTTCTGCAACTGTCGAAAAATTATCTAAAACATACTGAAGCCATAAAGAAACAGCCAAACCTTTCACTTTTCCATTTTTCTCAAATGCAGGATATTGCGATTCTACAAGCCACAAAAGATTGCCAACAAGTCCTTTTTCGTTCATGCCATCAGAAGAAGCGATATCCCAAGAGCTCGTAATGACGCTTCCGTATTTGGATTTCCATTTAATAGAACTGGTTCCAGCTTCTCCAGCTCTTTCAATTCCGCGAGGGAAAATCCATAAATTGGCAGGAATTTCTCCACGCCAATCCATTGAACGTGCCGTTATAATTGTTCCGTTTAAACCTTCGTAAACAACTCTTGTACATGGAAGAACCGTTTCGGTTATTAATAAAGTAAATGCAAGTAGGACGGGAAAAATTCTGTTTTTTGGCTTCATAAAATTTTAGATTTTAATTAAACGTGCAATTTAAATTTATAAAAAAACTTTATTTTTAAACAAATAGAACTTCGTCAGTTTTTACTGCAATTTACAAATTTTTTATTTTAATATTTTGAGTATCGAATTAATGCTAAAATAAAAGCGTCAAGATAATGCTTGACGCTAATTGTTTTTATTTTATAGCAAAATACTTTTTTCGATATTAATTTGTTCCAAAAAAGACTGATCGTGCGAAATCACAATCAAAGTTCCTTGATATTCATTGATCGCCGCAGTAAGGATTTCGATATTCTGAATATCCAAATTGTTTGTTGGTTCATCCAAAATTATAATCTCTGGCGATTCGTTGCTAATTGTGAGGCAACAGAGCATTAAACGCATTCTTTCGCCACCACTTAACGCATTACAAGGTTTGTCCCAATCATTTCTAGAAAATAAAAAACGATTTAATCTCATCTTTATATCGTGTTCTTCCAAACCACAATCGTTAAAAATCTGAGCTTGCTCGTAAATTTTCAAATTTTGGTTTAATAAAGAATAATCCTGATCAATGTAAATTGCTTTTTTAGCTAAAGAAGTAATTTGCCCTTTTGTTGGATTCAACTCGCCCAGAATAATTTTAATTAAAGTAGTTTTTCCCGAACCATTTAAGCCCTTTATTACCAAGCGATCACCAGACAGAATTTCAAAACTAATGTTTTCATTCCAAAGATCTTTCTCACCATAACTATAATTGATTTCTGAAGCTTTAAGAAGCGTTTTTCCTTTAAGAAAAGAGGTATCATTAAAACCAAATTTCATTTGATCTATAGTAGAAAGCGACGAACGCAATTGCCTTAAATCTTCAGAAATACCATTTATTTTCTCAGCATGAACATCCTTGATTTTCGAACTGCTATTTTCAGCTTTATTTCGGAGCGTATTCATCATAATTCTGGCAACACCCGATTTTTCCTGTTTCTTTTTTCCTCTTGAATCTAATTTATTTTGGCGCTCGATACTTTCCCGTTCTTTTTCTTTGGCTTTTTTCAATGCCTTTTCTTTGCTCTGAACGCCTTGTTCTAAAGCATTATTCTCTACTTTTTTCTGTTCGCTGTAAAAGTCATAACCACCACCATAGACCGAAATTTCATTTTTTGTCATTTCTAAAGTCTTATTCAGGATATTAAGCAAAGTTCTGTCGTGGCTGACAACTAAAAGCGTGATTGCGGTTGATTTTATAAAATCGTACAATAATGTTCTTCCCGCAAAATCCAAATGATTACTAGGTTCGTCCAATAAAACCAAATCGGGTTCATGAATCATTATTCCGGCCAAAAAGACTTTTGTCTTCTGTCCGCCGCTTAAAGTTTCCATTTTCTGGTTCAAATCCAGATCATGCAATTGCCAATAGGATAAAGCTTCATTACAGCGCTCTTCAATTCTCCAGTCATCATCCAATAATTGAAGATTTTCATTGGTTACAACACCTTCAAGTATTTCTTTAAGTGAATCTATTTTATCCTTTATTTGTAAAGCTTCAGCAATAGACAAGTCGTTAAACTGACCCAATAATTGTGGAACAAAATAAGGTTTAGAATTCTGAATAATTTGCCCTGAAAAGGGTTGTGATTCTCCAGCGATAATTTTTAATAAAGTTGATTTTCCGACACCATTATTTCCGACTAAAGCGGTTTTGTCGTGATCGTTTAGTGTAAAGCCAATGTTTTGAAACAGCATGTCTTTATTCTCATGCTGATAGGAGATATTTTGAAGAATAAGCATAATTCCTTTCTTTTATAGATAAATATTCTAGCAACCACAAAATCGTGATCGCTTACTAAATTTTCCTGAAAGAAATTATTTTTCACATACAGCAATGCTTATTTAAGAAGTGCAAAGATATTTATTTTAGTTCTAAAAATCAAAAAAACCATTCTTTACAACTGTAGCAAATGGTTTTTTGTATCAAATTATAATGTAATTTGTATTCTAAATTTTATCAAATGTTAGTTTGGCTTCTTTGGTATCTAAAATTAATTTATCTTCTGTGATAGTGCTTTCACAAACGTATGGTGTTCCAACTTCGTCTTTAATAACAAGTTTTTTACCTTTTTGACTTAACGCATAGGTTCCGTCTGTGATTTCACGAAGCAAATATCCAGTAACATGCCCATCTTCAGTAAAAGTAAGCATCCCATTGGTTAAAATGGCATTTTTTGTAGAATCAGAAACGGTTTCCTTTGGTTCTACAGCGGTAACTTTCCATGAATTCACAAGCTTGTCTCTTTTACTATGGCATGAAACAATTAATACAACGACAGCAATGGCAATTACGAGGGTAAATAATTTTGAGTTTTTCATGATTTTGTGATTAAAAGTTAAACAGGAAAAAGTTACAAAAAAAAATAACATTAAAATATTCGTAATCAAATATTTATAAAGATTTTTTTTACTTCTAAAAACGAATTGCTTTTAATAGAAAAAGTCTTTGTTTTCGGGAGTTTTACTGATAACCAGTTCTTTACATTTTAACGATTAAAATCGTCTTAATTGGACCAACTGACTTTTAGAGATGGCTAATTAAGAGTCAAAGCTCCTAAAATTTCCTCGTACATAAACGGACCTCCAGGATAAGTTGCGGTATAATCCAAATTCATCCAGACTTGTCCGCGCTCGTCAATATGGTAGTGTAGTTTTTTACCGTAGCTTTCTTTTACAAAAAGAACATTTTTGATGAGATAATTGACTTTTTCCAGATCAATCATCGAACCGATTAAAATTTCAGGATAAATGTGTCCTTTAGTATGAATAAGGCGAGGAGTTCCACCAATAGAACGCACAGCAGCAGCCATCAAAATAGAGTGATCATCGCAATCGCCTGAGAAATACTCAAGTGATTCGCTGGCGGTTGCGATATAATCACCTTCTTTTGGATCGTTTACATAATTCCATCTGCCGTTTATTTCTTTAAAAACAGCAAAACATTGAATTATAGTTCGATAATCTGAATAGCCTCTAATGCCTTTAAAATGCTTTGTAGTTGCCATAATGGCAAAGTTTCGCACTTTAGGATTTTGATATTCAATAGCATTTACAATCTTTGATTTATTAGGAAATGGAAGCAGTTTTGCAACAATGATGTCTTGAGGATACGGATTGTCAGACATGGTGTAAATCATAGAATTGTAATCTTCTGAGATTTCGCTAAAACCATAATTTCCAATTACCGATCCGTAAAACAAAATCAACAAATAGACGGCCACACATAAAATAATTATTGTTCTGAGGTACATCAGAAGAAAAAATATTACTGCAAAAACAAAAATAAAGATAAATACACGATCTAGATTGAATGCCCATTCTAAATCGATCAAATTTTGATGCAGTATGATGAAAATCGGTATTGTGATCAAAAGGCTCAACAGCGAAATAATAATCCTATCCCACGGCGATTTCACCTGTAGTTTGGATTTTAAATGCGGTAAGTCAATTTTAGGGAATTTCATCATACGAATCAAAAAGCAGTATTTACAATGCTTTTACTGTTTCTACAAAAATACTTTTTTTATCAATAATTCCCAGATCAAATAATTGATTTTGAATTTTATTAAAAGATTTTTCTGTCAAATTTTTCTGTGACCATTGAGTCAGTTTCAACCATTCTTTAATATCCTCTGCTTTTTGATTAAATAGTTTAGATAATTTTTTGTCAATTTCTGGGATTTCTTTAAAATCAACTGTTGTTTTATTGATTATTTTAAGAATCGTTTCTACTGCTTTTGCATTCTTTTTTAAGAACTCATCTCGTCCTACGATAATAAATGAAGGCCAAGGAGTAGGACAGTCGTCAATTCTTCTAAAAACACCTTTATCTACAAGCGGTTTAGTCATAAAACGTTCCCACATAAAATAATCGGCTTTTTTATTGGTCAAAGCATCAACAGCACCATCTATAGTATTTACAATTTCAAATTCGAGATCATCCATTTCCCAGCCTTGCTCGTTTGCATTTACATAGGCCATTAATTGTGATCCCGATCCTAATCTCGAAATAGCTGCTTTTTTGTTTTTAAGATCTTTCAACGTCTGAAAATCAGATTTTGCATCAACGTGAATTCCCCAAATTAAAGGAGATTGCACATAAACCTGAACAATTTTGCTCGGATTTCCAGCTGAAATATCTTTTAGAATTCCTTCGGTTAAGATAACAGCAAGATCTGTTTCTCCGTCTCGAAGCATTTGGCACATTTTCCCGGTTCCCTCGGGTACATTTGTCCATTGTAAATCGATGTTCTCTTCCTCAAATTCGCCGTTTTCGATACATAGATGCCACGGCAAATTGAAGTGTTCCGGAACACCCGCAATTTTGACAGTTTTCATTTATTTTAAGTTTAAGTTAAGTTGCTTGGTATGCGTATGCGTAATCTTATGATTAAATTTGGTTAGTTTTTTAATAAATCTGCTCTGTGCTTTTCTGAAAGACAAGGTTCTGCAAATTCGATAATGTCTTGAGATTCGTATTCGCTCAAAAGGCTTCTTACCAAAGAATAATCAATATCTTTGGTTATTTCTGCTGCAAAAAAAGTTTCATTTAATCCTTCAGACAAGCAATTTAGCGCTTTTAATTTCTCCCGAATGATTTCTTTATCAAAACCTTTTTCTAAAACCGCAACCTGAATAATCGAGTTTCCAGAATTCTGAATCGTTTTTCTATGCATAAAACGTTCTTCGGTTTCGTCATATTCTGCATAAAAAATGTCATCCGTAGCAATTAAAGGCCCAAAGAACGGAATATTATCCAATTTAAAAAGTCCTTTTTCTAGATCTACAATTTCTGCCCACATGGTTTCAGACACTACTTCATCTAGATAATCACTATAATATTTAAATAATATTTTTTTATGAGTTTCCTGTTCCATTATTCAATTTCGCTAATTACAGCTTTTAAAGGTGATATTACGATTCTATAACCATCTGGATCCTGAATCATTTTTCCGTTTTCATTCCAAAACGGATTCAGCGATGGTTTGACTGCAATATTCTGTTGCGTTAATTTATTTACTAATTTGTCATAATCTGCAATAGTTTTAGGATATATTACCATTGCGTCATCTTCATCAAAAGTGTGTTTGGCCGTGACTTTAGATTGAGTAAACTCAAAATGCCAGTCTAAACCTGGTTTTCCTATAAAGACGCCATCATAATTATTATGATTTTCAAATCCGCCCAATCGTTCAAACCCGAGTATATCTACATAAAAATGCTCCATTTTCTCTAAATCATTCGTATGTCGCGCCACTCGTAAAAACATAAATCCTATGATTTTATTTGATTAATATGATGTTCTAAATGCTCTACATAATCGGTCATCAAAAACCTTAAATCAATCACAGATTCATCGCTCAAAATGATTTTATAATCTAAAGCATTTTCATCAACAGATTTCATGATTCTAACAATCTGGCTATTTATTGAAAACCACAACTGAGTGAGCTCCTTAATATCTGTTTTCTGATACTGATTTAAATTTACTAAATCGATCTGATTATACGGTCTATGACGATATGGTTTTTCTGAATAATTAATCTCTGTAAAACGAACAAGATTGTGGATTGCAGAATCTACCAAATGGCCTAAAACCTCTTTCTTGGACCATTTGCCAGGATTTTTTGCATCTAAAATTTCATTCTGTATTGTTGGAATATAATTTACATTCTCATTCAATAACTGCTCAAATTTAAGAATAACACTTTCCATCAAGCTCTTATTTAATTTCCTGCCAATTTATTTAGTGTATAAGCAATCAGCTCATCTACTGCTTTATACGGGTCTTCACTGAAAGTTCCGCTAGCACGATTTGCAATAATAGCATTAAGCGATAATGCATTATGACCTAATAGAGCCGAAAGCCCATATATTGCCGCTGTTTCCATTTCTAAATTAGTGATTTTAGTTTCATTAAAACTAAAATTATCCATTTTGTTATTCAATTCTTCATCCTGAATATTCAAACGCAAAACTCTTCCTTGCGGGCCATAGAATCCGCCAGCAGTTGCCGTAATTCCTTTAAAAATTCGATCTGATTCTATTAGTTTTTCTAATTTTTCAGAACACTGCGTTACGTAAGGTTTTCCTTTTTTTGGATCCCAGTTCGTATGCGCTACAAATGCATCTTCAATTTCTGTAATCGAAACGTCGTCAATTAAGTAGGAGCGAAGCATATTGTCTAATCCCAAACCAAATTTTGACATCACAAAACTATCAACGGGGATATCTTCCTGCAAAGAGCCCGAAGTTCCAATTCTGATAATATTCAAAGAGGTCAATTTTTCTTTTGGCTGACGCGTTTTCAGATCAATATTCACTAACGCATCCAATTCGTTTAGTACAATATCAATATTATCAGGGCCAATTCCTGTAGAAACTACCGAAATTCTCTTTCCTTTATAAATACCTGTTTGGGTTTTAAATTCTCTTTTTTGAGCAGAATGTTCGATTGAATCGAAAAATTGAGTGATTTTTTCTACTCTATTTTGGTCACCAACAAAAATAATGTCGTGTGATATATGTTCAGGACGAAGGTTTAAGTGGTAAACGCTTCCGTCTGGGTTCAGTATTAATTCTGATGATTGAATCATTTTTTTTGAGTTGCTAAGTTTCAATTTTTAAAATTCCAATTTTCTAAATTCCAAATTCCAAAACTTGATTTTAATATTATTTATATGTCTTTCTTTTTTTAAGGATTCCAAATTTGGAATTTAACCGCCAACACGTTTGGTTTTGAATCCTTTTTCTTTTAGGATTGCCATAATTTTATCTCTATAATCGCCTTGAATTATAATCGAATCGTCTTTAAAAGTTCCTCCAACGCTTAATTTTGTTTTAATTTCTTTGGCCAAGATTTTAAAATCTTCATCTGAGCCTTCATAACCTTCAATTATAGTAGTTGGTTTTCCTTTTCTTTTTTCAAATTTACAAATCATTGGCTCTTTCTGAACATAAAGAACGTGCTCCTGTTCTTCAACTTGCTCAGGTTCATTCGATTCTACGTGATCTGGAAATAAGTTTTTTAATTGATCTTTAAAGTCCATATTTTTTTATTCTAAAAATAAATTTCAAGCATAAAGATATTTAAAAATTAAATTCCAAACCCCAAGAAAAACTTGGAATTTGGAATTTTTAATTTTAAAATTTATGTAAGTTTATTTTTTAATTAAACCTAATTCTACTAAACGTTCGTATAAGAACTCTCCAGCCGTAATATCTTCATATTTCTTAGGGTTTTCTTCATCAATACAATTTTCAAGACAATCCAAACGCATATCACTTACTGGATGCATGAAAAATGGAATTGAATAACGTGAAGTTCCCCATAATTCTCTCGGCGGATTTACTACTTGATGAATTGTAGATTTTAATTTATTGTTGGTATGTCTTGACAACATATCACCAACATTAATAACCAATTCATCATCTTCTGCAATAGCGTCAATCCATTCGCCATTATGGTTTTGAACCTGTAATCCTTTACCTTGTGCTCCCATCAGTAAAGTAATCAAATTGATATCTCCGTGAGCTGCTGCACGAATCGCATTTTCTGGCTCAGAAGTAATAGGGGGATAGTGGATTGGTCTCAAAATTGAGTTTCCTTCTTTTGCATAATTGTCAAAATAAAACTCATCAAGACCTAAATGTAAAGCCAAAGCTCTTAATACATAAACTCCGGTTTTCTCCAGTTTTTGATACGCATCTTTACCCACTGCATTAAAACGGGGCAATTCAGTAACTTCTACGTTATCTGGATATTCTGAAGCCCATCTTGAATCTTTGTCAACGTATTGACCAAAATGCCAAAATTCTTTTAAATCTCCTTCTTTGCGTCCTTTAGCATGTTCTTTTCCAAAAGAAACATAACCTCTTTGTCCGCCGATTCCAGGAATTTCATATTTATGCTTAGTTTCTATTGGCAAGGCGAAAAAATTTCTAATTTCACCATAAAGTTCGTTTACCAACTGATCATCAAGGAAATGACCTTTTAAGGCAACGAAGCCAATGTTTTCAAATGCACTGCCGATTTCATTTACAAATTTTTGTTTACGTTTCGGGTCGTCCGAAAGGAAATCACGTAAGTCTACACTAGGAATGTTTTGCATACTTTACATTTTTTATTTTAACAGATAAAAGGTGTCATAAGCACCTTTCGTTAACAAAGGTAGATAATATTTTAGAAAATAATCTTAAGCTCAGGCATTAAAAGCAGCTTTCTGATTAAAATTTTATATTATAATCCAATAAAATTGGCGCAAATTGTTATATTTGAAACACAAAAAAACAAAAAATTTCATGATTTTTTACCGACAAAACCTTACCAACACTGAGTTATTAGATTTATATAAAAAGATATTAAAGCCAAGATTGATCGAGGAAAAGATGCTGATCCTGATACGACAAGGAAAAGTCTCTAAGTGGTTTTCTGGAATAGGACAAGAAGCCATTGCGGTTGGTGTAACTGCCGTTTTAGATCAATCAGAATATATTCTTCCAATGCACCGAAATTTGGGTGTTTTTACGACAAGAGAGATTCCGCTACATCGTTTATTTTCACAATGGCAAGGAAAAGCAAATGGTTTCACCAAAGGGCGTGACAGAAGTTTTCACTTTGGAACGCAAGAGTACAATATTATTGGAATGATTTCGCATTTAGGTCCGCAGTTAGGAATTGCTGACGGAATTGCGCTTGCGAATAGACTTCAAGACAATAAAAAAATTACTGCAGTTTTTACCGGAGAAGGCGCTACAAGTGAAGGAGATTTTCACGAAGCTTTAAATATTGCAGCAGTTTGGAAATTGCCTGTAATGTTTATCATCGAAAATAATGGTTACGGACTTTCAACTCCAACCAACGAACAATATGCTTGCGAAAACCTTGCTGACAAAGGAATTGGTTACGGAATTGAAAGCTGGATTATTGACGGAAATAATATTGTTGAAGTTTTTAATAAATTGTCTCAGCTAAAAAAGGAAATGCAAGAAAATCCGCGTCCTATTTTGTTGGAATTTAAAACCTTTAGAATGCGTGGGCACGAAGAGGCGAGTGGCACAAAATATGTTCCTCAGGATTTAATGGATCAATGGGAATTGAGAGACCCTGTTACAAATTACAGAAAATATCTAACTGAAAACGGAATTTTAACTGTAGAACAAGACGAACAATTTTACGCTGAAATTAAAAAAGAAATCGATGAAAATTGGGCGATGGCAAATGCAGAACCTGAAATCGAGCCAACTTATAGTGGAGAATTAGATGATGTTTACAAATCATTTCAATATGAAGAATATACGCATAATTCTGATTCAACCAATATCCGATTTATAGATGCCATACGCAATAGTTTGGAACAATCTATGTGGCGTCATAAGAACTTAGTCATTATGGGTCAGGATATCGCCGAATATGGCGGAGCCTTTAAAATCACAGATGGCTTTGTGGATGCTTTTGGAAAAGGTAGAATACGAAATACCCCAATTTGCGAAAGTGCCATTGTTTCAACAGGAATGGGATTATCAATTAACGGTTATAAAGCAATTGTAGAAATGCAGTTTGCAGATTTTGTTTCAACTGGATTTAATCCAATTGTAAATTTATTAGCTAAATCTCATTATCGTTGGGGTGAAAACGCCGATGTTGTTGTTCGTATGCCTTGCGGCGGAGGAACTCAGGCAGGACCATTTCATTCGCAGACAAATGAAGCTTGGTTTACCAAAACTCCAGGTTTAAAAGTAGTTTATCCTGCATTTCCTTATGATGCAAAAGGGCTTCTAAATACCTCTATTAATGACCCAAATCCAGTTTTATTCTTCGAACATAAATTATTATACAGAAGTATTTATCAAGATGTTCCAACAGATTATTACACTATTCCTTTAGGTAAAGCGGCATTGGTTAAAGAAGGAAATTCTGTTACGATTATTTCGTTTGGAGCACCTGTTCACTGGGCTTTAGACACTTTAGCAAAACATCCAGAAATTGATGCCGATTTAATTGATTTAAGAACTTTACAGCCTTTAGACACAGAAACAATTTTTGCTTCGGTAAAAAAGACCGGAAAAGCTATAATCTACCAAGAAGACACTATGTTTGGTGGAATTGCAAGTGATATTTCAGCTTTAATTATGGAAAATTGCTTCGAATATCTTGACGCTCCTGTAAAACGTGTAGCAAGTTTAGATTCTCCAATTCCTTTTACAAAAGCACTTGAAGATCAGTTTTTACCGAGAGATCGTTTTGAAAAAACACTTTTGCAACTATTAGAATATTAAAAGAAAAAGCGCTTAAAATTTAAGCGCTTTTTTATTTTTTTAATCTGAAGAATTGAATCCTGTTCTTATTACTAAAATGTGAATGATAATCAAATCTTTAAGATCTAGATATTTATCATTAATCTCTAAAATAATTTTCTGCGGAGAATTCCACATTTTCTGTTTTGTCTGAGCAATTTTAGTTCCTTTCAAAGAATAAAAACAATTTTGATTCAAAGCAAAGAAATCTTCTTTTTGTCTTTTCAAATTTTCATTTTCATCAAATGAAATATAATCATAAGTAAAATCATTGATATTTCTTTCTTCTCTAGTTTTTTGAAATGAAATTTTAAATTTTTGAGACCAGAGAAATCCATTGTAATCTTCAATTTCTAAATTCAAATCATCTTTGGAATCAAAAATCTTTATGATATTATTTCCTGTCCATTTAAAATCAATTGTAGAATAAAACAACAATTTGTCATTTTCATAAACATACAAACTTTGCTTTTTGTCTTCTACGATTTCAATTTCCATCAAAAAATATATTAATTCGATTCAACCTCGAATAACTGTACTTGATTTTTCAATCGGTCAATCAATAAATTCATCATTCTCTTATTCAAATCAGAAGAATTTTGAATGTAAGTATTATATTCGTCTACAGTAAAAAGTGCCATTACAATTCCTTTTAAAGAATTCCTGAACTTAATGTCTTTTTGAATGGAGTTTTCGATGGTCTGAAGTTTCTTTTCAACCGAGTAAGAATAAAAATCTGGTTTGTTTTTGTTTACATAATTGATAAAAACGGCGATAAATAAGTCGTTTTGAAGTTTTAAAATGGGCCTGATGGTCTGATTTTGAAAGATCTCATCTGCCGAAGATTGAGCACTTACGGTTCCTAAAGTTTCGCCTCTGAATTCTTTTAAAAAAGTGTCTCTATCGTCCATGTTTTTTTCTTTTTAGTTTTATTTAAAGTTAACGAAATAATCCCACAGTAAAACCTATTTTTGTTTTTATAAAAATAAATTATGCGATTATTTCTGTTTCTGTGCTTATTGCTAGCTTCTTGCAATTCAAAAGAAGATAAAGAAAAATACAATCACCAATTATATCGTGCTGTAAACAATAAAGACACAGCAGTTTTGGATATTCATATAAATGACAAACGTTTTTATGGACGCTATGAAATTAGTCATTATGGAACTGGAAAAGATTCTGGTGATGTGCGAGGAGATTTAAGAGGTGACACGCTTCGAGGCGATTATCATTACATTTCTTTTGGCGGTGCCTGGAAAAGAGTTCCGTTGGCTCTTTTAAAGAAAGATGGCAAGCTTTATTTAGGAAAAGGAGTAATCGGAACTTATTTTAATCTTCCGTGCTATGTTCCAGAAGTTCCCATTGAGTATAATAATCCTGAGTTTCTTTTTGAAAGGATAGAGGAGAAATAGTTTTTTTGTTTCAAGTTTCAAGTTTCAAGTTGAAGTGGTTTGTGTGTTTACCGCAAAGTTTTTTTACACTAGACTTATTAAAAAACGCAAAGTTCGAAAAGCTTTGTGTAAAAACTTTGCGAACCTTGCGTAAACCTTTGCGATTAAATATGCGCAATCTATGTCAACCTGAAACCTGAAACTTGAAACTTGAATCCTGAAACAAAATTTAACTTAACGTAGAAGGCAATTCAAAAATTTCAAGATCAAAATATCTTACCGAAGCCATAACATGATCGAAAATATCAGCCATGATGTATTCGTAATTTGCCCAGCGTTTATCGCTAGAAAAAACATAAATTTCCAAAGGAACTCCATGTGCAGTTGACTGCAATTGTCTGCACATGATATGCATGTTTTTGTTTAATCCAGGATGATCATTTAAATATTGCATGATGTATTTTCTAAACAAACCTAAATTGGTCATATTTCGCCCATTTAGCGAAAGCGTTTTATCAATCCCTCTAAGATCGTTGTATTTATCAATTTCCGCTTGACGGCTATCAATATAAGAGGTTATCAGTTGTACTTTTTTTAGCTGATGTAAATCTTCATCATTCAAAAAACGGATTGTACTGCTTTTTATCAAAACATGCCTTTTAATACGTCTTCCATCAGATTTCTGCATTCCGCGCCAGTTCTGGAACGAATCTGAACTTAATGCATACGTCGGAATTGTAGTAATCGTGTTATCAAAATTTCGAACTTTTACCGTTGTTAAATTGATCTCGATTACGTCTCCATCGGCGCCGAATTTATCCATCGTAATCCAGTCGCCAATACGAACCATGTCGTTTATCGCAACCTGAACACTCGACACAAACCCTAAAATGGTATCTCTAAAAATTAAGATGATAATCGCCGAAAGTGTTCCCAGAATGGTTAATAATTCGCCTTTTTTAATTCCGAATAAAGTCGAAATAATCATCGCAACGCCAAAAATCCAAAGCACAATCATAATAACCTGTACAAAGCTGTCAATTGGTTTGTCGCTATATTCAGGCTTTTGTTTTAAATAATCGCGTAACGAATTAAAAACCGTTCGAACTATCCATAATCCAAGCAATACTATATAAATACCGACAATTTTTCCGAAAATCGATTCCCAATATTCATATTTGTCCAAAATAACAGGAACGGCTTTATATATAAAGAAAAACGGAATTAAATATGCGGTATATCTCGTTGTTTTGTTTTGAATTAAATAATCGTCAAACTTGGTTTTGGTACGTTGCGCAAAAACAGCGGTCAAAGTAACCAAAAGGAATTTGGCTGCGTAATAAATTACATAAGCCAGTGCTATTAAAATAACGATATTAAAGATCAGACTGGTATAAGACGCAACATTGCGGCTCATTCCCCAATCTCTAAAAACAGGATATAAAAAATTAAATATTTTCTCCAAAAGCTTATGCATTTGCTTTAGTTTCTAAATATTTTTTCTCGATATAAAAAGTTCCAAACGGAATAAGAGAAGCAACTAGAATAATTGCAAATGTTTTTAAGTCCCAATTCATTGATTTTTTCAATAAAAATGCTAAAAGAATGTATCCTATAAATAGAACACCGTGCGTCATTCCTAACGGACGTAATAATGTATGGTAAAGTTCTGGATTGTTATTTTTGATAATCAACATATTAGCAAATAATACTAAATAAGAGATTCCCTCTAAAATGGCAGTAATTTTGAAAATCTTGAGCATGTATATATTTTTTAAGTTTTATGCCAGCAAAATTAAGGATTCTGGATTGATTTTAGAATTTAAAAATTTAAAATTAAATAAGTGCAATGAGCTGAAAATTGGAATTTGGAATTTAAAAAATTGAAAATTATCTTTACTGTATGAGTAAAAGAGATTTAAAAAAATATTTAGGCGAATTAACAAAAGAACAATTAGAAGAGCAATTGATAGAATTGTACGAGAAATTTGCTCCTGTAAAAGTGTATTACGACTTTGTTTTCAACCCAAAAGAAGACAAACTGCTTCAGGATGCTAAGGTTAAAATCTCACACGAATATTTCCCCATCAAAAAACCAGGGGCAAAATGGCGTCCAAAAGCTAAAATGCGAAGATCGGTTGCTCAAAAATTAATTAAGCATTTTATGATGCTCGGAGTAGATTCTTATATTGTTGCCGATATTATGCTTTATAATATCGAAATTGCGCAAACGTTTTCTTCGCAAAATTTTATCAAGCAGGAATTATTTTACAAAAGTATCTTTAATTCTTTTGAACAAGCAGTAAATTTTATTGTTTCAAACGGAATTTTTAACGATTTTAAATTGCGAATTAATGCAATTGAGAACGAAACTTCTGAGCAAAAATGGAAAAATAAGTACGATTTTGAGGCAATTTTGGAAAAAATCGACTATTAAAACCCTTTCTCATAAAAAATCTTTATTTAAAAAAAACATTTATTTTAAGTTAAAAGAGGATGAATAACTGTTTTTTCGATGTATTTTTGCAAAAATCCAAAAATAAACAATGTCTCAAAACACTTTAGAAATACAAAGAGAAGAGAAGAAAGAACTGTATGCATACCAAAAAGGCGATATTGATGCCATTTTTGACCGTTTAGACAACGCTCCTCCAAAACACCACTTACTGTATCAGCTTCCGACAGGAGGAGGAAAAACAGTAATATTTTCTGAAATCGTTCGCCGCTATTTATCTCATAATGATAAAAAAGTGGTGGTTTTAACGCACCGAATCGAACTTTGTAAACAAACTTCAAAAATGTTAACTGGTTTTGGTGTAACAAACAAAATAATCAATAGTAAAGTAAAAGAATTACCCGATCAGAATGATTTTTCTTGTTTCGTGGCGATGGTTGAAACTTTAAAAAACCGTATTAACGATGAAAAGCTTCATCTAGACAATATCGGTTTGGTTATTATTGATGAGGCGCACTACAACTCATTTAGAAAATTATTAAACTCATTTAAAAATGCTTTTATTCTTGGAGTAACAGCAACACCTTTGAGTTCAAACATAAAATTACCAATGCACCAAAGTTACAACGAACTTATTGTTGGTGATACTATTGGTTCTTTGATTGAAAAAGGTTTCTTGGCAAAAGCTACAACTTACAGCTATGATGTTGGTTTGACATCGTTAAAAGTGGGTATCAATGGAGATTATACTGTAAAATCTTCAGATGATTTATATACAAATACTTTGATGCAGGAAAAACTGCTTCATGCCTATACAGAACGTTCTTTAGGGAAGAAAACATTAATTTTCAATAACGGTATTCATACTTCATTATATGTATATGAAACGTTTAGAGAAGCAGGTTACGATATTCGCCACTTGGATAATACAAGTAGTTCTGAAGAGCGTAAAGACATTCTACAGTGGTTTAAAAAGACTCCAGATGCCATTTTGACTTCTGTCGGAATTTTGACAACTGGTTTTGACGAACCAACTGTAGAAACTATTATTTTGAATAGAGCGACAAAATCATTAACGCTATATTTTCAAATGATTGGTCGTGGTTCGCGTAAATTGCCTGGAAAAGATGAATTTACAGTTATCGATTTAGGAAACAATGCCGCTCGTTTTGGTTTATGGAGCGATCCTGTAAATTGGCAGCATATTTTTAAATCGCCAGAGTTTTACTTAGAAAATCTTCGTGATGACCACGAAATCGAGATGTTCTTTAAATACAGCATGCCACCAGAATTGCGTGCCAAATTTAGTAAAACTGCAGACGTTAGTTTTGATGTTGATGAAGAACATAAATTAATCATTAAACAAAATCTTCGTTCAAAAGTAGTTTTAGACAAATCTTTAGATCAGCACGCTGGAATGTGTGTAGATAATACAGAAACGCTTCAGGAAGCAAAAATGCTGGCTAAAGAATTAGAAGATGATATCGAAGACCGTATCAAACGTTATTCTAAATGTTTGAGCCAATGTAGTAAAAACTACCGCGAATGGCTGGTTGACGATTACAAACAAAGATTGACTTTATTAATTGGGAAAAAATATCGTGAGAAAATCATGAACGAACCAGATTGATAAATTTTAGTTGAAAAGTTTCAGGTTTCATATTTCAAGTTGTTGGAATCTAAATAATATAATAATTTTAAAAGGAGAAACTGTATTTAATACTATTTCTCCTTTTGTCAAACTATCAGGATTCTGTAAAACTTGAAACATGAAACCTGAAACAAAAAACTAAATTATGTCTAAACCATTCTCAACATTAGGAATTTCGGCTCCAATTTTAAAAGCTTTAAGCGAATTAAACATTGTTGAACCAACAGAAATTCAACAAAAAACAATTCCGTTATTCTTGAGCGAAACCCATGATATTGTTGGTTTAGCCAAAACAGGAACAGGAAAAACTGCTGCTTTTGGATTGCCTTTATTACAACTGGTAAATGCAGGATCAACAACAGTTCAAGCCGTTATTTTAGTTCCAACTAGAGAACTGGGACAACAGATTTTTAGAAACTTAGAAAGTTTTTCAAAATATATCCCTAATATATCTATTGCTTCAATTTGCGGAGGAACTCCAATAAAACCACAAATCGAAAGATTAAAAGAAGGGGCACAAATCGTAGTGGCAACACCAGGGCGTTTAATAGATTTAATTCAGCGTAAAGCAATCGATTTAAAACAAACAGAATATCTGGTTTTGGATGAAGCCGACGAAATGGTAGCCATTCTTAAAGAAAGCTTAGACGAAATTGTTGCTGAACTGCCTAAAAAGCATCGTACTTTATTGTTTTCAGCAACACTTCCTGGAACTATAAAACAACTGATTCAGAATTACTTGAACAAAAATGTAGTTCAGATAAGTGCCAGTATGGAAATCGTCGGAAACGAGGGAATTGATCATGAATATATTGTGGTAGATCCGATTGAAAAATTGGAAGTTTTAATGCATTTCTTGAATTCCAGAGAGGGCGAAAGAGGAATTATTTTCTGTAAAACGAAGGCTGCTGTTAATAAATTGGCTAAAAATCTGGCAATCAATAAATTTTCTTCGGGAGCACTTCACGGAAGTTTAACACAAGGAATCCGTGACAGAATTATGGAACAGTTTCGTGAAGGGCATATCAATATTTTGGTTGCAACCGATTTGGCTGCAAGAGGGATCGATGTAAAAGAAATCTCGTATGTGATTAATTATCATTTGCCTGATACTTACGAAAACTACGTTCACCGAAGCGGAAGAACGGCAAGGGCAGGGGCAAAAGGGCTTTCGTTGACAGTTTTACAGCAAGAAGAAGTTTTTGAAATTGCTGATTTTGAAAGAGAATTAGGAATTAAATTCTCTGAATTTAAAAAACCTTCAGCGGCAAGTCTTGAAGAAAACAATATGCTTTTATGGGCAAAACAAATCTTTAAAACAAAGCCAAATCATGAGCTTTCGCAAGATTTAAAGACGAGAGTAAAAACCGTTTTCCATCATTTGACAAAAGACGAACTAATCGAAAAATTAATGGCAAGTTATGTCTTACAGAACAAAATCGATGTAGTTGAAAAAACAGTTAAAAAATTCAAAAAGTAATAAATATGACAATTGTCATTGCATATTAAAGTTGTATATTTATAAGGAATTATTTTATAATCCTACTTAATACAACATATATGAGAATAGTCATTATTGGAGGGGGATTTGCAGGGATTAACCTAGCAAAAGAACTTGTAAATCAGCCTCAAATACAAGTAACACTTGTCGACAAGAATAATTATAACTTTTTCCCACCACTTATATATCAAGTTGCTACGGCGTTTTTAGAGCCTTCGAGCATTAGTTATCCTTTTAGAAAATTTTTTGCAGGTAAAAAAAATCTAAGTTTTCGTCTTGGCGAATTATTATCTGTTTCTCCTGCTGAAAAGAAAATCACTTTAAGCAACGGAGAACTTGAATACGATTATCTTGTTTTTGCCACTGGTGCAGAAACGAGTTATTTTGGTATGGAAAATGTAATGAAAAATGCCATTCCGATGAAAACCTTAAATGATGCCATCGTAATGCGTAACACATTGCTTAAAAACCTTGAGAAGGCAGCCATTTGTAAGGATATGCGAAAAAGACGTAAATTACTTACAATCGTAGTAGCAGGAGGGGGGCCAACAGGAGTGGAGGTTTCGGGAATGTTTGCTGAAATGAGAAAAAATATTCTCCTTAAAGAATATCCAGAATTAGATACTTCTGCGAGCAATGTTTATTTGGTTGATGGCGGAGATGCACTTTTATCTCCAATGAGCAAAGATTCGCAAAAAGATACTCTAGAGGCACTGACAAAACTTGGAGTTGTAGTAAAATTAAACACTAAAGTTGTTGATTACGTAGATGATACAGTAGTTTTTGAAAATGGAGAAACCATTAAAACCAAAAACTTAATCTGGGCTGCCGGTGTTTCTGCAAAAATATTTGAGGGAATTCCGAAAGAAAGTTATGGACGAGGCCGACGCATGGCAACGGATGAATATAATAAAGTTAACGGTGTAGACAATATCTATGCAATTGGTGATACAGCAATTGCAGCAGGAGACAAAAATTTTCCCGATGGGCATCCACAGGTTGCTCAGGTTGCAATACAACAAGGTTTAAATCTGGCTAAAAATTTCAAAGCCATGGTTGTCAATAAGCCTCTTAAACCATTTGCTTACAAAGATAAAGGATCTATGGCTATTATAGGAAAAGCAAAAGCAGTTGTAGATTTACCTAGTCCAAAATGGCATTTTAAAGGTTTCTTTGCTTGGATCATATGGCTGTTTATACACCTAATTTCTTTGATCACTTATAGAAACAGATTAAACACATTCTGGAATTGGATGGTTGCTTATTTCGCAAAAGACCAATCACTTAGAATGATTATTAGACCAGATAAAAAGACACAGAATTAGAACTTGTAGTTTAAATTCAAATAATTTTTAAAAATTCCAAAATCCAATTGGATCATATATAACAAAGCCGAAATCTAATGATTTCGGCTTCTTTTTTTTGGAATTTGGAATTTAAAAAATTTGGATTTTCCCTTTTTTAATGCCCTATCAGAATATCGTCGCTATCTGACAATTCAACTTTCTTTTTTATAAATCGTTTTCCAACATTTAAAATAATAAATGCGGTAACTGTTGTCGTGGTCATAATTGCTACCATAGGCGTCACAGAACTTTTTACAAAAACCCCAACTGCAAAGGAGGCCAAAGCTCCGATTCCAAGCTGAATTGCACCCATTAATGCAGAAGCACTTCCGGTATTTTTAGCAAAAGGAGCAAGTGTTAACCCAGCAGTATTTGGATTTGAGATTCCCAAACACGCTAGAAATAAAAATAACATTCCGATAGTTTGGTATAATCCTAAAAGATCATTTAAAGCCAAAATCAAGAATATGACGCTAATAATGGATTGCGAAATTAAAGCCCCAAAAATCATTTGTTCGCTTGTAAATCGCTTCAGCAACATAGAATTTAACTGACTCGAACCAATAAAACTAACAGACATTAGCGCAAAAATCCATCCATAAGTTTTAGCGTCAACCTTATAAATATCCATAAAAACTAGAGGTGAAGCTGCTACATAAGAAAACAATCCCGAAAATGCGACTGCTCCAGTAAATGCGTAAGTATAAAATTGAGGCTCTTTTATAACTAACAGGAAATTAGATATAATCGGTTTTGGTTTTAAGGAAATTGAGGAATCTGGTTTATACGTATCTGGTAGTCCAAATTGTGAAGCTGCTAAAATCACAATTCCCATACACATCAAAATAAAAAATACAGCGTGCCAGCCTAAATCTTCTGTAACATAACCGCCAACAGTTGGCGCTAGCATTGGAGAAAGTCCAACAACAAGCATTAAAAGCGAAAACACTTTCGGAATATCTTTTACAGGAAATAAATCACGAACCATTGCTACAGAAGCAACTGTGGCAGCACAGCTTCCAATAGCCTGAATAAAACGAAGAAATATAAATGAATCTATATCAGCAACATAAATGCATCCTAAAGAAGCAAGAATGTATACTAAAAGCCCAATAAACAACGGTTTTTTACGTCCGAAGCGGTCTAATAAAGGTCCATAAAGCAATTGCCCAGCAGAAATTCCGATGAAATAACTGGATAAACTCATAGAAACTTTGGCGACAGTAGTATTTAAATCTTTTGCAATTCCGGAGAAGCCAGGCAAATACATATCTATTGAAAAAGGACCTAGAGCGGTTAAAGAACCTAATATCAGAATGAGCTGAATATATTTTTTTGTTGTCATTATATTAAAAAAGGGCTTATAATTTTCTGCAAAGGTAAAGATTTCATACCTTGTTATAGAACTTGAAGAAGTTTATAACAATAAATTAAAGTAATCGCGAAATAATTTCGCGTAACTATCTATTAATCTTTAAATTAAGACAGTATGAAAAAGTACCTTTTGTTATTAGCAGTTTTATTTACATCCATTTCATTTGCTCAAACTATTACATCAAAACAAGAAGAAGCCAGCGTTGAGCAATATGAACTTCTAAAAAAAGTAAATCAATATTATCCAGACATTACATTAAGCAAATCGGTTACCAATTTTTACGCTGACGGAAAAGTCATTGATTCTCAGCAGGATTTTGATTTAAGAGGAACAAAATTTTCAAGTTACAAATTAGGAATTGAGCCAGGAAACAAAAAAGTCAAATTTGATTATACTTCTAGTGAAGCGGGCCATGTATATGGTGACGTTACTATTTTTAACGGAAATGCTTTACGAACAACTTTTAACGAAAAAAACAATCAAATTGATGTTTCGTTAAACGGAAAATCGGTTTATTTGAAAAAATTGTAAATTTTAAAAGATTTAGAAAAAGCATCGCAAATTTGTGATGCTTTTTTGATTTATATTTGATTCAGATTTTAATAAAACAAACTACAATGAAAAAATTTCTTTTCCTAGCATTTTTAATTTCCTTGCAAGCATTCTCACAGCAAAATAAATTCTCAGGAACTTGGGGAAACCAAAAATGCAAAGACTGCAAAAAAGAATATATTTTTACAATTACGATTGCGCAATCCAATTATAAGATTTTTGGAACCGCCGAAGTTACAAGCGATCATAAAGAATTAAACTCAGGAATTTTGGAAGTTTCCGGACATGTTTATCCGCATGGCGATAAAGCTCAAATAAAATTGAAAGATAAAAACGGAGTTACATCTAGCGCAGTTTTATTTGTAAAAGATGAAGTATTGCAATTTAATAAAAATGGCGGAGGCGATATTGTACCAAAAGATATGATTTTGAATAAATTGTATGAATAAAACGACAATCCACATATAAAGGTCAACAGCAAAAGCATAGGTTAAATGACTTTTTTGTTTGTTTTTTTAAATATATAATTTAATCTAGCTAAGCACTTGAAAAAGCATTTATTGCTATAGTGAAAAGCAAAAGGTATTATAGCGATGAGAAAAAAAAGTTACAAATATGAAACAGAATATAAATAGCTTGATTTTGCAAAGCCTTATAGCTCAAGCACTGCTATTATATTTTGACCTATAATTTATATTATGTAAAATAGAATATTTTAGAAACCGCCCTGAAGTTGTCTTGTATGAGTTTTAGTTTAAGATGTTTTCATTTATGGCAAATCTACCATCCTTGCTTCTAGAGTTATATTTTCGGTTGAACATTTTTATTTTTCTTTCTAGAACTGATCTCTGAAAATACGCTGTATGATTTTTATTTTCAAAAATTCTCAAATATTGAAAATTTACCATGTCGATTATAAAGTTAGTTTTTCAATTCAAACATTTTTATTAAATTCAAATCGCTTATAAATGCGCTGTATGATTTTTTACTTAAAATAATTTCAAATATCGAAGTATTATCAATCTGGTTAATTGATGCTGCTCATAATAAATCATCTTTTACCAATCCTAAAATGGTTAAAATTTCAAAACCTAAAAGTTTTTGCAAGTCTTATTGTCATTATCTTTTAACATTTCTTTAAAATAATTAGTTTCTACTAAAGAACTTTCATTGTAAGAGTTTATTTTACTATTTTTACATTCGATACTTTAAAAATAAATTATCACATATATGAATACAGTTGCTGAACATATTGCAGATTTTTTAAAAGAATACAAACCGTTTGATAATTTAACTTTTCAGGAATTATCAGATATTGCTACGAATATTCGTGTCATTAATTTAGAAAAACATGCGGTATTATTTCAAAATAACGATCCGCTTCATGAGAATTTTTATGTTGTAGCTTCTGGTGTCATTAATCTTACGACTATTGCTGATGCCGAGGAAACTATTATAAATAAATGTCATGAAGGTGATATTTTTGGTTTACGCCCATTTTTTGCGAAAAACAATTACATGATGACCGCTAAAGCGCGTGAGGAAAGTATTGTATATGCTATTCCAATAGCTGTTTTCAGACCTTTTGTAGCCAATAATTCTGATGTATTAAACTTTCTTCTAGAGAGTTTCGCTGTAAATTCACGCCATACCAAAGACAGCATGAGTTCTAACGGCAAATTGGTTTCTGATTCTGATTATATAGATCAGCAGACAGAAATGCAATACATTCAGTCACTTAACTACAATAATTCGCCGTTAACCACAAAAGCAGATTCTATAATTAAAGACGTTGCCAATTTAATGACAGATTCTATGTTAGATAACATTATAATCTGTGGCGAAAAGAATCACCCAATTGGTATTGTCACCAATGCCGATTTATCGTCAAAAATTGCAACAGGACGCTTTCCTATTACTGAAACTATCGATAAAATTATGTCGTCTCCAGTTGTTACAGTTTTAGAAAATGTGTCTTTGGCAGAAGCGCAATTATTAATGCTGAAGCACAATGTAACGCATTTATGTGTTACTAAAGATGGCACAAGCAAATCTGTAGTTAAGGGAATTATTTCTGAGCACGATCTTATTGTTGCACAGGCTAGTAACCCAGGTGTATTAATTAAAGAGATTAAGCGTTCTCAGCTTCCAAAAGATTTAAAACAAATACGTGATCGTCTATCAGATTTGATTCAGAATTCGATCCAAAAAAATATTCCAATCTCGCACGTTAGCAATATTGCAAGTGAGATTAACCTAGCTATTATTAAGAGAGCAGTCGAATTATCAATTTTAGATTTAGGCTCCCCTCCTGCACGTTTCGCTTGGTTAAGCATTGGAAGTCAAGGGCGTAAGGAGCAATTATTACTCACAGATCAAGATAGTATCTTAATTTTTGAAGATGTTACGCCAGAAAAATATAGAGAAGTTAAAGATTATTTCTTAAGATTGGCAAAACGCACTACTTCTATATTAGAAAAAGTGGGCTACGATTATTGTCCAAATGGACATATGGGAAGCAATATGCTTTGGTGTAAATCACTGAGTGACTGGACAAAACAATACAACAGCTGGATGAATACTCCAGGTGAAAACAGTAATGACTTGAGTAGTATTTTCTTTGATTACGAAATTGTTTTTGGAGAACCAAAAATTGAAGAAGCTATTGAAAACGTGATTTTTAAGAATGCCGTTAACAACACTTTATTCTTTGATTTTTTAGGAAATGATGCTTTGAAAAGAAATTCACCTTTAAGCTTTTTCAAGAAATTTATAACTGAAGAAGATGGTCCTAACAAAGATAAATTTGATATTAAGACAAGAGCTTTAATGCCATTAATTGATGGAGCACGCTTATTGATATTAAATGCAAATATTAAAGGAATTCAAAATACTTATTTAAGATTCAAACAATTGGCAATTACAGATTCTAAAAATGCTGAAATTTATTTAAGCTGTGCAGAAGCTTTCTTAACGCTTTCTAAATTTAGAACTGTTGAAGGATTAAAAAATGACGACTCTGGCCAATATATTAATTTAAGAGAAATGTCAAAAACTGACAAAGAGAAATTAAAAAATGCACTATCCCCAATGAAAGACCTGGAGGAACTTATTAAGAGTAAATTTCAATTGACACAATTCTCATAAAATATGCTAGACTGGCTAAAAAACATTAACAAAGACTATCCAGAGTTCTGGAAAGACTATTTAACTAAATTCGAAACCAAACCTAATAAGTTTGTTGTTTTGTCTACTGAAACTTCTGGTTTAAATCCGGATAAAGATGTTGTTTTGTCTCTTGGAGCTTTCTCAGTTATTGACGATAGCATTGTTATTAAGGAAAGTTTCGAAACAGTCTTATTACAATATAAATATCTGCAGGATAACGGACTTTCTAATGAATTTATCATTGAAAGCAAAATGATGAAAATGCCTGAACCCGATGCTCTTGAAGCTTTTGTAAAATTTATCGGAAATTCAATTTTAGTTGGACATCATATCAATTTCGATATTGAAATGCTGAATGCTGCCCTAGAACGCTTGAATTGTGGCCGATTAAAAAATGAAGCCTTAGATGTCGATGTGATGTATAGAAAATTGACTGATATAAACGACAAACAGTTTTCGCTTGACGATTTATGCGAAATTTATAAAATTCCAAAAAGTGATCGCAATTCTTCTTCTGAAGATGCATACCGAATTGGTCTTTTATTCTTAAAACTAAAATCTAGATTGGGAATTAAATAAAGTAAAAAACAATCAATTTTTGAAATATCAAATTCCAATCAATTATATAAAAAATGCCTCTTTATTCGAGAGGCATTTTTTTTATATTTTAAATTAAGCAATTCTTTCTTTCATAATTTGTTCTACAACTTCTGGATTTAATAAAGTTGAAGTATCTCCAAAATTAGAAAAATCTCCTTCGGCGATTTTACGCAAAATTCTACGCATAATTTTTCCAGAACGTGTTTTTGGCAAACCAGAAACAAATTGGATTTTATCTAATTTAGCGATAGGTCCAATGTGATCTGCAATATATTGGTTGATCTCTTTAGAAAGGTTTTCTTTATTTCTAACTTCTCCTGTTTCTTTCAAGATTACATAACCGTACAAAGCATTTCCTTTAATATCGTGTGGAAATCCAACAATAGCAGATTCTGCAACAGCTGGGTGCTCGTTGATCGCATCTTCAATTGGCGCAGTTCCTAAATTATGACCAGAAACAATTACTACATCATCTACTCTACCCGTGATTCTGTAGTATCCAACTTCGTCTCTCAAAGCGCCGTCTCCTGTAAAATATTTTCCAGGGAAAGCAGAGAAATATGTTTCTTTATAACGATCGTGATCTCCCCAAATAGTTCTAGCAATTCCTGGCCATGGGAATTTAATACATAAACTTCCAACTACTTGATTTCCTTCAATTTCATTACGTTTTTCATCCATTAAAACAGGCTGAATTCCAGGTAATGGCAATGTTGCATAAGTTGGTTTTGTTGGTGTAACAAAAGCAATTGGCGAAAGCATGATTCCTCCAGTTTCTGTCTGCCACCAAGTATCTACAACCGGACATCTCTTATCTCCTACGTGGTCATTAAACCAGTGCCAAGCCTCTTCGTTAATTGGCTCTCCAACAGATCCAATAACTTTAAGAGATTTTAGAGGATATTTTTGAATATAATCTAAACTTTCTTTTGCCAATGAACGGATTGCAGTTGGCGCAGTATAGAATTGTGTAATTTTATGTTTTTCGATAATATCCCAAAAACGGCTAAAATCTGGATAAGAAGGAACTCCTTCAAAAATTACTGTTGTCGCACCATTCAACAATGGTCCGTATAATATATAAGAGTGACCTGTAATCCATCCTATATCTGCTGTACACCAGAAAATATCATTGTCTTCGTAATTGAAAACATTTTTGAAAGTATAAGCAGTATAAACCATATAACCAGCAGTAGTATGAACCATACCTTTTGGTTTTCCTGTTGATCCTGAAGTATATAAAATAAATAACGGATCTTCAGCGTCCATAATTTCGGCAACACTATTGTCTAGAGCTGCGTCTAATAATGGCTGCAACCAAACATCACGGCCATCTTTCATTTTCACATCAGTATTAGTTCTTTTAGATACTAAAACTTTTGTGACAGAAGGACAAGTTTCTAGAGCTTCATCAACAATTCCTTTTAAGTCAATTGTTTTGTTTCCTCTATAGCCTCCGTCTGATGTAATTACCATTTTACACTCACAATCGTTTATTCTCGCAGAAACTGCAGAAGCAGAAAATCCAGCGAAAACAACAGAGTGAATAGCTCCAATTCTAGCACAAGCCAAAACAGAAACAGCCAATTCTGGAATCATTGGCAAATAAATACAAACTCTGTCTCCTTTACGAACACCCTGCTCGCGAAGAACGTTTGCCATTTTTGAAACTCTTTCGTATAATTCATTATACGTTATATGTAAAGCTTCTTCAGAAGGGTCGTTCGGTTCAAAAATAATTGCCGTCTTCTCTCCTCTTTTGCTTAAATGTCTATCAATACAGTTTTTGGTAATGTTAACTTTAGCATCTGTAAACCATTTTACTTCTGCTTCAGCCATATTAAAATCAACAACTTTTTCCCATTGCTGGTACCATGTAAAATTCTCCTCAGCTATTTTTCCCCAAAATTTTCTTGGCTCTCTTATTGACTTATTGTAATGTTTAAAGTATTGTTCTAAATTTTCAATTTTGTAATAGCTCATCGTTTGTTGAATTTTTTTATAAATGTATTAAATCTGAACGTATTCGTGAAATAATTTAATTCATAAATTTTATTAAAAAAAAACATTTCTTTAATAAAATATGATAATTGTCTGAAATTATTTTAAAACTTTATTTTTTATTATCACTTAAGGCAAAAAAGGCATAATAAATAGATATTATGCCTTTTTAATTTAACAAATTTCAATAACAATTAATTTTTGCAAACCGCACTGCGAGACTTTTCTCTATTTTGAAAATAGCAGCATCATTATTAATTAAAACAGAAATTTCAACAAGTATATTTTATAAATATACCCCATTATTAGGGATCCGCTTCACTTAACTCTCACTGAAGTTAAGTGAATGCAATATGCATCTATATCTTTTATCTTAATAAGTGCTTACTAATTCAAAATATTACAAATCATTGATACAGTGCAAATCCCGCAAAATCGAATTCTGCGGGAATTCCCAATTTTTTAATTATCCAATTTTTTTCATTGCTGTCATAGATTCTCTCAACCAAGCACCTACTTCTTCAATAGGGTGTTGACGAATTTCTTTGTTTACAGCGATAAGTACTGCATTATCAACTCCGTTTGAAGTTGAAAATGGTTTACCAATAATATTAGTTTCTACTTTTTTCATGAATTCAGTCAATAATGGCTTACATGCATGATCAAACAAGTAACATCCGTACTCAGCAGTATCAGAAATTACACGGTTCATTTCGAATAATTTCTTTCTTGCAATTGTGTTTGCAATTAATGGCAATTCGTGTAATGACTCATAATAAGCAGATTCTTCGATAATTCCAGCTTCAGTCATTGTTTCGAAAGCTAATTCAACACCAGCTTTTACCATTGCAATCATTAATACTCCATTATCAAAATATTCTTGCTCAGAGATTGGAGCTTCTTGCGGAGCTGTTTTTTCGAAGTTAGTTTCTCCTGTTGCAGCTCTCCATTTTAATAAATTCACATCATCATTAGCCCAGTCAGCCATCATAGTTCTTGAGAATTCTCCAGAAATAATATCGTCTTGGTGTTTTTGGAATAACGGACGCATGATATCTTTCAATTCTTCAGCCAATTCGTAAGCTTCAATTTTTGAAGGATTATTTAAACGATCCATCATATTTGTAATACCACCGTGTTTTAAAGCCTCAGTGATAGTTTCCCATCCGTATTGGATTAATTTAGAAGCATATGCAGCATCAATTCCTTTTTCAACCATTTTGTCGAAACATAAAATAGATCCTGTTTGCAATAAACCACAAAGAATAGTTTGCTCACCCATTAAATCTGATTTCACTTCAGCTACAAAAGATGATCTTAAAACTCCTGCTCTGTGTCCTCCAGTTGCTACAGCGTAAGCTTTTGCTTGGTCTAAACCAAATCCGTTCGGATCATTTTCTGGGTGAACTGCGATAAGAGTTGGAACTCCAAATCCTCTTTTATACTCTTCACGTACCTCAGAACCTGGACATTTAGGAGCACACATAATTACAGTGATGTCTTTACGAATCTGCATTCCTTCTTCTACAATGTTGAATCCGTGAGAATAAGCTAAAGTAGAACCTTGTTTCATTAATGGCATAATGGCAGTTACCACAGCAGTGTGCTGCTTGTCTGGTGTAAGGTTACAAACTAAATCTGCAGTTGGAATCAATTCTTCATAAGTTCCTACCGTGAAACCATTTTCAGTTGCATTTTTATAAGAAGCTCTTTTTTCTGCAATTGCATCTGCACGCAATGCATAAGAAATGTCTAAACCAGAATCTCTCATGTTTAAACCTTGATTCAAACCTTGTGCTCCACAACCAACAATTACAACTTTTTTTCCAGCCAATGCTGCAATTCCGTCTGCAAATTCAGATTGCTCCATAAATTCGCAAACTCCTAATTGTTCTAATTGTAATCTAAGTGGTAATGTATTGAAATAATTTGCCATTTTTGTTTTAATATTTAATGAAATGAAATTTAATATTGATTATATATAACTAAGATTTATTATTTAAAGGTTTCTAATAATGCAGAAATCTCCATTTTTTGTTTAGAAACTGATATTCTTCCCGAACGCACAAACTGCATAATTCCGTATGGTTTGAACTTTTGGTATAATTCCTCAATTTCAGAACGTCTTCCTGATTTTGAAATCACAAAGAAATCACGAGAAACAGTCACGATTGTAGACTGGCTTTCTTTGATGATATTCTGAATTTGCTTCTCGTCAAACAACAAACTTGATGCGATTTTAAACAAAGCATTTTCTAAGAAAATTGTTTCTTCATCTGTATGATAAAATGCTTTTATAACTTCAATTTGTTTTTCAATTTGCCCAACAATATTCTGAACCCATTTTTCTGTAGTATTTACTACGATGATAAATCTTGAAACATTCTCTATTTCTGATTCTGAAACATTTAGACTTAATATATTAATGTGACGCTTTAAGAATATTCCAGATATTCTATTTAACAAACCCACGTTATTTTCTGAGTATACCGATATGGTAAATGTTTTATCTTCCATGTTGTTTTTTTAGTTTTATTTGTTTCAGGTTTCCAGTTTCATGTTCTCAGCAGAACTTGAAACTTGGAACTTGAAACATGAAACCTTTTCTTAACTTAATCTAATTTCTGACACACAAGCTCCTGTTGGAATCATTGGGAAAACGTTGTTTTCTTTTTCAACTACAACTTCTAAGAAATAAGAATCTTTTGAAGCTAGCATTTCAGCGACCGCTGCATCTAGATCTTCGCGCTGTGTCACTTTTTTAGATTTGATATGATACCCTTCGGCAATTGCAATGAAATTTGGATTAATCATTTTTGTTGAAGCATACCTATTATCAAAGAATAATTCTTGCCATTGGCGAACCATTCCTAAGAATTCATTATTTAAAATAACAATCTTCACTGGAACTTGAGTTTGGAAAATGGTTCCAAGTTCTTGAATTGTCATTTGGAAGCCTCCATCACCAATAATCGCTACTACTTCGCGCTCTGGTTTTCCCATTTTTGCTCCAATTGCAGCAGGCAATGCGAATCCCATAGTTCCTAATCCGCCAGAAGTAATGTTACTTTTAGTCGAATTGAATTTAGCATAACGGCAAGCAAACATCTGGTGCTGTCCAACATCTGAAACAATAATGGCATCCCCTTTTGAGTGTTTGTTGATCATTTCGATAGTTTCTCCCATCGAAATCCCTTTACCATTTGTTGGATTTAATTCTTCATTTATAACTGAATCATACTCAATTTTACTCAATTCTTTGAATTCATTGTGCCATAAATCATGAGATTTTGCATCAAGAAGCGGTAATAAAGCAGCTAACGATTCTTTTACATCTCCTAAAACAGCAATTTCTGTTTTCACATTTTTATCAACCTCTGCAGGGTCAATTTCGAAATGAATTACTTTTGCCTGTTTCGCATAAGTGCTTAATTTACCTGTAACACGATCATCAAAACGCATTCCGAAAGCAATTAAAACATCACATTCGTTAGTTAGTAAATTGGGCGCATAATTTCCGTGCATCCCAAGCATTCCAACGTTTAGAGGATGATCTGTAGGTAAAGCTGATAATCCTAAAATAGTCCAAGCTGCTGGAATTCCAGCTTTCTCAATTACTGCTTTAAACTCAGCTTCTGCTTGGCCAAGAATAACTCCTTGTCCAAAAACAATAAAAGGTTTTTTTGCACTATTGATTAGAGCTGCAGCTTCGGCAACTTTATCTAAATTTAATTTTGGAACAGGAACATAACTTCTAATTCCTGTGCATTTTTCATAACTAAATTCAAACTCATCAAACTGAGCATTTTTAGTAATATCTACCAATACAGGTCCTGGACGACCAGAACGAGCAATGTAAAATGCTTTTGCAATAATTTCAGGAATTTGAGAAGCTTCCGTTACCTGAAAGTTCCATTTTGTTACCGGAGTCGAAATTCCGATAATGTCTGTTTCCTGAAATGCATCAGATCCTAATAAATGTCTTCCAACCTGCCCTGTAATACAAACCAATGGAGTTGAGTCGATTTGAGCATCTGCGATACCAGTTACTAAATTTGTAGCTCCTGGTCCAGAAGTAGCGATTGCCACCCCTACTTTTCCTGTAGCTCTTGCATAACCTTGAGCTGCGTGTGTTGCACCTTGTTCGTGACGTACTAAAACATGGTGTAATTGATCTTGAAATTTATATAATTCGTCGTAAACTGGCATTATAGCTCCACCTGGATAACCATAAATTAAATCTACTCCTTCTGCTAATAAACATCTTATAACGGCTTCTGCCCCTGATATTTTCATAGTATATCTTTTTTTCAAAAATCAATATCAAAGTTCAATTTCAAAATTTAGTGGTAATCTTTGATTTCTATTTCCACCCGAATTTGACATTGTCATTGCTATTGTAATTGATATTTTTATTTTTATAATTAATTATCGGTAACACATCCTGTTGATGCACTCGAAACCGATCTAGCGTATTTAAGTAAAACCCCTCTGTCAACTTTTAAAGCCGGCTGAACCCATGCCGCTTTTCTTGCTGCAAATTCTTCGTCAGATATCTTCAAGTCGATTGTATTTTTCACAGCGTCGATCGCGATTAAATCTCCATCTTTTACTAGTGCAATACCTCCACCGTCATATGCTTCTGGTGTAACGTGACCTACCACGAAACCGTGCGAACCGCCCGAGAATCTACCGTCTGTGATTAGTGCACAACTGCTTCCTAATCCAGCACCGATAATGGCAGATGTAGGCTTCAGCATTTCAGGCATTCCCGGACCACCTTTTGGCCCACAACCCCTGATGACGACTACATTACCTGGTTTAATTTTTCCGGCTTGAAGACCTGGAATTACTTCAAATTCACCTTCAAATACAACAGCTGGTCCTTCGAAATACTCCCCTTCTTTTCCGCTGATTTTTGCCACAGCACCTTCAGAAGCAAGATTTCCGTATAATACTTGAATATTTCCTGTTGGTTTTAACGCTTTTTGAATTTCATGAATAACTTCTTGTCCGTCTTGTAAATCTGGAGTTGAAGCTAAGTTTTCTGCAACTGTTTTTCCTGTTACGGTTAAACAGTCTCCGTGAATAAGTCCAACTTTCAGCAAGTATTTCATAACTGAAGGAATACCTCCAACTTCATGAATATCTTCCATCATATACTTACCACTTGGCTTCATGTCTGCCAATACTGGTGTTCTATCGTTAATAGCCTGAAAATCGTCTAATGTGATAGTAACTCCAACTGAATGAGCCATTGCAATTAAGTGCATAACAGCATTTGTAGAACCACCTAAAACAGCTACGATTGTAATAGCATTTTCGAATGCTTTACGAGTCATAATGTCTCTTGGCTTGATATCTTTTTCTAATAATATTTTGATTGCTTTCCCAGCTTCTAAACATTCGTCTCTTTTTTCTTGACTCAAAGCAGGGTTAGAAGAACTGTAAGGCAAGCTCATTCCTAATGCTTCAATTGCAGAAGACATTGTGTTTGCAGTATACATACCGCCACAGGCACCAGCTCCTGGGCAAGCATTCTGAATAACACCTTTAAAATCTTCTGGAGTGATTTCACCTTTTACTTTTTTACCTAAAGCTTCAAAAGCAGAAACGATATTAAGAGATTCTCCTTTCCATTTTCCAGAGTGAATAGAACCACCGTAAATCATCATCGATGGACGATTTAATCTTCCCATTGCAATTAATGCACCTGGCATATTTTTATCACAACCAGGAATTGCAATAATACTATCATACCATTGCGCTCCGGCAACAGTTTCGATAGAATCTGCAATTACATCTCTAGAAACCAATGAGTAACGCATTCCTTCAGTTCCGTTAGAAATACCGTCACTGACGCCAATGGTATTAAAAATAAGTCCGACAAGATCTGCATCCCAAACACCTTTTTTAACATCTTTTGCTAAATCATTAAGGTGCATGTTGCAAGTGTTACCATCGTAACCCATGCTCACAATACCAACTTGTGCTTTCTTTAAATCTTCTTCAGTTAAACCAATTCCGTACAACATCGCTTGCGCCGCAGGCTGTGTTTGATCTTGTGTGATGGTCTTGCTGTACTTATTTAATTCCATTATTGCTTTTTATTTATTTTAAAATTTTATTCAAAAAAAAAACCTTCCAGTATTTGGAAGGTTTGTAATATAGTTTTTCAATTATATTTATAACATTCCCGATGCAGATGTGTGAATCACATTGACAACAACGACAGAAGTAATAATAATTGAGATTTGCATCATTTATTTTTTTAGTGTCACAAAAGTAAGCAAACTTCTGGAAGTAAAAAAATAAAATCTCAACATTTCAAAGACTTCTTGTTATTATCTTCACGTTTTAACAAAAAACATTAAACAATTGTAGATTGTCCAATACTTACATTGTCATTATTAAAATACAGCAAATCGTCTTTGCTGAAAATAAAATTAGAAACGAACTCTCCTACTTCGTTTGTTCCAAATTTTGAATCTGGTTTCAAATCAACTGTAACCACTTTGTATTCAATCGCTTTCTCTACCGCTTTGTAGATTACATGAGCTTCTTTAGTTAATCCAAAATGTTCTAACAAAAGCGCTGCTGCTAAAATCGAAGCAATCGGATTGGCAATATTTTTTCCTTTTGCCTGCGGATATGATCCGTGAATCGGCTCAAACAAAGCATTTTTTTCGCCTAGAGATACTGAAGGCAACAAACCAATTGAACCTGTAATTACACTGGCTTCATCAGACAAAATATCTCCAAACAAATTCTCAGTCAAAATCACATCAAACTGTTTCGGATTTAAAATCAGCTGCATTGCTGCATTATCCACAAACAAGAAATCAAGCTTAACATCTGGATAATTTTCGCTCACTTTCTGAACTACTTTTCTCCACAATCTTGAAGTCTCCAGAACATTAGCCTTATCTACCATTGTTAGCTTTTTGCGTCGTTTTTGTGCCGATTTAAAAGCTAAATGAGCAATTCTAGTAATTTCTTCTTCTGAATATTCACATAAATCCGAAGCATGTGTCCCTTCTTCATTTAGTGTTTTTGTACCAAAATAAGCACCACCTGTTAATTCTCTAAAAATGGTAAAATCAGCTCCTTCAATAATTTCTCTCTTTAAAGGAGAAGCTTCAATTAAGGCTTTATAAGGTTTTATAGGACGAATATTAGCAAACAATCCTAATTCTTTTCGCAGTTTTAATAATCCTTGCTCAGGACGAACCTTTGCATTTGGGTTATTATCGTATTTTGGATCTCCAATAGCACCAAGCAAAACTGCATCTGTATTTAAACAAAGATTCAGAGTTTGTTCCGGTAAAGGAGTTCCTGTTTTATCGATAGCAACCGCTCCCATCAGCGCTTCCTCAAAAACAAATTCATGATTATACACTTCGCCAATGGCGTACAAAGCTTTCTTAGCCTGTAATATTACTTCAGGTCCAATTCCATCTCCTGGTAAAACTGCAATTTTTAAATTCATAATCTCTCGCTATTTATGTCTTTAAATCCTTATTGTTCCTTAAATTCTTATTTTGAAATATTAGCTTCTAATTAATTCTCCTTCTATTTTAGAAGCTTCAATAATCTGGTGAATATCTGCATCTACAACTTCTTTTTTAATATCAGCGAATTTCAAAAACTCGATGTAAACGATATCTAATTGAGTTTTTGTCAATTCGTAACCTACTTTCTTAGCACGGTAAGCCAACGCAGCTCTTCCGCTTCTTGCTGTTAAAATGATTGAAGACTCATTCACACCCACATCAAGCGGATCCATGATTTCGTAAGTCGCTCTATTTTTGATTACTCCGTCTTGGTGAATTCCAGAACTATGCGCAAAAGCATTTGCTCCTACAATCGCTTTATTTGGCTGTACAATCATTCCCATACTTTCAGAAACTAAACGACTCATTTCGTTCAATTCTCTTGTATTGATGTTTGTATCTAAATTTAAGTAAGGATGTTGTTTGAAAATCATTACCACTTCTTCAAGTGCAGTGTTTCCAGCTCTCTCACCAATACCATTAATAGTACATTCTATTTGTCTTGCTCCATTTATAGCTCCTGCAATTGAGTTTGCAGTTGCCATTCCTAAATCATTATGACAGTGACATGAAAGGATTACGTTTTCGATTCCTTTTACGTTCTCTTTTAAGTATTTAATTTTTGCTCCGTATTCTTCTGGAAGACAGTATCCAGTAGTGTCAGGAATATTCAATACAGTTGCTCCAGATTTGATAACTTCTTCACAAACTTTTGCTAAGAACGCATTATCAGTTCTTCCTGCATCTTCAGCGTAGAATTCAACATCTTCTACATATGATTTTGCATGTGCTACTGCGAATTTTGCTCTTGCAATAATATCTTCAGGCGTAGTTTGTAATTTGTGGAGTATGTGAGATTCTGAGGTTCCGATTCCAGTATGGATTCTAGGTTTCTTAGCGTGCTTTAAGGCAGCTGCAGCAACATCAATGTCGTTTTTTACGGCTCTTGTTAGTCCGCAGACGGTTGCATTTTCTACAATTTTACAAATCTCAGAGACCGATAAAAAATCGCCTGGACTTGACACAGGAAAGCCTGCTTCGATAATGTCAACTCCCATTTTGTCAAGTCGTTCTGCGATAACTAATTTTTGCTTAGTATCTAACTTACATCCTGGAACTTGTTCACCATCTCGCAAAGTGGTGTCAAAAATTTGAACTTTCTCTCTATTCATATTCATTAATTTAATGTAATTTCACATCTTGATAACAAATATATATTGTACTATTACAGTATGAAATTCATTTTAATGAAATTATACTGTTCATAAAACGTTTTATCTTACATCAACTAACTTATAATCAATAAGTTATATTATTATTTTTTACAATGGCTAACCATCAAAAAGATTTCTTATTTGTTCTAATCAAATCACTTTCGAAATCAGAAAAAAGGCAGTTTAAAATTTTTGCAAGCCGATTAGAAACGAGTTCAAACACAAAATTTATCGAATTATTCAATATTTTAGATAAATCTGAAGTTTATGATGAAAAACTCATTCTTAAAAGTGGTATTATCCAAAAAGTACAGTTATCTAATTTAAAATCATACTTATATAAGCAGATTCTAGTAAGTATAAGATTAAATATCCCTAGCCAGAACATTCGCTATCAGCTTCGAGAGCAAATGGATTTTGCTGTTATTCTATATAATAAAGGATTGTACAAGCAGAGCTTAAAAATTCTAGACAAGACAAAACAGCAGGCTTTAGAAAATGATGAAAAATATATGGCTTATGAAATTGTTGAATTCGAAAAACTAATCGAATCGCAATATATTACACGAAGTATTCAAGGACGCGCTGACGAATTGGTTGTTCAGGCCAAAGAATTAAACTACCGCAATACGATTTCAAGCAAATTGTCCAATTTATCGCTTCAGCTGTACGGAATCATGCTAAAAACGGGGTACGTAAAAAGTGACGAAGAGTATAAATATATAGACGACTATTTTAACAGACATATTGCAAAACTAGACGAAAGCAAGTTTGGTTTCCGCGAAAAATACTGGTTTTATAATGCCAATCTTTGGCGAAGCTTTCTGGTGCAAGATTTCTTGGCGAGTTATAAATTTGCCTATAAATGGGTTCAGCTTTTTTATGATAATCCAAATATGATTTATCTGAATCCGGTATTTTTCCTAAAAGGAAACCACTATTTTCTGGAATCGCTTTATATGCTGAAATATACATCGAATTTCAAGAGATATTTAAATCTTTTAGAAGAAACCATTGCAGACCCTAAGTTTCCTTCAAATGATAATCTTGCATCATTGTCTTTCTTATATGTATACAACAATAAATTAAACCTGCATATTTTAGAAGGCACATTCGCGGAAAGCGAATACTTGATTCCTGAGATTTTAAATAAACTGAAAGTACACAGCGAGCATCTTGATGAGCATCACGAAATGTTGTTTTTCTATAAAATTGCTTCTATTTATTTTGGTAACGAAAAATACAATGAATGTATTAATTACTTAGATAAGATCATCAACAACAAAAACTTGACCATGCGTGAAGATTTAATGTGCTTTGCAAGACTATTGTCTCTGATTGCGCATTATGAACTTGGAAAAGATTATTACTTGGAAAATCATTTAAAAAGCACCTATAAGTTCTTATTGAAAATGAACGATTTGCATGAAGTTCAAAAAGAAATTATCAAGTTTTTAAGAAACCTAAACAACTTCTACCCTGCTGACATCAAAAAGGAGTTCAAAAAAATGCATGCTCGTTTCGTAGAACTTGAAAAGAATACCTACGAAAAAAGAGCCTTCTTATATCTTGATATTATTTCTTGGCTAGAAAGCAAAATAGAAAACAGAAAAATTGCTGATATTATAAAGGAGAAAGCGAAATTGAATAATCGTTAAGATTTAAATTCCAATTTATCCCAAAACTTCGGAACCAAATTTCAATAAAAAAGCCTTGAAATTCAAGGCTTTTTGTCATTTCGACGAAGGGGAAATCTTCACAAGTAGCTCCGTAACGAAAGTCCAATCTTTGTGGAATTTCTTGCGAAGATTTCTCCTTCGTCGAAATAACATACTAAACACTTTTAAAACCTTTCGGGTTTTATCAAAAAAAATCCCAAAATCCTTCAGATAGCTATCGGAATGGAATTTGGGATTTTATATTTTGAAATTTTAAAAAACTTTATTCTACAATATTAGAAGTCGTTACATAGAAATCTTTATCTACTTCTAGTTTTCTATCTTCGTTTGTTGTTTTAACTGATTGCCATTCTGTTGTTGGTTTTAGCCAAGTTTCAACACCATTTAATTTTACTCTTACTGGCATATCAAATTTAGAAACACAGTTTGTCCAGTGGTAGCCAAAAGTTCCGTTTTTAAACATATATTCAAATACTGGAATCTGAGTTGTAGTTAAATATTGCGCAAAAACTCTGTTGAAGTTAATTCCAGATTGCTCATTAATATAATCCTGAATCTGTTTTCCAGTAACCGTTTGGTGATAGAAAGTCTTATTCATACCTCTCAAAATCGATTTCCATTTTGCATCATCATTGATAACTTGACGAATCATGTGCAGCATTGAAGCTCCTTTTGGATACATATCGCCAGAACCTTCATTATTTACATCATAATGTCCGATAATTGGAATATCATTTTGAATATTTTTTCTACATCCAATTACATATTCAGCTCCAGCCTCTTTTCCGTAATAATATTCAACAAATAAACTTTCCGAATAATTTGTAAAACTCTCATGAACCCACATATCAGCGATATCTTTATAGGTAATATTGTTGGCATACCATTCGTGTCCCGATTCGTGAATGATGATAAAATCAAATTTTAATCCCCAGCCAGTTCCGCTCAAATCACGTCCTAAATAACCATTTTTATATTGATTTCCGTATGTCACAGAACTTTGGTGCTCCATTCCTAAATACGGAACTTCAACCAATTTATAGCTGTCTTCGTAGAACGGATAAGGACCAAACCAGCTTTCAAAAGCTTTCAGCATTTTTGGAGCATCTTTAAACTGCTCTTTTGCTAAAGCTAGATTATCTCTTAAAACATAATAATTACAATCTAAATTTCCTTTTTCGCCTTTAAAAACCTCAGAAAAATTAACGTAATCACCAATATTAATGTTTACGCCGTAATTATTAATAGGATTTGCAACATACCAATTGAAAGTTTTGGTTCCATCTTTTTCTTTTTTAACGCTTTGTAATCTTCCGTTAGAAACCTCTGTTAAATCTCCTGGAACATTTACGCTGATTAGCATATTCTCCACTTCATCATACATGTGATCTTTGCATGGCCACCAAACGCTCGCGCCTAAACCTTGACAAGACGTAGCAATAAAATCTTTTCCGTTTTTATCTTTTTTCCAAGAGAAACCGCCATCCCAAGGAGCTCTAACAGCTTCTTTTGGTTTTCCTTCAAAGAAAACTACGATTTCTTTTACTGCACCAACTTTTTGTTTTTCTATTAAAGTAATAAAGAAAGCGTTTCCATTTCTTTCAAATTTTAAATCTTTACCATTCTGAGTCACTTTCGTAATATTCATTGGTTCCTGCAAATCAATCTGCATACGATTGTTCTCTGTTAAAACAGTATAACGAACAGTATTTGAACCTGAAATAAATTTTTCTGAAGGCTTAACCTTTACATCAAGGTGATAATATTTTAAATCCCACCAGGCTCTCTCTTTTGTGATGCTTCCGCGTAAAGTATCCTGATGTGTAAAAACGGTTTCCGACTTATTCAAAAGTCCCTGAGCATTGGCAGTAAAACCAATTAGAAAAGCAGTTAAAATGCTTCCAAAGTAATTTTTCATTGGTTAGAATTATAATATAAATAAAGTATTCGAACTTAATCTGTCACAAATGTAAACATTAGGATTAAGAATTCTAAAATTTTATGATTTCTTCATAAAAAACACCCCAAATAAATAAGAAATTTATGGGGTTTCATTTAAAATAGCTGCAAAGATTAATTTGTAATTTTAGATTCAATAACATAAAAGCTTTTATCTACAGTTAAAGTTGTTTTTTTTTACTGTTTAAATCTTTGTCTTACTCCCCATCAAAAGAATTAACCGAGATATTCATTTATTCTTCGTTATTTTAGTCTTTTAAAACAGAAAAAATGAAATTTCAACTATACGCCGCCTTTTTTTGCCTTATTTGGATAAATTCAATTGATGCGCAAACCTTTCCAATTTATAAAACAAATAAAAAAATCAGTATTGACGGCGATTTATCAGAATGGAAAACACCTTTTCTCGGTCCGTTTGTAATTCATAATTCTGGAGACAAAGCTTTTCAAAATACTTTTGTTTCACTTTCGTGGAATGATGAAAACTTATACATCGCTTATAAATGCAATGATTCTCAAATTATCGGTTCTTTACAAAAGAAAGATTCGCAGATATTTAATACTGATGATTTGGTCGAAATCTTTCTTGATCCCGATGGAGACAGTCAACACTATATTGAAATTGGTGTAAACGCATTTTCTACAAACTACGACTTACTTTTAAAATGCATCTCAGAAGAATGTGGCGGATGGAATACAGCAATGGATTTTGATATTAAAGGCTTAGAAACTGTCAGTAAAATCAATAAAGACGGATACATTGTAGAAATAAAAATTCCTTTTTCCAGTCTTAAAAAAATTAAAAATGGCGGTTTTTCAAAACCTAAAGTCGGAACTAAATGGAACGGAAATGCTTTTAGAATTGATTATGGTAACACAACCGAATATCTTGCTTTACAGCCTTATAAGAGTTTAAAATTTGGTTTTCATCAGCCTCAAGAATTTGCAGTTTTTGAATTTGTGAGGTAATTATATAAGTGGCATAAATTGTACTTCTGTTGGCTTATAATACTCCGCATCATCAACTAAAAACTTAAAAGCCGTATTCGTTTTTGTCATTTTATAAACTTCAAAAATAGACTTATTGCGCACGAAATTTATATTTTGATAAAATCTATCATTAAAATTTCCATAAAATGCATAGGTTTCCAAAAACATAGAAATTCCTTTCTTTAAAACTGTTGGATTAAAAAAAGCTTTAGGCAAGAATATATTGAGAAAAGTATTATTGTCCACATACAATTCTCCAGTACTTTCATTAATTGGATAAAAATTTCCATAAGACGATCTTTCTAAAAATAAAATTAATCTTTGTCCTTCTTTTAACTCTTTATTTCTGGGATCACATAGCCATTCTTTCCAGATTGCTACCTTAATTTTTGAGCTTGATTTCCCTTTTATGAACTCACTTATCGTGAACTCATATTCATTTTTAGAAACTTTAGAAATAGTTCCATCAACAATCAAACTAGCCTTAGAAATAACCATCGAATATGGCATTACAGCTTTCTTAAACCCGTAATTAAACACAGAATAAAACAAAAACAGTAAACAAAAATTGAATCTCATAAAAGCTCTTATTAAAAACTAAAAATACTTTTTTTTAGATACCTGACATAAAAAAAAGTATTATGACACCATAATACTTTTTTTTTCATGAGAAAAAGCCAATAAACTATTTCTGGCGTCTTTTTAAAACTTCTACAACATCATTCAATTGATATCCTTTTGCTTGAAGGAGAATCAAATAATGAAACAATAAATCGGCGCTTTCGCTAAGGAACAAATCATCGTTATCATCTTTCGCCTCAATAACCACTTCTACAGCTTCTTCACCTACTTTTTGAGCAATCTTATTGATTCCTTTTTCAAATAGAGAAGCTACATAACTTTTCTCAGAATCAGCATTTTCTCTTCTGGTTTTGATTGTGTTTTCTAATTGAGAAATAAAACCGTAATTCGCGTCATTTGGTTCTTGCCAACAAGTATCCGCTCCTGTATGACAAGTTGGTCCGACAGGTTTTGCCTGAATTAAAAGCGTATCGCCATCACAGTCATTTTTAATACTTACCAAGTTCAAAAAGTTACCACTCTCCTCGCCTTTTGTCCAAAGTCTTTGTTTTGAACGGCTGAAAAAAGTTACTTTTTGAGTTTCTATTGTTTTTTGAAGCGATTCTTCGTTCATATAACCCAGCATCAAAACATTCTTTGTTTCTGAATCCTGAATGATTGCCGGAATTAATCCGTGTGCGCTTTTGATATCGATTTCCATAATTAATTTTAGATTTTTGATTTCAGATTTTAGATTTCTGATATCCTGTTATTTTAGATCAAACAAGGTCTTTCTTCTTGCTTCTTGTTTATATTAAAGCCTTACTTCAATACCATTATTTCTTAATTCTTCTTTCAAAGCTTTAATTTCGATTTCTTTAAAATGAAAAACACTTGCCGCTAAAGCCGCATCAGCTTTTCCTTCTTTAAACGAATCAACGAAATGTTGAATGTTTCCAGCTCCTCCAGAAGCAATAATCGGAATATTAACTAATTCGGAAAGTTTCGCCAAAGCCTCATTTGCAAACCCATTTTTAGTTCCGTCATTGTCCATTGAAGTAAATAAAATTTCTCCCGCACCACGTTCTGCAACTTCAACAGCCCAATCGAATAAATTCAATTCTGTTGGCACTTTTCCGCCAACTAAATGTACAATCCATTGTCCATCAATTTGTTTGGCATCGATTGCAACCACAACGCACTGACTTCCAAATTTCTGCGCCAAATCATTTATCAATTGCGGATTTTTGACCGCAGATGAATTGATAGAGACTTTATCTGCGCCATTATTCAGCAAAATATCAACATCCTCAACAGACGAAATTCCGCCGCCAACTGTAAACGGAATATTGATTTTCTCTGCAACACTTCGCACCATATTTACTAGTGTTTTGCGTCTTTCTTCTGTTGCCGAAATATCCAAGAAAACCAATTCATCTGCTCCTTCTCTTGAATAAATTTCAGCTAATTCCACAGGATCTCCAGCATCGCGCAAATCAACGAAATTAACGCCTTTTACCGTTCTTCCGTTTTTTATATCTAAGCAAGGTATTATTCTTTTTGCTAACATTTATCTAATGTGTTAATTAGAAAATTAGTCAATTAGATAATTATTTTCGTCACGCATAAATTATCTAATTATCCAATTTTCTCATTTTCTAATTATAAAGTCCTCTAACTGTTTTAAAGTGATTCTTCCTTCGTAAATCGCTTTTCCTATGATTGTTCCTTCGCAGCCTAATTCCGCTAATTTTGGCAATTCGTCGAAGGTTGAAATTCCGCCAGAAGCTATTAATTTTATTCCTTTTGCTTCTTCTAAAATTTTGCTATATAAATCAAAACTTGGACCTTGAAGCATTCCGTCTTTCGCAATATCGGTACAGATAACATACTGAATTCCTTTTGATTGATAATCCTGAATAAACGGCACTAAGTCTTCATTTGACTCCTCTAACCAACCAGAAACCGCGATTTTTTCATCTTTAGCATCAGCACCTAAAATAATTTTTTCTGAACCGTATTCTGAAATCCATTTTTCGAAAATCGCTCTGTTTTTTACGGCTATACTTCCTCCAGTTATCTGATTTGCACCGCTTTCAAAAGCAATTCTCAAATCGTCATCCGATTTTAATCCGCCTCCAAAATCAATTTTTAAGCTCGTTTGCGTTGCAATTTGTTCTAATATCTTGTAATTAACAATTTTACTCGATTTTGCACCGTCAAGATCCACTAAATGCAGATATTCAATTCCGTGTGCTTCAAATGATTTCGCTACTTCAAGCGGATTCTCATTGTAAATTATCTTGGTATCATAATCACCTTTGGACAAACGAACGCATTTTCCTTCAATGATATCTATGGCTGGTATTATTCTCATTTTTCTATTTTAGATTGTTGATTTTAGATTTTAGATTATTCAAAAAATAGTATTGAATTAGTAATTTCTAAAATTGATGTTTTGATTGAAACTGATTTTGATATTGGAATTTAGAATTTAATCTTTGGATTTTAGTTTCAAAAAGTTTCCAAGAATCTTCTCTCCCAAATCACCGCTTTTTTCTGGGTGGAATTGGGTTCCGTAAAAATTATCTTTTTGCAAAGCCGATGCATATTCAACCTCATAATTTGTTGTAGCAATGGATTCTGAACAATTTGGCGCATAAAAACTATGAACTAAATACATAAACTCATTTTCAGAAATTCCGCTGAACAAATCGGTTTTTAAATCATAAATCTGATTCCATCCCATTTGAGGCACTTTTACGTTGTTTGAAAATTTCACAACATCAACATCAAAAATTCCTAAACCTTCGGTGTTTCCTTCTTCAGTTTTATTGCACATTAACTGCATTCCGAGACAAATCCCCAAAACAGGTTGTTTTAATTCTGGAATTAAGCTGTCCAAACCACTTTCTCGAAGTTTTTTCATAGCCGAACTTGCTTCCCCCACGCCAGGAAAAATCACTTTATCAGCCGATTTAATTTCATCTGGATTATTGCTCAAAACGGCCTTAAATCCCAATCTTTCAATAGCAAACATAATGCTCTGAATATTTCCTGCTCCGTAATTTATAATTACTATTTTCATTAAAAAAGCTTTAAGCTTTAAGCCATAAGCAATAGGCCTAATGCCTACAGCCTATTGCTTATAGCGTTTTACAACATTCCTTTCGTCGAAGGCAAAATCATTTTTTCGGTATCTCTTTTTACGGCTACTTTTATTGCTTTCGCGAAAGCTTTAAAGATCGCTTCAATTTTATGATGTTCGTTGATTCCTTCTGCTTTGATATTTAAGTTTGCTTTTGCTCCATCTGTGAACGATTTAAAGAAATGATAAAACATTTCAGTTGGCATTTTACCTACCATTTCGCGTTTAAATTCGGTTTCCCAGATTAGCCAGTTTCTTCCTCCAAAATCAATTGCTGCCTGAGCTAAACAATCATCCATTGGAAGACAAAATCCGTAGCGCTCAATTCCTAATTTGTTTCCTAGCGCTTTCGCGAAAACTTCACCTAAAGCGATTGCAGTATCTTCGATCGTATGATGCTCATCAACCTCTAAATCACCTTTTACAAGGATTTCTAAGTCCATTTGACCGTGTCGTGAGATTTGATCTAACATGTGATCAAAAAAGGCAATTCCAGTATCAATTTTGCTTTTTCCTGTTCCGTCCAGATTTAAGTTGATGTAAATATCCGTTTCGTTTGTTTTACGCGTAATTGAAGCCGAACGTGCTTCTAATTTTAAAAACTCATAGATTTTCTTCCAATCCATAGTTTGCAAAACAATCGTTTCGTTCAATTCTTCACGTTTTGATGAAATTTCATTACTGCCTATTCCATCTGTATCATTCATAAAAATGGCTTTGGCACCAAGGTTTTTAGCTAATTCAACGTCGGTTAAACGATCTCCTAAAACAAAAGAATTCTCCAAATCATATTCTGGATTGTTCAAATATTTAGTCAACATTCCCGTTCTTGGTTTGCGTGTTGGTGCGTTCTCTTCTGGAAAAGTTCTGTCTACGAAGATTTCGTCAAAAACAACTCCTTCGTTTTCAAAGGCTTTTAAAATGAAATTTTGCGTCGGCCAAAAGGTATCTTCCGGAAAACTATCTGTTCCTAATCCGTCCTGATTGGTTACCATAGCCAGTTCATAATCTAATTCATTAGCAATTTTAGCCAAATATTGAAAAGCTTTTGGATAAAATTCCAATTTCTCTAAGCTATCTAATTGATAATTTTCAGGTTCTAAAACAATCGTTCCGTCACGATCGATAAAAAGTACTTTTTTCATGTTTTATTTTTTGAGAATAAAGAGTATAGAAAATAGAGTAAAGAGGATATACTTTTGATCCTACTTCTAAAGTTCTTACATTTTTCTCTTTCTTCTATATTCTTTTTATTCTATTTTTCTATTTCAACAACTTCAATTCTCTAATTACAACAGCATTTTCCTCTTTTGTCCCAATTGTAAAACGAAGACAATTTTCGCATAAAGGCTGTGTGGTTCGGTTTCTGATAACGATTCCCTTTTCAATTAATTGATTGTATCTTTTGTTAGCATCATCTACTTTTGCCAGAATAAAATTAGCTTCAGTTGGGTATACTTTTTCTACAAAACCTACTTCAAGTAAAACTTTAAGCAATTCTTCTCTTTGTTCAATAATTGAAGCTATTTCCTGTTTTATCTTTTCATAATCTTTTAAACGTTCTTTAGCTCTTTGCTGTGTTAATTCATTAACGTTATAAGGCGGTTTTATTTTATTTAAAATCAAAATTACAGCTTCAGAAGCATAACAGATTCCTAAACGAATTCCAGCCAAACCATACGCTTTTGAAAGTGTTTGTGTAATCACTAAATTTGGATATTCGTCAATTTCCGTCAGCCAGCTTTCTTTGTCTGAGAAGTCAATATATGCTTCATCAATTACCACTAAACCATTAAAATTTTGAAGTAGTTTAACCACACTTTCATCTGAAAAAGAATTTCCGGTTGGATTATTTGGCGAACATAAAAAGATAATTTTTGTGTTCTCGTCAACGGCTTCTAAGATCTTTTCAACTTGTGGCTGAAAATCTGTAGAAAGGAGAACTTCTCTGTTTTCAACAGCATTAATATTCGCTAAAACGCCATACATTCCGTATGTTGGAGGAAGCGAAATGATATTATCTTTATTGGGTTCACAGAAAGCTCTAAAAAGCAAGTCTAAAACTTCATCACTTCCATTCCCTAATAAAATCTGACTTTGCTTTACTAAATTATTCTTAGCCAAAATAGCTTTAACCGAGTTCTGTTGCGGATCTGGATAACGATTTACTCCATTTTGAAACGGATTTTCATTTGCATCCAGAAAAATCATTTCGGCCGTATCAAAATCTTCAAACTCGTCTCTAGCTGAAGAATATGGTTTTAATGATTTTACGTTTTCACGTGTTATTGTATTTATATCGAATTTCATTACCTTAATTTTTAGAATATAGAGAAAAGAATAAAGAAAATAGACTTTCCAAATTACCTATTATTTTCTATTCTATGTTCTTTCTTCTATTTTCTATATTCTGCGTTCTATTTTTTTTATTCTAAACTCTTCAATCTTAATGTTACAGCATTCTTATGCGCCTGTAATCCCTCAGCTTCAGCCATAGTTTCGATGGCGCTTCCTATATTCAGAATTCCTTCTTTAGTAATTTTCTGAAAAGTCATCGATTTCATAAAACTATCCAGATTTACACCGCTGTAATTCTTTGCATAACCATTTGTCGGCAAAGTATGATTGGTTCCTGAAGCGTAATCTCCGGCACTTTCAGGCGTATAATTTCCAATAAAAACAGAACCCGCATTTACGATTCCATTACAATAGAAATCATCATATTCTGAACAGATTATAAAGTGTTCTGGCCCATATTCATTGATTAAATCTAAAGCGATTTGATCGTTTTCCACATAAATCAATTTCGAGTTTTCAATCGCTTTTTCTGCAATCGCTTTTCTTGGAAGTACTTCTAACTGAGATTGTACTTCTTTCTCTACTTCTTCAATTAGTTTTTTTGAAGTCGAAACTAAAATCACTTGGCTATCTGTACCGTGTTCTGCTTGAGATAATAAATCTGAAGCCACAAATGCCGGAACCGCTGTATCATCAGCCACAATTAATAATTCTGATGGCCCTGCCGGCATGTCAATTGCAACTCCAAATTGCGTTGCCAATTGTTTTGCTACCGTTACAAACTGATTTCCTGGCCCGAAAATCTTGTATACTTTAGGGATTGACTGGGTTCCAAAAGTCATTCCCGCAATAGCCTGAATTCCTCCAACTTTTAGAATTTTCGTTACTCCGCATAAATTAGCAGCATATAAAATGGCTGGATTAATTTTTCCTTTTTTATCTGGCGGAGAACACAATACAATTTCTTTGCAACCAGCAATTTCAGCTGGAACCGCCAACATTAAAACAGTAGAAAACAAAGGCGCTGTTCCGCCAGGAATATACAAACCAATTTTTTGAATCGGTCTTTTCTCTTGCCAGCAATTTACTCCTTCAATTGTTTCAACTTCGACTCTTTCTGTTTTCTGAGCGTTGTGGAATTTATAAATATTTTCTTTTGCTAATTCAATAGCTTCTTTTAATTCACTCGGAATCAAACTAATCGCTTCTTTTATCTCTTCTTCCGAAACTTCATAATTGTCTTGTGAAATTCCATCAAAAATCGAAGTATATTTAGCTACAGCTTCATCTCCTTTTCTTTGCACTTCTTTGAAGATTTCTTTTACTGTAATCTCAATATCATCAACGGTTTTAGTTGGCCTTTTTAATATTTCAGACCAGATTTCTGGTTTTGGATTATCTATTTTATTCATTATTTTTTTGCTTTAAGCTTTAAGCTGTAGGCTATAAGCTAATTAACTTTGTGTTTTTTTTTTCTGGCTTTAAGCTGATTACCTAAAGCGGGCAAAGCCTTACAGAACCATTTTCTCAATTGGGCAAACTAGAATCCCTTCTGCTCCTACTTCTTTTAACTGGTCAATTACATCCCAAAAAGTATCTTTGTCAATTACAGAGTGAACACTGCTCCAACCTTCTTGAGCTAAAGGAAGAACCGTTAAACTTCTCAAAACTGGAAGGATTTTTCCAACTGCTTCGATTTTATCGTTTGGAACGTTCATTAGAATATATTTTGAATTTCTAGCTCTTAATACCGCCTGAATTCTAAATTTTAAAGTATCAATGTGCTTTTGAATTTCTGGAGAAACTTTAGGAGAAACCGCCAAAACAGCTTCGCTTTTTAAGATTACTTCAACTTCTTTAAGGTTGTTTTTGAATAAAGTGCTTCCGCTTGAAACAATATCTACAATTGCATCGGCAAGACCAATGTTTGGTGCGATTTCTACAGAACCAGAAATTTGATGAATATCGACAGTTAATCCAAATTTATTAAAATATTCGTTAACTGTATTTGGATAAGAAGTAGCAATACGCAATCCTGCTAAATCTTGTATTGAATTATATTCTAGAGTTTTAGGAACAGCTACAGAAACTTTACACTTTGAAAATCCTAATTTCTGAACTACTTCGATTCCTTTTCCTTTTTCTACCAAAAGATTATCACCAACAATGGCTAAATCTACTACTCCGTCTATTAAATATTGAGGGATATCTGAATTTCTAAGATACAAAACTTCAAGAGGAAAATTTGAAGCTTCAGCTTTTAACTGATCGATTCCGTTGTTGATTGAAATACCGCAGTCTTTTAAAATTTGGATGCTGTCTTCGTTTAAACGACCTGATTTTTGAATTGCAATTTTTAAAGTACTCATTATTTTAGTTGTTTGTTGGATTAATAGTTTGAGTACAAAGAGAGTTAGAATTAAAAAACCCGTTTGATGTACTCAAACGGGTTTTAAAATATGATGATTTACACACATACCATTAACACATCGCTTGAGAGCAATAATGTAAATGATGATGATGTAATTGAATTGAAATCATGATTGGTTTTGTTTTTTACTTCTTTGATTCGGTTGCAAATATACTAGATAAAATAATTAAAAAGCAATTTTTAATTTAACTTAACGATACTTTATTGTTAAAAATCGTTTTCAACTGCATTTTACGTGATGATTTTAAAATTACTTTAACGAATTATCATATTCTTCAAAAACCAATAATACCTTGGTTCCTTTGCCGATTTCACTTTCCATTTTAAATTTAATCTCGAGCAGATCTGTCATTCGCTTTACAATAAATAATCCAAGCCCTGTTCCTTTTATTTCGGAGTGATTTAAAGAATCTGATCTAAAAAACGGATTCAAAATAGATTCTAAATCTTTCTTCGCAATTCCAATTCCTTGATCTGAAATAGTGCACGAAATTTTATGATTTTCTCTTGACAATGAAATTCTAATTTCACTATTCGGTTTGGAATATTTTACAGCATTTGAAATAATATTTCGAAGAATAGTTACCACTAAATAATTATCAGAATAAATATAAAATTCTTCTTGAGCATCCAAAATCACATTTATCTTTCCAGATTTAATTTTCTCTGTATTTAATGTGAGTACATCTAAAATTACTGCATTCAAATAAACATTTTCTTTTAGAATGTTCTGTTTTTGATTCTCAAAACGAGCCATCATAAGCAACTGATCGACAAGAGAATTTAGATGGTCAACTTCATTAATACAATAATTAATCTTTTCTTCATATTCCTTGCTATCGCGAGGTTTACGGACAAGCACTTCAAGTGTTCCTTTAATTACGGTTAAAGGCGTTCTTAATTCATGTGAAGCATCAGATGTGAATTGTTTTTCACGTTCAATTGCATCTTCAATTCGATTCAATAAATTATTAATTGTTTTCGAAAGAGTAAACAATTCATCCCTTGTTTTTGGCAACGGAATTCTTGCTTTCAGATTGTCTTTAGTAATAATTTTCGAAGTTTGAATAATATTATTTATTGGTTTAATACTTCGACCCGCATAGAATCTAGCTAGAAAAAATAGAATAAAAAGGATGATTGGAAAAGTAATCAGTAAAGTATCCATTAGATTATCCAAAACTTTTGAAGAATCAGAAAGCGACATTGCAATAATCAAATAACCAACTTTTTTAGATTGTACTTGAAGCGGAACTTGTATCTGGCGAATTTTATTTCCTAATAATTTCGTGTCAAAAGGATGAAATTCCTCTTTCTTACTATGGAAAACGAGTTTTTCATTTTTTAAATTAGGCGATTTTTCGATAAGTCTCTTGTTCAAATCCAAAAACTGAACAAAAATAGGGTTTACATCGACTGAATTATGTTCTCTTTCCTCCCATTCTTCGGCATCCATAAAAATTACAGCGCCTTTTTCTATTCTTAGTTCTTTAAAATGATCCTGAACTTCTATATTTAAATTCTCGTCGATATGATTGTAAACAGTAAGTCTTACAATAAAATAAATAGCTGAAAAGACTGCAAGAACCAACAATCCTGTTCCTACAATATAATTTAATGCAATTCTATTTCTAAAGGATAATGAAGTCATTTTATTAATCATTGGCGATATATCCAATGCCTCGGATGGTTTTTATATAATCTTCTTCAATTTTAAGATTGAGTTTTTTTCGAATTGCATTCATAAAAACATCAATAACACCCGTGTCGTATTCAAAATTGATTTCCCAAACGTCTCTCAAAATCTGATTTCTTGTACAAACCTTTCCTTTATGCTGTATTAAATAGGCTAATAATTCAAACTCACGCTGGGTTAGCGAGATCTCTTCATCTCCTTTTAAAACGATATGTCTCGATAAATCCATCTTAATGTTTCCGAGTGTTAAGGTTTCAGTCTTCTTCTTACTTCTAAAGTGAACTTTAATTCTTTCTACCAATTCCTCAAAACTGAAAGGTTTTTTAATATAGTCGTTTGCTCCAGCTTTTAACCCTTGTATCGTTTCCTGAACAGTATCTTTTGCAGTCAAAAAAATGATTGGCGTTGTCTGATCTTTAACTCGAATGGCCTTGCAGAGGTCAAGACCGTTGATTTTCGGCAGCATCCAATCTAAAAGAATCAAATCAAATTTTTGTTCCTGAACCAATTCAAAGCCTTTAGAACCATCGGCTGCGGTTGTAATTTGATAACCTTCTTCCTGCAAACCTTGTTTTAGAAATTGAACAATTCCTACTTCGTCTTCAACTATTAAAATATGCATTTATAGTATCTTTTTAAAATTCGAATTTCATTTTTTGCTATTCAAAGATAGAAAATTTAACACTGAGAAATAATTGAATATCCCTATAAATAAAGAAAACCAGTATCTTAAGCAAACTTTAAGTTAACGTTAAGTATGGTAAAAGCGGAACTTAATCTGGCATTAATCAATCGAAAGTAATTTTGTAGAAAAATAAATCTGATGAATTTTTCTAAAAAACTTTCTCCTTTTTACAATCTTGGCTTGCTTTATTTTATTGTAAGTTTCATACTTAGAATAGTGTTGCTTTTTCATCCGATCACTCAAAGCTCATTTTCCTTTTCTGAGGGCTTAAAAATCTTCTCATTGGGCTTAGTATCAGACTTTTTTATTTTTTCTATAGCTCTGGCTTTCTTGTGGCTGTATCTTATTTTTATTTCAAATTCAAAATATAATAAACCGTACGGATATATTATACTAGCCACTTTTTTAGCACTTGTACTATATATCGCTTCTGGAAAAAGTATTTTTGATGAATATGGTGGCGCTTTGCCTAGAATCGTTTTGATTTTCGTTTCGATAAAAACACTTCTTTTTGCTCTTTTTCTTTTCTTACCAAAACACAGAGATAAGCTCAGATTTTGGCTTTTTGCTTTTGTAATTTTTCTTTACGTTTTACTGATTTTACAAAATGCAATTAGTGAATTTTTCTTCTGGAATGAGTTTGGTGTAAAATACAATTTCATCGCTGTCAATTATTTGATTTACACCAACGAAGTAATTGGAAATATTATGCAGTCTTATCCTGTAGTTCCTATTTTCTCTACATTATTTATTATCACTGGAATTATTACGTTTTTCATCATTAAAAAATCAAGAAACTATATTGACGAAATTCCGAGTTTGAATGAGAAATTAAAAATTACGGCTATTTATGCCGTTTTATTTGTTTTTTCTTTATTGGCGATTCCTAGTTTGGCCAAAACGGAAAACTCTAAAAATATATTCGTTAACGAATTGCAGTCGAATGGCATTTATAAGTTTTATTTGGCTTTTCAGAACAACAAATTAGATTATTTCAAATTCTACAAAACAATTCCAAACGAAAAAGCCTTTGCAATATTAAAGCAAGAAATCCCTACTATTTTAGGGAAAAACACTTTGCATGAAATAAAAGAAGATTCGCTCGAACAACGTAAAAATGTAGTGTTAATTACGATTGAAAGTTTAAGTGCTGATTTCATGAAAATGTACGGAAACGAACAAAACATTACACCATTTTTAGACAGTCTTGCACAAAAAAGCTTGCTCTTTACAAATGTATATGCGGCCGGAAACAGAACTGTACGCGGTCTAGAAGCCGTAACTCTATGCCTTCCTCCAACAGCTGGAGAAAGCGTTGTGAAAAGAGAGGATAACAAAAATAAATTTTCAACTGGATCTGTTTTTCTTCAAAAAGGTTACAATGTAAAATTCATGTACGGTGGAGATGCCTTTTTTGATAATATGCAGGATTTCTATACTGGAAATGGTTACCAAATTATTGATAAATCGAGCTTCTCAGAAAACGAAATCACTTTTTCTAATGTATGGGGAGTTTGTGATGAAGACATGTACAACAAAGCAATCAAAATCATGAATGCTGAAGCTAAGGAAAATAAACCTTTCTTTAATCATATTATGACCGTAAGCAATCACAGGCCTTTTACCTATCCTAATAATAAAATTGATATTCCTGGAAATATTAAATCACGAGATGGTGGTGTAAAATATACAGATTATGCTTTAAGTCAATTCTTTAAGCAAGCTCAAAACCAGCCATGGTTTAAAAATACGGTTTTTGTAATTGTAGCCGATCACTGTGCTTCAAGTGCAGGAAAAACAGAACTTCCGTTAGATAAATACAGAATTCCAGCTTTAATATACACCCCAGATATGAAGCCTGAAAAATGCACTAAATTAATGTCTCAAATAGATGTTATGCCAACATTATTTGGCCTTTTAAATTTTGATTATCAAAGCAAATTCTTTGGATGTGATGTTTTCAAACCAGATTATCAGCCAAGAGCTTTTATTGCTACCTATCAGGATTTAGGATTAATAAAAGATAATGTTTTGACTATTTTATCTCCAAAACAACAGATAAAACAGTTTCAATTAAAACTAAATCCGACGCCGAATGTTGCTCCTAAGTTTCAAATTCATTACGACGAAATACCATTGAAAACTGAAAACAAGAATCTCGTCAACGAAACTATTTCGTATTACCAATCAGCTTCTTATGTACTGAAAGAGAAAGAATATCAGTTTAAAGATTTGGCCATTAAGAATAAAAAATTATACGCAAAAGTTCGTTAACATAAGCAATTAAAAAAGCCTCAGATTCTTATAATCTGAGGCTTTTTTTAAGTTCTACATCAATATTAAACTAAAATCAAAAGTTTAGTCATTCTGATTTTTCATTCCAAATAGATCTCCTTTTTGGAACATTTTTAAATCATCCTGCAAAAATTGATAGTTTCTTTGAGTTACGGCTGGTGCATCTAAATCGCTCAAATCTGGTTTTCCAGCATTTATCCAAGCCGTATACCAAAAACTTGCAGTTGCTGCAATAGCTTTTTTCATTTGGCTTTCAACCATTCCGTTCAATTGTTCGTGCAGTTTTTTGGCATAGTCTTCAGAGAAAACAGCTGTATTGTATTTCGTTTTCAGCACATTTCCTTCAGCATCCATTTTAAACACTTTGTCTTGCGGAGTTGCCACTCTTAGTTTTTTATCGATATCCAATAAAGGCTGTGCTAAACTGTGAGTATCGTTTATCAAGTCCCAAATTGCTTTGTGAACATCTGGATAATATTGTGCCTCAGGAACGTTTAATTTGTAATTTTTAACAAATAACTCTGGCAATCTGCTTTCCCAAAGTGAATGAATTCCTTTTTGGTCTGTCAATTGTCCATCGTGATTTGCAGATGTATGCAATGGCATATGTGCATCACCAACGTAATGACCTAAATCTGCCGCTAGGAATAAGATTTCAGCTTTGTTTTTTTCTTTAAAAGCTTTCGTCAGTTTTGCCATCATTTCTTCCATATACCATGGCAAGATTCCGTTATCCGATAAGAATTTGGCATCGTATTTTTGTTTAGCTTCTTCTAATGTTTTTGGATAAGTGTCAGCAGGGCCAAAGTTTTCCATATCAAAATAGTGTCTTTGACCTTCTTCTTTATAATTTAAAGCATACTTACGGATATCTGGAACCGAAGCTTCTTGTGTGATAAAATCAATGTGATTGTAGAAAAATATCTGTAATTGTTTTGGTAAAGCCATTACAGCAGCTTTGTTAATACGCTCATGGCCTACATTTCCCCATGATAGAGTAATAAAGCCAATAATTAATGCCCCAAAAGCGATTAATTTTGGTCTCATTTGGATTTTTTTCATTTGTTTTTTTATTAGAGGGAGCAAATTTAGCTTTAATTAAAGAATACGCAAAATATACTATCAATAAGATTGTACAATTTTAATTTTTTGAGATTTTAAGCTGTAAAAACAGCATAAGCATATATTAACACTAATTTTCTTTATACATTTGCTTTACTAACCAAATTCAATTTTATGCGCCAGATTACGTTAAATTTATTTCTATTGCTTTCTGCTTTTTGTTTTGCACAAGAAACTGATTTACAGCTAAAAAATGTTAGCGACACCCTATTAAACCCAAAAAGAATCCTTAAAGTTTCCGATCCGCTAAACGGTGAGAAAACGATGCAAATGCTGTTTCCTGGCAACTTATATCATCTTTCTGATAAAAATACTTTTATAAGCTGGAAATGCAAATCGTGTAAACCTTCTCCTTTTCTTGATGTAAATGGCGTAGAGGGCGATCAAATGTTTCCTTACACAGAAGGCGTTGCCACAAGACTTATCGCTAATATTGATTATAGCGATTCAAAAGGAAATCAATTTAAAATTTTAGCTTTTAATCATTCTGTTCATGACGAAGATGGACTTCAAACAGGACGTTTTTCTGGAGGATTGTTGGGCATTGCTAAATTTGCAAAAAATGATAATGTTTGGGAAATGAGATCTTTTCAACCTGCAGTAGCTGCATTTGGGGCTTTCGCGCGATGTCCGACTCCTAAATTAGTTGAAATTGGAGAAGATCAATTTGCTTTTACTTTAATACATGCAAATGGCGGAGCTGGTGGCGCTTATGAAGGTTATTTATATCTCATAGCCGGTTTTGGAGGTCAGTACCAGCCAATTATGGAAGTCAATAATTATCAGTTGACCAATTCTTCCTTTATCTCTTGGTCCGGATCATATAAAATTGTAAATGATAATTCTAAGAAACATTTTAGAGATATTATTATTACCACAAAAGGAACTTACAATATAAAAGCAAGAACTGAAGATGATTTTGATGTTGAATTTCCTGAAGAAATTGCTCCAATGGCAAAAAACAAAAAATCGTTTAATTTTGAGATTGAAAGACGCTTCTCATTCAAAGGAAAATTTTACAAAATGATTGACAAGCCAATTGTAAAATTCTCCAATCTAAAATAGTGTTACCCTAAATAAAGTATTGATATTAAAGCTAAAACAGCGATAAAAATCCATAGAAACACACCTTGAAGCAATGGCTTTACCCCTACAGCTTTTAGCGTTGAAAAGTTTAAAGTCGCACCAATTAAGAACAAAGTAATAGTCAAACCTATTTTTGCAATACCAACAAGATGTGAGGTAAAAATGGTTGTTGCCGGAATGTAAGTATTGACCAACATAGCGATTACAAACAACCCAATGAAATAAGGAATCTTGATTTTCGAATTTTTATTCTTGAAGAAAAAAGCAGTCAAAATAGAAATTGGAATAATCCATAAAGCTCTGGCTAATTTAACTGTTGTAGCAACTTGAAGTGCTTCTGAGCCATATTTATTTGCCGCTCCCACTACAGAACTAGTGTCGTGAATGGCAATAGCACACCAAAGACCGAAATCTTTTTGTGACAAATCTAATTGATGGCCAATAAAAGGAAAAACGAATAAAGCAATTGAATTTAGTATAAAAATAACTCCCAAAGCAATTGAAGTCTGATTTTCATTTGATTTGATAACTGGCGAAATAGCAGCGATCGCACTTCCTCCGCAGATTGCTGTTCCGCAAGAAATCAAATGAGAAGTTTTTTTCTCTGTTTTAAGCCATTTTCCCAACAATAATCCAAAAAATAAAGTGCTAAAGATTGAAAAGACAGTTAGAACAAATCCTTCTTTTCCCGCTGAAACTGCACTATTGGCATTAATTCCAAATCCTAAACCGACTACTGAGAATTGCAATAAAAATGTAATCGCTTTGTGGTTGAATTCAACAAATGGATTTCCGAAAAGATTCACAATTAATACGCCTAATAAAAGTGCTACCGGCGGAGAAATAATCGAAAGTAAACATAAAAGAATTACGGCAAGAAAAAGGACTTGCTGTAATGGCTGATTAATTTCAAATAATTGTGCTGTTGTTTGTTCTTTTGTTTTCAAAATAAATGGGTATTGATATTATGTAGCAAAGTTCCGTTGTTTATATTGAAAACGCCAATCGTAAATTACAATTGGCTATAACTTCAAGTTATAATGAGAGGCTAAATTCTGAATAAACAATTCTGATAATGAATCTGATTTCCCTTGTAAAGTTATAATGTAAAAATATCGCTCTATTGCTAATTTTTCGATATCCAAAACAATTAATTCCTTATTTTTCAATTCTTTGCTAACCGCATGAATTGACATGAAAGCAAAACAGTCTGAATTTAATAAGTACGATTTTATACTTTCTGTGCTTCCCAACTGCATTTCAATATGTAGATCTGCTAGTTGTAAATTTGCTTTTTTTAATGCAAATTCTATAACTTCAAGTGTTCCAGACCCGCGTTCTCTTGTAATGAATTTCATTGATTTTAAGTCGTTTACTGAAATTTCATTTTGTTGCACCAGCGGATTTTTACTGCTGCAGACTAAGACCAACTCGTCTTTAAGAAACGGAATATATTTTATGGATTGATTTTTAGATTGCCCTTCAACAATTCCGATTTCGATTTCTTTATTAATTAAGGCATTTTCGATTTGTTCTGTATTCCCATTCAACAAATTGACTTTTATATCTTTTTGCTTTTGATGAAAACTCGCCAAAACAGGTGAAATAATATATTGTGAAATTGTCGTACTCGCCCCCAATCGCAATAAACCTTGACGTTCTTTGTTGAAAGAACTCATTTCAAAGTCAATTTCTCTGTAGATATCAAAAATACTTTTAGTATATTTTAATAGAATTTTTCCAGCTGGTGTTAAGGCTATTTTAGAACCGTTTCGTTCAAAAAGTTTGGTTTTGTAGGTTTCTTCAAGTTCCTGAATGTGTTTGGAAACTGCTGGCTGTGTAATATACAATTCTGTTGCCGCTTTAGTAAAATTAAGGCGGAGCGCAACGGTGTAAAATACTTTTAGCCTAAAGTCCATGTTTATAGTTTATTTTGTTTCATGTTTAAAGTTTCAAGCTATACGTTTCATAACCTTTGAACCTTTGTAACTATGAACCTTTGCACCTTACTTAAAGTAATCCATTGTACTTTCTAACAAACCATTCAATTGTTAGTAAAGTAGCAATCAAAATCAACAACCAAACCCAATCAATAATTGGAGTTTTGCTTGAGATACTTTTTTCAATTGATTTGTATTCTTTGTTTTCTAAAAGTGTATTAATCAATTGATCAGCTTGGTTTTCGAAGAAAGTTTTTCCTCCTGTTTGTTGTGCCAATTGCTCTAATTTGACAACATCTGGATTTACGAATTGTTTTTCGATATCAAAATCTAAAATCTCAAAATGACTTGCGTATGAAGTATTTGAATTTAATTCTTTTACTGTAAAGTTATATTTTCCTGCTGGAAGTCCTTCTAAATTAGCAGAAAAAGAATTACTTCCTTTTAATAAATCGTAATTTTTAGTCTGTTTGGTCGCCGCATTTACAACAGTAATTGTAAGTCTGGCTTTTTCGTCAAACTCATAATTTTTATTGAAATATTGTGCATTGATAATAATTTCTTCGCCAGAATTATAAAAACTTTCGTGCGTTACTACTAAAGATTTCTTTGAAGTCGACGATGCTAAATATTGAATGATTTTATCTATAAAAACATCATATTTTTCAAAAGACTGATTATCAACATGACTTTGCAAACGCCATTTCCAGCTATTTTCTCCTAAAAGAAAAGCGGTTCTTTTTCCTTGATTTTCGGCAAAGGCCAATAAAGGTGCATTTGTAGAAACATTTCTAATTTTTGAAGAAAGCAAAACAGACACATTTCCGTTAGTGCTGATATTTCCAAACGGATTTTGCAAAGGCGGGAAATTTTCAAAACCAATATTATCTATTGCAAACAAGTTGAAAGCTGATTGGAATTCGCATAAAAAATCTTCTCGTTGATTACTCATTTTAAAAACCAGATTGTTCTGCTGCTGATTTAAAAAATTGAAATCGGTATTGTTTCCTGTTATAATAAAGGCATTTGTTCCTTTTAATTTATTGTTGTCAAAAATAGCTTTAAAAGCTGTCGTTGGCTGATACAAAACCAAAACAGAAACATCATCTAAATCATTAATTTGATTGGGTTTAACCAATATAACTTTACGTTGTGCATTAACTTCTATCGAACGTTTTAATGCTGCAATATCTGGATGATTTATAGCCGAGACAATGGCAATAGTCGATTTTTGATCGATTATTTCAACCGCAAAATTTTTGACGTTATTATAACTATTTTTTTCTTTTGCAGATGATTGAATGCTAGCTTTATAAATCTGCAATCCCACTTTATCTGCCGGAAGCAATAAATTTAGCGAAGCTGTTTTCTTTGATGGCGAGAAAGAAAGTTTTTCTTTTGCGACAACAGTGTTTCCTTGCGAAATGGTAAATTCTGCATTTGTAGTTTTGTCTCCTGCATATTGCAGAAAAACTTCGACTGGAAATTTATTTTTGTGAAAAGCGTATTTATTTACGTTTAACTGATTGATTTTTAAATCAAAAAAAGTAGTTGTATCTCCCACAACCAAAGGATAAACTTTATTGACAGGATCAAAACGATATACATAATCGTTTCCTGTAGTTTGATTTCCGTCAGTAATGATTACTGTTGGAAAAATCAGATTTTTGTGGATGCTTTTTAGATTTTTGGCAACTTCGTCTAAATTAGTCTGATTTCCTTTGAAATCAAATTGGTCTGAAATTTTAAAATCATTATCAAACTGATAGGTTTGAACATCGAATTTTTCTTTTAAAGCTGGATTTGAAACTAGTTTTTGATACAATTCAAGCGCTTTCTGGTCTGATTTTAAAGCGGAGATAGAACTTGAATTATCGACAACAACTGCCAAAGGCGTTTTGGTAATTTCGAGAGATTTTTTTGAAATAATAGGATTTATTAATAAAACCAATAATCCAAAAATAGCTAGAAAACGTAAAAAAGCCAAAAGTATAATCACGTTGGATTTACTTTTGGCTTTGAAAAAATATTGAAAATACGACAACCCACCAGCAATTACTAAAGAAAGCAATAATAAAAGAATTGTGTTTGTAGTCATATTAATTTAGTATTCAGTATCAGTTTACAGTTGTCAGATTTAAAAAAGTCAATAATTTGACTAAGAGAGTTCAGCTATCTAGAATCAGAATAGACTGAATACTAAAACCTTTGAACCTTTGCAACTTAGTACCTCAGTACCTTATGTTAGCATTCCTCCGCAAACATTAAGAACTTGTCCTGTAATGTAAGCACTCATGTCTGAAGCTAAGAAAAGACAAGCGTTTGCAACGTCTTCTGTAGTTCCTCCGCGTTTCAACGGAATACCTTCTCTCCACCCTTTTACTACATCTTCACTTAATTTTGCAGTCATTTCAGTTTCGATAAAACCTGGAGCAATTGCATTGCAACGAATGTTACGAGAACCTAACTCAAGAGCTACAGATTTAGTAAATCCGATTGCACCTGCTTTAGAAGCTGCATAATTGGTTTGACCTGCGTTTCCAGAAACTCCAACAACAGAGCTAATATTAATGATAGATCCTGCTCTTTGTTTCAAGAAAGTTTTCTGAATCGCTTTAGTCATATTAAAAACCGATTTCAAATTCACATCAATTACTTGGTCAAAATCTGCCTCAGACATACGCATTAACAAATTGTCTTTTGTAATTCCAGCGTTGTTGATTAAGATGTCAACAGTTCCAAAATCTGCTAAAACAGCATCAACAAAAGTCTGCGCTTCGTTAAAATCTGCTGCATTAGATTGGTATCCTTTAGCTTTTACTCCTAAAGCATTTAATTCTGCTTCTAAAGCTTCTGCAGATGCTGCAGATGAGCTGTATGTAAAAGCAACATTTGCTCCATGTTTAGCAAAAACTTCAGCAATTCCTTTTCCAATTCCACGGCTTGCACCAGTAATAATTGCAACTTTTCCTTCTAGTAATTTCATATTCAAAATTAATGTTAATATTTCTTCATAGCTTATCTTATCAATTATTTACATTTTCTATTAAAAAAGAAAATTTCATAAATTTTATCTACGCTATAAATGACTTGTCAAATATATAATATTTCCCTTTTTAAAAAAAATAGCAATAGTGTAATTTGTAAATAAGAGCCTTTCTTTACAATAAAACAAAAAAAACAGTTTCAAAGAAAAAAAATACGATGTTTTAAAGCAAAGAAAGATTAAACTTAAAAAACAAAAAACAGCCCATAAAAATGAGCTGTTTCCCCCAAAATAAAAAAACAAAACTAAAAATCTTTAATGTAGTTCTACCATCTTTTTCAAGATGCAATTAGTACCAATACTATATTTTTCGTAGCCTTAAAATTCATTGGCTTTATTTAATTGTCTTTATCTTCTTTAAGCTTATCAATAACTACACACGCAATCGCAATTATTATTGAGAGGTATAAATAAGGTCTTAAATATGAATAATAATATTCATTTACAATAAGCAACCCTATGAGCCAAAAGAATATTGCTATAGTTGCAGGTGTAATTATTTTTTTAATCATAATATCTATAAATTAAGAAGTTATATACTTGATTCAGAAATTATGCTGGATAAAAGCAGCTCAAAAAAAATGAGCTGCTTTTTAAAATTAATTAAGTTTCCAAGTTGTCATTCTAAATGGACTTGACGCACTTGTAAAGGTATAAACAGGATCTGAGTAGAATAATCTGAAACTTTCAGCTTTTACATAAATTCCTTCAGGATCCATAAAATATTTATCAATACTTGCTAAGAAAGCTGGTGTTGCTACCGTCGTATTTCCGTTCCATGATTTATGTTTCAAGATTGCTTTCTTGCCTGTAGCATCTTCTTGAACTGTTACATGATGTTGTAAAGCTCCTCTTCCCACGAAAGTGTAATAAACAAAAGTTCCGATAGAATGGTTTGCATATATTTCTATTGAGGCAATCCTCTGTCCTGCAGGTAATGCTGCGTTAACTTTTTCTAATTCAGCATAGAATAATGGTGAGTTTGTAGGAGCATCTATCGTGTAATCATCTACAAAGAATCCGAACCAAGAAAGTGGCTTACCAGGAAGCAAAAATTTATAGTCATCTGTAAGAACCAAAGGTTTATCTGTGTATTTTATAACTGCGGACACACCACCCGTTCCTGTCGCTGTAAAACTTCCATCGGCATCATTGTACGTGAAATTTGACAATTTCTGTCCGCCTACTTCAACTGCTGGACTTACAATGATTCCGGTTGGAGTATATCCAATTCCCATGTCATAACTTACAGAATAACCATTTTCAATAGAATTTGAGTTTGCAAAACGCGTTACTGCTGTAAATGAAAAATCAAATTTATGTGTAGTTGTACCATCATTTGTTTCTAATAGTCTAAAAAGTGGTCTTTCTTCTCCTCCAATAACATTTTTTTCCATCAGAAGATTTTTAGGCAATTCGGTCCAATCTTCTGCAGTTGCTTTTACAAAACGTAATTCTTGATTGCTTCTGTTGGTTCTAAAAATGATTTCTCCATTTTCTTGTCCATAGTACAAAAATTGAAAATCTCCTAAATAACCTTTTGCTCGCAATGCTGGAATTGGATAATTGTCTGAATCTGATAAAAGGTGAATCCTATTTTTTGTAGTAAAAGTTAAACTCACTGTGCTTCCTACTTGAATTGCATATTCACTTTTATAGGTTGCTGTATCAGCATCAAAATCTGATGCCATTTGCACAGTTCCATCGTCAGCAAATCTAAATAAATGGGTATATCCTCCCAAAACCGTATTATCTGTAAAATAAACGGCTTTCCATCCGTATTGTGATGAAAGTAACGCATCATTTAACTCCGATTTTTGTTTATTTAAACGAGCTGTTGGCGTATCTTGAAATAGTTGTTCCGCATCTGTATTGTTATTACAGGCAGTCAATTGCAGTATTAAAACAGCTGCAAATAAATACTTATATAGTTGTTTCATTTTCATAATGCTTATTTTAATTTATTACAGATGTTGTGTTTTTTTCTGCTTCATCTCTTAAAGCATAAAAATCCATATTGAATGCTTCTTTGAAATACTTAACCACAATAGCTTCTTTTGCTTTTAAGGCCTGAAGAGCAAAAGGATTTTCTATACCATCCAAAAATGCCGCGTATTCTTCTTTCGTATAAATCAGAATCATTGCTGCTGTTTCTGCAAAATCTTCGTTAATATTTGATCTTGCATAACTTGTAATAAATCCAAGTTCATTTGATTCTTCAATTTCAAAATTGTACCAATCTGCAGTATAACCTCCTGGTGTTAGCGTTTTCCAAGTTTTTTCATCAAAAGGTTTGTTCTGATTTAAAATATGGATGTATTCGTGCTGAATTGTGTGTATAAACTGTGCTACGTTATCGCGATCCGATTTATCAACATAATCTGTTTCAAACAAAGTAACTCTCTGTCCTCCTTCAGCTAAACCTAAAGTTTTAGTTCCCACACTATTTAAATTAACTCCTCCAACCAAAACAATTTCTCTTGGAGCAATTTTCTTTACAAAATCTGGACCTCCAATTGCAGCATAACTTTTTAGCCAAATTGTTTCAACTATTTCAAGAGCAGGTTTTACTTTATCAACTTCTGGCGGAAATAAATAACGACTGTTGTCTACCGTGTTTTGATTCCATTTATACTGAACGTTAATATTGTATGGGTTTAAATAAGTAACGTCTATCCAATTATCTAAACTTGTTTTTTCTGGTTGGGTAAAATCTAATTGGCTTTCTCCTGGCAAGTCATCGTTTCCACATGAAAATAGAGTTATCGAAACTAGAGCTAAAACCGCAATTTTATTATATTTTAATAATTTCATAATTTTCATTTTTAAGATTATCTAGGATTTAGTTCGATACCAGTACTTGAAGCGTGCAACGGAATTTGCAAAGCTCTTCTGTTGTCGTCTTTTGCTAAAATATTAGCTGGCTTGTTTGATGTCTCATGTTTTACCACTAGATTAAAACGTTTAATATCAAACCATCTAAGTCCTTCGTGTATAAAATCTCTTCTTCTTGTTTCTGCAATTGCTTTTACATAAGAGGTCTGCACTGGAGTCATTGTATAGAATGGAGTATATTCGTCAGCAATTACAGGGAATTTAGCCACTACTCTTGCCTCAGTCAATTTATCTGTTGTCGGATTGTATGTTGGAGTTCTTGTTGCTAAGAAATATTCTAATTCTGCTGTAGCTGTTGCTATTTCTCCTTTCATTACATGCGCTTCTATTCTATTTAAGAAAAACTCATCATTACTTAATAATACTTCGGCAACATAAGGATCTCCAATTCCAGCTGTTACGTTAGAATATTTAAAGTATTCGTAAAACTTAGGAAGAAACAATGTGATACTTCCATTTGAAGAATAGAAATTATAATAGTACGCTTTTCCGAAAAGATTTGTGCCTGTTCCAAAGATTTCTGGACGACCTATACCTGATAAATTGAAACGATTTAAATGATATACTCTACTAACGATAGTATTTGCCGAAACGATTAATAAATTGGTTTCTAAATCACTTGAACCATACTTTAATTGCTGATCTTCTACACTTATCGATTCGTAAAGTGAGAAGTCTCTAATTCCTGCTGGTTTAGAACCTAAATCATTAGACAATTCAATTACTTTATCCCAATTTCCTTTTACTAAATAAAATCTGCTGGCAAAAGCTTTTGAAGCTGCAACGTTAAAATGAAATCTCGGTTCCTTGTAATCGTTTGTTACATATTTTAAACCTTCTTCGATGTCGCTTTCAAGAAAAGCAAAAACTTCTGCAACTGTATTTCTTTTATATTTAGTCATCAATTCCGTTTCTGGTTTAGTTACATACGGAATTCCTAAATCAGAATCAGCTGTTGCTGGATTGTAACGTTTTGACCAGAATGAAACCAACATAAAATGAGAATAAGCTCTCGCCATTAAAGCTTCACCTTTTTGCGGATTTAAGCTTGCCGGACTTCCCAACTCTTCTATTGCTTGTAAAGCTTTGTTTGCATGCGCAATTGCTTTATAACAAGCATCCCAATAATACGCTTGCGTATCAATATCAGTCGCTTCTGTATTAATTTCCCAGTTGTAGTTTTGCTCGTTTTTAATAATGGTAGTTGGCAATCCGCTATCAAAAACATTATCAGACATAGTTTCAGCAATCTCGAAATAACTCATTTGAGGATAAGCTTCTACTAGTAATTCTTTTATTTTTTCTGGCGTATCAATTTCTGTTCTATTATCTGGTTTCTCTGATAAGAAATCATCGCAGCTAGTAATACAAATAAGTATCAATAGGGATAATGCTATTTTTAAGTTTTTCATGATTTTGACTATTATAATGAAAGGTTTAAAGTAAATGTGTATTGAGTTGTTATTGGTAAAGCAACTCCTCCAGAATTACGAAACTCAGGATCTTGTCCATTTAATCTTTTATCAGAATAAACTAACCAAGGATTTACCGCTGAGCCTTTTAATGTAAAAGTGCTCACACCGATTTTCTTTTTAAAATCAGCAGGGAATTCCCAGCTTAATGAGATATTTTTTAATCGGACAAAATCTCCATCTGCAATACGAACATCAGAATAATTATATGTGTTATAAGCTCTTGCCAATGTACGGTCTCCACCATAATTAGCATTTAAACGTCTGTCTGCAATAACTGGCACATTTGTATAATTTTCATCACCAGGATTAATCCAACGGTTTGTAAAGTCTTTTGTAAACACGGTTAAATCATCATAAGTACTATCATATACAGGATTTAAACGAACTTTATTTCCTCCTGAACCTACAAAGAATACGTACAGAGACAAGTTTTTATAGGTAAATGTATTAGCAAAACCAAATGATTTATTAGGCTCGATTGACCCTTCATACTTCAAATATTTAGTAACATTTAAATTGTCCTGAAAATTAGCGTCTGTAATATTATTCTCAGCTCCGTCTTGCAATATAAACGTAGGAAGACCTTGGTTGTTTAATCCTGTAAATTGGTATGAGTATAATGAATTTCTTGGATGTCCAACAGTATTCCCTCCATTTGCATCAACTAAATCGAATGCCGTTGGCGTGTTCTGCAATTTTGTAATCTCTTGATGATAAACAGAAAAATTAAGATTTGTTGACCATTTAAAATCTTTACCATCAATATTTTTAGTTGTAATACCAACCTCCAGACCTTTAGTCTCCATATCGGCATTGTTACCTTGTCTAATTCTTTGACCGCCAATACCAGAAGTAATTACATAATCTACAAGATCAAAAGCTTTACGACTGTAAACGTCTGTTGTAAGCTGCACTCTGTTATTAAACATTCCCAGATCAAGTCCGATATTAGTTTCAAACTGTTTTTCCCAAGTTAAATTTCCGTTTTGCAACTCTTCAATTCTAATTCCTGATTCTCTATCATCAAGTCCGAAACGATCTGTAATGGCGCTTTTGTAAATTGCCAAAGAGTTTGTTGCTGGTCCTGCAGTAGCTGTTAAACCATATGAGGCTCTTAATGCTAAAGTGTTCACTGATTGCACATCTTTCATGAAGCTTTCTTCAGCCACATTCCATTTTCCACTAAAAGTATAAGTTGGCAGCCATCTTGATGAATCGCTATCTCCTTGTCTATTAGACCCATCATAACGTCCTGTAACAGAAGCAGTATAACGTCTATCATAAGTATAACCTACTTTACCAAAGAAACCTACTGTTCTTTCTTTTTCTTCATTAAAACCGTAGTATGAATCTCCAGCATTAATTATTTTTTCAATAATTCTCGGATCTGTAAAAGCAGTTAAACCTCTATCGTATTGCAAACCTGCCGCGGTAAATTGATCACTAGTTCTATCGACAACTCTCATTTCAGTTCCAAACAAACCTTCTAGTTCGTGCTTGTCGCTAAATATATTTCTGTAGCTAACACTATTTCTTAAATTGTAAGACGTCATGTCGTTTGTAAATTTTCTCAGGAATCCTCCATTTGGAAGCACAGATTCTTTTGGAGCTGTTAGATCGTTTGGATCTTGGTATAAAAAGATATTTTGATCTCTAACCAATGTATTTACCCCATCTTCTCCATCTGCTGTTCCCGCTTTATAAGCCCCAACAACATTTGAACCTTCTAAGATTTTATGCTCACGGCTTGTATTTGCATAACGAGCCGAACCTGTCAAATTATAAGTTAAATGCGGATTAATTTTATAATCTAAATCCAATTGAAAACGAATATCCTTAACCTCAATTTCCATATAATTGTTAGCCAATTCGTTTATGATATTCATTTTAGCCCAGTTGTTTCGGTAGTATTCCAAATTTCCATTTTCGTCATACGGACGTAAAGTTCTACTTGTGTTTAACACATAATTAAAAGGATTGATATCAAAATCACGGGTTACTTTTCCGAATACAACATCTTTTTCACTTTCGTAACTTCCTGGAGCGCCTTGATCTCTAATAGAAGCCAATGTAGATAAGGTTATATTCAATTTATCGTTTACATAAAAAGTACCTTTAATGTTACTAGAAATTTGTTTTACATCATCAGCAATAGTCCATCCTGGATCTGTATAATAGCCCAATGAAGCATAAAACGTATTGTTTTTACCTCCACCAGAAAAACTCAAAGAGTGATTTTGCGTAATAGATGGTCTAAACAAAACGCTGAACCAATCTGTATTGGCCTGTTCGTACTTTTTCAAAAAATTGTTACGGCTAACAGGATCATTATTAACCAAATAAGTTCCAGTTTCAGGATTATAAGTATTTATAGCTCTTCCTAAAATATTATAAGCACCTCCATATCTTCCGTTTACAGTAGTTGGCAAGTCCAAATAACCTTTAGCTTCCATTTCTTTAAAAATACTCATAGATTCCTGAGAATTTAGAATATCAAATTGGCTATAATTTGGAACTGTTCTTACAGTCTGCTCCAATCCGTAGCTAATTTTTAATGGAGAATCTCTACGCCCTTGCTTTGTTGTTACAACCACAACCCCGTTTAATGATCTTGAACCATAAATTGACGTAGCCGATGCATCTTTAAGAATTTCAATACTTTGAATATCGTTTGCACTTAAGCCTGCTACAGATGAACTTAATAATGTCTCTGAATTTCCAGATGCTAAATCTGCAAAAGACATATTGATAATATCTTCTTGAACAACACCATCAATAACCCATAATGGTTTTGTATCTCCAAAAATTGAAGAAGATCCACGAACGGTAATTTTAGGAGCTGTACCAAAAGTTCCTGTAACATTCTGTACGGTAACTCCAGCCGCTTTACCTTCGATCATTCGGCTTACGTCAACTACACCGTCTATTTTTAATTCAGTGCCAGAAATTTTACTAATAGCTCCTGTAAATGTTCTTTTTGAAGTTTTCTCGTATCCAGTGGTAACCACAACCTCTTTTAGGTTCTGACCAGCTTCAGTTAAAACAACCGTTGGAGAAGTATTATCAATTCCTATTTCTTTTGTTTCCATACCAACATAAGAAATAACCAAACGGTCTACATTTGCAGGCATTTCGATCGTGAAATTTCCGTCAAAATCTGTTAATACAGCTGTTTTTGTGCCTTTTGCCATTACAGTAGCACCAGGTAGCGGACTTCCTGATTGGTCTGTAACTTTTCCTTTAATAATAGGGCCAAAAGTTAAAATCTCAAACAAAGAATCATGATTGTTTCCATAAGAAAAAGTATTAATCGTATTCTTTTGAAGGACAATCTGATTGCTTACTTCAGAAAAAGTAATATTAAAAGGAACCAATATTCTGCTAAGTAAACTTGACAGAGTTTCTTGGTTTGCTTCTATACTAACTTTCTCTCCTAGTTGAGGAAGTCTTGAATTATAGGAAAATTTTACATGAGCAGACTTTTCGATTTTTGATAAAGCATTGTCTAAAGTTAGATTATCAACTGTAATAGTAACTTTAGTATCTAATTTTTTCTGCCCATTTACATTATTTGCGAGAGTAACGCTTGAAAACACAAGCGCTAACACAAACTGAAACAGCGTTATTTTCATGATTTGGTGAAGTAATCGTTGCTTGACAACAGGTTTTTTCATAATTTTGGTTTGTTTTGATTAATACTATTCACGTGTATTTTAAGAAACATCATAAATCACCCTTTACAGAGGGTTATTTATTCAGATTTAAGTGTCGATAATGTTACAGCATTCTCGGCACTTTTTTTTTATGCATTCATTTTTCACATAGGCAATTACAAATTATTTTTTTAGTTTTTGAATTAGTTAAAATTTTGGATGTTTTTTCTCTTTATTTTAATTGAATTAAAAATTCTAGTTACAGCCAGAAGTCGTAATTACAATCTGATTTCCATTCATTTCATAATTGGTATCATTGCCGATGCTTTTGCAGATTATTTTCAGCTTTTCGGCCAAAGGCTGATCGCTTAATGAAGTCGTTAATCGGCAGTCTTTCAATTTATCGTGAGGGAAATCAATATCTACTAAATAAGCCTGCTCTATAGTTTCAAGAATTTGCGCCACAGGAATATCAGTAAATTCAAAACTTAATTGCTCGATGTTTCTAACGCTGCTTACTAGAATCGGATCTTGTGTAATATTGGTTATTTTATTAAACACCAATTCTTTACGAGCAAATCGAAGTGCCTGGTTAGGAAGCAGGACAATTTCTTTGTTTTCGTTATTTCGAACTAAATCATTAGACCTTACCTTAACTTTACCGGTGCGAACAAGAACTTCAACATTTTGCTGATCTGGATAAGCTTTTATTCGAAAACTTGTACCCACAACGCGAGTCACAATTTCGTTAGCATAAACAAAAAAAGGCTTTTTAGGATTTTTACTAATTTCAAAGAAACCTTCGCCGGATAAATACACCTTTCTTTTGTTTCCGGTAAAGATTTTAGGGTAACTTAATTTACTATTAGGCTGTAATAAGACGGAACTTCCATCAGATAAAGTAATGGTCTGAGATTTTTCAGTATTGTTGGTTTGTTCTACCAAACCTTCATCATTTTCCTGAACCAGTTCGTTGTAAGTAACTACATTATCATTTGCAGTCAATTCAGTTTTAAAAAACCATACAGAGAAAATACCAACCAGAATAGCTGCAGCAGCACCGCTAATCCAATACCTCTGTACTTTTAACTTTTTAATTTTTGAAGTTTGCTGAGAAAGTTCTTCTCTTTGTTCGATTTTTCGCCAAGTTTGCTGTAAAGCTTCGTGAACTTCATTCGAAGACAACTTAGATTCTGGAACTCGCATTGCCAACAATGCAAGTCTTGCATCTTCGACGAGTTTGGCTCTTTGAAGATTTTCTAAAGTCCATTCCTCCCAGCCTTGTTCATCAACTTTAGATAAAATCCATAATTGAAAAGATTCATCAGCTAAGAAATCTTCTATTTCTATATAATTATTACGTTTTTGCATCACACTATTAGGGTTACAAAAACATAGAGGACAGTTTTTTTATTATATACTCATCTATTTAAGATTTTTTTTTATTTTTCCTTAAATTTTTAAAAAACCCCTGAAGATATAAGGACTAAAAACGGAATACTGCCTTTCCATTCTTTGCGAAGACTTAATAAACCACGATGCAAAAGATTACTGGCTGACTGATAGTTTACGTCTAATAAATCAGCTATTTGATCTACGCTTAATCCTTGATGATAACGCAAATACAAAGCTTCTTTCTGACGGCCCGGCAAATCATTTAATAATTTATTCAAATACAGAACACGTTCGGCTGTTACTTCGTCCTCAACCAAATCGTTCTCAATAGAAAAGTCGAAAAGAAACTCTAAAACATCGGTCGTTGTTGTTTTTCTAAATACATGATCTCTTTCATGCAATCGCGCAATTCTTTTTCTAACACTAGAAAGCAAATATGCCTTAACAATCACATTATCTTGTAAAGAATTACGATAAAGCCAGATATCTGCAAAAACATCTTGAATACAATCTTGAACTTTTTCTTCAAATGGACAAAGTGAGTTACCATAATTGATTAAGTCTCTGTAATATTTCTCAAAAAGTAAAGAGAATGATTTTTCGTTCCCGTTTTTTAAATTATTCCATAGAATGAAATCATCTAAAACCTTGATCTTTAAAATTTGGCTCATATAAAAATACTTTGGGGCGTAAAAATCATATCATTTAAGAATACTTCTTAAAAAATCGATTTATTACGTAAGATTAAATTGTATTTTAAATTTGTTTTTTCTTCAACTAAAAGTAAATTTCTCAAACTCAAATTTAACATAAATTAAACAAGTGTTTTACATATGAATGGTAATTATTAGTCGTAAAAAGAATCAAATTTTAACATTATTACTTGTTTTTGTGTGATAAATATAGAAAAGCAAATAATTAAAAACCAATAATTCTCTAAAATTTCATTATTTTTCTAAAATTACCAGTATTTACCTCATATTTTTAGATTAAACTTAAATTTACCATAATTTAAATTTTATTTAACTAAAGTGTTTTAAACTTACTATGCAAAACCATATAAATTCCGTCCTGACTATAAACAAAAAAACCTTACTGTTTTTCAGTAAGGTTTTTTTTTAGTTTTTTTAATTGCTTAAAAAGCTACATTCCATCTAGGAAGTTTACCATTTTCATCTAAGAAGTTTTGTAAAACCTGTCCTTCAACAGCAGTTGGAATTGCTTTTGCATCTGCATTGAAAGTCTCGTACCAAACTACTTCAAGCTCAGAAATATTCTCTAATTTCATTTGAGCTGGCCAAGAATATTTTCTTCCTGTTTTAGCAAATTGATGCCCATTTACGATTTTGTCGTAAAGTCCGCCATTTTTACTTTTTAAAGTTCCGTCATTTTGAACAGTTCCTGTAGAACCCACCATGATCAATTCTTTTACACCACCTTCAACAGCATAAACAACAAAAATTCCAGCACTTCCTTCTGGAGCGTTGCAAGCTTCTTCTAAACTATCGTTTACAGTAAAAGTAAAACTATTTGTTGATTTAAATTTTTCTAATTCTTTGTACATATTTCTTCTTTAAGCTTCTAAGATACTGAGGTTCTAAGATGCTAAGTTTTTTTCATTTACGCCTCAGTCTTTAAAATGTAAAAAAGTCTCAACAAGATATTGAGACTTTTTTTTGGAAATTTTTATTTTGAAACTTGAAAATTATCCAAGTACTTCTTTTACTTTTTTACCAATTTCAGCTGGTGAATCAACAACGTGAATTCCGTTGTCTCTCATAATTTGTTTTTTAGCTGCAGCTGTATCATCAGAACCTCCAACGATAGCACCTGCGTGACCCATTGTTCTACCAGCAGGAGCAGTTTCTCCAGCGATAAATCCAATAACTGGTTTACGGTTACCATCAGCTTTTACCCATCTTGCAGCATCAGCCTCTAATTGACCACCAATTTCACCAATCATAATGATTGCTTCGGTTTCTGGATCATTCATTAATAATTCAACAGCCTCTTTAGTTGTAGTTCCAATAATTGGATCTCCACCAATTCCGATAGCTGTAGTGATTCCTAAACCTTGTTTTACAACTTGGTCAGCAGCCTCATAAGTTAAAGTTCCTGATTTAGAAACGATACCAACTGTTCCTTTTTTGAAAACGAAACCTGGCATAATACCAACTTTAGCTTCACCTGGAGTAATTACACCTGGACAGTTTGGTCCAATTAATCTTGAATTTCTTTCTTTAACATAATTATTTGCTTTAATCATATCTGCTACAGGAATTCCTTCTGTAATAGCAATAATTACTTTAATTCCAGCATCAGCAGCTTCCATAATTGCATCAGCAGCAAAAGCTGGCGGAACAAAAATGATAGAAGTATCAGCACCAGCTTGATCAACAGCATCTTTTACTGTATTAAAAACTGGACGATCTAAATGGCTAGTACCACCTTTTCCTGGAGTAACACCTCCAACAACATTAGTACCGTACTCAATCATTTGAGAAGCATGGAAAGTACCTTCGCTCCCTGTAAATCCCTGAACAATTATTTTGGAATCTTTATTAACTAAAACACTCATGATATATATTTTATGTAGTTTTTAAATTTGTGTTGCAAAAATAAGGTTTTGTAATGTATTTTGCCTCTTTTATTGTCAAAAAAATATTAAGAAAATTGACTCATTTGATAACCTCTATAAAGTTTATCATCTTTTATCTGCCAAATGGTTGCAAAATGTGCTAAAAGCATTTCTTCTCTCGGATTCTCGATTGTTTTAACAAAATGAGAGTAACGTACTGATACTAAATCATCTTCGCTAATAATATGGCTAATTCTAACTTTAGAGCGTACATAGGCACGGCTAAGCTCATTGGCCATTTCAACTATCGAATCATAATCCATTTGAATAAAACCTTTACTGCTGTTCCATTCAAGCACAACATCAGGATGCAGATAAGTTTTTAAAATTTCGCTATCAATTAAGGCATCTGACTTGTAAAATTTCTGAACAAATTCTTTAATAGACATAATTACTTCAATTTATTTAAAATTTCAGGAATCTTCTTAATATTGGCTAATTGTTTCAATTTTTCTCTAGACTCTTCAATTGGAGTACCAAAGTATGATTTTCCACCTTCAACTGATTTAGTCACACCCGTTTGCCCCATTACAACGGCTTTTGCACCAATTGTAATACCACTTGTGGTTCCAACTTGTCCCCATAAGGTCACTTCATCTTCAATAATCACACAGCCCGCAATACCGGTTTGTGAGGCAATTAAACATTTTTTTCCGATGACAGTATCATGTCCAACATGCACTTGATTATCTAGTTTTGTCCCAGCTCCAATTGTTGTATCACCTGTAACACCTTTATCGATTGTGCACAAAGCTCCAATACCAACATTATCTTCAATAACAACTCTTCCACCTGAAACTAACTGATCAAAACCTTCTGGACGCTTTTTATAGTAAAAAGCATCGGCTCCTAAAATAGTTCCTGCATGTATGATTACATTATCCCCAATTACAGTATGATCGTAAATAGAAACATTAGAATGTATTAGACAGTTTTTTCCAATTTTTACATGGTTCCCGACAAATGTATTAGGCTGAATTACAGTTCCCTCTCCTATTTCTGCAGATGGTGCAATAGCGACGTTAGCAAACTGAAAAGGCTTAAAATGCTTGGTAAGAATATTAAAATCTCTAAAAGGGTCATCTGAGATTAAAAGCGCTTTACCTTCTGGGCATTCTACTTCTTTGTTTATCAAAACAATGGTCGCAGCCGATTGTAAAGCTTTATCGTAGTATTTTGGATGGTCCACAAAAACAATATCTCCAGGCTCTACAACGTGTATCTCGTTCATGCCTAAAACTTGAAAGTCTTTGTCTCCAATAAATTTGCAGTTAAGCAAATTGGCAATTTCTTGTAAAGAATGACTCTTTGGAAATTTCATATAGTATAATTAGAAAACTTGTAAATTAGAAAATGAGTCAATTAGAACGTGAATATACAAAATTATGTCGATTCACAGATTATCTAATTGACTCATTGTCAAATTATCTTAATTAAAATAACTATTCTTTAACACGCTCCATGTAAGAACCTGAAGCTGTATCGATTTTAATTTTATCACCTTCGTTAATAAACAAAGGAACATTTATGTTTGCTCCAGTTTCTACTGTAGCATTTTTTGTAGCATTTGTAGCTGTATTTCCTTTTACTCCTGGCTCAGCATAAGTAACTTCAAGAATTACAGATGCAGGCATATCTACTGATAATGGCAAATCGGTTTCTGTGTTGATTTGCACCATAACGTTTGTTCCTTCTTTTAACAAATCTGGAGCATCCAAAATGTTTTTGTTCAAAGAAATTTGCTCAAACGTTTCAGCATTCATAAAGTGAAATTCATCACCTTCTGGGTATAAATATTGAAATGTATGCGTTTCAACACGAATAACGTCAATTTTGTGACCTGCTGAAAAAGTATTATCTAATACTTTACCAGAAGTTAAACTCTTTAGTTTCGTTCTTACGAAAGCTGGACCTTTTCCAGGTTTTACGTGAAGAAATTCAATGATTTTATAGATATCGTGATTAAATTTAATACACAATCCGTTTCTAATATCTGATGTAGATGCCATTTGTATTTTTTATTTTAGATTTTAGAATGTAGATTTTAGATTCTAGACAAAGAATCAATCTTCATTTTTTTTTTGTTATTTATTATCTGTCGTTTAGAAATCCAAAATCAGAAATCTATCCCGAAGCTATCGGGACTAAAATTAATAGTTACCCGAGTAACCTTTCATAATTCCTCGAGAAGAATTTCTAATAAAATCTAGAATTTCATCTCTTTCTGGAGTCGCTTCCATTTCAGCCTCAATAATACTTAAAGCTTGAGTTGTATTGTAATTCTTTTGGTATAAAATTCTATAAATTTCCTGAATTTCTCTAATCTTTTCAGTAGTAAAACCTCTTCTTCTTAAACCAACAGAATTGATTCCAACATAAGACAACGGCTCTTTTGCCGCTTTTGTAAACGGAGGAACGTCTTTTCTAACCAATGATCCTCCAGAAATCATTGCATGATCTCCAATATGGATAAACTGGTGAATTGCTGCTAAACCTCCAATAACTGCATGATTACCAACCACTACGTGTCCAGCTAATGCAACACCATTTACAATAATTGCATTATTTCCGATCTCACAATCATGTGCGATGTGAGCATAAGCCATTACTAAACAATTATTACCAATTACAGTCTGACCAGAAGCAATTGTTCCTCTATTTATAGTTACACATTCTCTAATTGTACAATTATCACCGATAATAGCAAGAGAATCTTCACCTCCGAATTTTAAATCTTGTGGCACTGCAGAAATTACAGCTCCTGGAAAAATATTACAGTTTTTTCCAATTCGAGCACCTTCCATAATGGTCACGTTTGAACCAATCCAAGTACCATCACCAATAACAACATTATTGTGAATTGTTGTAAATGGCTCTATTACAACATTTTTAGCGATTTTCGCGCCTGGATGAACATATGCTAATGGTTGATTCATCTGTATGTTTTATATTTTTAATTAAAATATTCTAATTTGAAGCAACAAACCTAAACAATAAATTTGATAATTTATTATTGTTTTCTTGCTATTTGTGCCATTAATTCTGCCTCTGTTACCAATTTACCATTTGCGTAAGCATTTGCTTGCATATGACAAATTCCTCTTCTGATAGGAGAAATTAACTCACATTTAAAAATTAAAGTATCACCTGGCAATACTTTGTGCTTAAATTTAACATTGTCAATTTTCATGAAATATGTTAAGTAATTTTCAGGATCTGGAACAGTGCTTAACACTAATATTCCGCCTGTTTGTGCCATAGCTTCTACAATTAATACACCTGGCATAACTGGAGCTTCTGGAAAGTGGCCTACGAAGAAATTTTCGTTCATAGTAACATTTTTCAATCCTACTACATGACGATCAGACATTTCAATAATTCTGTCGATTAACAAGAATGGTGGTCTATGAGGTAACATAGACATGATTTTATGAATATCCATCAATGGTTCTTGATGTAAATCATAAGTAGGAACATGATTTCTCTGCTCTATTTTTATAATTTTTGCTAATTTCTTTGCAAATTGAGTGTTTACAAAATGCCCTGGCTTGTTAGCAATAATTTTTCCTTGAATACGAACTCCAATAAGAGACAAATCTCCAATTACATCAAGAAGTTTGTGTCTTGCTGCTTCGTTTGGATAGTGTAAAGTCAAATTATCTAAAACGCCATTTGGTTTAACAGAAATCTCTTCTTTACCAAATGCTTTCTTTAAATTCTCCATTGTAGATTCAGAGATTTCTTTATCTACGTATACAATTGCATTGTTTAAATCTCCACCTTTAATAAGTCCGTGCTCTAACAAAGACTCTAATTCGTGTAAGAAGCTAAAAGTTCTTGAGCTTGCAATTTCAGATTTAAAATCTGTTAAACTTTTAAGAGTAGCATTTTGAGTACCTAAAACTTTCGTACCAAAATCTACCATAGTAGTAACCTGATATTCGTCGCTTGGCATAACCAGAATTTCGCTTCCTGTTGCTTCGTCTGTGAAAGAGATAACTTCTTTTACAACATAAACATTACGTTGCGCGTCTTGTTCTTCGATTCCTGCTTTTTCAATAGCTTCAACAAAATATTTTGATGAACCATCCATAATTGGAAGTTCAGAGGCATTTAATTCAATAATAATATTATCCAAATCACAGCCAACCACTGCAGCCAAAACATGTTCTGGTGTTTGAATTTTCACACCAAGTTTCTCAAGATTTGTTCCTCTTTGAGTATTAACAACATAATTAGCATCAGCTTCAATTACTGGTTGACCTTGCAAATCTACTCTTACAAAAGTGAAACCATTATTAACGGGTGCAGGTTTAAAAGTCATTGTAACTTCTTTTCCAGTGTGTAAACCAACTCCTGTTAGCGAAATTTCATTTTTGATGGTCTTCTGTTTAACCATTATTTCCATTTTTTGGGTTTATTATTTGTTTTTTTAATTCTTCAACTTCAGCCACAATTTTAGGCAGATTCTTAAAATGAACGTACGATTTATTAAAATCTGTATATCCAAGAGATGGAGTTCCTTGTAGAACTTCGTCATCTTTAATGTTTCTAGCTACACCCGATTGCGCTTGAAGCCTAACATTATTTCCTATAATTAAATGACCTGCAATACCTACTTGCCCTCCAATCATACAATTTTCGCCAATTTTTGTAGACCCTGCAACACCACTTTGAGCGGCTATTACAGTATTTTTTCCTATTTCTACATTATGGGCAATCTGAATCTGATTGTCTAACTTAACTCCTTTTCTAATTATTGTTGAACCTAGAGTTGCTCTATCTATCGTTGTGTTCGCGCCAATATCTACATTATCTTCAATAATAACGTTTCCGATTTGAGGCACTTTACTGTATTCACCGTTTTCATTTGGAGCAAAACCAAAACCATCAGCACCAATTATAACGCCAGAATGAACCGTACAATTATTGCCAATTACAGTTTCTGAATAGATCTTTGCGCCAGCAAAAATGAATACATTGTCGCCAATAACAACATTATCACCAATAAAACTATTGGGGTAGATTTTCACATTATTACCTAAAACAACATTCTGTCCGATATAGCTAAAACTACCTAAATATAAATTTTCCCCGTATTTCGTTCCTTCAGACATAAAAGACTGAGGTTCGATACCGTTTTTGTTTAATTTTACCTGATTATAAAAATGTAAAAGTTTAGAAAACGCCGCATAAGCATCTTCCACTTTAATTAGTGTAGTTGTAATTTCCTGTTCCGGAATAAAGCTATCATTAACAATTGTTACCGTCGCTTTTGTAGTATATATATAATTGATATACTTTGGGTTAGCCAAAAAAGTAAGAGATCCTTCCTCTCCTTCTTCGATTTTAGAAAGCTTAGAAACTTCAGCATTGGGATTCCCAACAACTTCTCCTTCTAAAATTCCTGCTATTTGTTCTGCTGTAAATTTCATCGCGACAAAAATATAAAAAATAGGTTTTAAATGTTAATTTTATATAAGTTGTTTTGGGAAACAGATATAATATTTTGTTACCAATTTAGATAACGATTTCAAATTCAGCTGGTCAGAAGCTTCAACAACATCTTCAATTGTTTTATCTTTTTTCAAAATACGAATAGGTTCTGCTTCTTTACTGTACGCTTGGTTTTTTATTTTTCCTCTAAAAATAAAATATCCTGCGTCTAATTGCGAAATATGATGCTTATTAGCAAACTGCTCTTTTAAAGATTGAGATTCTTCCATAGAAACTTTCTCAGCGCTCATCTTAATTTTAAGCAAATCTCTATTGATTATCATTTTACTCAAAGTACTTAAAACAAAATCGTCTTGTCTCTGCCAAGCTTTCAACGCGCTAATAATATCAAAATCATCCAATTGCGAAAACAAATCCAATTTTTCGGCATCAAAATCTTCTAGTGTAATTTTATTATGCATAAAATACGAAAGCGGTTCACTACAAGGAAGATCCACTCCTTTTAACACTAATTCTTTTGCTCTTTTTAAGACCTTCATCAAAATTAATTCGGCCACTAAACTGGTTTTGTGCAAATAAGCTTGCCAATACATTAATCTTCTTGAAAGCAGGAATTTTTCTACAGAATAAATCCCTTTTTCTTCAATTACTAAAACATCATTTTCAACATTCATCATCTGAATCAATCGTTCAGAATTTACATTTCCTTCCGCTACACCTGTATAAAAACTATCACGCTTTAAATAATCCATTCGATCCATATCCAACTGACTTGAAATCAATTGCAACATGAATTTCCTATGATATTCTCCTTTAAAAACCTGAATTGCCAAACTTAGTCTTCCACCAAATTCCTCATTCAGCTGATTCATAAATAATAACGAAATCGCTTCGTGATGCACATCTTCTGCAATACTTTTTTCCATAGCATGCGAAAATGGCCCGTGCCCAATATCGTGAAGCAAAATTGCTATTAAAAGCGCATTCTCTTCTTCTTCAGAAATCACAACATCTTTAAAACGAAGCGTATCAATTGCTTTCTTCATCAAATGCATGCATCCTAATGCGTGATGAAAACGAGTATGATTTGCTCCCGGATACACCAAATACGACAATCCCATCTGTGAAATACGACGTAGACGCTGAAAATAAGGATGCTGAATTAAATCGTAAACTAGTTCGTTTGGAATCGTAATGAAACCATATATAGGATCGTTGAATATTTTTAATTTATTGATCTGAGTCACAGTTCAGTTGTTTTTTTGGTCAACAAATATAAGTAAATAAGTATAAAGAGTTTGGTGTTTTTTATTTAAAAATCACACTTTAAATTACCATGATTATCAATAAAATACATTTAAAAATGTTAAAATTCAAAATAAAATCATGCTTCAACTTTAGTAATTTTATACTATTTTTAATACTTTTTAAGTTCTATAACTTTAAATTGCAGTAAAATTAAATTGATTTATGGATAAGATAAAAATACTTTGGGTCGACGATGAAATCGATCTTTTAAAGCCTCACATATTATTTCTCGAAAAAAAGAATTACGAAGTTACTACTTGCAATAACGGATTAGACGCCATTGCCTTGTTTGAAGAAGATAATTTTGATATTGTTTTTCTAGACGAAAACATGCCTGGAATGAGCGGATTGGAAACACTTTCTGAAATGAAAGAAAAAAAATCAGCGATTCCGATGATTATGATTACTAAGAGTGAGGAAGAATATATAATGGAAGAAGCCATTGGTTCTAAAATTGCTGACTATTTGATTAAACCCGTAAATCCGAATCAGATTCTATTGAGTTTGAAGAAAAACTTGGATGATTCGAGATTAATTACGGAAAAAACAACTTTAGATTACCAGAAGGAATTCAGAAAAATTTCAATGGAATTGGCAATGGTTAATTCTTATGAAGACTGGATTGAATTGTATAAAAAATTACTTTTTTGGGAATTAAAACTAGAAGACATCAATGATACAGCGATGATTGAAATTTTAGAATCTCAAAAAGTAGAAGCCAATTCTCAATTCGGAAAATTCATTGAACGAAACTATGAAGATTGGTTTGCTCCAAAGGCAGATAAACCGATACAGTCTAATACCTTATTTAAAGAACTTGTTGTTCCTGAACTTAAAAAGAAAGACAAGCCAATTCTATTTGTTGTAATTGACAATCTAAGATATGATCAATGGAAATCTTTTGAATCTGTCATTTCAAATTATTACAAACTAGAAAAAGAAGTACCTTACTATTCTATTCTTCCAACAGCTACGCAATATGCGCGAAATTCAATTTTCTCAGGTTTAATGCCTTTAGAAATGGAAAAACAGTTTCCTGAATATTGGAAAAATGATGTTGAAGATGGCGGAAAAAACCTTTACGAAGCAGAATTTTTATCGGCCCAATTAAAACGTTTAGGTTTAAATATTAAAGAAGATTATTTCAAAATCACCAATTATGCTGGTGGCAAAAAGTTAGCAGAAAACTTTAAAGCTTTAAAAGGAAATGACTTAGTAACTGTGGTTTACAATTTCGTTGACATGCTTTCGCACGCTAAAACCGAAATGGAAGTAGTAAAAGAATTGGCATCAGATGACAAAGCGTATCGCTCTTTAACTTTAAGTTGGTTTAAAAATTCTCCATTATTAGAAATTATTCAGCAGGCACAGCTTTTAGGATTCAAACTGATCTTAACTACAGACCACGGAACAATTAACGTCAAAAATCCGTCGAAAGTTGTTGGAGATAAAAATACAAGTCTAAATTTGCGTTACAAAACTGGACGTAGTTTAACTTACGAACAAAAAGATGTTTATGTAGTAAAAGAACCTAAAACCATTGGTTTACCTGCGATAAATATGAGCAGTTCGTTTATTTTTGCCAAAAATGATTTTTTCTTGGCCTATGTAAACAACTATAATCATTATGTGAGTTATTACAAAAATACCTACCAACACGGAGGAATTTCCTTAGAAGAAATGATTATTCCGTTTCTGGTTTTTAATCCTAAATAAAATATTGTCAAGAATGCCGCGAATTTTCATTAGTAAATATATTTTAATTGATGAAAATTCGTGAAATTCGTGGCAAAAATAATATAACAATGAATGTCATTTTTTCATTAGATCAAATTCAAAAAGTTGCTGAACAGATTATTGCCGCAAATCCTAAAAAAATCATTCTCTTTAATGGAGAAATGGGCGTCGGAAAAACAACTTTAATCAAGCAGCTATGCAAAAGTCTTGGAGTTGAAGACGCAACAAGCAGTCCGACTTTTTCTCTTGTAAATGAGTACCAAACTCTTAACAACCAGACCGTTTATCACTTTGATTTCTACAGATTAAATAAAGAAACCGAAGCGCTAGATATGGGTGTCGACGATTATTTATACTCTGGAAATTGGTGTTTTATAGAATGGTCTGAAAAAATCGCAAGTTTAATTCCAGAAGAACATTCTACAATAAATATTAAATTACTTCCTGATGGAAAAAGAGAACTAGAATTAGTTTAAAGCCAACAGAAATATCGGCAAAAAGAAAAATTCAGCCATTTTTACCAGTTAGTTAGATCTTAATTTTTTAACTCTGAGTATTAGCAGAATTTTTACACTAATTTTAAAAGTTTTTACGTAATTTGTACCCTTAATTTTTTGCATTATCCATGTCAATCACATTAACTCCATTTACAAAACAACAATTAATACCACAAGAAGAAAAACTTGAGGTTGGTCGTTTTAAAAGAGAACTTTTTATAGGAATTCCTAAAGAAACAAGTTATCAGGAACGCCGTATCTGCCTTACGCCTGATGCAGTCACTTCTTTAACTTATGAAGGTCATCGCGTTATGATCGAATCTGGAGCGGGAGAAAGTTCGAGTTATACGGATAAAGAATATGCAGATGCAGGTGCAGAAATCACAAAAGACACTAAAAGAGTTTTTGGCTGTCCGTTTCTATTAAAGGTAGAACCGCCTACTTTAGCAGAAATTGAAATGATTAATCCTGAAACAGTTATCATTTCTGCTATTCAGCTTAAAACTAAAAAGAAAGAATACTTCGAAGCACTAGCGCAAAAAAAGATTACAGCCTTAGCTTTTGAATATATAAAAGATGAAGACGGATCTTATCCTGCAGTAAAATCTTTAAGCGAAATTGCAGGAACGGCTTCAATCCTTATTGCAGCTGAATTAATGATTACTAACGAATTTGGAAAAGGCCTTTTGTTTGGAAACATTACAGGCGTTCCTCCTACCGAAGTTGTAATTCTTGGCGCTGGAACAGTTGGTGAATTCGCTGCCAAAACTGCCATTGGACTAGGTGCGAACGTAAAAGTTTTTGATAATTCTATTACAAAACTACGTCGTCTTCAAAACAATTTAAATCAAAGAATTTTTACTTCAACTATTCAGCAAAAAGGGCTATTAAAGGCTTTAAGGCGCTGTGATGTAGCCATTGGTGCCATGCGAGGAAAAGAAAGATGTCCGATTGTGGTTAATGAAACAATGGTTGAACACATGAAAAAGGGCGCAGTAATTGTGGATGTCAGCATCGATACTGGCGGTTGCTTCGAGACTTCAGAAGTGACAACTCACGAAAAACCTACATTTATAAAAAGTAATGTTTTACATTATTGCGTACCTAATATACCTTCGCGTTACTCCAAAACTGCTTCATTATCAATAAGTAATATTCTAACCCCTTACCTGCATCAGATAGCTGAAGATGGTGGTATTGAAAGCGCAATTCGTTGCAACAAAGGTCTTAAAAACGGAATTTATCTTTATCACGGAATTTTAACCAATAAAGCAATTGGCGATTGGTTTGATTTACCTGATAACGATATTAATTTACTTGTATTCTAAAGGAACTTTAGTGTACCTTTGCAAAAAAAATATTTCATGAAGTTCGCATACCGTTTTGCATATTATCTGATTGGTCTCGTAATGGGATGTTTTATTGTATCAGGATTTTTTATTGGAAAAGACACTCGTTGTAATTATTTCCCAAATGCTCGAGTTTTAAACAACCTTAGAACAAAACCTTTTCAATATTCTCCAAAAGCTGTTCAGACTTTAAGTGAAAAATGGGTTGACACAGCAGATGTCAAAAATACATTAACTTATGGAGATGTGGATTTTGACCAAAGTAATGTTCCGTTCAATAAAGGAAAACTTTATATCATTGAAGGAAAAACAGTAAAAAACCAAGAGATTATCCTAAAAGTGGTTAATTATGAAAATAAAGCTGTTTTAGAAGAAATTGTAAAAAAATAACATAATTAAATCTTTTGTTTCTCGCAGATTCAAAAGATTTTTTTTTTTTAAAAAAAACATTTCTCGCAAAGTCACAAAGACGCAAAGTTTTTCACTTTGCCCCTCTGAGGCTTTGTTACTTTTAGAAAATCACCATTCAATTTCTTTAAGTCCTTTAGATTTCAAGAATTCATTTGTCTGACTGAAATGTTTATTCCCGAACCAAAATCCTCTATTTGCGCTTAATGGCGAAGGATGGCCCGATTTTAGAATATGATGTTTTGAAGCATCAATCAAAGCCGCTTTCTTTTGAGCAAAACCTCCCCAAAGTAAGAAAACAACATTTTCTTTTTCAGCAGAAATTTGCTTGATAACTGCATCTGTAAATTTTTCCCATCCTTTTCCCTGATGGCTTCCTGCTTCAGATTGTCTTACCGTTAAAGTTGCGTTTAACAGAAATACACCTTGATCTGCCCAGCGTTCCAAATTACCTGTATTAGGCATTGGTATATTGAAATCGTCTTGAATTTCTTTGAATATATTTTGAAGTGATGGCGGAAAAGGAATTCCATCATTTACAGAAAAACACAATCCATTTGCTTGATTTGGCCCATGATAAGGGTCTTGCCCAATAATAACAACTTTTACTTCATCAAAATGACAATGATCAAAAGCTGAAAAAATCTGATTTCCTTTTGGGTAACAAACTTTTGTTGCATATTCAGATTTTACAAATTCGATTAAATCGTTGAAATATGGTTTTTCAAATTCTTCATTCAAAACTGGTTTCCAAGAAGAATGCATTTTTACGTCCATAATTTTTTTTATGCGAATTTCAGAAATTATTACTTAAAATCATATTTACTATTACATAAAATTAGCGATTACTTGTAGATTTCAATCATAATGTTTTCGTACTTTTGCCTCTACTTTCATAAAGAAATTAAATGATCAGTATTACAGAAAAAACATTACAAGACTTACAATTTCCAACTGTTTTGGAAACCATCTCAGATGGTTGCAACACCGATATTGGAAAAGAAAAGGCTTTACAAATAAAACCATTTAGAGACAAAGAAGAATTAATGCAATCGCTGATGCAAACATCAGAGTATGTTTCTTCTTTTCAAAATAACAATGCAATTCCAAATCACGGATTTGACGCTATCACGCATGAAATTAAATTCTTAGCAATCGAAGACAGCTTTCTTGAAGTTGGAAGTTTTAGAAAAATCGCAAATCTTTCTGCAACAACAAATGTCTTATTGAATTTCTTGAAAAAATTCGATGACTATTATCCAAACTTAAATGCTAGAGCTTCAAGAGTAGAATTAACCAAAGACATTATTACTGCAATTGATGCAATTGTAGATAAGTATGGCGAAATAAAAGACAATGCTTCTCCTGCTTTGGCTGGGATTAGACAAAATATGAACTTAGTTCGCGGAAAAGTAAATCAAAGTTTTGGTGTAGCTTTAACGCAGTACAATGGTTTAGGCTATTTGGATGACATTAAAGAAAGTTTTGTACAAAATCGTAGAGTTTTAGCGGTTTTAGCCATGTATCGTCGTAAAGTAAAAGGTTCAATTCTAGGAAGTTCTAAAACTGGAAGCATTGCATATATCGAGCCTGAAGCTACTTTGAAGTATTCTCGTGAATTAGCCAACCTGGAATATGAAGAGAAAGAAGAAATTACAAGAATTTTAAAGAATTTATCAAATGTAATTCGCCCGTTTCTTCCTTTATTAATTGAATATCAAGACTTTTTAAGTGATATTGATGTAGTTGCAGGAAAGGCAAAATATGCAAATCGAATAAACGGAATTTTACCAACAATTACAGAAGAAAGAAGATTATTCTTTAGAGAAGCGTATCATCCAATTTTGTATCTCAACAATAAACAGAAAAAAGAAGTTACGCATCCGCAGACAATCGAATTAAAACAAGAAAATAGAATTATTGTAATTTCGGGACCAAATGCTGGAGGGAAAACCATTTCCTTAAAAACAGTTGGTTTATTGCAATTAATGCTACAATCTGGAATTTTGATTCCGGTTCACGAAAGAAGCGAAACTTTTTTGTTTGATAGAATCTTAACCGATATTGGAGACAATCAATCTATTGAAAACCACCTAAGTACTTATAGTTACCGATTAAAAAACATGAATTACTTTTTAAAGAAATGTAATAGCAAAACCATGTTTTTAATTGATGAATTTGGTACAGGTTCTGATCCCGAATTAGGTGGCGCTTTGGCTGAAATTTTCCTGGAAGAATTTTATCATCGTGAAGCATTCGGAATTATCACAACACATTATTCCAATTTAAAAATTTTGGCAAACGAACTGCCATATGCTACAAATGCCAATATGATGTTTGACGAAAAATCTCTTGAACCAATGTACAAATTAGCTTTGGGTCAAGCAGGAAGTTCATTTACATTTGAAGTTGCTCAAAAAAATGGAATTCCGTTTGGATTGATCAATCGTGCAAAAAAGAAAATTGAAGTTGGAAAAGTTCGTTTTGATAAAACAATTGCTACTTTACAGAAAGAGCGTTCGAAGTTGGAAAAAACTTCTTTGAATTTAAAAGAAGAAGAAACTCGTGCTCGAGAAGAAAGCAAAAAGATGGAAAATATCAATACCAGAATCCAACAAAAATTGGAAAGCTATCAGGAATTATATGATAGCAATCAAAAGATAATTTACATTGGACAAAAAATTGATGACATTGCCGAGAAGTATTTTAACAACAAAAACAAAAAAGAACTAATTGGTGAATTTTTAAAAATTGTTGAGATAGAAAATTCTAAACGTAAAAAAGCAACTCCGAAAGAGGTAAAAGCAAAAGTTGAAAAACAGAAAGAAATTATTGCTGAAGTACAGGTAAAAGTTGAGGAAATTCGAAAAGAGAAAAAAGAGAAGAAACTTAAACCAGTTATTGAAAAACCAAAACCAATTTTGAAAGTTGGTGATAGAGTAAGAATGCTCGACGGAAGATCGGTTGGAAGTATTGATTTGATAGAAAAAAATAAAGCAACGGTTAATTACGGAATTTTTACTTCGAAAGTAAGTTTAGATGAATTGGAATTGGTAGAAGCAGTTAAAAAATAAATTTTCAGTGTTTAAAAAAGGTCAAAAAATAGAAAAATTAAAATAAAGCGATTTAAGAAACGTTTTTACAAAATAGGACAAATAAGATGCTTTATTTTTTAAAATTCATTTTAAAGAATTTATTAAAGCCATTTTTAATTTATAAAATTTATTAAAAATTAAAATTCAATAAACAAAACAAATAAAGACTAATATAATAATCCAAGCTCACTTTCATGTATATCAAACGTGAAATGTAAAATTTGAAACAAACCTAATAAAATGGAAAGCCTTCCAGAAAATAAAAAAATAGTTCTTTTTGACGGAGTTTGCAATCTGTGCAGTTCTGCTGTGCAATATATTATAAACCATGACAAAAAAGACACTTTCAGATTTGTTGCATTGCAATCAGATTTGGGCATTTCAATCTGCAAACATTTAGGAATCAGTTTTTCTAAAATGGATAGTATTATTTTGTATGATCCGAAAACAGCATATTTTTATAAGTCTTCTGCAGCAATTGAAATAGCAAAAAATTTTGGAGGCTTATGGAAACTCATTTCAATTTTTAGAATTGTTCCTATTTTTATTAGTGACAGAATTTACGATTATGTGGCAAAAAATAGATACAATTGGTATGGCAAGAAAGAAAGCTGCATGATTCCTACTCCAGAGTTAAAAGCAAAATTTCTTTAAAAAATTCCAATTTAGCATGTCTTGTTTCTGAAATGAGAAAACTAAACGATAAACACTCAAAATAAAAACCCCAAATTCACAATAATTGGAATTTGGGATTTTTTTTATTTGAAATTTATCAGAAACTATCTAATCAATTTTCTATATTTCAAACGTTTCGGAGTTAAGTCACCACCTAGACGTTTCTTTTTGTTTTCTTCATAATCAGAAAAACTTCCTTCAAAGAAATAAACTTCAGAGTCACCTTCAAAAGCTAAGATATGTGTACAAATTCTATCTAAGAACCATCTGTCGTGAGAAATAATTACAGCACAACCAGCAAAATTCTCCAAACCTTCTTCAAGAGCTCGAAGTGTATTTACGTCAAGATCATTCGTAGGCTCATCCAGCAAGAGTACATTTCCTTCTTCCTTCAAAGTCATGGCCAAGTGCAAACGGTTACGTTCTCCACCAGAAAGCATAGAAACTTTTTTATTCTGCTCACCGCCACCAAAATTAAAACGTGACAAATAAGCTCTTGAGTTAACTTGCTTTCCTCCCATCATTATCAATTCCTGACCATCGGCAAAGTTTTCCCAAATAGATTTGTTTGGATCAATATTAGAGTGTGACTGGTCTACATAAGCAATTTTTACTGTGTCTCCAACAGAAAATTCACCGCTATCTGTAGCTTGTTCACCCATTATCATTTTGAAAATAGTCGATTTACCAGCACCGTTAGGTCCAATAATCCCAACAATACCAGCTTGTGGCAAGGTAAAGTTCAAATTATCATACAATAATTTATCACCAAAAGCTTTCGCAACATTTTTAGCCTCAATAACATTTGTTCCTAAACGAGGACCATTCGGGATATAGATCTCTAATTTTTCGTCTAGTTGTTTTTGATCTTCATTTAATAATTTGTCGTAGTTCTGTAAACGCGCTTTTTGTTTAGTCTGACGACCTTTAGCTCCTTGACGAACCCACTCCAACTCACGCTCTAAAGTTTTTCTACGTTTAGAAGCCACTTTTTCCTCTTGAGCCAAACGGTTTGATTTTTGATCCAACCAAGAAGAATAATTTCCTTTCCATGGAATACCTTCTCCTCTATCCAACTCTAAAATCCATCCAGCAACATTATCCAAGAAATAACGGTCGTGGGTTACAGCAATTACAGTTCCTGAATATTGCGCTAAATGCTGCTCCAACCATAGAACTGACTCAGCATCAAGGTGGTTGGTTGGCTCATCTAATAACAATACATCTGGTTGTTGCAACAACAAACGGCATAAAGCTACACGACGACGCTCTCCTCCTGAAAGGTTTTTGATTGGAGTATCTCCTTCTGGAGTACGCAACGCATCCATTGCGATTTCTAATTTTGTATCGATTTCCCAAGCACCAAGAGCATCAATTTTGTCTTGTAATGCTGCTTGACGGTCCATCAATTTATCCATTTTATCTTGATCTTCGTAGTATTCTGGAAGACCAAATAAGTCATTGATTTGGTTGTACTCCTCTAAAACCGCCATTGTTTCTGCAGCTCCTTCACGAACAATTTCGATAACTGTCTTAGAATCATCAAGAATTGGTTCTTGCTCTAAATATCCTACTGTATATCCAGGTTGAAAAACTACATCACCTTGGTAGTTTTTGTCAACTCCAGCAATAATCTTTAAAAGAGAAGATTTTCCAGAACCATTAAGTCCCAAAATACCAATCTTAGCACCATAAAAGAAACTAAGGTAAATATTCTTAAGAACCGGTTTGTCTGCTCCCTGATAGGTTTTGCTCAATTTCTGCATTGAGAAAATTACTTTCTTATCGTCTGACATTTTTTATTTTTTTTATTATAATTATTTATTTCTTTAAATCTCAAAATTCTAAACCCTGCCTTTTAAAGCATTGAATACCCATGCATTAGCAAAAAATCCAACTCCAACAGCAGCAAATCCCCATCCTGAAACATCACTATATCTAAAGATTCCAAGAGCTATAAGCAACAACCCCATAAGTACCATTATTAAAGTTGCCCATCCTAAAATGGTGTTTTTATTCATTCCCATAATTGTGCAATTATTTTTAAGTAGTAAAATTTTTAGAAACGCAAATATCGTGAATTTTAATGGCTTAATTAAATATTTTATAGAGCATTTCTTTTAGTAAATCCGATTGTGGTAACGCGTTGGCACCTACACCTTTACTTTTAACATCAATATCCCGTAAGGCCCCAACAATTTGGCTCACCTTTCTCATTGGATAGTTTTTTACTGCCAAATCATATTCTTTTAAGAAAAACGGATTTACCCCAAGTGTCGCTGCAACGTTTTTAGGATTCTTGTCTTTTAATCCGTGATATTTTAAAAGCTGGACAAAGAACCCAAATACCAACCCAGTAGTCATAACTAAAGGATATTCTTTAGGATTATGAGCAAAATTTTCTACTATCTTATACGCTTTCAATTGATTACGTTCTCCGATTGCTTTTCTAAGTTCAAATACATTATAATCTTTACTAAAACCAATATTTTCTTCAATATGCTCCGCAGTAATCATCGTGCCTTGCGGTAAAATAATCTGTAGCTTTTCTAGCTCATTGTTGATCTTACTCAAATCTGTACCTAAAAATTCTACAAGCATGGCATTTGCTTTAGGATCAATTGTATATTTTTTTCCAGCCAAAACGCGTTTAATCCAGTCTCCCACTTGATTTTCGTATAATTTTTTACTTTCGTAAACAACGCCTTTTTGTCCTAATAGCTTAGTAACTTTTTTACGTTTATCTAGTGTCTTATATTTATAACAAAAAACTAAAACAGTTGTTTGCATTGGATTTTCTACGTAAGATTCTATTTTATCGATTGTTCTGGACAAATCTTGCGCTTCTTTTACGATAACAACCTGACGTTCAGCCATCATAGGATAACGCTTGGCTGTTGAAACAATATCATCAATTGATACATCTCTTCCATATAAAACTGTCTGATTAAAACCTTTTTCTTCTTCAGCTAATACATTCTGTTCAATATATTCAGACAATTTATCTATATAATAAGGTTCTTCACCCATTAAAAAATAAATCGGTTTAATATCTCCGGCTTTAATATCATTAACAATTTTTACTACTTCGTCCATTAAATCTTTTGTTTCAAGTTTCAGGTTTCAAATTATGCTTCAAAACTTGAAACTTTAAATTTGAAACCTGAAACTATTTTATATTTTTGCTTTATGCTTAAACTTAATTTCCCTGCTTATACTTTCCGATTCAAAAATAGCGAAAATAAAGTGTCTATTTTTGATGAAATCAGGAAAAAATTTATAATTCTTACGCCAGAAGAATGGGTTCGCCAACACGTAGTTCATTTTTTAATGCATGAAAAAAAATATCCAAAATCACTTATTAATGTCGAGAAAGTTTTAACCGTCAACGGATTACGAAAGCGATACGATGTTGTTGTATTTAACCCAGATGGTTCTATACACATATTAGTAGAGTGCAAAGCTCCAGAAGTTAAAATTTCTCAGGCAACTTTTGATCAAATTGCACGTTACAATATGACAATGCAGGCACGGTTTTTGAATGTTACCAACGGACTGAACCATTTTTATTGCCAAATGGATTTTGAAAACGAGAAATATGAGTTTTTAAAAAATCTGCCAGACTATAAAGAAAACCACTAACAAATAATAAAGAACTAAATACTTTTGGATAAAATAGCAGTTGTAATTTTAAATTGGAACGGAGTAAAATTGCTGGAGCAGTTTTTACCATCTGTTATTCAGTTTTCAGAAGGAGCAGCGATTTACGTTGCTGACAATGATTCTACGGACAATTCTGTTGCGTATGTTACAGAACATTTTCCAACTGTGAAAATTGTAAAAAATTCAGGCAATTATGGTTTTGCAAAAGGCTATAATGACGCCTTAAAACATATTGATGCTGAAATATATGCATTAGTAAATTCAGATATTGAAGTCACAGAAAACTGGCTTCAGCCCATTCTAGACACTTTCGAAAAAGAAAATCAAACCGCTATTATTCAGCCAAAAATTCTTGATTTTAAAAACAAGGAATACTTTGAATATGCAGGTGCTGCCGGTGGTTTTATCGATAAATACGGATTTCCTTTTTGCAGAGGAAGAATATTTGATACAATTGAAAAAGACAATGGGCAATACAATGATAATATTGAATTGTTCTGGGCTTCAGGCGCATGTTTCTTTATTAGAAAGAACGTTTTTCATGAATTGGGAGGTTTTGACGAAAGCTTCTTTGCGCATCAGGAAGAAATTGATTTATGCTGGCGGGCTGCAAATGAAGGGCATATTATAAAATATAATTACCAATCTGTTGTTTATCATGTTGGCGGCGCCACTTTACAGCAAGGAAATCCTAAAAAAACTTATTTGAATTTTAGAAATTCACTGCTAATGTTGGTTAAAAATCTGCCTTCAAAAGGATTATTTTTTGTGATTTTTTTCCGCATGGTATTAGATGGCATTGCCGGTATCCGTTTTCTTACACAAGGTAAATTCGGGCACACTCTTGCCATTTTAAAGGCACATTTTTCATTTTATTGCTTATCTTTAAAATATCTTAAAAAACGAAAAGATTTTCAAATACAGCAATACTATTCGGTGAAAAGCATCGTTTTCCTTTATTACATCAAGAAATTGACCTTATTTAAAGAAATCTTTAACAGTATTCAAAATATTAAAAACTAAATTTGTAATCAAGTCTAATTAAAATTAAATTTATGAGAAAAATAGTTATCGCACTATCAGTATTAATGGCTCTAACATCTTGTGTTTCTAAAAAGAAATATGCAGAGTTGGAAGCTAAAAACAAAGAGACTCAAGATTTGTTAAACTCTTGTACTGTAAAATTAAATACGTGCTTAGAAGAAAAAGCTGGATTAGCTGCTACAGCTGAAAGCTACAAACAACATAATCAAGATTTAATCAACAGCTCTAAAGATTTAACTATCTTAACTACTAAAGGTGCTGAAAACCTTGAAAAATCTCTTGAAAGTTTAAAAGAAAAAGATTTGAAAATCTCTAGACTTCAAGATGCTTTAACTAAAAAAGACAGTGTTACTTTAGCATTAGTTACAAGCTTGAAAGGTGCAGTTGGAATCAACGATCCAGACATCGAAATCAATGTTGAAAAAGGAGTTGTATTTATCTCTATCGCTGATAAATTATTATTCAAAAGCGGAAGCTACGACGTAAGTGACAAAGCTAAATCTGTTTTAGCAAAAGTTGCTAAAGTTGTAAACGACAAACCAGATTTCGAATGTATGGTTGAAGGACACACTGATGACGTTCCTTACAAAAGCAACGGAATTATCTTAGACAACTGGGATTTAAGTGTTAAACGTTCTACTTCTATCGTTCGTGTATTAACAAACGATCTTGGTGTTAACCCAGCTAAATTAATTGCTGCAGGTAGAAGTTCTTATGTACCATTAGTTGCAAACGATTCTGCTGAGAACAAAGCTCGTAACAGAAGAACTCGTATTGTTGTTATGCCAAAAATCGATCAATTCTATGATATGATTGAAAAAGAAATGAAGAAACAACAAAAATAATTAGAGTTTCACATACTTTATAATACAGAAAAAGCAGGTCTAATGACCTGCTTTTATGTATCCTTAATTTTTTTAATAACCAATTAAATATAAATCAAGAATAGCATTATTTTTAAGTAACTAACTAAATTTTAACATAATAAAGTTACTCATAATTTCTATACTATTATACTTTTAGTGTATTTTTTTACAAAATATCAATATCTCCCTTACCTTCCCTTACGATAACTGGCTCATGTTCAGAAAGATCAATAATTGTAGAACCTACATTATCTCCATAGCCACCATCGATTACAAGATCTACAATATTCTGCCATTTCTCAAAAATTAATTCTGGATCGGTAGTATATTCTATTACATCATCTTCATCTCGAATAGAAGTTGAAACAACCGGATTTCCTAACTGGCGAACAATCTCTAATATAATATTATTATCAGGCACACGAATACCAACTGTAGTTTTCTTTTTAAACTCTTTTGGCAAACTATTATTTCCAGGTAAAATAAAAGTATACGGTCCTGGCAAGGCTCTCTTTAAAATCTTAAAAGTTGAAGTATTAATCTGCCTAACATAATCTGATAAATTACTCAAATCATGACAAATAAAGGAAAAGTTTGCCTTCTCCAGTTTTACTCCTTTTATTCTAGCGATTTTTTCTAGCGCTCTCGAATTGGTAATATCACAGCCTAACCCATAAACAGTATCAGTTGGATAAATTACCAAACCACCATTCTGAAGCACTTTTACCACTTTTGCAATAGCAGCTTCACTAGGTTTGTCGGGGTATATTTTTATAAATTCGGCCATTTTTCTTTTTACTTTAAAGTTTAACTTGCTTAACGTTTCAGGTTTCAAATTACTTTATAACAATTTGAAACCTGAAACTTAAAACTTGAAACATTTTTATCCTACGACATCTAATTTAGCAAATCTTAACAACAATTTCTTAATTCCTCCTACTTCAAATTTAATTTCTGCTTTTCTATCTGGACCAACACCTTCTAAATTCATCACTTCTCCTTTTCCAAAACGTTCATGCATGACAATATTTCCTACGGTCAATTTACTATCAAATAAATTCGAATTTCCATTACTTGGCGCATTTCCCGAAACTGGTTTTAGTTTTCTAATATTTAAATCAGGTTTCGGACTGTTGTCTGTAATATGTTTGGGCGGAGTTCCTCCTACTGGTTTTGCCAATCGCAATTTTGATTTATCTACATCTCCAAAAATATCGCCATCAATTGGAGACTTATAACGATAATTTGTTTCGGCTGGAGTCAAATATTCCAAAAACTGACCATCAATTTCTTCAATAAAACGAGAAGGTTCACTATCCGTTAGTTTTCCCCATCGATAACGAGACTGAGCATAGGTCAAATACGCTTGATGTTCTGCACGGGTTAATGCTACGTAGAATAAACGGCGTTCTTCTTCCAATTCGCTTCTTGTACTCATACTCATAGCGCTTGGAAACAAATCTTCTTCCATTCCTACCACAAATACATGCGGAAACTCCAATCCTTTTGCTAAGTGAATGGTCATCAAAGCAACACGATCATCATCGTTTGTATCTTTATCCAAATCTGTTGCCAAAGCTACATCTTCCATAAACTCAGAAAGCGCACCTCTTGCTCCGTCAATTTCTCTTTGCCCTTCCGTAAAATCTTTAATACCGTTTAAAAGTTCTTCGATATTTTGAATTTTCGCCATCCCCTCTGGAGTAGCATCTTTCTTCAATTCCTGAACTAATCCGGTTTTCTTTGCAACGTGGTCTGTAATATAAAAAGCATCTTGGTTCTGATCTATAACCTGAAAACTCTGGATCATAGTAACAAAATCTTTCAATTTGTTCTTTGTACCAGCATTCAATTTTAAATCGATTTTATCAATATTTACCATCACTTCCCAAATCGAACGCTTGTAATGATTGGCAGCAATAGTTAATTTTTCAACTGTTGTGTCTCCAATTCCACGTGCTGGATAATTGATTACACGAACTAAAGCTTCTTCGTCTTTTGGATTTAGAACCAAACGCAAATAACATAAAACGTCTTTAATCTCTTTACGTTGATAGAAAGATAAACCACCATAAATTCTATACGGAATATCACGTTTTCTCAAAGCATCTTCCATGGCGCGCGACTGAGCATTGGTACGATACAAAATTGCAAAAGCACCATTATGCAATTGATTTTGCATTTTCTGTTCAAAAATCGTGCTTGCCACAAAACGACCTTCTTCTGCATCAGTCAAACTTCTATGAACTTTAATCTTTGGTCCAAACTCGTTTGCTGTCCAAACTACTTTATCTAGTTTGGTTTTATTATGTTCCATCACGGTATTTGCCGCTTCTACAATGTTTCTTGTCGAACGGTAATTCTGCTCTAAACGGAACATAATTACACCTTCGTAATCTTTTTGGAAATTCAGAATGTTGTTGATGTTCGCACCACGGAAAGCATAAATACTCTGCGCATCATCTCCCACCACACAAATATTCTGAAACCTATCCGACAAAGCCCTAACAATCAGATATTGAGAGTGATTCGTATCTTGGTACTCATCAACCAAAATATAACGGAAACGATCTTGGTACTTTGCTAAAACTTCAGGGAAACGAGTTAATAGTTCATTGGTTTTCAACAATAAATCATCAAAATCCATTGCTCCAGCCTTAAAACAGCGATCAACATACTGCTGATAAATCTCTCCCAATCTCGGCCTTTTTGCCATTGCATCGGCCTCAACCAATTCTGGATTGTTAAAATAAGCTTTAACCGTAATCAAACTATTTTTATAATTAGATATACGTCCTAAAACTTGTTTTGGTTTGTAAATATCACGATCTAGCTGCATTTCTTTTATAATAGAAGAAATCAATCTAGCCGAATCCTGAGAGTCATAAATTGTAAAATTTGAAGGATACCCCAAATGATCTGATTCGGCACGCAGAATACGAGCAAAAATAGAGTGGAAAGTTCCCATCCAAAGGTTCTTTGCCTCACTAGCACCCACAATATCCGAAATTCTATGTTTCATCTCGCGGGCTGCTTTATTGGTAAAAGTAAGCGACAAAATATTGAAGGCATCAATACCTTGAGCCATCAAATACGCAATTCTAATGGTTAAAACACGTGTTTTTCCCGAACCTGCACCAGCAATAATAATCATTGGCCCGTCTTTCTTTAAAACAGGCGCTCTCTGCGCTTCGTTGAGCTGGTCAATATATTTCTGCATGTAATTTTCTCCTTTTATGCAAAAATAAGAATTAAAAAAGAAAGTTCCTAAGATGCTTTTGGAAGGTTCTAAGTTGCTAAGATTCTAAGCCGCTAAGTTTTTTTTTCGAAGCCAAACAAAAGGCATTTTTTCAGACATGGTTTCCCGCTTTCGGCTATATCTCTCCGCTCCGCTACGAGGATACCGCCTCAATCGGGGCTAGAAAACAGACAATTGGTTTTCTTTAAATATTTTGAGAAAATTGGAATTAGATATTATACTTATTTTTTAATTTTTCTTTAAAATCTGAAAAAGAAAAAACCAACGGCTATTCAAAAAAAAACTTAGTATCTCAGAGTCTTAGAACTTTAGCAACTTAGAATCTTATTTAAAAAATACGTCGTAAGCAAAACGAATCAAAGTTCCGACTACAACAATTAAAAAGAAAATTCGAATAAAACCATTTCCTTTGTTGATCGCCAGTTTTGCGCCGAGCCATCCGCCCAACCCATTGCTAATTGCCATCGGAATTGCAATTGCCCAAATGATTTTTCCTTTAATCATAAATAGACAAATCGAACCAAAATTCGTTGCAAGATTCACCATTTTAGCATTCGCAGATGCGTGAAGAAAATCGAATCCTAAAAGCGCAATAAAAGCCACAACAAAGAAACTTCCTGTGCCAGGCCCTATAAAACCGTCGTAAAACCCAACAATTATACTAATAACAACAGCATAAAATATTTGGGTTGCCATCGAATGATCTTTAGCAACATGCTGTCCGAAATTTTTCTTGGCATAAGTATATACAAATAACAACGATAAAACCACTAACAAAAGCGGTTTCATAAAATCATTGCTGACCATTGTTAAAATTGTAGATCCTAAAAATGCTGACGGAACCGCCAGACACATCATAATAAGTAAGAGTTTCCACTGGATCATTACTTTTTTCAAATATTGAAAAGCGGCAAAAGCAGTTCCGCTAAATGCTGGAATTTTCAAAGTTCCAACTACAGTCGAAACAGGGAGATTTGGCAATAAAATTAATCCCATTGGCGTTTGGATTAATCCGCCGCCACCTACAATTGCATCAATAAATCCTGCAGCAAACGCTGCCAAACAAAGAAAAAGTATTAGGTATGAATCCATTCAAAATATATTTTGGTCTCATTAAAAAACAAGTCGCAAAAGTACATCTTCCTTTTTGTTTATTACTATAAATTTAAAGTTGATTTTTGATCAAAAAGTATATTTTTGCTTAAAAATTATTCAAATGGATTTTAACAAAATAATAGAACTTGCGAGTTATACTTTACCAGCCTTAGTTACAGGAGTTGTAGCTTATCGTTTTTTTGAGTTACATATTAAAAACAATGACAGAAAACGTGCTTTTTTATTAAACAAACAAGCACATAAAGAGTCGTTGCCAATACGTTTACAGGCTTACGAGCGTATGACTTTGTTTTTGGAGCGTATTAACTTGACAAAATTGTTAATCAGAATTTCTCCTATTTCTCAAAATAAACATGATTACGAAAATTATGTAATTGACCAAATTGAACAGGAATTTGAGCACAATTTAACACAGCAGATTTACATGTCAGAAGACTGCTGGACAATCATTATAACTGCAAAAAATGCAACAATCCAAATGATTCGTAAAGCTGCAATGAGCGATAAAGTAGATAACGCAGACAAATTACGCGAAGTAATTTTGAATGATTTACTAGAAAAACAATCTCCAAGTAATGCTGCGTTAGGATTTATTAAAAATGAAGTAGCAGAACTTTGGTATTAAAAATATTTTAGATTTTAGAGTTCAGATTTTAGATTGATTTTTCTAAATCTGAACTCTTAACCCTTAAATAAATATCTTATTGTCGCTCATTACCTCAGACTTATTCTGAGCATACTCATAACCTTGTTCCCACCATTCTTTCATTACCTCTTTATTAAAAATCAAGGCATTATCGGTTAATTTCATGGGAGTGTAATATAAATTTAGCTTTACATTCTTATTATTTGCCATAAGTTTTCCTATAGCAATATCATGTTTTTCTACTTGATCTAAAGCAATTCGGAATAAATCGATCATTAATGAAAACGGATTTTTACCAATTACTGTCTTGGTTGTATTTACCTCTGTTTCAAGCACAATTACATCTATTTCTGTAGCTCCTCTGTTAATTGCTTCACGTATTGGAACTAAGCTTGAAAATCCACCATCACCATATTCGCAATTGTTTTTTTCAACCAAACTCATAAAAGGAACATAATTACTCGATATCCAAGACCACTCACAAAATTCTTCGTACGTACAGTCTTTTACAGATTTATATTCTGATTCATTTTTAGTAAAATTGGTTACCGTAACAATAACATCTGTTTTTAGTTTTTTAAGTTTATTGAAATCTGAAAGAGAAAAATTATTCTGAATATACTTTTTCAGCCCTTTACTTTCTCCAAAAGTTCGTTTTCCTTTAAAAAACTGGCGCAGTACATTAAAATGATTAATTGTTACGATATCAACGCCACCTTTATTTTTCACCACAAACGGACAAATATTGAAGATACTTGACATAGTAACATTGGTATATACAGAATGAATTTTTTTGATATGACCGAGAGCTAAATGCGGAATCAATAAACTTCCTGTTGAAGTTCCTAAAAACAAATCGTATTCGTGTCTTTTTTCTTCTATTAAATACTGGGCAACACCACCGGCAAATGCACCTTTACTGCCACCTCCTGAAATAACCAATGCTCTCATAAATTGTAATGTAGGTTTTGTTTTTGGGATATATATTTTTTGAGACTTAAATAGAGAAAAGACTTTTTTATCTTTTTCTAGAAATCTTGCCTCTTACTTCTTTCTTCTACTCAACTCTAATTTACTCTTTCAACAAACGATTCAATTGGAATTGCTCATCGGGTGTCAAATTAGGCAAAATTCTATTAAATGAAGCACGCATTTCAGGATTTTTCAACAGAAGTCTAATTGTATCTCTTCCAAATTTTGAAAATTGCCACATATGGTGCGTAGTAGCGCCAACTAAATTACTCAAAACCTGATCGTTAATAATTTTAAAAGCAATTAGTTTTTCTAAAGCATTTTGTCGTGTTGTAGCTTCGTACTTTGTAGACGAAAATGAAATCAGTTGATCTACCAAAGAATCTTCCTCATTACTATAGTTTGGTGTTGACAAAGCAAGAGACAGCCACAATGTTCTTAGATTATAATCATTAAAACCAATCCAATCTTTAGATTTATCCAAATATCTTGCTCTGTGATCGGGGAAATTTCTCCACAGCCAATAAAGTGCGATTTCTTGTGTCTGATACGATTTATCGTCTAAAAGTGTTTCGTAATTTATTCTAAAATCTTCTGGAATTTTGGTTAAAGATCCAGCCAGATTCTGACGGACTTTACTATTATTTATTTGCAATGCTAAAAGCAAAAGCTCCTTTTTGTCTTTGTATTTTTCATTTTCCAACTGATCCACAACAGCGTCTTTTACAGATTGATAAACATCTGATACTAAAACGTTCTTCAAAATATCTGTTTTCTCTACTAAAGGCGTTTTTTTCAATTTATCGATTTCCACCCTTTTTTGAATTGCCTTGTTTTTACTTAATAAAGCATTTGCAGTTGGGGTATCAAAAGCCGTTGATTCCAACCAAGTCTTTTGAAATTTATCCAAATCGAAATCAGACACTTTTTTTATCTCGTCGAAAAAATTCTGTGTATTTACCGTTTGATAAGCGTACTTATTTAAATAACTTTTAATTGCTTTTTTAAAAGCCTTATCTCCAATAGATTCATGCAAAACGAATAATGCCCACGCTCCTTTTTCATAAAATGTCAGCGAACTTGCTTTTGGATTTAAAACCGGAATAGTATCGGTGCGAGAGGCAAATTTTATTTGCTGTGCCGTATCGTATAACTTAGAATAGAAATAATCTTCTCCGTAAATATCTTTTTCAGCAAGCAAGGCAAAGTATGTCGCAAATCCTTCTTGAAGCCAATGGTGCGTGCTGCTTTCAGCGGTTATAAGATCTCCAAACCAATGATGTGCCAATTCATGCGCATCTACATTAGTGTAATTTCGATCGCAAAAACCTGTTGAATCTACTACATAGCGTGTTGCAAAAAGAGTTGAAGTCGTATTTTCCATTCCAGCATACAAAAAGTCTCTTACTGGAATCTGTCTATTGATTTTCCAAGGATATTTTACTCCAATTTCTTTTTCCAGAAAATCAAAAATCCGTTTTGAATAGCGATAAGTCGGTTCAAAACGATCTGCGTCTTTGGATTCGTAATAATATTCTAAAGGTACTCTGCTTTTAGATTTAAATTCTTTTTTATCAAATTTTCCAATAGCCAGCATTAGCAAATACGAACTCATTGGTTTCTCCATCTGATATTGCCAGTGGTTTAGATTTCCGTTGGTTGTTTTTTCTTTTAAAACTCCGTTTGAAACTACCTGATACTCTTTATCGTAAGAAATCCCCAAACTAAAAATCAATTTTTCATTCACATCGTCAAAACTTGGAAACCAATTACTCGTGTATCTTCCCTGCCCTTGCGTCCAAATCTGCACTTCGTTTTCCATTTCAACAAAATACAAGGCTTGTTTGGGTTTTGTCGAATAATTAAAAGTTAGATGATTTTCTCCTTTTTTAAATGGAAAAACCAATTTTAATTGCTTGGTTGTATTAATGAAAATAATTTCTTTCTCGTTGATTTTCACGTTCGAGAATTCCATATTTTTCGCATCAAGCGAAATAGTATCACTATCCTTTAAAACTTCAAATTGAAAATCGACAGCACCAGAAACTATTTTTTCTTTTGAATTCAAAGACAATTGTCCTGAAACAGATTTAAAATCGACGTATTGAGTTTGCTGCGCAAAAAGAAAACCAGTGAATAATAAAAAAATATATTTCATTGAAACAAATTTGAAGGCGAAATTCCAAAGTTACAAAAGGTTTCCTTTACAAATAGAATGAAATTTGTAAGTTTACAATATAAAATCGCAAATCGTGTCTACACCTCAAAAAGCCTTATTTAATTGGAGCAGCGGTAAAGATTCTGCTCTAGCCTTATATAAAACACTTCAAAATACTGGTTTTCAGATAGAATGTTTGCTAACAAGCGTAAACCAACAATATCAACGTATTTCAATGCACGGAATTCGTGTTGAATTATTACAGGAACAAGCCGAAAGTATCGGAATTCCGTTAAAAATTCTTGAAGTTCCAGAAATGCCAACTATGGAAGTTTATGAAAAAGTAATGAGCGAAGTTTTAACCGAATTAAAAGATAATGGAATAACACATTCTATTTTTGGAGATATTTTTCTTGAAGATTTGCGTCAATATCGCGAAAATCAATTGGCGAAAATTGGCTTAAAAGGTGTTTTTCCAATTTGGAAAATTCCAACTCAAGATTTAATACAGGAGTTTATCTCATTGGGATTCAAAACCATTGTGGTTTGTGTAAACGAAAAATACTTGGATAAAAGTTTTGTAGGCCGAATTATAGATCAAGATTTTATAAATGATTTACCTGAAAATGTGGATGTTTGTGGTGAAAATGGCGAGTTTCATACTTTTACTTTTGATGGTCCTATTTTTTCAAAACCAATTGATTTTGAAATTGGCGAAATTGTCTACCGAAAATATGAAAAGCCTGAAAAGAAAGATTCTTCAAACACAGCTTGCGATACCAATGATGAAACTGCTTTTGATTTTGGATTTTGGTATTGTGATTTAATAAAAAAATAAATGAAGGTTTTTTATAAATTCATATTTCTAGTTCTTATCTCTTTCTCTTTGCAAAGTTGTTTGGTTAACAGATGTAAAAGACCTCAAATCACAGGATACATTTACGATTTCGAAACTAGAAAGCCCATTGAAAATTGTAACGTTGGTGAAACCTCAAGCCAGTCAGATGGTTATTTTTCATTAAAAGAAAAAAGATATCATCAATTTACCTTTTTTGGCTTCGAAGCGCCAACATTGGCTGTAAACGAACCTATCAAAAAAGAAGGTTACGTATCGCAAAATATTCAATATATACAGCCTTTTGGCGGTGGAATGAGAAAAGGAGCTTTTCATAATGCCGACACTATTTACATCAAGAAAACTGTTTTAAAAACAAATTAATATGGATTTAAAAGAAAAAGAGGAAGTAAAAAAAGTACTAATCTTTTTGAAAGAAATTGGTATTAAAATTATTGAAAAAGACCTTGATGAAACCTTTTTGCCAGGTTTAGATTTAGGACTTAATTGCATTTATATCGATTATAATAGATTATTATATCCTGGCGATATTTTACATGAAGCTGGTCACCTTGCCGTAACAGCTCCAGCAGAGAGAAAATTAATTGGCTCATCAAAAATTTCCAAAGACTGGCCAACACAAGGAGATGAGATTGTTGCAATTTTATGGTCTTTCGCAGCGTTGCAACATTTACAGCTTCCGCTCGAATTTGTATTCCATCCAGACGGATACAAAGGTCATTCTGAATGGTTTATTTCTAATTTTAAATCTGGAAATTATATGGGGCTGCCTCTTTTAGAATGGATGGGGCTGTGTGTTGGAAATGAAAAAGCAGAAAAAAAACAGAAAATGCCTTTTCCTACTATGCAAAAATGGATTCGGGATTAATATATTTTAAATACTAAGTAGATTGATCTACGAAAGTTTTCAGGAACCATTTACCGTCTTTTAATTCAAAGACATAATCAATGTAAATTCCGTTGTCAAGACCACGCTCTTCAAGAGTAACTTTACTTTTCTTTATTAAGATTGTTCTTTTCAAATACTTTTCATCTGCTTTTCTGTTCAAATTAAGAACTTTATACTTTTCTTTTGTCATTGTATAATCTGTCAGTTCAAAATCTTCATTGTTTGCTTTGTATTTTAGAGGAAAAATTACTCTGCTGATTTGAAATTTTGAATCGGCATTGAATTTACTGAAAAAGGTATTAAAATCTTCAGGAGCTGTTTTTGTATTTTGAGCGTAAACATTAGCATTTGCAGTCATTGCAAGAACCAAAACTAATAAAAAAAACTTCTTCATTATTCTTCATACATTTTAAGCAGGTTCGTAACTGTGTTCCAGTTGCGAATTGTTGCAGTTACATTTAATTTTTTCTCGATATATTTTTGGTCAAAACGAGTCTTGCCTGCACCAACAGCGTACTTTATAAAAATTCTGTTTTCATCAATATTCGCTTCGTCTGGTTTAAATTGGCTAATTTTTAAATCGTTTATGTTTTCTTTTTTTAAAGTTGTTGAAACAAAAGCAACATATAGTTTTTTCGTATCAGCATCTTTCTCTTTCAAAAACGCATTATTGGCAAAACAAGATTCTAAATTTTCTTTAGTAATCATTACAACAGGAACTTCATGGCCAAAAACCTTAAAAATTTCCTGTTTGATCATAAAGCCAATTTTTGAAGCGTCTTCTTCGCTATCCACAAAAACATTTCCAGATTGCAGGTACGTTCGAACATTTTGAAATCCAAGGTTCTCCAGCATTGCTTTCAAAGCCTCCATTTTCATCATATTATGCCCCGAAACGTTGATTCCGCGTAAAAGCGCTAAATGTGTTTTCATTTTTTTTAAATTTTTAGTCAAAGATAAAAACTACTATTCATCTTCTTCGCTGATTTCGATACCAAACTTTACTAAAAAATCGTTAAACTTTTGCTTATACTTTCTTTGCGCCTGATCTACAATTTCATCTGCTTCCTCGTTTGTTTCTATTGCATCGAGATCAAATTCTTCTTTAACCCATTCTTGAAACTCTTCTTTATTCTCGCTTTCTTCATAATACTCTTCATCTTTATAAAAATAAACAGAATCAAAATCAACAGAAATTTCAGTGTCTAATGTCAGAAGCTGAATTAGTTTACGAGTGCTTTCTGCCACAACGTGAACTCCACCTTCGTCACCAAAAACAACAATCGGGCAATTATTCAAATCTTTATCTATAAGCCAATAAGCATACGAACTTCCTGAACCATTTGCGCCTGCAAATTCAATAAAGCTATTGTAAAACTCTTCTTCCTCAGACCATGTTTTTATTCCTATTTTATCATTGGTAATCGTAAGTCCAAAACATTCCGAATAAGATTCTACTCCATGTTCTTGCTCGAATTCATACAGTTTTACTAAATCTTCAGGTAATTTATAGCTGCCAAATTGAACTGCAAATTCTTCTAATGAAAAACTGCTATCATAATCTGCATATTCTGTTTCATCATCTTCGTCATCTTCTTCTTCAGCTTCTGGAGCCATCAATATTTCAAATGTTTTCATGACAGCATTTTTTACGCAGAAAAATTCAATTCCTGCAGCATTTTCGTCATTCATCCATTGGTATTTTGGATCGCCGTTTTCATCAAGATATTCCAGAATAATCATAATTTCTTCATCTTCATGACACCATAAAGCGCGCATTCTGATGTTAAAGCCATTAGAAATTTCTTCAGAAATCTGGCTGTATTTTTTTCCTTCGTAATCAAAAGGAATAAACAAATAAGTGGTTCCAGAAATATGCCTAACGATTTTTCCGTTTTCTTTCAATTCTTCATTTTCAGACAAAACTTTCACCATATTGATAAACTGATTACGGAAATCAGCATACATATACTTTTCTTTTTTATCGTAATCTAAGATAGAAAGCCCTTCTTTAAAAACTTCTAAATAATTATTGCCTAGTATTTCTGTGCCGTAATCTGAATTTTCAACAAAAGAGTCTTCTACAATATCAGAAAGTTTATGAGTCGAGGGAAGATAATTCTCGACAGTTATAATAGATCCGTCAGTATCTTGAACATTGCTGCAAATCAAAACGTCGGGTCTGCCTGAACTTATGATCGCCTGCACATCCGTAAAACGTTCAAAATGAAACAGCATGTCATCTGTATAAACTAGCCAAGCTATAAGATCGCCTTTTACAAAAAGTTCTCCGTGATTATATTCTCCAGCAAGTGTATCGCACTGCAAGCCTCCACCTAAATAATGGACACTTCCAAACAAATTAATATTGACTGTTGTTGTCTTTCCTAAAACAATTAAAACAGGAGAATTATCCGTATCATAAGAACTGATAAGCTTTGCAACTGTTAGATTTCCTTTGAAAATAAATCCTAAAATAAAAATATCCGGATGTTCTTCGGTACTAAAATCCATCTCAAATAAATCCATTTCTACATCATCTTCTGCTAATAGAAATATCGGATTTTCTTCGTAATCAGGAAAACGCCAAGTATCCTCAAAAACATTATAAATTTTCTGATTCTTGAAATCGGTAAGATCTCCAATAATATTGTGGGCTTCGTGTCGGTTAATTACTTTAAAGGTAACTCCCGAAAATACCATAGTTTCAAAAGGAACTTTTTCTTCTTTAATCATAACTGGGGCTTATAATTTAAATGTTTTAACAAATCTAGTAATTATCTTTTTTTATTAAAATAATACTGACTTTAATTATTAAAAAAACTCCGTTAGAAACGGAGCTTCAAAAAAAATGAATTAGTAAGCATTCAAAAATTATTACTTTTTCTCATACACCAATAATGGACCGTCACATATAGACCATGTTCCATATAAATTTCCAGTACTGTTAATGATGTATAGATTTTCTTTTGCCTTTGAAAAACAAGATGCAACTATATCGCTTTCAGCAGTATAATTTAATTCAAACTGTATTTGATCAGTGGTTTTTATAACAGAATAAGTTCCTGAAATGGTTATAGTTTTACCCTCCTTTTTTCTCGTTTTAGAAAATGTATTATTAGAACTAAAAGCATAAGATTCTTCCCATTCTAAAACATCTATAGAATTTGCGGCGGGATTATTACTGCCCATTCTGGTCAACGTCCATTTTCCAACGTAACTTTCAGATGGTTTATCGTCATTATCAGAACAGGAGACAATTGAAATAAGCAATACAATTAAAAGTCCAATTTTTTTCATATTTTTATTTTTTGATGGTTTATTATTTATAAGACTTTCCTTGTTTAAAATAGTTGCGTCTTGACTTCACGACTTAACGATAACTTAATCTTCAAACACTTGAAAACAACAAATCATTTTCAAATTTGCCAATTAAAATCTATCTTCGCTTTTTAAAGAGAAAAGAAAATAGAAGAAGAAAAAAGACAAAACGTTATCTTTTTTTCTTTCTTCTTGCATCTACAAAATTACTAATCTTCGAATGTCTAATAATCTTCTAGAAACTCCAATTGAATACTTAAAAGGCGTTGGTCCGAGTCGTGGCCAGCTGCTTCGCAAGGAATTGGGCATTCATAAATATGGAGATTTAGTCAATCTTTTTCCGAATCGTTATATTGACAGAACGCGTTATTACAAGATTAACGAATTGCAGAATACAGGTTCTGAAGTTCAAATTATTGGTAAAATAATCAACATTAAAACGGTTGAATTTGCTAAAAATAAAAAACGTCTCGTAGCAAGTTTTGTTGATGATACGGGACAAATTGACTTAAACTGGTTTCAGGGTCACAAATGGATTCGCGAAAGCTTAAAGATTAACGAACCTTTGGTAATTTTTGGAAAATGTTCTTTGTACGGAAGCCAATTTAGTATGGCACATCCCGAAATTGAACTATTAAGCGAACACGAAAGAAGTTTACGTTCGGCTATGCAGCCCGTTTATCCTTCGACAGAAGCTTTGGCTAATAAAGGAATTTCTAACCGTACCATTAATAAGTTGATGGAACAGCTTTTCTTGGAAACACAAGCATTATTTACAGAAACTTTTCCTCCTTTTTTAATCGAAGAATTAAAACTGATTCCAAAACGTGCTGCATTATTCAATATTCATTTTCCAAAGAGTGCTGAAATTTTAGCTAAAGCACAATTCCGACTAAAATTTGAAGAATTGTTCTTTATTCAGCTGCAATTAATTACAAAGAATCTTATTCGAAAACATAAAATAAAAGGACATCCATTTGACAAAGTAGGAGAACTTTTTAATGAATTTTATAAAAATCATTTGCCTTTTGACTTAACGAATGCTCAAAAAAGAGTGATTAAAGAAATTAGGACAGATATGGGCAGTAATGCTCAAATGAATCGTTTGCTTCAAGGTGACGTGGGTTCTGGAAAAACGATTGTTGCTTTTATGAGTATGCTTTTAGCAATTGACAATGGTTTTCAAGCTTGTTTGATGGCACCAACAGAAATCTTGGCCAATCAGCATTTTCTTGGTTTATCCGAATTTGCTAAAACATTAAATATCAATATCCGAATTTTAACAGGTTCTACTAAAACTGCTGAAAGAAAAATTATTCATGAAGAACTAGAAAGCGGTGAACTTAAGATTTTGATTGGAACTCACGCTTTATTGGAAGATAAAGTGCAATTTCAGAATTTAGGTTTGGCTGTAATTGATGAGCAGCATCGCTTTGGTGTGGAGCAAAGATCTAAATTATGGAAGAAAAATGATATTCCGCCACACGTTTTAGTCATGACCGCTACTCCTATTCCGAGAACGCTGGCAATGAGCTTATATGGAGACTTAGACATTTCGGTTATTGACGAATTACCTCCTGGAAGAAAACCAATTCAGACTGTACATCGTTATGATACCAATAGACTAAAAGTTTGGAAATTTCTTCGTGATGAAATTGCAAAAGGAAGACAAATCTATATTGTTTACCCGCTTATTCAAGAGTCGGAAAAAATGGATTATAAGGATTTAATGGACGGTTACGAAAGTATTTCTCGTGATTTTCCACTTCCGCAATATTCTATTTCTATTCTTCACGGAAAAATGAAGCCAGCAGATAAAGATTCTGAAATGAAGCGTTTCTCTGAAGGAAAAACTAATATTATGGTAGCAACAACTGTAATTGAGGTTGGTGTAAACGTGCCAAATGCAAGTGTAATGATCATAGAAAGTGCAGAACGATTTGGGCTTTCTCAATTGCATCAGCTACGTGGACGTGTTGGTCGCGGTGCCGAACAGAGTTATTGCATCTTAATGACCGGACATAAATTAAGTTCTGACAGCAAAACTAGAATGGAAACCATGGTGCAGACTAACGATGGTTTTGAAATTGCCGAAGTTGACTTAAAACTTCGTGGCCCTGGAGATTTAATGGGAACACAGCAAAGTGGCGTATTAAACCTTCAAATTGCTGATATTGTAAAAGACAGAGAAATTTTATCTCTGGCAAGAAATTATGCCATGAAAATCTTAAAAGAAGATTCTGCTCTTCAAAAACCAGAACATGCTGTTTTAAGAAACATCTTTATAGAATTAACCAAGAAAAAGAATATTTGGAATTATATTAGTTAAAGATGCAAAGGCTCAAAGGTGCTAAGGTTTCTAGTTGTAGTTTAAACTTTGTACCTCTGCTTCTTTGAGCCTTTGAACCTAAAAAGAAAAAAACACTTCATTGCGTTCTAATATTCATGTGATTTAGTTTTGCTGGGGGACAAATTTAAGGGGGTGAATATTTTTATCAGACACAATGAAGTATATCATCAGTTGTTATTTTTTTGCCTCGTTTTTCTTTTCAAAAAGACCGCTGAATAAACCTTTGCTTATTTTATTTTTATCATCCTTTCCGGTTGCAATCATGTGATCGATATATTCCATGTACGTTTTCTTTCTCTCTTCAAGAAAACCTACCAGATATTCCTCAGAAGCATGCATACCGCTGGTTTCTTCAATCTGCAAAAGTTTCTTGTACAAGGGTTCAATAAATTTTACAATAATATCGTTTGGAACCGATTTTCGAGTGCAGAAGAAGCCTACAATTTCGCCATCTGTATCTGCAACAATTTTAAAATCGGTTACAACCCAGTAATAACGACCGGTTTTTGCCATGTTTTTTATAATGACATGAATGTTTTCACTAGATTTAATACTATCCCACAAAAATTTAAAAATTACTTTTGGCATATCGGGATGACGTATAATATTATGAGGCTGGCCAACAAGCTCAAATTCATCATAACCAGAAACATCTATAAAGTCTTCATTGGCATATAAAATGGTTCCTTTTTTATCAGTTTTACTAAGCAATACTTTATTCTTATTCCAGTCCACTTCTCTATCCGAAGCTGTTGGACGGTGTAATCTGGTATCCATAACTCTTACATTTAAATTAATTTACAATTCAATTAGTATAAAATGAATCCTTAATCCTTCAATTTGACTCGATTTCCAAGACAAGCAGAATGTTTCTGATTTTACGAAAAACTGTTTCTAATTCATTTTCAAGCCATTCTGGAATTTCATTATTAACAGCAAGATTAAGCTGTCGAATATCATTCATAATCTGAATTAGCTTTTTATATTGAAAATCAAGATCATAAACATGTGAACTCGTTCGATAATTTTTGAAAATCTCCTTTATCTCTATTTCAAAATCAGATTGAATCCCCACTTTTTCAATCGAATCTAATGTTATGCTTTCATTCAAAAAATCTTCAATTATTCTTTTAAGACTATGCAGCGTAGGCACTGCAGTGGGTAAATCATGCTTGAACATACATCGGGTTTAAAAATATTAATATTGTTTTCTTTGGGACTTGATTTTAATTCTAGTTTAAAAAAAACTAGTTTCTATTGGTTGTTGATTTCACATGAATATCATTGACTAAATCATCAATTTTTTTGGCACTTTCTCTCATCATTTCAAGATAACTAAGCAGCTTGTCATTATCTGTATGTCCTTTTGAAACATCAATCAATTTTAAAACTGAATTTACTGGCAGTTTTAAGTCTAAAGTTGTTCTATGAATAAAATCATTATAATCTTTTGTTGCCGACATTGAGCTGTATTTTGCCGAAGCCAATTTCATATTCTCTAATTCATATTCGTCTGAAATTTTAGAGATATGATTTTCGCTATGCTCTTTAAAATAGTATGCCCAATAGCCGTTCATAAAGAAAACTACTGCAGCCAAAACGGTATGAATAATCAGCGTTTCGAGATCAAAATTTACTTGCGAAAAATATACCTGAAGGCCGTTGGCATCGTTATAAATAAAATTTTGGAGGTACGCCAATCCAGCGTGGTGGAGAACAACCAATAAAGTTAGCGGAATTTGAAGCTTCCAATTCTGATAAATAATTAAAATGGTACTGGCGATGAATACTGTAAAATGCATTTCGAACATTCCATGCATTTGATAAATGTATTGCGCCATAAAAATAGCCAGAACAACAGATAAAACGTATTGATAAAATTTGGAATTTTTCATGAAAAATTTTGCCGAATAGTATAGCAAAAGATTTAATGTTCCGACACCAACGCCAATTTCAAAAGTATCGTATTTAAAAGAAAGTCCGATACCCAGAAGAAAATATACCGCAAGTACATAATTAATAATTGTATCTGATTTTTGTGTCATTGTAGACATAAAACTGTGCAGATAATCTTGTTCGTTTAAGCTAGCTTTTGCTTTCATAGGTTATTAGATTTAGGTTTTTGGAAAAGTTATTTAGTACATTTTGGTAATGAACATCCGTATGCTTTAAGAGCTAAAGCATTAAAAGAAGGGTTCTCTTTTTGGTTAAGAAGAGAATCAATTGCCATTTGGGCATAATTGCTCTTGGTATCTGTACAATATCTGGTTTTATTGTAATTACCTCTATAATATAAATTATGGGACTGATCTAGTAAAACTGCCTGAGGAGTAGAGAAAACACCACATTTTTTAGCAATTCCTTCATCAAAATATACCGGAATCTCAGCACCAAATTTTTGCTGAATTTCATCAATAGTAAAACTCTTCTGTTTGTTTAACACAACTATTTTAAAATTGACCTGATCTCCGTATTTTTTAATTAAGCCGCTAACATGTGGGACATTAAATCGCGAACAGGGACATTCGGGATTATAAAAATGGATAAAAATAGGTTTATTATCAAATGCACAGCAAGGACCAAGTTCAATTTTTGACCCCATTGCAATTGCATGATAATTTTTAGGAATAGGTGTTGGAAGACTGTACTGGAACTCATTCTGCCAAAACAGATAACCAATTGAAACAAGTAAAAATGTAAACCATAAGCTTAGAAGTAATTTTTTCTTCATAAATTATTTTTTTTATATCATTCAATAACAAACAATAAACACTTGTTAATATAATTATCCATTATATATAATCAAAAACCAAAAAAAACAACTTCTGCATACGTATTTTAACACATAAATTAAACGCAACCGTTAGCTTTCGTGTAAAAATCTTTCATTTTGTTTAACATATCAATGTTACAAATAAAATCGATAAAGTGCAAAAAAAATCAGACAAATTGCAAAAAAATCTTCCATACTAGAAAAGACCTGCCTTTATCTGGGTCTTACAATGCAATTCTACCCTTGGCATCTTTATTCTCTTCAAAAAAAATTAAACTTAAATTAAACCTTTTTGCCTGTCTATAGTCTAAATGCAAACCTTTGTACATACAAATGTTAAATAAACGCTAACGGCTTTCGATTTCGCACCAAAAAGTTAAATTTGTAAGCTTACTAAAAACAAAAACCTAAAATCTATATTCACCTCATTTTTATGAAACTAAAACACCTCATTTACACCCTTTTAATTATTGCAATTGGTGGCTTTGTCACCTATAGAATTATTTCGAACAAGGGCAAAAACGACGAATCTAAAAAGTTCAATGATAAAAAAGCTCCAACAACTGTTAATGGAATCGTAATAAAGACCGCTACATTTGACAATAATTTAGCATTATCAGGATCTATTGAAGCAAACGAACAAATTGAAATTCACAGTGAGGTTTCAGGAATTGTAGAAGGCATCTTTTTTACTGAAGGCACCAATGTAACCAAAGGTCAGGTGCTTTTAAAAGTAAATGACATTGAACTGAAAGCACAATTAAGACAGGCAATAACTAGAGAAGATTTGGCCGCTGAAAATGCAAGAAGAGCAAAATTACTATTGCAAAAAGAAGCCATTAGCCAAGAAGAAGCAGATGTTGCAAAAGCCGACCTAGCTTCTGCTCAAGCTCAAAGCCAGTTAATTAGAGCGCAAATTTCTAAAACTTCTGTAAGAGCACCTTTTTCAGGAAAAATTGGTTTGCGTAATATTTCTCCTGGAACTTATATCACACCCACTGTTTTAGTAGCCAAGCTGGTTAATACTAGTAAGTTAAAAATCACATTTTCTATTCCCGAAAAATACGCTTCAGAAGTAAAATCAGGATCAGTAATCGATTTTAAGGTTTCTGGATCAGACAAAACATACAATGCGAAAATATATGCCATAGAACCAGAAGTTGCCGTTGCAACACGTACCCTTCAGGTTCGTGCTCTTGCTGAAAATGTCGACGGAAAACTTTTCCCTGGAACTTTCGCTGACATCAAATTACCTTTAAATATTATAAAAGACGCTATTGTAGTTCCTTCTCAAGCTATTGTGCCAATTCAAGACGGTAAAAAAGTATTTGTTGCCAATAACGGACAAGCAAAAGAAGTAATGGTTGATGCAACAACAAGAACTGATTCTTCTATTTTAATTCTATCAGGATTAAAACCAGGAGATACTTTAATTACAAGCGGTGTAATGTCTTTAAAAGATGAAGCTCCCATTAAAGTTAAAGTAAAATAATTCAAAGTTATGAGTTTTGAATTATAGGTTATGAGTTTTAAAAATTCTCATCAAAATCTAAAATCCGAACTCTAAAATCATAAATCCTATATGAGTTTATCAACTACAAGCATAAAAAGACCTGTTTTAACCATAGTACTGAATTTACTAATTATTTTATTCGGTTTTATTGGTTATACTTTTTTAGGAGTCAGAGAGTTTCCTTCTATTGACCCTGCGCAGGTATCCATCCGTACCAATTATACAGGTGCAAATTCTGATATTATTGAGTCGCAAATTACAGAACCTCTTGAAAAAGCTGTTAATGCAATTGACGGAATCAGAAACATTACTTCCTCTAGTAACCAAGGAAGCAGTAATATTACAATAGAATTTAATCTAGATAAAGATTTAGAAGAAGCAGCAAACGATGTTCGTGATAAAGTTTCGCAAGCCATTAGAAGTTTACCTCAGGATATTGATGCCCCGCCGGTTGTATCTAAGGCCGATGCAGACAGTGAGGCTATTATTTCGATGACTGTTCAAAGTGATACAAGAAGTTCTTTAGAATTGAGTGATTATGCAGAGAACGTTATTTCGCAGCGATTGGAAACAATTCCAGGTGTTAGCGCTGTACAAATCTGGGGACAAAAACGTTATGCGATGCGTTTGTGGATTGATCCCGCAAAACTTTCTGCTTACGGTTGTACTGTTGCAGATGTTCGTACAGCTTTAAATTCACAAAATGTCGAATTGCCTTCTGGAAAATTAACTGGAAACAATACCGAGTTAACAGTAAAAACTGTTGGAAACCTTTCTAAACCAGAAGAATTCAACAATATCATTATTCGTACTGACGGTGATAAAATTGTCCGTTTAAGCGATATCGGAGGAGCTGAATTAGGGCCAGAAAATTTAGAAACTAAATTAAGCCAATCTGGACTTCCATTGATCGGTCTTGCTATTGTTCCTATGCCAGGAGCAAATTATTTAGACATTTCGGCCGAATTTTATAAAAAGTACGAAGCTTTAAAGAAAGATCTTCCTAAAGATATCAAACTTAACATTGCTCTTGACAATACCATTTTCGTAAAAAAATCAGTACTTGAGGTAGCCGAAACTTTAGGTATTTCAATTATACTGGTTATCATTATCATTTATCTGTTTTTTAGAGACTGGGCTATTGCTTTCAGGCCTTTAATTGATATTCCTGTTTCTTTAATTGCCACTTTTTTCATTATGTGGCTTTTCGGATTCTCTATCAACGTTTTAACCTTATTGGCTATCGTTTTAGCAACTGGTCTTGTGGTAGATGACGGAATTGTAGTAACTGAAAATATTTTCAAAAAAGTCGAAGAAGGCATGTCGCCAATTGAGGCTGCGATTAAAGGTTCTAATGAAATTTTCTATGCCGTAATTTCGATTTCAGTAACACTTGCTGCAGTATTCTTACCCGTAATTTTCTTAGAAGGTTTCGTTGGCCGACTCTTTAGAGAATTTGGAGTCGTAATTGGAGCCGCAGTATTAATTTCTGCTTTTGTATCATTGACTTTAACGCCAATGCTGAATGCTTATTTAATGAAAGGCGGCGAACAGAAAAAATCAAAATTTTATATTAAAACAGAGCCATTCTTCGAAAAAATGAACAGCAGCTATGCCGAAGCGCTGACAAAATTCATGGATCGAAAATGGATTAGTTTCCCAATCCTAATTGCTTGTTTTGGATTGATTTACTTGTTTTTTACTATTCTTCCAAAAGAAACTGCTCCGTATGATGACCGTAGTTCTGTAACCATGCGTATGACTACCCCTGAAGGTTCTTCTTATGAGTACACAGATAAATTTATGCAGGAAATTTCTAAATTAATAGATGACTCCATTCCAGAGAAAAAAGTTAGTTTGGTTATCACTTCGCCAGGATTTAGTTCAAACTCCGTAAACAGCGGATTGGTAAGGCTTACCTTAAAAGATGTCGACGAAAGAACGAAATCACAAAAAGAAATCGCTGATCAGTTGACCAAATGGACAAAACAATATCCTAATGCTAAAACTTCGGTAACACAACAGCCAACAATTGCAGTTAACAGACGTGGAGGTCTTCCGATACAATACATTATTCAGGCTCCTAACTTTGATAAGTTACGAGAGAAAATCCCTGTTTTTATGAATGAAGTGAGTAAAAGCGATGTGTTTTCTACTACAGATGTAAACCTGAAATTTAACAAGCCAGAAATTAACGTTACAATTGACCGAGCAAAAGCAGAAAGTTTAGGAATCTCAATTCTTGATATTGCACAGACTTTACAGCTTTCTTTAAGCGGACAGCGTTTTGGGTATTTCATTAAAAACGGAAAACAATATCAGGTAATTGGACAATTTGACCAAAAGGACAGATCTAAACCTCTGGATTTGACTTCTATGTTTGTGAAAAATAAAAATGGCGAATTGATCCAGATGGATAACGTAGTAAATGTGTATGAACAAAGTAATCCACCGCAATTATACCACAACAACAGATACATGTCTGCAACCGTTTCTGCTGGTTTAGCACCAGGGAAAAGTATGGGAGAAGGTATTGAAGAAATGGATAGAATTAAAGCAAAAGTTTTAGATGAAAGTTTTACCACAGATTTAGCTGGAGAATCTCGAGATTTCGTAGAAAGTAGTTCTAATACTTCTTTCGCCTTCGGATTGGCTTTATTATTAATCTTCCTAATCCTTGCTGCACAATTTGAAAGTTTTATCGATCCGTTTATCATCATTTTGACGGTTCCGATGGCGGTTGCGGGAGCTTTATTCTCATTATGGCTATTTAATCAGACTTGGAATATTTTCAGCCAGATTGGTACGGTAATGTTGATTGGTTTGGTGACCAAAAACGGTATTTTGATTGTAGAATTTGCCAATCAGCTGCGAGAACAAGGAAAACCAAAACTAGAAGCTATTTTAGAAGCTTCAGAAGCACGTTTACGTCCAATTTTAATGACTAGTTTAGCTATTGCTCTAGGAGCACTTCCAATTGCACTTTCCCTAGGGGCAGCATCAACTAGTAGAATTGGTATGGGAGTTGTAATTGTGGGAGGAACGATCTTTTCATTGGCTTTAACGCTTTTTGTAATTCCTGCAATTTATTTTATGTGGTCAAGAGCAAGAAAGCATTATCCAGAATTTGATCATATTGACGAATACGAAAGAGAAAGCATTAAATAGAAGCCAGAAACCAAATTTCTGGTTAAAGAAAAAGAATATGAATATCAAAAAAATATACTGTACAGTATTTATCTTGCTTTTTTGTGTAATTCAGACAAAGGCGCAGGAAGTTCTTACTATTGAACAAGCTATGTCTGTAGCTTTGGAGAATAATTTTGAGATTAAAATTGCTAAAAATAATTCTAAAATAACCGAGACAAACGTAACAATTGGAAATGCAGGAATGCTTCCAACAGCAACAGCCAATATTACTGACAATAACAGCATTACAAACTCTACACAAGTAAGACAAGACGGAACATCGACTTCGTTGGATAACGCTAAAAACAACAGTTTAAATTATGGTGTAAGTTTAGGCTGGACGGTTTTTGACGGAATGAAAATGTTTGCCAAACTTGACCAGTTAAAAGAACTTCAAAAATTGGGCGATGCAGAACTTAAAAGAACTATTTTACTAAAAATTGCTCAGGTAAATTCTGCTTATTATGACTTAGTTCAAATGCAACAGCAATTGTCCGCATTAGACACTACAATCGTAATTTCGAACCAGCGTTTGACTTTAGCTAAAAATCGTTTCAGTATTGGAAAAGCTTCAAAACTTGAAGTATTAAATGCACAGGTTGATTTAAACTCAGATCAGGTTGCTTTATTGAGACAAAAAGAAGCGTATGCTAATGGCAAAATTTTATTGAATCAATACTTGGCTCGTGACCCAAAAATTGATTTTAAAGTTACAGATGAAGTAAAAGTGGATAATAAATTAGTTTTAGCAGATTTAATGGAATTAGCTCAAAAGCAAAATCCAGGTTTAGAGGCTGAAATCATAAACAAACGTATAGCCGAATTACAGCTTAAACAAGTAAAAGCAGACCGCTATCCTACTTTGAGATTAACTACGGGCTACAATTTTTCTGAAAGCCAGTCGAGTCTAGGATTTACAAGCGAAACCTCTTCTAGAGGTTTAAACTACGGTTTTAACGCTTCCATGAACATATTCGACGGTTTCAATCAGCATCGTAATGAAAAAGTTGCCAAATTACAGATCGAAAATTCACAGCTTGCTATAGAACAGCAAAACATAACTTTAAACACACAGTTGAGCACCGCTTTTCAAACCTATTTAACCAATTTAGAATTAATTGATTTAGAAGAAAATAACGAGGCTATCGCAAGACAAAATTTAGAAATTACATTAGACAAATTTAAAATCGGAACTATTACAACACTCGATTTTAGAACTGCCCAACTCAATTATGTTAATGCTAAAGTACGTTACAGCAACGCACAATACGAAGCTAAATTATCTGAAATTGCTCTAAAAGAATTAGCGGGAAACATTAATTTTTAATTTTCCTTTTAATCAAGCAAGACTTTCTTTGTAAATTAAAGAAATACTTCTATTTAAAAATCAAATATTATCTGCCTAATCCGCTAAATCTGCGAGCTATTTTTCTCTCGCAGATTTAGCAGATTAGACAGATTTTTTTTTAAAATTTAAGCAAAGGTCAGATAACATTTTTAAGAAAAACATTCTATTTGAATACTCTCAAATCATCTATATTCCTTGCTTTGAATATTTTTTTATTTTACACACAACAGAATATTTTTTTAATTTAAATTTGTTACAAAACAAGTTTCAATGATTACATACAATACCAAAGATTGGTTTACTTTCATTTTTCATTTTCATAAGTCAGATACAGTCCGAAAACTGTTTACGATTATGATTGCAATCGGAATTTATGCGGCTATAGTGTGTTATTTTGAGCTTCATTATTTTAAAGTGACCAAAAACGACTATATCCACAACATTCCAATCATGCATGGAATGCTTGGATTTGTGATTTCACTTCTGCTGGTTTTTAGAACCAATACCGCTTATGACAGATGGTGGGAAGGGCGGAAACTTTGGGGCGGACTTGTAAACAACAGCCGTAATCTTACTATAAAACTCTCCGCAATTTTAAAAGACGAAAATGATAGAAAGTTTTTTAGAAAATACATTCCCATGTATGCAGATATACTTCATCACCATTTAAAAGATGAGGATACCGGCAAAATGCTGTTTGAAGATGTAGATTTAGAAATCGATCATCATAAACACAAACCTAATCAGTTAAAAAGAATAATGTATCATAAAATCAATGATTTGTATGATGCAAAAAAAATATCGGGAGAGCAACTCATTACGATAAATGACGAATTAGTTGCTTTTACAGACATTTGCGGAGCGTGCGAACGTATTAAAAACACTCCTATTCCGTACTCTTACAGCGCTTTTATAAAGAAATTCATCTTCTTTTATACGATGACTCTTCCGTTTGGATATTCTGTTAGCTTAGGTTATCTAGTTGCCCCTGTTGTTGTTTTTATCTTTTATGTTTTGGCAAGTTTAGAGCTTATTGCTGAAGAAATTGAAGATCCGTTTGGAAATGATGAGAACGACCTTCCAACAAAAAAAATATCTGAAAACATCAAAAAACACGTTGAAGAATTGATATAATTAAACGTTAAATCTGCAATTTATATTCTTATTTTCATTAAATTTAAAGTCTTCACCAAAAATTGAATTTAATGAACAACCAACGATTTTTAGTCAATCCGCTCCAATTATCGCAAGAAAAATCATTAAAGACTCTTGTAGAAAACAGGACTATTTACAATTTGAATCATTGTGAATTAAATCTATTTGAAACCTACGAATCGACACAAAAAGTTCCATTGAAGTTTAATGATTTGGTGGTGACCAGCATGCTCCGCGGTAAAAAAATCATGCATCTTTTTGATGACCCTGAATTTGTATATCTTCCAGGCGAAACTGTAATCGTACCTTCAAATGTAGAAATGAAAATTGATTTTCCTGAAGCTTCAAGAAACAATCCGACGCAATGTTTAGCATTGGCCATCGATCAGGATAAAATTGCTGAGATTTTAAATTTCTTAAATGAGCAGTATCCAAAAGAAGGAAGTAACATGTACTGGCAGCTCAATTACCAGAATTATTTCTTTTATAATAATATTGAAATGGCCGCGACAATAAACAAGCTCATCAAAGAATGCATGAGCACTTCGATCACCAAAGACATTTTTGCCGATTTAACTTTAAAAGAGCTACTAATTAGAATTATTCAAACGCAGACAGTAAAATCTCTGGACGAAGGAAAACCTTTTGAAGACAATAATCCGATTAAGGAAGTTACCGAATACATCAAGCAAAATTTAAAAGAGAATATCAATTTGAAATCGCTGAGCGAAAAAGCTTGTATGAGTACAACTTCTTTTTATCGTTTCTTTAAGCGCGAACTCGGAATGAGTCCAATTGAATATATTTTGAGTGAAAAAATAAAATGTGCTAAAAACCTCTTGAAAAATCCAACCCTACAAATTAACGAAGTTTGTTATTTGGCTGGTTTTGAAGATGCCAACTACTTCATCAGATTATTCAAAAAACACGAAGGAATTACACCGAAGCAGTATCAGTTACTTTATATTAATTAAAGATGCTAAGCTACTAAGATGCTAAGGTGCTAAGTTTTTCAACTTGAAACTTGAAACAAAACAACTACTCAATCCTAACTACCGGTTCCAAATCTTTCTCTTCTTCGGGAGTGAAAATGCGGTATTCTATCTGAAACGTTTTCTTTAATGGGGTTTCTAACGAAAAACCTCCCACTCCAAATGCATCAATTACGGTTAAGGTAAAATGCGCATGTTTCCAATATTCAAATAAATCTTTGTCTACCCAAAATTCAGTGTCTTCAATAGTTCCAATACAAACATCCCCAGTTCGCTGATAATAGCCTCCTTTTTCAAAACATTGTGGCTGCGTGCCTTCACAACATCCGCCGGCCTGATAGAACATTAAATCTCCATGTTTTTCCTTTAAAACTTTTATCAGTTCAATTGCTTTTTCTGTTGCTTCTATTCGTTTAATCATAACTTTTAAATATTAAAAAAAGCAGTAAATTCAATTAAGAATCTACTGCTTCAACATAACCAACTATTTAGGACTGTGCTATATCAAGCACAACCCTTCCTTCTATTTCGCCTTTTTTCATTTTGTCAAATACATTATTAATATCTTCCAATTTTGTAGGCGTTACGGTTGCTTTGACTTTACCCTCTACAGCAAATTCAATAGCTTCTTTCATATCTTTTCTAGTTCCAACAATAGAACCTCTAATGGTGATTCTATTTAAAACGGTATCGAAAATAGACAAATCAAAATTGCCTGGAGGAAGTCCGTTTAATGCCATTGTACCTTTTCTTCTCAATGTTTCAAGCCCCTGCTTAAAAGCAATTGGAGAAACTGCGGTAACCAATGCCCCATGCATACCACCAACTTCTTTCTTTAAGAATTCTCCAGGATTTTGATTTTTAGCATTTACCACCAAATCGGCACCTAATTTTTTTGCCAGCTCCAATTTATCATCTCCAATATCAATTGCCGCCACATTCATTCCCATAGCTTTTGCATATTGCACTGCAACGTGTCCTAAACCTCCAATTCCAGAAATTGCAACCCATTCTCCAGGTTTCACCTCAGTTTCTTTTAATCCTTTGTAAACCGTAACTCCTGCGCATAAGATGGGAGCCATTTCTATAAAATTCACATTAGAAGGCAAAATTCCAACATATCTGGCATCTGCAATTACAAACTCTGCAAATCCGCCATCTACGCTGTAACCACCATTCTGCTGACTTTCGCATAAGGTTTCCCAACCCGTAATGCAATGATCACAACCACCGCAAGCGCTGTAAAGCCAAGGCACACCAACAGCATCTCCTTCTTTTACATTTTTCACATCTTGACCCACAGCGGCAACATAGCCAACAGCTTCGTGTCCAGGAATTAAAGGCATTTTTGGTTTTACTGGCCAATCGCCTTCTACAGCATGTAAATCGGTGTGACAGACTCCACTTGCAATTACTTTTACAAGAATTTCATTTCTACCGGGGCGTTTTACTTCGACTTCTTCTATTCTTAAAATAGATCCGAATTCTCGAACGACCGCAGCTTTCATTGTTTTTGGAAGCATAATTCTATGGTTTTAAGAGAATAGAAAACTTTTTTAGCTTTCTATTCTCAAGTTTATATTCTTTAGAAGAACCCTAATTTCTTTTTGTCATAAGAAATCAGCATGTTTTTGGTCTGACGGTATTGGCTTAGCATCATTTTATGGTTTTCACGACCAATTCCAGATTGTTTGTAACCACCAAACGGAGCGCCAGCAGGATAAGAATGGTATTGATTAATCCAGACACGACCTGACTGAATTGCTCTTGGAACCTGATAAATTTCATGCGCATCACGAGTCCACACTCCTGCTCCTAAACCATACATCGTATCATTTGCAATTTCGATCGCTTCTTCTGTAGTTTTAAAAGTGGTAACCGCCAAAACTGGCCCAAAAATCTCTTCTTGAAAGATTCTCATTTTGTTATGACCTTTAAACAAAGTTGGCTTGATGTAATAACCGCCTTCTAATTCGCCTCCTAATTTATTTTCGTCCCCTCCAGTTAGAACTTCTGCTCCTTCTTCTTTTCCTAATTTAATGTACGACATGATTTTCTCTTTCTGCACAATCGAAGTCTGAGCGCCAATCATCGTTGATTTATCCAACGGATTTCCTGCTATAATCGCTTCGGTTCTTTCGATTACTTTTTTAATAAACTTGTCATAAATATCTTCGTGAATTAATAATCTAGAAGGACAAGTACAGATTTCACCTTGATTTAAAGCAAATAATACAGCACCTTCTACAGCTTTATCAAAGAAATCATCATCATGATCTGCTACTGACGGAAAGAAAATATTTGGAGATTTTCCGCCCAATTCTAAAGTAACCGGAATAATATTTTCTGTAGCATATTGCATTACCAAACGTCCCGTTGTAGTAGAACCTGTAAATGCCGCTTTTGAAACTTTTTTATTGGTCACTAATGGACGGCCTAATTCGGCACCAAAACCGTTTACAATATTTAAAACTCCTGGAGGAAGAATATCGCCAATTAATTCCATTAAAACCATAATCGAAATTGGTGTGCTTTCTGCTGGTTTTAAAACAATTGTGTTTCCTGTTGCAAGTGCTGGAGCAATTTTCCAAACAGCCATTAAAATCGGGAAATTCCACGGAATAATCTGCGCTACAACACCAAGAGGTTCGCTTAACGCAATAGAAACAGTCTGCGAGTCCAATTCTGCTATCGAACTCTCTTCTGCACGAATTACGCCTGCAAAATATCTAAAGTGGTCAATGGCTAATGGTATATCGGCAGCAAGTGTTTCGCGAATTGGTTTTCCATTATCTACCGTTTCAACTGCTGCGATATATTCTAAATTGTCTTCAATCTTTTGTGCAATCTTATTTAGTAAAATACTTCTTTCGGTTACCGAAATTTTTCCCCAAGTTTTAAATGCTTCATAAGCAGTATCTACAGCCAATTCGAGATCTTCTTTTCCAGAATGCGCTGCTTTTGTAAATACTTTTCCATCAATCGGAGAAACAACATCAAAGTATTCTCCTTTAATTGGTGCTACAAACTTTCCACCAATATAGTTATCGTATTTTGCCTTAAATTCAGGTCTTTTTACTGCGGTACTCATAATTTTCTTTTTTTGATTTACTCCAAATTTAGTTTCATAAAAAGAAACAGAATAGCACTTTTCATTCATCTTGTAGCACAAAAATTACAGATTTGATTTTTTAAACCTTTTACAATACTGATCTGTTAAAATTTATGCGCATAAATTGCTAAAATCCTAAAGCATAGCATTTTATTTCCAATAAAAAACAACTTGAAAAAACTACTCAATTTTTTCTTACTCCAACGCGCAATCCTTATATTTGTAACCTCATACAAAGAATTAAAGAACTACAATGAAAATATCTTACAACTGGTTAAAACAATTTATTAAAACTGATTGGACATCTGAGCAGACTTCTGAATTACTAACAGATTTAGGTTTAGAGGTTGAAGTTGTTGAAAAATACGAATCAATTAAAGGAGGTTTAGCAGGCGTTGTTGTTGGACACGTTCTAACTTGCGAAAAACATCCTGATGCTGATAGATTGAAAGTTACTACAGTTGATGTCGGTTTAGAAGCTCCTGTACAAATTGTTTGCGGCGCTGCAAATGTGGCTGCAGGACAAAAAGTGCCTGTTGCAACAATTGGAACTGTTTTATACGATAAAGATGGTGCAGAATTTACCATTAAAAAAGGTAAAATCCGCGGGCAGGAAAGCCACGGAATGATCTGTGCTGAAGATGAATTAGGTCTAGGAAATAGCCATGACGGAATTATGGTTTTGGCAGAAGATTTGGTTCCAGGAACTCCTGCTTCTGAAGTTTTTCAAATTGCAAATGATGAAGTTTTCGAAATCGGATTAACACCAAACCGTGCCGATGCTATGAGCCATTTTGGAACTGCTCGTGATCTAAGAGCAGGAATGCTACAGCGTGGTGTAAACGTAGAATTGATTACGCCTTCTGTAAGCAATTTTAGAGTTGACATGCGTACACTTAAAATTGATGTAAATGTTGAGGATAATCATTTAGCTCCAAGATATTGTGGTGTAACTATTTCTGGAATTTCTGTACACGAATCTCCAAGCTGGCTACAAGACCGCTTAAAAGCGATTGGTTTAACTCCAAAAAATAATATTGTTGACGTTACTAATTATGTTCTACATGAATTAGGACAACCTTTACACGCTTTTGACGCTGCCAAAATCAACGGAAAAATTATTGTAAAGACAGTTGCAGAAGGAACTAAATTTGTTACTCTTGATGATGTTGAGAGAACGCTTCATAAAGAAGATTTAATGATTTGTGACGAAAAAGGACCACTTTGTATTGCTGGAGTTTTCGGAGGAAAAAAATCTGGAGTTTCTGAAGGAACTACTTCTATTTTCTTAGAAAGTGCGTATTTTGATCCAGTAAGCATTCGTAAAACAGCAAAAAGACATCAATTAAGCACAGATGCTTCTTTTAGATTTGAAAGAGGAATTGATCCAACGATTACAGAATATGCTTTAAAACGTGCGGCACTTCTAATTCAGGAAGTTGCGGGCGGAAAAATCACTTCTGATGTTGTAGAGGTTTATCCTAAAAAGGTTGAAGATTTTTCTGTTTTGTTGAATTTTAGCCATGTTTCTAAAATTATTGGACAAGAAATTCCAAAAGATACGATCAAAAAAATCTTGGTTTCTTTAGATATTAAAGTAAACAGTGTTTCTGATACTGGTTTAGGTTTAACGATTCCTGCATATCGTGTAGACGTTCAGCGTGAAATTGATGTAATTGAAGAAATTTTGAGAGTTTACGGTTATAATAACATTAACTTCTCTAAGAAATTTAATGCTACAGTAGCCAATTCGCCAAGAACTGAAGATTACAAAGTACAAAACGTAATTGCTTCACAGTTGAACTCGCAAGGTTTTCATGAAATGATGGCCAATTCATTGACAACTGCAGCTTACGCAAAATTATCGGCTTCATTAAAAGAAGAGCATAATGTATCTATGCTGAATCCGTTGAGCAGTGATTTAGCTACACTTCGCCAATCTTTATTGTTTTCTGGTTTAGAAGCAGTTTCATATAACATCAATAGAAAAAATTCAGATTTAAAATTGTTTGAATTCGGAAAAACATACCATAAGTATTTAAATGGTTATGAAGAACATAAACACCTTTCTTTATTGATTTCTGGAAACAGAAACAAAGAAAGTTGGACAAATCCGCAGAAAACAACAGATTTCTTCTTGTTGAAAGGATATGTAAAAGCGATTCTTTCTCGTTTAGGAATCGAAAAAATTTCAAATGCGCCAGTTCAATCCGATGTTTATTCTGAAGGAACAGCAATTACATACAACAACGATATTTTAGTTGAAATGGGCGTTATTAAAAAGCCTATTTTGAAACATTTTGGTATTAAGCAAGACGTTTATTACGCCGATTTTAATTGGGATTTGGTTTTAAAAATTATTACAGGAAAAATTAAATATACTGAAATTCCTAAATACCCAGAAGTTCGTAGAGATTTGGCTTTATTAATCGATGAAAAAACGACTTATGAAAGTATTTTCAACTTGGCAAAACAAACAGAGAAAGCGCTTTTAAAAGACGTCAATTTATTTGATGTTTACCAAGGAGACAAATTACCAGAAGGAAAAAAATCATACGCTTTGAGTTTTACCATTCAAGACAATACTAAAACATTAACCGACGCTCAAATCGATAAAATCATGTCTAAATTACAGCAGACTTTCGAAACTGAACTTGGTGCAAGTTTAAGATAACTTCTTTCTTATTTTAAAATAAAAAACCCGACAAATGATTTTGTCGGGTTTTTGTTTTTGTTTCAGGTGTCAGGTTTCAAGTTTAAATAGAAACCGAACAGGGTGCATTGTTAAGCTTTAATCTTCTTTTTAAAGCTAAATAATGAATTCATCATTTTCTAGCCTTAAATGCGTTGCAAAAGACGAAATCAAGCTTAAACCTTTACAGCACCAGATTTCTTTTCTTCGTTTCGATTAATATGTTACTGCAGCAAAAACTGGATACTGTTTTATTTTATCTCTTCCATTAAGAAAGGTCAGCTCCATTAAGAAATTACATTGTACAATTTCGCCCCCTAATTTCTCTACCAATTCGCAAACTGCTTTTGCGGTTCCTCCAGTAGCCAACACATCGTCGTGAATTAAAACTCGATCCCCTTTTTTAATGGCATCGGTATGCATTTCTAAACTATCAGAACCATATTCCAATTCGTAAGAAGCAGAAATGGTATCGAACGGAAGCTTTTTTGGTTTCCTTACAGGAACAAATCCGGCACTTAACTCTTGCGCCAATAACATTCCGAAGAAAAAACCACGAGATTCAGCACCAACCACCTTATCTATTTTTTGCCCATTTAAAGAATCTCGCAAAATTCTAAGGCAATTTGTTCGCGCTTCTGGATTAATTAGCAAAGGTGTGATATCTTTAAATAAAATTCCTTCTTTTGGAAAACCCTGAATATCACGTATATAATTTTCGAACTGCATTTTTTTTTATTTTTATGTTATTTTTTCCTTGTTTATCTCACATTTATGTCTATCTTTGCACCCGCAATAAGCAATCAACAAAGCTACAAAAAAATAGCTAATTGATAACAAAAAGGCCTCGTGGCGCAACTGAATAGCGCATCTGATTACGGCTCAGAAGGTTACTGGTTTGAATCCAGTCGAGGTCACTCTATGGGACAAAAGATAAAAATCATCTTTTGTCCCATTTTTTTTCGCCTTTAACTCCTTGTTAATCATATAAATACCCTCTACAATTTTGTTCACTCTAGCGGTTTGTATTTTATTTTCACGAATCGTAAAATTTTCAGGATAAACCAAACCTATTAAGCTTCGAGCTTCCGAAAGATCCATATCCGCATAAGCCACATTCATTTTAATTAAGTTCTCAATGCCTTTATTTAAAAGGGATTCGATGCTGTGTCTATCTTTTGCTATGGAAGATAATTCCCTTTCAAGGTTTGTAATTCGTACACTATAGTCATCCTTCATTAATTTATAATCATCCGAATCTATTTTTGATGTTAAAAGAAGATCCCTTGCATTACTTAATCGAAGTTCATAATCTTTAATCTGTTCTAAAAGTCGTCGTTTCTGTTCACCAGCATTATTAGCCAGTTCTCGGTGAGTTTCAAATATTACAGACGTGTATATTTTTTTGACCTCTGGAATTGGCTGGTATTTTTTTAGGTCATCAATAAATAATTTATTGGCAATTTCAGAATTGATTCTAAATTTACACTGGGCTTCACAATGATAATAATAGTAATGTTTATGTCTGCCTTTACACTTGCTTCCCTGAAGCTTTTTTTGACACTTTGGACAATTAAAGAACCCTCTGAGGGGAAATTCTACAACTGTTTTAATTTTAGGTCTGTAAATACGTGATTTTCCATCTAAAATATCCTGAACATTATAAAAAAGACCTTCCGAGATTAAAGGCTCATGCTGTCCTGTAACTAACATGCTTTCTTCATCTTTATATTGGGGAACAAAAATTTTACCATAGTAAATTGGATTTCGAATTAAGCTCCACATATTGCTTTTGGTTCTTGTAAAACCTCTTCTGCATGCAAGATGGTAAACTTGTTCAGTGTTAAACACTCCTCTTGCAATTTCTTCGAATATCCATCTCATTACTGATGCAGCCGGCTCTACAAGAGCAATATATTTAGTTCCGTCCTCTTTTGATTTATTTGCATAACCAAAGGGAGCAGTTCCCATATATCTTCCTTCTTTTTTAGCTCTTCGCATTCCATGAAAAGTATTCAAAGCCCTTCTGTCATTCTCTACTTCTGGAGCAGCGAGATAAAAAGCAAGCATCATCTTATTTTCAGGAATAGATAAATCAAGAGGCTGTTCGATAGCTTGTGGCTCCACTCCAAGTTTTCTTAGAACACTTATCATTTGGTATGCGTCACCAGCATTTCTACTAAACCTGTCCCATTTTGTAAATAAGACAAAGTCGCATTTGTTTTTTTCTCTTTTAAGATTAAGAAGTAATTTATTCCATTGTGGTCTATTAAAGGTTTTGGCTGAATGATCTTCATAAATAACATTACGAACTTCAATATAATTTATAGAACAATACTTACGTAGAACTTCTTCCTGATTTCTTTGTGAATATCCCTTCTCAGCCTGCTCGTCTGTGCTTACACGAATGTATAAATCTGCAATAATACTCATGATTCTAAAAATTTTGAAACGACCGCATGGGCCAATTTTCGTAAAAATAGCAAAATTTCAGTTGCTTCTTCAATTGTAACATTCATACCCTCAGAGTTTAACATTTGCATAGCTTTCTCTGGAGTTATTTTTCCTCTCATTTTTTCTTGTTCATTTTCCATCATCATCTAATTAAATATTAAAAGCCCTTTACGGGCTTTCATGGTCATTTACCTGTGTTCAATCGTAAAAGTAAATCTTGCTTCCTTGTGTTTTCTTAAACGAAGGCTCGTATTTAAGATATCCATAATCACTCAATTCCTGGATGCATCTGTGATAAGTATGCGGAGAGGAAATCTTTGCTATTGGTGTTATATCATGTCTATAGACCTGTATTGGGTTTACAAACTGATTCTGCGTCCTATACTGAAGCAAAGACATGTAAATAGCAATATGTGTCGAGCTTATTCGAAAATCATTTTCAATTGCTGTAAAAAAGTCCGATAGCGGTTTTAAATTTTCCATTTTGAATAATTTATAAACTTTTACTTTTAGCTGTTCTATGTTGTCTTTGAGAAGACTGTATCGCTACAGACTTTGCTTGCTTATTTGAAGTTTTGGAATTTTGATTTAAAAGATCCGAAAGCAATACTTTTTTTAAATCTTCATTGTGGATCAAAAGCCCTCTATTTTGTGGATTAGCTTCTACATAAAAATTTTGAGAACTGCCATTTCTTTCTAATTTAACCAGCTCTCTGCCTCCATTTTTTAAAGATCTCAAGATTTCCGCAACTTGTAATTGATCCAAAGAATTTATAGGCAATTCTTCCAAAGCCTTCTTTAAATCATAGCCGTACTCTTGAGGAAATTCTTTTACTCTATAACTGCCAGATGCATCTTTATCATTTAAATCCAATTGCTTCCAGATTCCATCGATCAAAACCGCCCGACCTGAAAGTAATTCATAAGACTGTCTTGCATTAACACCATCGTCTGTAAAAAAATGCTGTCTATTTTCTTCATTTTTAGATTGTGAATAAAGACTGGTTTTAAATCCTTCAAATTGATATTGGCCGGACTCATCTTTTCTAAAATTAAGAGAATGATCTAGTCTCTCTTTTTCATTTAAATAGTAAGAAACAGGCACAATAAATTTCGTTTCTCCCAGATTCAAATATCGCTCGACTTTTTTAAAAGCATCTTTAAAACCTATTCTTTCCAATTTTTCCTTAAGCTCATTGTTAGATTTCGCTTCAATTTTGCTGTAAATAGAAGATTTTAATCTCACATTCATCCTTAGAACAATGTTTTTATAAATAAACCTTCTTAGCTTTTCTGGGTATAACTGGTTTACCAGATTATCGTGCTCGCCTTTCACAACTTGAAGAGTAAGGTTTTCATAAACACTATTCGTCTTACGATATTTAGCCAGCACACTTTCATACCATTTTAACTTCTCCTTTAAAAGAGAAGTTTCAATTGAAGGACTGGAACGGAAAAGCTTTTTTAGGCTTTCCTCTTTACTATTCCAATCGTTTATTTCAATTGCAAGCCTATTGGTAAGGGACTGATCGTCCATCATTTTTTACTTTTGATTATTTATGCTAAACAGATTTACCCGCTTTTCTTTTGCGGGCTGTTGAGTTCTGCTCTTTCTGTGCTGGTTCATCATCATTATCCTTGCTGACATTTTTATCCTTAGATTCCGACTGTTTTTGCTGTTTGCTTTCTCTATGATTGATTCTCTGAAGGCTGCCATCATACACATTTAATGTTTTAAACTGAGGATTGGCCTCTACAAACATTTTACTTTCCACACCATTGACAACAAAAGTTACAGACTGCAGATTTCCTTTCTTAAGTGAGCTCATCAAATTTTCTTTGTAGTTTGGAGTCTGAAGCTCTTTAATAGAATGTTTTTCGAGACTGGCCTCTAAGTCATAGCCATAATTTTGATGAAAATGATTTATTTTAAAATTGCCATTGCTCTCTGATTCTTTAAAATCCATTTTTAACCATGCGTTGTATGATTCCCCTTCCTTGGTTTTAAGATCTTTGTTCACAGAACGGCCTTCCATCAAATTGTAAGCTTCCTTAAGAGTTATACTTGTGCCATCATTATTTATATAAAATGTTTGCTCCAGTCCTGGCTTGTTCTCTTCTTTCTGCAGATTCACATGATAAGAATTAAAAAAGTAAATGTCACTCTGATCTGATTTCTTGAAATTCAATTCAACTGTCAAAGTATCATTGTTTGGCACTCCATTATTCATAATCCCGCTATGGATGATTTTAAAATCCTTATCACCTTTCTGCATGTTCTCTTTTAGTTCTGTTTCAAACGTTTCCCCAATTCCAGTGTATTTTAACTGGTCCTTTAGATATTCTAAATTTTTCTCGTTCATTGTATTTGCATTTAAGTTGTTTTCATTCAATTCATTTCTCTCTTTATACAGATGCATAAAATTACTTACATCAAAGGTCTCTACTCGAGAAGTATCAATACCGCTCTCTAGAATTATGTTTAAATCATTGATGAGAGATGTTATTGGAATATTCTTAAAATAATCAACATCATTAGGTCCCACAAGGCAATAATCCTCTGCAGCCATCCATGTTATAAAAAACTGAATAGTATCACTGTCAGTAATTAATTTCAAAGGATATGCTGCAAATTGATAACCGTATGAAACCATCTCTTCCGCGTATGATAACAGCTTTTCAGCATCTGCTACATTTATTGTCATGATATATCTCGTTTAAAATTTATCCATGTTAAATGCCTCGATTGGAAATACTTTCTCGGTCAGGTTACTGCTGATATCAAGTTCAAGATGTCTTCCACCATTTTTTTCAATTAGCTGAAGTGTGAGATATTTGTTTTCAGGAATAGTAAACTTTTCGAGCGCATAAACTTTTACTACTTCAGACTTATAGGGGATCAAAGTGGATGACGTAATTTGATAAAGCGGCTCAATTTCTATTTCCTGCGATGCAGTACGTTTTGATTTTTTTTGATCCCTGATAAAAAATCGGAACTGATCAATGTCATAGTTAATCTTTGACTTATTTTCAAATACTATCCTCAAATACAAAACATCCTGATAAATAAAAATACCGTTTAGCTCTAGTCTTATCTGATACTTAGATTTGTTATAACCGCCGATTTTATTCTTTTTAGATAATGCCAGGGAGGCACATTGTTCTATTTTTTTCTGGTTTTCGTTCTCAAGTGAAAATAAAACATCTTTACTGGCAGCAATGGAATTCACGGCTTTAACATTCAAATCCGGACAGTCATCATCATAATTCAGTACAAATACGTATAATCTCGCGTCAGAAGTCACAACAGTCAGGTTGGTCTGAATGAAATGCTGTTTAGCTGCTTTAATCAGTAATATATTCTCTACACCTTTGGCTTTCTTTACCAATACCTCATCACTTCCTTTATCAATGCTCTTGATTGGATAGGAAAAAACAATACTTGTTGTTTTGGAGTATCCGATCTGAACGCTTTTGTATTGGTCTTCGTTTGCTATCGTCTCTTTTACACTCAACTGAGGATAGGCTAAAACAGAAAACAGCAATAAACTCATTTTAAATAAATGATTAATTCTTTTCATTTTTTTTTCACTTTAAGGTTTTAGATTCTTTTGTTTTTCATCATACAGAAGTACCTGATATCCTGCTTTAACTATTACTTTGATGAGTTTTACTTTCTTGCTTAAAAGACTTTTTGCCGCCTCGATACCCATTCCAGCTGCCTGAGCTCCCCATGAATCTGTAACACCGGTCAACCCTAAAGTCTGTATTGAACGGTCTGCAGAAGCCTTCGCTACATCCCTGCCGATTGCACCTGGAATATTTATCCCTTCCATTCCATCAATATCATAAACCGCAAGCTGAACTGGGAATATTGAGCTTCGGTATTGCAGATTTTCTATCTTTATTTCAAGTCTTTCCCCTTTCAAAGCGGCAACACCATATAGGAAAGTATTTTTTGGAATTACTGTACCCTGAATTGCCGCATCACCTCCGAGTCTTAATTTTATAACTGATCCGTTGACAATAGTCTGGGTTTCATGCACAAATGCTTCCAGTGCATTTTGAGGAGAATCTTCATTTGTTGCCTCTTCTACTGCATAAAAAGCATTCTGTTGAGAATCGTTTTCTGCTTTATTTTCCTGAAGTGAAGTAATATTAACTGACGCTTTTTTGCTATCTACGTTATAAACTTTTCCTTTCTTGCTTTTTGAATTTTCAAGCAGCTTTTCCGCAACTCTTGAAGGATGTTGGATATCGAGTATATTCTCAAGCATACCGCTCAATTGCTGCAGTTCGGGATCTGGTTGAGATTCCCCCATAGTAGACATCATTTTTTCTAAGTCCTTGATTTGAGTAGAAACTTCGTTGGATGAACCATATTTCTCAAACTCGCTCATGTCCTGCCCATACTTGTCTACTGTAGATGGCTGACTGATCGCTTTCTGCAACAAATGCAGTTTTTCATATATCTTTTTTTCATTCCTGTTCTGCAGCGGCTCTGAATTTAGCCCTCGACCATTGCTTAAAAATTCTTTTAACCTCACATCTGATTCAGCAAATGGACTCTGAGATTGCTCAAGCACCTTATTATTAGAGTAATTTGGATCTTTTTTAATTTGTTCCTGCAGTTTAATAGAGTCTACCGCCGCCTGGTCGTAATAGCTCATTTTATTTAAAGATGAATCTTCCTTAAACTTTGGAATGGGCAGATTAAAATTGAAACCTTTTTTAATTTTATTTTCTGCCGCATCTGTACTCATTTTTCCTCCACCTAATGTGTAAAACAAAATAGATATGAAGGGAAGAGTTATCAAAGGCAGCATTAAAAGCATTTTTCTTTTTTTATCTTCTTTCATAGAAATATTTTTTTGTTCCATGTCTTTACTTTTTAAAATGAATTAAATTATTGTTGAAGGCTTTAACATTCTGTTCCCCGACTGAAAAATATCTCAGTTTAAAGCCTCATAAACGATAAATAGGAAATAAGCAGAACTAAAAGCAATAAATAACACCAAGAAAAGAATCAATTGCTTTTTGGAGAATCCTTGCGTAAGAACCTCCATCTTTCGCACCCATTTTTCCTGTAGAAACAGATAGTATCTGTTGTATACAAATGGAGCTTCTCTTTTTTTAAATTTCGATTTCATCTACTTTCTGTTTTCGACGCCGAGGTCTTTATTTTCAATAGTATTGAAACGTTCGATTAAAAAGCCGTGAGGATTATTATCACTTCTTGATACATTTCGAAGGTTCCCTTCGGTAATTAGGCTTCTTTTTAAAATGCTTGTAGTTCGAATTATACTTTGTCTGGCAAAACATTTAAATCGATATGGATAATCTTTTATGTCGATGTTTATGCTGTCTATTTGTACAGTCTGGCTGATATTTCCTGATATAACTCCTGAATAGAATCCATTTTCCTTTAGATCGTCGTAGATTCTTTTTGCACTTTCATCAGCCAGATATAATGCCTTCGTCACATTTGTTTTAATTACCTTGTCATCAGGGTCAAGAGTAAAGAAAAATTTGTGAAATGTTTTGACATGATCTCTGGCTTCCACTGGTATATTATCCTTCCTTTCAGAAGCATACGCTTCGAGTGCTTTGCCCGCAGCCAGGATATAAACCTTGTCTTGCATTCTGGCTACAGCCTGGAAACTTTTATAAAGCGCAAAACAACAGATAACAACACAGCCTGCAATCACAAGCATTGTAAAGCTTCTTACATATTTAAAAGCTGAATCAATATTCTTCATTTTAGTAAACATCATCTGTTTTTTTAAGTTTATTATGAATTTCCCTTGAGCTTGTCGCCCATGTAATTTCCTTTCTCTTGAAAATAGGGAGATGAAGCTGAAGAGGTGGACACACTCTGTGACATCTTCCCTGCCGCATTACCCATGCTGTCCATAACCATCGCGGTTCCTTGTGATGCTTTGGAAATAACCGAACTGGTTGAACCGCCAAATAAGCTCGTAGTCTTTTGCGCCAGTGCTCCCCCGCCTCCTGCATGCACTATATAATTAGCCACTGAGGGTACAGTGAAATAGCCAATAATACCTATTATCAAAAATATCAGGTATGCAATATCTGTTCTGCTGAAAAAAGTATCTCCAGTTGCTTGTACCTGTGAAAGATCTAGTTTCAGCATTAATTCCTGTATCTTTCCGATGATACTTCCAAAAATATTGGCGACAGGAAGCCATAAATAGATATTGATATATCTTGCCAGCCATACTGTGAGGGTGTGCTGGAATCCATCAAATACAGCTATTCCAAAAACAAGCGGTCCCAAGATCGAAAGAACTACCAGTTGAAATGTTCTTAGCGTATCTATACATAGCGCAGCAGCTTCGAACAATACCCTTAGCACCTCGCTCATCCATTCTTTAACTGAATTCCTAAAGCCGTAAGATGCTTTTTCCATTGCAAACTTCACATCGTTGCCAATTCCTGCAAGCATACCCTCATCTGAAGGATCAGCGCCATCGTGCGTATATTTGTACCATCTGTCCCTATCACCGCTGCCAGTCCCGCCGACATACATTTTCCATGTGTCTGTTTCTTTGATTGCTTTTTCCTTTTCCTTTAAAAGAACTGCAATTGCATAATTCGATCCCGCAGCCATGGCAGCCGTTGCAGTTACGGTCGGTTTCATAACGCCATTGATTAGTGCCAGTACAGATGGAAAAATCATAATGCAGAACCCGATCACAAAAGGTCTGAACAAGGGATAAAAATCTATTGGTTCGGCATTGGCGATATGTCGCCAAACCCTTGAAGCTATGTACCAGATGGTTCCAAAACCCGCAATTCCCTGCCCCACACCGATAAGATTTGAGCACAAGGGCATCATTTCATCGTAAAGCCGATCCAAAACGGAATGAAGACTCTGCATTTCATCTCCCAATCCCTGAGCAGAACTAAAAAGAGGGATCATCACCAGAATTACAGAAAGGATTTTATTTCGAATTGACAGTTTCATAGCCTTAGTTTTTAAGTTCCTGTATTGCTTTGGAGGCATAAACATCTTTTTTCTCTTTTGCTCTCTGGAGAAGCAATACGTTTGCAGATGAACTAAAATCTCGCATGAAAAACAGCTTATCCTGCATCTGCAGATAAATAGTATCAATAGCTTCCAATCTCTCGTCGTCCGACATTCTCAACTTATCGGCGGTAATAACCAATGTGAGCTCATCAAGATTCCTGAGGCTTTCACTTAGGAGGTTGCTATAAACTTGATCAAAATATCTTATTTCCTTCTCGCTAAAATTCTCACTTTTTGTTAATCTACCTAGTGCGTTCCTGCTTTCTTTTACAAGCAAAACCTGGTAATTGACAATATCTCCCACCCTTTTGTAATTCTTTACCATTGGACTGACCTGAATCAGGGCATCTAGAAAAGCCTTATGAAGACTGAAGTTTCCCTCGGACATATCTTTAACCTTCTTATATCCACCAGACAGAAGTTCGTAACCTTTTTTCATATCACTAAGTATCTTTTTGAACTGCGATAGTTTTTCAATATTCAATATCAGCTGCTGGATTTCTGCTGACTGTGCATTTGATTTGTCCGGTATAAATAAAAAGAAGATGATTATTCCTAGAATTAATATCTTTTTCATGAGTTTTAATTTAATCCATATGAAGCTCTTATACTTTTAGAATCATTTAGATCTGCTCTCTTAGAAAGAGAAAGCAGTTTTGCATCATTGCTGACTGAAGTACAGAAATTGTAATCATCTGTCATTTTTTTGTGCAGCATATCAATCCGTTCAATTCTCTGGTCATCTTTTAGCTCCAGTTTCGAATCAGTTGTGAGGACTAAAAGCTGTTCTAGTGTGTCGTTGCAGCTTTGAAGAAGTCTTACAAAAGAACGTTCCACATAGTCCAGCTCGCTTCCATGAAATAAATCGTGCGTTTTTAAATTGACTAAAGTCTCTTTACAGATTTTCAATATCTGAAACTGCAGGGAAATAATTTCTGCTGCTTTGTAATAGGTTCTGACTTTTGGATTAACTTTTGCCAGAGATGCAAAATAATCACCATGAAGGTTTACTTCCCCTCTTTTGGCATCCCCTATAAAATTGAGTCCTTTTGAAACGACAGAATAACCTTTTTTCGCATAATCAATATACACCTGAAGTGCTGCAATCTGCAGAAGCAGTTCCTTGCGCTGCTTGGCTTGCGCTTGTAGTCCCTGCTGAAATACAAGTATTAGAAACAAGGGTATTAATAATTTTTTCATGATTTTTATCTGAATTATGGTATTCCGTAAAATTCTTTGACACGATTTACATCTGCTTCTATTTTTGCCCTTTGCAGACTCAGTAAAACATTCTGCTGATTGAACATAGTAAGATCATCATAATTAGCATCAATCTGGTCAGCAGCCTTATTAATGATTTCCAGTCTTTTCAAATCACTCATCTGGGTAGTGAACGAATCCAGTATAAAAAATATCTGATCGATATTCTTCATGCTTTCTTCTAAAATACCGGTATAGACCTTCTCCATGTACCGAATCTCACTTTCTTTAAAGTGCTTATCCTGTCTAAACAGATTCCATGCTCTTTCGTATTCATGAACCAGCTTTGTCTGCTTCGCAGTAATTTCTTTTATCCTCTGATAGTAAGTGATAATGGATTTCACTTTCGCAAGCTCTTCATAATAACCTTTATAAAGGTCTTTCTGCTTTTGCGTACATTCTGAGATTTCGCCGAGTTTAAGTTTAGAGAGCACATTTTCGACCTGCTTTTGGGCATTCTGAAGCCAAATCGTTTTGTTCTGCAGTTTTTGGATCCGAAGATCAATAGCTTTGATTACTTTCTTTGTCACAGCTTTAACTATTTCCAGTATTGGCAGTGCTCCTGTTTTTTCAGCTGGTCTGACCGGAGTTGCAACCAGCAGAAGACAAATAAAACAACCCGCTAATTTCTTTTTCATTTTCTATTTTCATTTAATTTCCACTTCGAATTTCCTGAGCCATTGCGGCAATTACTTTTTTAATGTCCCCACCGAATTTTTTGGCGTAGGCATTCATTTTCACCTTTTCGCTTTCCTCTGTTGTATAAGCTAAGTATTCCTCTAAAGAAACTTCTGTCCTATACACTTTTGACAGCATGCCGCCCAGTGAGATAAACACTTCTTTATATTTCTTGCTGTGATCGTTTGCCTTGTTGACCGAGAGCACAAGTGCTTTCTCTTTTTCAGTCAGTCCCAACAGCTCCTGAATCTGATCAAATTTATTCTGGTATTTGCTTTGGTCTAACAGGATTTTACAGTCACTGTTGTTGATGATAGCCTGTTTTACTACAGGTGATGAAATTATATCTTCCACTTCCTGAGTGACTACTATAGCTTCACCAAAAAATTTACGGACAGTCTTGAAAAGATACTTTATGTATTCGGCCGCTTTGATGGGGCATTCTTTCGGAGGTTTTGAGGTTTGTTATATCATAACACAGACAAAAATTTTTGCGGCGGCGGTAGCAGGTGCGGCAATTACAAACATTAAAAGTTACTACCATACAGTAGACTGGGACACTGGCCGTCCTACTATGAATTATTTCATACACGGGCAGTTGAAAATGATACAGCCTCCATCTGAAATTCCCGAAATTTATAATCTAAATTCTCCTATTGAATTTGTTAAAAATATAACGACTCCTTTACTATCCTATGCAGGAAAGGAAGATAATCATGTTGACTGGCATCAGACAGTAGAATTTCATATGGCACTTCGCAGACTTGGCAAAAAAAACACAATGCTGTTGTTTCCAAATGAAGGACACACTATTACAAATCCCATAAATCAAAGAGACTTAACACGCAAAATAATACAGTGGTTTGGGTTTTATCTTAAAGATGAAACACCCGAGCAATGGATTGATAAAAATTGATATCTCAAAAAAACAATGCAGTTCCAAGAACTGCATTGCTTTTCTGGTTAAACATGATTCAATTGGAAGGACGATAAAGCGTTTCATCACAATTATTATCCTTGCCTTTAGCTTGTTGTCCTGGAGGGGCATAGCTTACACGACAGAGTTGTAAATTAAAGTCTGTGCTGCAATCCACTTCTTTGTTACAAGGGATGTTGTTATCGTCTGTAACATATCCAATTTCAGGAGCAGCACTACCGGCAGTTTTCTGCATGGAAGTGGTTAAAAAAGCCCCAGCTGTACCGGTCACCATTACTATGGCAAATGGCATCATTTTTTTTAAAAATATCGTATTCATAACTATAAATTTAAATTAAACGTGATCTACTTTTTTCTACAGGTTTTCGATCTAATTCCTGATATCGGCCAATATATTTTTCAGCGGTCAGTTTTAAGCTCTGATTCGCGTTTCATTTCACTTTTTAACAAATATCCGAGATTAAAAACCATCAGATTTGTACCTGCTGTAACATAAAGATGATCATCGGTTACAAAAATGTTCTGGATTTTCTGGTTTGGAATTTCCTGGACATAAAAACTAAGGACATAACTATTGTTATCCAAATTATAAACATCTACTACTGAAGATTTTTTCCAAAATTTCTCATCTTCAAATCTTCCGGGCACTTTCGAATTGATGAACAAAAGATTATTTCTAACTGCACTGATCGAGTTCACTTTTAAGGGAGGAGCTGCCATCTGCCTTTCTGTATTATTTTTGAGATATGCTACTTTAATTTTAGCCTGTTTATTGGTATCAATAGTATTGCTTCTTCTCATAAGCTCCCCATTTCGGTCAGCTGTGATAAACTCATTGCGATAATAATAAATGTAATGGATCTGCTTCCTGTTCTGGTTGTAGAGCAGTATGCCGTCTGTATCAAATATTCCGTCAATCTGCCTTGTAAGAAGGTTTTGCGAATACAAAACGGTATCTTTTTCTGCACTAAAAATTCCTATTACATTCGCTCTGTCATTACCAGTGTTATTCCGAAATGCAATAGTAACGCTGTCCATGGGCTGCGCCAGGCTAAATTTTGGGGTTCTTTTCAATTCTGCCGTTAATTTCCAATCTTTGGTATTTCCTCTGTATATGCACGGCAGTGTACCATCAAACAAGTAGAACCAGCCGTCTTGAACTACAATTTTTATTGATTTAAAAGATTGGTTACGATAATCTAAATACAGTTTTATCCTCTTTTGTTTTCCATCACTGTCAATGGAAAGAAGATGCAGGGGATCTGTATAATTTGCCAGATAAAGGATATTTTTTTCATAACCTGCAAAATAATAGGAATTCCATCTTAGATCAATAGTCTTATCAAGTTCGATTGCTTTTTTTGGATATCTTCTGACAAAGGGATTTTTATGATGAATAGCCTGCTCTGAGGAAAGGAATAAGATAACAACAGCTGTTGTAGCCATTATAGCAGAAGCCAATAGAATCCAGATTTTACTGCTGTTTTTTGTTATTGGAAAATCATCTTGACGCTTATTTTTATGAATTATAATTGCAACGATAGCCAGCATGACAAAAAGCGAGTTAAATATCAAATGGGTATTCCAGCTCATTTTCTCCAGGATGCCTCCACATGAACAGGGTATAAAAGAACTGTAATGAAGTACGATAAAAATATAGCTGGTAAACATGCTCATTAAAACAAATGCTGCATACAAACCGATGATTCTGGTAGCCGAAAATAAAAGCATCCCCGAAATAATCAGCTCAAAACCAATTACAAAATAGGAAATCCATTCAGCATAAATACTAAGTACGGGAGACTGTGCCAACTGTACCTTAAACCTTTCAAAATCAACAAGTTTACTCACCGCGGCATAGACAAACAAAAGTGCATATAGAAAACATATCAATTCAATAATCAGCTTCTTATAATTTTCCTGTAGTTTCATAATTGAAATTTTGTATCGTAATTCATTTACTGAAAATGCTTACACAAATTTAAATCGTTCACTAAAAAAAACTGTTGACAAAATCAAGCCAAAAGTTTTCAAAATCAAGCCAATTTCCTGCAAAAAAAATGTGCTTTACAAATCTTGCAGATCTGTAAAGCACAAAAAATTATTTTTAAAATCAATCTTTGAGGCCGGCGCTTAATTCCAAAAGCTTTTGGTTCAGCTCGACAAGACCAGATTTCTGCAGGCAGTCGTCTGAAAAATTTCTAAGCTCATTGACACTTTCATTCGAAAGAATACCTATCAGACTCGCGGCATCTTTTTCAGCCAAGAGTCCTTGCTCTATAAGACGGCACAACAGTAAAACATTTTTTCGTGAAATCCTCAAATCAATCTTCACCATTTCATTCATTCCAGGGATACTCAATACCGTATCATAAACCTTGGACACTTCATTTTTTGTAATCATAACTTCCACGTTTTTAATTAATAATTAGAAATAGTAAATGTAAAAAGCTTTAAAGAATTAAGCCCAGTCATAATTTAGCGGGGATTGCTTATTGCTAAAGCCTTTTCTAATTTAGTTTTTCTTAAAAAGGGTTCAGGATTGCCACGTTCCTGCAATCGGCCAGATGAACGATTGTCGGACAACCGGATCTGGCTGATCTATCCTCGGAACTCGGGATCAGAGATACATGAAAGCTGCTGGAAGTTTAAAAATGAAATCCATATACAAAAAAAAATACAGCAGATTTCTTATTAGAAAATGAGATTGATGAATAATTATGACAGCGAGAATGGAAAGAGAAAATTCAAACAAAACACGAAAAATCACTATTCGTTTGACACCCTCGGAATATACAGTATTAGAGTCAAAATTTAAGACGACAACCTGCCGGAAATTAAGTGAATACATGCGCAAACAATTGTTTGGGAAAGCAATTATTAGTACTTACCGAAACAGGTCATTAGATGATTTTGTTGAAGAGCTAATCGTCCTTAGAAATGAGCTTAATGCTATAGGAAACAACCTAAATCAGACCACCAGAAAACTTCACACATTAAGTCAGATTTACGATGCAAAAGAATGGACAATTGGCTTTGAATTAAAGCAGAGAAAGCTCTTTGAAAAGATAAATGAGATTCATAATCATATTCAAAAAATCTCCGAACAATGGTTTCAATAATCAAAACAGGTAATTCTATAAGAAGTATTTTTAACTACAATGAAAACAAAGTTAAAACTGGCAAGGCTGAATGCATCGGGGCAGCAAATTTTCTTTTAGACATATCTCAAATGAGCGATGCAATGAAGCTGAGCCGCTTTACTGAAAGGATTCAATTAAATGATAATACCAAGCGCAACAGCGTACATATTTCTCTGAATTTTGACCCATCAGAAAATCATTCAAAAGAAAAACTGATGGCAATTGCAAATACCTACATGTACAAGATAGGTTTTGGGAAACAGCCCTACCTTGTCTATCAGCATTTTGACGCAGGGCATCCGCACATCCATGTAATAACCATTAATATTGAAAGGGACGGAAAAAGGATTGACCTGCACCATTTAGGGATAAGAAAATCTGAACCGGCAAGAAAAGAAATTGAGGAAACTTTCAGACTTATTAAAGCTGAAAGTCTCAATAAAAATAAACAGTTTAACTTACTGCCTATCTCAATGGGAAAAGTCTGTTATGGAAAAATTGAATCAAAAAAAGCTCTTGCAGCAGTTCTCAATCAAGTCTTATACAGTTATAGATATTCAAGTCTTGCCGAACTTAATGCTGTATTGCAATGTTATAATGTATTGGCCGATCGTGGCAGTGAGAATTCAAAAGTGTTTTTGAATAAGGGAATAGTGTACCGCATACTCAATGAAAAAGGAATTCCGACTGGTGTTCCGATTAAAGCCAGCGATTTTTATTTTAAGCCTACATTAAAATTTTTGGAGTCTAAATTTATAAGCAATAAACCCAGAAAAGAATCCGATAAAGCAAGACTGAAAAATGTAATTGACATGGCCATTTTACGCGAAAACATTAATAATGTAAATCAGCTTTCCCTATTTTTGGAAAAGGAAGGAATAAAAACCGTTTTTAGAACAAGTAGTGAAGGATTAGTTTATGGCATTACCTACATCGACCATACTACAAAAAATGTTTTTAATGGATCAAGTTTAGGTAAAAAGTATAGTGCAAAGGCAATAATAGGACGCTGTGGAAATGAATTTAATCTAGATAAAAGAGATTGGATTAATAAACGGCTGGAAACATTCTCTTCTGAAAATGCTTCTGTAAAAACTTTCGATTCCTCAGTTATTATACAATTATTAGATTCAATACTTAAACCTGAAATGACTCTTGAGTATCTACCTAAGCAGTTTAAAAAGAAAAAACGAAATAGAAGAAAAATATAATAGGATTCATTTTTTTTTGAAATATTATCTATAAGCCTTTTTTGCTTTCTCAAATTTATAAATTAGACTAAAATTGCTCACTTTTATAAAACATTACACCAAATTTTGTACTATAAATCTACTGAATGAAATACATTTAATATAGCAAAAATCATTTAATTTGTAATAAAAATATTGTTTATAGATTTGTTTATCAATCAACAAATCCACAATTATAAACCATTTATGGCAGGAACGCCGTCGATAATTTAAATAAACAAATTATGGCAGATTTAAGCATTCAAGAAAAAGCTAAAATTGAAAAATTTTTAGGAATGGGCAGCGGATACGTCGCCGATTTTTCAGACCGAACTTTTCAAGAATTTGTTGGGGCAGTTACAGGGTTAGATATTGATGATCCAAAATACCACTATTCATCTAACTCAAAGGCAAATAGATTAAGACAGTTTATTAAAGTGGAAAACGATAATACTGTTGGAAAGCTTCTTCAAGAAATGTCTCATCACTATTTTGAAAAGCTGAAAGAACAACAATCAACTTCATGGTATCAAAAAAATGAGAAAGAATTTAAAAATAGTGAAGAGCTTTATCAGGAATCCCTCAAAATAACTCAAAGATTACAAGGTAATATAGTGGATGATATTGGTGCCATAAAACCCAATTCAGACGATGTGGATTTTAAAAAACTTTCTGAATCAATTAGGGAGAGTATAGAAAAAAATTTGCCTGAAATTGCATTAGATCGATTACATACCTTTGTAATGAAATATATAAGGGAGTTATGTAAAAAGCACAGAATCAAATATACAGCTGATGAAGCTTTACATAGTATCTTTGGAAAGTATATCAAATTTCTAATTGAAATGGGCTTCCTCGAAACTGAAATGTCCAAAAGAATTCTCAAAACTTCAATTAGTAATTTGGATTCTTTTAATGATATAAGAAATAACAAGAGTTTTGCTCATGACAATCCTATCCTTAATTACGAAGAGAGTGTACTAGTTTTCAATAGTATTTCGAGTATGATAAAATTTATTGAAGCCTTAGAAAATCGCATAAATAAATCAAAGGATGAAAACAAAACTGATTGGAATGATATTTCATTCTAACATCACATTTGCCAGCTAAATATTTCTAATTACTAAACTAAGTAAATTGATATGGGAAAAAAAATCTACTACAGCAAACCATTAAAATATTTTTGGCATCATTACTATGGGACTCAAAAAAAATTCACACCTGATTTTACCAATGACCAGATATTTACTGTACTTCGGCGAAATATTTTAAATGCCCCTTTAGGTGTATCTGAAACTCCACAGTCTAGAGGACTCATAATATCAGGGCTGGAATTGTGGAGGGACGATTACATGGGAGAACTTTTGCATATTTTCTTTCTGGATAGGGAATTGCGTGACTTCCTTGAAAAAACTGCATTATCGGATATAGAAGGCATTAAAAAGTTCCTTTACCAAAATGGGCAGAAAAGAGAAGTTCTTCATTTATATTCAAATGAAAAAAGGGAGACGGTAGTGTATAAATTTGCTTTGCACTTACCTTATGAAGCTGATGGCTATGCTTTTTCTTTAAGCATTGAAGCTGATGGCAGCGTAGACCTGTACTTTGCGCTGGGAGAAAATGGCGGTCGTATGTCTGATAGATTCTATGCAGATGTCAATAAAAAAAATGATGCAATTTCTCTAACTCAAGCAAAAGTATTTCGTCTTGCCATCAATACGATTGCTTACATGAAGTGCTTCCCAGATTGTGTGTCTGATGGAGTGCCACAAAACCTATTAGAAAGAAACGAAAATAAGTTGGCAAAAAACTTTACTTTTCAATCATCAGAAAAGATTAAAGAAAATCAAAACTCACCACTATCAAAAATACCTCACTTTAGGAAAGGACATTTTAGAGTACTTCACTCGGATTACTTTGCCAATAAAAAGGGAGAAGTAATTTTCGTTACCGAGACTATGGTTAAGGGAAATGCAAAGACTGTCTCTACTTCACCTGAAATCGATAAGTTCACAGGGAATTCAGATAAAAATTAAAATATCTGCATATCCTGATATCGGTTCTAAATCTTTCTTCGATCGCTTTGCCCATTAAGAAAACAGCGAAATTCAATAATCCTTTATAGGCAAAATTTAACGGGGTTAGGATTCTCCAAAGCTCTTTTCTAATTTAGTTTTTCTAAATAATTCTAAAGCGGGAAGCATGCAGACGGGAGAAAATGAACAGGCGCTGAGAAAGATTCTGGATATGACAAGACTAATAGCTATTGTGCTTTTAGGCCTGCACTTCTATTATTATGGATATGCCATTTTTAAAGAATGGAACCTTGCATTTACCTTCAGCGACAAACTGCTGGGAAATGTGTTTCATACTGGATTATTTGACAGCTTTCATACCTCAAAACTGCTTTCCCTTATTTTTCTCTTCATTTCGCTTTTAGGTGTAAAGGGCAGAAAAAATGAAAAGCTGACCTTTAGAGGCGCAGTTTACTATCTTGCTTTAGGCTTGCTTTTATACTTTAGCAGTTACTTCATATTAATTGCATTTACTGATTTTGTCTGGTATATCATTATCACTTCAGCAGGATTTCTCCTGATCTTATCAGGCGGAACGCTCCTATCACGTCTGATACAGAGAAAGCTCAATTCCAAAGATATTTTTAATAAGGAGAATGAGACTTTCCCGCAGGAAGAACGGCTGCTGGAAAATGAATACTCCATCAATCTTCCTGCTCAATATTATCTGAAGAACAAGCTTCGCAAAAGCTGGATTAATATAATAAACCCTTTCAGAAGCATACTGGTTGCGGGTACGCCCGGTTCTGGCAAATCCTACTTTGTAATCCGCCATATCATCACCCAGCATATCCGGAAAAAGTTCAGTATGTTCGTGTATGATTTTAAGTTTGATGACCTAACCCTTATTGCATGGAATACCTGGAAAAAATTCAAACATCTTTATGATATTGAGCCAAAATTCTACATTATTAATTTTGATGATCTGAGCCGCTCGCACCGCTGCAATCCCCTTGATCCGAAATCTATGAACGATATCACCGATGCCGCCGAATCAGCACGTACCATTCTCTTGGGGCTGAACCGGGAATGGATCAAAAAGCAGGGCGATTTTTTTGTGGAATCTCCCATTAATTTCCTTACTGCTGTTATCTGGTACCTGCGAAGATATAATGACGGTGAATTCTGTACACTCCCGCATGTAATTGAACTCATGCAGGCGGATTATGACAGCCTTTTTACCCTGCTGCGTACTGAAAAGGAAATTGAGGTGCTCATAAATCCATTTGTCAGCGCCTATCTCAATGATGTGATGGAGCAGCTTGAGGGACAAATAGCTTCTGCAAAGATTTCAATGGCAAGGCTCTCCTCCGCCCAGCTTTATTATGTGCTATCTGGAAATGATTTCACATTGGATATCAATAATCCATTAGAGCCCAAAATAGTATGTATGGGAAACAACCCGCAGAAAGTACAGACCTATGGAGCAGTTCTTTCTTTATTTGTCAGCCGGCTTATCAAACAGGTTAACCAGAAAGGGAAATTGAAAAGCAGTTTGGTTTTCGACGAATTCCCGACTATTTACCTCAATAATATGGATAGCCTTATTGCCACCGCCAGGAGCAATAAAGTAAGCACTTGCTTGGGCATTCAGGACTTCAGCCAGCTGCGTAAGGATTACGGGCGAGAGCAGGCAGATGTAATACTGAACATTACAGGAAATATCATAAGCGGACAGGTGACTGGTGATACTGCGAAACAGCTGTCGGAGCGATTTGGCAAAATAATGCAGGATCGTGAAAGCCTTTCCATCAACAGCTCCGATACTTCCATCAGCAGGTCCAAACAGCTGGAATCCGCAGTTCCCGCTTCTACCATTTCCACTTTAAGCTCTGGAGAATTTGTGGGCATTGTTGCAGATGATCCGGGCTGCAGGATAGATCTCAAAGCGTTTCATTGCGATATCATAAATGACCATGAAGCGCTTAAAAAAGAACAGGATTCTTTTGAATATATCACTCCTGTAAGAACCATCAACAGGACAATGGTAGAGCGTAATTATCTTCAGGTAAAACAGGACATCTCAGAACTCATAGATTCAGAACTTCAGCGTATGTTTCATAATCCCTCTTTAGTCCACCTGATAATAAAAAAACAAAAAGCTCAGACATGATTTATTCCATTTTAAATTATTTTGTTTGGAATTTCAAAAAGTTCATTTATCTCAATGGTGGCAATTCTGTGGCGCTCAGTCTGCTGTAGAAAATCGTCGCTAAAACATTAAAGATATTGCAGTCATAATAGGGTCTACATCTTGACAGACTTCCGTTTTTTGGCTAATTTTGCCTTATGAATCCCGAAGAAATTAAACGATATTTTGACAATACGCCACCTCCTTTACAGGTGGATTGGAAGCCTTGGGCAAAGATTACCGATTCCCAGCTATTTTTGAAAAGCTGCTATACAGGGATCAGGACTTTCAACGGCCCTTTGGAAATGTGCCCCGCCTGGTGGCATCTTAAAGATTTTTATCTCCTGATCAAGCGCACCGCTCCGGAAGAACAGAAGGCAGAGGTATAAAGTTTGTTTTTTTTTAGCTTGATAAGTGTCGATGAAAACTTTAGGCGATTTGTGTAATCAGCAGGATCGCTATAAAGGAAAGTATGGATAAAACCATTGCATTGATAATCATGCTTTTTCTTTTTACTGAATCCTGCGCTTTCTCTATTTCACTGGTTCTTTTCTTTTTGTGCGTTTTCATTATATAGTGATTTTAATTATTTGAATAAGCGCAAAATTATTGCGCATGCCGGAGAAACATTTACAGCTTTACCTTTCCATTTATCATAATTCGAATTTTGTTTAAGGAGAGCTTATCATTTTCTGATCGCAGAATTTAACGAGAAGTTTAAATTCTGTATTTTCTTTGTTTCGGTTGGCTGAATCAAAAAAGAGTACGGAAGTAGGTTAGACTTTAAATGCAATGGATTCTCAGATTGATCTGTGATTTTCCGAAAGATAAAGTTTTTGTTTTCTAAGTATAATGCGGATGTACTGCTTAGGCAAGCAGGAATCTGTTGCTGCTTTTTTGGATGCTGCTCCAGTCAATCTCAAATACTTTCTGAAGCAGGTCCTTCAGCCCCTGAAAACTGCTGGGTTTCACAGCGTACAAATCAGCGCCGAGTTTATGGCAGAGCTCGATATTGTCAGCGTTTTTGCTTGTGGAAAGCATAATGATCTTCACTTCTTTCAGGGCATCTTCCCTGCTGCGGATTTCCGCAAGGCAGTCAAATCCGTTTTTGATGGGCATATTGATATCCAGGAAGATCATATCAGGCAGGCGGTCTGCGGTCTTCTCAAGGGTATTGAGCAGTTCCTGCCCGTCGCAGGCGGCCTTTACGGCAGCCGGCAGGTTTAAATCCTCGACAGCATCCAAAAACAGCATTCTGTCGTCTTCATCGTCGTCAGCTATCAATATGACTTTATGGGGATCATGGAGTTTTGACATGGCCTATATTTTTTGCAGTACAGAAGACAAGAGTCTAAGAATCTGCAAAAGCCTATATAAAAATATAAGTTTTTGTAAATCGATAAACGGTTGAATTATATCCGTGGAGCGGTTGACAGCTTGTAAATGTACGAATTTTACTCAAATAAACACCATTACAGGCGCAATAATTGAGCTTTTTCAAACGATCTGCCGATTCCATTGAATAAAAAACAAAAACAGCACACAATAATCTTCAAATAAGCACAAGCTTTTCTTTGATTATCCTCTCTTCTGAAAATTCTGAATAAAGCGTCTTATGCATCAAAAAGCTGTTTTCCGAATGCCCTGAAAAATAAGATTTTTTAAATTTTGTTATTATTTAGAACATTTAATTTTTAAAAATTGTTGCTACCTGTACTAATTTTGACAAGTATAAAATGATCAAGATTATGAACCGGGCTATTGTACACATTGACATGAACACCTTTTTCGTATCCTGCGAAAGGCTTACCAATTCTGAGCTTAACGGCATTCCGCTGATTATCGGCGGCGGCGAACGGGGCGTTGTGGCTTCCTGTTCCTATGAGGCGCGGCGTTTCGGGGTGCGCTCGGCCATGCCCATCCAGATGGCGCTCAGGCTGTGCCCGCAGGCCAAAGTCATGAAAGGAGATATGGAACTCTATTCAAGGTTATCCCATGATGTGACCGAAATCATTCAGGAGAAAGCCCCTGTGGTGGAGAAAGCATCTATCGACGAATTTTATCTGGACATCACCGGAATGGACAAATTCTACGGCAGCTACAAATGGACTGATGAACTCGCACAGCGCATCACAAAGGAGACAGGATTGCCACTCACCTTTGCCCTTTCAGTCAATAAAACGGTATCCAAGATCGGAACCGGTGAAGGAAAACAGAAGCAGAACCTCGAGATCCCCGAGCATCTGGTGCAGTCTTTTCTAAACCCGCTCTCGGTACGTAAAATACCGATGGTCGGCGACAAGACTTTCCAGCTGCTCTCCCGCATCGGGATACGCACCATCAAGACCCTTTCTGAAATGCCGGCCGAGGCACTGCAGCGCATGATCGGACAGAACGGGATCGAACTCTGGAAAAAAGCAAACGGCATTGACAACAATCCCGTGGAGCCCTATACCGAAAGAAAGTCGATCTCCACCGAACATACTTTTTCTCAGGATACAATTGATATCGATAAACTGGGAAGGGTTATCCTGGGGATGGTCGAGAAGCTTTCCTATCAGCTGCGCTCCGAGCAGTGGCTCACATCGACCGTTACGGTCAAGATCAGGTACGCCAATTTTGATACCGAAACGAGGCAGTGCAGGGTCCAGTATACCTCGGCTGACCACCTGCTGACCCAGACCGCAATGGATCTTTTTGACAAGCTCTACCAGCGCCGCATGAGGCTGCGCCTTATCGGGGTGCGTTTCAGCGGACTGGTGCGCGGAACCTACCAGATCGACCTGTTCAACGATACCGAAGAAATGCTGGCGCTCTATCAGGCCATGGACCGGATGAAAAACCGCTACGGCTTTGATGCGGTGATGCGGTGCGCCGGCGCTTCCTTTAAGCCAAATACCAAAAATGAAATTCTAAAACGCAAAAAATAAATCATGTATCTCAACTGCCATTCCTTCCACTCCCTGCGTTATGGCACCATACCGCTTGAGGACCTGATATCCAAGGCAGCAGACTTGGGTGTCAGGGCTATGGCACTCACTGATATCAATACCGTGACAGGAATCTATGATTTTGTAAAAGGATGCCAGGCTGCGGGCATCAAGCCTGTTGTCGGGATGGAATTCCGCTCGGATCATGAGCTGCGCTATATCGGACTGGCAAAAAATGCGGCGGGCCTTGCCGAGATGAACCGTTTCCTGACCCGCCATAATTTTGAGAATACCCCGCTTCCTTTGTCTGCTCCCGACTTTAAAAATGTTTTTGTGATCTATCCTTTGGAGAACGTGCCCGCAGTTCTAAAGGAACATGAATTCATTGGCCTGCGCCCCGAACAGCGAGGGGCGCTGGTGCTGGGCGGCTGGAAGGCCAGAATAGACAAGATGGTCATCCTCCAGCCTGTTACCTTCCGCACCAAAACGGAATACAAACTGCATAAGATACTGAGGGCTGTTGACCTGAACGTAATTCTTTCACGCCTTTCTGAGTCGGATTACTGCAGGCAGACCGAGGTTATGGTGGATCCGGAGAGGATCCTAAAATGCTATAAAGACTATCCGCAGATTATTTCCAATACGGAAATGATTATTGGGCAGTGCAATTTCGAGTTTAATTTCAAAACGCCGAAAAACAAGAAATACTATACCAGCAGCAGAAAGGACGACTTGCAGCTTCTGACCACCCTTGCCCAGCAGGGGCTGGAATGGCGCTATGGGAAGCACAATGCAGAGGCTAAATCAAGGATGTTCCGCGAGCTAAAGGTAATTGACCAGCTGGAATTCAGCGGCTATTTCCTAATTACTTGGGATATCATACGTTTCAGCAATTCCCAGGGGTTTCTGCATATAGGACGCGGAAGCGGCGCCAACAGCATCATCGCCTACTGTCTGGGCATCACCGATATCTGTCCCTTGGAGCTGGACCTGTATTTCGAGCGTTTTCTGAACCTGAACCGCAAAAGCCCTCCGGATTTTGATATCGACTGGAGCTGGAAGGAACGCGACGTGATCCTTGACTATATCTTTTCCCGCTACGGCTATGAACATGTGGCTTTCTGCGGCACCAATGTGGAATTCAAATACCGCTCCATATTCCGTGAGGTGGGCAAGGTTTTCGGGCTTCCAAAGGAAGAGCTCGATGCCTTGGCCAAAAACCCGATGACCTTGCATCCTGCAAATTCAGTGGTCCACGAAGTGCAGCAGTACGGCATGATGCTGGAGAAATACCCCAACCAGAGAAGCATGCACTCGTGCGGCATTTTGATTTCCGAGGAGCCCATCACCAATTATTCCGTACTGGAGATGCCTCCCAAGGGTTTTCCCATAGTGCTTTTTGATATGCATACGGCGGAAGATATCGGCCTTGAAAAGTTTGATATCCTGAGCCAGCGCGGGATCGGACATATCGATGACAGCGTGAAGCTGATTGAAAAAAACCGGGGAATACGTCTCAATATACGTGACACCACGATTTCCAAGGACGAGAAAAGCTGCAACAGCTATCTGTCAATGGGCAGGACCTTAGGCTGTTTTTATATCGAGAGCCCAGCCATGCGGGGTCTGCTGCGCCGCCTGAAATGCGACAACTATAAAACCCTTGTAGCCGCCTCCTCGATCATCCGTCCCGGCGTGGCGCAGTCGGGAATGATGAAGGAATATATCTTCAGGCACAATCATCCGGACAGCTTTGAATATTTCCATCCGGTATTCGAGCAGCAGCTCGGGGAAACCTACGGCATTATGGTATATCAGGAGGATGTGATCAAAATTGCCCTGCATTACGGCGGGCTTCCGGCTGCCGACGGGGACATTCTGCGCCGTGCCATGTCGGGAAAAGGGCGTTCCAAAGCGGCATTGCAGAAGGTGAAGGACAACTTCTTTGCGTCCTGCGCGGCGCAGGGGCATCCCATGGCGCTGAGCCAGGAAATATACCGCCAGATCGAGTCCTTTGCCGGCTATTCCTTCTGCAAGGCGCACTCTGCGTCCTATGCCGTGGAAAGCTACCAGAGCCTGTATCTGAAGGTGCATTATCCGATCGAATTCATGGTGGCGGTGATCAACAATCAGGGCGGTTTCTACCGCACCGAAGTGTATGTGCATGAGGCGAAGATGTCGGGGGCTCAAGTGCACAACCCCTGCGTGAACAGAAGCGAATTGGAAACCACCCTGTACGGTTCTGATGTATACCTTGGCTTCATGCACCTGCAGGGGCTTGAAGCCAAAACAGCCCTTCTGATCCAGCAGGAAAGGGAAAGAAACGGGCTTTACAGGTCACTGGAGGATTTCATCAACCGCATACCCATTGGCATTGAGGCCATACAGATCCTGATTTTCATCGGCGCATTCCGCTTCACGGGAAAAACAAAAAACCAGCTGCTGGTCATTGCCCGTCTGATTCTGGTGAACTTCAAGCCTGAGAACCGCACCCCGATGCTGCTGCAGGAGCCTGTAAAGGAATTTGTATTGCCCGAGCTGGAACGCTCCGCTTTTGAAGATGCCTTTGATGAGATCGAACTGCTGGGCTTTCCGGTCTCCTGCTCCCCCTTTGACCTGCTTCAGACCCCTTTTAGGGGCAATGTGATGGCAAAGGACCTATTGGACCATCATAAAAAACAGGTGCGCATGCTGGCCTATCTGATCTCTCGCAAGCATGTGCCCACAAAGATGGGCGCCATGTATTTCGGGACCTGGATTGATGCTGAAGGGCAGCTTTTTGATACGGCTCATTTTACAGACAGTCTTGCCCTATATCCTTTTCAGGGAGGCGGATGCTATCTGCTGCTGGGCAGTGTTGAGGTGGATTACCATTTCCCGACCATAACGGTCACTAAGATGGCCAAGATGCCTTTTATACCCGATCCGCGCTACGAGCATGAGAACGACTGGAAATACAGGACGCAGCAGAAAATACGCGAAGATGTGAGCATGACCCACCGTGCGCCCTATCCGCAGGAACATGAAATCAATATTCCAAGGCTCAAAATGGGCAATTGACAGGCTGCTTCCGGCTTTACGGCAGCAGCCTGAGTATGAACTGAAAAAAAAATAAAGAAGATGATGCTTTTTGATGATACCGAAATTTTTTCATCGGGTAATGGCGGCAGAAGAATATTTGACGTACCCGATGCCGACCTGCTGCTGATTGATAATTTTTTCAGCAAGGCAGAATCCGATCATTATTACAATGTTTTATACCATGGCACCCAGTGGAGGGAATATGAAATGCCGATGTATGACAAGGTGGTCACGGCTCCGCGCATGATCTCATGGTACGGCGATACCAACAGGCCTGAGCGCAGATCCAATCCCGACTGGCCCTTGGAGCTGCTCCAGATCAGGGAGCGCGTGGAAAAGGAAACCCGCATAAACTTTAACGCCATGCTGCTGAATCTCTACAGGGATGGCGCTGACGGCGTGGGATGGCACAGCGACAAGACTTCATCGAGCAACAAGGACATGAACATCGCTTCTGTGACTTTCGGGGAGACGCGCCTGTTCCGCCTGCGCCATAAAACGCTCAAACATATTGCGCCGATTGAGATTCCCCTGCACCACGGGACCTTTCTGCTCATGGCAGGCCATACCAATACCTATTGGGAGCATCAGGTGCCAAAGACCGCCCGTACCGTCCTGCCAAGGATCAATCTTACCTTCCGACAGGTCAGGGAAATCTAACTTTTTTTTATTGTTTTATGTATCAGCGCTCTTATTTTTCCATTTTTACTGCCATTGATCCATTGCTTTAGATTCGGATTATAATTCACTGAAAATCATAGCAATCCTATAATAATCCTGTTTCATAATATAACAGCATTGGGTTTTCCCACAGTAACTTTGGATAAACCATTAAAATTAAGAATCATGGAAAATATAAACAGAACAGGACAACAGGATAATGCCCATATCGATATCTCCGATCAAAATGAAATACAGCAGTGGGCAGAAAAGCTAAATGTGCCTGAAGAGATCTTAAAAGATGCCGTAAGGGCTGCCGGCACAACGGTAGAGGAAGTTGTGGAACATATCAGCGAGAATCCCCCTTCAAGGGAAAGCGCCTCGGAATCGGTCCGTCTGAAAGACGGCCCGTGGCATGATGATGCCCATCACAATCCCGAAGGAAAAAGCATTGAAGAGGCTACAGATCCTTCAAAACTATCAAAGCTTTAAGCTTTTAAAAACAATATTCAATGATTTATAGTTTCATTTTTTTTAATTATTCATATTAAAGTTTTAAACGAGTAAAAACAAATCAAAACACTACAAATCAAACAATTGAATACTTTGTAAATTTTAATATAACACAAAAAAAAAAGAAGATTATGTCTAGAGAAAATCAGGATAGCTGCGATCACGATGAGCGTACCTATCACGCAGCAGATGATTCCATAAACTCAGAACTTTTGGAGAAAAAAGATCCGGCCATCAACCAGCACGAGAATGATACCACCGGAATTCACAGCGATGCTTCAGAACACGCCAATCCACGCCCGGATGAGCGTGATCCTGATGCCGACAGAAGAACCCTTGACGAAGAAAAAGCTGTTGAGGATGACGATGACGAGGATAATTGATTCCTTGCATTTTGACTGCTGTTTAGGTTAAAGCGGTTTTTATGCCCTGTGACGGATATAAAACCATTTTTTGAACAGAAATCGGTCTTATGAAAATAAACAGCGTAAACCGCATGGAAATGGCTTAAAAAAACAGGATACCGATTGGAAATCTTAAGCATGAAATAGGATCTTGAAGAGAATTTAGTGGCTTTATCGGCTGCAGGTTCCCTTCAGGATTTTTATTTTGTCTGACCTTTCGCTCTTCCCCTTTCTGTATTTTGCTGTGCATTATATAACAAACAGATAGTTTAGATAAAACAGCATAAAACCCTTTATATAAATATTTTACAAGAGAATCTAAGTGGGTTTTATGCAAAAACATAATTCTATTTAAGCCTTCGGTATCAATGCAAAAGCCCAGTGCTGTTATCGGCGACTGGGCTTTTGTACGTTTTTCGGCTTGTATCTCTCCGGCAGAATGGTATTAGTGCAGGCGTTTGATCGGCTTATATCTGATACTATAACGCCCGAAAATGCCTTTTTAGTATGCAGGCGCCGTTTTTACTCCTTCGGGTTCTCCATTCCGCTGATGATCTTGGCCACTTCCGCCTCGGTGGATTTTAGTTTAGCCTGGCAGAACTCGATGAGCTCTGATGCCCTTTTTACTTTGGCCGCCAGCTCGTCCACAGAGATGCTCTCATCTTCCATTTCTTTTGCAATCAAAGCCAGCTCTTTGGCAGCTGCCTCATAAGTCAGTGTGTTTTCCATCGTATTGTATTTTTTCATTGACCGTACTTTTCAGTATGGCATCTTTTAGTACTATCTCTATTTCCTCTCCTTCTTGTATGTTCTCCGCCCCGTTTGCAATTTTGCTGTTTTTCCGTATCACGGCATACCCTCTTTTCAGCACATTCTGCGGGGACAGCAGCTTTATGGTTTTCTGGTGGTCCTCCAGTTGCAGTCTGCGGCTGCGCAGGTACTGGCTGGTAAAGATCTTCAGGCTGCCTTTTAAATATTCCAGATCGCTTTTTTTCTGCTGGATGATGCTCTTGGGACGCTGGAGCGTTTTTTGGGCAGTCAGCAGCAGGTGCTGCTTTTCCTTTGCCAGCAGGTTTCGGCTTGCCTGCGAAATATGCTGCTTTTGCAATAGCAGCTCTTCTTTCTGCGCGGCAATCAGTTCCCTTGCATTATGGCTGATTGTGCTTTTAAGCTCGCTGAGTTCTTTGTAATATCCGAGGAAAAGCTGCTGCGATTTCATGGCTATCGTCCTTTGCAGGGAGAGTATGTGCTGTTCAAAATTGCGGTTGTGCGCTATGATGAACTCCGCCGCCTTAGTCGGCGTCTTGGTATGGGTATGCGCCATCAGATCGGTGATGCTGACGTTTTTCTGGTGGCCGATGCCTGTTATCACTGGAATGGGGAACTTGGCGACAGCTCTTCCGATATTGTAGTTGTCAAAAATAAGGAAATCCGACTGCGATCCGCCTCCCCGTGTAATGACAACGGCATCATAGGGAATCCCTGTATTGTAAACCTCGATAAGCTTGTTTAGGAAAAGTTTGGCGTTATTATCGCCCTGCACAACGGTATGATAGTCATCGATCTGGAAAACATATCCAAAATCGTTGTGCTGCATCGTATGTCTGAAATCCTCGTTTCCGGCAGAACTGCTTGAAGAGATTACCGCAACCCTCTGGATGACCGCAGGAAGTTTCAGACGGCTGTTCAGGGTGGAATACAGTTCTCCCTCTTTGTGTATGTAATCATTCTCTTTTACAAGCCTTGCCAGCGTGGCATTGCGCTGCTGCTCCAGTATGCCGAGCATGAAATTGCTGTCGATGTCCAATAGGTTTACCGAAAGTCCGTAAAGCGGATGGAAATCCACGCTCACCTGCACCAGCACATGAAGGTTGTTGGTGAAGCGCTGTCCGGTTGTGATTTCAAAATCAAGGATCTTAAGTGCTCCTGCTCCCCACGACTTGCCAAGTATTTTGGCTGTAATCGCGCTGCTGCTGGCTGATTTTTCCACCAGCTCAAAGTAATGGATCTTCTTGTCGGCCTTGAAGGAATGGTTGGTGATATCAGCCACTACCCAGTACGTCTGTCCCTTGAAGCGGGCATTGATCGTGTCCTGGATCTGGCCGTTGAGCTGTGAGAGTCTGATATACTGTTCGGGTCCCATAATAAAATGCATTGGACCTGATAAAATGTCCTGTTTATTGCACTAAGTTACTGATTATACTGTAAAATCTCCAAATCTATGTTTCATTAAAGACAACCTTAATTATTTATCATTAATAATTATTTAGTTGTTAAGTAGACATCTTTCTTTCCTCACTTTATTCTTGATTACCATTAGAATATTGTTACTACTGTTTATAAACTTCCACTGACTGGAAAACAGGAAACTTTTCCAAGCCACTTTCAGCATGCAGTCTCCTCATTTCTTTTACATCGCCCAAACTGAACTGGCGTTCTCCCCAGACTGCCCATACTAGACTATAATCATTTTCTGTAATAAAAATATCCAGAAGATCCTTCCTTACATAAACAAAATGATGTTTATTATTAGAATCCAGATTATAGTCAATACGTTGAGAGGCTTTATAGTTGTTCGAATCTTTAAGATCGAAGCTATGAGGTTCATTAGTTAGTTTAAGTTCCTTGTAAAGCTCTTTTGAAATTACTGTCCTATGCCCGGCATTATTTGTAATGCTTTCGCTTGAAAATGCAAATTCCATTACTGGAAGCAGAATTTGGAATTTCTTCTCTATATTTTTTACAATCTCCACTTCATCAGGATATTCTTTAGCAAAAGTCTCAAAATTAAAAGTGGAGTGATATTCTTCGTGTCCTTTTTTGACTTTATACCTTTGGGTATCCTCAATAAATGTTAATTCAGTAAAGTTGTTGTAAACCGCCCCTTCAAAAAGATACATCTCGCCAGCAAAACAATTATGATTTTCCCTTTTTTCGGGAAGCCATCTTCCTCCTAGGTCCTGAGCCTGTAGTCTTGCCAGAACATCTTCCAGATCATTGTTTTTAACTAAAAGGGCTCTAATAAAAATAAAACGCTCTCTCTGAATACTTTTATCCTCTTGACAGATAAACCCATCCATGCAAATCCATTGACCACTATGTCCGTTTAAATCAGCTACAGTAAGATAATCCGAAACCTCTACCCCTCCGCCATTTTTGTACCAGTCCATCAAGCTCAGCTTTCTGTCTGCCAAATAATCAGTCTTTACAAAACTTGTTTTATTTTCTCTTACTTCTTCAGGAAAACTCACATCTATATCTGGATAGATTATCCTGAAATCCCCATATTCATTCTCCAGTAATTCTTCGTCATCCATTAAACCTGCCACTTCATAAAAGGCAATCCATGAATATTTTTTTCCATATCGTTCTGTTTTACCTTTCTCTGAATTCCTTTCATAATCCATCCTCAGTATCCTACTATCCATTTCTTCAAATATGACCCCATCCCAACCTAATTCAAAGATTCTCCAGTAGATTTGCCTGCGCACCTTCTTTTTACTGTCAGGATCATTGTAGTTTCTTCCTTCACTCACTATCTGGCCGATTGTGTAATTACTGAAGTCCATGTGTATCGGATCAATAAAACTGCTTCCCTGATTCTCATAATCAAATTCTCCCCATTCCCTGATTCCTCCTGATTTATAAGGCGCCCTGATTTGGGACTGCTCTGTTTCGCCCAAAAGCTCCGGATAGTGCTTCAAAGCTGTTTCTATACTCATTGCAGCATAGCTTCGGGCAAGGATATGCGTAGTTCCATAAGGGGCTTCATCAGCAAAAATCAGACGGTAAAGCATCTGAGCTATCGGTTTTAAATGCTCTTCCCGAAAGCTCGAATCTGTGCCTGCTTGTCCAGCAAGTACAACCCCGTAAAGTGCACCAAGGGTTCTTTCCCAAACATAGGGGTCATTTATTCCCAGAGAATAACAAACCAATTCAACGAATTCTTTTGGAAATCTTCGCCCGTAATAATATAGCGCCCTTGTGGCACGGTCCCGCATATCTCTGTTGGTTACGGTAAGCATCCACATCACCCTTCGTGCCGCAATATGCACGCGAGGGGATATTTCTCTTTTATCCCTATTTGCGCTTTCAAAATGATTGATATATCCGTGATTGTTTCCTTCCCGCTCCGGAACATAATTTTCCCTGCACTTTTCAGTCCAGAACATGTCTCTTAAAGAAACAGGCATTGTCAAAAGAAGATCCGAAAGAAAAAGAAAATTAAGCGGGTGTTCAATCACCAGTTCGGTAATATCAAAAAGGTCAATTACAGACCACGTTCTGGAATAATTGTTAAAATCTGTCCGTACCATTTCTTTTGCCTCCGCTTCAAAAGAACGCACCAGTCCAGCATTTAAATCAAATAATGCTGCCACGGCGTATTTGGACAGCAAATCGGATTCAGATCTCAAGGATTCAAGTCCATATCGTTTAATTGCCAGTATGCAGAATGAGCGAAGAATATCTTCAAAAAGGGAATGCTTAGGTATTCTGCCTAAGAGTGATTCTGTAAATTTATCACTGTTGATAATGGCTTTCAAGTCGTTTGCGTCACCGGCTTCATCCAAAATACTTTTGGCTATCAGATAACCGTTAAGCAGGTCGTAAGTAAAAGCTACAACTTCTCTTTGGTCCCAATCCCTATAAATCAGTAGATCCTCACCTTCAAAAGCCTGAAGCATTTCAGTATCAAGCAGATTAGGCACAGCATCATGAAGGGCGATTTCCCTTTGATCACTTCTCCAAAGCACGCTAGCAATTTTATTCAGGATATCCTTTGTAAAAGATTTGTGGTAGCGGACATCCCGACCAAGCCTGCCGGTTATATTTTCATTGCATTTCTTAAGATAGTCCTCAAAAATGTCAAACATGTCCTCATCTTGAAATGAAACTATCTCTCCCTTTTTGGCTTCACAGAAAATAGTCAGATATAAAGGCTCTGCAAAATGATAAATCCGTTCTGAATTGTTTTCAAGAGTAATATCGTAATGCTTAAAATACCGATCTACAGCTTCATTAACATTCAAACTGGAAAAACCTTTTACCTCCTCTTTTAATTTCCACTTCCCCTCGGGATAAGACAGATAATCTTTTGGAAAAAGCACTTCCTCATATGAACTGCGGTAGGTAGCCATTAAAAGGATGTTAGGGAAATGCAACCTGATTTCTCCAGCTATCTCCTCAATAGCATCCCCCCATATTTCTTTCCAGTAGGATGACTCGTTAAGTCCGTCGATAGCCAGCAATAGTTTAGTCTTGTGCACACGAGCGCAAATTTCAAGGGCACCGAAAAAATCCTTTACTGTCCATTCGCTGGGAATATCAAGCATCTGCTTCATTTGTTCCTTAACGGGAAGATTAGATTTAAAATGGCTTCCAAAGAGAAAAAGTGCTGGTTTTCCACTGTCAATCTGTCTGCGTACCGTATCAACTGCTAAATGGGTCTTTCCTTTGGATGCTTTCCCAGTAATATACAATTCGCTCTCATTTAAGTGCTGTACTGGTTCAAAAAGACTCAGATAGGACTCGAAATTACGCATTATAAAATAAGGGCCTAACATCGAATCCCTGCAGTTCCGTATCCTCTTCTTTAAGGACTGATCCGTTTCCTTTCTTTCTGCTTTCAGACTTATGGCTGTAATGGAATCATTCTGGCTCAATTCGGCGTACTGATCAAAATATTTTTGATATTCAACTATAAAATCACCAATTTCATGTAGGACAAGCTGGCGTTCGTGCAGTTCTTTATCTTCCAGAACGCTACTGAGCCTTACAAGAAGCTCATTTCCCCTCTTTATTATCCCTGAATGACATTCACTGAGTATAAATCCGCTTATTTCCTGCACTGTCTCCTTAAACTCTTCCGGTGCCTCATATCCTTTTAGGACATCAATAGCCATGGCGTACTCAGTTTCAAACTTTTGTATACCAAACTCATCACATTTATCTTTTATAAGAGCCCTTAAAGCCGTGCCTCCTAAAAATTTTGTGACAGTCTCATCAGCTGTTCCTTCAATATGCAACTCTTCCAGATATTTTGACCGGATTATCCTGGACTGTCTTACAATTTCAAATTTTTCCCTAAACCAGTTAAAATCAAGTATCTTATCGGTGAAAAAATATCGATGTACATTGGAATATATTCGCAGATAATTCAATATCTCGCTGTCTCCCCAGTGGATTAACTCTGGACTGCAACCCGCTGCAAGAACAGATCTTCCTTTATGAGATAGCACTCCAACGTTTTCCAGCCAATCGCGCTCTCCAGAGGTCATAGAGAGTTTGCTGCACAAATACCATTTTTTAAGCCTACTCTTGTGCACATCGGCTGCCTTCTGCAACGACTTCTTTATCTGCTCATGCCTGCCGCTTTCATTGAATCGTCCAAAAAATTTACACTGCCAGCCCCATATATCTCCATTGGGCAACTCTAGATAAAACTCAACTCCGTCACCCCCACCGCTGTCATCAATAGAATGCAGCTTGCCTTGAGCTCCATATATTTCAAAAACGAGCTGATAGCATAATTCTTCAAAACTTTTCTTTTGGTCGTCTTCATAAGATTTAAGGTTTTCCCAGTTAATCAGGTTGCTCATTGAAAGTGTAACGAATTTAAAAGTTATGGATGTAGCTTACTTAACCACTCTGGAAATATGTAGCTGTTCCCTACAAATTTACAAAATGGGACTACAAAAAAAATTGCCTTCATAAAAAAGAAACTAAAAAAGTTTCAAAACAGTCTCTGACGTGCTTAACAGTGGCTTTAATTCATATTTAATTTTTCATTTTCAATTAGAAACGGGTTAAAAGGGCAGCCAAAGTAGTGTCCGCCCTCACCTGCATGCGCATAACGGCTCCCCGCCGCCCTTCGGGACTTATAGCACTCCGGCTCCTTGCGCCCACTGGTTCTTTGCTTTCTTTTTTCCCGTTTTTTCTTTTGAAAAATTTGCGTTGCGGACGACGGGGAAAGAAAACTCAAACAAGTATTCACTAAAAATTTTATGTCATGGAAATCACAGGACGAATTGTAAAAGATGCCACAGTTTTTAAAGTAAAGCAAAACCGTGAGGTGGTAAACTTCTCCATAGCGGTCAACGACAGCTATAAGCCAAAAGGAAGCACAGAAATCAAAAAAATCGTAACCTATATCGACTGCTCATATTGGCTGAGCGCAGGACTGGCGCAATGGCTCCGTAAAGGAACATTGGTACAGCTATTCGGGCGCATCGGGCTGAATGTCTATATCGGAAATGATGCCCAGGCACACGGCTCTCTGACCTTTCACACCTCGGATATTAAAATCCTTGTATTTGCGCAGGCGGAAAATAGTGCGCCTGCACCCGCGCTCAAAAAACAGAAGGTTTTGGAGAATCCCGACGACCTGCCTTTTTAGACTTTTCAAGCCAATTTTTATACACGCCTAAATGAAATATTATGAAAGCCTTACAAAAATCTTCTTATTCCCAGTATCGTGTAAGCGATGCCTTTAATAAAATTATTCTGCGAAGCATCACTTCCTATGACGGCAAACGCAGAGAACAGCTGAAATCCTTTTTCCTTGACCTGCAACAGGGAGGGTGCATCAGCGGGATGATATCCGAATTTATCTACCACGACGACTGCAGGGCATTTTACATCGAACATATCGATGACCTTGAAAATATACGCACCGAACTCGAAGATGCTATCGGCGAACCGATTGAGAACCGCTTTCATACCCTGCACTACACTTTTGTGTGCTGGCTCTGCTTTGAGGAATACTGCTATGACCTCTATTCAAGGCTCTTTGAGTGAAAATTTTCAAACTAAATCTCTTCTTATGAAAGCTTCTGAAAATTTTAGAAAAGCCATAGAGGGCTACCTCGGCACTTTGGCGCAGGGCGATGCCGTCTTTGCGCCACACTACGCCAAAGCTTCCAAGAATCTGGAGAGCTGTCTGCACTACATCTTCGGAGAGGTCAAAAAAACAGGCTTGTACGCCTTTGACAATCAGGAAATCTTTGACATGGCAGTCCGATACTACACCGATGATTCCATCGGCACGCCTGCACCGATTGCGTGCAGGGCTGTGGTGCAGACCCCTGCACCCGCCGACCTGTTCTCACAGCCTCAAATCTCCGCTGTGCCTGCCGAAAGTGAACCCGCTCCCCTTTTAAAACAGACTGTAAAACCTGCGGTGCAGACCGCCCTGACCCTCTTTGACCTATGATACCCAAAACCATCGTCGAAAAGCAGCTGGCGGCGCTCAGCGCCTCTCTTGCCCCCACAGGAGAAGAAGTTTTCACGTGGGCGGAGCAGAATATCTTTCTGAAATGGGGCGTTTTGTCCCGCTCCAAATTTTACTGCCTCGACTGCTCCCACGTTTGGAAGCCGTCATGCAAAAGCACCTGCGACAAGTTTACCACTTGTCCTGCCTGCAAAGGGAAGCTCAAAATGATGCCCTATAATCAGGTGCATTTCAAAGAAACCGAATACTTTGCCGTTATCGACCGCTGTGCGGAGTTTCAGGTGGTGCGCATGATAATCAGCCACAAGCACATGAAAAAGAACTTTGTGCCGACCTATTTCCACAAGGAAGTAATGCAGCATTGGATTAATCCCAAAGGCGAAGTGCGCACCTTTGCGCTCAGCACGAATGTATTTTCAAGCACGCTCGATGCATGGAAATTCTATTCCCCGCTCGAAATAAAGCCAAAGGACTTCATCCGCAATGCCAAATACTACATCAATCCCTTCAAAGTCTATCCCCAGATGAAAGTGCTTCCGATTCTAAAACGCAACGGCTTCAAGACTTCGGTCTATGACATTGCGCCCCACCTCTTCTTTTCGTCCATTTTAAGCGACCCCATAGCCGAAACCCTGCTCAAATCCCGACAGCTGAACCTTTTGCAGTATTATCTCGGCGCATCACGCCAATGCATAAAACGCAATTGGCAGGCGGTCAAGACCGTCATCCGAAACGGCTACAAGATTACAGATGTGCAGACTTGGGAGGATTATCTCGAACTGTTGCGGTATTTCAAGAAAGACCTTTGCAGTCCGCTGTATGTATGCCCTGATAACCTGCATGAAGCCCACGACCATTTCGTGAAAAAGAAAAGGGAACAGCTCAGAAAGAAAAAGCTCCATGACCTGCGCCTTGAAATCGAAAAGGCGCAGAAAAGGTACGCAAGCGACAAAAAGCGCTTTTTCGGTCTGCTGTTTAAAGAGAATGAACTGAGCATTTCAGTAATTGAAAACGTCGGGGATTTTATGCAGGAAGGCGATGATTTGGGGCATTGCGTGTTCACCAATGAATATTACGCAAGAAAGGATTCGCTGATACTTTCGGCTAAAATGGGCGAAAAATCCGTCGAGACCATTGAAATCTCGCTCTCTAAAATGGAAATCCTGCAATGCAGGGGGATGAAAAACAAGCCCTCCAAGCACCACTCGCAGATACTGCGCCTGCTCTCTGAAAACCTCTACCAAATCAGGGAACGGATGAAGAAAAGAAAAGCCAAAACCGCAAGCCGATAGTCCTATCGGCTTTTTTTATATAAAGCCAAACATCAAAAGCCCGCCGGCTTGCAGCCGGCGGGCTCCGTTTTTTAAAGACGTTCCGATTATTTGATGCTGATGGTGTCCACAAGGTTTTCCTTATCGATAAAGGCATGGATGTACTGCTGTACCTCGCTGCGTTTCTCCAAAGGGGTTTCAAATGTATTGATATGGAATTCCTCGTCCTGGTCCAGGATATGAATGATCTCGGTGTACCCTTTTGAGATCAGGCTGCCTTTGAGCTTCAGTATCGTGTGCTGCTGGCGGGAATCCAAATCTTTTCTCACCTTTAGCTGTATCGCTTTTTCCATTATGAAAGATCTGTTTTCGCGTTGTTTTTTTCTATAGCCAAATATACCTGTTTTCTGAAAAAAACGGCTCGCCTTATCTGTTAAAAAAAAGGGCCTGCAAAATGAAAATCTTAAAATATTGAAAGAAAAAGACAGCAGAAAGAACGATCGCTTTGCGCCCCAGCGGGCCTCTCCCCCCTGATGCAATGCTAGGCCGTTGTCTGTAGAATACCAGATCACGGTGTTCTCCAGCAGCCCCTGCTCTTCCAGCCATTTCAGCACCAGACCGATATCATGGTAGTGCTGCAGCATGCCCGAACCATGATAATCCGCTTCGGAAGTGTATTTTTCAGCCGCATATCGCCACTGGTCATTTAAACGCGTATAGAAATGCATGTGGCTTGTATTTAGCCAGACAAAGAAAGGCTTGCCATCATCTTTGGCCTTTTTCATAAAAGTTTCCGCCATCGGAATCACTTCTCCCGCATCAAAGTTCCTCATCCTTTCCTGGGTCAGCACAGCATTAGTATTAAATTCTTTAAAGCTATATTTGCCGTACATAACCCCACAATGCCAATGATGCTGCCTTTTCTCTGTATCCAGATTTTTCTTTCCTGCCTCACTGCAGGCTTCATCCTTAAGATCTACCATAGTTATATAGCGGCAAAAACGTCTGAAATTTATCCCGAACCCCTGCTGCTTACTCTGCTGTTGTGCTCGGCTGGCTTTACTTTTAATGATAGGGCCAAATATTGGTCTTCAAGGATTATATACAATCTATTTGGCGCCACTTTTGCCGCTCTTTATCACATCATATGGTATTATGAATTTCAGGAAATCTCCATTACGGCAGTAATCTTGATCAGTTTTGTTTTGGCTTTTATCCAGATCATCGGTTCAACTCTGCTGTTGGAAATCATTTCATCAGTGCGCCTTACTTATTTCAAAGGATATTACCTGCAGCTTGTGATGATCCACAATGTTTTCACCTGTTTGGTGTTCATTCCATACAGCTTGATTTTTTTATGGGATTAAAAGAACCCGCTCAATTTTTAATTTTAATCCAAGCTGAACAATGGTTCGAAATCCTGTTAAGGATATAGATTTTTTCCTCTTTGGGTTTATCGTATTTTTTTTTCAGAATATGATAATCAAAAAAAGCAGCTTACTTCTCACCTATCTGAGTGTCATCCTTTTTAAACTGTCATTTCTTTCATTTTATCGGTCAGCTTATCTGTAAAAAAATATAAGTGTAATTCCATTAACAAATAAGAAGCTGCCTGATGCAAGACAGCTTCGATCTTATACTTTTTAATCTCTATTTAGAACTCTTTGCGCTTCTTTTTCAATATCTTCATAACTGTCTTTGCCAATATCAATCCGAAACCCCCTTTATGGTGTCCTTTTTAAATCTGCCAGGTGTTTTATACGGGCTGCTTACAGCGGCGGCGGCATAACCTATGCATAGTCCGCTTTATGACAGATTGATTTTGCATTTTTTTTCTGTTGGTGAAGAAGACTTGCCTGATACAAACTGCTCTATCTGGAATACTTTTTCAATAAATTCAATGCTCTGGTCCACTGAAGTATTTTCGTCTTTTAAATGGCTTGCAAAATGGCTTATCAATTTTTGGATAATCCTCGAACTGACCAGATCCATTTGAACCTCGTCAAAATGGGTTGCTTTCTTCTTTTGAAAAGCAAATTCAGCCGACACAATATCATTCAGTTTCGCTTTTAAAGCCTGGATGGTCGGTGCGCATTTTCGGCCGTTCACCCAGGTATACAATTCTGATTTCAGATCCTCAATAATGGCTTCTGCGGCTGGGATATGCTGTTTTCTTCTTTCCAGCGTATCATCGGCGATCTGGGACAGATCGTCCAGATGTATTAAGGTTACCCCGGGTATCTCTTTGACATTGGCGTCCACATTTCGAGGAATGGACAGGTCCAGGATCAATAAGGGCTTATGCAGGGCAAGCGATGTCCTGTCAATAGTGGGGCTTTGCGCTCCCGTAGCCACAACCAGCACATCTGCCCGCTGCAGCTCTTCTTTCAGATCGCCGTAATCCTTTGCAGTGACATTCAGTTTTCGTGCCAGCAGTTCAGCTTTGTGTTTTGTTCTGTTTATAAGGGTTATATCGCTGTTTTTGGTATGCTTTAACAAATTTACGCAGGTATTGCCGCCTATTTTTCCTGTCCCAAGCAGCAGAATATTCTTATTGCCGGCATCCGTGGCATTTTGGATTATATACTGCACGGATGCAAAAGAAACCGATGCCGCACCGGAAGAAATCTTAGTCTCTGTCTTGACCCTTTTGCTCGCCTGGATTACAGTGTTTACCAAACGGTCCAGAAATGTGTCGGCCAAACCGTTCTCTCTGCTGTGTTTAAAAGCGGTTTTGATCTGGCTGATGATCTCAAAATCGCCCAGGATCTGGCTGTCCAAACCTGTCCCTACCCGAAACATGTGGCTGACAGCCTGGTTATTTTTATAGATGTAGCCTGACTGCTGAAATTCCTCCACGCTGCCTTTCGTATGGCCGCAAAGCAGTTTTATCAGTTCATACGGATGAGAAGCCCAGCCATAGATTTCAGTCCTGTTGCAGGTGGAAATTACAAGCATTGACTCTATGCCCTCGGCCTTGGCCTGCGACAGCAGATCAGACTGTGCTTGAGCATCCAGACAGAATTTTCCCCTGATCAGGGCATCTGCCTTTTTATAGCTTAATCCTAAGGCGTAGAAAGTGGTATTTTGGGAAAGCTTAAAATTTTCCATGGGATGGCTTTGATTAAAGATTCGAAAAAAAGGGAATTCTGCTCTGGAAAACCAGTCCGCAATCGTATGTGATGCCATGCGCAGAAGCGCCGCCAATCAGTATGGTTCTTGTATGTTATAGGGTCAAAGATGCCATGCGGCAAACTTGCAATGGCAAAGAGGTTCCTTTAGGCAGACATGCTTGTTTTGGAATAAGACAATGTCTTAAAAAGAAAACGCCGCCCGCAGAAAAAGGCGGCGTTTTTTGGGAAGATGAATTATTTTTGGACGATGGGCGTTCTCAATGATTCCAAAACTGCCACAATATCCGTATAAAGTTCCGTGTTTGAAGCAACGCCGTTCGCATTGGCGGCCGCTCCCACATAACCTTCGAATTTTGTATAGTCCGCACTGCTGGATTTTGTGCCCATTCTAGGGTTTGTCGCAGGGTTGTGCGCTGCTGCCATGCTCAGGCCCGAATACGTATTTACTGCATTTGTCCCTCCGGTGTTGAAGGAAAAGAAATCCGTCAGGTTATCCGATAATTTTGCAATATTTGTAGCCTGGGTCGTTCCGGTTTCGGCCAGAAGGGGCGCAAAATGCGCCTGTAGGTTTCCTGACGCATTGGACTGGATATCGGCAACTATAAGTCCGATGGTTGAATTGACCACCTTGCGGAAGCTCAGGCGCCCCTGCTCGATCATCTGTCCTGAATTATCGGGATCGGCGACCATTTTAGTGCCTCCCAATCGCTCATATATGGAAGCTTTTGCAGGAGCCGGAGTCTCATCATCATTGCTGCAGGATGTAAGGGCTGCCGCTGAAAGGAATAACGAGCTTAAGGCAATTTTAGAATAATTTTTCATAACAATAATATTAAAGGTTAATTAAAAAAATGATTGATCTTCTGGGACAGCTTGTAGCCCAGACTGTTCTGGTCCATAGGACAGACTTCTTTGGATGCCAGATTTTCAGGCAGTATATATGGCTGCGCATCATAATGCCTTTTGGCCATCAGCTGCGCATAGACCTTTTTTGAATTGGTCAGCCGGTTATTATGAAAGTAAACCACCACGTTTCTCTTGATAATGATGGAATCCGATGTCAGCCCTTTGATGGATCTCAGATCAGCGCAGATCTGTCTGGCCTGCGCAGAATCGATAGCTTGCTTGAAATCAATCCGGCTCACCTGCAGGTTTGGAGTGTCATAAACAGCAGGCTTGGCAGTGATGATATGGAAAAGAAGAATTGCCGAAAACAGGACCGTAATTCCCATTGCGATCCAAAGTCCTTTTTTGATGTGCTTGTTGATTTTCATACGTGATTTTTATAGCGGTTAGATTTAAGATCATATACGGAAACTTTTTTAGGATGGTTTTAACAAGTAAAAAGAAAATTTTAGTTTAGAATTGTTTTAAATAATCTAAATCTTTTCTCCGGCATCAGCCATGTATAAAAACAGCATCCCGCATCATCTTTTCATACTGCCCATGTTTTGAAAATATCGCCGGCAAAAGCCGTGATCTGAATTTCAATGGACAAAAAGGGTTTTTCCTGCAATCTATAAAACAGTTTTTGGCGTATATAGGTAAATAGCATTCCTTGAGATGAAAATCATCTCTGCTCTGCAAACCAAAAAAACACGTTATGAAACTACAAAAAGCATGTGCCGTTTTATCAGCTGCCATATTCCTTTCAGGCTGCTCCAATGATGATTCCTCCGCTCCGACGGACACCACCGCCCCTGCCGGATCGGTAACCTATGACAAGGATGTGAAATCAATTATTGACAATAACTGCATTGTCTGCCATGCGGCGGTTCCCACAAACGGTGCGCCCATATCCCTTGTCACATATGCCCAGGTCAAAGAGGCCGTTTTAAAACGAAGCCTCATCATCCGGATTTCCCTTGAAAACGGCAATAGCGTGCTGATGCCCAAAGGAGGCCCGAGGATGCCCCAGGAAACTATAGATATAGTCAAGCAATGGGAAAAGGACGGATTATTTGAAAAATGATTTTAATATCGGCGGCAGGGTCATGCTGCGACGCGGACGGTTTAATAATCCTGCTGCAGGCAGATTTAATGCAGAAACCTGCACTGGTACGGCAGCTTGTTTGTTCATGTAAAACGATGAAATATACCGCTTAAAAAACCTCCCGCCAGCATTCAATTTCAGAAAATGAAATCCCATTTAAAGGCGGTTTGATGTTTAATAATTGCCTCATAAGCATAATAAGAGCTATATTTGCCGTTTCGGATATCAAAAAGAAATAAAATCATCTCATCTCTCCTAATGCCTCCCTATAAGAACATACTGATCTTTCTGCTTACCGCCCTGCGTCTTCTCCACGGTAGTGAGCCTGAAAAGCTTTCATCGGCTGTATTCTCCGGTCCGGCCATGGAAATCCTTGCAGGCTCAGATGGAATAACTTCAGTTTTCAGTGCACCGGGCGCTAAAAAGAAAGTGAGAATAAACAGTTCATCCAATGAACGGAAAGCCAAACTCAAGCCGTCCGTTTGTGTTTTGAAAAATGAAAAATTCTGCTTTGATGCTGTTTTGGCGACTTGCGCCATAGACGGCTCGCTTTTCAAGAACAGAATAGCCTGCCGGCTGGACAGCAGCAGCCTGCTGCACCTATTTCACCTTTTCTAGCAATTCCTTAAACAGCGTACCGTATATTCGGCCTTCCAGGGCCGGCTTTTTGGTTCGCTAAATTTCCTTAATCTTTTTAAGACTCGCCGCATCTTCACCATTTTTTTGACGCATAGGCCGTTAAATCCCTTGAATTATATATCGGTTCAACTTTTTCGCTAAACATCTGTTGGATATCATTTTAAGGCGTTTCCTATTGCAGAACCAATGGTGTTTTATCTATGCAGGCCTAATTGATTTTAATCATTTATTAATCAGGATACCTGTATCCGCTCCCAAAATTCCATGAAACATTTACTCTTGCTTTTCATATCCTTGCTTATATGCCAGACGGCGGCCTCTCAAAAAAAATCGCTGAAATTCTACCTTGAACAGCATCAGGGCAAAAAAATTGACACCATATTCCGTATCGGCACTTCTGACAGCATCAAGGCCGGGCTCCCGGCAACACTGATATGCGGAAGATTCAAGGGACCAACCTTTACCATCGTGTCAGGAGCGCGGGCCTCAGAACAATCGGCAGTACAATCACTTCTAAAACTGCGCCGCGAAATAAACCCTGAAAAACTGGCCGGGAACCTGATCATAATTCCGATAATGAATCTCGATTCCTTTTTTTCTTCCTGCCCAAATAATGGCCTGAATACAGATTTAAATCTGGATCAGTATTTTCCAGAAACCCAGAAAAGCCTCATCAATGGGCTTGCCGCCGATTTTATAACTACCCATATTTTTGATGCAACTGATATTTTTCTGGATATTAGATCAGCAGGCAGCAATGAAGACCTTATGTCATATGCCGGTTACTATCATAACAGTGAACTTCCCCAGCAGGCCCTTTTGTGCTCGCGCCTGTGCGAAATCAGCGGTTTGGGAACCGTAGTTTCCAGGCCATATCTTCAGTCTTGTGGGCAGCCTACCAAGCAGATCTCCAGACAGGCAGTGAGCCTTGGCATTCCAGCCCTGAGCATAACGGCAGCAAAACAGGCCGCCGGCACCAAATCTGAAATAGGCCCGGCCATGAATGCTGTGTATAATATGCTGGCCCAGCTCAAAATGTACCAGCATAAACTGGCACCGCAGGCAGCCCCTCCAAAAAGATTCTTTAATGACCAGCTGCTTGTCGCCTCACCTGCAGAAGGCCTGTTCTACAGCAGCGTAAAAGCCGGCGGCAGCATTATCAAAGGTGAGGAAATAGGTTATATAACCGATGTTTTCGGCAGGAACGTAAAAATAATAACAGCGCCGGCAGACGGTACAATCCTTAAAAAGAGAACCGGACTTGCCACCAGCACATCTGACCCGCTTTTCTGGATCGGCTGCAGCAAAAGCAGTAATGAAAAAGAACAGGGAAAATAAAGCTGCTGCGTGCGTTTTCCTTAAGGAAAAACTTTTTGGATTCTTCTAAAAATTAATCCTGATTTGTTTTTTCTGCCCTTAAGGGCTAAATTTGCAGATATGACAAAACTGATAAACCTAAATATTTTCAAACGATTTTTCTCTTCCTCCTCAGCCGGAGGCATTATCCTGCTGCTCTGCGTGGCCATATCGCTCACCATAGCCAACATCGGGTGGGCAGACTCGTTTAACGGTCTGCTGCAGATGAAACTTGGCAGGGATTTTGGGGCCATACATCTGGAATATTCCATGATTACCTGGATTAATGATGGTCTTATGGCTGTATTTTTCCTTTTGGTCGGACTGGAAATCAAAAGGGAAATCATAGAAGGGGAACTTTCTTCCTTCAGACAGGCTTCCCTGCCGGTGCTTGCAGCTATCGGCGGCGTTGCAGTGCCGGCCCTGCTCTACGCCTCGCTGAATGCCTCAAATCCGCAGACGGCCGCAGGCTGGGGAATTCCAATGGCAACCGATATCGCATTTGCACTCGGCATTATTTCCCTTTTGGGCAGCAGAGTCCCAAACGGGCTTAAAATTTTTCTGGCCGCACTTGCCATCGTTGACGATCTGATCGCCATACTGGTAATCGCAATATTCTATTCCAGCGAAATCCATCTTATCTACCTTGCCTATGCAGCAGGTATTATGCTGCTGCTGATTATTTTTAACAGATGCGGGGTAAAAAACATATTCTGCTATATCCTTCCCGGGGCAGCAATGTGGTATCTGGTGCATCATTCAGGCATCCACGCCACCATTGCAGGAGTACTGACGGCGCTCGCCCTTCCCACCAATGAGGATGACACCGAATCCCCGTTGGAAAAACTTGAGCACAGCCTTACCGTTCCGGTAAACTTTTTCATAATGCCACTGTTTGCCATTGCCAATACGTGCATCACTTTTGAGAGCGGAATGATCGAAGGGCTTACCGGAAGCATCGGGATGGGTATCATACTGGGATTATTTCTCGGCAAGCCCGCCGGTATTTTTTTAATGTCCTGGATAGCCGTTAAACTCAAAATTTCAGAACTGCCCGACCAGACAGCATGGCCTCATGTACTGGGGCTCGGCATTCTAGGCGGCATCGGTTTTACCATGTCCATCTTCATAGCGCTGCTCTCCTTCAAAGACCCGCACCTGCAGACCCAGGCAAAATTTGCCGTTCTTACAGCTTCCCTGCTGGCCGGCGCGCTGGGCTATGCCATTTTATATCTATATGACAAAAGATCCAAAAAATCATAACAAATTTTCACTGCAGCTGCTATTTTGAGCCTGTGCAGCTTGAAATGCTTTTTTTTTGCTTTATTCGAAAAAGGGTTTTATTTGCAAAAATAAGGCCCTTTTTTATGCCATCCTTTAATCTTATGCCGGAAGCCGCAGCTTGATTTAGAGCCATAAGACTACTTCTCGCGGCGGTAGAGCACCACGTTTTTGACACGCAGCCTTTCATTGAGCCAGGTCCTGAACTTTTCCTTATCGGCCTGTCTGATCGGTTTTGCCGCGTCATATGCCACAGCAGTCACCTCGGCAAGCGAATCGTTTTTTAATGCGGCCTGCTGGCGCACAATGGCCAGGGAACTTACTTCGGGAAACAATATTCGGGTTTCCCTCAAAAATGAGGCATTATCGAACTCATAGCGCGAGAGCTGCTTCTGGAGCTGCATGATCTTCACATCCTTTGCATTGAGCTCATTCTCGCTGCTTTTGATCTGGCTCAGGATATCGCCTTTCAGCGCACTGAAACGGTCGGTGCTGTCTTGCCTGATAATCAGTTCGGCACCCTTCAAAAACTGGTTCTTACCCATTTTTTTTCTAAGAAGGCCCATTTCGGAATCTGTAAATCTCTTGGAAAGGAAAGCCAGCTCCAGCACTTTCCTCTTTGGAGCATAGGAAGTCTTTTTATAAACCATCGTGTAGCCTTTTGCGGTGAACTCCTGATCGGCGAAAAGATCCGCACTTTTGATAAACTGCTGTTTTTCATACAGCGTATAGGCAAGATAAGCGCTTGGGATAATCATAACGGTAATGAGTACGGAAATGAATATTCTGACTTTTCTCTGCTGTCCCTTGTCCACAGCCTCTTTGGCAGGGTATTTAAGATATTTTACAATCAGGAAAGTGGATATGCCTATAAATACGCAATTGATGCAGTACAGGTAGAAAGCGCCCAGGAAAAAAGGCCACTGCATCGTGGCAATGCCATAGCCTGCCGTACAGAGCGGCGGCATAAGGGCCGTGGCGATGGCGACCCCGGGAATGGGATTTCCTTTTTCGGTCCTGGTGACGGCAATCACGCCCACCAGCCCCCCAAAGAAGGCAATCAGTATGTCATATATATTGGGAGATGTGCGGGCAAGCAGTTCGGACTGCACTTCCTTGAACGGGCTCAGGTAAAAATAGACTGTCGAAAATAGAAGGCTTACCAGAGTGGCATTAAGCAGGTTACGCAGCGATTTTTTAAGCAGGGAAAAATCATAGATGCCCAAGGCAAAACCCGCCCCCACTATAGGTCCCATCAGCGGGGAAATCAGCATCGCGCCGATGATCACCGCCGTAGAGTTCACATTGAGCCCCACAGAGGCAATAATGATCGCACAGGCCAGTATCCAAAGATTGGCGCCTTTGAAATCAATATTTTTCTTGACACTCTCAAGGGTTTTCCCCTTGTCGTCTTCATCCTCATGGAGGCTGAAAAATCCTGAAAATTTTTCCATAATCTGCTTCTTGATAAAATTTCTGTATTTTGAATTTAAAAAAAATATGCATATCATCCAAAACAATTGTGAAATTGCTCTGCAGGCCATCTGGACAAGACCGGATGCAGATACAGTGTTGCGGCATGTATATTTGGACTTTAAAACGACAGCTGGATCCCATGAAATAAGGCAGAAGAAGCAGATATTATACATTTTGCCCACAATAGTCTTTTTTTGACTTAGAAAATCAGCATGGCTTTTAAATTCGGTACTCCCAACAGGAAGAAGATGGAAAAATAGAACTCTGTCAAGGATAAGGAATTATCGGCTCCGAATGCCTCATGGAGACTAAAAGCAGTGCTATTAATAAATTGTTTGTTAAAATCTGATGCCGAAACAAAGCTGTGGCGTATCTTTGAAAAAATTGCCCCTATAATCCCGGAGCGCTCAATGCCGCATTTAAAATCAAAGCACGAGCGCGCGTACACAGTTTTCACTTTCATGTTAAAAAAAAAGCTTTTACAGATTGAGGCCCTTCTTATTGTAGGAAGAAAAAGAATGTCTCCCAAACAGTTTATATTTCTGGCCAGTGTCCTTGTCGGGATCACTTCCGCCTTGGCCGTAATACTCCTAAAATCATTTGCCCATTCGGTTTATCAAGCCGCGGCATATGCCAACAGCATACTAAAGCTGAGCTTTATCAATTCAGTGCTTCCCGTGATAGGGATCCTGCTCACCGTGATGACCACCAGAAGGCTCCTTGGGGGGACCATTGAAAAAGGCACTTCCCAAATCCTGTATCTAGTAGCCCGCAAAGCCAGTATTGTTCCCAAAAAACAGCTTTATGCGCAGATTCTCACAAGTTCCCTGACAGTGGGGCTTGGAGGCTCCGCCGGGCTTGAAAGCCCAATCGTGGTTACAGGAGCCGCTTTCGGTTCCAATTTTGCCCAGCAGTTCCGATTAAGCTACAAAGACAGGACGCTCCTTCTGGGCTGCGGGGTCGCGGCCGGAATCGCCGCTGCCTTCAATGCGCCCATAGCAGGGGTTTTGTTTGCCGTTGAAGTGCTTCTGGTGGATGTGACCATAGCCGCCTTTACTCCGATTATGATCGCCGCCGCAACCGGCGCCCTGGTTTCTGCAATCCTGCTTAATGAAAATATACTGCTCAGCTTCCGCCAAAAGCAGACCTTTGATTACCACAACATCCCACTGTATATCCTTTTGGGCCTGTTTACAGCTTTTCTTTCGGTCTATTATTCAAGGAATTTTCTCAAAACCGAGCATTATTTTGCAAACCTAAGGCTCGGTGCATATAAAAAAGCGCTTTTCGGCGCTCTGGTACTCGGACTTCTCATTTTTGCATTTCCCGTCCTGTTCGGAGAAGGATACGAAAGCATCAAATCCCTGGCCGACCGCAATCCGGGCGAACTTCTGGAAAATACCCTCTTCAAGGACTTCAGCTCCAATCAATGGGTGCTTCTGGCCTTTGTGGGGGCATCAATGATGCTCAAGGCTTTCGCATCAGGCATTACCCTTGGCAGCGGAGGCAACGGAGGAAATTTTGCGCCATCGCTTTTTCTGGGCTCATATGCCGGATATTTTTTTTCTAAATTCCTTAACCTTACCGGACTAACCGACCTTCCGGTAAGCAATTTCGCCATAGTGGGCATGGCGGGAATACTCAGCGGACTCTTTCATGCCCCTCTTACAGCCATATTTCTTATTGCAGAAATCACAGGCGGATATGATCTAATCATCCCGCTGATGATTGTCGCCTCGTTAAGCTTTGCAATCTCAAAACGTTTTGAAAAGCATTCCCTGGACGTAAAAGGACTGGTCAAGAAAGGGAATGTCTTTACCAGCAACAAGGACACCAATATCCTCTGGACCCTTAAAATGGACGCCATACTGCAGAATGATCCCAAAACGCTTGCTCCTGATGACAATATCCACATGGTCCGCAGTGTGATAAAAGCTTCCGATCAGGGAATGTTTGCCGTGACCTCTGGATAAAAACTGCTCGGCGTGGTCTATTTCAGCGATATAAAGGAAATTATATTCAATGATACCGATATCAAGGCGAAAGACCTGATGGGCGCCCCTATGGAAATCGTTTCTTATAATGACAGTATGGAGACCGTAATGCAGAAGCTGGAAAAAAACAGCAGGTCCTATCTTCCGGTTCTCAAGGACGATCTCTATTGCGGTTATATCGACAAGGGCGCTGCACTGGAGGCCTACCGCAATCAGCTTAAATCCATGATTTTTGAATAATTTCCACCAGTAGAAATACAGCACATAAAACTCAAAACATAAAAATTTAATCTCTTGCAGCTGGTAAAAAAATCAATCTGCGAAATAAATGAATCCTAAAATCCGAAATCAGCATTTCTTTGAATATTTAGGCATCAGGCATTGTTTTTAAGGAATCCTTTCAGTAAATTTGTGGCTCTTATGAAGAATTGGTGCACTAAATTATTCATTTCTATTGTCATTCTTTTGAACGGATATGGCAGCACTTATGCACACCATAATATTGTTATCTACAAGAAGTTTTCTTTTTGCACTGTTATTAATAATGTTCAAAATGACGCCAATTTAAATCGTGGACGTTCATTTGAATCTTTTAAAAGAAAAATGTGCCTTTTTGATAACGAAGAAAATGAAGAGAACTTTTCTTCGGTTCAAAAACAGCTTGTCAAAAGCAATTACTTTTCAATTTTTCACATCAGCAGTCATTTTGTTGTTTCTGCGACTGCTTTTACCCAGAAAGTAAATGACTGCAAAATCTTTAGTTTACTTTATAACAAAGTATATCTTCTATTTCAGGTTTTCAGAATTTGATTTTTACTATCGCTATTTCAAAATAGCCGATTCCTTTATTGTTCTATCCTCTGAGTTCTAATTTAGAAAATAGAAGGATACGAACTGCGATGGTCTGCTTTCAAAGGCCTTTTTACTCAAAAATCAAAAATAAATTACGTTTTAATGCTGAAATAATTATGAAGAGAATTTTCATGATCATGACTTTATGCGCCTTAGTTTTCGCAGGCTGCAATTCAAAAAAAGAAGAAGAAAAAGAGGAAAAAACCAAATTTCTGGTTACGAATCCAATCGAAAAAGACACTACAATTACAAAGGATTATGTTTCTCAGATACACTCTATTCAACATATTGAAATAAGAGCTCAAGAGCGCGGTTATCTTGAAAAAATTTATGTAGATGAAGGACAAATGGTTAAAAAGGGCCAATTGTTATTTAAAATCATGCCTGCTCTTTACGAAGCCGAATTAAAGAAATCCAAAGCAGAAGTAAGTTTCAGCTCGATTGAGTATCAAAACGCTAAAAAACTGGCTGATGAAAAGGTAGTTTCTCCAAACGAACTTGCAATGGCAAAAGCCAAATTAGAAAAAGCCAATGCTGAAATGGCTTTAAGCAAAGTTCATCTTCAGTTTACGGAAATCAGAGCCCCTTTTGATGGTATCATAGACAAGTTTCATGTTCGTCAGGGAAGCCTAGTTGACGAAGGAGAATTGCTGACAGAATTGGCAGACAACAGCTCAATGTGGGTTTACTATAATGTTCCTGAGTCTGAATATCTGGATTATCAAGAAAAGGCTGAGAAAAATGGCAAAATGAAAGTAAATCTTCTAATGGCCAACAACAAAAAATTTCCATACACTGGTGTAGTAGAAACTATCGAAGCTGATTTTGACAATGAAACAGGAAACATTCCTTTCAGAGCTGTTTTTCCTAATCCGAAGAGATTACTAAGACACGGTGAAACGGGAAGTATTCAAATGCCTATCGATTTGAAAAATGCAATGCTAATCCCTCAGAAAGCAACATTTGAGGTTTTAGATAAAAAATATGTCTATGTGATTGACAAAAACAATGCAGTAAAATCCAGAGAGGTTGTTATTGCTGCCGAAATGCCTCACCTATTTGTAATTAAAGAAGGCTTGTCAATTAATGATAAAATACTTTTAGAGGGACTTCGTCTTGTAAAAGAAAATGAAAAGATAAACTACGAAGTTGTAAAACCTCAGTCGGTGCTGTCAAATTTAGAACTGTATGCAGAATAACCGAATCTAAAAAAAGAACAGATGTTTAATAAATTTATACATAGACCCGTTTTTGCAATTATAATTTCGATTATAATTGTCTTTATAGGCACGCTTTCAATTAAGCAGCTTCCTATATCGCAATTCCCACAAATTGCGCCTACAACTGTAAATATCTTTATTGCCTATCCGGGTGCAAGTGCCGATGTACTGGTAAAATCCACTTTAATTACATTGGAGAATTCACTAAACGGTACACAAGGTGTTCGTTATATGGCAACAGATGCTACGAGTGCTGGAGAAGCAACACTTAGAATCATATTTGAACCAGGAACAGATCCTAATGAAGCCGTAATCAGGGTTAAAACAAGGGTAGATCAGGTAATGCCATTATTACCTGAACTGGTTCAGCGTGAAGGAGTTGTTATTACTCCTATTCAGCCAAGTATGCTAATGTATGTCAATCTTTACTCGAAAAGCAAAAGCATGGATGAGAAATTTCTCTACAACTATGCCGATGTCAAAATGATTCCAGAAATCAGCCGTGTAAAAGGTGTTGCGAGAACACAGATCTTAGGAAGCCGTAAATATGCTATGCGTGTATGGCTGAATCCTGACAGAATGAGAGCTTATAAAATTTCTGTTGAAGAAGTTATGCAGGCACTTCAGGAGCAAAGTATCATTGGCCGTCCAGGTCGATTAGGACAAAGTTCTGGTATAGCAGCACAATCTCTAGAATACGTATTAACTTATAAAGGAAGATACGACGAACCTAAACAATATGAAAATGTAATTGTACGCGCCAATTCTGAAGGTGAAAGCATTCGCTTAAAAGACATTGCAAAAGTAGAATTAGGAAGTGAGTTTTTTGATATTTACTCCAATTTAGATGGCCATCCTTCTGCCGCAATTGTATTAAAACAAAACTACGGAAGTAATGCGAGCGATGTAATTAATGATGTGAAAGCAAAACTGGAAGAAATGAAAGCGAGTTTTCCTCCAGGAATGGATTACAAAATTAGTTATGACGTTTCGCAATTCTTAGATGCTTCTATTGATCAAGTGGTTCATACTTTGAGAGATGCATTCATTTTGGTTGCTTTAGTTGTGTTTATATTTTTAGGAGACTGGCGTTCTACTTTAATTCCGATTATTGCGGTTCCTGTATCGTTGATTGGGGCTTTCTTTGTGATTCAGCTGTTTGGAATGTCAATCAACTTGGTAACGCTGTTTTCTTTGGTATTAGCAATCGGAATTGTAGTAGATAATGCAATTGTCGTCGTCGAGGCCGTGCATGCCAAGTTTGAAGAATTCCCGCATATTACGCCTTATCACGCTGTTAAATTAGTGCTTGGCGAAATTGGAGGTGCCATTATTGCTATTACTGCCGTTATGGTTTCTGTATTTATCCCAGTTTCGTTTATGTCAGGGCCTGTTGGAACTTTTTACAGACAATTTTCAGTTACCATGTCAAGTTCGATTATCATTTCTGCAATCGTAGCCTTGACCCTTACTCCTGTTCTCTGTGCCATTCTTTTGAAAAATAATCACGGAAAAGAGAAAAAAAGAAATATCCTGACCAACTCACTTGATGCTTTCAACAGATGGTTTGAAAAACTTACAGGCCGTTATGTGACTGTCTTAAAAGCAATCGTAAGCCGAAGAGTTTTAACCTTTGGAATTCTAATTGCGTTTTGTGCTTTTATTTTTATAGAAAACAAAGTGCTTCCTTCAGGATTTATTCCGAGTGAAGATCAAGGAACTATTTACGGAATTATTCAGACGCCGCCTGGAGCTACTTTAGAAAGAACCAATCAGGTCGCTCAGAAATTGCAGAAAATCTGTGAAAAGGTTGAAGGAGTTGAATCTGTTTCTTCTTTAGCAGGTTACGAAATCATGACCGAAGGTCGTGGCTCAAATGCGGGAACCTGTTTGATTAACTTGAAATCATGGTCAGACAGAAAGCATTCTGTAACAGAAATCATGGAAGAACTCGAAAAGAAATCTAAAGATCTCGGTGCTGTTGTAGAATTTTTTGAACCGCCTGCAATTCCAGGGTTTGGTTCTTCTGGAGGTTTTTCTATGCGTTTATTAGACAAAACAACTAGCACCAATTATCAGGAATTTGATAAAATCAACAAGCAGTTTATGGCCGAACTAGGTAAACGTAAAGAGCTTTCTGGCTTGTTTACTTTCTTCGCAGCCAATTATCCGCAATACGAATTAGAGATCAATAATGATTTGGCTATGCAAAAAGGCGTTTCTATCGGTAAAGCAATGGAAAACCTAAATATTTTAATTGGTAGTACATACGAACAGGGATTTATCAAATTTGGACGTTTCTTTAAACTTTACGTACAATCTGACCCAAAATTCAGAAGACTTCCGTCAGATGTATTGAATCTCTTTGTAAAAAATGATCACGGAGAAATGGTGCCTTATTCGGCATTTATGACACTCAAAAAAACACAAGGCCCAAATGAGATCACGCGTTACAACATGTATAATTCTGCTGCTATTCAGGGTCAGCCTGCAAAAGGATACACAACTGCAGATGCCATCAAAGCAGTACAGGAAACAGCCCTTAAAACACTGCCTAAAGGATATGATATTGCATGGGAAGGTCTTTCTTATGATGAAGCTGGACGAGGCAACGAATCGCTTTATATCTTTTTAGTCGTATTGGCTTTCGTTTACTTTGTATTGGCGGCACAGTACGAGAGTTTTATTATTCCGCTGTCTGTGATTTTATCTATTCCGGTTGGAATTTTAGGATCTTTTGTCATTCTGCAGATGATGGGCTTGCAAAACGACATTTATGCACAAATTGGGCTTATTATGCTCGTTGGATTGCTCGGTAAAAATGCCGTATTGATTGTTGAATTTGCCGTCCTCAAACATCAGCAGGGCGCCACTATTCTCGAAGCAGCGATTGAAGGTGCAAAAGTGCGTTTTAGACCGATCTTAATGACATCATTTGCTTTCATTGCTGGATTGATTCCATTAATATTTGCTTCTGGGGCGGGTGCAATCGGTAACAGAACTATTGGAGGATCTGCACTTGGCGGAATGCTTTTCGGAACCATTTTCGGAGTAATAATAGTTCCCGGACTATACTACATTTTTGGTTCAATGGCACAAGGCCGAAAATTAATTAAAGGAGAAGAAGAAAGTTCATTGTCAGATGATTTCATACATCATGTAGATGATTTTTCAACAAACAATCAAACGGAAGAAAATGAAGAATAACAGAAATATAAAATACGCAGGTCTTGCCTGCGTATTACTCTCTATAGCGGGCTGTAAAACAACTTCTGTTGTAGAAAAAGCAGAAAACAAAACAGTACCAGAAAACTATGCAGATAATGGCTTAGATACTCTAAATACAGGAAAAGTAAAATGGAGAAGCTATTTTACAGATGAAAATTTAGAAAACCTGATTGATATAGCATTAAAAAACAATCAGGAATTAAATATTACACTTCAGGAAATCGAAATTGCAAAAAGCGAAGTAAAAGCGCGAAAAGGAGAATATCTGCCTTTTGTAGGTTTTAGCGCAGGTGCTGATGTAACCAAATCTGGAAGATACACCAGTACAGGTTCTGGCGAAGCAACAACGGATATTATGCCTGGCAAAGAAACGCCCGATCCGCTTCCTAATTATCGTTTTGCGCTCACTTCTAGCTGGGAAATAGATATTTGGAACAAACTTCATAATGCAAAAAAAGCAGCTTTAAACCGTTATTTAGGTTCTATTGAAGGAAAGAATTTTGTAATTACCAATCTGATTGCCGAAATAGCAGATTCGTATTATGAACTTTTGGCTTTGGACAATCAATTAGAAATCATCAAACAAAACATTGATATCCAAACGAATGCTTTAAAAGTGGTGAAAATACAGAAAGAAGCCGCAAGGGTAAACGAATTGGCTGTACGAAGATTCGAAGCGCAGATTTTAAGCACCCAAAGCCTTCAGTTTGACATTCAGCAGCAGATTACGGAAACTGAGAATAAAATCAATTTCTTATTAGGACGTTTTCCTCAAAAAATTGGCAGAAACAGCAGTACTTTCAGCACGATAACTCCAGCTGATGTTCATGCGGGAGTGCCTTCTCAGCTTTTAGAAAACCGTCCAGATATCAAAAAAGCAGAAATGGAATTAATCGCCGCGAAACTGGATATTAAAGCCGCTAAAGCTAAATTTTATCCTTCGCTAGGCATTTCAGCAGGAATTGGATATGAGGCTTTTAATACCAAATATTTACTGACTTCTCCAGAATCTTTATTGTACTCTATAGCGGGTGATTTGGTAGCACCTTTGATTAACAGAAATGCTATTAAAGCAGAATATCTTACCGCGGGAGCCAAACAGATTCAGGCTGTTTACAATTATGAAAGAACATTGGTTAATGCTTATGTTGAAGTGGCCAACCAATTGTCTAAAATCCAGAATACGGCAAAAAGCTATGACTTAAAGTCAAAACAAGTTGAGGCCTTAAATGAATCTATTCAGATATCTAACAATTTGTTTAGTTCTGCACGAGCAGATTATATGGAGGTTTTATTGACCCAGAAAGATGCTTTGGAATCCAAATTCGAACTTATTGAAACAAAAAAACAGCAGATGAACGCATTTGTTAATGTTTACAGAGCACTCGGAGGCGGCTGGAATTAGTAGTTTTCATTTTTATTTTTTGAAAAGGAGATTGGCCGAAAGCTGGTCTCCTTTTTGAATTAGCCTCTTATCTTTTGAGTAAAGAGCTATTATGCCCATAATTCAATAGGAAAGCCTCCTGCATGACTCCCTTTAGAATTTGGTGTGAAAAAAATATGCTGCTGCGGCTGCCCAATATCAATAATAGACCGAAAGCATAATTTTTGTAGGAGAGCTTTCGATGATTTTTTCAAGCCTTTTAAAAAAAGCTTCGTTTACCATAGGGCATCCATGGCTGTTGATGATATAATACCCCTGCTCTTCGTAGGGAACCTCTTTATAGCAATGCAGCACAATGGCACGCTTCATGGCATTGCTGTTGGTCGGGTCCAGTCCCGCAAGACGGTAAGCTTTTCCAAAAATGCCTTTATAAGATCTCTCCACAGAATATCTTCCAAGAGAGGTGCAGTTGGATTCAGGCATATTGCTGAACTGTAGAATGTCTCCTTTAATGCCGGTCTCAGAGCCTTTTCCATGGGCCACCAATCCCTGGTCGATAATCTGGCCATGCTCAAGATCGTAAACAAAAAAACGGTTTTTCCCCGACTTGATCTTCATATCCACCAGAAAAGCAATTCTGCTGTTGTACTTAGGATTTGAGGAAATGAAGGCTTTTATGTCACTGACATGATCAGTGAGCCTTGCCAGTTCAAGCTCATCCAGCGCATCTTCCCACTCTGAAATATGGAAAGAAGAAAAGGAGCTTAAAGAGAAAATCATCGCAATAAAAAATAGTCTCATATACTGTAAGCTGTAATTTAGTAGTGGTTGATTGCATATGAATATAAAATGAAATGATGCTGCATAAATTAAATATGCATTTTCATAATTACCATTTCTTGCGTTAAAGATATCATAATTTTTCCAAAAATCAATACATTGCAGCCTTTTTTCTCTTGCACTGCATATAAAAATCCGGGACGTTGCCGCGTAACTCCCTTGTCATATTCAATGAAAGACAATGCAGTTCTTAAACCAGCCCGCATGTTTATTTGGTTATTAACAACCCTGTGTGCAAAGCTTTCAGGTCCTTTGCAGTCTTGCTTTGATTGCAGGCTGACATGCGACGATATGGAATAAGAATACGATTTCCTGTTAAATTTAGAATCATTCTAATGGCCTTATCGCCATATCCAAAGAGGATTTAAGCTAATTTTATTATGAATTTCAAGCCGCCTTAAATGAGTATTGCTGATAAAGACCGTATGCAGAGAGTCCTTGTGGAAATAGATAAAAAAATCAACAGTTTGAACAATCAGAAAATAACTGCTTTATTTGATGCCATGGGACTCAGGGACAGAGAAGATACCCCAAAGATTTCCTTGACTGGGAAAGCATCCTCATTGTTGTGCCTAGCCGCAATATCCTGAATGAAATCAAAAAATTCAAAGATTCAATCTCCGGGATATCTTTTGTGGTAAACACCCATGCGAAGCAGATTCATATCTATGACTTCAACGAATGGAAAAACAGCACCAGAAATAAAACTCAATTCCAGATCAGGGAAATGATGAAAACCAATTTTGGCGGTACTCAAAAAAAATCTGAAGACCGCGACTGGGTAAAACTGCTAAATAAAAATTATGGAATCTGAAATTCATTACATCAACAGAAGCGGCTGGCTCCGGGCGGCAGTACTTGGAGCCAATGATGGGATACTTTCAACCACCAGTCTTACGATTGGCGTCGCAGCGGCAAGCACAGCCAGAGAGCCTGTTCTGCTTGCTGCAGTTGCTGGACTGGTTGCAGGCGCGCTGTCCATGGCTGCCGGGGAATATGTATCGGTCAGTTCGCAATCAGATGTTGAATCAGCTGATCTCGAAAGGGAAAAATTGGCACTGCAGAATATGCCGCAAGAGGAACTTGAAGAATTAGCGGAGATTTATATACGAAGGGGGCTGAATGAAGAACTGGCTAGGCAGATGGCCTCTGAATTGATGGCTCATGACGCCCTTGAAGCACATGCAAGGGATGAATTGGGGATCAACGAAATCACGCAGGCCAATCCTCTAGCAGCTGCATTTGCATCGGCGGTATCTTTTATTATTGGAGGTTTTCTTCCCCTGCTGGTAGCAGTTTTTGCCCCCATTAAAGACATGATTTTCTGCCAATATGCCTTTTCAATTCTTTTTCTGGCTTTCTCAGGGATTCTTGCCGCTAAGGCTGGAGGCTCAAATATCCTTAAATCAGTCCTTCGGATCTGCATCTGGGGTACTTTTGCTATGGCTGCCTCAGCCCTGGTCGGATATATTTTTGGAGTCCAGACTGCCTGAAACAAGAAAACAGGGCTTGTAACCACTTAAAAATATTAATCCAATCTTAAGCGAGCCGCAAAAATAACAAACCATGCTTTTCGTTATTTCGTATATACAAAAAAAAAAAAAAATGAAACTGATAACTATATTCCTTGCACTGACAATGACGCTTTCCATAAACTGGGAACCTGACTTTAATAATGCAAAAAAAACTGCAAAAGAAAAACACAAATTAATCCTCTTGAATTTCTCGGGTTCTGACTGGTGCGGACCTTGTATCGTGACGCGCAAGAACTATCTAGAAAGCGCAGTTTTTACTGCTATGGCAAATGAAAACTTAGTACTTGTCAATGCTGATTTTCCAAGAAAAAAGAAAAATATTGGAACTCCAGAGCAGGTAAAGCGAAACGAGGATTTAGCCGAAATTTATAATAAGGAAGGAAGTTTTCCTCTTACGCTTCTTCTGGACGCAGATGGCAAGGTAATCAAAACCTGGCATGGAAAACCGGAAACGACTCCTGATGAGTGGACAGCCGAAATAAAAGCGATCTGTGAGAGCCGAAAATAACATATCTGAAAATAAAAAATATTCCCAGTCCCTAAAACTCATGGGCAACAGCTTTACCATTACGGTTGTCGCACATAATGAGAAAACAGGAAATGAGAATATCAGCCTAGCTATTGAAGAAATCAGGCGGATTGAAAAACTTCTGACTACTTACAAAGAAGACAGCCAGACCAATCTCATAAATGAGAATGCGGGAATCAGGCCAGTTGAAGTCGATCTGGAAGTCTTCAACCTCATCGAAAGGTCCATCGGCATTTCAAAGATCACCCAGGGCGCCTTTGACATTTCCTATGGAAGCATAGACAAAAGCCTTTGGAATTTTGACAGGGCCATGACCAAATTGCCCGATGTGCAGACTGCAAAAAAGATGGTGCATCTGATCGATTACCGAAAAATCATCCTTGACAGGGAAAACACGACAGTCTTTCTAAGGGAAAAAGGGATGAGGATAGGCTTTGGAGGAATCGGAAAAGGATATGCCGCCGAAATGGCCAAACAGGTCTTGCTTAAGCGGGGCGTGCAAAGCGGCATCATTAATGCCAGCGGAGACCTTTCTGCCTGGGGGCTGCAACCCGACGGCCGGAAGTGGACAATCGGAGTGGCAGATCCGGACTCTCCCAATGCCGCATTCTCCTACATGGAGATATCCGACAAAGCGGTGGCCACTTCGGGAAACTATGAAAAGTACATAACTATAGACGGCAAAAAATATTCGCATACAATTGACCCAAAAACAGGCCTTCCGATAAGAGGAATAAAAAGCGTCACTATTATCGCCTCAAACGCGGAATTTGCAGATGCCATGGCTACACCCATAGCTGTTATGGGCATCAGGGCTGGATTATTCCTAATAGATCAGATTCCTGATTTATATTGTATTATAATTGACGAGAGCAATAAGATCTACACATCCAAAAACATTAATCTGAAATGAAAAAGCCAACGCAAAAAAATCTCGCATTGTTATGCAGTGCCGCTCTTGCGGGCCTGCTGCTTGGTTCCTGTACCAGTGTAAAGGAATACCAGAAAGGAAAACTCAACGATTCTGAAATGGTGCTTTCGAACAGGAAAATCGAAAAAACGGAACTCAGTTTCCAATCCTACCGAGAAGGAGCTTCCGGGGCAAATGCAGGAAAAAGCGGCGGAGGCTGCGGATGCAATTAATTTTATGCCTTATTAAAGATGAAAAGAGTATTTCTTACAGGAGCAGCGTTGCTGGCATTGTTCCAGTCAAGAGCGCAGGATATCCCAGTTGATTCTACAGGCTATAAAAGCAGAAAGCTTAAAGTTGAAGAGGTAAATCTCGTATCGAGCTATTACAGCCAGAATGGCGATCATTCCGCCGTAACTGGAGGCATCGGAACCCAGAAGCTTACCGATATTGCCAACACCATTGATGTCAGACTGATCAAATATGGGCAGACAGGCATCAAGCATACCTTTGACATCGAAGCGGGAATTGACCACTATACCTCTGCCTCTTCTGATATGATCGACCTGAGTGCCAACTCTTCAGCCTCTTCATCAGATAACAGGTTTTATCCATCGCTGACCTATCTTAGAGAGAACGAACAGAAAGGCCGCACTATTGGTATTGGCGTTTCTTCTTCCACTGAGTTTGACTACCAGTCCTTTGGGGGAAACATCAGTTTTTCTCAGAAAACAAAAGACAGGAACGGAGAGTTTACGGCACGCTTCCAAACTTTTATCGACCAGCTGAAGCTTATTGAGCCTATAGAGCTTAGAGATCCTGGCAGTGAAGGTTATGGCAGTGCCAACAGAAACACATTTGCCGGAACCTTGAGCTACTCACAGGTTATCAATCAAAGGCTTCAGGTAATGCTTGTCGGGGATGTAATCAGCCAGAATGGGTATTTAAGCCTTCCCTTCCACAGGGTTTATTTTGCAGATGGCTCAGTGCATCAGGAAAAAATGCCCGATACGCGTTTTAAAATTCCTCTCGGAATCAGGGCCAGCTATTTTATGGGGGACAACATCATCATAAGGGCCTATTACCGCTATTATACCGATGACTGGAATCTAAAAGCGCATACTGCTGATCTTGAAATTCCTGTAAAACTGACCCAGGCTTTTTCGCTCAGCCCGTTCTACAGGTATTACTCTCAGAGTGCGGCTAAGTATTTCAAACCATACGGCGAACATACTGCCGCAGATGAGTATTACACTAGCAACTATGACTTATCGAAATTCAACAGCAGTTTTGTGGGAATGGGGTTAAAATTTACCCCGCCTGACGGTATTTTTGGAATGAAACACTGGAATACACTGGAGATACGCTACGGCCATTACAATAGATCCAATGACCTGGCTTCTGATATAATAAGCATCAATATCAAATACAGATAAGCCATCAGGCAAAAGAGAAGACTTGCCTGAAACTTCAAATCAGGTGCAGTCTTAACGAGAGTCAAAAAAAATTCCATTATCATCCTTTGATGTTAGATCCCGGACAGCTGGAAAAGTTCTCCGGGATACGGCATTAGAAAAAAGAAAACCTTTGATTTATTTCTTTTGGTGGTAGATACATCCAGAATTGTATTGATAAAATCTGAAAAGAATAAAAAAACAGGTAAAGTTACCTATTTAACTAATGCTTATTTGAAAACAATAATTATTAAAATATTATTTGGGAAATCAAATATATTTTCAATCAATACCCGAAAGGACATCTAAACCAAATTTACAAAGACAATGAAAGACAGACACCAAATATAGTAAGCCAATTTCTTTAAATCATCCAAAAAAGATGTTTAAATTTGTCCTGTCCCTGTCACAAAAAGAGACAACTAATTAATAGTTGTCTCTTTTTTTTATACCCTAATGTGTAGATTTTTCAAGCCTATACGACTTAACATTCTATGGTTAGATTTTTCCATAGGAAATTCTTAGTCTGTTTGAAATAAAAAGTCTTAAAGTGGCGCTATCAGAGATTTAATCGAAGCTGAACGATGGTTCGAAATCCCGTTAAGGATATAGGATTTTTTTTCTCTTTTGGTTTATCGTAATTTTTTTACTAAATATTATTGTTCAATTGCGGTTGAAAATTGATTTATTTCTGTTTTAATAGTTCTTTGATAGCCATATCTAATACAGGGTCATTCATGTTTAGCAAATCATTTTGGGTATTTAGAACATGAATGTCAACAGGTGCGCCGATTCCTTCATAACAAATCATTTTGTTGTCGTAGTATCGCTCATTAGAGAGGGAAATAAGCCAACCATTAGGAAGCGTAAAACCATACATATTTGAGTAAATGCCGCGTGTGTTTGATCCCACAATTTTTACATTGGGCAGTTCTCTCATTATAGAAGCAAATAAATCTCCTGCGCTTACTGTTTTGTCATTCGTTAGGACTACTACAGGTTTTGTAAATTGAAAAACACCTTTAGGCTCAGTGTACCATGTTTCAAGTTGCCCAAAATCTTCATATCCTCCCTTTCTTATTCTTGTTTTTTTATGCATCCCAATTACTTTATTAGCTGTAAATCTGCCAGCAACTTCATAAGCAAATTCATCATTTCCCCCAATATTATCTCTCACATCTACGATAATTGATTTTACATCTTTAAAACTTGCAAACAGTGTATCCAATAGTTTACCTGCAACTACTGCATCAGGCACATTATCAGAATCTTGATCAACGAAGCATCTGTTGAAACGCAGGTATCCTATACCATTTGAAGTCGAATAAGCAAACAGAGGTACATGATTAAATTCAGGACCTGCGTATTGCAATGCTGTAAAATGTTTTTGCGATAAGGAAGAATTTACCATTTGCCAAAACTCATTACGCAAACTATCCGTTGGGAACTCTTTTACGAACTGCGAAGGTTTCACGGATTTGAATTGTTTTATTCCCGGAACGATAACATTGATATGATTGTCGTTAAAAGGAGCCAGCATCTGAGAAAAAACTGTATATAAAGAATCATCAGAAGTATTAGCGTTTATCAGTGGTCTATATTTTTGATATGTGGCATGCCAGTCAATATTCCTTAACTTAAAGAAGGCATAGTTGTCTTCGAAAGTATGCCATAACACTTCAAAGTTTAATTCCGGTTTTGAAATAGCAGTGTCTTTGGGATAAGAAATTGGATTTTGAGCATTAGTTATATTTGCGGTGAAAATTAACAAAATCAAGTAGCTAAAAATTTTCATATTTTTTTAATGATTAAATTTAAGATGGTGTTGATTCAAATTAGCGATAACTTTCTGGCGCTAAACGAGTTTTGGAATTAAAGATGCGAGATTTTTCCCTTATTCCCAAATTTTCCAAGTACAAAACCAATAAATAAGTTAATTTTTAACCTCAATGGAAACTCTAATGTCCTCACCAAATTTTAATCTGAATGATCTTCGTTTATTTATTGCATAATTTTACTAAAAACCAACTTGTTGTCTTTAGTCAATTCTAAATTATCTTTTTCAAGAATTTATAAAAATTATTACTGCTTAAATAAATTTAAAACATTCCTCTGTTTTAACACTTTTTAACATTTAACCTTTACAGGACATACAAACCACTATTGAATTAAAAAACAAAATAATTATCTTATAAATTCACTTTAAAATAAGCTAATTTCTTTAGATCATTCATAAAATGGTTTGTAAATTGTTCAGTGAGGGTCACTCTTAAAGAAACGTTAAATTTTCAGATTTAGCGTTTTTTTTATGCTTTTTACACACCATTTAACCAGCTTTTACTTGAAAAAATAGATGGTTTGCAAATCCTGTCAAGTTAACTATTCAGGATTCAAACCACTCAGATACCCAGCAAACACAAAGACCAGAATACTGCCTTAACAATATTTTAAGAGACTTTTCAAATTAAATCACTCTCAAAGTAATTAAACAAATTAAAAATAAAACATAAAATCATTGTTTATTGAACTTCATATCGTAATATTGCAATATAAATATAAAACAATGGGAGCAACAAAAACAGATCACTTTACAGAAAGACAGAATGAGCTTGCTGTTTTAGCCAAAGCGTTAGGCCATCCTGCGCGTATCGCTATTATGGAATATTTATTAAAAGTGGATGCCTGCATCTGCGGAGATATTGTAAACGAACTTCCACTCTCGCAACCTACGGTTTCGCAACATCTTAAAGAATTAAAAAATGCAGGGCTGATTAAAGGAAGTATCGAAGGAAATTCAATTTGCTACTGCATCAACGAACCTGGACTCGAAAAGATAAAAGGATTCTTTGAGCATATATCAAATCATCTTGCCAAAAAAAGAAACGAATGCTGCTAATTTAAGAAATATGGAAATAAGAAATCTTTTAGCCGAAGACTGGGATCAAGTAAAAAAAATATACCAAAAAGGAATCGATACTGGCAATGCAACTTTCCAGACCAACGCACCATCATGGGAAGATTGGGATCAGTCACATCTTAAGTCTTGCCGAATTGCAATGGAAGAAGATCGTAAAATAATCGGATGGGCTGCCCTTACCCCTATTTCTTCACGCTGCGTTTATGCAGGAGTTGCAGAAGTAAGCGTATATGTCGATCCTGCACATTCAGGAAAAGGAATCGGACTTGCCCTTTTAAATGAACTTGTCCGACAGAGCGAAAAAGAAGGAATATGGACACTTCAGGCAGGGATTTTTCCTGAGAATACTGCAAGTCTTCGCATCCATGAAAAAGCAGGTTTCAGGATACTTGGAACAAGGGAGAAAATCGGAAAACAAAATGGCATCTGGAGAGATACTGCGCTTCTTGAAAGAAGAAGCTCCGTTATTAATTAATAAAAAATATAGTTTAACTAAATATAAAAAATTATGAAACTTTCAGAAATTAAAGAAGCGCTTAAAACAGTGGAAGCTGTAAATTTTGAACTGCCGGACGGCACATTTGTACCGGAATATTTTCACGTAACTGAAGTAGGATTGGTTACCAAAAACTTCATCGACTGCGGAGGAACAGTAAGAAAAGAAACAGTTGTAAACTTCCAGCTTTGGGATGCCAACGACTACGAGCACAGGCTTAAACCACAGAAGCTGATCCACATCATTGAGCTTTCAGAAAAAGTATTAGGAATTGAAGACAATGAAATTGAAGTGGAATACCAGAACACCACTATCGGTAAATACGATTTGGATTTTAACGGAAAAAACTTCACGTTACTTAACAAGCAGACAGCCTGCCTTGCTCAGGAGCAGTGCGGTATTCCATCAGACAAGCCTAAAGTAAAATTATCTCAGCTAAATGCTGATAATGCTTCTTCATGCACTCCTGGCGGAGGATGCTGCTAATCAATAACCCTTTACAGCCAAAAAACTATGTTATATCCACAAATTGAGAATACCGTTAAATCATTTAATTTTAAGCAGATCTCCGAAGATCGCAAAGCAGTCCTGCAGCCATTAATCGACTTCATTCAGACTAAAGCGGACAGCAATCTGGAAACCAGGCTAAACTTAATCTGCACGCACAATTCCAGAAGAAGCCACCTCTCGCAGGTTTGGGCGCAGACTGCGGCTGCCTATTACGGCATCAAAAATGTTTCATGCTATTCAGGTGGAACCGAGGCAACTGCCCTTTTCCCGATGGCAGCGGAGACTTTGAAGGATTCAGGATTCAACATCAAAACTCTTTCAGCGGGATCAAACCCAGTTTATTCCATAAAATATTCAGCTGACGAACTTCCTGTCATCGGTTTTTCCAAAACCTATGATGATGATTTCAATCCTGAAAGCGGATTCGCCGCAATAATGACCTGCTCGCAGGCTGACGGCGGATGCCCTTTTATAGCAGGTGCTGAGAAAAGAATCCCGATCACTTTTGAAGATCCAAAAATTTCTGACGGAACGCCTCACCAGAAAGAAACTTATCTGGAGCGCAGCCTGCAGATAGGAACTGAAATGTTTTACGTATTCTCACAAATAAAAAAATAAAATGTCAGCAAATAATTGTGCACCAGCCGTCGGACGCAAAAAGTTAAGCTTCCTTGACCGCTTCTTAACCCTTTGGATTTTCCTTGCTATGGCTGTAGGCGTGGCAATAGGATACTTTATTCCTTCAAGCGGAGATTTTATCAATTCTTTTTCCAGCGGAACAACAAACATTCCATTGGCAATTGGGCTTATCCTGATGATGTATCCGCCTCTGGCAAAAGTAAAATACGAGCAGATGGGACAGGTTTTCAAGAACACTAAAGTCTTGGGCGCCTCTTTATTCCTGAACTGGATTGTAGGCCCTATCTTGATGTTTTTATTGGCGCTCCTGTTTTTGAACGGATATCCTGAATACATGATTGGAGTGATCCTGATCGGACTGGCTCGCTGTATCGCAATGGTTGTGGTATGGAACGATCTGGCAGACGGAAACCGTGAATATACAGCAGGACTTATTGCCCTTAACAGTATTTTTCAGGTACTGCTTTACAGTGTATACGCTTACATTTTTATAACTATCCTACCTCCATATTTTGGATATGATGGTTTTGAAGTGAACATCAGCATTGCACAGATTGCCGAGAGTGTCGGTATCTATTTAGGTATTCCTTTTGCTCTGGGAATCATAAGCCGTTATGCTTTGATAGCTTTAATAGGTTCTGAATGGTTTGAGAATAAGTATGTGCCTTTTATCTCGCCGATTACTCTTATTTCATTGCTCTTTACGATCATTGTAATGTTTAGCCTGAAAGGCGAACTTATTGTTCAGATCCCTATGGATGTCGTGCGTATTGCAATACCGCTTGTGATTTACTTTACTTTAATGTTTATCATCAGCTTTTTTACAGGAAAATATTTTGGGGCTGACTATTCAAAGGCAACCTCTATAGCATTTACAGCCACCGGGAATAATTTTGAACTTGCCATTGCCGTGGCAATTGGAGTATTCGGAATAAACAGCGGTCAGGCTTTTGCTGGTGTTATAGGTCCATTGGTCGAAGTGCCTGCTCTTATAGCGCTTGTAAACCTTGCATTCTGGTTCAGAAAAAAGTATTTTACAAAACAGGCATCTGCAGAAACTGCTTAAAAAAATGAGAATTGCGATAATATCGGATATACATGCGAACTTCCCCGCATTGGAGCAGACTTTAAAAAGTATTGAAGAGCAGAATATTGATGCTGTTTACTGCTTAGGAGATTTAGTAGGCTACAATTTATGCCCCAATGCAGTAATCAATGAGATCCGTAAAAAACATATCCCTACCCTTGCAGGAAATCACGATGTCAAAGCTGTCGAGATACACAATGACGGTTCAAATGACATTGAAAGCTACGCATATCAGATTGTGGGCAAAGAGCAGATAAAATATCTTTCTGCTCTTCCTGCACATATTAAACTTGAATACCAGACAGCCAGCAGACTTATAAAGATTTTGATGGTTCATGGAAGTCCTTACAACAATAAAGAATATCTGCTTGAGGATAAAAATGAGAAAGATTTCACTGATATCTTTCGATTCCAACACAGACATTCTTATCTGCGGACATTCTCATCTGCCGTATCATCGAATACTGGAAAATCCCAATAAAAATGGCAGTTATTTTCATGCCATTAATGCAGGGTCGGTTGGAAAGCCAAAAGATAGAAATCCGGACTGCTGCTATGCGGTGATAACCATTGAAAAAAGCAGCAATCTTTCCAAAAAAGACGGCATAAAAGTGGAATTCATAAGAGTGCCGTATGATATTGAAAAAACAGCCCGTGCTATTGAAGAAACTCCGCTCCCTGACGTTTACGCGTTTATGCTGAGAAAAGCATATTAATGTATAGAAATAAAACCTGCTATGGAAAGTTTTAAATTATTTTTAAAGGGCATCGTGCCTCTCAGCGATCAGGAGTTTGAAAATTACAGTCCGTATTTCAAAATAAGGACATTATCCCGAAACAGTTATTTTGCAGAGATCGGCAAAACCTCACATGAAGCCGCTTTTATAAAAAAAGGGCTTCTCAGGACATATTACATAAATGAAAAATCCGAAGAAGTGACTTCCTGCTTCTGCACTGAAAATAATCTCACAGCTTCATATAAAAGCTTTATCTCCCAGCAGCCTTCGGAACTTTGCATTCAGGCTGTAGAAGATACGGAACTTATAACAATCAGTTACAATGACCTGCATATTCTCTACCAAAAGAGTCCTCTTTGGCAGAATATTGGAAGGACAATTGCCGAGCGGCAGTACATGGTGATGGAACAGTATGCCAGTGTTTTATGCAATGAAAGCGCAAAAGAAAAATACATGCGCATGCTTAAGGAACAGCCTGCAGTTGTAAACAAGGCTTCAGTAAATGATATTGCAAGTTATCTTGGAATAACGCGCAGGACACTCAGCAGGATAAGAAATGAGATAGCACAAAAATAGAGGACATTTGTCCTTAGTTTTAATTACGCTTCCCCATAGTTTTGCTTTTATAATCAATTAAAAATAAAATGGAAACAGCAATTATCATTTCATCCTTCTTTCTTGTTCTTTTCGCGGTCTTGGCCTTATATGATGGCTTTTATCTGCATATTTTCAAATACCAGCTTCACAATCGGGAAGAAAGTAAAACCGAACACATCACCCATACTTTGAGAGCTGTCTTCTTTCCAGCAATCCTTTATTTTTTGTTCTTGGAACAAAATAATCACACTAGTTTTGTAATAGGCTTGACCATTGTCCTTTTGGATATACTGGTTCTCGGGTATGACGCTTTTATTGAAAAAGACAGCAGACAGTTTATGGGAGGGCTTCCTCGCTGGGAATATATTGTCCATTTATTCGTAAATGGGTTTCATTTTGCGTCAATTGCAGTTTACCTCTCCATCAGACTTACTTTTCAAAATGGGGAAATAATGATTTCTAATATCAATCAATCTCCAAGCTACTTTAATTTGTTAATTGTAAATCTTTTACCGGGAGCTATTGCAATGGCAATTCTTCATGTTTTCTTATGCATGCCAAAAACAGCCCATAACTGGACTAATTTCAGAGGCAAAATCAATTGTTGTTGATCTCGCTTTCTTAATAAGCAGAACATAAAATCTATGAGTTTGGAAATAAATACTATTCACAATCAGTTTTATATCATTTTGGGCGGATATATAAAGACACGTATAAATGATACCCACGATGCTTCTGATGTTTTGCAGGAAGTTTTTATTAAGATAAACGAGAATTTAGGATCACTAACTGAAGAAAGTAAATTAAAAAGCTGGATTTTCACGATCACAAGAAATTCCATTATTGACTATTACAGAAAAAAATCCAATCATAAGCAATCAGAGCTGACCGAATGTTTGATGCAGAAAATAATGCATGAAACAGATTTTGACACTTCGGAAAGTCTGGACTGCTGTCTGATAAAATTCATTGAACGGCTGCCGGAAGACTATCGGGATATTATCATGGACAGTGAAATTCATGGAATCAAACAGAAAGACTTAATAGAAAAATACAGCCTTGCCTATCCTTCCATCCGCTCTAGGGTTCAGAGAGGCAGATCCAAATTAAAGGAGATGCTTCTTGATTGCTGCAGTATTGAATTAGACCGCCGTGGAAATGTTATGAATGTTACCTCTAAAAAATCATGCAGCGGAGGAAAATGCTGATATCACCAAATTATTTATGCGAGCTTCATATATCTTTTAGAAAAAAAAATCAGCAAAGCTTGCATCATTTTTTGATTAATACGTCTTAAGTAGTATTAATCATTAAAAATTAAAATTATGAAAAACAAAATGTTTCTTACCCTCGCAGCAGTGGTATTAACCGCTGGAAGTATCTTCGCTTATGCGAACTTATCAAAATCTGATGCTGAGAAAAACTGCACTGAAAAATGTTCGACTCATTGCTGCAAAGACGATTCGGGAACTTGCGCTCCAAAAGATTGCAAAAAGTAATTTTTTACTAGCTTATTAAGACAACTCTTTGAGTTGTCTTTTTTTTTACATATTGAGCAAAATATTTATAAATTTGACATGTGAAATCTTTCGTAACTATACTTTCATTCATCGTGCTGTTTCTTTCTACAGTTCCATGCTCCGCATTTGCTAAACACTCAGAATGCGGTGTAGAGAAAAATTGTGAAAATGATTCGCATGACTGCGGTAATGAATGTAACGGAAAATGTTCTCCATTCTACTCCTGTGGAACCTGTATAGGCTTTACGATAAACTTTGATTCAATAATTCTAAATGAAAAATTAGAATTTAACCTTGATGAAGTCTCACAAACACCATCATACAATAAATTTGTCGACTCTTCATTCATCTGTAAAATCTGGCAGCCTCCTAAAATTTCTTAATATAAAAAGTTTGTTACCTGCATAAATCTCATTATGCGGGTCTAATTGTTTATTATTAATATTAAGAAATCATAAATGTTTAAATATATTTTATTGATTGTGGCAATAGCATTTATTGGCACTGCACAAGCACAGAATACCATCAAATTTCATATAAAGAATACTGAAACTAGTGAACTTATAAAAGGTGCATCTGCAAAAATTGAAGAAACAAATTCTGTTTTCAAATCAGATAATGACGGAAATATCACTATCGAAAATCTAAAAGATGGAAATTATACCTTGTCGATCTCAATAGATGGCTACGCTCCAAACAAAACAGTTTTTAAAGTGCCTTCTAGCTCTAATTTTATAGAAATCAGCTTACAGAGCGAAGAAGAAGAGGCAGAAGAAATGGAAGAAATTGTTGTTACATCCACCAGAGGTACCAGAACGATCAGCAATATCCCAACCCGGGTAGAATTTATTGCCGGAGAAGAACTTGAAGAAAAAGCTAATATGAAACCGGGCGACATTCGCATGATGCTTAATGAGAGCACTGGAATTCAAACCCAGCAGACATCTGCAACTTCTGGAAACTCGTCTATCAGGATTCAGGGATTAGACGGTCGATATACACAAATTTTAAAAGACGGTTTTCCTTTATATTCTGGCGCGTCAAGTGGTCTGGGATTATTGCAGACACCTCCATTAGACCTAAAGCAGGTTGAAATAATCAAAGGTTCTGCCTCTACCCTTTACGGCGGAGGAGCAATCGCAGGATTAGTGAATCTAGTTTCTAAAACCCCGACCCAGGAAAGGGAGCTGCGATTTTTAATCAATGGAACTTCAGCTCTTGGATTGGATATAAATGGTTTTTATTCCCAGCAGTTTAATAAAATCGGATTAACTGTTTTTGCTTCTCATGATCGCAACACTCCTTATGATCCCGCTGATATAAAGCTTACTGCTATACCTAAATTTGAGCGTTTTAATTTTAACCCTAAACTATTTGTAAATTTTAATGAAAACACCAAACTTAATTTTGGCATCAATACCGTTTTTGAAAACCGTTTAGGTGGAAATATTGATTACATCAAAGATCAAAGTAAATATCCTGATAGTTATTTCGAAAAAAATAAAACTCAGAGAATAAGTACGCAGTTTGCTCTCACGCATAAATTTAATGAGCAGGAATCGATAACGGTTAAAAACAGCTTTAATAATTTCAGTCGTATTATAACTATTCCTGATTATATTTTTGACGGCTTGCAGAACAGTACTTTTTCTGAAATAAGTTATTCTAAAAACGGCAAAATTGCAGAATGGGTTGCTGGTGCAAACTTATATACCGACAATTTTACTGAAAGCAGCCAGACAGCTTTCCCATTAAGAAACTACAATCAGATTACTTATGGAGCTTTTCTTCAAAACACAGTTAAAGCCAAAGAATGGCTTGAAATAGAAACTGGTCTAAGAGGAGATTATGATGTTGATTATGGATTTTCTCTGCTTCCGAGAGTGTCAGCTTTATTTAAAATTAATCCTAAATTTACTTCACGAATTGGCGGAGGTTTAGGCTATAAAACCCCAACTATTTTTACTGAAGAAAGCGAGCGTATCCAGTATCAAAATGTACTGCCGATTAACAGTGATTTCAATAAACTTGAAAAAAGTTACGGTTTTAACTTTGATGTAAATTACAAGACTAAAATTACTGAAGATCTTTCTTTATCGTGGAACCAGTTATTTTTCTATACCAATATTGATAATCCGTTGATTTTAACTTCACTTCCTAATGAAGTTTATCAGTTTGTCAATGTTAATGGATACTTAGATACAAAAGGAACAGAAACAAATATAAAATTAGGATATAAAGATTTTAAGTTATTTCTGGGTTATACCTACACGGATGCTTCCATAGATACTAACGGAATAAAGTCTGAAAATCCTTTAACGGCAAAACACCGATTAAACAATGTTTTGATGTATGAAGTCGAAGAAAAATGGAAAGCTGGCTTAGAAGCCTACTATTACAGCCCGCAAAAATTAAGCGACGGTACAACAGGAAGAGATTACTGGATTTTTGGCTTTATGGTAGAAAGACTTTGGGAGAATTTTTCGGTTTATGCCAATTTTGAAAATTTTACAGATACTAGACAGACAAAATTTGGAAGCATATACACAGGAACTATTTCAAATCCTGTTTTCAAAGATATATATGCACCACTTGACGGCTTTGTCGTTAATGCTGGAATAAAGATTAAAATTTAATCTTAAAATTTTTATCATAAATAAAGCCTTCAAAATTAAATTATTTTGAAGGCTTTTTATTTATACTAGTAGCTATATTTTCAAAACTACATAGCCAAATTTTGACTAGAATAATCTCCACATTACTTTATAATTTTACTAAAAACTAACTTATTTTCTATAGTCAATACTAAATTTTATTTTCAAAAATTTTATAAAAATTATTACAACTTAAATAAATTTAAATATCCCTCTGTTTTAACATTTTTTAACTTTTAACCTCTACAGGACATACAAACCGCTCTACGATCAAATATTAAAACAATTATCTTACAAATTCACTTGAAAGTATGCTAATTTCTTTAAATCGTTCATAAAATGGTTTGTAAATTGTTCAGTAAGGGTCACTACTAAAAAAACGTTAAAAATTAGGTTTTAGCGTTTTTTTTATGCTTTTTATGCATTTTTTATACGTTTTATCTTACTTAAATACACGGTTTAGACATCCTGTTAAGGTGACTAGTCAGGATTTAAACCCCGCTTAACACACTGATTTACAGATACAAAACAATTAACTTATCTTTATATTAAGAATAATTTAACACTAAGAAGCTAAATTATGAATTACAGAGATGAGCTATACAAGGGAAAAATTTCTCCAGAAAAGGCACAGAAAATACTTAAAAAGGAAGGAATAAATATAACAGTTGAGCAGGCAGAAGAAATATTATACTTTTCTCCAACTGATAGCAAATATTCATATTGTAAAATTTATCGAGAAGAATCAAATGCGTAATAAAACTAAATAAATGTATATTGCAATGTTGTGGCATCAAAAACACAGATTCTGCTTATCATAAAAAGATTCTAAGTCTGATGTCCAAAAATTTCGACCTGATAAAATCAAGAATGAAGACTGCCTAAGAAGATTCTGCAAAAAAAGCCGGTTTAAAACCAGCTTTTTTTATGGGCGAGCAGACACTCAAAAGTATTGGATACCGTTAAAACAAAGTTTGATTTAGCCTACGAGGTGTACCTTCGGCATAAAACCAAGTCCGCTAGATTAATAGATGTACCTGTAATCAATTAGATGAAGCAGGTTATCCCGAACCGAACTATCGGGTTTGGTTTTTAAGTATTTCGAATTCCCTTCTCCCGCTACATAGACCTCTTCTCCCAACGTCCACTTTCTATCACTGTAATTCCATATTAAGGTCCAAACTTTATTGGTGGTATTTCCAACAATTGCAATCGCTTCCGTTTTTGTTTTTTTTACTGCTTTAGTTATTACATATCCAGATCCGGATTGATTTTTTTTAATTTCATGCACGGCATAGTGTGTTATTACTCCTTTAAGATCTGTCCAAATTCCTGATATTCTGTATTCTGTCATAATAATTCTTTAATTGGTTATAATTTATTTTTTTAATGGGACGTTCCCCCGCCTTTCCATTCTCCAGTTTCAAGCCAGATCTCATAAAAGTACAGCCATTCCGATGCCCATAAAAGAATGGTGTCGGCCAGCAGTTTGCTTCTGTTCCATTGGATTCCGTCAGGATAGAACAGGCACAGTTGCTGGGTTTTCTGATTGTAAATATGCTGCAGCTTTTTTGCCCCTGCAGGCATCTTAAGTTTTTTAGGTTGCAGCACGTAAATCTTTGGCCATTCTCCCAGTAGATATTCAATTTTTATTTTATACCGTTCGCTGAATGGCGTGGGCTGTAAAAAGCCCAACCACTCTAGACGGGTTCCCATATACGTTGTGATTTTCGAATCCGGAAAACTTTCCTTGAGAAACCTCACCTGCGTGGGAATTGATACGCATCTGGTCTTATTCTTTACGGCCATGAAACGTATGATTTGGGATTTTTTTATCCGCTGATTCAGAAATAATTCCTGAGCCCGGTATAAATCCTAGACTCCCTGATTCACGTGCAGTCCTTGCTGACTCGCCTAATTCTGACAAGGTCTTATTAACCAGTTTATCTCCCATCGAACGGCGCAGCGACTCATTCAGGCTCTGGCTTTTTTCCGCAGAAAGAAGCTGTGAGAAAAATGTTTCTGCCTCGCGGAGCCAGTAATAAAAATTCACCTCTCGTTCTGGAAAATCTTCCCATTTGTCTGCAAAGTTTTCCCGATGGTCTACGGGATTCTCAACCCATGTCACCATCTTGCCACCCACATTTTTTTTCTTTATATGCTTCGGCATGCCCTTGAGAATATTCATCAGTGCATCATACAAGTTGGCTTCATTGGAATAAGACCTTGCAGCCAGGGTGGTAATGATGATGCTGATCGGCTTATCATCATAATTCAGGGAGCTGCTCGTGGAGTACATCTGGTTGCGGTGCCTCTTCATAAGCTGGATTGCTCTCTGCAACGGTGTTTTGATTTCGTAATCTGGCACATCATCTATCTTTACATTATTCTTCGCCGAGAACATGCGTTTTCCTTCATTAAGCTGCACCAGCATCTGCTCCTTGAACCACTTTCTGTAGCCCAGCGGATTGGACTTCGGCCAGCCGGAACTGTAGGAGTCGTAGTTCGGATGCTCCTTATCTGTAATGCTGATTGCAGTATCGCTATAGTCCTTAAGCTCCGTAAGGCCTGTAATATAAGGCGAACTGTCAGGAATGGCCGCCAGCACATCAAGATGAAATCTGGTGGATTCGGCATAATCAATACGCCAGCATCTTCGCCCTTCAGGTCTGCAGACCATATCTTTGTAAATCCCCGAGAGAAGCCTGTCTCCGATAAGATTCTTGAGCTTCTTTTGAGTAAAGATATTGTGGGTGCCTTTTTTCAGTTCGCATACCAGATCAATATCCAGCTCGTCAACATCTGAATCTGGTTTTGTAACGGTTCCCAGTCCAAATGATCCCTGCGGATACATATGCAGATCATATTGTGCAATAGCCTCATCCCCCTTCAGGTAATTGGCAACTGCCTCATACTTTGCCACAGCATCCTTGTGCTGGGTCGGAGTTATATCCAAAACCTGTCCCATTTTCTCTAATAGAGATGCTAGGTATTCTTTTCTGATCTCATTCATATCTAGTCTCTTTTAATTTCAATTGTTCTGATAAACTTCTCTCTTCCGTCATACAGCACCATGGGAAGGTCAACTTTAGGCATCCACGATCTGCCGAATTCAACTGCCGCGGAAATCGGCATTGCAGGAAAAACATGCAGTACTGCATCGTGTCCATGCACGTCCTTAATGAGGCTAAATGCACTGCGTGCCGCAATTCTTAGTTTTGATAAGATATCAGGACTTTTCAAAAAGTCCAGTCTTGGATTGTCAATGGTCAGCTTCCAAATCGAAACTTCCTGATCTGGAAAGGCCTCCAGAATCCTCTGATCATCAATATTAGCGCTGAATGAAATATTTAAAACGGCAGCTCCGTTTTTAAACTCAGGTTCAATTAGTGTAAAGTCGGTAAAATCAGAACCCTCCTGCCACTTCCAGCCCTGCGGCTCCCTATGATACTGGTACGTATCGGTTTTAAATTTATCGCCCAGCAGAACCCCAAGCTTAACCAATAGTGGCATAGGAGCAAAAGGGAAAACCGAAAAATGCTCGCCAGACGAATTCAAATAGGGCTGTATTTTCTTTTCAAAATATGTTTCAAGCGATCTGCTTTCATATTCCCAATACAGACCTTCGTTGTCCTCAATAACAGTATTCTCCGGACCTAAAACAAGAGTTTCTTTATGCGGAAAATAGTTCTTCTGGGCCAAAATCTGGCGCATTGCATTAATTTCCATTGGAGGATTAAATTTTCCAATTTTAGCATTGTACAAAATCAAACGGGTTCTAAAGCTCCCATCTATACCGGTAAGATACTCGATTCTTTCCTCATGCTCTTTTTTCATTTCAAGAAGGAGCGAAACAGGATGTTCATCCTTCTCATCCCTGTCAATTTTTCTGTGGCACCCATCGCACATCAGCATCAGATTTGAGAAGTCAGTTTCCAGCTTTGGAGATTCCACAGCATCATATCTGGCCGAGCCTGGAGCATACCCGTAAATATGAGCGATATAGGATTTGTTCAGATCATTAAATGTCAGATTGTCTTCATAGAGAATCTGGTTGCAGTTGCGGTACTGGCATCTTCCTCCCGATTTAAGCCAGAGCTTTACTTTGACTTTCTGGTCAATCGGCGGTCTTTTTACTCTTTTGGTTTTTACTTGGTCCTGTTTCATCTAAAAATAGTTTTTTACGTTTTTCATACATAACTGTATTTTAAAAAGTTCAAATTCGACCGGCATTGAACAGCTCCGAAAAAGAATTTTGTCAAAAAGTTTGCAGGAGAAAAACAAATTACTATTTTTGCACCCGTATTAAGTGAATCTTCTTTTTAATAATACACATAATAAGCCTCAGATTTGGGAAGTTCTTGTGGCAGTTTTCTTCATAACACCATATGTCAATCAATTGGCATGCCGATGCTATAAAATATTGTCAGATTTTCATAAAATTTTACTAAAAAAACGTTAACAAATTAGCAGTCAAGTTTTTAATTTTGTATATTATTGATTCTATCATGACATGCCATTTTTATAATTAACAATTTTAATATGCCATATTGTCAAAATCCAGTTTTTTTTTTAAAACTTTTGTCAGTGTTTTAATTTTTTTACTTACAATTATAGTAGCTGCTTTTTACTAAGCTTAAAAAAATCTCACTTGCTACAGTACTTTTTAAATTTATTTTAATTCAATCCATAAAAAAAACCTATCATATAAATGATAGGCCTAGAATATATTTCGTACTTTTTTTACAATAATTTAAAGCAAAAGTTGCCCCTTAACGGAAATAAATCAATTTTTAGCTTCAGTAGAAGAACAATAAATAAGCGAACACATATTTTTATTTTAAGGCAAATTAGCAAACATAACCATCAAATTTTTACCTGAATAATCTCAAAACTAATATTTAATTTTGCAAATACCTAAATTAAATTTTCCTTTAAATATTGCATTAATATTATAATTCAATACTTGTAATTGATCCAATAAAAAATTGAACATTCTTAACGTTTTTTAACATTAACCCCCTACGATACATACAAACCGCTTCAAAATAAAAATTTAAAATAATTATCTTACAAATTCACTTGAAAATAGGCTAATTTCTTTAAATCATTCATAAAATGATTTGTAAATTGTTCAGTAAGGGTCACTACTAAAAAAAGCTAAAACTTTCGTTTTAGCTTTTTTTTGGCCTTTTTGAAACAATTTAACCATCTTTTACACCGAAAAAAACAGCGGTTTGTAAATCTGTAGAGTTGACTTTACAGGATACAAACCACCATGATCGATCGAAAACATTGACTTAAAGAATAATAACCATCTTTGATTTAACAAAATTTTAGTTTTATGGAATTTAAAAACGAAATACATAAGGGAAAAATTACACCTCCGAAGACACAGAATATGCTTAACAATGAAGGAATGAATCGATTTTATTTTGATTTTTTATTATTTTCTGCTTGACTGATCAATAGCAATAAAAATCATTCAATCAATAAAGCACTTTCAATTTCATTTTCTTTTCTTTCCGCTTTTTTTCAACGTAAATCTTAACTTTTTGCGGTGTTATATTTTCAATTTTATTGTTCTTTTTGCAGCTAAAAAATGTTCTGCGGTCAAACTTGATTTCGTCATATTTAAACGGAATTATGATTTGGCTTTCCGAATCGATTACGCCAAATTTCCCTCCTTTGCTCACAATATAAAAATCTCCACCTGCAGCGATATCAATTGCATTGTATTCAAAAGGCAAAATGACTTTTAAGTCTTTTGTATACAAACCACATAAGCCATTTTCATCTTTTATTAGAAAATATTTTAACTCTTCGCCCATGAAATCAATATTTACAACAACTTCTTTAATGCTGTCAATAGAAGTTTTATAAATTATAGTATCATTTTTTACCAAATAATATTTGCCGTCTATCAACTTCGAATTCTTGATTTTGAAATGATCTTCCCAAGGTATATATTCGCTCGGATCCTTAATACTGCCATCAGGATTTAAAATTAGCTTCTTCCCTTTTTTATAAAACTGATAATTATTGTACGAATCGAAACTAACACTATCCGCTATACGAGAATAAATTTCTTTGCCTTTAAGATCATAAACGCTTACCGTCGAGTCTTTTTTGCCGAGAATATTGCCACTCGAAACATCAATTTTATCAAATACAGCAGGAAGCAACGTTTTTGAATTGGCATCAAGAAGTCCGTATTTATTGTTTTCTATGACACTATAGCCCGAAAACATAATCGTATTTCCAGAATTTGGCAATGTAACTTCTAACCATTTTATTTCCTGATACTTTTTGTCTACAACCGTTTGACCGTCTTCATCAACAATGCCAAATAAATTATGATTTTTTGTGATAAATAATTTTCCTTTTTTTGATTCCAATTCATCATAAACAAAAGGAATTCCGGCTTTTCCTTTTGAGTTCATTGTGCCGTATTTGTTGTTTCTTTTCAGAATATAATTTTCCGCAAAATTTCCAGTGAATCGCTGTCCTTGAGTGATTCTATAATCAAACATGAAGTTGCCCTTATAATCATACTTAACATATTTTATTTCAGTAGCTTTTGGTTCTGAATTTGAAACCGTGTAACCATCATCGTAATCTTCAATAAAGACATTTGCTTTGATTTTGAAATCTATTTTTTTAGTTTTCAAATCATAGAGCTGCACGGAATCTGCGCTTTTAATTACGACAATTTCTTTACGTGGGTGAAAATTCCAAGACCAATTCTGCTTTACTTCAAACGTGGCTAAATTTTCATTTTTACCGTTAAAAAACTGTATGATTTTTGAATCTTTTTTATTTGTTGTGCAGATAAAAAGATCATTTTCATGCTTTTTCAGAAATTCATTTTCACTATAATTTCTGTTGTCGCTTGTGTTTCTAAAATCATAAAAAGTAATTTCATCATAAATTTCTGACTGAAAAAGTACTCTTCCATCAAAATTTACAATACCGTATTTTATTGAATTCTTGTTAATATTAAATTTAAAATACGAAGCTGCCTTTATAGTATATTCTTGTGGATATGTCGACAAAAATTGATACTCCTTTTTGTCTATCACTTTTAAAACAGGATACCTAAAATTAGCGGTTTTAAAATCCTTGTTCATTACCCCTATTTTATCGTCTTCTACAAAAAAGAAATAATCATTTATGATATAATTGAACGGATGTTCTAACGTTGTTTCATTGCCAAACTTGTCAATTACGGTATCATAAGAATGTTTTTTTCTGGCAAAAATTTTTTGGTTATTATAGTCATTTATATAATCCGCTATAAATTGGTCTGGCATTAATTTTTCTTTTATTATACTGTAAAAACTTGCCCAGCCCGGGCGTTCAATTTTGCCTGCTATAATAATAGAATTTACAATTTGAAATGACGTTCCATCCATATCAAGTCTTTCCGCTTTGCCATCTTTAACTCTTATTACGCCATTTTTTAAGATTTCCTGTTCTTGATTCTGATTTGCTTTTTTGCTTGAAGAAGACAATTCTTCCGTAACAACAAAATAGTCTGCTTTTGTTGTTTCATCAAAATAATCATTAGCGATTTCCTTAATCTTTGGCGGATAAATCATCGCTCCATCAGAAGTAAAAATGCTTTTTAATCCATTATCACCAGTTATAAAATAGAGATCCGGATTTGAGTCCTTAAATTCAATTTTTTTATATTGCACTGGAACAATCTCTTTTCCATTGCGATCCATCAAACCGAATAATGATCCAGAAGAAACAATAAACTTATTTTTTCTGGCGTATTCGATATTATCGTATTTGGGAGCTAAAATTTCCCTACTGTTAAAATCCTCCAAACCGTACTTTCCTCCCGTTTCAAATATGGTTCGGTCAAATTCTTTACTGATGTTTACACTGGACATAGGATTTGCAGGCTGTATGAATTTATAGCTTCTTTTTTTTTGTTTTTCAATTTCTTTTAAGTCGATTTTATCTCCATTTCTTAAAAAATAGACCATTTTTTTATTCTTGTAACCGCCAACATATCCAAAATTCCATGCACGATATTCAATATAATCGAATTCTGGCGCAACCAATTTATCGTCTTTTAAAACACCTTTAAAACCCCATTTTATTCCTTTTCTTAAAATAAAAATACTGTTCGTCAAATATTTTATTTCATCATAATCGGCTTCAACGACAATAGCGCCGCTTACATCCATAAGTCCAAATAAGTTGTTTTTCTTGAAAACAATCCCTTCTGGTTTGTCGGAGGTTGGCATGCAAATTTCCTCTCCATAAATAAGATTTATCCATTTCCCATTATAAAAAGTATTACCAATTTTAGTGATTGAATTATAAACTGGTTCTTTGTAAAATTTATCTTTTGAAACATTAAAAATTCCGTACTTATCTCCTTTTTTTACAATTGTATAATCGCTGTAAAATCGAAGCGGTCTAATCGTATCAAATCTGAAAGGTGCATTGTCTTTTAGGTTTATAATTTCTTTAAGCGCGTTATCAAAATGATTATAATTAGAATACATTGAAACATACGTGTCAAATTTATGTGTATCAACAATTGCGTCAGCTGTTATTTTGTAGAGATAATTTTGGTTGTTTTTTCGAAAGGGAAGCCAAATGTTGTCATAAGAAATTCCATTTTCAACAATAGCGTTGATTGGGGTTTCAAAATAGTCACAATCGTCTAAGATGATTTTATTTGATTTTATGTCAATTATTTGATATTTGTTATTCTTGTTTTTAGTGCTGATATAATTTGGTAGGTACATGAAATTAAAAGTATCCATATCTTTAAGAAGCAAATTTCCATTGGTGTCATATACAGTTATGAGATCATTTAAAGAAAAAGTTCCATATTTACTTTTTGTATCTACATAAACATAAGTTCCGTCAGAAGCACAAATATAATTTCCTAATGGAACAATCACTTTTCCTGTTTCGATGTTTGCAAACCCTTCCATGTTATTTTTGTAAATATTGGCATACTTGTAATATTCCTTAGCAACATTAACCGAATCATAAACAGGCAATAAAGTATACTGTTTTGTCTTTTCATTATAAACGCCTTGCGACTTTAGTATACTCGTTTTGATATAAACTTTAGACAAAGAATCGTTCAGTTTTTTTACTTTGAAAAAACGATGATTAATGATGTTTTCTAAATGAGATTTGAAAAGATTTACGCTTGTATTTTCTAAAACCTCTTTGTCCTTAATTGTGTTTAAAGTTTGGTAGGATTTTAAAAAATCTCCATTTTCATAATAGGTCTCGGCTTGCTTGCGCGCAGATTCTACATTTTGTGAAAAGACAAAAAAAGGAATTAAAACGAAAATTAAGAGTAGATTTTTTGGCATAAGTTTATTCGAGAAAATTTTAAAGCATTCCTCTATTTATTATAGAGCATTAAAAAGACGAAAAGGTTGGGAAGAAATTAAATTTTATGTAATTTGCAGCGCAGTTCAAGGTTTCTTTATAAATTTTGTTTTTTAACTTCATTCATTATTTGGTCAATTTGTTGCAGTTCCCAATCAATCGATTGAAGTCTAATTCCCGAATCATTTCTAATTATTTTGTTTGCAACTATACTGCTTTCGCCATTTAAAAAATAAACTCCTTCTTGAGAAATTCTGCTATCTTCGCCCATAAAAGTAGTTTGATTTCCTTTATAGATGCATCTTGAATTTTGAAAATAAAGAGTTCGTGTATAAATAGGATAATGTTCTAAATCCAGGGGATATTCTTCATATATGATCTTATAAATTTCATTTTCCTTTTTTAATACCGTTATTGTTTTTTTTGAATGAACAGTATTTTTTTTTGTGTTAGTTTCTTTAAAAATTTTGCTTTTTAATGTTTTATCACGATCAATTTCACTTATTTTTTTGTCAACTTGTTCAATCTCTTTATCATTATATAAAGAGACTTTTGGTTTGTCTCTCGTATCATAAATCACATAACGATATTCACCATTCATTTTTACTAAAAAAACAGCTTGTGTACTATATTCATTTCCTTTATATGCATACAAAATTTCATAATCTTTGATGTTGTTTTCAGCCATGCAAATCGCAACAACCTGATCTTCGTCGACATTGTTTTTTCCTATTTCCTTAAAAATCGAAAGCTTTATTCCACTTATAAAATTAGAGTCGAATTGTTTCCAATTAAACATGAAAAGGTTAAGGTTGTTATTATCAAAACTTTCAATTTCTTTACGTTTTGCTATAACTAAATCTCTATAACGTACATTTCTTTTATCTTCCTCAAGATCTCCGTTGCTTTTTAAAAGATAAATTGCTTTTTCTTTCTCATAGTAATAATACAAACCTAAATCTATATTCGGTTTTGAATTTTCAGAACATTCACCGCTGCGGTTGATTTCTTCCAAATAAAAACAGATGTAATTTTTGTCAATAATCTTGTATTTGCCTTTACTCGAAGTGAAACAACCATTTCCACAATCTGCAGTTTCAAAGCATTCAAAAGTTTGGTCCGGATTTATCTTAATATTATATCCAAAATAGAGGACATTAACATCTCTTGGAAAGAAAAAATAGTCTGTTGTCTTGTTGGCCAATATCAATTCATTAGTACCCCAAGTTCCTTGCAATTTTGTAATTGAAGAATCATGGACCACTTTATCAAAACCATAACTAGATGTATTACTAAATATGGTTGCGACATTATTTTGTTTTTTTGAACAACCAAAAGTGAAAGCAACAAGAAGTATTAAAAAAAATGTTCTCATAAAAAAGAAGTATGATTTTGAATTTATTATTTAATATAATACGGAAGACCTTGAATACATCGCACTGGTTTTCCGTTTTTCAATGCGGGAATCCAATCTGGGCAAAGTTTCAAAACCCTTTCCAGCTCTTTTCCGGATCCGTAGCCACGATAGAAGTGAAAATCCTTTTGTACTGGTATTCGGTGCAAAAGATTGCTTCGCCAGTTCGTTGCGCTCGGATGGAACGTATAGCGGAAAGAGCTCCAAAAAATAATATCATATAAAATTGACCCTGAATACTATAGACCGGGTTTTAGACAGCCCGAAGTTTTATAAAGTTCCCTGAACAGCCTGAAACTAAATTAGCCAAATCCATTATATTAGCACGCAAGATCAAACACGCAGACTAAAAAGCAATCCTTTAACCCTTTCCGACATTCTTTTCTGAAACAAAAAATAAATTTCTCACCGGCCCCAATAAGGCTTTTGCCCAGTGCAGAAGAAAGACTTTTTTCAGCAGCAGCACAAAAGCGTTAAAAGAATTTGGTTTCTGCACATAAAGGTCTGCCCCTTTAGCAAAGGCATCTTCAATATCGGCAGGATGATCCCAGGTGGAGAGCATAACGGTGGGAATGCCACGAAGATCATCGTCTTTCTTTATTTCTTCCAGCGCCTTTTTGCCTCCTTTAACGGGCATATTGACATCTATAAAAATAATATCGGGATCGCTCTGGGATTCATCCCTGAGCGTATCGAGGAGCTCCTGCCCATTTTCAACGGTCGTTACCTCAGAAGCAATCTGCGCTTCATCCAGGGCATCGATGAATAATTCCTGGTCTTCGGTATCATCCTCGGCCAGCAGAATTTTTACCGGCTCTTTTTCTTTTGGGCTTTCAGCATCCGGATTCTCAGCACTTATCATATTGAAGCGGTTTTATAATTTCCAAATGTACTAAAAATGCCCAAATGAAATTATGCCGTACAAAATTAAGGGTCAAAGGATCTCAATTTACAAACCCTTTTAAACTGCGGAATATTGAAAACAGCATTATGCCGGTACAATATACCCCCTGCTGTAAAATAGTCCACAGGCTAAGCCCATGTTATCCGACAATCCCTTAAATTAGTTTTTTAAGCATTCCCTCAAATATAAAACCATGGAATGGCAGGACAGCATACCAGTACAGCCTGCCCATAATCCCGCACGGTTTAAAAGTGGCCGCCTGATATAAGGTATTGTTGATTATTTTAAATTCCAGCCAGGCTTCGCCGGGAAGTTTCATCTCGGCATATAAAACCAGTTTGCCTTGCTTCTTATCGGCGTATACAACCCTCCAGAAATCGAGTGCATCTCCTGAATGTATTTCATTTTTATGTGTTCTTCCCCTTCTGGTCCCCACACCGCCAAAAACCTTATCGATGAACCCGCGCAGCTCCCAGAGCCAATCGGCATAATACCATCCTGTGTCCCCGCCTATGGACCAGATCCTTGCGATGGTATATTCCCTGTTTATAATTGTTCTTTTTCTCCTGTCAATATAACAGCCTTTTTTCGGAACCTTTAAATATTGAGAAACATTTCCTCTAAATTGCCCGCTTACTTGTGAATCTTTCCAGCTCGAAATAATATCATCATCACTAATCTTTTTCAAAGCCCTTTCTAATGCCTGCCGGTAAGAGATCGGTGTAAATCCCAGTAAATTATTAATTCTGTTATCGCTGCAGATAACTTCAACTTTCATGCTGCTAACCAGCGCCGAGGCCAGCTTAAAAGAAGTTGACGTCACAAAATACAGCCAGTAAGACGATAATTTCGGGGTCATCACCGGTACGGTGTAAATGTATCTTTGGAGTTTTTTTACTCTGGCAAACTCCAGCAGCATTTCCTTGTAGGTCAAAATATCAGGTCCCCCGATATCAAAACTTTCATTATAAACTGCCGGGTTTAACAGCGAGCGGATTAAAAATTCCAAAACATCGCTGATGGCAATCGGCTGGCATTTTGTATTGAGCCATTTAGGGGTAACCATAATGGGCAGTTTATCCACCAGATCGCGTATTATTTCAAAAGAGGCGCTTCCTGATCCTACTATTATTCCCGCCCGAAGTACAGTTAACGGAACTGTTGCGGTTTTTAAAATATCTTCCACCGCCTTTCTTGATGATAAATGTTTGGATAGTGATTTATCATTTACAATTCCGCTGAGGTAAATAATCTGTTTTGCATTTGTCTGGTTTATTTTTTCAATGAAATAATGTGCCGAAATGCTTTCCAATTCATCATAATTGGAAGCGCCGGACATGGAATGGATCAGGTAATAAGCTGCATCTATATCATCAGGGATATTTTTAAGACTTTCCGGATCCAGAAAATCAACTTCAATGACCTGTATTTTATTTTTAAACTGTTCAGGAAAATAAAACCTGTTTTTATCCCGGACGCAGCAGACCAACTCATTTCCGCGATCCAGGAGCAAGGGCAGCAGCCTCTTGCCGATATAACCTGTAGCACCTGTTAATAGAATTTTCATCTCTGAGCTGTTTTACAATTTAAAGCTTACTAAACCATAATCCATCGCGAAAATCTGGCCTGACATTGATGCTGCATCTTCAGAAATAAGGAGTTTAAATTTAACACCCATCACGTTAATTTCAAAATCTTTTCTGAAATCATCCAGGCTTAAGCCTAGAATGGGTTTGAGGTTTATGGACCCCGGACAATATACCAGGGCATCTATACTTTCAAATTCAGGCAAAGCATCACGGAGCACATCAACTGCAAAATGAATTAAATTTGAATGAGTAATATCGGGAGCTGTCCTACTGATATTGATTACCTTATAATTTTCCAGCTGCTGCACTAAAACACCATTACCGATTCCTTTACTGCCGCCAACAATTACAATAGTTTTCATTTTTTAAAGATTAGAATTAAAGAACCGTTCTGATTGTTTCTGCTATGATTTCAAGAAAATAAGATATTATTTATTAAATATCAAAAGACCAAAGGGGTATTTCATATAAGATGATTTCTTAATGTTAAAGATAATAATTGTTTAACTATTTTTAATAAATATTAAACAAAATAAAAACTATTTTATTTAACTTCGCTATGATCTCCTTCATTCCCTATTGGGAATCCCTCAAAAAAATACAATTATGAAAAAAGTAAAACGGCAATTTCCCGATCGTGATCTGGATCGAATCATTGAAATGGCATGGGAAGACAGAACCCCTTTTGAGGCCATTGCATATCAGTTTGAGCTTCAGGAAGCTGATGTAAAAATTTTAATGAAGAAGGAACTCAAACCCGGCAGCTATAAACTTTGGCGCAAAAGGGTAGAAAACTGTCAAACAAAGCATCTGCGGAAACGCAGTGACGCAATTAAACGCTTTAGATGCAGCGAGCAGCGGGCCATTTCCAATAACAAAAAATCGAAGCAGAAACAATAGAAACAATCAGCTGTATTATTGGAATTATGATACAAAATGCAGAATTCATGTAACCATAAACATTTAAAAGCCAATAGCTTCGCCATTAAAACTATACCAATCAAATCTAACGCTATGTACCGTAATCCAGGGCTTCTACAAAATATAATTGATGCTATCCCTCTTCCCGTCGGAGTGTATGTGGGAGATAATTTAGAAATTGCACTGGCCAATGATGCCATGATCAAAACATGGGGCAAAGGAAATGATGTACTTGGAAAAACCTATCTCAGTGTTGTTCCTGAAATTGAAAACCAGCAGATTCTCGATGAGGCCCTTGGCGTTCTCAAAACCGGAACAGCCTTTCATGCCGTGGGCAGAAAAGTAGATCTGGTCATACAGGGAATTATGACCGAACATTACTTTAATTATAGTTTTATTCCGCTCTTTGACGAGCATGCAAAAGTCTATGGCGTGCTTAACACCGGCGCTGACATCACGGATCTGCACAAAGCAAAAGAAGAAACCCTGAAAGCGAATGAAAAATTAACCATAGCCATAGAAAGCTCCGGGATAGGAAGTTATGAAATAGACCTTGAGACCAAAAAAATCAAGACTTCAGCAAATTTCAATACGATCTGTTCCATTGGAAGCGAAACAACAAATGACGATTTAATTTCAAAACTTCATCAAGAGGACCTCCCGGCGCGCGAAAAAGCACACCAGCAGGCTGAGGCAACGGGAAAAATATGTTATGAGGCAAGAATTTTAAATGATAACGGCTCCTACCGCTGGGCTAAAATCAATGGAAAGATTATCAAGGACAAGGACGGGTCTGCAAAGACCATCATTGGGATTGTTCAGGATATACACGATCATAAGGAATTTCAGGAGGAACTAAAAAAGCAGGTCGCAAGCCGTACAAATGAGCTCACGCGTTCTAATAGCGACCTGATGCATTTTGCCAGCGTAGTAAGCCACGATCTTCGAGAGCCGTTGCGAAAAATTAAATTTTTCAATACCCTTTTACGAAATGACATAGAAGACAATGTTAATGAAAAATCTAAAAAATATCTTCATAAAGTAAGCCAGTCTGCCCAGAGAATGGAAAATATTATAGAGGGAATTTTGACCTATTCCACCATTGACAAAACTTCACAGGTTATAGAAACAATTCCTCTTAATGACGTTATTGAAGACATAAAAATAGACCTCGAGCTCATAATAAGAGAAAAAGGTGCTATTTTAGTTACTTCTGATCTTCCGCAGATTCAGGGAGCGCCGATTTTAATTAACCAGCTTTTCTATAACCTGATCCAAAATGCCCTGAAATTTTCCAAAGCGGACGAGCCTCCCAGAGTTATCATAACAAGCAGCATCATCAATAGTGACGGCCAGGATTTTCTACAGATAAAAATAAAGGATAATGGTATTGGAATTGATCCTAAATTTGCAGAAAAGATTTTTACGGCATTTGAAAGACTGCATTCTAAAGACCAGTACGAGGGAAATGGCTTGGGCCTTGCCCTGTGCAGAAAGATTGCCGAAAGGCATAATGGCAAAATAACTGTCGCCGGGGAAAATGACAATGGCGCCGAATTTACGGTGACCCTTCCTTTAAAACAAAAAACCGATACGCTGTAGCAATTGAAATTTACAACTTCCCCGTTAGAGGAATTTTACAAATAACAGCAATCTGTCTGATAAAATAATATTAGACAGCTTCATAAATACATCTTTTTTATTTTGCATTCCTGTAAATTTCAATCTTGCCAATCACATCAAAATCCAATGTGGAATGGGCAGTAGGCTGATAATTGATCCAATAACAAATTAGTGAAATCATATTCTTTAAGATTTTTTAACATTTAACCCCTACGATACATACAAACCGCTTCTGAATAAAAAATTTAAATAATTATCTTACAAATCAATTGAAAAGCAAGCTAATTTCTTTAAATCATTCATAAAATGGTTTGTAAATTGTTCAGCAAGGTCACTAAAAGAGACAACTAATTAATAGTTGTCTCTTTTTTTATGTACTAATTTGTATATTTTCGAGCCTTTACAGCTTAAAATTTGTGGTTCGATTTTTTCACAAGCAATTCTTAGACTGTTTAAAATATACAGTCTTAAAGTGGCACTATTAGAGAAGTAATCGAAGCTGAACGATGATTCGAAGTCCCGTTAAGGATATATATTATCATAATCCTATTTTCTCGATTTTAATTTAAATAGCAGAAAATTTAGTCAAAATTAAATTTTTAAAAATTTATTTTGTTTCTTCCCAACCTTTTAAACTGAATTGACATCTATAATTAAAAGACAGATATTTAACACATATATAAAAAAGCAAACCAAATTAGACAGAAAAGAAATTGAAAATATTATTAGCGAAAATAACGATAGTGAAAAATCAAATTGAAATTCAAATATTAACTTCTTATAATTATTAATAAAATGAGATCACTAATTTTTATTTTTTTAAGCGTTTTTTCAATTGCAAATAGTCAAAACAAAAGAAATGATGATGTGTTTAAGGATCCAACTTTACAAATCCCTGAAGGATATTATAATTATCAACCTGAGGGAATTATCGAAGTTTGCGGTAGTGAATACGTCTCAAAGGTTAATGCAGAAAACTATGAATATAATTTTTATAAGAAAGATAATCATGTATATTATCAGGGTAAATTAAAAGATATTAATGGCAACGGATTTCTTCGATTGGGATTAAATTATTTTAAAAACAATGAGAGTGTTTATTATTACAGAAAAGATTTGGGGCTGCAGAAAGTTCCAGGCGCAGATCCAAAATCATCTAGAATTTTAGATTCTTTTTTAGTTGACAAAAATTATTTGTATTTTAAAACATTAAAAGTAATCGAAAGTAAGGATTTAAAAACGATAGTAAACAATATAAAACAAGAAGAACCTATTGTCGAGAATACGACCAACAACTCTAATTTACCTTCAGATTATTACATCTTTAAAAATAATAAAGGATATTGGCTACTAAAACGTTATACTATAATGGAACATAATGGTGTATCATATAATTTTCTGGGAAAAACATATGATCCGGAATGGAATAAAGTTTCAGAAAAAAGTATTTTTGAAGACAATTATATATACAATGCTATGGGTGTAGATACAAAACCGGAATATCCTGGCGGAACAAATGAACTCTATAATTTTATAAAAAAAGAATACCGTATCCCAAATGAAGAAGGGCTTAAAGGCAAAGTATATACAACTTTTGTAATTGAAAAAAATGGCGTATTATCTGCAATAAAAATTCTCCGTGATATCGGATATGGAACCGGAGACGAACTCATAAGAGTCTTAAAACTTTCTCCAAAATGGACTCCCGCAGTAAAAAATGGTCAAAAAGTAAGATGCATGTATTCTTTTCCTTATCCTATACAACAATATTAAACCAATTTTGAACTTTCAATAAAACAAAAATCAATAATGATAATTGAAAGAAAAAAAAAATAAATAATAAATAGTCAGAATATTTTGAATTAGAGATAACAGAAATTGAAAATATAATCAGCTATGATAAGAAAAATCAAGAACTACATCAAATTGAACTATTTTAGAAAAATACTATTCAGTTTACTTTTAACAACTCAAGTTTCTGTCGGGCAAAAAGTATTTAAAATAAAGGAAAGTGAAGTCCAATTTATTCATCCGGAAAAAGGAATTTTTATAAAAAAATCCAACTCATTTTATCATTTAAAGTTAGAAGATATTGATCATTTTGAGGGATTAACTACACAACTTAAATATGAATTTAAAAAAGTTACAATTGAAGAAATAGAACAGATAAGAAAAGATTCGTCAACAATTATTGCTTCTAAAATTATCCCATTTGATTTTAAAAAATTAGACAAACAAAGATTTACAACAAACAAAGATTTACAACAAAGAATGATATCACTGAAGATGATAATTACAGATTCTATAAGTATAATAAAAACTTCTTTGTGATTAGTGTTTTGGAAGATTCGATTCAACACCAAAGAAATGAGTATTTAGTGCAATATTGTATTTTAAACTTTGTAGGCAATAAAAAAATTATATATCACTCAAAAGTTTTTATTGTTCCGACAAAAGAGAAAACAAATTTTTTATTTGAAAGAAGTAATTTGAATGACTCTTTTAAAAATTATAATGCAACATTATATAAAAATCTCAATGCAATAGATATTCAGGTCGAGCAAAATGAGTTAAAACTAAATAACAATTTTTACACAATTGACACTTTAAAAAACAAAAACTACAGATTAAAAACCCTTACAATGAAAAAGTAATAAATAAATCTTTTGATTCTATTGTCTATAATGATTATTTTATAGTTGGATACAAAAAAGGAAAAATTGAAATTTATAATTATACTTTTAAAAAGTTTAATTTAAAAAATATTCGTGCATTTGATTTTGCAAGATTTTATCCAAATATACAAGTTATTGAAGTTGATAGTTTAAGACGGATAAATCTTATTGGTGAAAATTATAAAAAAGAAGATGCCTCTTATAGTACAAATGGCACACAATATTTTCCTGATCAAGGGATTGGTTTTGAAATTACCACAGAAAACAATGAATTTTATATTACGGGCAAAATTAGCTCTCTTGTTGAGAATTTTGGGGGTCCCGCAGGAAAATATAAACTTTACAATAGAGACAACTTTGAAACAATTCAAGGTGCAAATGAAGGGATGTATGTATTTACAACTTATTCTGAAATGATGGGAACCACAATGAGTTATCCCGTTTGTTTCTATACAAAACTTAAAAATGGGAAATTTAATTTGGATATGCTTGATTATTTGATAGCAGAAAATCCGAGTAAGGAAATAGAAAATTATAATAATCAACTCCCGAAAAACTGTAATAATATTACTGTATTAGATCAGCAGAACTATCTCATTGAAAAAGATGGGCTATTTACCTATTATCCAATTATAAGAGAAATTAAATATAAAAAATTGGGTAATTTTAAAGGAAAGTATGCTCGTTTCGAGCTACCAAATGGTAAGAAAGGCTGGCTTGCCACAGATGGAAAAGAATATTTAGACCACAAATTTTAAGCACTTGAAATTATTTACTATTTAATTTTATTTCGTAATGATCTTTTTGCTCAAAATATTCATTGAGTTAAATAAATTTAACTTTTAACCCGAACGATATATACAAACCGCTTCTTAATAAAACAACATATGAATTACCTTACAAATAAATGGAAAAATAAGCTAATTTCGGGAATAAATCAATTTTTAGCTTCAATGGAAGAACAGTAAATAAGTAGGCACATATTTTTATTTTCATGCAAATTAGCAAACTTAATCAACAAATTTTGACCTAAATAATCTCAAAACTAACATTTAATTTTGCAAATAACTGAATCAAATCTTCATTTAAACATTCAATTAATATTCAGACTTAGTACTTGAAATTGATCCAATAAAAAATCAGTGAAATCACATTTTTAACATTTTTTAACTTTGAACCCCTACGATACATACAAACCGCTTCAAAACAAAAAATCAAACTAATTATCTTACAAATCAATCGAAAAATAAGCCAATTTCTTTAAATCATTCATAAAATGGTTTGTAAATTGTTCAGTAAGGGTCACTACTCGGGACAAAAGAAAAATATCATCTTTTGTCCCGTTTTTTTTTGCTCGTAATCTATTGTTTACCAAATAGATACAATTGACCATTTCATTGATTCTGGCGGTGCGGATTTTCTTTTCTTCAAATGTGAAATTTTCGGGAAAAATTAAACCAATTAGTTCTCTACAATCGGCTAAAGTCCCACTATCAAAGGCCTCACCTAACTTTAAAAGGTTTTCCAATCCTGTCGTCGTTAGATGCTCTATACTTGCCCTATCGTCTTCTACATTTCCAATGTCTTTTTCCAGCTTACTGATAACTGCATTGTATTCAATTTTCATTAGATTATAATCATCAGCATCGATTTTTTCAGTAACTAATAAATTTCTGGTTCTGTCGCATCTGTCAGAATCAAATATAAGAATTTAAGTGATTTAAAAGTTAACCTGCCAATTTACAGAATGATTTAAACATAGATATCCCTGGTTTGACCATCTGATTCTTTCTGAGCATATGCACAACTTCAATTCCACTCAATGTTCGCTTAGCCGATTCAAAACTTTTAAAACCTAGTCCATTTTGGATGCGCCATTTTATAAAACGATGGTCCTGCTCTACAATATTGTTGAGATATTTACACTGTCGGATTTTAATCTTTGAGAACGAACGTTTGTTATATACTTTGATCGCTGCGATATTAGAACCGCTTTTATCAATGTTTATTACTCTTGGCCGGTAATTATTAGCAATTGCTTTAATTAGAAATGACTGAGCACTCATTCTTTGTCTTTTTCTGGTCAAAAGAAAGTCAACCGTATTGCCTAATTTATCTACTGCTCGATATAAATAACACCAAATACCTTTAACTTTGATGTAGGTCTCGTCCAATCTCCAACTCGCCCCCACTCTGCCTTTTCTCTTCTTCATGGCTGCCTCAAGCAAAGGTGCAAACTTATAAACCCAACGCTGAATCGTGGCATGATCCACAATGACTCCTCTAATTTTCATTATTTCTTCAATGTCACGATAGCTAAGTGTAAATCGTAGTTTAAAATACACTGCCTGAAGGATTACGTATTTTGGATAACAATGACCTTTTGTATTCATTTTTTACTAGTTTTGAAAAATCAAAGATAAAACTTAGTTAGAGATGCGACAGAACCATTTTATATACTCTTAGATTAATATTTCAGTTTTGACTCAATAATGTTTTTCTTCATTGAATTGGAATCACATACACATACAAACAATCTAGAATAACAGTTATTAAAATGAAAATATGAGATCAAATAGGATTTCCATTGGTAAGGATAAAAATAATAGTCAATTTTTAATTTCATAAATTACAATTACTAACTAACATTTTATAAAAATGAAAAAATCAATTGATTATTCGCTTAATCCCCAACAGGACATCTAAACCAAATTTACAAAGCCACTGGAAGACAGATAACTACATATAATAAGCCAATTTCTTCAAATCATCCAAAAAAAATGTTGAAATTTGTCCCGTCGGGGTCACAAACAAGCCAAAAGGCGCCAATTGAAGACAATTGGCGCTATTTTTTTATATCTCTTGCTATTACTTCTAACACAAATAAATTAATTTCACATTTAATATTTGCAAGGAGTTTTCCAAATATTAGGAACAGATATAATTCCCACTACATTGATACCATATTTCTATCAATTAGATTTGATTTTATTAACTTTGCATCATGGAAGAAAAAACAGTTCGCAGTGTTTCTGAGTTTAATAATGAGCTTAAGCTAAAAGGTTTCAAAGCTTTTCAAATAGAAGATGACAGTAATGCGACCCGTATTTACAGCAGAAAAGATTTCTTTAAAATATGTCTGACTACGGGACACAGTAAAATTCATTATGCTGACAAAAGTTTTGATCAGCAGGGAACTATATTGTTTTTTGGGAATCCGCATATACCCTATTCATGGGAAACAATTTCTACAACATACACCGGTTACACGATTTTATTTTCTGAGGAATTTTTAAAACAGTCCGAACGTTCCGAAAGTCTTCATCAATCGCCTTTTTTTAAAATTGGAGGAACACCTGTTCTCCGCATTTCAGAAGAACAGAGATTGTTTCTTAATACTCTTTTTCAAAAAATGATTGAAGAACAAAAAAGCGATTATACCTATAAAGATGAACTCATACGCAGTTACATACATTTAATCATCCATGAATCTTTGAAATTGCAACCTTCTGAAAATAATAATGAAGGCAGAAACGGGACATCAAGAATTGCTTCTGTATTTCTTGAACTTTTAGAAAGACAATTCCCTATAGAAAGTGCTGACAGTCCGCTTCGTATGACAACAGCGAAAGATTATGCACAAAACTTAAACATTCACGTGAACTATTTAAACCGAGCGGTTAAAGAAATCACTGGCAAATCAACCACGTCACACATAACAGAAAGAATTGCGACAGAAGCAAAAGCACTTTTGCAGCATACAGACTGGAATATTGCAGAAATTGCATATGCACTCGGGTTTGAGTACCCAACCTATTTTAACAACTTTTTTAAAAAACATACAGGAACTAATCCAAAATCACATAGAAAAATCGAGGTTTGATATTCTTAATTTTTGGTTTGATATTCTTTAACGGCGCCTGATGATGCCGTTTTAATTTTGTAGCTGTAATCTAAAACACTTTAAACAGATGAAAATAACAGCATTAGCAGCTATGTCTCTTTTAGTTATCGGACAAGCTTTTTCACAAAACAAAGAATCAATTCAAAATAAAAAGAAAATGAATACGACAGAAGAACATTATACATTTAAATTAAGCGATAAAGTAACCCGACAAAAAGTAACTTTTAAGAATCGTTACGGAATTACTCTTTCAGGCGATCTTTATCTTCCAAAAAACTCAGACCAAATACTGCTTGCTGCAATAGCAATTAGCGGTCCTTTTGGGGCAGTTAAAGAACAATCATCTGGTTTATATGCCAATCAAATGGCAGAACGCGGATTTGCTGCATTGGCTTTTGATCCGTCTTACACTGGAGAAAGCAGTGGTGAACCTCGTAATGTAGCTTCTCCCGATATAAATACAGAAGATTTTAGCGCTGCAGTTGACTTTTTAGGTCTTCAAAAAAACATCAACAGAGAAAATATTGGAATTATAGGCATCTGCGGATTTGGAGGTTTTGCTTTAAATGCTTCAGCAGCTGACAAACGCATTAAAGCCGTTGCAACAACAAGTATGTACGATATGACTAGAGTAATGTCTAAAGGTTATAATGATATCGTAACTGCCGAACAGCGCTCAAAAAACTTAGAACAATTAGGCCAACAGCGTTGGAAAGATGCACAAAACGGCCCTTATGCTCCATCTGCAAATAATCTTCCTCAAAAACTAACTGGCAGCGAACCTCAATTTGTGAAAGAATATTTTGATTATTATAAAACACCAAGAGGTTTTCATGTTCGCTCAATTAATTCTAATGCATCTTGGACAGCAACTATGCCTATTTCTTTTATGAATATGCCCATTCTGTCTAACATTAAAGAAATCAGTCCAAGACCTATATTGATTATCGCGGGAGAAAATGCACATTCGAGATATTTTAGCGAGGACGCTTTTAAAGCAGCAGCCGAACCTAAAGAATTAATGATTATACCAAATGCCGTACATGTCGATTTATACGACAGATTGGATAAAATTCCGTTTGAAAAACTGCAGTCTTTCTTTCTAGATAATTTAAAATAATTTTTGATTCATGAATTCAAACGAAATTACAGAAGATATTTTTGAGCGACTTCTAAAAGGCGAAACAATAACGCCAAAAGATCCGCAAGCTCAACGTCTTCAGGAATCTTCTTATGCGACAAAACAGCTGCTGGTGAAGATGAACAACTCTAGTGATCCTTCTGAAATCAGAGCTATATTAAGTGAGATTACAGGAAGTATTATTCACGAAAGCACTTCTGTTTTTACGCCTTCTTACATTAATTACGGAAAAAACATCAAAATAGGAAAAAACGTTTTTATCAATTTCAATTGTACTCTTTTGGATTTGGGAGGAATCATTATTGAAGACAATGTTTTAATAGCGCCAAACGTAAGTCTGCTGTCAGAAGCACATCCTTTAGAACCTGAAAATAGACAGTCACTTCTACCCGGCCTTGTTCACATCAAGAAAAATGCATGGATTGGAGCAAATGCAACCATTCTTCCAGGTGTTACAATTGGAAAAAATTCTATTGTAGCCTCCGGTGCAGTCGTTACAAAAAATGTTTCTGATAATACCATCGTTGGTGGGATACCTGCAAAGACTATTAAAACTCTTTAATCAAACAAAATCAGTAAGTTATAGTAAAAGAGAAAATAAATGAAAAAATTAATCATTATATTCACAGTACTTTTAACTGCATGTAATTCTAAAAAAAATAGTATGAGTTCAACAGAAATATTTCCAAAAGGAGAACCGCTACCTAAAGATTGGTTTACAGGCAATGCTTTTTTAAAGCCTTTAATTGCGAGAGATAAAAACAACGAATTCTCAGCAGGCAGCGTAACTTTCGAACCTGGCGCGAGAACAAACTGGCATACACATCCAAAAGGTCAGGTTTTATTGGTCATTGAAGGCCAAGGACTTTATCAAGAAAAGGGCAAACCTGCTCAGATAATTCAAAAAGGTGACGTTGTGAATATTCCCGAAAGTGTAGAACATTGGCATGGTGCCAGTTCAGAAACTAAAATGGTTCATGTTGCGATCACAAATTTTAAAGAAGATACTCAAGTTACTTGGCTTACTCCAGTTACTGATGAAGAGTACGATTCAGCAACCAGGGAATAATTTAATTCATAGAGCCAAAGAAAGACAATACTGCCTTACGTAAAACATTCTTTTAAAATCCTCCATAAATTTTGTAAATTTAGATATCAGTTTAATGCAATGAATCAATTGAGTTTTTATATTTTTTGCATCAATCCCCAACAAGACATCTAAACCAAATTTACATAGCCAATGTAAGACAGATACTACATATAGAAAGCCAATTTCTTCAAATCATCCAAAAATGATTTTGTAATTTGTCCTGTCCCCGTCACTAAAAAGAGACAACTATTATATAGTTGTCTCTTTTTTTTATGCACTAATATGTAAATTTTTCAAGCCTTTTTTCATGTGATTTTCTCTACCAAAGTAATTTTTATATCATCTTCTTGTAGGGAATTTAAAAAATCGCTCGTTACAAACGCTTCTCCTAGTGTCTTTACACCTTTTGAAATGGCCTTTCCAGATAAAATTCTGTTCACAGCCTCTACAACTAAGGGAGCAGTCACAGCATAAATATCTTGGCCTTGAGCCGAAATTCTTCTTTCTTCATTATCTTTTAAGGCAACGACTTCAAGACTGAATTGTTGCGACGATCTGTTTTTTTCATCTGTAGGTTTAGGCTCTGGCGTATTGTGGTTTCTAAGATCGTCTAAAGAGTTCTGACTTAAATATGTATTAACCGTATTCACGTTTAAATGGCTCGAAATCGTAATGACTTCTGAAAGAGGCAGATTTACCACTTCTTTGTTGCCTATTGGGTTTTTAAAATTCCATTCTTTTGAAGGAGTTGGCTCAAGCTCCCATAAACGATTGTCTTTGAACGTTAACCTTTTGTAATGATTTCTATCTCCTGTTAATCTCGTCCCTTTTGTAGGATGCCAGGAATCCAGACCAATATACACGTTGATTTCATCTGTATGCTCCCATTCCTTTGTTAATTGAGTCGCCAATAAATCGGCCAATCCACCATAAAAAGCTGCCGCCGGAATGATTAAGATTTCTTTATTTTTAGCTTCTTCTGAAAATTCATCAATGATATCCAACACTGGTTTTTGTTCTGCCGATAAATCAATATAATGACTTCCGAATCTTAAAGCTGATTTAATTATGGGTGCCGCAGTATCTAAATATGGACCAGCAGCATTTATAATAATTTTGGCATCTTTAAAAGCTTCGTCTAATGATTTTGGATCATTGATGTCTGCCACTTTTATTTCTGAATCCGGAAAAAACGGAAGCAAAGCAGTCAATTTTTCCGAATCTCTTCCAGAGAGAACCAAATTTCTATAACCTTGCCTGTAAAGTTCTGCCACAATAAACTTTCCTGTATGTCCGTATGCTCCATAAATTGCAATAGTATTTTCCATAAATTGTATTTTTAGACATCATCCTATCAGATGAATATTAAATATTTGAAAAGTTGTTTTTTATTGAATAAGCAATAAAGTATTTTGCGTTGTGATTAATTGCTGCATCGATTGTTTCAGTTGGTTGCTCATTTTATTAATCATTTTTTGTTTTAATTGATACTCTTTTTCATTTTCAAAAGATGTAATGGAAACCAAAAGATTTTTGTCCTGAAAAGCTGGAAGTCTCGGAAAACCATTTTCTTGCATTTCGCTGACCCAAAGTGTTGTATGATTAATCTCTATACTTTCCAAAAATGGCAAATATTCAGTATTAAAAAGAGCAATTACTTTGTCCAGCGTACCGTTGCAACTATAAAAATTCACCACAACAATTTTATGACTCGCCTCTAGAAAATTGGCAGAAATGCTTTTGGCAAGCGAACGCAGCAAATAAACGTTGTCTGAATTGATCATCATGTCATTGGCTCCTTTTCCAAAGTCTTTCCAAATTTTACTGTCAACATAAAAATCATTTAAGAATTTTAATCTCGTTTTCATATCCTTAAAACCTCTAAACCAGACAAATCTATCATTTGCTCTATCAATTTTAAATTGTCCTAAAGTATAGCCACCGAGATCATGCATAGGAGTAACAAAATAAGCATTGAAGTACGTTTTAAACCCGTCTGCTGTTTTGGGCTTCAATAAATAGTTGCGAAGTTCTAATACCGTAATTTCTTGATTATTTGATTCTTGAGCGTTTGTCATAATTCTTAAAGTGATTAAAAGCGGAACAAAAACAATCTATAATGAATATCAGAATCTGTTTGATAAAAATTCTAATAATTCCTCTAACAAAGAAAACAATATAATATCTTTACCACAAGTACATACAAAAAAGTACCCTACATACCAAAACCATACTAATACTGGAAATCAGTATCTTAAAAATAAAAAAAATGGCAAAAAAAATAAACTTAAAAGCATATTGCCCAGTTGATTACGCTTTTCAGCGAATTGGAGGAAAATATAAAGGCCGAATTTTGTGGTCGCTAAAAGATAATATCTTGCGCTATGGAGAGCTAAAAAAAACTATTGAAGGAATCACACCAAAAATGCTAACCCAGACTTTAAAAGAATTAGAAGCTGACGGATTGATTTTCAGAAAAGTTTATCTCGAAGTACCGCCTCGCGTCGAGTATTCTTTGTCTGAAACGGGTAGTGAGTTAATTCCTTTCATCAACCAAATGAGTGCTTGGGCTGAAAAACAAATGGCTTTGATTTAGATTTAAAATCTATAAAACAGCATTTAGAATTTGAAAGTTGCTTTGGAAAAATTTTCTGTCACAAAAGTTAAGGCGAATTTCAAATAAATAAGCCATCGCGGAACTATCCATACATATTTTTTATCTCCGACATAACAAAGGTACTTTGGGTACTCCCTATGCTTTCAACTGATCCCAATTTATTAAACACAAAATCCTGATAATGTTTCATGTCTTTAGCAGAAACTTTCATTAAAAAATCGTAATCACCTGAAATATTATAACATTCCACAACTTCTTCGATTTTCATAATATCGCTAACAAACTGATTCCCGATGTTTCGATCGTGCTGCTTAAGTTTGATATTACAAAAAACAATAAAACCTCTATTTAATTTTTCTGCATCAAGCAGTGCAATATATTTTTTAATATATCCACTGTTTTCCAATCTTTTAATCCGCTCAAAAACAGGCGATGCAGAAAGATTTACCATTTTAGCAAGTTCTTTTACAGTGTATTTAGAATTATCGTGTAGTATATTTAATAACTGAAGATCAATATCGTCTATTTGTTCCATAGAATATTACTTTAAAGAGGTTTAATTTATTTCTAAATACAGAATAAAATTCTTCAAATATAACCAAAAACAATACAAAAATCTTATTTTACACAATTTAAAAACATAACATACTGCAGCATTTATCTTCAAGGTATAAAAATCTAAAAAACATTATTTTATAGTAGGGAGCATTATCCTTGGTACCCTTTATCGAAAAAAGATAAAGAGCCGCGTCATAAATAAAACTATACTTCTTTTCGTCGAGCCATACCCTGAGCGATGATACTAGCGGAAATCAATTGCAAGGCATGGTAAAGCATTAGAGGCAGCAATACGATGCCCGTGATGGTACTGTGCTGAAAAAGTACTTTTGACATAACGGTGCCGTGTACCAATGACTTTTTAGACCCGCAGAATAAGACAGTAATACGGTCTTCATCTGAAAAACCAAGAAGGCGGCTGAATAGTCCAACACAAAAGAATACAGCAAAAAACAACGTCATCATCCCTGCAGCGAGTCCAGCAAGTTCAAGGGCGGTGAAACCTTCAAAAAGATGTTCGGAAAATGACTTGCAAAACGACGTGTAAATAATCGTTAGAATAACTGCCTGATCGAAATATTTGAGCTGTTTCTTGTATTTTTCAGCAATGGCGCCGAAACGAGAATTGAGGCTTATGCCGATGATGACAGGCAGCAAGACTTGAAGAATCAACTTTATGACGATTTGAGTGACATCAAAATCGCCTGTCGCAGAAGCTATAAACAGCCCAACCCAGAGCGGCGTAACCACTACTCCGATCAAACTGGAAATACTTGCATTGAAAATGGCAGCGGGAATGTTTCCCTTGGCGATGGAAACCATGACCACGGAAGAGGAAACTGTAGACGGTAATGCTGCGAGAAAAAATACACCCAGCCAAAGCAGCTCGTAGCCGTTATTGACAAACAACGGTCGAAATGCCAAAACAATGAGCGGAAAAAATAAAAAGGTAGTCAACTGGACCACAATGTGCATTTTCCAGTTGGAAAGTCCGGCTTTTAGTTTCTCAACACTCAGTCGCATGCCATAAAACAAAAAAATCAAGGAAACGCCAGCATTGGCAATCTCCTCCAGCGAAACAGGTTCTTTGACCATGCCTGGCTTTGGCAAAAAATAAGCCATCAGAATCATGGCGGCTATCATTAACAGGAAACCGTCGAAACCTGCTTTTTTTAGTACTTCTAATAATTTCTTCAATGTGTTTTAAATATTATTCTCCGTAGAGTCAAGATTACAAAAATATCTTACGCGCATAAACGTAGATTCTCTAGATTCATTAGTTTGTCCGTAGAGTCGCTCTGTTAAATTCTACGGACAGCAGGCTTCAAATAAGGAAACCATATTCTAATTAATACATTGAGACTAAATCCCAAGTTCTTTGCGTATAATTTCTGCTCCTGCGCTTAAAGCACTTAATTTGCCTCTGGCTACGTTTCTAGATAACGGAGCCATACCGCAGTTTGTAGAAGGGTAAAGATTTTCGGCATCTACAAACTCAAGAGCTTTACGCAGGGTAGCAGCTACTTCTTCTGGTGTTTCGATAGTGTTGGTTGCCACATCAATGGCACCGACCATTACTTTTTTACCCCGAACAAGTTCCATTAAATTTAAAGGCACATTGGAGTTGTGACATTCTAAAGACACCACATCAATTTTAGATTTTTGAATTTTCGGAAAAATTTCTTCATATTGTCGCCACTCAGAACCTAATGTCTTTTTCCAGTCAGTATTTGCTTGTATTCCATAACCATAACAAATATGAACTGCAGTTTGACAGTGTAAACCTTCAATAGCTCGTTCTAATGCTGCCATTCCCCAATCGTTTACTTCATCAAAGAAGACATTAAATGCAGGTTCATCAAACTGGATAATATCTACCCCTGCGTCTTGAAGTTCTCTTGCTTCTTCATTAAGTGCTTTCGCAAATTCCCACGCCAATTTCTCCCGGCTTTTATAATGGTCGTCGTACAAAGTATCTACCATTGTCAGCGGGCCTGGCAATGCCCATTTTATAGGCTTAGTAGTCTGTTTACGTAAGAATTTAGCATCTTCAACAAAAACTGCTTTTTGACGTGCAACCTCACCTACAACCACTGGAACACTGGCGTCATAACGATTACGGATTTTTACTGTTTTACGATTTTCAAAATCTACCCCGCTTAAATGTTCTATAAAAGTCGTTACAAAATGCTGGCGTGTCTGCTCGCCGTCACAAATGATATCTAGATCTGCCAATTGCTGTTCCTGCAGAGAAATGCGTAAAGCATCTTGTTTTCCTTCAAGCAGCTGATCGCCTTCTAATTTCCATGGTGACCAAAGTTTTTCGGGTGGTGCAAGCCAGGCAGGTTTAGGTAAACTTCCAACAATAGAGGTGGGTAATAATAATTTCTTCATAATAGTATAATATTAATGTGTTGTAATCAATTAAAGGGTAAAATTAGCAGACCATTGTTCCAAGAGACTTTTGTAAGGCTTAATGAAATGCTCTTCTGCATATTTACCCTGTTCAACAGCCAGTCGGCTGCGCTCTTCGCGGTCATAAACCACGCGGGTCAGTGAATAATCTTCGTGTTTAAGACTAGGTTGATAGATTTTCCCAGCCACTGAATTTGCATTGTAAATTTCAGGGCGATAAATCTTTTGGAACGTCTCCATCGTACTGATTGAGCTGATTAATCCTAGATCAGTATAATCGGCAAGCAGATCTCCAGAATGATAAAAAGCCATTGGTGCCACACTATTAGCAGGCATGAAAAAACGAACTTTTAAGCCCATTTTAGAGAAATATTCATCAGTGATAGAATACTGATCCTGCAGATACTCAAAACCCAGAACCGGATGCTGATACTCCGTGCGAGTATACGTTTTGTTGCTCGATACACTGAGACAAATGATCGGTGACATCTTAAAGTGCTCTTTATAAGTGTCTGAACTCACAAAGCACTTATAAAGTTTTCCGTGCAAATCACCAAAATTTTCAGGAATAGAAAAAGTAGATTTATTTTTATTGTGTTCAATCAATAAAATACTGAAATCATAATCCCGAACATAAGAGGAATAATTATTTCCGGCAATTCCTTCGATTTGCTGGCCAGTATTACAGTCAATAATATTTGTTTTTAAAACTTCAATCATCGGTAGATCGTTACTACCATTCTTATCATCAATACTCATTGTTACTGTGAGGATTTCAAGTTCCACATGGTAACGATCCCCTTTTGGATTATCCAGATGAGCCAATGCATTGAATCGATTGTTAATCATATTTAAGGCATTACGTAAGTTTTGCTGGCGACTGGCTCCTCTGGCCAAGTTGGCAAAATTGGTTGTCAAACGCGTTTTACTTGAGGGGTGATAGTTTTCATCTAAACAAGTGCTCTTTAGTTTGAATGCAAAATCATTCTGGATTGTTTTCTGAGTGTTTTGAATATCCTGCTTTTCGTTTATTCCCCTATCTTCTTGTATGTTCGCTTTCATCTGATGATAATATTTAGTTTTTTTACCCCTGCAAATTTGAAAATAAAAGATTAAATATTTTTATTTATACTAAAAATCAGATAATTATTCTTTTTATATAAATTTTTAAAGATTATTAATCTTTAAACAAACATAATAATGAAGAAAAACAGATAAATATTCTTTATTGGACTGAAATGATTTGATTTGGAGTTTCCTAGAGCACTTCAAAAACTCGAAAAAGAAAACAATATCATTTATATTTGCCAAAACTTAAGATAGACATAGTAATGAATTTGATAGAAAATTTAAAATGGCGCTACGCCACAAAAGCTTACAGCAACATTAAAGTAACAGAAGAAAAGGTCGATCAGATCTTAGAGGCTATAAATCTTTCAGCATCTTCTTGCGGTCTGCAATCTTACCGTGTTTTTGTTGTAAGCAATCCAGAAATCCAAAAGAAATTAGGTGCTGATTCGTATAATGGACAGATTAGCTCTTGTTCACATTTGCTAGTTTTTGCTGCATTCACTGACATGTCTCCGGGTTATATTGACGATTATATGGCAATGACAGAAAAACAAAGAGGTCTTGATGCTGGTGCCTTATCAGGATTTAGAAATGGATTGCATTCCTATTTCAGCACTATTAACGCAGAACAAAAAGGCTTTTGGGCCTCAAAACAGGCTTATATTGCACTAGGAACTGCACTTATTGCTGCGGCAGAATTGAAAGTGGACGCCACTCCTATCGAAGGATTTAATGCCGCCACTATCGATGAGGTTTTGGGTTTGAAAGAAAAAGGGCTGCATTCTACAGTTATCCTCGCTTTAGGATATCGAGATTCGGAGAAAGACTATATGGCAACTACAAAAAAAGTTCGTTTGCCTATAGATGAAATGATCACGAAAGTTTATTAATGTTATTAGATATGTTAGTTATTGCGATAAAACTATACGTTCAACCTTGAAGACTTGATACTTTTTCTGTCACAAAAAGCTCAGGCAAATTATACAGTTTTTATCCTGTATAAGTTTTGTGACAGAATCACTGCGCCTTTTTTTATTTATACTATTATTAAAACTCCTTCGCTCTATAGATTTCTATTTATCTTTCGCAATTCTAAATCCAAATCCATCATTTCGTGTGCCTTTTGGTGATTGATATCTCACTTCTGGCATATGAATTCCATATTCTAAGGGTCTTCCACTCTCATCTTGTGTTTCGTAAAACCAACTAACACCTTTTGAGATTTTATACTGCCCTTCTGCAGGTCCTTGAGGGTTTCTTTTACTAACCAAGCTATCCTTTTCGGGGTTGTACCAATCAAAAACCCATTCACCAACATTCCCAGTCATATCATATATACCAAGTTCATTCGGTTTAAGAAGTCCTACTTTATGAAATGTACTGTTTGAGTTTTCTTTAACCCAGCCAACTTCAATTGGATTATTACTTCCGCTATATTTATATTTTTTTGTTTTGATTCCGCCTTTCGCCGCGTATTCCCATTCTGCTTCAGTTGGAAGTCTTCCTCCTGCCCATTTTGCAAATTCATTTGCTTCATCCCAAGTTGCGAGCATCGGATTTTCTTCTAGCCACTTGTAATAAACTTTAATACCATGTGCATTTTCAATAGGCGGATCAGGCATTTTTCTGCCTGTTTCTTTGCAAAATTCTTTAAATTGACGAACAGTTACTTCATATTTACTAATGTAAAAATCATCAAGTTCAACTAACCTATTCGGACTAGTAAATCCTTTTATAGAGTCACCTTTCGGACTTACAACAATCTGGTTTTTGCCTTGTTCAAAAGTTCCGCCTTCCACAAAAATCCATTCAATTTTCTCATCACTTTTCTTGCAAGAATTGAGAAATAAAAATCCAATTAAGAATATAAATGTTCGTAAAGTCATTTAAATATTAGTCAATGTTTATTAAAATTACTGCCAGCTCGTATAAATAACCTAACAAAAGTTTGCAATTATTTACTCAGCACCCCCCTTTGCGAGGTTCACGTTTATAAATTATCTTACTATCTCGTTCTAAATAGTCGCCAGATATAATTGGATATAAATACTTGGGCGCATGGGATACACTATGGCTTTTTATAATTATTGTGTCGTTAACTTTCAAGCTTTTTAACTTCTGAAATTCATTGATGCCAGACTTTTCCAATCCAAAACTAAGTATATAATCATCACTATTAATCATTACCATAATTCCAAAACCTAATCTTGATTCTGACGGAAGAGAAAGAGAGGTCACGACTCCCTTCATATTGACATAATCTTTAATAGGTTTTCTTATTTTAGCTTCACTAGCATACACTTTTTTACCTGCGGGAGATGCTTCCCATTTTTTAAACATTATGCCATCAGGAGTAGCCTCCCATTTTTTCCGCACATCTTTCTTTTCAGTATTAGAAAGTTTTTTGACTACTGACTTTTTAGAAATTTCATTTTTAATTTCATGATTAGAAAATACCAACCCAATTACTACAACCAAGAATAAGACTAGCATATAAATGATTTTTTCCATACTTTTTACTGCTTTAATTAATAACATAGTTTACCTTATTTTTAAAGTTTGTAACAAAATTACTTTGATATATTTCGGCTTGAGAAATAAAAAATGTAAATAAAAATGTAAACTTTGTAAATAAATTATTGACAATATGCTTCTTAGTCGAAATCTGATCTCCGGAAAAAGTAAATATCTATTTCTATTGACATTTATCTTGTTTTCTGCTATAATCTATGCAACCTTGCGTACGGAAGATAGTGACGGTTTTGACTTTGCTAGAAGAGAAATTTTACTTCGAAAAATCGGACATGAATTGCTTTTACAATCAGGCGACAGTACATCACGAGTACTTCCTGTGAAAAAAATTTCAGAAAATGAATATCAGATTAGGTTTGAGAATGATTTTAGTTTTCAACCAGACTCATTGATAAATATTACAAATCGTTTATTAGTCAAAGACCCGTTCGCAAGTTATTTTATCGTTAATGTTCTGAATTGTGGCAATTCTAGCGTTGCTTATGGATATGTTATATCCATAAATGAAAAAGATAATATTGTAGCCTGCATAGGCAGAAGACAGCCCAAAGCCTGCTACATGATTAACATTAAATTCAAACCAAAAGAAATAATTACAGCAGACAGCAAATATCTTCTGGGAAGTCTGTCAATTTTGGCATTTGTCGGTTTTATTTTTCTAAAATCTTTTAAGTCACGAAAAGAAATACCTGATAATCGAAACACTGATACTTATTCTTTAGGATCAGTGTTGTTTGATGCAAATAGTCGAAAGCTCATTATAAATGGAAATACAATAGACCTGACCTCAACAGAAACACGGGTATTGCTTATTTTCGCTTCTTCTCCAAACAAAACAGTAGAAAGAAACCGTATACAAAAAGAAATATGGGAAGATGATGGTGTAATTGTAGGCCGTAGTTTAGATATGTTTATATCTAAGCTTAGAAAAAAACTTGAATCTGATCCAAATACCAACATTGTTGTTGTACGCAACAAAGGTTATAAACTTGAAATTAACTAGTAGAAAATACTTTACCAACAAAAGATCAAGCAATTAACACGCTTAAACACTAGCTTTTTTATTGTTTCAAATAAATAAAAATTGTTTCATTTTATAAAATGCAACCATTTTTTGAAGCATGGAGTGCCGTTAAAAATTCCTTGTCAATGCGCTCTGTTTTTAATATTCCTATCTAAACGTTTCATAAATATTGGGCAGATGACAAAAAAATAGATATAACTCTATATTTTTTTTAACATTTGTCGTTATGTAAAATTTTTATCTTTATAATTCTACAAATAATACCTTACAAAAACACTACTTGCCTTTCTTTTGGTTGTTTTTCAGATTTATCTCTTATCGCTTTATAGCATGTAGATGTTTTTTTAACGCTTACTAAACTGTTCTTGTTTTTAATAATTATTCAGATTACTATAAAAAATCTTAATTGCGCTATTTAACGTAATGTCAAGACAATGCAAAAATAGTAGTCATAAATATTCGTACTATGAAAACAAAATTACTTCTTTTTGCCATTGTGCTTATAACCCATGCCAGCTATGCACAGCAAGACGCACAATACACACAGTATATGTATAATACCATTAATATAAATCCCGCTTATGCCGGATCACGTGGGGTTTTAAGTATTTTCGGGCTCTATCGAACGCAGTGGGTTGGCCTTGATGGTGCGCCAGAAACAAGCAGTTTTTCTATTAATACTCCAATTAATAATAGCAGACTTGGTGTTGGTCTTTCTTTAGTTAATGATAAAATCGGCCCTACGAACGAGAACAATATATCGGCAGATGTTTCTTATACCATACAAACATCGCCCGATTTTAAACTTTCTTTTGGTATTAAAGGAACGGCTAATATTTTTAATCTTGACATTAACAAGCTGAATCCTGAAGATCAAGGAGATCCACAATTTCAGGATTTAGATAATAAGTTTTCGCCCAATGTGGGAGCTGGTGTTTACTGGCATTCGGATAAAGCTTACATCGGATTTTCAGTTCCTAATTTCATCGAAACCAATCGATATGATGATAATGATGTAGCAATCTATAAAGATAAAATCAATTACTACTTAATGGGAGGTTACGTCTTTAATCTCGACAAATATCAATATTACAAATTCAAACCTGCTGTATTGGCAAAAATGGTACAAGGAGCACCGCTTCAGGTTGATATTTCTGCCAATTTTATGTTTATTGACCGATTTGTTGTTGGTGTCGCATACAGATGGAGTGCCTCATTAAGCGCAATGGTTGGATTTCAAATCACCGACGGACTTTATTTGGGTTATGGATATGACCGTGAAACCACAAATCTGAATAATTACAATTCAGGATCACACGAGATATTTCTCCGTTATGAATTCTTCAAAAACAATGGTAAAATGACAACTCCTCGTTTCTTCTAAAAAAAGTATTATGAAAAACTATACACTTCTCTGCTTAATAATTCTAAATGTTTTTTATGGCTATTCGCAAGAGTCTAAAGTAAAATCGGGTGATAAAAAATACGATGATTATGCCTACATCGATGCCATAAAAACATATGAAAGAATTGCTGATAAAGGATATAAATCTGAAGATTTGTTTAAGAAATTAGGTAACTCCTATTATTTTAATTCAGAATTCGAACCCGCTGCTAAATGGTACAGCGAACTTTTTGCTCTTAATTCAACTCCCGAAGCCGAATACTATTACAGATACGCGCAGTCTCTAAAATCAGCTGGGCAGACCGATAAAGCTACAGCTATCTTAAATGAATTCAGCACTAAATATAAAAACGATTCCAGAGCAAAACTTTACCAAGAAAATTTCAACTATCTTGACCAGATTAAAGCCAATTCTGGACGTTATAAAATTGAAAATGCTGGAATTAATTCTAAATATTCCGATTACGGAAGTTTTATCTATAACAACAAAATCTATTTTGCTTCGGCCAGAGATACTGGAAATTTTACCCAGAGAAAACATAAATGGACAGGAGAATACTTTACCAATATTTATAATGCCGACATTGATCCTGCAACCGGAGAGGCATCAAAAGTAAATAAAATCAAATCACTGCTTAATAGCCGTTTCCACGAATCAACAATTGTCTTTACCAAGGATGGGAAAACAGTTTACTTTACACGAAATAATTTTATGGACGGCAAAAAAGGAAAAGATGAGAAGGAAATTACACTCGTAAAAATTTACAAAGCCGATTTTGACAACGAAAAATTCAGCAACATTGTTCCTCTCCCTTTTACGAGCGATAATTACAGCACCGCTCATCCTGCACTTAGTCCAGATGAAAAAACCTTATATTTTGCGTCTGATATGCCGGGTACAATTGGCCAGTCAGACATTTATAAAGTGAATATAAAAGGCAATAACAGTTTTGGAGCTCCTGAGAATCTTGGTCCATCAATTAATACCGAAGGAAAAGAAACCTTTCCGTACGTAACCACCGAAAACGAAATTTATTTTGCTTCAGACGGTCATCCCGGACTTGGAGGGTTGGATGTTTTTGTAGGACAGATTCAATCTAATGGAAGCGTTACGGATATTCAAAATCTTGGAAATGATATTAACTCTCCAAAAGATGATTTTGCTTATAGTATTGCCCCTATTACCAGACGAGGTTATTTTAGCTCCAATAAAGATGGCGGACAAGGTTCTGATGATATTTACAAATTCGTAGAAACACGTGTCTTAAAATGTTTACAGGAACTTAATGGCATAATAACCGATTCTCAAAGTGGTGTTGTGCTGCCAGGAACTGAATTGATTTTATATGAAAATCAAAAAATTATAAAATCAAGCATTTCTAATTCAAGCGGAGAGTATGCGTTTACTGTAGAATGCGGTAAAACCTACATGGTACGAGCTCAAAAAACCGAATACGAAACAAAAGAAGCAATGGTGACAATTGGAAAAGTTTCTGGAAAAACTCAACTGCCTATTGCATTGGATAAATCTATCTGCAAAGTTACGGTTGGAGATGATTTAGGAAAATGTTTTGGCATAAAAATGATTTATTTTGATTTAGACAAATACAATATCCGTACTGAGGCTGCCATTGATTTAGAAAAAATATTAGATGTTTTAAACCAGCATCCAAATATGAAACTCGATATTCGTTCTTATACAGACAGCAGAGCATCACATCAATACAATTTAAAATTATCTGGTCAGAGAGCAAAATCTACCTTAAACTGGCTGGTTAAAAACGGAGTTGCTGCAAGTCGCTTAACAGCCAAAGGATATGGAGAAACTCAGTTGGTAAACAATTGTTCTGATGGTGTAAATTGTTCTGAAGAACAGCATCAAATGAACCGCAGAAGCGAGTTTATTATAACAGGTCTTTAAAATAGTCTAATACCATTTAAAAAAAAGAAGTGATTTGAACACATAAATTCTGAATCTGGACACTTTTTGAAACTGTAACTTTATGAATTTTGCTTTAATAATTAAACACAAAAATCATGAGCAATCAAAAAGTATGGTTTATTACCGGCGCATCAAAAGGAATGGGACTTGAAACTGTAAATGCTGTTTTAAAAAATGGTGACAAAGTCGCTGCCACTTCCCGAAATCTAAAAGAATTAATTGACCAAATTGGCGATCAAAATGACCATTTCCTACCACTTCAAGTTGATATTACAAATAATGAAGAAGTAAAAAAGGCCATTGAAACTACAGTTGCTACTTTTGGAAAAATAGATGTTATAGTAAACAATGCAGGATATTATCTAGTAGGAAGCATCGAGGAAATTAGCGATGAAGAATTTCGAAAAACATTAGACGTTAATTTATTAGGAACCGTAAATGTAATCCGAAATGTTATGCCTTTTCTGCGTCAGCAAAAATCGGGGCATATCCTGAATATTGCTTCAAATATGGGATATATTGGTTATGCCAACACAGGAAGCTATAATGCGGCTAAATTTGCCGTAATAGGACTTTCTGAAGCTTTGGCACAAGAAGTAAAACCTTTCAACATTAAAGTTATAGCAATTGCTCCAGGAATGTTCCGTACGCGTTTTATGAGCGAAAGCACTTTGGCAGAAGCCAAAAACAAAATAGCGGCCTATAATGTAGAACAGCATGTAAATATGCTGAAAAGTTTGGACGGAAACCAGCCGGGAGATCCAGCGAAGCTTGCTAAAGTTTTACTTGCCGTGACCGAATTACCAAATCCGCCCATACATCTTCCACTAGGGAGCGACAGCTACAATTCGATTGTAGAACATCGAAAAAATGAAGAGCAGGAAATGGAAACCTGGCAGCATCTCTCCTTCTCTACTAATTTCGATTAATTTGTAAATTTGTTGCAATGAAAAAATCAGTCCCGCATAAAATCAAAACCATTTCAGAACTGCATCAGTTATTTGCACTTCCCAAACCAGATCATCCTTTGGTTAGTGTAATTGATTTTGCTTTACTGAGTTACAAACACTCTGATATCTGGAAACATTTTACCAATGATTTTTACTGCATTACCATAAAAAAAGGCATTAACGGAAAGTTTAAATACGGTCAGCGTGATTATGATTTTGATGAAGGAATGATGACCTTGACAAAACCAGATCAGGTATTTTCTGTCACGCAAACCAATGACAATCTGGTTACAGGCTATATGCTGGTTTTTAAAGCTGATTTAATTCGAAATTATCCTTTAGGGAAAACTATACAGAATTACGGATTTTTTTCGTATTCGATTGCAGAAGCATTACATCTTTCTGATAAGGAAGATGTAATTATTTCTGGCCTTTTAAAACAAATGCAGGACGAACTAAAAAACAATATTGATCATTATAGCCAGGATTTAATTGTTGCGCATCTGGATTTACTGCTTAATTATATTAATAGATTCTACGGACGTCAATTCATTACCAGAAAAACTTCAAATCATGATTTATTAAGCAAGCTAGAACAAACTCTCTTAGATTATTTTGAGAATGAAGACGGAGCTGTAAAAGGACTTCCAACAGTTCAGTATTTATCTCAGGAACTCAACCTTTCTGCCAACTATTTAAGCGATTTACTCCGCAGCATTACGGGGTTAAATACGCAGCAATACATTCAAAATCATATTATTGAAAAAGCAAAACAACTCCTTGCCACATCCAATTTAAGCGTAAACGAAATTGCTTATTCGTTAGGTTTTGAATATGCGCAATCCTTTAGCAAACTCTTTAAAAAGAAAACCAATTTAACACCTTTGCAATTCAGACAGTCTTTTAATTAAACAGAAAATTTAAATGGATAATTTACTGAGCTGTTAATTTGAAAAAATACATCATAACAAATATTCTTTCCGTAATTGCTTTGTTTGTAGAAGCATCAGTTCTGTCCATTAATAAGTGCTCAAACGGAGTTCCCTGCACTGAAGCCCTGCATCAGATCAATAGATGAAGCGAGTTTATAATTAGTAAGATATAAAGAAAGAATTGAATTTGGACTTATTGATGAGAAATGAATATAAATCCCTTTTAAATCTTTATTACCAATTATTGATCTTTTGAGATTTATCAATAATTTGTTTTAAAAGCGAATTCAAATGAGTGTTTAATCCATTGTAGGCATCTTCTAAAAGCAATTTTCCATCTTTATCATAAATAGCCACTCTATCGTTCTTGCCTTTTACCAATTTTAGAGTAGTCCAGCCGCTGCTTCCCCAGCCACTTGTAGGTTTGTAAGTACCTTCATACCATCGTCTACATTCAAAAGTAGGACTGTTAATCCTGATCTTACCGTCTTTAAAAAGAAAGGATAAAGTATAAGACAAGTCGTATTTATAATTTACTTTTCCAAAACCTCCAGCGCTATGCCTTACAGGCAGAGCATTTTCTTCATAAGCTGTCAAACTAATACTTTCCCCATCCACTACATTAAGTCCTTTTTGTGGATTACTGTACATCGAATTAATAGCATTTAGTACATTCTTGTACAAATCTTTTTGCTTTACATTTGGCACATTTACTACCGTAAAATCGCTATCGTCATTTGACACAAAGCCTTGGGGAGTTAGTTTAAAATATTGAGCGAAACTTAGCTGTGTAAAAAGCACAAGTATGGCAATACTGAGTGTTTTGCTTATGTTCATGATTTGTAAAAATTCAAGGTTATTGTTGAATGTAGAATTATCTACCGTTTGATTTAAACAAATTTACTCTGGGTAGAAACGAAAAACAATACCTGATTTCATGGTTATTTGATGTAAATAAGTTGATCTCTTCGGAGACTTTCTAATTGGCTGAGTATTCGTTTAATGATTTCTTTTTCCCATCCTATTTCAGTAACATCCTCTCCGTAATGGTTTTATTTGAAGAAGTTTCAATTCCAGTAACTTCAGCATACTTTACATTGGGCAACCAAAAAGAACCTCCTTCAATACGCACAAATATTTTTTCTACTTGTATTTTTTTCTGATTTACACTTACAAAAACATGATATTTTTGATCTAAATCTGTCTTTTTCAAGGTTAAGGGCAGCTTTTTATACGATACGAATTGAAGCTCAAATTCTTCATTATTCAATACTTTGCTTTCTATTCCGTAGGCAAACTTGCGTTGTATGTAATTAAAATCTTTTGTTTCTCCTTTCTCAGCATATCGAATCCAATACCCTTTTATCGGATTGTCTTTATCTATTTTTCCATTTTCTTGGTAGTTTAAGGCATAAATGGCAGTGTTTATATTGGGGTCTCGCTGAATGTAAAATAGCATATTATCTACATTTTTAGGCGTTGGAAAATGTAATGGCGATGGATTTTTGGATTGTGCCATTAGATTTCCAGAAATTATATTTACTAAGATCGTTATAACGATTAGTGATTTTGTAAAATATTTAAATGGTTTATTCATGACAAAATATTTATAAGAAATGGTTTGGTGTGATTATTTTAACACATAGAAACATAGATTTAGGACGCTTAAAAAAGGCGTTTCACTTGTTTAAAACAAACATAGTGGGTTATGTGTTAGAATTAGTTTCTACAAAGTTTGTCATCTCGACGAAGGAGAGATCACACAAGAAACTCGACAAAGATTGGATTTGCGTTGCGGAGTTACTTGCGAAGATTTCTCCTGCGTCGAAATGACAATATCGCGGTTAATCATTGCATTCTCCTATGTTTGAGAAAAATTATAGCTCAAAAAAGCTTAATTTAATGACATTGCCCAACGGTTCGGGATCGGAACTATGTGTGAAGAAACTAGTTTCTTTTTTATATTCTTTTTAGGAATCGAAAACCTATGTTTCTATGTGTTAAATTGCTTTTTTTTAATTACCAGAATTAATTCTATTCTATTCGATTACATTCTGTTTTTCATTTACCTTAAAAACCCAATATTTAATCAGTGGATAATTAAAGCCATAAGAAACAAAACTATCCGTGATTAACCTTCCGATTCTATAATCGATTTGAAATACTTTTTGCAAAATAAGGGTACCAAATGATTTTAAAGAAATGCTTCCTAATACAACCACTGCAAATTTAAAAAGCTGACTATTAATGCGGCTGCTATAGCCACATTGATTTTTAAATACCCAAAATCTATTGATGCTGAAATTGATAATGGCGCCAACGGTTCCGGAGATTAAAATAGAAAAGGTAAAATGCAGTTTGAAAACTTCAGTTAACAAAATCATTAAGCCATAATCTGTAATACCACCTAAAAATGCCGCAACTTGCGCCTGCAGAAAAGTGAAAATAGCTTTTTTCTTGAACATTTCAGCCTTGGTTTTTATCTTTTAAATCGCCTAGCTTTAAAAGTTTTACACTATCAATAACATTGATTATAAGCAATATAACTGTAATTAAGCCAGCCAAATAGGTAATTGACCCACGAAATAAAACTTCTAGAATTAAAATTAAAGCAATAATAAATCGCAGTTCTGTTGGACCGACAAAGCCAGAATCTATACTGTATTCATCTGTGATTTTGTAGCGCAATTGGCTGATAATGATTGACCAGCCATACAACGCTACAAAAGCAAAGGCTATTATTTGAGTGTCGTTTTCAGCATAAATGTAATAGCCAAAGCCAATAAGCACAATACCAATCCAATCGGCAATAATATCGAGTGCAAAACCATACCAACGGCGCGGAATATTTCTATAATAAGCCAATCTTCCGTCTAAAGAATCGCCTAACCAATTTATAGCCAATCCGATAATACCCAAAAGCAAATACCCATTTGTCAAATAAGTTCCTAAAACAAAAGCGAAAAAAACCAATCCCGAACCAAGCGTCCCTATCAAAGTGAGCAAGTTAGGTGAAATGAATTTAGGCACTTTTGGAAGCAAAAATACAATCGTTAACTGTTCTGCTCTTTTTAAAATATTAGTTCGCTTACGGTCTGAGAATGTTCTTTGTGCAATTGTACTATAATCTTCAGCCTGTGTTTTTTTTTCCATTAATAGCGCAATATTTGTAAACCAGATAGTATAACCAATTCTAGTTTTGCAATTTTCAATTTGATTCTTCGCTGCGTATTTTTAAAAAAATCTGTGGTACTTTTTAGCTTACCTGATCTAACCAGATAACTAAATGCGAGAACAATCAGCATAATTATTTAACAATACCCGCAAAACGTTGATAGAAAACCGTTGGGCTATTCTCGTTTTTAGGAGCATATTTTCCTGCTATAATCGGAATATAAATAACTCTCCTTCTACTCTCTTCGCCACGGATAGAAGATTGTGCAACTCTGTGCCACAAACGTCCATCGTGAATGGTTAAATCTCCAGCTTCTGGATTGATGGAAACTTCCTGAGGATCAGGATTATTATCTAAAAAGTATTTTTTACGGAAAAGCATCTGGTAAATACTTTGCTTGTGCGTACCCGGAATGATTTTAAGGCCGCCGTTTTCTGGTTTTAAAGTGCTTAAATGAATCCCCACGTTTAACATCGGGTTTAATTTTCCACCATAAAAAATATCTCTCAAACCATCTGTATGCCAGCCCATTTTGGTAAACTTACTTTCTGGCCCATTGATATAATGATTGAAAACCATTCCGTCTTTTTCTTCAGTTCCTAATCTTGCGCCATCGCCTGCCAATGGCAATAAACCATTAAATCTTGGATCCAATAAAAGACCGCTTAAGGTTTGATGATGCTGATTGATAAAAGCAAAACGCTGTACAATTGGAGAACCATCCAAATCTTTTCCGTATTTAATTGGAACACCGTTTACTTTTTGAAGTTCATTGTCTATCCATTTTTGCTCCACTTGTTTAGAGGCATCAATGATTGATGAAACAGTTTCTGGATTTATAAATTTTTTGAAATGGATAAAACCATGTTCGTTAAAAAAGGCAATTTGCTCGTTAGTTAATTGATTAGCAAGTGTAAAAGTTTTATAAGAAGATACCATGATAAATATATTTAATAATTGAAATAATAGTGTTTATAATTTTCCGAAAGATTAGCAGCAACAACAACAGCAACACATTCGCATGTTTGCGTGCATTCGACCTTTAGGTAAATTAAACATATTTCTCTTATTAGACATACTCTATAGAATTAGTAGGCATTTATGCAAATGTAATATAATTTCTTATTTGCCAAAATTTTTTTTCTGTTTTTTTCTAAAAAAATTAAATTTTATAAATCCCAGCTGCCGTTTTTTCGATGAAAGCCTTTGGTAATATACGGTTGGCGTATACTGAAATGATGTTTGTAAAACCTGGAATAATCTCTGATTTTTTGCTGAACATAGCTTTTACTGCCATTTTTGCCACTTCATCTGGCTGCATATTAAACTTTTCAGCCATTTTATTTAGAGCGCTTAAACCTGCTCTTGCAGCAAAACCAGTATCAACTGGACCTGGACTAAAACAAGTTACTGAAATTGAAGTTTGGGCAAGTTCGAAACGTAGGGCACGCGTAAACGATAAAACAAAGGCTTTTGTAGCCGAATAAACAGCCAGCGTTGGCACAGCCTGATAAGCAGCCGTACTCGATATATTTAAAATGTAGGCTTGTTTTTCTTGCGAAAGTATGGGAACTAATAAATGAGAAAGTTCTACAACGACATTCATATTGAGCTGCATCATGCCAAGCTGATCGTTTAAAGCAGACTTACTAAAGTCGCCCCACACGCCATAACCGGCATTGTTAACCAAAATGCCCACTGGATAGTTATTCATTTTTATCCAATCGATTACTTTTTGCGACGCACCGTTAATCGAAAGATCAATAGGTAAAACAGCCGTACTGATTCCGTATTTAATTTGAAGATCATCAGATAGTACTTTTAACTCCTCCCCACTTCTTGCTACGAGCAATAGCGGATACCCCTGTTTGGCCAATTCAGAAGCAATAGATTTTCCAATGCCTTTGCTGGCACCGGTTATTAAAGCATACGGTTTCGTTGTTTCGCTCATTGTATTAATTTAATTATCAAATATAAAGATTAATTGTAAACCGCTGCATCTCAAATTGCTACTAAGAGAAACACAACAATAAACAGTAATGTTGTTATGCATTTTTTTACAATGCAAATCTTGAAATAAATTCATTATTATTGCAATGTATACTAAATTAGTAGAATATAAAACTTATGAAGGCAAAAGTTCTAGGAAAATTATCTATCACTTCTGTGTTTCTGTTTGTTTCTTTATACCAATCATTGGCACAACAGAACGACAGTTTATCTAAACACTTCTTAGTGAATGTAGAACTAAGACCAAGAGCTGAATTTACTTCCAACTATATATTACCGCCGAATGACTCCATAGATCCTTATTTTTATATTACACAGCGAAACAGAATTTCTATTCAGTACGAAAGCGAAAAATGGCTGATAAAATCAGATTTACAGGAAATCCATCTTTGGGATCAGGATAACAAAGCATCGAAAGTAGGAAGTGTAAATTTCTATCAGTTATTTTTAGAGACGAGATTCAAAGCAGTAAATATCCGTTTAGGAAGACAAAGTATCCTGCTCGACAACGGTAGACTTTTTTCTGATGCTCCATGGGCACAGCAAGGAAGAGCGCATGAAGGAATACGTATCATGAAATATTCCAAACACTTTTCCAATGATTTCTTCTTTTTATTTACACGAAATTATGGCAATGAGTTTGACGCGGCCTATTCGCCGGTTGCATCCAATCGATACAAATACCTGTTGATGAATTATTTCAGTTATACATCTGGCACTAGCTTTTCTTTTAACTCTATTAATGTTGTTGATTTTTTAAAAGATGCAAAATCGAGAGAAATGTATACACGGGCAACTTCTGGAGGAAGAATTGAATTTAAAAAAAAACGATGGTATTATACGCTCAACTCTTATTTACAGTTTGGCAATAATCCTAAAGGTCAAAAGTTATTTGCCTATTATTTTCAGCCGGAAATTAAATTGTCACTTCAAAAATCCAGTTGGCGTTTAGGCGCCGAAATAATCAGCGGGAGCAGTTCTCAATTATCCCAAACAAGCTCTGGAGATTTTGACGTTTTGTATGGCGTAACCTGGAAGTTTAACGGAAATATGAATGTATTTACCCGCTTCCCTGCTGATGTTGGCGGAAAAGGTTTAATAAACCCTTATCTGTTTGCTACAATTCCATTGAATACCAAATTATCCCTTCGCTCCGATTTTCATCTCTTTTATACACAATATCACCTACTCAATAATTCAGGTCAGGAACTGAAAAAATTCCTTGGCTTCGAAAATGATCTTTCCTTAAAATATGTTCCCATAAAGGAATTGGAAATCAATTGTGCTTTTTCTTTTTATCAGTCTTCAAGCACAATGCAATATCTTCCTAAAATACAAGATGAAAACAAATTAGCTTTTTGGAGTTATCTAATGGTTTCGTACTCATTTAATGCTGCTAATTAGAAGCGTTACAAAAACTAGTATTTCATTTCATTAATGTAAAATGAAAAGTCTTTAGTGATTTTCCATTTGGCAAAAAAGATTCTTCATTTTCAATAAGTTTTAATCCCGTCTCTATTGCTTTAGCAATAAGAACATCTGAATCTATAAGTTGAAAAATTGCCCCTACTTTTTGCACACTTTCAATTCCTGACTGGCTTACGGACTGGACACCATTATTTGATTGTATTGATATGATAAGATTTCCCTCTCTTTGAAGATTATTTATTGAAAACTCGAGGCTTTTATCAATTCCAGTATATTCTAACACTAAACCTGCCCAGATAAAATCGGCTTTGCAAAATACGCTTGTATTTGTGGTTATATCAAAATTTATAAGTTCTAGAGAAGTGATTATTTCAGCATATCTTTCCCTCGCTTTGTCAAGGTAGCTTTGATTGATATCAATTCCAATTACCTTTTTTGTTATCCTATTGTCAATATTTTCTAAGCCATTTCCTCCTGCGATTCCTAGAAAAAGGCATGTTTTAGGTTTTATTCTATTTAGATATTTTTTTGTCAATAAATTCAAAACTTCTAGCTGACCAACTGAGTTATGAGACATATGCTTTTCGTAATCCTCTAAAGGTATTTCGTTCCAAGGGCTGGTTTGTTTACTATTCATAATTCTGAGATAAGACTAGTTTCTTGATAATTCGGACTTTATTTTTACTAATTGACCAAGCATTGCAGTAACAGGCACGGCTATATTTCCCTTCAAAATGGCTGATTCGGCAATAGCTAAATTCATGGTTTCTATCTCAGTTTCTCTTTTGTTTAGAATGTCCTGATAGGTTGATATTTTTTGTCCCTCAGACATTTTACTTATAGCCAGAATGTTTTCTAAAACGACTTCCATTGTTAAATTGATATCATACTCTTTTGACACTGATAAACATTCTTTAATCACCATTTGTGCAATTTGCAGCACTTCTTCATTACGTTGGAAAATTCCATTATCTGTTTCTAATAAAGGACAGATAGAATTAAATACACAGTTACTTATGACTTTTTTCCAAATGATGGTTTGAATATCTTTTTCGTTTCTAAATGAAAAAAGACTGGTGTTGAGTACATCAACAATTTGTTGCAGAATATCACTTGAGCCCTTTATAATTCCAATTGGAGATGGGGCAACTAGCTTAAATCTAACTTTATTATTTTCTAAGGATTCACTGGTTGCTAATAAAACACATCTGTAAAGCTCATCAAAACCTTTGTTTAAAAAACTATTTTCAATATGAAGTCCATTTTGAAGAAAAACAATTGGAGATTTTCCCGTTTTATTTTTCAGTTTATCAGCAAGAACACTGTTCCCAAATGATTTATTAGTTAATAATATAATTCCGTCAAGACTTTCAAAGTTAGAAAGTGAACTTACAACAACCTCTGCCTCTATTATTTTATTTTCAATTTCTACCTGTATGTTTTCAATAATTGCAGGCTGATTGTCAATACTTCCTCTTAGAATGGTCACTTTTCTTTCATTCAGAATTAAAGCGACCGCCAAAGCTTTTCCAATTACGCCATTTCCAACAATGTAAATATGATTTTGATTCGGTTTCATTATTATATATTTTTTATCAAAACTAGAAATCTAACTCTCGCAGACACAGATACAGTTTTTAAAATTTATTAGGATCCAGTTTTTAATTCGTTCTCCACAATTTTCCCCTAAACGCTTGAGGTTGTTATAAATTTTGAATTCTACTTAACACCTTAGACAAAATTAATTCAAATAAAACAGAAATTACAGATATAAAAATGAATGTTTTAGGGGCACAGATTATTTAGCACTAATCAGGAATCTTCAATAAAACTAAATTTTCTCCACTCCCCTTTCTCTTAGTAGTTCTGCAGCATCGAGCATTTTGGTTAAATGAATATAAGGCGTCATTAAATCGGAGTCAGAATCGCTGGAATAAGGAGACAATGAAAGTTCAAGAACTTGATATAGAAACATTTCAAACTCTTCGAGAGATTTTAATTCAAATGCTTTTTGAAATACCATAAAAGGATTTTCGTATTCTTCCTTTGTCAGGGAAGAAAGATGAAATACTGTTTCAGAGCGTAAAGACGCTTTCACTTTCCATTTTTTGCTTTTCTTCTGCAGACAGAAACAAACTCTGAGAAATGATTTGAGAACCAAATACAAAATAAAAACATCCGAAGGATTATCGTCTTTGTAGACTTTTGGTTTATAGCAGTAAATTGCCAGTTCGCTTAAAATCTGTTTGTAATAATCAAGCTTAGCAAAAGCAAAAAAAGCATCAATTGCCTTAAATGGATTTTCTGCCGAATCTCCAGCCCAAAAGCAAGTTTCGAAAAATATTTTATTCTTTTTCACAGTTAATAAATTTAAAATTTTGTAGCGAAATTCTGTATTTTTAAAAAGATAATATATTCGTAAACCAGATATAATATTCTGACAAAAAAAGCTCTTTTTTAGGATATTTTTTTATCTTTGAAACTCATGATTTTTAGCCCAAATGGCTTTATCTTTGATCTTTTAGAAAAATTGATATTTAGTATGGAACAGAAAATACATCAGGGAAGAAACGTAAAACGTTTTAGAGAAATGCTAAACATAAAGCAGGAAGCATTGGCTTATGATCTGGGCGAAGATTGGAACCAAAAGAAAATTTCTATGCTGGAGCAAAAAGATGTAATTGAAGACAGCCTGCTGAAACAAATCTCAGCAGTATTGAAAATTCCTGTGGAAGCTTTTCAGAATTTTGATGAAGAGCAAGCGATAAATATTATTTCTAATACTTTTGATAATGGAGCTTTCTTAAATACAGGTCATAGTGTAACATTTAATGTTAATCCAATAGATAAGATAATCCAACTTCATGAAGAAAAAATTGCTTTGTATGAAAGAATGTTGAAGGAGAAAGATGAGATGATGGCGAGGCTTGAGAAATTGATTGGGAAATAATTGTATTATAGGCATCTGTTTTGGGAAGAGTCTTTTTCAGCAATAATATCAAGCAGTCTCAGTATTTAAATCTATCAATATCTCTCTATCGAAATGAAAACAATGAATAAAATTAAAAAAGAACATTTACTTTATATATTTTTTGTAATAGCAATAATTTGTCTTATAGACTTTTTAACATCGGATGACCACGGGTATGTTTTACTGGCTAGTGTACTTTTCTTATCAGCGCTAATAAAATTACTAAATGTTATATATAATAAATATAAAAATAAATATAACAATGTAAAATACTACGTAATATTATTATGGTTAATACTAATTATATTTCCTTTATCACATTACGCTTGTTATTCTTATGATAAAGACTATTATACATTAAATCAAGAATATTTGATTCATAATCAAGACAAAAGCGAATTAGAATTAACAAAAATAAATAAAAGCATTAACATAGACAGTTTATTAATCACTCTACCTAAATATATACTTGAAAAAAAAATAAGTAACAACTTAATTAATAAAAATATTAAATATAGCAATTATACTATTAAAGTAAGGAGACAAAAAAAAGAATCTAGTTCTTCATCAAATATGCAAAATTCTAAAAGCTTATTTTTTTTAAATAAAAAAAATGCTTTAATAGGCTCAATAGATGAAATTAATGATGAAAAAATAATTGATGTATTAAATGAAAAATTAAAAAAGAAGACTGAAATAAAAAGAGCTGCCTTCATTTCAAAAAACAACATTCATTTTGGGGATTTATGGTTAGATTCTATTACAGTTTTTGTTTTTAGTAATATCAAACCCGTCAATAGGTTACCACAATTATTACAATTTTTCCAAATCATTACTCTGTTCATATTTGGTTATATGACCACAACATTGATGGACACTTTTAAAGTTTTTAAAATTACCAAAAAAGAAAAAAACGAATAATACAATTACCCGAAAAGTATATCTTGACAGAAAAAAACAATTTTTATTAATATCAGAACGGGAACGGAAAGGATTTCTGCGCTATCGTTGCGAATATCTAAGTGATCGCGGAAAGTTTTTAAATGCTACTTTCGAACTCTTATTCCTTGATCTTGCAATTTTAATAATGCGCGAGTTTCTGGCATATCTTTTCCTTTAGAAAAACAAAAGTCTATTAAATCATATTCTATTACACGTTTAATACTTTCTGCGTTGTCTGAAATATCTTTAATTTTATTACACAATTCCTCTTTTATCTTTCCAGCATTGAAATCTTCTTCGTTTCCAATGATAACTTTATGAACCAACCAATTCCTTTGCTCTAAAAAAGCTTTTAATTCATCTAGGAATGGCAAATTATATAGTTCTTCTTTAATTGCAATTTTAATAGCATGCCCTAAAGTATAACTCTGATTTTGTTTTAAAAATTCATCCGCTCGTTCTTTTGTTTCTGTAGGATTCATTTTAAGAGTAATTGAATAACTCAACGCCTGTTCAACCATTTGAGTTTTCAACATAGCTTCTCCGAGAAAACAATACAAAGTAATTTCATTATTGTCGGCTGGTATTTTTATAACATTCTTTTTCATATGTATTTCCATTTAATAAAATTTCGTCTAACTTTTATAATTATTTATAAGTCAAAGATATCCTGTTAGTGCGCAGTTATTTTGCGCAGTAAAAAAATTATTCAATTCTTTTTATTTTTATTTATACTATAGTGCATATTTACAACCCGATTCCGCGGAATTGCAATCCGTACGCTCAAAGTATATATTCACAGATTTCAAAAAAACAATCCAGTTTTTAACTATAGGAACGCACACGGAAAGAATTTTCGATTGATCGTTACGCATATCCGAGCGATCGGATCCAATTTTAGGTTAATTCAATTTCAACATTCAGAAATTCTTTCCATGTTGATTTTCTGAATATTCTTTTAATAAATTCTTTCATGCGAAGATAAATTAAAATAGATTTTTAATTGATTCTTCCTTACTTGTTTTTCACTTAAATAGATAAAAATAGCTTAACTTAGTGCTTCATTTTTAGCTGCATATCCAGTGTTAAGAATTGCCTTTAATCTCTTATCACGGCTTATACATTTTACATTTGCAGCTATTAGAAGAAAATTGAATTCGCATGAAGAATAACCCTAAAATGATTAGTAATTATGAATACAAGAAATTCTTTCTTCCAGATATAACTAGTCATAATCTCTTTAATAATTCTAACGTACAGCTGTATCGAATTGAAAATTATTTAAAGAAAATTGTCATACCCGTTAATCCGTATCAAACTACTTTTAACTTTCTGATTTTTGTCACGAAAGGATATGTGAAGCAGCAGCTGGAAACCTCTGTTTTTGAAATCAATGCCAATCAGGCGCTGAATATTAAACAAGGAAATTTTACAGCAACATTGGAGCTGTCAGAAGATGTTGAAGGCTTTTTTATTATTTATGAAAATGAGGTTATCACTGAAATTGCATTAACAACAAGCGATTTAAATTTCTTTTACACCTCTCCTTTTTCTATTTTAGATTCTAATAAAATCAATTGGCTTATTCGTTTGTTTGAATTGTTAGAAGAAGAATTAAACGAAGACGAACATATTGATGCCATCACGATTGCGCTTCTTCAATCGGCATTATTGAAAATTATTCGAACGGAAAATACAGATAACAAATCGCTCAATCGAACCAGCTTCATCTCTTTTCACTTTAGAGAATTGGTGCAAAAGAACCATATTCGACATAAAAACCTCGATTTTTACTCTAATCTATTAAAAATATCAGATAATTATTTGAACAAATGTGTCAAAGAAACCACTGGAAAAGCGCCAAAACAATGGATAAATGAAATTACGATTCAGCACAGTCAGATTCTTTTGCAGGACAATTCGAAAGAAATAGCAGAAATAGCTTTTGAACTGCAATTTCAGTCGCCTTCTTATTTTTCGCGTATGTTTAAAAAAGTGACGGGACAATCTCCTTCTGAGTATCGCTCGCAGTTTTTAAAGCATTAAAAATTTAATTTAAACACATAGAAACATAGGTTTTATTTCTTGTGTTTAAGATTAAAGAAAAAGCAAGCTTTAATACATAGCGCTATGTGTATTTAAATTAGTGAAACGTCTTTTTTAAGTTTAGAAAAACTATATTTCTATGTGTTAAAATAATTCCGTTTAAGTACACTTATAGAATAGATTCGCGTTGCGAAAAAGCGGATTCATAGAGATATTTTATTTCTAAAAACAAAAACGCTTATACAGAATCTTTAACCATCCTGTGATAAGCGCTTTTTTTTGTCTAAAAAAGACTCTACTTAAAAAATTAAATTTTCACCAATTAGTTAGGCTGGCGTACCTTCACTGTTTGAAACAACAGCATCAACTTGAATTAAAGCGTCCATAGGAATTGTCGAAACGCCAATTACCGTTCTTGCAGGCAAGTCACCGCTAAAAAATGAAGTATAGATTTCGTTTACAGCAGTAATATCTGCTACGTTTTTAAGCTGAATGTTTATTTTAACAATATCGTCCATTTTGTGGTCGATGCTTTCTACAATAGCTTTGATATTATTTAAACATTGTGCTGCTTGTTCTTTAATGCCACTGCCAACTATTTGATTGTTTTCTGGAACCAAAGGCAATTGACCCGAAATATGATTGTAATGTGAATAAGCAACTGTATGAGAATAGGGAGCTTTTGGTGCGTTTGGTGTGTTGTTTGCCTCGATTACTAAAAAGCGCGTATCTTCAGGAAGTTGCGGAGGCGTTCCGTCACCATGCGATACAGCAACATCAATCTGCACTAAAGCATCCATTGGCAACGCTGAAGCATTAACAATTGTTCTCGCTGGAACATAGTTTGGGAAGAATTTTGCCAAAACTTCGCTTACAGCATTAGCACCTGAAAGGTCTTTAAGGAAAATAGTAGTTTTCACCACATCATTCATAACATGGCCAATGCTTTCTAAAATGGTTTTAATATTTTCCAGACATTGCTCTGTTTGCGCTTCTACTCCACCAGCAACTATTTTTCCTGATTGAGGATCAATCGGCAATTGGGCTGAAATATTATTGTAATGAGAAAATGCTACGGTTTGTGCGTGTAGGCTCTTTGGCGCTTTTTCTGTGTTTCTGGTCACTTTAACAAGATCTAAAGCTTTTTGAGGAGTTGTTCCCTCACCGTTTGAGATAAGAGCATCGATCTGAATTAAAGCACCCTCTAGCGGTAAAGCTTCTATTGCAACTGTTGTGCGTGTTGGAAGATCGCTTTTGAAGAACGTTTTGTACACTTCGTCTACTGCCTCTACATCAGAAATATTCTTTAGGAAAACAGTTAGTTTTACAGCGTCATCCATAACATGGCCAATGCTTTCTACAATTGCCTTGATATTCTTTAAACATTGTTTTGCCTGCTCTTTAATATCGCTGCTAACAATTTCTCCCGTTTTAGGATCGACAGGTAATTGTGCCGAAAAATTGTTGTAATGAGAAAATGCTACTGTTTGCGTTGAAAATGGGCTTTTTGGCGCGTTTTCTGTGTTTCTCGAATTCTTTTTAATTTCGCTCATAAATTGTTTGTTTTTCTGTTTTAATTATTACTTTTTTTTAGCACTCGTTTAATGGAAATTGAACAAAATTTAATTTTAACATATAGATTTATGTGTAGCATTCTTAGTGAAACGCTTGCGATAAGCTTCTAAAGGCTATGTTTTGATGTGTTAAAAATAATTGCCGCCCACGGCTAGAACTTGGCTTTTCTAATGTTTGATCATGCCCCGAAAGGATTTTTCCAAATTATATCTACGGCTAAATAATTCACGTCTGAACTATCAGCGCCTTTACCAATAATGTTATACATATAACCTACATCGAAAATAAATGGAATCTCATGCGGACTAAGGGAATAGTAAAGCGTAAGTCTGCTTTCTTTATAATCAAACTTTGACCATTGCTTTTCTGGCTCATTTTCTTTACTGATCGCAAAAAGCATTTCGGCTCCGCCTATGATATGATGCGTTTTGGTGCTTCCTAAATCTAGACTTAGCTGTGTTTTTAGTCTTGTACGCAACTGAAAATTCTCTTCGGCATTACTAAAATCAGGGTTAAAAAACTTTCTAAACTCCTGTCTTACCGTGTTTTTCCATTTCAGTCCATTGCCTTCCATGATGTACGAATAGCGTCCGTAAACTCTAAATTCCTGTTCAATGGCTGGATTTAATTCGTCATATGGTGCTTCTGAATCGTAATTATTAGACCGTCTGTAGCTTAGTGCATAGGAGTATTCCCAGTTCTTTCTATAACGATTCGAAATTTCCTCATTGATTACGAGAATAGCCATTTTTGAAAATGGATTATTCTCATCTGGACTGCTCTTTAGCCCAACGCCTACATAAGTGGTCGATTCTTTTTGTTTAAGAGAATCTAAAGATTGCCTGACTCCAAAAGCAAACCAAGAAGCGTTTTTTGCTTCTCCTAAGCCTGGAGGGCTTAACTGTGCGTATGAATTGCTTATTGTGACCACAAAAATGAGCGCTGCCAATAGCAATTTGCTTTTTGCAGGCACTTTTTTCATATTTTCTAAAATTTAAAATTTGTAACTTATTCCTGTTTTTACAGCGAAAGGGGTTCCTGGAGTAAAACATAATTCGGATACCGAACTAGTCTCATCTCTAAGTCTGGTTTCTGTTTCAAATTGCGCTTCGTTCCATTTTGTGTTAAAGATGTTTTGAAACTGCAGATTTACTTCCCAGTTTTTTTTGCCGTATGCCAGCACAAGATCATTAACGAAATAACCGCGTGTTCGTACCGAATTGTCTTCGATGGCAGGTCGGGCATCCATATAGCGGTATCTTAGGTTTGCCGAAAAACCAGAAGGAAGCTTTACAGCCACTCCTCCAGTACTGGTAAGTGTTGGAACTAAAGGAATATAATCTTCTCCCTTTGGTTCATCAATATAACGTGCATGAGCATAATTAAGGTCGCCATCTAGATACAGCCATGAAATTGGCTGATATCGCAAACTCAGATCGAACCCTAAACGACGCGTTTTTCCAGATGGTTCTACCACAGCTTCATCTCCAACATATACAAATTCTTGCTGCAAATACATATGCCAAATTGCAGGCTGAATAATCATATTGGCTGTTGGACGAAGGATAACGCCAAAATCACTTCCAAAAGAATATGGAAGAATGTCTTTTCCATCTTGCGCCACTACAACTCTCACGTCGTTGGAGTGAAAACCAAAACCAGATTTAATATACCATTGCACATTTTGGTTCTGTGTATACGAAATATTCAATTTTGGACTCACTCTGGCCGCCGAAGCCTCTTTTGCTGCGGGCAGACTAGAAAGCCTATCATGAAGACTAAAGGTAAAATAGTCTAACCTCGCTGATGGATTTATGATCCATTTCCCTATTCTATAATCAATTGAAGTATAGCCATGAACATTTATTTCAGAGGCAGATGCATCAGACATTCTGTCTAATAATAAATCACGCTGAAAAACATGGTTTAATTGTAAATTCTTGATGTCATCAAAACGAAAACCCGCTCCCGAAGTCCAGGTCATGCTGCTATTCTCAAATGCAAATCTTCGGATGTACTTATTTTCAAGACCATAAATAGAACGATTATCAGTCTGTTGAATCTCGTCTCCATAAACAGGATCATTCAGAAAAAAGGTAAAATTCGAAAACAGATTAAAATTATATTTAGAATAGAATAAATTGCTTGAAAACTCTTCGTTCTCATTGGCCAAATATCTATAATTCACTGCAAGATTTGTTCTCGAAGTGCTTCCACCCTCAGTTGGATCTATTGATCCCCATCTGCTTATAATTCCTTCTTCGACTGCTCTTTCTGGAATTTGTCCCGAGGCGTTCCAGTTTGAAGTAAAAGTAGATCCAAGAATTGAGAAATAGTGTTTTTCATCAATCCACTGATTGTACTTCGCTAAAACGTTAATACGTGTAAAATCCTGTTTGACATCAAATGGTCCATCTGTGTAATTGAACTCGCCAGCTACATAGAAATTTTTATCCTTACTGTTCTTATTCAGAAGGTTAAGCATGGTCACCGCTCGCATGGTATTAAAAGAACCACCTTCAATTTTGAAAAGATTATTCTCTAATTTGTCAAATGTGCTAAAATTTACATAGCCAGAAGTATTAAAATCTCCTTTTTCGGCATAATAAGCTCCTTTTCCAAAATCGATATCTTTGATTGTTTCCGGAATCAGAAAATGCAGATCAGCATATCCTTGCCCATGTGCATGTGAGACTATATTTACTGGAATTCCGTCAGCCATAACGCTGATATCGGTTCCATGATCATTGTCAAAACCTCGTAAAAATATTTGTTCTGCTTTACCGCCGCCAGCGTGCTGAGCGATAAATAATCCAGGAACTTTTCGCAATAAATCCTGCGCAGAATTAACAGGTGCCATTTTTAAATCAACTTTCATAATTTGTTTTCTGAAGTCGATATTACTAATAACTATTTTGCTCAGATGCACTGTATCTGCTTCCGGCTTGTTTACTTCTGATTTATTTGCTTCTGATTTATTTGCTTCTTGAGCAAATCCATTCTGCACTGTTAACAATACTATTACAATCCCTGTAAAAAGTTTGTTTCTCATTATTTTTTATTTTATTTAATTCGTTGGGGGAAATTATTTTCAACACATAGAAGCATAGTCCCGATCCCCAAACGTCGAGACATGATTGAACCTTAAAAAATATGCTCCTATGTGTTAAAAGTTTTTTTAATTCCGCTCCCGAATTTTATTTTAGTATTATCTGCTCCTGTTTTTGGAGCTTATTTTCAAAATGACCCACCAGTTTTTTTAAGGAAACAATTACCCACATCGATAAAACAAATGGAAACGTAAGTGTAATCCAACCGTTATGCATCATAAAAATATCAAAGTACGTTGCTATGACTGCTGACAGCAGTACATATAATCCATCTCTTGGTTTTGTTCCGCTGCATGCAATTCCGCACAAAACAGCGTTGAAGCTAAACATTCCATCTTCTATTAATTTTACAGAATCCTGATTAAAATGCGCAATTGCTCCTGCAATCACTGCCGCTACGAATCCGTATAATGCTGCTGTAGGATTATTGAGAAAAACCCCTATAAAAAACAGCAAGCCAGCAGCAATAGTTCCCTGAAAAATCACTTCACTATAAGCGTGCGCGGCTACCTCAAAAACTTCAAGTTCATCCATTTCTGCATTTACTGCAGGTATTCTTGCAGCAGCCAATCCAAAATGTTGAATACTCAAAACAGCAACTACAGTAATTACAATAAAAGGAAAGGTGAAAAATGGAATTTTTTTACGAATGGAAAATTCCATTAGCAAGGTGCTCAAAATTGAACCTAGAATAATCAGAAACCATATTAATGGACTTGTTTCAAAGAAGAAAACCAATCCTACCCCGATTAATGTAGCATTAAATCCGTACAAACCCGCTTTTATATTTTCGTCACTGAACTTACAGATTCGTGCTGTTCCAGTGGCAACAATGCAGCTTATCAAGGCACCCGCGCCCATAAGAAGGGAGTCATAGCATATTGCAATCAAAAATAACAAACCTGTCCAAGCGCTTTCCTGCAGCATGATTTGACCAATGCCCTTAAGCACAGTTTCTACTATCGTTTTACTTTTTTTCATTTATTTATACTTCTAGAAGTGAAATTATTTGATTTACCAACCCAAAAAGACCATCCCAAAACCACAGGCTAAAACTACTGCTCCGCTAATTGCGGGAGTATAGCGTTCGAATTTTTCTGTTTTAAAAAAAGAATATCCATAAACGCCCAAAAGCACCATTCCAAGCATCGTTAAAACTGTACTTAATGTAAATACACCAATGATTGTGGAAATTTCGGCAACAGATCGGTTCAATCCTGAATAGAATAGTAAAGGAATTAACGGCTCGCTTGGTCCCATTACAAAAATGGCAAACAAAACCAAAGGCGTCACTTTAACTCGACTTGTTGGCATAACTACTTCACCGTGTTTGTGCGAGTACACAAATACATCTTCTCCCATTACGTCAAAGTGTTTGTGCGCTTTGTTTTTATACGCGGCCCAAAGCCCATAACAAAGGTAAACGGCACCAAATAACAGCAGCGCCCAACTTGCAATATTGCCTCTGAAGTCTTGGAAAAAGCTTATTTTATTAATTTGCCATCCTAAGAAAACTCCAATAATTCCTAAAACAACCGAACTCAGAATATGCCCTAAACCGCAAACTATTGTTAGCATAATGGTCTTAGACAGACTCCATTTGCGCGATCGCGATAAAACAATAAACGGCAGATAATGATCTGGACCCGATGCGGTATGAAAAAAGCTAATGCTGATAGCTGTAACTGATAATGCTATTAAATTTGAATCCATAACTGTTTAAATTTGTATTGTGGCTTTTTCTTCCCAAAGCACGTCCTGCACCTTTCTGAAAAAATCAAACATTTGCTCCCCTCCATGCCCTAAAATTCTAATGACAAAACCATTAGCTTCCAGCTCACTAATTCCAAATGTTACATTTTCTAATGCCTCCAATTCATTAAAGAAGGATTCGATATGTTCCTTCACCTCTTCATTTTTTGTATTGAGATATACAAAAGTTCCCTGATGAGTGTAATCTTCCAACAACCCCATAGCCGATAAAGGCATAATATCGGGTCTTAACAGAACATTGTCTTTTAGAATAAGCCTATCATGGTGATAAATCTCAAGAAGATTCTGAAAATGAGTATATTTAAAAGTTTCTCCGTGATGCTTACGTCCACAAGTAATAATTTCACTTATTGTTAGATCACAATCATCGTCGAGACTAATCTTATTATGGCTTTTAAAAGTAGAATCTTCATGAGGCACTACAGGATGAGGCACATACGAGAACGAAGTTCCTTTTTCCATTTTGACATTCATGATTTGCGCTGCACTGCCTTCCATATTAAACAATCTCTGATAAGATTGTGACTGCAATTGCAAACGAGCATTTTCTTTTATATTTACCTGAATATCATAAGTATCACCACTTAAAATTCCAGGCGATGAGCTCATGATCATCAAGTAGGAAGCTCCATCAGATTTATACTGTCCCACAGGCATAATTCTAAAGGGCTGTGTTACGTATGCATCTCTTAAAAATGATTCCCCATCTCTTTCTTCTATTTCTATTTTTAGGGTACTTACCATTTGATTAACGAACTAAATTTGGTTCTTCGATATCTTCAAGCAATGCATATTTCTTGATCCAGCCAATAACTTCGTCAATTCCTTCTGTAGATCTAAGGTTTGAAAACACAAATGGCGCGCCTTTTCTCATTCTTCTCGCATCATTTTCCATCACTTCTAAACTAGCTCCCACATAAGGTGCCAAGTCGATTTTATTGATCAAAAGCAAATCTGATCTTGTGATGCCTGGTCCGCCTTTACGAGGGATTTTCTCTCCTTCGGCCACATCGATTACGAAAATGGTCACATCGGCCAAGTCTGGTGAAAAGGTTGCAGAAAGATTATCTCCGCCGCTTTCAATTAGAATCAATTCGATATCAGGAAAACGCGAAACCAATTCATCAACCGCTTCCAGATTCATACTGGCATCTTCACGAATTGCTGTGTGAGGACAGCCTCCGGTTTCTACTCCAATGATTTTCTCTTTTGGCAATAGACTATTTTTCACCATAAATTCGGCATCTTCTTTCGTATAGATGTCATTGGTAATTACTCCCAAATTATAGTCGTTCAGCATTTTTCGGCTTAAACGTTCTAACAATGCAGTTTTTCCTGATCCTACAGGCCCTGCAACTCCTACTTTAACATATTTTCTAGTTTCCATTTTTTATTTTTTTATTTCTTCTTTTCTCTTTTCTCTTTTCTCTTTTCTCTTTTCTCTTTTTCTACGACATGTATAATCGTGAATAAAGTCTCTCGTGTTGCATGCATCGAATATCAAAAGCGATGCTGCAAAGACCAACCAGTTCTCTTTCTACTGTTAAGGTTTCTTTTGCTAATTTTTTAATCAGCGGCTGCAGTTCGAATAAAACATCTTGTCCATCTAATTGCCCGAGAGGAACGAGCTTTACTGAATTGGTAATCATTCCGATAGCAGCATTGTAATAGAATGCAAACAAGGCTTCATCCAGTGGAATTTCCAATAACTGCGCATACAATCCAAAAGCAATGCAATAATGTGCTGTTGCTTCTTTATTTGCAATGGCACGTTCATAACCATCAATGAGATCAAAGGCTTTTTGTCTTCGAAAAATCTTGATTAATCGAATCCCTAGTTTCTGGCTTGCCTCTCGTATTTCGCGCGGGCTTTTTAAAGCGCTGCATTCTTGATCTAGTTTAATGATAGTTTCTAAATCATTTTCTTCTGCAGCCAAATACGCTAATTTTAAGAAAGATGCATCATTATATTTAACGTTATACATTAACATATTTGTTACAAACTCTTTTGCTGAAGCTACAGAATTTACCGCCTCATCCTGAACGTAAGTCTCCAATCCGTTAGAGTGTGTGTATCCTCCAATTGGCAAAGTTGGATCTGCCAAATGGAGAAGACTTCCTAAATAGGTGTTTTCTATATTAGTCATTTGAAGAGGCCATATTTAGAATTTTTGTAAAAAGAGAGGAATTTCCGTGGCCATGAGGCGCTACATTTGACTTTAACAAATGCAAAAGCTTTGTCTCTTGTTTTTCTGGTGCATAACCACTCGCTTCGAGCCATCGAAACATTGGCATTTCAAAAGGCATCATAATCTGATCATTCTGAATAAATAACGGAAGATGCTTGTTTCCAATTTCATAGCAAATTGTGCCCATTTCTAATAAAGATGATGGTGTCATTACGATCGCTTCACAAGGCTTAATATTGACGACAATCACTTTTTTATCATCTTGATAAAGAATATCATCTTGATTCAATCGCTGTCCTTCCTGAATAAACTTAATCGCAATTTCTACCCCCGAATTTGTTTGCTTACGCTGAATTCGCTTTGTAGTTTCAAACCACTCAATTTCCAGCAGATCGATCTCCAACCCTTCAATTGATTGCGTTTTGGTATTGCCTATTGTCTGTTGTATAATCATTATTTCGTTTTTTTAAGGGAGATGTTTTTTGAAACTCCTAACCCGAATGTTGACCCGTTTATTCCTGCAACAAATGTTCGATTACTTGTTTTATTTGCATCATTTCCTGTAGTATTTTCATATGATAATTCACAGAACTTCGCTTTTAATGCCCATCCGTGGCCAAGAAATACTGCAACAATGGGATAAATTCTTCCTAGATAACCATTGTAGCTATAAGATCCTGGTGTATTCATAAGCGTATTTCCCCATACGTAATGCGCGTCAACCTGTGCAATGATTGCAAAGTGTTCTCCAATATTCCAAGAATCACTATAAAAAGGACCAATTTCGTGTTTAGAATCTGTGAGATTTCCAGCTGCGTTTTTCTCTTGGTCAAAAGCAAAATTCATCCCTGCAACGACGTGATCGTTAAAAAAATACCCCACTCCTATTGGATTTGCTGCAAAAGTGCTCCTTGTATTATTATTGTCTTTATAGGTTAAAGAACCATAAAGCATTAAAGATCCTTTCTGTGCATGAACTGTGGTTAGACTAGCACATACTAGGAGAAGAATTAACCCTAAATTAATTTTCCAAGTATTCATAAAGTTCTTTTGATATTTTTATTTCTAATCTCACTGCAACACAACAAACTGTTGCAGTGAGTAGAATTTTATTAATTAAAACAAATAGTATAACTGTGCTAATGGAAGTTTATCCACTGGTTCGCAGGTGATTTTTTCTCCATCAATTGTCACGGTATAGTTTTCAGCATTTACCATAATCTCTGGAGTTGCATTATTATGAATCATATCTGCCTTACCAATATTTCTACAGTTTGAAACGGCTAGTAATGTCTTTTCCAAACCATATTCCTCGGCAATATTATTGTCAATACCTGCCTGAGAAACAAATGTGAAAACCGTTTTTGTCAATGCTTTACCATAAGTTCCAAACATATTACGCATAATAATAGGCTGTGGTGTTGGAATAGAAGCATTAGCATCCCCCATTTTGCTTGCGGCAATAAAACCTCCTTTTACGATAATTTCTGGTTTAACCCCAAATAATGAAGGTTTCCAAATTACCAAGTCAGCAATTTTGCCTGCTTCTATTGATCCAACATAATTAGAAATTCCGTGCGCAATGGCAGGATTGATTGTATATTTAGACACATATCTCTTTGCACGATAGTTGTCGTTTTTGTTTGCTTCATCTTCGGCTAAATGGCCTTTCTGTTTCTTCATCTTATCTGCTGTCTGCCAAGTGCGGGTAATTACCTCTCCTACACGTCCCATAGCCTGCGAATCAGAACTCATGATGCTGAATACTCCCATATCCTGAAGCACGTCTTCTGCCGCAATAGTTTCTGGACGAATACGTGAATCGGCAAAAGCTACATCTTCTGGAATTTTGGGACTCAAATGATGGCAAACCATCAGCATGTCCAAATGCTCATCTATAGTATTTGTTGTATAAGGTCTGGTTGGATTTGTAGAGGCCGGCAATACATTTGGATACATTGCTGCCTTGATAATATCTGGCGCGTGACCTCCACCAGCACCTTCAGTATGAAATGTATGGATAACACGTCCTGCAATAGCATTCATAGTATCTTCAAGAAATCCTCCTTCGTTAAGCGTATCAGTGTGAATAGCTACTTGCACATCGTATTTATCAGCCACTTTTAAAGAAGCGTCTATCACGGCAGGAGTTGCTCCCCAATCTTCATGAATTTTTACTCCTAATGCTCCTGCTTCAATTTGCTCCTCAATTGGAGCTTCGGTAGCCACATTTCCTTTTCCGAAGAAACCAACATTTACAGGAAATGCTTCTGCCGCCTGCAACATTCTCTTAATGTTGTGTTTTCCTGGAGTAACCGTTGTGGCATTTGTTCCGTCAGCTGGGCCAGTACCACCACCTATCATGGTAGTAACTCCGCTATATAAAGCCGTTTCTATTTGAGTAGGGCTAATAAAATGTATATGCGTATCAATTCCTCCAGCTGTAACAATATATCCATGTCCTCCATGAACTTCTGTTGAAGCTCCGATAATCATGTTAGGCGTAATATTGTCCATAGTATCTGGATTTCCAGCTCTACCAACTCCTACGATTTTTCCGTCTTTGATACCAATATCTCCCTTTACAATTCCCCAGTGGTCAATAATTGTAGCACCAGTAATTACAAAATCAAGAACACCTCCGTCACGTAAAGCTGTGGATGATTGGCACATACCATCTCTTACCGTTTTTCCTCCACCAAATTTTGCTTCATCTCCATAAGAGCAGAAATCTTTTTCAATTTCTATAATAATATCTGTATCTCCTAAACGTATTTGATCTCCTACTGTTGGACCAAAAATACTTGTGTAATTTTTTCTAGTTACTTCTAAACTCATGATTTCACATTTTTAAATTTCCCTTCTTCTAAGCGTTCTAATGCAAGAGCTTTATTATGCGGAGATAAGTCTCCATCTACCAAATTGTTGTGGCCATAAATATGCTGAGTGCCACCAAATTGCGTTAGCTCCACTTCTTTTTCCTCTCCCGGCTCAAATCTCACTGCGGTACTGGCAATAATATTTAATCGCATTCCGAATGCTTTTTCTCTGTCAAATGACATCATTCTATTCACTTCAAAAAAGTGAAAATGGGAACCTACTTGAATGGGTCTATCGCCCGTATTTGTAACTTTAATCTTTAACGTTTCACGGCTATCATTACAAATAATAGTACTGTCTTTTAATATAATTTCTCCTGGAATCATTGTTAATGTTTTTTTAGATTTATCGCACGGGATTGTGCACAGTTACAAGTTTGGTACCATCTGGAAATGTTGCTTCAATTTGTATATCGTGAATCATTTCTGCAACGCCTTCCATTACATCTTCTTTTCGAAGAAGCGTCGCACCATATTGCATTAATTCGGCTACTGTCTTACCGTCTCGAGCACATTCCATTAGTTCACTGCTGATAAGAGCAATAGTTTCAGGATAGTTTAATTTTAAGCCACGGGCTTTTCTTTTTTGAGCTAATTCGCCAGCTGTGTGCAGCATTAGCTTCTCAATTTCTCTTGGTGTTAAATGCATAATAAAATATTTTAGTTAAAAAATAACGTGTAGCAGTGAAAGCTTCATAACTGATCTATTTTTAGAAACAATTATAACTTTTCAGATGTAGTAAAAATGGGTTAAAGTCAAGGCAATAGTTGCCCTTTCCAAATAGAATTCTACTTGGATAAGCTAGTGGTGCATTTATAGAAAAGCCGTGCACCTACCTTATTTGCTGCACAATGTAATGAGCGCTTATAAGATAATAAGTACTTTTTACTTTTTATTAAAATATTGGCGCATCTTTTCATTCATGATAAAAACTTTATTTTTTCATCATAAAATAATGGCACTACATTTCAATTAAGCAGCTTTTAGGAAAGAATTAAAAGTGGATTTGTAAACTATGAAATAGGATATTTCTTGACATGTTTCGAAAAGGAGTAATGTTTCGTTCCAATAATCCCTGACTGTTCAATTTTGCATTTTCTGTATAAACAAAACTGCTGTCTCTTAAGTTTTTGCCATTTAAATTAAGTGGAGATGCAAGCAAAGGAGTGCTGCATTTTTCCGTTTCAGAAGTATTCTCCAATAAGATAAATTTTAATTGGTCGGATTCTGAAAGTGCCTTTTCAAATAGGGCTTTACTTGGAGTTGAAGTCTCAAAAATTGACTCCATTGTGGTATTGCTATTTCCCTTATTTACAATGCCATTGCTATAACTATTTGGGATAGTTAATAGACAAATTTGTAGAAAAAGAATATAGGCTAACTTCATCGGAAGACTTCAATTATTAGAGGATTGTTCCTTTTATAGTTGCAAATTTAGCAGGGTTAAAATACAATTGAGTAGCACAAATCTTGACTTTTCTTTTCCAAATTTGCAAAAAATAGAATTTTAACATGAATTTCACATGTTACTAATGCATCGAGTTCCTCTATGATGCTCATTACATTTAATTTTTTGGTAGAATCCTTCGAGAATGGAATACCATGAAAATAAAAACTGGGCGAATCCAAGTTCTGGTGATTCAGCTTCTTTATCAAATTAGCAACAGTCTATATTCTCCATCGTTCTCTTCTGGAGCCCTATGAATACGGGGCAGACTTTTTGTTTTGGTTGATTATTTGTATAATAAAAAAGCATTGAAAATCAACTAAACGTTGACAATCAATGCCTAATAATTTTAATATAGTAAAAGTTACTTTATTCTTTCTTTTTAAAAACTTTATAAAACACAAAAAGAATAACCAGCCAAATAGGAATTAATTCTACGGATAGTTTCATATTCGTCATCCACATAATGGATAAAATTCCCAATAAAAACACGAAACAGATGTAATTGCTTACGGGATAAAATATAGAAGCAAACTTCGTTTTGGTGTTTTCTTTGTCTTTGGCACGTCTAAATTGCAAGTGAGTATACGAAATCATAACCCAGTTAATCACCAGGCAAGACACCACTAAAGACATTAAGATACTAAAAGCTTCTTCTGGCATTACTTTATTGATTAAAATACAAATAGCGGCAAAACAAGAAGAAATTAAAATGGCATTAACCGGTACCGAATGTTTGTTGAGCTTCTTTAAAAACTTTGGCGCACTGCCCTGATCTGCTAAACCAAATAACATGCGTGAGTTGCTGTAAACACTGCTGTTGTAAACTGATAAAGCAGCGGTTAAAACAATTAGATTCAACACATTGGCGATAAGGCTTGTAAAAAATATTTTGCGTCCAAAAAGCTCAAATTCCATTCCGTTCAGATTTTGAAAAACCATTACAAACGGACTGCTGTCAGTCGTAATTTGCCTCCAAGGCGACAAAGCAAATAGAATGACCAATGCCCCAACATAAAATATAAGAATTCTATAAATAACCTGATTGGTTGCTTTTGGAATGTTTTTTTCTGGATTTTCGGCTTCAGCAGCTGTAATTCCAATAAGTTCCAAACCACCAAAAGAGAACATAATCAAAGCCATTGCAGACAATAAACCTTGAAAACTTCCATTTGCATTTTTCTCGAAAAATCCTTTTGGAAAAAAGCCTCCGTCGTTATATAAATTATGAATTGTAGCATGCTCTCCTCCTGTTCCGCTTATTAGCAGATAAGTACCAAAAAGAATCATGGCAATAATGGCTACCACTTTTATAATTGAAAACCAAAATTCTGTTTCTCCGTACACTTTTACCGAGGCAAAATTTAAAGCATTAATAACCAGAAAGAAAAACAAACTAGATGCCCACAGCGGAATTTCGGGCCACCAAAACTGCACATAAACTCCAATGGCTGTAAGTTCGGCCATACTGACTAGAATATATAAAATCCAATAATTCCAACCTGATGCAAAACCCGCAAAAGAACCGCAATATTTATAAGCAAAATAGCTAAAACTTCCCGATACAGGTTCTTCTACAACCATTTCGCCAAGCTGTCTCATAATAAAGAAAGCGATAATTCCGGCAATAGCATATCCTAAAATAACAGATGGTCCTGCTAATACGGCAGCTGGACCAATGCCGAGGAAAAGACCTGTTCCTATAGATCCGCCTAAGGCAATTAACTGAATGTGTCGATTAGTTAGTCCACGTTTAAGCTGATTTTCTGCTGCAGCATCATGATTATTTTTCACAGATTTTGTTTTAAGGTATTTAAATGTATTCAGAAATGTATAAAAAGCGAAGATAAGTTAAAAAAGTAATCACACAAAGCATCATTCTGTGACTTCTTTTATAATCAAACATACCATATTTAATTTTATAGCCGCTAAACTGATAATATAGAGAATCTTCTTTCTTCCAACTTAAATTTAAAAGATGATTTTTCGAGATTCTTTAGTTAGCAAATCAGCAACAACCTATATTCTCCATCATTTTCTTTTGGTGCTCTATGAATGCAAGGCTTCACTTGCTGTTTTGGATGATCGACAGCCAAACGCCAAAGATGCATTTGTTTTAAATTAATGGGTACTGCATCTTCATGCAACTGATAATGCAAATCAAAGAAATTCTCTTTTAAAAAGTCTTCGAATTCTTCCTCTGCCCCATCATGCAGCTCTTTTAGTTTTGCTCGAATTTCTGGAATTAAAATTTTCTGTTCGGCTTGCGAATTAGGAATAATATCACTCGCAGCTCCATGATAAGTGCACAAAAAAGTATCTGTTGCAATGGGCGAACGATCAACATGAAACGAATACACATCTGTAGATATGAAATCAAACTCGTCATCTCTCTCGTAGCACTTCAGTAAATTAAGAGAGGGCGAAGCTCCAAATTCAGTTAATAATTTCAAATCGTTTAAGATTATTTCTCTGGCTATATTTCCTTTTTCAGATAAGGAGAGTGCCATTAAATCTTCTGGAGAAACTTCTGTTATATTTTCTTTTAACCTTAATTGATTTACAATTTCTTTAAAATCGCCATCCAAATTTCTGTGCCAACATAATGCATTCATTTCTTCCTTAAAATCAGTATGTACCAGCTCCGAAAAGGTATTTACTATACCAATTTGGCTACTAGAAGAAAATGTTTTATTCATCGTTTGGATATTTTAGATCGATTGCAAAAATAGGCTGCTTCTTATTTCTTTACAACTCTATTTTTTATCTTCCCGACTCCGACATAATTAATCCGTTAAATAGGATTCTTAAAATTGAAAAAGGTGTTTGAGAGTTTCAAACACCTTTTCTTATTCTGTTAATATTTATTAATGTAAACTGTTTTCTTATTTACAAATTCCTGAATACCATCTTGCGAAAGTTCACGGCCATATCCTGAGTTTTTAGTTCCGCCAAAAGGTAGTCTCTGATCACTTTTTACCAGTTCATTTACAAATACTGCTCCTTCATTAAATTTTGGCACTAAACGGAATGCTTTTTCAAAATCTTCTGTAAAAATTGTAACGCCAAGCCCAAATGGGCTATTGTTTGAAAGTTCAACAGCTTCTTTTTCATCCTTAAAAGTCGTGATTCCAATTAATGGACCAAAAACTTCTTCTTTAAAAATCGACATATCTGTAGTAACGTTCCCAATAACAGTAGGCTCAAAATAAGCTTTATTCCTTTTGCCCCCTAGTAAAACTTCTCCTCCTTTATCCAATGCATCTTGAAGCTGTTTTTCTATTTCTTCAGCAAGGTCAACTCTTGCCATCGTTCCTATTGTTGTTTCTTCATTCAAAGGATCGCCCGAACGCAGCTTGCCAGCCTCTTCTATAAAAGCTTTTGTAAACTCTTCTTCAATAGACGATTCTACCAGAAGACGTTTTCCAGCAATACAGCTTTGCCCCGCATTCTGAAAGCGCGCTTGCACACAAGTTTTTACTGTTTTCTGCAAGTTGCAATCTGCAAAAACCACCAAAGCATTACTGCCCCCTAACTCTAAAACTGTTTTCTTAATTTCATTTCCGGCAACAGCAGCTACAGCTCTTCCTGCCGCTTCGCTTCCTGTCAGTGTAACTGCTTTGATTTTAGGATTTTTAATGATTTCTTCTACCATTTTACTTCCAATGGGCAAATTAGTAAAACACCCTGCAGGAAAGCCTGCTCTATCAAATATCTTTTCAATGCTCGTGGCGCTTTTCATTACATTGCTGGCATGTTTTAAAACAGCAACATTTCCGGCCATTAATGCTGGAACTGCAAAACGCATCACTTGCCAAAAAGGATAATTCCATGGCATAATAGCTAAAACAATTCCTATTGGTTCGTAGCTTACATAGCTCTTATGCGCTTCTGTTTCGATTATTTTATCGGCAAGCATCTTAGAAGCATTCTCAGCATAATAGTCACATAAAGCAGCGCATTTTTCTACTTCTGCCAATGCCTGAGTAATCGGTTTTCCCATTTCTAGGGTAATCACCTCGGCATATTCACGTGCGTTTTTCCTTAGCTCTTGACCAGCAGCTTGCATTAGCACTGAACGTTCAGAAAAGCGAATTTCTTTCCAAATTGCGTATTGAGCATCTGCTTTATCAATCGCGTTTTCTATATCTTTTCTATCAAATTCAGCAACCTCATATACGATCTCTTGGTTATAAGGATTTATAGACTTTATCATAATTTATTTTTTATTATATCTGTTTAAAAACGATATAAAAGGTACAATTTATTTTTAGTTTTTAAATTGTGTAAAGCCTGTTTTTTTTGTTGAGAGTCTCTTTTTAAAACAAAAAAAAAGAGACTGCCTAGACAGTCTCTTCTAATATTCTAATGTTAGAAATTCTTTTTTCAATAGTTATATCGCATTATGTTAAAGCACCTAATCTGAAATATAACTGGAATTTGAAATTCTTATCCTGGACAACTTGTGCCAATTAGTCTGCAAAGCTGTTCTTCTGTATCTGGATAAGCAGGACAACAATAATTACCTGGTTTTGGACACACTCCATCAACACAAGCCAAACCTCCTTTAACACTTCTTTTTTCAGTTTTAGTTAGTTCAGCAACGCCGTCTAACTTTAAAATGTTTTTTAACATAGCATATAGTTTTTAATATTAGTTAATACTTCAATCTGCTTAAAGACACTTGAAGTTTATGTCTATTCTTGCGCAAGAATTTTTTATATATTTTTATACTATTATCAAACTACTTTTCTTAAACTTTTTGCTTCTGAAAAATCACCTAAAAAGTATCTTAAATCACTTATTTCATATTCATGAGGAAAAATTTCATTATTTACAATTTTCACTGGCGTGTAATTAAATTTATTTTCACGACACCAATCGTATTGCAATTCTACTTGTTGATTTATTTTCATACTAATCGAACCTGAATTCCATTTCTCTAACCATTTATCCAGTCCGATTTTTTTTATATGCCAATCTGAAATTGCTTCTAAAACCGAATCCTTATTTTTGTTATTAATTTCCAATAATTGATCTACAACAATTTTATATGGATTGTTCGTATTATCAGGATTAATATTGAATAAAACTTTAAGAGATACTTTTTCTGGATATCTATTTATTAATTCCATAGATTCTGCAAAAGCCTTGTGACAATACCCGCAACTTGGACTTAAAATAATTAAAAGTTCTACATCAGCATCAATTTTACCAAACTGAAGCCCCTCTAGTTTATTAAAACCAGCCAAAACTGGAATCTCTTTGGTCAATGAATTCAACACCCCGAAATTTCTTTTAAATTTTTTCAATTTGTTTACCTCTTCTTCTGCTTTCATTTTACCTGTTAAAATAGGTTTTATAGCTAACCAAGTGCTAACAATTAATATCAACGAAAACAAATAAGGAAAAAGACTAGATACATTATAAACAAATGGTTGCATCATAAAAACCCAAACAGCACTTTGAAGAATTATAATGGCGGAAACTGTCAAACACAATAAGCACCATTTTTTAAGCTGCCATTTTTGTATATAAATAGAATAAGCAATTACAGGGAGAGATAATAAACTTAAAAGTCCAATTACAACACTTGACCCAGAAGGATTGGCTAGTACCGCAAGTAAATTAACACCGAAAAAAAGAACAGCCAAATCTGCGAAATTAATCCATTTATTAATCTCTCCTTTATTGGAGCCAATTACAGAGTCACATGATGCGCTAGGACTTATACTGCAAAATTTAGATACCATTTCGTTTTTAACACCTAGTTTTTCTTGAACTATAAAAACGCTGAAAACAAGGCCTGCAATTGAGGTTAAGAGCAACAAAATTTCGCTAATGCCGTAACTATTATAAACAAACGAAACAATTACCAAAGCAAGAATTGCTAAAGCATAATAATGCCAATTTGAAGTTGTCTTAAAACTTGCTGATTTTGGAGTTTCATTTGGTTCAATAACTGCTACAATTCCATCCCAGTCTTGGACAAAATCATCAAGTAGTAAAACCTTTTTTCCTTCCTCTTCTGACTCAATAGTTATTGTTTCTTCTTTTTGAGTTGCCAACACTATATTTTGTTTGTATACAGCCAAAAAAGAATCTGGCAATTCAGATAATTGCTCTTTTTGAATTCTTACAGCTACATTTTCTATAGATAGTAAATCAAAAGTATCGGTAATTGCAAATAAGCTGGGATAATCAGGATGAGATTGAAATAGGTCTTCAAATTCTTCTGTTTGATCTTTATAATTATTTATACTTAAATACTTTTGAACTAATTGTACCATGTCTAAAGATTATGTTTGTTTGTTGTAAATGTAATTTAAATCTTTCAAAACAAACAAATTTTTTCGGTAAAAAAAATAGTACATTTTGGCATATTTTTTGATAATTTAGACAAAACAATGAAATATAAACACTAAATCAACACAAACATTAAAATATCCTCAATATAAACAAGCCAAGTATTTATTGACCTTTTTCTGATTTTAAGGCCACTATTAAGTTTTACAACAGCCATAAAAATTAGTCTAGTTTTCTTCCTATAGCTCATCTGTCTGCTTAGACATTTCTCAAAATTTGGATCTCCAAAAAGTTAAAATTTGCGCAAAACCTATAAAAGAAATCTCACGAGATTCTGAGTGCAGGAAAACTTTTTTTGATATCTGAAATAAAATTAACTACCATAATTTTTCTTTTACATTTCTTCAAAGTTGATTTCTATTTATTGACATTTTTGCTTGTGCCGAAAAGTCTCTCAACATTAGTCTTATGCATTGGAATGCTTAACAAATACATACGCTGGATTTCTGTGTACGTAAAAACGTACTTTATTACTCCTTGCATAAATTATTAATAATCAACTTTACACTTTCGGTTTCAAATACTACTATCTATTTTACTAACTATTAATTGTTTACTAACCTTAAAATTTAAAAAATGAAGAAAATCATAAAATTATCTTGTTTGCTCGCTACTGCAGCATTAGTGTTTTATTCCTGCGAAAAGGAGCAAGATTTAGATGTGTCCCAAACTGCTAAAAAAGATACCGACTTAATCGCGAATAGAGACACTATTTCAAATAATTCCGCAATACAAGCCAGTACAACAGCAAAAGGAACTGCTGGAGCGAGAACAATAACTTTGCAAACCAACACCTTATCTTGTCCAGGCGGATTGTGCACCTCGTATGGAGTTTGGTCTACAGGCGTTTATACCGTTTGGTTCCAAATGAAATTTAACAATGGATTTTATTGGAGCCGAGGCGGTAAATGCGGATATGGCATCTTAATTGGTGACCAAAATACGGGTGGCGATGCTGCATGGGATGGAAATGGCGGTAGCGCAAGGTTTATGTGGTATTGTCCAAGCGGTTCTAATACAGCCAAAGGAAGCGGCGCTTATCTTCAACCTTATGTATATTACAGAGATCAGCCGGGACAATATGGCAATGATTTCGGAAAGAAATATTACATACAGGAAGGCGTTACCTATAACTGCCAGATATCTGTGAAGTTAAATACAGGATCAAATACTGACGGATATGTAAAATATTACGTGAACGGTACAGAGATATTGAACGAAAAAATTCGCTGGGTAACCAACGATGCTAAGCGAAATGTAAATGCAGTAAGTCTTCACACTTTCCGAGGAGGAAGTCAAAGCTACTGGACAGCTCCTGTAACCAGCTCTATCTACTATCCTAGCGCATCTTGGGATGCTCTATAGTGTTTAACACAATTTAAAAACATTTGAACCGAAAAAAATAAACCCAACAACTTCGATGCTATTTATTACCATGAAAGCATCGAAGTTGTTATTAGTTAAAGGCTTTCTACAATTCCTTTTTAAAGCAAATACTAGTTTCTATTCCAGCATATTGTCCGTAATTTTCGGTAACCGTATACGTTTTAGTATACAATGCAACTGCTTCTGTTTGCACATTGCTGGTTTCTAAAACGGCCGATGCATAACCTAATTCCTTAGCCCAGTTTTCCAACTCATTTAAAACCTTAGATGCAATGCGTCTTCCTCTATATTCGTCAGAAACAAACATGCGTTTTACCTCAACAGAGTCATTATCAAATTGTTTTATAGCTCCACAGCCCACTGCAATTCCGTTGATATAAGCAATAATGACGTGTTTAATGGCATCAACTTTATTAAATTGATTGAAGTATTCTTGCATATCACCATTTCTGCTTGCTAAATTCTCATCTAGTTTTACAATTAAATTGGCGAAATCTGCATTTTGAGAAGTCGTTCTTACGAGTTCCAAATCTTCAGTGTATGCGTATATTTTCATATCTGTCAACTCTTCTTCTCTTTTTCTGTAGTCTTTTTTTAGTAGTCCTTCATATACAAATCCAGAACGTTCGGCTACTTTAATGCTTGCGGCGTTTTCTTCTGCAATTTTCATAAAAAGTCTATTAAACTTTTTAGTTGCAAAACACCAGTTTTTAAACGCCGTTAATGCTTCGGCAGCATAATTATTACCGTTATGTTCTTTTAAAATAAAATAAGCCAGTTCGCCTTTTGGAACTCTCCAATCAATTTCTCGTACAGATATATGTCCTATAAATTCATTGTTTTCTTTTGAAAATATACCGCAAGCATAACTTTTATTTTCTAGCCATTCTATCTCTTTCTGCTCCAAATATTTTCTTGTTGATTCTAAGCTATCATTTACTTTTATCATGTTTGCAAAGTAATCATACAAATATTCACTGTTATCAGTTATACTTTTGAAAAAGCATTCGGAATCCGCTATTCTATAAGGTTTTATTAAAAGGTTTTTAGTTGTTATCATTTTGTGGTTCTTTGTGGCTGTGTTTTTCTAGGGATAAAACTACGCAAAAACTTAATGCACAAAAATGCTATTTTTTAATTTGTTAATGCATTTTTTGCATTAGCCTTCTTTTTTGACAATTCATTAAAGTTTATTAAAAAATGAATACTAAAAATTAAGCGCATCTTTTGCTGCGATAATTCTTTTACTGTGCTGGAAACTATAGCAGTTTATTCTTGATCTCTTTGTATTTAGAACGTCCAATTGGCAATAAATCGCCATTTTTAAGTTGCATACTGTACTTTCCTCCTGCTTCTACCACAATTTTGTCTGCTTGCTCCCAACATAAAATATACGATTTATGTATTCTTTCAAATGTTTCAGGAAGCAGTTTTTCTAAAGCTTCAAGTGATTTATCGTGTAATTCTATTTTGTTATTTGCTAAATGCAATTCAGTATAAATTCCCGCTCCTTTGATGTACAGAATTTCATTAACAGGCACGAGTCGAAACGTCTTTCCTTTTCTTACCGCCAAAAAACGAACATCTCCCCCCGATTGTTTACCCTGTGTCGTGTAACGCGTAAAAGCTTGCGCCAATCTATTTTGATCAAAAGGTTTAGGTACAAAATCTAAAACTCCATAATTGAAAGCTGTAATAGCTTTATCGGTATAAGCAGAAATGATAATGGTCTGAAACGGACCCGCAACAAAAGTCTGCAGAATTTCAAAACCGTCTTCTCCATTCAGATTTAAATCTAAAAGCAGCAGATCAATTGGATTATTTTCAATAACCGAAAGTCCGTTTTCGAGAGAATCAGAAAGTAGAATTTGCACGTCTTTGTCAAAGAAATCACGCGTCATTCTTTCTACTCTTTTGGCAATACGAGCTTCATCTTCAATTATGAGTATTTTCATTTTAATCCAAAATTTTAATGATGGTTTCCCACCCTTTTTCTACAGCATGAGAATCGAAAGACCAATTGGTACCGTAACTTTCTGTTAATCTAGCTTCAATATATTTAAATCCCGTTCCTACTCGCTTATCTTTTTTCGCTAGACGATTTTTAGCAAAAGTCAATAAAGTGTATTGTTTGAATTGCTTCTCTTTGACGAATTTCAAACAAAAAACAATACAACCTTGTTCTGGAGGAAGACTATGTGTAATTCCGTTTTCTATTATGGTATGAAAAATAGCAGGCGGAATCGTTTCACTTTCGTCAATTCCCTCTTCTTGCCATTCATAACAAATTTCTTTACGAAAAGACATAACTTCCAAATGTCTTCTGCACAAATCAATTTCTTGTCTGATAGGAATAAGTGTGTCTTCGGCAATATCATTCATTATATCAAATTCTTCCGCTAGAGCGCGAATAAAAACAACCCCTTCTTTAGGCGATTCTTCAATCCAATCGATCAGCGAGGTTAAAGTATTTCGAAGAAAATGCGGCTGAATATTTTTCTTAATCAGTTCTAATTGCAATCTTGAAGAAAGAAGCAACGATGCATTATGAGCTTCTTCCATTGCCTTTGTCCGTATGGTATGGAGATAGAGCATGCAAAGCACCAAAATGGTAAAAGCAATAAACAATCCGAAGTCATAAAACATAAAATAATTGACCACTACTCCTGCCAATAAACCAACTGCAACTATAAGTCCGCCTTTTGCTTTTCTAATGGCGGCTTCAATAGCAATTACAATAGAAAAGAAACGGGCAGTTATAGTAAAATAGGCTGCCGAAATATCATAATGACCATAATAGCCAATATAAATTGCTAAAAGGACAATAAACAAAAAAAGCAGCACTAGCTTCCTTCTTTTAAATTCAAACTGTAACATAAAATACCACGGCACAAGCATTGAAATAGCAAAAGTAAGCCAGCCAATAATCTTTAAACGAGTATAAAATTCATTATAAGGAATGTATAGATAATACTTAACATATTCGATAATTAGCAGACAAAAGAAAAGCAGGCAAATAATTCCGAAAAGCAAAACTGCTAGTTCTTTTCGAGTAGTATTTAGATATAAAAAAAAATAGTAGATGCCTGCAATAAGGAAAGCACCTGCCATAATATTCATAAAAGAAACCACGATAAGCGGTGAACGATGAAGCAGCAGATAATCTTTAAGTTTTACATCAATACCGCGCTCAGCTTCTCTATTGTAGGTCTGTGAACCAATTAAAATAACGGTGTGTTTGCCCAATTTAGACAAATTATTGGGTATTTGATAATAAGATGTTTCTGTTCCTGGCACCTCAACACGATCTGATTTTGCCATTTGACCATTTCTCCCAATCAAAACTCCATCCCAATACACATCAAAAGCACCAAAGGCATTTATCTGAAGCCCTAACGATTGAGAAGTGTCTTTTCGTTTTTGTATTTCAACGTCTGTTTGGAATCTAAAACTCGAACTATCCGGTTTACCCCAATCCATCTTCTGATGATCGTAATCAACATCATACGTTACATCGGTTGTAACGTACTCTTTGTAATAGTTACACGAGGTAAACATGAGAAGAAGTAAACCGATAAAAAAGTAAGATTTATACATAAGATAAAGATAGAACAAATATCGAATTGCCAAATGCTTTTGAGAAGCTTATAGAGCCGTTTGAATGTTTTCGAAAACAGTGCTTTCTTTTATGAATTAATCTTGTACAACAAAATCAATCAAAATGAAATCACTAATAATCAAAACCTTAATTCTTTTTATTCCGTTTTTAGGAATAGGACAGCAAACCGTTATCTCTGGTAAAGTTCAAGACAGTTCTACAAAAGAATCACTGCCTTACGTAACAGTAACCATACAAGATAGTGCCTCAAAAACATTGGCTACAGCCATAACAGACGATCTTGGTTTATTTACTTTTGATGTAGTGCCAACTGGCTCTACCACTATCTCGTTTAGTTATACGGGGTACCAAAATCATACACAATCTTTACTCTTTTCAGGAAAACAAAAAATTGATTTGGGAACAATTGATTTAATTAGCAGTTTTGTACAATTAAAAGCTGTTGAAATTAATGGCCAAAAATCGAACGTTAGTTTAAAACTAGACAAAAAGGTTTTTGAAGTTGGTAAAGATGTGCTTTCGCAAAATGGTTCGGCTCATGATGTATTAAATGGAGTTCCATCTGTCGCTGTTGATGCTGCGGGAACAGTAAGTCTTCGTGGAAATAGTAATGTTTTGATATTAATTAACGGAAGACAATCTGGACTTACCCAAAGCAATGCACTTGATCAGATTGCAGCCGATCAGATCGAACGAATTGAGGTTATTACCAATCCTTCTTCAAGATATGATGCTGCGGGTTCTGCGGGGATTCTCAATATTATACTGAAAAAGAATAAAAAAAGCGGTTTTAGCGGTCAGGTTAGATTGGTTGCAGGTTCGCCCAATGATAGCCGCTTAAATCCGAGCATTAATTTTAAATCAAACAAAATCAATATTTTTTCCAATTTCAGTATTCGTTCTAGCGATTATGTGGGTTTGTACACAACCGATCAGGTAACCAATAGCACAACTTCTCCAAATTACATGCATCGCGTGCAGAATGAAGACCGTCACGACGATGGAAAATTACTTTATATGGGTGCGGATTATTTTATTAATGAACATCAAACTATAACAGCTGCTTTTTTAAAGAATGCCACACATGATAATGATAAAACCGATTTGCGTTATCAATACGATAGTGATCTAGGCAATACAACACCTGATAGTCTTTTGACAAGACATGGAAAATCATTGGAAAAACGTGATTACAGTCAAATTGAGTTTAATTATACAAGAACATTCCAACAGAAAGCAAAAAAATGGACTATTGACGTTCAATACGATTGGTGGAACAGCGACAAAAAATGGGATCTTTCTACACAGCGTCTACTTCCGGACGTAATGCCTTATCCGGGTATTAGAACAAGCTCTATAGGAAACAGCAAAGATTTTCTGGCTAAGACCGATTTTATACAGCCAATTGATAGTATTTCTACTTTGGAATTGGGATTAAAAACTGAAATCAGAACTGTAGCAAGCAATTATCTGGCAGAAGAACAACAGGACAATAATTGGCTCGTTTATCAGAATATTGATAATGCCTTAAATTACGACGAAACCATAACGGGAGCTTATATGCAATTTAGCAGTAAAATCAATACGTTTAGTTATATGTTGGGATTAAGAGCCGAGCTTACAGATATTGCCATTAAAGATGCAGAAAATGCTTATAGCGATAAAAAAAACTATAACAAACTGTTTCCTACTGTCAATTTAGGCTATAAGTTTGATGCTTCGACATTACAGTTAAATTATAGCAAACGTATTAAACGTCCATCATTATATGCGCTATATCCGTTCAATGAAGTCACAGATTTAAATGCACAATATATCGGAAATCCTGATTTAAATCCTTCCTACACAGATGCATTTGAAATGGCATTTCTTAAAAACTGGAAAACATTTACTCTGAATCCTTCGCTTTATTATCAATACGAAAAAGGCTTTATTCAAGATTATACGTATCGACAAGATGATATCTTTCTTACAACCCCGATAAATATTGATTACGAAATAAGAAGCGGAATTGAATTATCGACATTATATAATCCGCTAAAATGGCTTCAGGTGAATGCCGAAATGAATTATTATCACTTCAAACAAAAAGGAAATTACATGGAACAAAATCTTAATTACAGCAGTCAGAACTTTACTGCTCGATTAAGTACGCAGATTAAACTTCCTGCTAAATTTAGTTTTCAAGGCCGTTATAACTTTCGTGGAGAAAAACGCAATGCGCAAACTACCAGCGAAGCCTTACAATCAATTGATTTCGGGTTTAGCAAACTCCTTCTTAAAGATAAAGCCACTATTGTTTTTGATGTTACAAATGCTTTTAATCTTCGTCAATATAAAAGCGTTACAACTGGAACCGATTATATCATCAAAGATAATAGTATTCCAAATGCAGCGAGATATCGCCTGAGTTTTGTTTATCGTTTTAATCTGACCGATGCAAAAACGATTCGACAAGCAAATGATGCTAATAGAGATTAGTTACTATTATTTCATAAAAAAGCCCTCCATAAACAGAGGGCTATTTTCATTCTTTTACAAAACTTATCGCCAGCCCAATGCAGGTGCAATGTGTTCTAAAATAGAAGACAAAATATGAATATTGTAATCTACACCTATAGTATTCGGAATAGTCAGCAATAAAGTATCCGCTTCTTGAATAGCTTCATCTTGGGCAAGTTCTTCAATTAGTTTATCGGGTTCTGCTGCATAGCTTTTACCAAAAATGGCTCTTTTGTCTTGCTCGATATAACCAAAACTATCATTGCCTTTAGCTTGTCCGCCAAAATAATATCTATCCTGCTCATTGACCAATGCAAATATCGAACGACTTACCGAAACTCTCGCTTCACGCTGATGGCCTGCATTTTTCCAAGCCTCTTTATACAATCTTATCTGTTCGGCTTGCTGAACATGAAAAGGTTTTCCGTTTTCATCATACTTAAGCGTAGAACTCTGAAGATGCATTCCGTTTTCGGCTGCCCAAACAGCAGTTGCATTCGATGCAGCTCCCCACCAGATTCTTTCTCTTAATCCTTCAGAATGCGGTTCGATGCGTAACAATCCTGGCGGATTTGGAAACATTGGGTACGGATTTGGTTCTGCGAATCCTTCTCCGTTAAGCTTTTCCAAAAACTCCAAAGCTTTTTTACGGCCCATATCAGCATCGGTTTCACCTGCAGCAGGTTCATAACCAAAATAGCTCCAACCGTCTATAACTTGTTCTGGTGATCCTCTACTTATTCCTAACTGTAAACGTCCTCCTGATATCAAATCAGCAGATCCAGCATCTTCTACCATATACATTGGGTTTTCGTACCGCATATCGATCACACCTGTTCCGATCTCTATTTTGCTTGTCTTTGCGCCTATAGCCGCAAGCAAAGGAAAAGGAGAAGCTAACTGCTGTGCAAAATGATGCACTCGAAAATAAGCGCCATCGATGCCTATTTCCTCAGCTGCTACTGCTAAATCAATAGATTGCAGCAGGGTATCTGCCGCTGTACGAGTTTTATATGATGGATGATTAGACCAATGCCCAAATGATAAAAATCCTATTTTCTTCATAATGGCTTTTATTTTTTTATTCTCTCAAATATACGCATAACTGAGAAATAAAGAAAATCGTCATTTTTTTCTTGAAAAGACATATAACTTGTTCATTTTTAACAACAAAGCACATTACTATTAAATATTTTGCTATTCAAACTTTTTAATGATTCCTTTTTTTCTTTGACTGTTCGTTCAAGGAATAAAAAACAGTGTTTTTCTTTGTCAAGCACTGCCATCACAGCTGTTACGCTTAAATTCCTTCTTCTTTTCGATATCACAAACACCTCATTTACAATGCATAAAAACAAAAATTTGCAACATAAAGTTTCATTTTACTTTGTTGCAAATTATAATATGAAACATCTCCTTCTTCCATTTTGTACAATTATTCTCAGTTTGTGACATATATTTGAAAGACGTAAAAAACAACCTTCTTTTACAAGCCTTCCCCCATCTTCTCCTACTTCTGAGATTTTCATAATCAATTATTAATAGATCTAAACTAAAACCACTAATTATGGATTGGATTATTACTACATTAAAAGATTATCCCGAGCTAGCCATCTTTCTTACCTTATCTCTAGGTTACTTCATAGGAAAGTTTAAAATTGGAAGCTTTTCTTTAGGAACTGTTACTAGTGTTTTGCTTGTTGGGGTACTAGTAGGACAACTAGACATTGTAATTTCTCCCAATGTTAAATCTGTCTTTTTCCTCATGTTTCTTTTCGCTGTCGGCTACAGCGTTGGGCCTCAATTTTTTGGAGGATTAAAAAAAGATGGACTTCCTCAAATGCTTTATGCCGCGGTAGTATGTGTCTTGTGCCTGATCTGTCCGTATCTGATAGGCAAAATCATGGGATACGATATGGGGCTGACTGCTGGTATGCTTGCGGGTTCTCAAACCATCTCTGCCGTTATTGGTGTTGCATCAGACACTATCAATCAGTTGGGAATTCCTGCTGATCAAAAAGCGGCATTAATTAACAAAATACCAGTTGCTTATGCTGTAACTTATATTTTCGGAACAGCCGGATCTGCTTGGTTATTGGCTTCTATCGGACCAAAATTGTTAGGCGGCAATTTGGTTGAAAAAGCAAAAGAACTCGAAATCCAACTTGGAGGAGATGCCATTGGCGATGATCCAAGTATTGCCTCTGCTTACGATCGTGTAATATACAATGCCTATCAGATTGCCGCACATTCTTATGCTAACAACAAAACAGTTGCAGATGTCGAAAATGAATTGGAAAGCAAAGGCAGACGTTTATTTATACAGCGAATTCGAAGAGGAAAAGAGATCATAGATGCTACTCCTGAATTTGTAATTCAAGAAAATGATGTTGTTGCACTCGGCGGAAGAAGAGAATACATGATGAATTATGTTGCTGTAAATGAAAAAGAAGTGCTAGATATAGAACTTCTTAATTTTCCTGTAGAAGTTTTAAGCATCTTAATTGTAAAAAAAGAAGTCATCAACAAAACCATTGCCGATTTGCGCCATTTGAAATATATGCATGGTGTGGTCGTGAGATCTTTAAAGCGAGCTGGAATCCAGATGCCAATACTACCCAATACTGTTCTTCAAAAAGGAGATATGATAGAACTGATTGGCATTAAACGAGACGTAGATCAAGTTGCAACACATATCGGTTATCCTGATCGTCCTACAAACTCTACCGATATGGCATTTGTTGGTCTTGGAATAGTATTAGGAGGACTACTTGGCGCATTAACCATTAAAGTTGGCGGAGTGCCAATAAGCCTTAGTACCAGTGGAGGTGCATTAATATCTGGACTTTTCTTCGGATGGCTAAGAGGTCAGCATCCTACTTTTGGACGAATTCCAGAACCTGCCTTGTGGATTATGAATAATGTTGGATTAAACATTTTTATAGCCGTAGTGGGTATTACAGCGGGTCCAAGTTTTATTGTCGGATTTCAAGAAGCTGGATGGGGACTTTTTATTGCAGGTGCGGCAGCAACAGCAATTCCTTTAATCCTCGGACTTCTTATAGGAAGATACATTTTCAAATTCCATCCTATTATAACTTTAGGGTGTGCTGCTGGGGCAAGAACAACTACTGCCGCCCTTGGAGCTTTGCAAGATGCCGTAAAAAGCAAAACCCCTGCATTGGGTTATACTGTGACCTATGCCGTTGGTAATACGCTGCTCATTATATGGGGCGTCGTCATTATTTTAATCATGAGTTAGTCGAATTTTTTATATAATCTCTAAACATTTTAGTCATGGCAATTGATATTTCAAAAATAAAAACATCAAGAGAGGTAGAAAAAACACTTCAGACCCTCAGCCCATTTGAAATTAAAAATGAATTAATTCATTTGGCAGATGAAAGCGCGCTTAAATCTACGGCGATAACACTTAACGCTGGAAGAGGAAACCCAAACTGGATTGCTACTGTTCCTAGAGAAGCTTTTTTCCTTTTCGGACAATTTGCATTAGAAGAATGTCGCAATGTTATGGAAGAACAAGGCATACTGGCAGGAATTGTACAAAACAAAAGCGGAGTGGCAGCTCGTTTTGAAGCCTTTTTATTGAAACATAAAGATACTCCTGCTGCTGCACTTTTAGAAAAAACATATCATTATGGTGTAGACAAACATGATTTTGATGGTGATGCGTGGATTCGTGAATGGATAGAAGCTGTAATTGGGTTTAACTATCCCGTTCCAGATCGTATGCTAAGCCAAATAGAAATTATTGTGCACGATTATTTGGTGCAAGAAATGTGCGGTACAGGAAATGATAAAGGCAAATTTGACATTTTTGCCGCTGAAGGCGGAACTGCGGCAATGTGTTATATTTTTGATTCGCTTATGCAAAACCACCTCACTGAACGTGGTGATAAAATAGCTTTGCTTACTCCTACTTTTACGCCATATATCGAAATTCCGGAATTAGATCGATACAAATTTGATGTGGTTTATGTAGAAGCAAGCGGAGTTGGCGAAAACGGATTCCATACTTGGCAATATCCAAATTCTGAATTAGATAAACTTAAAGATCCTGCGGTTAAAGTGGCTTTTGTGGTAAATCCGAGCAATCCGCCATCTTCCGCAATGAGTACAGATACTTTAAATTATATCGCTGATATTGTAAAAAATCATAACCCTGGTTTGATGGTTATTACAGATGACGTTTATGGAACTTTCGTTAATAATTTTAGATCGTTAATGGCTATTATTCCGCAAAATACCATCACAGTATACTCATTCTCAAAATATTTTGGCTGTACGGGCTGGAGACTTGGAACTATTGCCATTCATCAAGACAATATTTTCGATAAAAAGATTGCTAATTTAAGTCCGGCTCTCAAAAAAGAACTACACGATCGTTATTCTTCTCTAACATTAGAACCAGAAAAAATCAAATTTATTGACAGACTTGTTGCCGATAGCCGACAAGTAGCTTTAAACCACACGGCAGGATTATCATTACCACAGCAATTTCAAATGATGCTTTTCTCTGCATTTTGTTTATTAGATACCCAGGATGTTTATAAAACGCTTACTCAGTCTATTATTCACAAACGTCTTAGCTTATTATGGGAAGGATTAGAAGTTCCAATTCTAGAAGATCCGATGCGTGCTGGATATTATTCTGAAATCGATATCATGGTAGCGGCAAAACACTTTTACGGAGATGATTTTGCCAATTGGCTGAAAACCAATTTTGAACCTGTTGATGTATTGTTCCGTTTAGCAGAAAAAACAGCAATCGTACTTTTAAATGGCGGCGGATTTGCTGGTCCTGAATGGAGTATCAGGGTTTCTCTTGCCAATCTTCCAACTGATAGTTATCTGATTCTTGGAAAAAATATCCGTAAAATTTTAATGGAATATGTAACCAGTTGGGAAAACTCAACAAAATAATAGAAGCTTAAATTAAAATATTAAACCTATGAAAAATTTATTTACTTTATTATTGTCCGTTTTATTAGTAACAGGTCTTTATGCTCAAAAATTGCCTAGAATTAAGATACTTGCAACTGGAGGAACAATTGCCGGACAAGGTGCTTCTGCAGATCGCTCTGCTTATACTGCGGGACAATTACCAATAAAAGATTTAATCGCAGCGGTTCCAGGAATTGATAAAGTTGCCGAAATTTCTGGAGAACAGATTTCAAATGTAGGAAGTCAGGATATGACTGTGGAGATTTGGATTAAGCTGAATAAAAGAATCAATGAAATTTATAAAAATAATGAAGCTGATGGTATCGTAATCACTCACGGAACCGATACGCAGGAAGAAACAGCTTATTTTTTATCGCTGACCGCACGATATGATAAACCTGTAATCGTTACTGGATCTATGCGTCCCGCAACAGCCATAAGTGCAGACGGTCCAAAGAATTTATATGATGCCGTAACTTTAGCAGCGTCTAAACAAGCAGCACACAGTGGTGTTTTACTGGTATTTAATGAATATATTTTTACGGGAAGAAATGCTGTAAAAACGAGTACAACGCACTTAAATGCATTTACAGCTCCAAACAGCGGTCCAATTGGGCAGGTTTATGACGGAAAGGTGACACTTTATGAAAGTCCGATTAGAAAAACCAATAAAAATACTCCGTTTGATATTACAGGCTTAACCACTTTACCAGAAGTAGCTGTTGTCGAATTATACGCTGATGCGCCAGCAACTGCAATAAATGCGTATGTAGCTTCTGGGGTAAAAGGAATTGTAACTGGCGGTTTAGGTAACGGAAATCTAAATAAAGTAAATTCAGATGCTGCGGCAAGCGCTGTTAAAAAAGGAATTGCTGTTGCAAGAGCTTCTAGAGTACCGTCTGGAAGAGTTACTCTATTTGACGAAACCGATGATCAAAAGCTTGGTACCATAGTCGCAGATGATCTAATTCCTCAAAAAGCTAGGATTCTATTAATGTTGGGACTTACCCAAACTACGGACAGTAAAAAACTCCAAGAATACTTCTTTGAGTATTAAACCAATTGAAATTGTAAACTATGCGTATCTTAACTTCAATAATTTTGAGTGTTTTTCTGGCTGCTGGCGCCTATGCACAGCAGGAAAAACAGACTGATACCGTTCTAAATCACAAAACTCCCTTAATAAAAGCAACCAAAGTTGATTTGCTTAACAATGTTGATTTAATTTTCAATACTCAATTGGGTTTTAACACCTATATCGAAGATGGAAAATATACTGGAAGTAAATTTGAAGTAAACCAGTTTAGATTGGAAGTAAAAGGGAAAGTGTATAAGGATAAAGTATTTTTTAGATTTAGAGATCGATATACCAAAGAAACTGAACCGCAATCTACAGATAACATCAGCAGTTCTACAGACTTGGCTTTTATTGGGTATAATATATCCAACAGAACCAGTATTGCAATTGGAAAAATGACAGCAAACTGGGGCGGTTATGAGTTCGATATGAATCCGATTGATATCTATCAATACAATGATATTGTAGAGAATTCGGACAACTTCTTAACTGGAGTTCAAGTAAACTGGAAATTAAATGCTGATCATGTTTTTTCGGGACAGATCTTAAATTCCAGAACCAAAACCTTTTCTGAACTATATCAAAATGTACCGGATGTTGAAGAAGCAAAATTTCCTGCCGCTTATGTAGGAAACTGGAACGGAAGTTTTTTAGATGGAAAATTTAAGACCATTTACAGTTTCAGTATTTTTCAGGAAGCCACAAAAAATGGAAAACCGGTAAATATGTATTATACCGCATTAGGAAATCAGTTTCGCACTAAAAAATGGCTCTTTCAATATGATTTCAAATGGAGCAGCGAAGATCTTGACCGAACAGGAGTTGTGAGTTCTTTACTTCCAGATACTGTTTTAGATCACGCAGCAGAAAATGTTTATTATATAGAACATTGGCTAAGGACTGTATATTCTCTAAATGAGCAATGGAAAATTTCGGCTATTGGCATGGTTAGTAAAGCTTCTTGGAAAGATATTCCTGATCCAAATGTCAGTTCCAACCGAATTCGTACTGCATGGGGTGTTATTCCAACAGTAGAGTTTTATCCGATCAAAAACTTTAATTTAAAGTTTTTTGCCACTTATGTCGCAAGATTCTACAATTACAGCGATTATGCCAAAACAGATTTGGGTCAATCCAATAACACAACAGGAAGAATTATGCTTGGTGTAATTTCACCTTTGGTTGTATTATAATATTGCAAATTAACAAAATGAGAAATGCTGGAACAAATCGTAAAACGCGATTTATTCCAGCATTTTTTATACAAACTCACATCAATTAGATTCATTAGGTTTTAAAGCTCCTTTCCTATTTCCTATTTCTTCTTTCTTCTTTCTTCTTTCTTCTATATTCTATATTCTTTTTTCTATATTCTTTTTTCTATCCTCTATATTCTTTTTCCTCTACCCATCAAATATTTTAAACGAATAAAACAAATTGTACTATAAAAAGCAAAAAGCAGTATAAGATGCAATAAAACAGAGGGATTATCCCATAAACTGGCACCTGACTGCACAATAGCGGTATACAAAACAATAAATGGTGTTGTAGGCAAAAGATTAGACAGCCACTGTAATGCTAGCGGAAGCGATTCAAATGGCCAGCTGTATCCTGTAATCAAAAAAATCGGATACGTCGAAAAAGCCATCATTTGCAAACAAAGCAATTGCGATTTGAACAAAGAACCAATAAACTGAGCCATCGGAATTAAAGTAACAATAAACAAAAGCAGCAATAAACTCAATTCGAATCCAGAACCTCTCATGGGTAAATTAAGCAATTTGTAATTTACATTTAGAAAGAAAAAGCCATATGATGAAAAAAGTATCAGATAAAATAATCCTTTTCCCCAAATACCGTTAGAAATACCCGAACCGAGCCATTCTCCTAACCGAAAACGCTGCCGCTCGCCTGCCACACTTTCGCATAAGCTAATTAATAATGTCTGCTGTAATATCAGAGCTAACAATCCTGGCAATAAAAATGCGCCATAACTCGATCTTTCATTAAATAAAGGACGATAATCTAAATTTACAGGCATTACGTTTTCCATAGCAATCGTAGTACTCATTCCTTCTTTTTTCTGATAATATTGAAGCCGTACTCCTGCTCCAACTGTCAGGCATATTTGCTGTACATTTAATAACAAATCACTCGAAGGCAGAAACCTCGCAGCATTGATTGCCAATACTACATTACTCTGCTTTAAACTCAATAAATTTGCTTCTGTTCCTTCTGGAATATAAAAATATCCTTGGCAATTTCCTTGATACATCTGCTCTTTTGCCTGTTCCAGATTAGAAAAATGGATCAATTCAACTATCGGAGAATCGTCTATATTTTGCTGCAGCAAACGTGATAATCTGGAGCCATCATCATCAACAACGGCCAATTTTACATCGAATTCCTCTTTATTGATATATATGCTTCCGTAAAAAAAAGCGTAAAGCAAAGGAGCAATAAGAAGCGTAAGCAGCAAACTATGATCCTTTACTACTTGTGAAGCTTCTCTCAAAAAGAGACTAATCAGCGATTGTTGCGGTTTCTTTTTCATCTTTAATCGAATTAAATTGACGCTTAAACAACAACATTGCTGTCGGATACATTACCAAACAAAACAGCAAGAGTTTGGCGAATTCTCCTTGAGCATATTTCAAAGGCAAATTCATATAATACACCTTAAAAAATCCGTCTAGAAATGCAGTATAAGGCATAATAAGCGCATAATACTGATCGTACCAAGGCATTGCCCATCTTGGAAAAGTAAATCCGCTGAACACAAAAGCGGGTGAAGTATAAAAAAGAGCTACATCTCCTGAAAGCATCACGTCTTTGAACAAAGCCGATATAAACATGCCAATGCCAATACAGGCCAAAGAAAGCATGGTGTATAGTACAAAAAACTTTCCGGTGGCCGCGGGAATGCCAATATCAAAAAATGGAAAAATAATCCCTGTAATAATGATAAAATTAATCCAGCTTATGGCGAGATGAGCAATTGTTTTGCCCGTAATTACTGCGACTACAGAACCTTTTGATGAATCGTATAGCTCGTGCATCGTTCCTGTAATCCATTCATAATTTAAAGCCAGCATAGAACTGATAATTAGAATCATCTGCATTCCCACCGTAATCAATCCTGGAACCAAATATTCCTGATAATTGTAAGTCGGGTTGTAAAGCTGATAGGTTCTCAGACTAATTGGATTTGCAATCGCCATGGCCTGATCAGATTTCATTCCCGTTTTTACCAATTTCTGCAAAATTACCCCTGTACTTCCTGTAATTACAACTTCGGCGACAGCCTTATAAACTAACTTAGCAGGAACAAGCGCGGCGGCGTTGGTGTACAAAGTCACATTACTCGGATGACGGCTGTAGATATTCTTTTGCAGATTTGCAGGAAAATGTACGGCGCCCAGTATTTTCCCTTCTTGAATCAGTTTTTTGACTTCGGCTTCGCTGCTTACTCTTCTCGTAATCTGCAATGTTTCTTTTTGCTCTAGTAAAAAAATCAGCTCTCGGCTTATGGCGCTTTGATCTTCATCCCAAATAGCAAATGCTAAATTCTTAGCATCCTGTTTCTGATAAATAAAAGCGTAGAAGAAAAACAAGGCTACGGGAACAACGAGCATTACCAAATAAAAAACCTTCAAACTCAGAATGCGCTTCCATTCCCTTATAATTATATTGATCATAAAAATCATTGCGGAAGAATTAAAGAAGCAGTCATACCAGAACGAAGCCCTTTTATTTGAGCAAGATTCTCTGGCTTCACTTCTATTGTAAAAGTTCTCAATTCAAATTCTCCTTTATCTTTTGACGGAACCCAATTGGCAAATTCTAATGTTGGAGCGATAGAATGCACAACGGCATCAAACGTTTCAGGCTCACAACCCGGAACTTTAACCGCTGTCTTGCTTCCCACTTTAAGCAAATTGGATTTATCCTGTCTGATATTAAACTTAATTATAGTGGAATTTTTCTTCTCAATGGTCATAATCGGATACCCTATAGAAATAATTTCGCCCTGATGTGTAACCAAGTTTGAAATTACTCCATCTGCTGGCGCATAAACTCTCGTATTATCTCCAAGCGCTTTGGTCAATTCATAAGCTTGTTCTGCTTGTTTTACGATGGCATTAGCCGTTTTTAGCAATTCGGGTCTTGTGCCATTCTTCAGCATCTGAAGATTTAACTGAGCCGTTTCCATTTCCTTTTTTGCGGCTTGAAATTTAAAATAGAAAACATCCTTTTCCTGTCCCGATATCACATCTTCATTATACAATCGTTCCATTCGGGCATAAGTCGTGCTAAACAATTTATATTGTTCCTGACTGATTTGATACAGTTTAGAAGTCGCTTCGATCAATTCTGGTCTTGCTCCTTGTGTCAGCAGTTCTTGCTGACCTTTTGCCGCGTCAATTGCCGACAATGCCTGTGCTTTTATAGCATTTATTTCATTAGATCGAAGTACAGCTAGCAATTGTCCGGTTTTTACAGTATCGCCCTGTTTTACAAGCAACGAATCCAATCTGCCTGGAAATTCTGCCGCTACATCAACACTTGTCGCATCGACCATTCCTATAAAATTATCATCTTCTTTATTGTCTTTTAAGAAAAAAATCAATCCTGCTAGTACTACAAAGATTGGAATAATCAGCGCCCAGTAGTTTTTAAATATATCTTTCATCTATTTGATAAATTGCGTTATTTGACTTGGATTTCCTAAACTATTAAAATATTCCGCTAATGCTAGATAGTATCCTAAAACAGCAGTATAATACCCTTTTTCTATTTCTGTTTCTATCAATAAAGCATCATTAACATCTTTTGGCGACGACAGCTGATTGTTCATTCTCTTGGTAATTAAACTGCTTGTCGTATTAGCTTCCTTTCTCGCTGCATCCATAGCCATAACATCATTTTGCAATGAAGTCATTTTGTTCTTTGCCACTCTAGACTGCACCTGAAGCATCAAACTAGAATTCTCCTCTCCTAACTTGGCTTCTTCAATTAGCTGTTTTGCAGCTAAAGTCTTTTTATTGGTCTGTCCATTATATAAAGTCCATTGCAATTCCAGTCCTACAAACCAATCGGGAATAGAAACGGGCAAGTCTTTCTGATATAAATTGTAATTTCCAATGGCAAAAACGTTAGGCAAAGCCATCGATTTACTGATTTTTTCAGCAGTTTCTGCATAAGAGATTTTGTTGTTTGCAATTCTGTACACGGGATTTGAAAGCCAATAATCATTCATAGGTTTCTCCAGATTAATTTCGGCATATTTTAAAGTGTCAGAAATCACTATTGTAGCGTCAAGATCAACTCCCATTAGTTTATTCAATTCAAGATGGGCATTTTGTTTTTCCATCTTAATATTGTTATACTGAGTTTGCGCCTGAATTAAAACCACATTGGTCCAGTTTTTTTGGTATGGCGGTAGTATTTTATTTTTGACCAGTTCTTCGGCGTAATTTTTATTTTTATCTAAAGCGTTTACGATTTGTTCTTGTTTCTTAATTAAAGAATTGAGGTACAATATTCTAAGATATTGCACTGCAATTAAAAAATTAACTTCTTTGCCAGCAATCTCAACACCAATTCCTGCCGAATTAGCCACTGATTGAGCCAAATCTATACTGGAGTTTATTTTGTTTCCAAGAAAAATAGGCTGACGAACCCCCACTCCTGCAACAAAATAAGACTGCTTACTTAAACTAGGATTATAGTCTGGATAAATGCCGCCAATAACCGTTTTTGAAGTATTATAAATACGATCCTGCGCTGCTTGTGATAAATTGTTTCCTGTGATTTCATGATAAATTTCGTTTGCCGTATTCACGCTTTGCTGTGACGAACCTTCAACGATTCCGTCTTTAACGGTCTGCAAGTTTATCGTAAGCGGACTGCTCAAATAAGAATAACTCGATAAAAGATCTACTTTAGGCAAATAACCTTTTCTTTCTGCTTGAAGATTGTACTCGCCTGTCTTTAATGCAGATTTTGCCTGTTTGATGGTAATATTATTTTGCTGTGCTATAGAAAAACATTCTTCTAGAGAAGTCGTCTGTGCTTTTGTTTCCAGACCCAACAAAAAGCAAAACAAAATAAAAGGTTTTAGAAAATTTAGTCTTACGTACATCTATATAATATTCTTATGAATTGAAATTACTTTTAACTAGCGACTTCTTTGCTGTTTAATTAAAAACGGCTGCATAAAATAGAAATGAGATAAAAACTTATTATTCAGATAAATTCTGAAATTGTTGGAATGCATTTAGCATATACTGTTTATGAAAATTTGGGGTCCTTAACTTAAACAGCGAAAGTATAACAGTAAAAAAGCATATAATCCGATATACCAACTAGTTAAAGATAAAGATTTTATTTTATAAGTGCTACTTTAATTTACGGAAAATCAGTGTAATGCGATCTCCTTAGCTAAAACCATTTTTATGTCGCTCCTCTGGAGCTTTCTGTAGCGATGAAATTGAACCTGTTATAGATATTCTGCTCCGCCGGAGCATTAAATCAATTGCCTACAGCTTTAGCTGGAGGTTTACAGGAATTTCTGCAGATAAGGCTTTAGCCAAATTTAAAATCTGTTATAATGTTTTTGCTTCTCTGGAGCATTTAAATGCAGTTCTTAATAATTTTGCTTTACATCGTCATTTTCCAATGGCACATTTCTTGAAAATAATTATCATTATTAACTAATTTAAAACTATTTATCATGAAAGTTACTTACTACGGACATTCCTGTTTCTCTGTCTATGCTAACGGAAAACATATTCTTTTTGACCCTTTTATTACACCAAACGAGTTAGCCAAAGAAGTTGATGTAGATGCGATAAAAGCAGATTACATTTTTATTTCTCATGCGCATTATGACCATATTCTCGATGTCGAGCGAATTGCAAAAAATAAAGGAGCAAAAGTCCTCGGAAATTTTGAAATCTATAATTGGCTATTGAAAAACGGAATCGAAAATGCTCATCCAATTAATCCAGGCGGAAAATTTGATTTTGATTTCGGAACCGTAAAATGTGTGGTAGCACAGCATCCTAGCAGCTTCATCGATAGTTCTTATGGCGGAATTGCCTGTGGTTTTGTGCTTTCAACAACAGATGGAAATTTTTATTACAGCGGCGATACGGCTCTAACTTTAGATATGCAGCTGATTCCTAAATTTACCAAACTTGACTTTGCTGTCTTCCCTATTGGCGACGGACTTACTATGGGAATTGAAGAAGCTATTGAAGCCGCAAAGCTAGTTGAGGTAAATAAAATATTAGGCGTTCATTATGATACTTTTGGATTTATTGTAATGGATCATCAAAAAGCTTTGGATGAGTTTAATAAAGCTTCTTTGCAATTGTTCCTCCCTAAAATAAACACTACAATTGAGATTTAAATTGGTTATTTTTCTTTGCTATATTTCGCTAAAATTTGTTTTTTAGCGAAATATCCTTTTATAAAAGAAGACCATAGAAAAACAACGCAGCAATTTTTTCATAAAAAAAGGAATAGCTGCTGACACTATTCCTTTTGCATATAATTAAGTTCTGCTGATGAACTTCATTATATGTATTCTACAAAATTAATGATGTATTTCGCGGTAAGTTCCGGATATTGATGCTGAGGTCCGTGTCCTGTTGCGGCATAAACAATCATTTGCGCATTTGTCATTTGATTGATAATCGGATACCAATTGTCTACAGCAAAACTTATATCATGATCTCCAGAAATAATTAGAATAGGAGTTTTGGTCTTTTTCAATTGTTCTCTAAAGTTTAATGCATCTTCTCTAAAAGTATCTCCTCCGCCAAAATACAACTGAAAAACATCCATTGTCGAAGGAATTTTATCTACCTCTATCTTTTTATGAATTCTATCGTGCGAAGCTTTTGCTGCCAATCGACTTGATTCTGATTTTGGTTCAAAAAACAGTACAATTTCATCCTCAAAATCATTTAAAGGTTTGAGTGCTGCATCAAAAAACACTTGCTCAATAGGAATTTTGTTTTCTCCCGGCGGATTTGTTCCCACCAAAATGGCATGCGTTACCAAATTAGGATAAAGCAAAGTTGCCGTCTGTGCCACTAACCCACCATAAGACCATCCTAAAACAATAACCGAATCTAATTTTAAGGCATCTGCCAAATCCTTTACGTCTTTGGCTACAACGGTAATGTCTGGAGCAAGATTTCCTGTAGAAGAGCCAATTCCAGAATAATCAAATACGATAACGTTGAACTTTTCTGCCATCGATGCAATAAACAACGGATCCCAAGTATCTAGCGTTCCTCTAAAACGGTTCACAAAAATTACTGCTTTTCCTTTGCCGTAAGAACGATAAGCAATTTTACGATCGCCTAAATCGGCAAAACGTGTCTCTGCGTCATAAATTTTTTCCATAATTATAAGTTAAAGATTGAAATCAATATTCGTTTTCATTAGACAGACAAAGATTAAACCAAAACGCAGAACACTAACAATAAAGCATTTAACATTTATTCTTATTCTGAGAATTATGATATTTCAAGAATCCAATCTTCTTTTTAACGATATATAATAATTCCTTCATCTGTTTTTAAGAACAATACTTTTATAATCAACACTTTACAAAAAAGGCATTCCTTTTGTTTTTTGTAAATGAAATAGTACTGTTTTCTACAAATTAATCTAACAGCTTCGATATAATGCATTTATACAATAAAAAAACGATTATATTTATTACTGGAGCATTCATCAGCCATGCCTGCTGGAAAGAATGGATTATTTTTTTTGAAAATGAAGGCTATAAAACGGTCGCTCCACCTTGGATCTACAAAAACGAACTTGCAGTCGATTTAAGACAAAACCATTCAGAGTCCAAAATTGCCTTAATTCGTTTAAATAACTTATTAGATTATTATACTGAAATTATTGATAAACTTCCCGAGAAACCAATTTTAATAGGTCATTCCTATGGCGGACTTCTAACTCAATTACTGCTTCAAAAAGAATTGGGATCGCACGGAATCTGTATCAATTCTATTCCGCCTGGCAATCTTATGCATTTTAATTTTTCGTTTTACAAAGCAATTTGGAATCTTTCCGATGGTCTTAGTTCAACAAATAAAGCCTTTTTAATGCCTTTTAAGACTTGGCAATACTATTTTGCCAACCAAATGCCGTTTGATAAGCAAAAAGAAGCTTACGAAGCGCTATTGATTCCCGAATCAAAATCAGTTATACGTGATATCAATTCTAAATCGGCTAAGATTGATTTCAAGAAAAAACACAATCCGCTTTTGTTTGTATCAGGTTCAGAAGATGCTTTTGTCCCTGCTTCTTTAAACAATTTAAACTTTAAAAAATATAAAAATCTTCATTCTATAACTTGTTACAAAGAATTTCAAAATGGCAATCATTTGAGCATAAATCAAGAAAACTGGCAGACTATAGCGGAGTTTATCGTCAATTGGCTAAAGAAAATTTCTTAAATGATTCCTTTCTTTATTTCCAGCTTTTTAATCTTAGAATTTAAAGTCGAAGGATGAATATCAAGAATTTCGGCAGCGCCTCCAGCACCAGAAATTTTTCCGTTGCATTTTTTAAGGATATACAAAATATAATCTCGTTCATTTTCTAATATGGTTTTTATAGAAAATGATTCTTGTGCTGGTTCAGGATGTATTTTAGAAGAGATAGAAAATTCAATTTCTTTAATCGTATTTCCTTCTGTGAGCAAAATGGCACGTTGCATTACATGTTCGAGTTCTCTAATATTTCCTGGCCAATGGTAATTTATAATCTGCTGTAAAGCAAAATCGGAAAGAATTGGCGCTTTTCTGCCCATTTTCTCACTATAAACCGCTATAAAATGATTGGCCAAATCTGGAATGTCTTCTTTTCTCTTTTTGAGCGGCGGAACCATAATCGGAAAAACATGCAAACGATAGTATAAATCCATTCTAAATCGCCCTGCCGCCACTTCTTCTTCCAAATTTTTGTTGGTTGCCGCAATAATTCTAACATCTATTTTCATTGACGAAGTACCGCCTACACGCTCAATTTCTCTTTCTTGCAGAACACGAAGCAGTTTTACCTGCAATTCGAGAGACATCTCTCCTATTTCGTCTAAAAAAATAGTTCCTCCATCTGCCAATTCAAATTTACCGATACGTCTGTCCAAAGCACCTGTAAAAGCACCTTTTTCATGCCCAAAAAGCAATGATTCGGCAAGATTTTCAGGAATAGCGCCGCAATTAATAATAACCAAAGGCTTATCTTTTCTCGGAGATAAAGCATGAATACTTTGCGCAATTTTTTCTTTTCCCGTTCCGCTTTCTCCTAAAACCAAAACCGAAGTATCTGAAGGTGCAACTTTTCGAATATAATTAAAAACCGTTCCCATTTGCGAACTGTTGCCAATAATCCCCTCAAAACCTTCTTGCGTCTTTACAGGAGGAGTTGTGCTTTTGATTTCAGTTTTTTTAATAGGCAGACTTAAATCTTCTTTCGAATAAATTTTAGCAATAAATTGAGAGAAAAGCGATTCAAGTGAACCTAATAAACGTAAGTGTTCTTGAGAATAAACAGTAAGGCTACGGCTGTAAAAAGTAAAATGATAGCTCTGGATCGAGGCGATTGAAAGCGGATAAACCAAATAAGATTTGATCCCGAAATTATGTGCAATTAAAGCTTTAATTGGCGCTTCTTGGAGGTTGTTAATCAATGCTTCTTCGCTATAAATTATGGGCGTTTTATCTACTTTTGATTTCTTGTACGTTTCGTTGATTTCTTTTTCAGATAATACCGCTATTTGCGAAAGTTTCTGCAAATTGATGATTTGATATTGTTCTAAATTTCTACGGACAATTCCAATATTATCATAATGCGTTGAAGTGACAAAACCCATTTCCAAATAATCAAAAGGAATAAAAGTCTGAGCCACTTTTGCAAATGCCAATAATGCTTCTTCTTTCTTTAGATTTGAATTTATGATTTCGGTAATTGCGGCCTGAAACTGAAATTGTTGCATTAACTGGCTTTCTAAGCTATATTGCTGGCGATAAAATGCAATTTCAAGCGTCGTTAAAACATCTTGATCTCGAAATGGTTTTACGATAAAACCATATGGATGAGTAGTTTTGGCTTGATCTAATACAGTTTTACTTGAATTGGCAGAAATAAATATGAAGCCAATATATTTCTCTTTAAGAATATGTGCCAACTCAATACCATTGCGGCTTCCTTTTAGCATAATATCCAGTAAAACCAAATCTGGTTTTTCAATTTCAATTTGCTCTAAAGCCTGTTCTACCGACCGAGCGATTCCTATAACTTCATAATTTGCTTTTTCGAGAATTAACTGTAAATCGTGAGCTTCAATAAATTGATCTTCTACAATTAAAATTCGTTTTTTCAAACCTGAAGAAACAGTTTCATATCCGTTATCGGGAGAGTTTTTCATAAGTGAGTATTTTTTATATTACCTTGCACTTAATTTATTGACACAAAAATAGTTAATTATCACAATTAAAATTAATCGTTTCCAAATTTAGATAAATAAAAATCACAATTAACCGTAATTTTCATATTATTTCCTAAAACATTAAAAATTGTTTCTCTTATATTTGTTAATCCAAAACCTACTAAATTTAATTCTAATAAACCATGAAGCTACTTTACACGTTTTGTCTGCTATTTTTTATTACAATTAATTCTCAGGCACAAAACCACCCTGCAACAGCAAATTACGACTTAAAAAAGAAACGTCTATTAATTCAAACCTGTTCTTCTTATTTATATAATTCAAATCAAGGATCTATTGATGCCGATAGTTCTGTAGTTCTAACATGCAAGGCCTATAAACTTCCTGTTTCTATAGCTTACAATGAAGGCTTTTATGATGGTTCTTATCTAATTGGAAATGATTTAATTGAAAAAGGAAATATCGATGCCGTAAAAAAGCTTTATTTGAAATCAAAAGATGCTGATAAAGTAAAACTGGCGTTACAATTAGGAATCTTTTATCTATTCAAAACTTTTACAAATCCAGATGATCTAAAAAACGCTAATCTCTATATCACCGACGCGGTAAAAATTAGCAATCATCTAAAAATACAAAAATGGCAGCATGAAAGTTTAATGCTTTTAGGAAAGTTTTACTTCCAAATCAACAATTATCCTGAAAGTAAAAAATGCTTTTTGCAGGTCGTAAACGAGTGCAGAAAACAAAAAGATAAAGCAGTACTCGCAAATGCATTACTCAATCAGGCGAGTTATCAATACGACTTAGATCCCGAAAAAGAGAAAATTCTAAAAGAAGCCGAAGCTTTGTTTAAAACGTTAGGTTTTGAAGAAAAAAGATTGGAAACAAAAGCAAAGCTGTGCACTATTTATTTCTGGCACGGAAAAATAAATGATGCCAAAAAAATACTTTATCAAAATATTGCCGATATGCGAAAAATCGGCTTTAGACAGCAGCAATTCGGAGAAACTACAATTGCCCACATAGAAGCAGTTCAATTTAACATGAAAAGCGCTTTATATTATGCCTTAAAGAGTGTGCAAACAATGGAATCTACCAAAGATTACACTTTTGCAGATATTTTTTATATGCGCTTAGGTTTAATCTATTTGCAAATGGGACATACAGATGATGCCATGAAAATGGCTGAAAAAAGTATTAAATACGGGCAAAATGTTTTTAGCAGTGGCAGCTGGTATAAAAGTTTCATCGCGGCCACAGCATCTTTGTCTGCCAAAGGAAAAAACAAAGAGGCTATAGAATATATGAACTCTATAACAAGCCATTATTCGCCTCCAAATAAATTTGACAACATGCTCATGAATTTCGCTTACGCAAATTGTTATTGGAGAATTAAAAATTATGGCACTGCTGAAAAGTATTTCATAAAAGCCGGAGAAGCTGCAGATGCTTTAGATTCGCCACAGACTTACCGAGACCTTTGCAATACGTATTCTTCTATTGCTTTATTTTATGCAAATCGACAAAATCTACCAAAAACAAAAATTTATATTGATAAAGTCGAAGCACTTTCCAAAAAATATGGCAAAAAATACAATTCAGAAGCATTGGAAATGTCTTTGTATAAATTGGATTCGCTAAATGGTGATTTTAAATCGGCTTTGGCACACCATAAATTGTATAAAAAATTCAGTGATTCTCTTTTAGATTATTCTAAAAACAAACAAATCGAAGAGCTTAGAATTCAATATGAAACAGAAAATAAAGAACAAAAAATCAAACAATTAGACAAAGAAACCGATTTACAGCAAACAGCATTAAAAAAATCAAAATTATTAAATACGCTTTCCATCTGGAGTCTGGTTTTATTGGCTCTTTTCCTTGGTTTATTATACAACCGATACCGTCTAAAACAGAGAACTAATGCTGAATTAGAATTTAAAGAAAAAGAAATCAATCAAAAGAACATTAATCTTAGACATTTGCTAGATGAAAAAGAATGGCTTTTGAAAGAAATTCATCACCGCGTAAAAAACAATCTTCAAACCGTAATCAGTCTTCTTAATTCGCAATCGGCTTATTTGGAGAACGATATGGCGTTGTCGGCCATTAAAAACAGTCAGCATCGCATTCATTCTATGTCATTAATTCATCAGAAGTTATATAATTCAGAGAATATTTCGACAATCAATATGCCCAACTACATCAAAGAATTAGTCGAATATTTGAGAGAATCTTTTTCGCTTGGGCAACGCATTCGCTTTGAACTTAAAATTGATCCGCTCGAATTAGATGTTGCACAGGCCGTTCCGCTTGGACTTATCTTAAACGAAGCGATTACAAATTCAATAAAATACGCTTTTCCAGACAGCAGAACAGGAATGATTTATGTGACGCTCCAAGCCACAACCGAAGACAAATACCTGCTGACAATTGCCGATAATGGAGTAGGTTTTGATGCAAACATTAGCAACAAAAAAATCAATTCGTTTGGGTTAAGTCTCATAAGAGGTCTTAGCGATGATTTGGATGCGGCTTTTTATATGGAAAACAATAACGGAACAATTCTTAAAATAGAATTCTCTAAAGAATTTCCAATCAATGAAAAAAGAAGATAGTTTGAAAAAACAAAAACCTAATTTCTTTTATAGCGAAATCTCACGAATCAAAATGGGTTTAGCGAAATATAGCGCTTTTAATCTTTACAAAAAGCGCTTAACCCCTTATTATTAAAGCTTTTATTGTCATGGCATATAAATTGGTTTTCTAGGGAAATTAACCCTTAAAAACCAATTTATTATGAAAAAAACAATATTGCTAACAATCATTTTATTTCTAAATTTTAGCGCTACAAAAGCCTGCGATAAATGCAGCTCCTACAATAACAGCGACTTTAAAATAAAATCGGCTACCATAACCCATAAAGCAGATTTGGGCCTTACTGTTTGGGACATTAAAGTAGAAGGAACTGCAGGAAAAACAATGCCTAAACCAGTTGGCCAGCTAAATGGTGCGCCAGTTTTGGCCTATGTTTTTCCGACTACTTTAAAATCTTCCGATATTGGTTTCGGTCAAGCCGAAGGGATAGTAGCACTTGCGCTTACTTCGCATCCTGATTTTGAAGACACTCCGCTTTGGGATGAAAATCTAGACGGAAATTATCTAAATGATGGTTTAATCTGGCATGCACACTGGGTTTTGCTAGTTGAAGACAAACGCGTTGCCGGCGGACTTTCGGTTAAAGAATTTACAAAAGGAGATCCAAATGTGGTTCTGCCTCCAACAAATCCTGGAATGGCAATGTATATGGATAGCCCTGGTTTCAATATAGTGGCCAAAGGAAATTCTATAAAAGTAATCGTGCCTGATTTTAGAATTAACAACAAAACCAATTTTAAGTTTGACGCTGTAAGCTGCTATATGGAAGTTAGCACAGGCGCTGGCGGTTCGCATGATACTGAAGGTTCTAAGCCAATGCTCGGGGTATACAAAGTTTACACTGTTGCCAGCGGAAATCTTTCATTGCCTTATTCTGTAAAATAAAACATAATTCTAAAGCTTAAACACAATGAAAAAATCAATTCTCATAAAAATGATCTTTATCCCTTATATAATTCTAAACACTTTAACAACTAAAGGTTATGCACAAGGCGATTATGCTACAGATCCGCATTTGACTCCAGCCGTAAAAGCATTTTTAAAGCCTCTAAATTCTGGAGGAGCTCCATTAGAATCGCTTCCGGTTGCAGATGCACGAAATGTATTGGTTGGCGCGCAAAATGCTTTTAAAGTTGATTTGTCTGGAATTGAAGAATCTGAAAAAGAAATTACAGCTGACGGTTATAAAATCAAATTGAATATTGTTCGTCCCGCTGGCGCAAAAGGAAAGCTGCCTGTTTTTATGTTCATTCATGGCGGCGGTTGGGTTCTGGGCGATTATCCTACTCACAAAAGAATGGTTAGAGATTTAAGCGTTTTAACTGGTTATGTGGGCGTTTTTGTCAATTATTCTCTTGCTCCAGAACACAAATATCCTCAGCCAGTAAATGAGGTTTATGCAGCTGCAAAATGGATTGCTGCACATGGAAGCGAAATCAATGTTGATGGAAGCAAATTAGGAATCGTTGGCAACAGTGCAGGTGGAAATTTGGCAACAGCTAGTGCTTTGATGGCTAAAGAAAAAGGAACTCCGCTCTATAAAGTGCAGATTCTTTTCTGGCCTGTAACCGATGCCAATTTTGAAACAGAATCGTATATACTATATGGCAAACAGCGCTTCCTGACCGATTCTTTAATGAAATGGATGTGGGATCAATACGTAGATCCTTCCAAAAGAAAAGAAATATACGCTTCGCCACTGCAAGCCAATTTATCTCAGCTGAAAGGCTTGCCTCCTACTTTGATTCAAGTTGCTGAAAATGATATTTTGAGAGATGAAGGCGAAGCCTACGGACGTAAATTGAGTGATGCTGGAGTTGTGGTTACTACTGTTCGCTACAACGACGTAATTCATGATTTCGGATTATTGAATGGTTTAGCTGAAATTCCGCAGACAAAAGCACTTTTTATTCAAGCCGCAGCAGAACTTAAAAAATATTTGAAGTAAGATTAATTCTTGAATAAAGCAAACATAACAATCTGTAATTAAATATTTTACAATAAAATAAATTTGTAAATTTAATTCTCAAAAACCACAAAAAGAAGTAGTTATGCTTGTACAAGAAAAAACTGGATTGATTGTAATTGATGTTCAAGGAAAACTTGCCCGAATTGTGCACAACAGCGAAAAACTGACCAGTAATTTGGAAAAACTTATCCGAGGGTGTCAATTACTTTCAATTCCGATAATTTGGGCCGAACAAAACCCAAAAGGACTTGGCGCAACGATACCTGAATTAGAAAAGCTATTTCAGGATCAGAAACCAATTGAGAAGTTTTCTTTCAATGCATTGGATAACGAAACCTTTAAGCAGGCGATTATAGATTCTGGTAGAAAGCAATGGCTAATCTGTGGTATAGAAGCTCATATCTGTGTTTATCAAACTGCAATAGGATTACTAGCCTATAATTTTGAAGTCGAAATTGTTGCCAATTGTGTTTCTTCCAGATTAGAGGAAAGCATTGTAATGGCTTTGCAAAAACTGCAACACAAAGGAGCTTCATTAACCAATGTTGAAATGTGCCTTTATGAACTTGTAAAAGATTCGAGACGGGAAATTTTTAAAGAAATTCTAACATTAATCAAATAAAAGAATCATGTCAAAATCGAAAACTATTGTACTCATTCATGGAAATTTTGTGAACGACAAAACTTGGACAGAATGGAAAAAGTACTATGAACAAAAAGGATATACAGTTTATACTCCAGCAAATCCAGGACACGAAGGAGTTCCTGCCGAATTAAGAGCAAGAGTGCATCCTGATCTTACCAAAACTGGATTCATAGATATCGTTAATGCTATCAGCAAATTAATAGACACTTTACCCGAAAAGCCTTTGGTAATTGGACATTCTATGGCTGGCATGGCCACCTTAAAACTGGTTGAATTAGGTAAAGCAGCGGCTGGAGTAAGCATTGATGGAGCACCTCCAAAAAATGTGTTTCCGCCATTTCAAACCTTAAAAACAGTAATACCGGCTTTTGGCTTTTTCTCTACAAGCAAATATTTTATGGGAAGTAGAAAATGGTACGATTATGCCTTTTTTAACACCATTCCAGAATCGCAAAAAAGCATTGCTTTTGAGAAATTCGCAGTGCCAGAAAGTTTTAAGGTCAGTAGAGAATTGGTTTTGAATTCTTTCTCCAATATCAATTTCAAAAAACTGCATGAACCTATTTTGTTTGTTGGCGGCGGAAACGACCATATCTTCCCTCCTAGTTTAACGGAGACAATTGCTAGCCGATATAAAGAAAATGCAGGTCGTATCGATCTAAAAATATTTGATGGCAAAAGCCATTTTATTTGCGGGGAACCGGGCTGGGAAAATGTTGCCGATTATATTTTGAACTGGTATGAATCGCTATAGAAATTATATATTTCAACTTTAAAAACATATTAAAATGCTAGATCTTTTGGATTTAGCATTTTAATTTTCTTTCAAACCATCATTGCAATTAAGAATGCTGCTCCTTTTTTATTTCTTCAATTCCGTTTCTATAACTTGTTACAGGAAAATCTGGAAAACGCTTTCTAAATTTTGAATCATCAAAAACATTGGCATGCTCATATCTTGGAAGCAATTCTTGCAGTTCTTTTGCTTGTTTATTGAAAAATGCTCCAATGGTAAAAACAAACTTTGGAACAACTTTATATTTTAGTTTTCTCCCATATATTTCTGAAGCTAAGGCAATGAATTCTTTGTAATTAAGATGGCTTTCATCTACTGGCAAATGCCAAGTCTGCCCAAAAGCATCTGGTGTATTTCCTATTAAAGCTGTGGCACGACTTGCATCGGGTGTCCAAATTAGACTTCTTTTTTTAGAGTCTTTTAAAGGCACTTTTAGCTTTTTATTTTCTTTAATAGCATTAAAAATTAAAGTGTTGGTAATGCTCTGCGTTTTGGCAGGTCCATAAAATTCAGGCGCACGACAAATTACGGCTTCCAATTGTCCAGCTTTTATTTCGTTTAGCACCATTTCCGCCATTTCTTTCCTAATTTCTCCCTTTTTTCCAACAGGTTCAAAGGCAGTTTCTTCGGTAAGCACTCTGCTGTCTTGCGGATACATATAGGTATTATCAAAAAAAACCAATTTCGTTTTATTGATCTTACAGGCTTCAATAACATTTCTTAAAATCAGCACAAATTGTTTTTCCCATAAATCAGAATCCATCGGAAGTCCTAATGTAAAATAGGCTATTTCACTGCCTTTCACCGCTTCTATTGCTTTTTCTTTAATGGTTAAGTCTGCCGAAAAAACAGCATCTGTATCATTTACTTTTTGTGCTTTACGGCTTACAATTCGTATATCTGAGGTATAATTTCTTTTCAATTCTCTTGCCAATTCTTCTCCAATCTGTCCGTTGGCACCTAATATAGTCTGCATACTGCTTAACTTTTTAAATTGCTTTATTTTTTTTGATACTTGTTTTTATTGTAGAAAATTGTGGCAAGTCTCATAAACTCTAACTCATTTATATTCTACTTTATTGCTACTTTAGAATCTATAAATCAGTTAATTTATTTCTAAATTACAACAAAAAAACATACCGTTTTTGCCATTCTTCTTATTAGTAAAATCGGAGAGAGTTTTGTTACTCGATTCTATAACTTTTTTACTTCTTTTAAATTGAAATATAGAAAATACGAAAGCAAAAGCCCTGCATCAACTAAGATACAGGGCTTTTTGACTCAACAAAACAACATACTTTTATTTCACATCAAACCATAATTTGGTTGTCAATAAATCTTTTCCTTGTTCAGCTACCGCTGCTTGATAACTAGCACCGTTTAATGACTGTTCTGTACCAGGATAGAAAAGACGCGAAGGAATTTTTCCGTCCAAAACAGTAGCAGGTCCAGCCGTAAGAACTGGATAATCCAATCTTCTCCACTCTGTAAAAGCATCTAAACCTTGTCCGAAAAAAGCAATCCATTTTTGCGTACCAATAGATTTAGCATAATTTGACGCATCATACTTTACAGTTGCTTGATCTAAATAAGTAGAAATAGTAGTCGAATTAGTAATTCCAAACTGATTCAAAGATGCTGTAATAGCATTTTTATAATACTGTTCTGCATCTCCCGAAATATATCCGCGGGCTGCTGCTTCTGCAAGATTAAACAATGTTTCTGAATAAGAAGCAATGACCGCTGGAGAAGCCGATGTTAAGAAATAAGTTCCAGGTTTTGATGTTTTAGCAAAACCTTGGCTATTGGCATCACTATTTGATAATCCGTTCGCACCTCCTACATACTTCCCTACACTCGCATCTGAAGGCAATTGTGCAAAAACAGGCAAACGAGGATCAGATAATACATTTAATTGATCAACCATAGTTTTTGAAATACGGAAATCATCTCTAGTTTCAAACCAAGCCGAGGCTGGATTTTGCTGTGGCGAACTTGTATAAACAAATTGGAAGGTTTCGGCATTACTGCTAATTAATCCTCCTGCATCGCTTGTAGCGTCTATAGCCGCTTGTTTTGCCAAGCCTGGTTCTTTGTCTGAAATTCTCAGGGCAATACGCAAACGAAGTGAGTTTACCAGTTTTTTCCATTTCAAGATATCGCCTTTGTAAGCCAAATCACCCGTAACAGAACCATTTGCTGGATTTAACAGAGATTGAGCTTGTTTTAAATCTTCAAGCAATCCTGTGTATACTTCTTTTTGTGTGTTATAAGCAGGCGTTACATTTTGACCCGCATCTTTGTACGGAATGCTTCCGTAAGCATCTGTAAGCAATAAAAATGTCCATGAACGTAACGTTAAAGCGATACCTTTATAGTTAGAGTTTGCCTGAGCATCTGGAAATTTTATAATCGTATTCAAATCTGTAATTAGAGTCGAATATCCCTTATCCCACAATGACGTGAAAGAAGCATTAGAAACATCGTAACGATCTGGTTCTGTATATTGAATTTTAGCCCAATGCTGTACAAACAGCAAAGTAGAGTTAAAGTTATTGGCATCTCCCCAGTACAAATCTGCACTTTGCTTTAAAGTACCTGTTAAAAGATACGGCGCAAGCGGAGTTTCAGTTGCATTTGGATTTTTATTAATATCGTCCAAAGTATCACTGCAAGAGCTCAGTGTCAATGCAAACAGTATTGTATATGATAGTTTTTTTAGCATGATTCCGAGTTTTTAAAATTTAACGTTAAGGTTTAAACTGAAATTTCTAGTTGTTGGTAAAGCTAAACTTTCCAATCCTTGCGCATTTCCAGTATTGAAAGCCGTTTCAGGATCAATATTTGGAGCATCTTTATAGATAAAGAATAAGTTACGGCCAGCAGCAGTAACGCTCGCTCCTTCTAATCCAAGTTTTTTAATCAGCTTTTTATTAAAATTATAAGTAAGTTTTATCTCTCTCATTTTTACGAAAGTCGAACTATAGATGTAAGCTTCGCTAATATTGTATGATGCTTTATAATATTCTTGCGCGCTAATCACTTTATTATTAGGAGTTCCGTCTGCAAACACACCTCCGAAAATCATTCCGTCATCATAAATTGTTGCACCACCTGGAGCTGCTCCACCTGTTACCAAAGTTTTCGGATTAGCTGTATTATTTCCTGGATAATAGTAGCTTAACCCTCCATTTTCAGCACCACGACCTGGAAGAGTCTGTGCTAAAACCCCTGTATAGTTACCTGTTCTGTTTGTTCCTGAGAAAAGTTCTCCACCAACACTAGCATCAACAAGGAACGAAAGTTCAAGATTTTTATAAGTCAAAGTATTGGTTAGACCCGCTAAATAATCTGGAGTATAATGTCCTAACACTTTTTTCGTCGGATCTGCTTTTGGAAGACCATTTGCACCTACTACGATATTTCCGCTTGCATCACGCTCGTAAGCTGTTCCGTAAAGCGCTCCATACGCTTGTCCTACAGATGCCAATACGTCTACACCTCCAGAAGAACCAATTGTATAGTTTTTAATATCTCCTGCGTAATCTAGAATTTCTACTTTACTTTTGTTTTTAGAATAATTTACAGCAACATTCCACTTAAAGTTTTCTGTTTGAACAGGATTTCCGTCTAACTGTATTTCAATACCTTGGTTATTAATTTTTCCTGCATTGATTAACTGCGAAGTATAACCACTTGCTGCTGTAGTTTTGATTTCTAAAATCTGGTCGAAACTATTGGTATTGTAATAAGCAATATCAAAATGAAGTCTGTTTTTCCAGAAAGAAGCTTCACCACCTACTTCAGTAGAACGTGTCGTTTCTGGCTTCAAATTTTCATTCAATTTTCTTTGAGAAGAAGTTTGAATCGGATTTCCGTCAAATGCTGTCTGGAAATTATAAACTGTAGCCAATTGGTACGGATCTGCATCGTTACCTACTTCAGACCATCCTCCACGAAGCTTTAAGAAATCTAATGTACTGCTCTTAATATTTAATGCATCTGTTAAAACCACACTACCGTTAATAGATGGGTAGAAATAAGAACGGTTGCTGCTTGGTAATGTAGAAGACCAGTCATTACGAGCCGTAACGTTCAAGAAAGCATAATTTCTAAATCCTACTTGCGCAGAAGCGTAAGCACTATAAACTCTTAATCTAGATAATGAATTTGATGATGTTAACGGGTCTCTAGAGTTTGTTAAAGTATACAAATCTGGAACTGCTAAACGAGGTGCTTTCTGATAGTTATTGGCATCGCTATGGTTACGGATATTGAAACCTGCAAGTGCATCTAAACTGAAATCGTCATTAAGCTGTTTTGTATATTGAAATATACCCTCGGTATTTTGCTCATTTACCGTGTAAGCATCTTCTGCGTACGATCCGAAAGGAGTTCCATTTGTACCATATTTAATAGTGTATTTTCTTCTATCGTTATAATAATCAACACCTGTACGGAATCTGAAGTTTAATCCTTCTGCCAATTTCGCGTCTAAATGGATATCCCCAATTAAACGATTACGCTGTTGGCTTGTTGTATTGTAATAGGCATTCCAATATGGGTTGCTGTAATAGCTGTTATTCCAGTTGGTATTTCTATCATTTTCCAATTCATTAATGTCAACCTGACGTCCGAACCAAAGAAACTGAAGCATTACTCCAGCAGCACGCCCACCAGATGGACCACCTGGCAATTGAGGAGCATTTGTAACGATATAATTGGCATTAACCCCAACTTTTACACTTTCAGAAATCTGGTAATTGGTATTAATAGAAAAGTTTGTTTTGTTTATTTCACTGTTCGGTACAGTTCCAAGCTGTTTTTGATTGTTTACACCTAAACGGAAATCAGATTTTTCGTTAGCTTTTGCAATAGAAACACTATTATCATAAGTAAGTCCTGTATTGAAGAAATCTTTCACATTATTTGGGTGTGCAACAAAAGGAACAGCTTCTCCTTTAGAATAAAATTGTGGAATAAGGCGTCCGTCCATTCTTGGTCCCCAGCTTTCATCAACACCATCATTAATTCCTCCACCTTTTCCGTCTACGTAGCTGAATCTTCCATTAGAACCTTGTCCAAAAGTGTTCTGGAAAGAAGGCAAAGTAGCCACTTGAGAAACAGTTAGACCTGTATTAAAAGTAACGCCAAATCCTCCTTTTTGTCCTTTTCCTGATTTTGTAGTAATAAGTACAACACCATGAGCAGCACGCGATCCGTAAAGAGCAGCAGCATTTGGCCCTTTTAAAACAGTTAAAGTTTCAATATCCTGCGGATTCAAATCGGCAATTGCGTTTCTGAAATCACGAGTAGCTCCTCCAAAATTCAACTGTGAGTTATCTACAGGAACACCATCTACCACAAAAAGCGGTTGGTTGTTTCCTGCAATAGAGGTTTCTCCACGAATAATAATACGAGAAGATCCCATATCTCCTTGTGAATTGGTAATACGCACACCCGCTACTTTACCAGAAAGAGCATTCAAGAAGTTGGTTTCCTTAGTAGTCGCCAATTCTTTTCCCTTTACTGCCTGAGTTGTGTATCCTAGAGATTTCTTTTCTTTTGAAATTCCAAGTGCTGTAACCACAACTTCAGATAAAGCATTTTGTTCTTCGGTAAGATTGATCGTAATATCGTTTTTGTCTACTACAACTTCTTGTTTTTTATATCCTAAATAACTAACTAAAAGCACATAAGGGAATTTTTGTCCTGTTTGGAAATAAAATTTTCCATCTGTATCTGTGATAACACCATGTGTAGTTCCTTGAATCGTTACCGAAGCCCCAATAATAGGCTCTTTTGTAACTGCATCGACAACTGTTCCTTCCAGTTTAGACTGAATTAGTGGCTTTGTCTCTTGAGCTTTAACTCCTATGGAAATCAACAAAATACATAGCCAAGCATATCTTTTTAATTTTATTTTCATTACTTTGTTTTAGTTTAATAAATAAGGCTAGCTTAGAAGGCTTTGTGCTATTCTAGCTTTCCCTTTTAGAGATGACAATTTCTTTTAAGCTTCTACCATTTCTGCTGCAACAGAAATGGTTTTTTCTTTTTATCTGCAGCACATTCGTTTTTTCATTTTTACTTTTTTTGGATTACTATTATTTTAAATTGGCCTATAAAATTTTAATCCCTATTGGGGATTGTTGTACTTCTTAAAATTTATAATGAATTAAAAAAGAGGAATTTTAACCGTAGGATGCATAAGGACGAAAACTGCCAAATGCTTTTGCTTATTTTTGATGAAATATCGTGGCTCTAATCTCTGGCTTTTAACATATATTTTAAACTCTACTAATTTGATAGAACAAAAGTAAGTTAAAAATATTATTACCCAAATTTTAATTAAACTTTTTGAAAAAAAAATGTTAACATTTTTAAACAAAAGGTCGTAAATAACTAAAAACAAATAAGTTATAAAAAACATATATTTTTACGGTTTTATAAGAATTGTACTAAAATCTTAAAATCAAAAAAACATTTTAACTATTCTAAATTTCAATTTTGGAAAGTTTAAACCAAAAAAAAACTCCAAGATCATAAGACCTTGGAGTTGATATTTTTTGTGTTTCTAACTTATTATAGCTCGTTGAATTCGTGTAGAGATTTTAATGTAGTTTCATAAAATAAAATTGCTGCAATAAGATTTCCTTTATCTGAGTAAGGCATCATTTTTCTCTGAAATTCTACTGTAGTATCTAAGAAACTAGTTGTACCTACTGCCTGACCATCTAATATTTTTTTATTATCTGCCGTGTCAGGAATACCTAAATCTGCCATTGTAACACCTGGCTTAGTAACCAAAGCAATGTAAGGAAGTGTTTTTACTAAAACTTTAATACGTTCAATGTACAATTCTAAAAGCTCACCTTTTTGCATACCGCTTAATTCTTTTTGATCGTGGTATTTACGGATTAAAGCTGTTGTACTAATGATACTTCTTGGTGCGTTTTTTGCCTGTGCAGAAACAGCGGCAGTCGTCAAGAAGAAAAGTGCACATAATAAAATAATTTTACTCTTCATTTTCTTAATAGATTTGGTTCTTGAATAAAAACAAAAATATATAATTTAACTTAAAATCCAATTTTTACAATCCCTTTTTGCTAAAATTATAATAATCTTTTAATGTAATTAGCAAAATAGAAATAAAACGCCTACAAATTGCGATATTCCAATCGTTCTTTTTTAAGATTTAATGATTCTAAAACGTCCTGGATATTTGATCCAAATACTTTTTTTGTTTCCGTAATAATCCATAAAATCTTCGCAAACAAAAACAGCATGAGCTTTCGACCAAGCCACAACTCCGCAATATTCGCTTCCAGATTGTCTTTTTAACTTCTGAATTTGTTTGCCTAATTTAAATCCCAAATATTTATAGATTGTAGGAGTGTACACAGTGCCTTCTTCTAATTCTTCTAAAGCTTTCTCAAAAGTGGGTTCTTTATCGATAATCTGCATGTATTTTGCCATAACAGCATACGTCAAAATGGCATAATCACGTATTTTTTCGCTGTCGCAATTATCTTTAATATAAACAAAACCTGCAGATTTTCTAGCTTTAGTAACTTCGCTGCTGTCCAAATTAAAGGTTGCATTGTTTTTTAGCGTAATCCTATAAGAGTTATTGTGTAGTTTTTCGCTTTCAAATAGATTATCCAATCCGTACACATTTAAAGAAGCTTTTATAAATGCTATCGATGAACAATTTGTACGTTCACCTTGCTTAAAACTTTCAAATATTTTGTCTGAACTCAATTGTGAATATGAACTTGAACAGATAAACATTAAAAGTAAAAAAAATGAAGTAACCGATTTCATGCCTTATTATATATTATTTCTCAATTATTGTTTGAAAAACTGTATTAGATTTTTACAAATCTATAAAAATCCAACCATACTTTTGCTTCTTTACTTTTATCTATTAAAAAAAAGTGTTTTCTGAGCGAAAAAAAAATAAAAAAACGCCTCAAATAAACTTTGAGACGCTTCTGTATTATTTTTTTTCTTCATTATTCAATTTATCATCGAGTTCAGGTTCTTTGCCTTTAAACTTTTTCGTATCAACATCATAGTTTTCATCATTTGTCAAAACTTCATCATGATCTTTATATTGATGTTTTCTCGTATCGTTTCGATGATCTCCTCCACCCTGTTGTTTAGGATTCGGGTTTTTCTGGGTTTGATTATTCTTTTCCATAATTCCTAGTTTTTAAATGATTATTAAAATTAGCTCAAATACAATGGCTTGGTTTATATAATCATTTTTAAAAATTATAAAATAAAACTGCTTCTATTTATCTCATACCTAATTTACTGTATTTCGAAAATCTGCTAAATATCGCTGTTTCAAAAAACAAAAAAATATAATCTATTGATTTTCAACAAAATAATTTCTTAACAATAAAAACACTTTAGCTTTGAAAATCAGTAGTTTAAATGCTTTAGTTGACGTAACTTTGCAGCCTCAATACTCAAAGTAAGTGATACAACAGAATATGTGGACTATATGCCATGAATGCCAAGGACAGGGTAAAATAAATCGCGGACTCACTAAAAAAGCACAACGCCTTTATAAAACGGAATTGGCTGCATATGAGAGTAAGCAAAGCAACAATGCTCCGATACGTCCGAAAGCACATTTACATTTATGCACAAATTGTTCTGGGTCTGGATTAATGCAATCTGAAAACTATCTTGAACCCGATCTCACAAAGCCGCATGTTGCCATAATTGGTGCAGGTATTGGCGGGGTCGCTCTAGCGGTGGCATGTTTACATCGCGGAATTCCGTTTACGATTTATGAAAGAGACAGCGACTTTGATGCCCGATCTCAAGGTTATGGACTTACTTTACAGCAAGCCAGTAAAGCCATGAAAGGGTTGGGAATTACTTCTTTAGATGGGGTAATTTCTACAAAACATATCGTACACAATACAGAAGGAAAAATATTAGGCGAATGGGGAACCAGAAAATGGCTGGAAACCGCGATTAAAACGCCTACAAAACGCACCAACATACATATCGCAAGACAATCGCTGCGTTTAGCTTTATTAGAACAACTTGAAGGAAATAATAATGTACAATGGGGAAATCAATTAATAGATTTTGCAGCATCTGAAAACGGTGTTGAACTACATTTTCAGGCAGACGGCGAAATAAAAACTGCAAAAGCCGATCTTGTTGTCGGTGCAGATGGTATTCGCAGTGCCGTGAGAAAGCTAATAATTGGCGAAGAGGCAACGCCGCTACGTTATTTGGATTGTATTGTAATCTTAGGAATTTGTCCTTTAAGTTCGCTCGAAGGACTTTCGAGTGATTTACTAGATGGTGCAACAATATTTCAGACTGCCAACGGGAACGAACGTATTTATATAATGCCTTATACTAAAGATTCAGTCATGTGGCAATTGAGTTTCCCGATGCCTGAAGAAGAGGCCAAAGAACTAAGCGCAAAAGGACCGCAAGCCTTAAAAGAAGAAGCTTGCCGAAGAACGCAATGGCACACTCCTATTCCTCAGATTTTGGAGGCAACACAGGAAAATCTAATTTCTGGTTATCCTGTTTATGATCGAGAATTATTGAGTTCAACATTATTAGAGAAGAATCCGAATATTACTTTAATTGGCGATGCGGCGCATCCGATGAGTCCATTTAAAGGTCAGGGTGCCAATCAGGCTTTATTGGATGCTTTAAAATTGGCTAAAAAAATCTCGAAAGGCTGTAACGCTAAATCAAAATGGAAAGAAAGAGGATTGAGAGAATGTGTCTTAAACGAATTTGAATCTGAAATGCTCGAACGCAGTGCCGCTAAAGTACAAGGTTCTGCTGATGCCGCTCAGTTTTTACATTCTGAAATTATACTGCAAGAAGGCGACGAACCTAGAGGAAGATGCTCTAAAAAGAGTAAAGAGTAAAGAAGAAAGAAGAAAGATTGAAGATTGAAGATTGAAGATTGAAGATTGAAGATTGAAGATTGAAGATTGAATAAAAAATGCTAAACATGTTGTTTAGCATTTTTTGTATAGAGTTATTTTTCAGTCACATACATGGGAATTAGATAATAATTTAATATTTTTTTATAACTAAATCTTACCTGATCTTTTTAATTTTATAATCTCATTTACAAACAATTAAATAGTTGCGTCATGAAAAATACACAAATAAATTTCAGTCCAAACAATAAAACCTGTACAGACCGAACTTTGGTTTGTGATGGTGATAATAACGAATTGATATTTCGTAAAACTTATGTAGGAGATTGGGGAGATTGGGATGAGAAACCAGATAATATTTTAAAAGACCAGCATCTTTATCTGGATCAAAATACAAGTTTTACAAATGCAATTTAAACTAAAAGCTACTTAATTTAAGCATTACAATCCTGCGATTCTATGCGTTATGCTAGAACGCTGATTGTATTGCTTAAATTTTCTTTGTTTATAAAATCCAAAATAAATTCTTTTACTTCTTTACTTGCTTCTGTTTTGGTTGCAAAAGAATTAATATAGAATTCATCGTCCTTGTCGATAATATGGATAATTTCTGTGTAGCCTTTGGTTATTAAACTCCCTTTTAGTTTAATAATGTTTACTTCCTGTTTTCCATCAAGTTCTTTGCGAACCTGTAATTTTATAGCTCTTTCCATATTCAAAAATTTTTAAATAATTAACTATCATTCAGTTATAAATTTAAAACATTTAATCTATCGAAATCAGATTTTAACACAGTTCGCAACGTATTATTTATCAACATATTATAAACATCTTTCTCTTTTTTAAAAAGGAATATAAAACACCAGTAAAATCAAGACTTTTCAAGCTAGTTTCCTGTAAAATCTTTGTCGCTCAGAGTTTTCATAAATGCAAGAAGATTCTCTTTTTCTTGTTCTGTAAGCGGAATTCTATTCTCATTATTTTTAAAAATAGGGTCTAAATTCTCTGCACTTAAAACTCCGCTATCAAAATAATCCAAGACAGATCTTAAGGTAGCAAACTGACCAAAACTTCCGTAAGGTGCTGTATATTCAACATTACGTAAACTCGGAACTCTAAAACTCATAAAATCAGACGGAATGCCAGTAACTCTGCCTCGTCCTGCCTCATTAGTATCTGTGTTTAAAGGAAATCCAATATTTCTAAAACTCTGATCTGTAAACAATTCTGTGCTATGACAACTGGTGCATTTCTGCTGAAATGTTGCATAACCTGCCGCTTCACTTTCTGTAAATGTTTGACCTTCTTTTCGTTTCACTTTATCGTATTTGCTATTAGCAGAAATTAAAGTGTATTCAAACTGAGCAATACTTTTATAAATTCTATCTGGTGTAATTTCCTGATCTCCAAATGCTTTTTTGAACATCTCTTTATACGAAGCATCATCTTTAATTTTTCCAATAACTTCCAGAATCGAAGAATCCATTTCTTCGTGAGTTATAATAGGAACCAAAGGCTGGGTCTCTAATTGCAATCTGCTTCCATCCCAATTAAAGAATTTTAAAAACATCAAATTCTGAAGGGGTGGCGCATTTCTAAGTCCCACTCTTCCTTCGATTCCAATAGCTTGCGCATTATGATCTGCAAAAGCATTCGCTTGGATATGACAGCTTGAGCAAGAAATGGTATTGTCTTTACTAAATCTTTTATCTGAGAAAAGCTTTTCGCCCAATTCAGCACCATATTTTGTAGGCTTGTTCAAACTCACATAACTGTTTACTTCTGGAAAATCAGTCGGAATAAGCAATGAAAGCTCCGGATTATCAAAATAAGTCTCATCCGAATCACTACTGCTGCAAGAAGTGAAAAAGAGTACCATTAGGATAAAGCCAACTATTTTTTTCATTTTAATGATTTTTAAAACAGAGCCGTCTTTTAATTCAGACGGCTCTGAAAAATGATTTAGTTTTCTACACTAGTAATAGAAAACATTCCTGTAATGTCGTTTGTTCCGTTTCCTCCTAGATTATCTACAAATTTTACCATTTGCGCTGCAGTATGAACATTTGGAGTCGCATTATCACCCATTCCTGTTCCTGTAGACAAAGTAATGGTATTGATTTTTCCGCTCAATAATTTGTCGAAATCGGCTTTAATTTTAATTTTCGGAGCATTTTTACCCACAATTGCGTTTGCAGTAAGATTTAGCGTAATATCTCTATACGCATTTACACCTTGCTTATACGCTCCTTCTTCTCCTGCAACAGTACTTCCTGTGTGAATAGACATGGCTTTATTGTCTGCATCATAAAAGCCTTCTACTTTTGTAAAACGATACCCTGTACCCCATTCCCACATCATTGCCGTGTCGTTGGCTCCAGCTGCTGCATAAAACTTAGGAAATCTTGTTTGGTCTAGCGTATTCTGTTCTGTTTTAATACCCAAACCAAATTTAATCTGCTTGTATGACGCAGAAGGCACATTGCTTAAAACATAGCTTAATGAAGCCGCTTTTGCCTGATCTATTACTGTTGCACCTTTGTCTAAATCATTTACGTTGTAAGGCACTTCACTTCCATCATCTTTAATTAGACGAATATTACTAATCACATATTTTACTTCAGAAAAATGATGTATTTGTCCTACAGCTGAAGTATTTGTAGACGCAGATGTTGAAGTTGCATCTCCCAAAACAATTGTTTTATCTTTAAACGTATTGTTGAATTCCAACGTTACATTGTTTGCTGCTGGAGCATCGTCATCGTTTGAACATGAAACAAATGCCAAAGCGGCCACTGATAATAAAAGGTATTTTTTAAAATTTTGCATTTTTATGATTTTAATTTTTGTATTGTATTTTATTAATCGAAAAGAGAATTATAAAATAGGCGGCGGTACAAAAATTTCAAGGCAAGGTTCTAATCGATCCGATTCTTTATAGATCGACACTTTCTTGAATGTTATAGTTTTTAATAGTGGAACCTGAAACTCAATAGTTGTGTTTAAAGCAATATCAATCTTTTTGCTAATGCTTCTCAATTCTAAATCGGTATTTTTTTCCGATTCTTGAAGTTCTTTCTTTAAATGGCACTTACCATGACATTGCAGTTCTGGCTTGGCTTTGTTAACGCAAAACTCTTTTTCTATAGCAACTTGATTCAGTTTAAAGTGCACAACAATAAGTGCCTGCTGGAAAGAAACCAGCAGAAACAGAATCGTCATTGTGATACTAAAAACTTTTTTCATTTTTTCTTAGAAATTCAATTTTAAAGACGTGAAAATATTACGACCCATTCTTGGGATATTTCCCCAATCCGCATAAGTACTGTAATACGCATTTAATATGTTCTCTGCACCAATTTGTATCGTGCTTCGCACCGTATTAATTTTAAAAGAATAATTGGCAGAAATATTCCAAATGGCATAAGAAGCTGTCTGATCTTCTCCATATTCTGGACTGTAATTAATCTGTTCAAAATCACCATTAACAGAAGTCTGGATTCCAAAATTTTTATACATATAATGAATAGAAGTCAAGTAACTTAACGGACGTATGAAAGGCAGATTTCCTCCTTTATTATCCATTCCGCGTGCATAGGTAAGTGTTCCCTTCCAATGCAGATGCTCTAGAATATCGTAACTAACATTGGCAGACATATTTAAAAGCGTTGCATAATCTAATGAAGTATATCCTTTTACTCCAACCGATTGATAATTCATCGGACTTCCCATGCTCAAGATTTTACCAATAATATAATTCTGAATATAGAAATAGTTGACTTTTCCTTGAATGCTTAATTTTTCGTTTTTAAAACCTGCACTTGCATTTCCTTCATACGAAATTTCATTTTTTAGATTCGGATCTCCAATATAATCATAGCGGTCAAAACTATTATAGATATAATAACCATAACCTTCAGAAACAGAAGGCGCTCTATGTCCATAGCCAGTTCCGACAGAAAAATTAAACTGATCAATATTTAAGTTATATGCCGCATTTAAGCTTGGCAGAAATCTCGTTTTTTCTTGAGGCGCTCCTGGATGAAAAATCCAATTGAATTCTACATCTTTAGAATAATTATAATTCACGCCCAAAGAGCCTCCCAAATGCACTTGACTTTTTTCAGAAATGTCCCAAGAATTATTCATAGAAAGTCCTGCATAACGAGTCGTAACCCAAGGCCAGCTGTAAGCAAACATCGTCCTTTCGCTTCGATCTTGCGGATACATCCGCATTTCTGCAATAGACAAATTATCGTAAGCATTCAGCTGAATTTCAGAAGAGTAATCATTCTTTTTCAAATTAGCTTTCGAAACCAATCCGTATGTTGTACTCCAACCCGGCATATCCATGTGAACTAAGTTTTCTGGTCGTGTTGTATCGTCCATATAATGCTCAATTGCATTAAAATATACTTTCGTGTCAACCACTCTAACTAAACCTTCTTCGAACAATTGTTTATAAGAAGCCGACGTAATTAGCGCACGCGAAAGCCATAAATCCATTGGCAAAGCGGGATAACCTACATCTTTTGCCACATCAAAAATCGCGTCTAATCTAACCGATGACAAATCGCTGGTTTTATAAGCCAACCCTAACGACGTATTGAATTTATTGTATTGAGAATGCTTTACTTCTTTGTTGTTTCCGTCGTTATAATTATCGGCCGTTCGATAAGAAATGCTTCCATCGGCCACAAATTTTGTCCCTGAATAAGCAATATTTCCCAAATTGAAAAACTGTTTATTATTAAACTCAAATCCCGTTTGATATCCTCCATTCCATTTCTTTTGAAGTCCAAATGGTGTGCTTTTTCTTTTTAAATCAATACTTCCCGCAACAGTTGCTCCATGCAAGCTTCCCTCCTGACCCGATTTAATATCTACTGCCGCCAGATTATTGCTTTCAACATAAGACGTAATTGGATCCATTTTATCAGTACAAGCGCCAAAAACATGCATTCCGTCAATAGTAACCGTCGAACGTTCTGTGCTCATATTGTTTAATAAAGGCTCCCAAGCGTAAGCTCCACGTTTTATGAAACTGATATTATCTGATGAAGACAAAAATTCGTCAACAGAAACAGCCATTTTCATCTCTGTTTCTATTTTCTTTTTCGTCGCATTTTTTACGGTTACTTCTTCTAAGTTTTTTATGCTATCGTGATGTGCATGCTGATTTTGAGCTGTAACTGAAAAACCCAAGAAAAGCAGCATTATAATATATTTCATGTTTTTAGAATAAAGTATCAATATAAAGTTCGCTTTTTACGCCTTCTACACCTGGCGTATGATCCGTTGGAACTATGGTTCCTTTCACGATTAAACCATTTTGGTTCATCATAATGAAGTTCAATGTCCAGTTTCCTGTCATTGTATAATTGACAACACCATGATATAAACCATCATCTCCTTGTGTCAAATCCTTATTATTTGGCGAAGAATGATTTCCCATAGAAGGTTCTGGCATTCTAGGATCTAATTTTAAAGTGTATCCCACAACTTTAGAATAAGAAAACTGCGACGGATCTGGAAATGTTCCTGCAGGAGTTGTTGGTTTGTTGTATTTGTAAATGCCACCAACCAAAGAGTTTTCTGAAACTGTAGGTTTTTGAGGCGAAATCAAGGCTATAACATATTGTTCGCCATCATTTCCTGCAAAAGCAGTCATATTAAGGTTCTTATTACTTTGTTTTTCAACAGTAACATCTTTATTGATCTCATATTTTTGATTATCAGCTGTAAAACTGATGTACAATTTCCAGCTTGCTGTTGTAGTGCTTTCTCCTGTAAAAACAGAATAACCGTTGTAGTATTTGTTAGCAGAATCATACAACACATTATACTCGTGCGGACAAGAACTTTTACTTCCGTCAGCATTACTTATTATGGGCAAAAAAGTTACTGTAGCTGTCGTTAATTCTTGGTTGTTTTGAGTATTGATAATTTTAAAATGAAGCTCATTATATCCTTTATAAAAAGTGCCATTTAAAGCTTCTATACTAATTTTATAGTTACCGCTTGTAAGTGATGTAGCTTCTTTAAATTCGATATTTTCAGGAACTTCAGAACCTATTTCAGCTTCGTAATCTGTTTTATCAATTGTACAGGAAGTAACCGCAAACAATAGTGCGATTATCCAAAAATTATAAGATTTCATTTGATGATGTTATAAAAAATGTTTAAAATTTAGCATTTAGCTATAAAATTTTGAATACCAAAAAACTTAAATGCTAGTTAATGAGCCAAGAAAATGGCAACGCAAATGAAGAACACATAAAGCTATTCTTCAATTACAAAAAGAAGATCAAAATCAGTTCCAGAAAATAAATTACCTAATAAGATACTTAAACCAAGATTTTAAATCTCAGCAAGCGAGCAAATAAAACATTCGAAATTCAAAATCTCAAATTGGAATTTCAAAAAGTTTGGAATTTAAAAATTGGAATTTAAAAAAATTTGATCCCTAAACTGTGTAGAGAGGAGGATGAAAAGTAAGATTAGAAGCTCCGATTGGTTTCTTCTCAAACAAAATTGGAGTGTTATTTTTTGATTCCATAACCGGAATTGCGCTAAAAGTGATTTCAGCAGTATTTTGAACATACACAAGCTCTAATTTATCTTTTAGGCTGTCTTGCATTTTTCGTTCATTATCAGAATACTTTTTTATGCTTTTTTGAAGTTCGCATCGACCGTTACAACTGTTAAAAGCCTGTTTGCGCTGAACACAAATCGTTTTAGCAATTTCTTTCTGATTGATTTTAAAAGAAGCATAAATAAACAAGCTGCCAAAAGATGGCGACATAAGTAAAATAGAAAGTGCTATGATGATTAACCTTTTCAAATGCTTGTTTAAATAGTTTGCTGGCAAAAGTACATACTATTTTGTATTTATTTTAACTAATTCTGATTTTTTATTTAAGGAAAGACAGATCCATTTTTATTTACAAAAAATGGACTATTCATAAAATAACGAAATATCGTAAATAAAAAAACACCCATTTTTAAACAAACCCCTTAAAATAAAGGCACTGGAAATAAGGCACGTTAATTGGCAACAGTTATGGCATTCTGCTAAATCACTTAAAAATGCTAAACATTATGAGACCACAACTACAGCCATTTTCAGTTCAAGATCCTGCTTTTTGCAGAAAAGAAAAAGCAAACTTCTCTAGGAAAGATCTCGATAAGCTAAAATTTTTAACATCATTTTTCACTTCTTAATCTAGGTTAATCGATACACATGCATTTCCGTAATAAGTTTGCATCAGAAACATAACAACATTAAACATATATCAAATCATATGTTAAAAAATTAAATATAATTATTAAGTATTCAAATATTTCAAAATAAAATTAATCCTAAAAATCAAAAATCATGAGCACATTTACAGTAAAAGACGGAACACAAATTTATTACAAAGACTGGGGAACAGGACAACCAATTGTTTTTCACCACGGATGGCCTTTATCGAGTGACGATTGGGATGCGCAAATGATGTTTTTCCTTCAAAAAGGCTATAGAGTTATTGCACACGACAGACGCGGACATGGTCGTTCTAGTCAGGCTTCTGAAGGAAACAACATGGAAACTTACGCATCTGATATTGCCGAATTGACTGAAGCTTTAGACTTAAAAGACGCTATTCATGTGGGTCACTCAACAGGTGGCGGTGAAGTAATTCGTTACGCTGCGAAATACGGAAAAGGGCGTATTGCAAAAGCGGTAATCATAAGTGCGGTTACGCCAATAATGATTCAAAAGGAATCTAATCCAGAAGGAGTTCCATTGTCAGTTTTTGACGAAATCAGAAAAGGAACAGGATTTAACAGAGCGCAATATTTCTACGACTTCCCTATTCCTTTCTACGGATGGAACCGCGAAGGGCAAACTGTTCAAGAAGGCATCAAAGCAAATTGGTGGCGTCAAGGAATGATGGGTTCTGTATTTTCTCACTACGAAGGAATTAAAGCATTCTCTGAATCCGATTTTACAGAAGATTTAAAAAGTTTAGATATTCCAGTTTTAGTATTGCATGGAGAAGATGACCAAATCGTTCCTTACGCTCAAGCACCAAGAGCTGCAAAATTGTTGAAAAATGGGAAATTAATTTCGTATCCTGGATTTCCTCATGGTATGCCTACGACTGAGGCAGAAACTATCAATAAAGATATTTTAGATTTCATCAAATAATCCATAATCACTGCCTGTAAAGGTTTACTTATAGGCAGTTTAATCTTCTCCAATTATGAGTTTTTTTCAACAACCCTCTTTTGATACGGTTACAGAAGCTTTGCAATGGTTGAGTACACAAGGTTTTACAGAAAACTTTAATCTGGATTCTAACTGTATTCGCTACAATAACAATACGCAGAGCATGTCGCCAGAAGAATTCAAGATCGAATATTTATTCCGTTTTGAAGGAGATACCGATCCAGGAGATGAAGATATTGTATACGGGATTAAATCTGAAATCTACAATATCAAAGGTGTTTTAACCAGCGCTTTTGGAATTTATGCCGATTCTATTTCTTCTGAAATGATTAAGAAATTGTCTACGCATTAATCTTAAATAAAATTACGAAATATCGCTAATGATTATTCGATTTCATTAGCCTAACCAATTAAAAATCTTAAAAATAAATAGTATGAAACCATCAGTTAACTTATTATCACCAGATAACCACGCATTAGTATTAATCGATTTTGAAGGACAAATGGCCTTTGCAACGCACAATATTCCAGTAAGCGAATTACGCACAAATGTGGCAATTGTTGCTGGCGCATCGAAAATTTTTAACGTAGCAACAGTGGTTACTACAGTTGCAGAAGAAAGCTTTTCTGGACCTGTTTTTCCAGAATTAGAAGAGTTTTATCCCATTGCTACTTCTGGATACATTGACAGAACTACCATGAATACTTGGGAAGATGAAAATGCTTATAAAGCTATTGTAGCAACAAACAAAAAGAAAATTGTGCTTGCTGGACTTTGGACAGGCGTTTGCATCGTAGGACCTGCATTGTCTGCAATCGAAGAAGGTTACGAAGTTTACATTATTACAGACGCTTGTGGTGATGTTACTACTGAAGCTCACGAACGTGCTGTACAAAGAATGGTTCAAGCTGGAGCAATTCCTGTAACTTCTATTCAATATTTGTTAGAACTTCAAAGAGACTGGGCACGAGAAGCTACTTACGGTCCTGTTACTTCTTTAATGAAAAAATATGGCGGTTCTTACGGAATTGGAATTCACTACGCACATAACATGTTGAAACACTAATCGGACTAATTCATTTTATTATAAACCTCTTACGCGTCATTAAGTTGGAATCATCAAAATCCATAGTATCAAAAATCCTTTTCATATGTATTGTGTCTTTTCTTTTAATAGGAAACACGGCATCGGCTCAAAGTTTTAAGCTGCTCCGCTACGATGAAAATTATGAATTCTTAAAAGATTCAAATAGAAACTTTTACGAACGCCTAAAGTTCATTCCATTAAATGAAGAAAAAGAGGTTTATATGTCAATTGGCGGCGAAGCCAGATATGAATACGTTGATTTCAACAATGAAGACTGGGGAAGATTCAATATTGGGCACAACAATTTCTTACTGCAGCGTTACGATCTTCATGCCGATGTGCATTTAGGAAAACGCCTTAGAATATTTGCCCAATTGAGAAGCGCACTAGAAGATGGCCGTGTAAATGGCGCTCGCGGTATAGACGAAGATCAGCTGAATGTCCAGAATCTTTTTGTAGATGTGAATGTATGGCAACAAAAAGACAAAAAAATAACCGTCCGTGCTGGAAGACAAGAGTTGGATTATGGTTCTGGAAGGCTAATTTCTGTTAGAGAAGGTCCAAATACGAGACTTTATTTTACAGGAGGAAAACTGATGTACACTTCGTCAAGAGTTTCAGTTGATGCCTTTGCCATGATGGCCGACACGGTTCATAACGGTGTTTTTGATAATAAAATGTCTAAACAGCTTAATCTTTGGGGAGCCTATTCTAAAATAATTTTTCCAAAAGCAGGAAATCTTGATCTGTATTATCTCGGGTTCAGAAGAGATGAATCTATTTTTGAAGAAGGAATTGCTCCTGAAAGAAGGCATACCATTGGTTCAAGATTATGGAAATATGGTGGAGGTTTTATTTACAACCTCGAAGCAGCCTATCAATTCGGAACTTTTGGTTCTGGAAATATCAATGCTTGGACTGGGTCTATTGATATTGGATACATGTTTGAAAACGTAAAATTTAAACCAACCATTAATCTTAGAAACGATTATATCTCTGGAGACAAAAATCAAGGCAACGGAAATCTTCAAACATTTAACCCGCTGTATCCAAAAGGAGGATATTTTGGTTTTAGTCCGCAAGTTGGGCCAGTAAACCTTATCGATATTCATCCGTATGCAACGATGGATTTATTGCCACAGTTAAAGATGCAGGTCGATGTGGTTTTAAACTGGAGATTTTCAACACAAGACGGAGTTTATAGACCAAGCGGAATCCTGAACCTTCGCGGAAGCGATTCTGACGAAAGATATATTGGAACTGCCTATCTCGCCAATTTCACCTATAGCGTAAACAAATATATTTCGGTTGTCAGCGGTATCCAGTATTTCAAAACCGGGGCTTTTATTGACGACATGATTCCAAACTCAAAAGACGGGGTTTTCTTTAATGCTCGTCTTGGATTTAAATTTTAATAACAAAATAATTTTAACTCATAATTAATTTAAACACATAGAAACATAGCTTTTGGAATGTAAAAAAGTCGTTTCTCTTACAATAATACACATAGTGCTACGTCTCAAATTTGACAAAGTTCTCGCAAAGACGTACGCAAAAGGCTATGTGTTAGAAAACTAGTTTCTTTCTCTACTCTTTTCAAAATAAAGAAAAATCTATGTTTCTATGTGTTTAAAAATTTGAACAACACTAAACCCAAAACAATGAAAACAAATACTTCAACATATAGATTTAGATTTTCGCATCTATTTCTTTTAATTATAACATTTGCAGGCGCTCTTAGTAACAACGCTTTTGCACAAACAGCTTCAATCGGTTCTACGGTAACTTGGGGGAAAGTAGACGGAATTGCAGTAAACGGATTGGTTCAAGGGCCATCTGCAGCAGAAGCGGACTTGCAAGTTGCCTGCGTTTTTGAATATACAGAAGGTGATATTTTTAACCCTCCTGCCCTTCCTGCTAACTTAAACGGAATGGTGCATTTAGACGACGCGTTAAAAGGCATTATTACAGAATTACGTAAAAGTGGCAGATTTACAGGTCATTCTCTTGAAACTTTGTTGATAACACCTCCAAAAGGGACTTTAGCATCCAAACAATTATTATTAATCGGATTGGGAGACCGCAATAAATTTACTCCAGATTTAATGATTAGTGTTGGAAGCACTGCCATGCGAGAAGCTTTACGTTTAGGTGTTTCAAATTATTCTTTTGCAAGCGATATTAAAGATGCAGGAATAGATTCTCCAACCGCTTTAGTAGCCCAAAATGTGGTTTTAGGTTCATTTGAAGCTTATAGAACTCAATCTTATCTAAAAGAAAAAAAGCTGACAGATTATAAGCCTCTAACCAAAGTTATCTTGCTTGCTGGTCCAGCTTTTTACACTGTTGCCGGAGAAGGAATAAAAGAAGCAATTGCAAAATTGAACGCTAAATAATTGAATTATGAAAGCAGATTTAATTTTATTCAACGGAAAAATTCATAGTTTCAACACTGAAACTCCAAACGTTACAGCTGTTGCCATTAAAGACGGAAAATTTATTGCAGTAGGAAATGACAGCGATATAATGGATTTTGCATCTGAAGAAACTAAAATAATTGATCTTCAGAATAAAAGAGTCGTTCCTGGAATCAACGATTCGCATATTCACCTTATTCGAGGCGGATTAAATTATAATCTTGAACTACGTTGGGATGGTGTTCCTTCTTTAGCAGATGCGCTTCGAATGCTGAAAGAGCAAGTAGATCGTACTCCAAATCCGCAATGGGTTCGTGTAGTTGGCGGCTGGTCTGAATTTCAGTTTGCAGAACGAAGAATGCCCACCTTAGAAGAAATCAACGCTATTGCACCCGATACTCCCGTTTTTATTCTGCATTTGTACGACAGAGCGATTATGAACAGGGCAGCGCTGAGAGCCGTTGGTTACAACAAAAATACGCCTGCTCCTCCAGGAGGACATATCGAACGTGACTCAAATGGAGAACCGACAGGTCTTATTATTGCGACTCCAAATGCAATGATTTTGTATTCGACTTTGGCAAAAGGTCCAACTCTTTCTTACGAGCATCAGATTAATTCGACTCGTCATTTTATGAAAGAATTGAACCGTTTCGGAATCACAAGTGTTATTGATGCTGGCGGCGGATTTCAGAACTTTCCAGATGATTATAAAGTAGTTAATGAATTGAACGAAAAGAAACAATTGACAGTAAGAATTGCATACAACCTTTTCACTCAAAAGCCAAAACACGAATTTGAAGATTTCTCCGATTGGATTGATACCGTAAAATTATATCAAGGAAACGATATGTATCGTCATAATGGAGCTGGCGAAATGTTAGTTTTTTCTGCTGCCGATTTTGAAGATTTCCTTCAGCCTAGACCAGATCTTCCTGAAAACATGGAAGCTGAATTAGAAAAAGTAGTCCGCCTTTTAGTAGAAAACCGTTGGCCATTTAGACTTCACGCCACTTATAATGAAAGCATTACCAGATTTCTGAATGTTTTTGAAAAAATCAATCAAGAGGTTTCTTTCAACGGACTTCCTTGGATTTTTGATCACGCTGAAACGATTGACGAAAGAAACATCGAACGTGTAAAAGCTCTAGGAGGCGGTATTGCAGTTCAAAGCAGAATGGCGTATCAAGGAGAATATTTCACAGATCGTTACGGAGCAAAAGCTGCCGAAAACACGCCACCAATCAAAAAGATGATTGAAATGGAAGTTCCTGTTGGTGCAGGTTCAGATGCTACACGTGTAAGCAGCTACAATCCGTGGGTTTCAATGTATTGGATGACCGTTGGAAAAACGGTTGGAGGATTGCAATTATACAATGAAACAAGATTAAACAGACAAACTGCTTTAGAATTGTACACTCGGGGAAGCGCTTGGTTTTCGCAAGAACAAACTAAAAAAGGAGATATTAAAGTGGGAATGTTTGCCGATTTAGTTGTTTTAGATCGTGATTATTTTGCAATTGATGACGAAGACATCAAAAAAATTGAAGCCGATTTAACTATTGTCGATGGAAAAATTGTGTATGCCAATGGAGATTTTTCTTCGTTCTCACCACCTCACATTCCGATTTTGCCAGATTGGTCGCCAACCAATATTTACAACGGATATCCTGTGAGAAGCAGTTTCCAGAATGCAATTGAAAAAAACGCAAAAGCAGATGCAAAACCAAAACTGACTTCGCAGATTCACAGCTGCACAGGAAGTTGCGATGTTCACGCTCACAATCACGATGCTGCCAGAATGAGCAATGTTCCAGTAAACAATTATAATGCATTTTGGGGTGCTTTGGGATGTTCTTGCTTTGCTTTCTAAATTTAAAAAAATGATCGAAATTATAAAACAAATATTGAATTCCGATTTAGGAAATTCATTCAACAACGCAGCACTTTTAGTATTTAGAGTACTGCTGGCAATTGAGCTTTTCAGAGTACACGGAATGAAAAAATTCAGAGTCGAAAACGGTCAAAAAGAACACGTGCCAAATCCGTTGCATTTACCTGAAAAATTAAACGGACTAGTAGCGACTTTTTCTGATACCATAATACCGTTTTTCATTATTCTTGGACTCGGAACACGTCTTGCGGTTCTTCCCACAATTGGCGTGACTGCAATTGGCTATTTCGTGGTTCATAGAAATGATTCGCTAGAAGTGCGTGATGTTCCGTACATGTACACATTATCCCTATTATTGCTTCTTGCGCTTGGTGCAGGAACGTATTCACTTGATTATTATTTATTAAACCTAATTTAAAAATGAAAACAAACATCGGAATTAAGCAAGAAAACATCTCAAAAATCGTTGATGTATTAACTAAAATTCTTGCAGACGAATTCGTACTTTATACCAAAACAAAAAGAGCGCACTGGAACGTTGAAGGCCCAGATTTTTACAACAAACACCTATTCTTTGAACAGCAATACGACGCAATTGACGAAATTGTAGACACAGTTGCAGAAAGAATAAGATCTTTAGGCCATTATACTCCAGCGACTTTAAAAGATTTTCTAGCGTTGACACACTTAACAGAAGAATTAAAAGAGAAAAACGATAGTAATGGTTTTATCAAAGAATTGCTTTTAGATCACGAAAGCATTATTATTTATCTTCGAGAAAACATTAACCCTATTGCTAATGAATTGCAAGATGCTGGAACAAGCGATTTTATCACAGGTCTTGTAGAAAATCATGAAAAAATGGCATGGATGCTTCGCGCACATCTAAACTAAAAACAAATTATGGAAATTCAACAAAAAAATATTTGGTACGTAACCCTGCTTCTTACCATGATAGCAGGGTATTGCGATACCGTAACTTTTGTCGCAGCCGATTCGATATTTTCAGCGCATGTAACAGGTAACTTTATCGTTTTTGCTTATCAGATTGTAAAAGGTTCAGATATTCACGCTTGGGTAAAACTACTTACTTTTCCTATTTTCATTATTGCCGTAATTACTGGAGGAAGAATTGCGCTAAAGGCAACTAATCGCTATACCATTTTATTTTGGGAAGGCATAATATTGGTTTTAAGCGGTATTGCATCCTATGTTTTTGGCTATTTGCAAAATTTCGAAGAATGGACGATGTACACGGTTGCTATGACCACAGTTTTTGCAATGGGACTTCAGAATGCTTTTGGAAAGCTTTACGCGAAAGAAACGCACGGGCCAACAACAATGATGACAGGAAATGTAACGCAGGCTTCTCTTGATTTAGGCAATTTATTAAAAAGCGGACTTAAAGATGCCGAAGTGTTTTTAAGTTTTAAAAAACAACTTGTTACCTTAATCGGATTTCTTGTCGGATGTTTTCTAGGAGCAATCGCAGGAAAGTTTTTCGGATTAGGGACTTTAATTCTGCCAGGAACAGCAATGATTATTTGCTATCTATACCACCGAAAAAGCTAGTCAAACACACATTTTCGGATTGCAGATTTCTGATAATATAGTATCTTTAAAAAATGATTTTAGTTCCCTTTTCTCAAAAGGGAGTTCTAAAATCGGTCGAAAATAAATTTCTAAAAAACGCTAAATTCTTGGCCATTCCTGAAAATTCTGAAATGATACAAACAATGTAATGAAGGAGAAACTACTAATTGTTGAAGATGAATTTATTGTTGCAAATGATTTAAAAATCATGCTGCACAAAGCGGGTTATCAAGTTGTTGGTATTGCTGCATCTGTAGCTCAGGCTCGAAAATTAATCGAAGAAAAAAGCCCTGACTGGATTCTGCTAGATATCATTTTAAAAGGCGAATTAACAGGAATTGATCTTGCTTGGGAACTCCGCCAAAAAAATCTGCCTTTTCTATATATTTCGGCAAATACCAATCAAAGTACTCTTGAAGCCGTAAAAGCTACACACCCGTACGGTTTTATGGTAAAGCCTTTTAGAGAAAAAGATCTTGTCGTAATGCTTGATATTGCCAGATATCGATTTAATCAAGAAAAAGAAGATTTGGTCGCAACACATATAAATCCAGAAATTCAAGAAATACAAGGAATCATTGGCCAAAGTGCTCTCCTAAAAGAAGCTATTGAAAAAATAAAAATTGTAGCTCCAACTGAAACTTCTGTTTTAATTTTAGGGGAAAGCGGTACAGGAAAAGAAAGAGCCGCAAACGTAATACACGAACTTTCGGTACATCACTCTCATCCGATTGTAGTCGTAAACTGCGCCACTTTGCCACAATCTTTAATAGAATCTGAACTTTTTGGACACGAAAAAGGCTCTTTTACAGGAGCTAATGCATTAAGAATCGGTAAATTTGAACAAGCCAATAACGGAACTATTTTTCTGGATGAAATAGGAGAATTGCCTCTTGATTCTCAAGTAAAATTATTACGAGTTCTCCAAGAAAAAGAAATTCAGCGTCTTGGAGGCAATAAAACAATTAAAATTAATGTTCGTGTTGTAGCGGCAACCAATAAAATTCTCGAAAAAGAAGTTGCTGAAGGCCGTTTTAGACTGGATTTATACTACAGACTAAATGTATTTCCTATACAATTGCCTTCTTTAAGAGAACGAAAAGAAGATATTGAAATGCTTGCTACTTATTTTCTGAAAAAATATACAGCAGTTTCGCGAAGAAATATAAATCGTATAAGCGCAAAAGCCTTAGAACAATTAAAAAATTACAACTGGCCAGGAAATGTGCGCGAATTAGAACATTTGATTGAAAGAAATGTACTTCTCGCCAAAACAAATGAAATTGAAAAATTTGATTTGTCTTCCATTGCTCCTATTGTCTCTTTAGAAATCGGTACAGATAAAATAAAGTCCATGGAAGAAATGGAAAAAGAACATATTATGAATGCGCTCCAAATGTGCAATGGTAAAGTTTCGGGTATCGGCGGCGCTGCCGAACTTTTAAAACTGCAACCGCAGACTTTGTATTCCAAAATGAAAAAATTAGGAATTAAGCAGGGATATAATTAATTTAATACTGTTTTTTTAACCGCAAAGAGCGCAATGCTTATTGCAATCGGAATTGTATTAAGAACGCAAAGTTTATTATCTGATGTAGATTTTTTTATTAATCTACATTAAGAGATCTTAATGTACTACTTAGCGAACTTTGCCATTATAACAACTAAAGCCAGAAAAAATGGAAACAATAAAACTAGAATTAGACGAGAAAAAACATGGCGCTTTTAATCTTTATGTAGATGATAAAAAACTAGGCGAAATGACTGTAAGCATCAAACCTGATTTGCTGACTGTTTATCACACGGGAGTTGAGCCAGAAGCAGAAGGAAAAGGTTACGCTAAGAAACTTTTAGAAGAAATGGTCTCTTATGTTCGTGCCAATAATCTGAAAGTTTTACCACTTTGTCCTTACGTTCACGCGCAATTTAAAAGACATCCAGACGAATACGAAGATATCTGGAAGAAATAATTAATTCTAAACAAAGTTTGTCATTTCGACGGAGGAGAAATCTTCACAAGTAACTCCGTACAGAAAATCCAATCTTTGTCGAGCTTCTCGCGAAGATTTCTCCTCCGTCGAAATGACAAAATTGCGCTAATAATTAAAAAATAAAAATATACTATGAATACAGATATTTTAACAGACGGTATTCCTTTAAATGAAGCTAAAAAAGCCCTGATTCTAATTCACGGACGCGGTGCCAGCGCTCATGATATTCTTTCGATTGCAAAACATCTTAAAGTAGATGACTTTGCATTGATCGCGCCTCAAGCAGAAAATAGAACTTGGTATCCCTATTCTTTTCGAGCTCCTTTGAACGAAAATGAACCCTCATTTTCAAAATCATTGGAAGCGATACATAAAGTTGTGGTAGCTATACAGCAAAACGGAATAGAAAAAGAGAATATTTATTTCTTAGGATTTTCTCAAGGCGCTTGTCTTGCTTTAGAATTCACCACAAGAAATGCAGCCAAATATGGCGGAATCGTAGCTTTCACAGGCGGATTAATTGGTGATCAAGTTTATGAAAATCATTATTCAGGAAACTTTGAAAATACACCTGTTTTTATCGGAACAAGCGATCCAGATTTTCACGTTCCTGTAGAAAGAGTCAATGAGACCGAAGAGCTGATGGAAAAAATGGGCGCAGATGTCACTAAAAAAATCTACCCCAATATGGGACATACTATCAGTCAAGATGAGATAAACTGTGCCAATGCATTAATTTTTAATAAAAAATAATGATTACGATAACTCGTGTTTACAGCGATGCCAATGGAGAAAGTCATTTTGAAGACTTTGAAGTTCCGTTGAAAAACAATGGCGACATCGGATTTTTATCTAATGATGAACCTGTTAAATCTATCGTTTTTAGAGAAGTTAGTCCTTCTTACGATTACGATTTTCACAATGCTCCAGATCGACAATACATTGTTTTGCTAGAAGGAGGCGTAGAAATCGAAACTTCATTAGGAGAAAAAAGGATATTCAATACGGGTTCTATTTTATTGGTAGAAGATACCACAGGAAAAGGGCATAAAACCAAAAATATTGAATCTAAACTGAGAAAATCAATCTTTATAAAATTAGGTTAAAGTTTTGGTTTCATGTTTCATGTTCTGCTCGAACTTTGTCAAAATTTCAAACTTTGACAAAGTTTTACCTTTACACATATTTCAATCCAGAAAATGTTCTTTTTTAATTCCTAGCTTTTTCATTCTAGAAGTCAATGTTGTAGACGGCAAACCGAGTAAAACAGCTGCGCCCTGCGGTCCCGAAATTCGTCCGTTACATTTTTTTATCACTTTTAGAATGTGCTCCTTCTCCACTTCTTGAAGGGGTTTGGTATAAAATTCATTAACTAAAGTATCTGAGCTAGCTATTACAATTTCAGGAAAAATCATTTCTTTGATTTTTTCATCTTTGGCAAACAAGATACTTCTTTCTACCATATTTTCTAGCTCACGCACATTTCCAGGCCATGGGTTAGCCATCATACTGTTGAGTACTTTTTTAGAAAAGCGTTTTACATTTCTGCCCATTTTTGCAGCATGCTTTTCTAAGAAAAAATGTCCCAAAACTGGAATATCTTCTTTACGGTCACGTAAAGCAGGAAGCTTAATAGGATAAACATTCAATCTAAAATATAAATCACTTCTAAAGCGCTCACCATAAACTTCTTTTTCTAGTATTTTGTTAGTCGCGGCAATAACTCTAGCATTTACTTTTATGCTTTTGTTTCCGCCAACCCGTTCAATTTCTTTTTCTTGCAGAACACGAAGCAGTTTACCTTGCAATTCTAATGGCAACTCTCCTATTTCGTCTAGAAAAATAGTACTATTTTCGGCTTGCTCAAACTTACCTATTCTTTGTTCGGTTGCCCCAGTAAAAGCACCTTTCTCATGACCGAATAATTCGCTTTCGATCAAATTTTCGGGAATGGAAGCGCAATTTACCTTAATCATTTTTTGGTTCGAAACTTCAGATAAATTATGAATTGCACTTGCTACAAGTTCTTTCCCTGTTCCGGTTTCGCCCAAAATTAAAACCGTAGAATTTGAAGATGCCCCTTGAGCAATCAATTCATAAACGTCTTTCATAGCATCGCTAGTCCCAATAATTCCGTGAAAACCTTCCCTTTTCTGAATGTTTTTTTCTTTCCTTCCTAAAATATTCTGCTTCAATATTTCCAATTCAGCGAGAACGCTTTCATTTTGCTGTGTCAGCATAATGTTTCTTAGCGTGATAGAAAGCTGCATAACAATTCCTCTCAAAATACGATTAGATTCTCTGCTGAAAGTTTTACCATTTTTAAAAAAAAGAAAAAGCACATTTCGATTTCCTTTTATATAAGGAAGCCCAATCCCAAATGCGTTTTTAGAGCCTTTTATATAAATGTTCTGAATGTAATCCGGATGCTTTGAATTTGATAAATCAAAAAAAACTACATCAGGAGAATTAATGCAATCATCAAAAAAGCCATCGTTTATAGCGTAACTTTTTGAATCTACATATTTATCTGTTGAATGAAAAATGAAATAATCCCCTTTGCTTTCATCAGAAGAAGCCAAAATAAAATCATCAAATTGGAAGTTCTCTTTTAATATTCCGTTTGCAAGAGATTCTAGTTCCTTTTTGTTTAAAGCCCGAGAAAGTGCTGCACAAATAGACATAATTAGCATTTGTTCTTTTTCTCTTTCCTGCAATCGATTTATAGCGATTACAGCATTCTCTGTAGGCTTTTCCATAAACGGTATTTATTGTGGTATTTTGGCGGTGATAGCGTAAAAATAAGGAATAGCATTTAGTAAACAAGTATACATTTTCTAAATACATCATTTTTATATCATAAAATTACGAAATATCGTATTGTCTAAAATATGGTTTTCTGCCAAAAGCCTTGTTTTCAAAGTCTTTTCAAAATCGGAATGTTATTTGGTTTGCTTTGATGTTTTCAAAAAACATTGCAGTTTTATTTCTTAATCTAGGTTAATCGATGCAGAAGCATAACCGCCGTAAATTTGTAAAAGAAAAATCAATAGCAATTTAATATAAAAAATACCATGGAAAATAAAATTTTAGGCTTACACCATATTACTGCAATTGCAGGTGACGCTAAACGCAATTTTGACTTTTATTCAAAAATTTTAGGATTAAGATTCATTAAAAAAACAGTAAACTTTGACGATCCAGGAACCTATCACTTTTACTTTGGCGACGAAGTTGGAAGCGCAGGAACTATTTTAACCTTCTTCCCTTGGGGAGCCGGAATTCAGCAAGGAAGAAAAGGTTCTGGAATGGCGACTGAGATTGGATATTCTGTTCCAAAAGGAAGTCTTGATTTCTGGCAAAAACGTTTCGAACAGTACAATGTAATTTACAATAAACCAGCTGAAAAGTTTGGAGAAAAATATTTGACTTTCTTAGATCCAGACGGATTAAAATTGGAGTTAATCGAATCTAAAACAGACGATAACAGAAAAGCTTGGGAAACTGACGAAGTAAAAGCAGATGTGGCTACAAAAGGTTTTCATAACATTACTTTGACTTTAAACAATATTAAACCAACTGCTGCTATCTTAACTGATATTTTTGGTTATAAATTGATCGATCAGGATGTTAACCGTTACCGTTATGCTACAGATGCCGTAGAAAATGCTGCAATTGTTGACTTGGTAGAATTACCAGAAGAAAAACGCGGTTTAAATGCTAACGGAACTGTTCATCACGTGGCCTTCCGTGTACCGAATGATGAAATTTTAATGAAATTCAGAGAAAAAATCGAAGAATACGGATTGCAGATTACCCCGCAAATCGATAGACAATATTTCCACTCTCTATATTTCAGAGAACCAGGAGGAGTTTTGTTTGAAATTGCGACAGACAACCCTGGATTTACTGTAGATGAAAGCTTAGAAGAATTAGGTCAAAACTTGAAACTTCCAGCTCAATACGAGTCTCAAAGAGAAGCTATTGAAAAACATTTGGTTAAAATAAATTAATTTCTAAACTGGTTCGCCAGAACAACACAACTAGTTTTTTGAGAAAAGCTGTCCTGATTGGGATGGCTTTTTTTATTTGGTGTATTGACGTTTTTTTTAATTTTTTATTAGGAAAATATTTTATATTTGGATCAATAAGTCTGATATCGTAAGATGCTATACCAATTGGTGGCAAGTGACATAAGAGTAACTAAAATTTATATCAGAATAATCACTTATAAAAAATTATGGCAGAAATTAACAATCAAAGCGAAAAGTTTTTGGATTTTATGTTTAACGCGCTTGATCACGGTGTAGATTCAATTAGTGACGGAGGAGGACCATTAATTCCTTTTCTTATGACACAAACTGGAGATAAAAAAGAACTAAAAAGGTTTGTAACTGAAAATTATGAAGAAGGAATAAATAATGCTGAAAAAACTTTAAAAGAATTGAATCCACAACCCAATTATGCGGTAATTGCTTTTGACGGATTTATACCTTGGGAAGGAAAAAAGTATGACGCCATTTTTGTTCGTGCATATGACAAAACTCAAGATGAAGGTTTTGAATTTTGTCAGCGTTATATTCAAAAAACTGAAGGAGAAGGAATTGAACCAATAGGAAACTCAGCACTTGTTGGAAAGACCCCAAATATGCTTTATTCTTCAAGAGAAAATGAATCTGAGATTTTAACTAAAATAAAAAAACCTTGGTGGAAATTTTAGTGCAAAAGACGACAAAAAAGCCCGCCTTCGCACATTAAAAAAGCTGTCTAATTCTAGACAGCTTTTTTTATGATCTTTTCATCACATAATACCTTTTTTTAAATAAAAAATTATGATCAAAAATGTTTTCTAAACACTTTTAAAACTATTAGTTTTACGCTTCCAAACATTCCTAAACATGAAAAAAGTAATTTTCTTACTTTTACTAACTTTCTCTACCACACTCTCTTTTTGCCAAAATGAAACCAATAAACTTAAGCTTCAGAAAGATAGATTGATGCTGCACAATGTAGCTATTTATCTTCGTAACGTTAATCAAGGTTCTATAGATATCGACAGTGCGATGATTTTGGCTTGCAAAGCGCACAAGCTTCCGTATACGCTTGCCAATGACGAAGGTTTCAATGATGGATCTAACTTTCCAGGAAACAATTTAATTACCAATAATTATGCTCGCGGAGCAGAATTGCTATTACCAAGATTAAATACAATCGATCAAATTAGACTATCCTTACAAATTGCGAGTTTTTACCTTTTTAAAGCTGGCACAAAGAAAGAGGATCTAAAAAATGCGCTTTTGTATATTAATAAAGCCCAAAAACTGGCAGAAAAAACCAAAATTCAAAAATGGCATTTTCAATCTAAATATCTTCTTGCCAAATATTATTACCAAGCAGGTAAACTGCAGCTGAGCAGTACCATTTTTTCGCAACTGGTTAATGCTGCAAGAAAAACACAAGATGAAAAAATATTAGCAGAAGCTATTGACAACCAAGGTACATTTATGCCCGATAGCAACAGAGAAAAAGCAGTTATTCTAGAAGAGGCTTTGGCTATTTATAAAAAATTAGGAAACAAGGAAAAAGAAATTGAGACCTATATGAAAATAATTCCGGTTCATTTTTGGACTGGTAAAATGAAATTGGCCAAACAAGAGCTTCTTACAAGTCTTAGCCTTCAGAAAAAAATTGGTTTTCTATACACACAGTATACCGAAACGACTATTTCGTATATTGAATTATTTCACAACAATTTTAAAGATGCGCTTTATTATGCCTTAAGAAGCGTTAGCTCGATGGAGAAAACAAAAGATTATGCTTTTGCAGATAGCTTTTACATACGCCTCGGCAATATTTACAACAGCACGGGCTATTATGAAGATGCTATTAAATTTTATCAAAAAGGAATTGAGTACAATCAAAGAGAACTTAATGCAGGGACTTGGTACAAAAGTTTTTTCGGTTCTTTACGAGCATTAATGGATAATTCTAAATACTCAGAAGCTTTAAAATATCTGGAAAACAACTCTAAAAAATATCCGCCAAAAAACGATTTGGATAATATGATCCTAAATCAGCTTAAGGCTCGCTGCTATGAAGAATTAGGAAGGTTGAAAGAAGCTGAAGCGTGTTATGAAAAAGTTGATTTTTTTGCTAAAAAATTAAATTCAGCCGAAACAGTCAAAGATGTCGCAACCTGCACTTCTATTATGGCTCTGTTTTATGTCAAAATTCATAAGCCACAAAAAGCGAAAGAAATTACCAATCGTATTCTTGCTCTTGACTCTGAAACAGAAGGATTTAGTCGTCATGTTTTGGAACTTACTTTATTTAAAATTGATTCCTTGAACGGAAATTATCTTTCTGCGATTGAGCACATGAGAAACTATACTCGAATTCAAGATTCTATGGACGATATTAGCAAAAATCGAGACTACGAAAATTTGAAATTTAAGTTTGAAACGAGTGCCAAAGTACAAAACATAAAATCTCTAAAGCAGCAGACCAATCTTCAAAAACGTGAATTACATTCTTCCAAACTTCTAAATACAATCTCTGTAAGCAGTTTATTTTTATTGCTGATTATCATTATTTTATTGTACAACAGAGCCAAGATAAAACAACGAAGCACTAGCCGTCTTCAATTAAAAGAAAAAGAAATCAAGCTTAAAAATGTAAAATTGGAGCGCCTGGTTGAAGAAAAAGAATGGCTTTTGAAAGAAATTCATCACCGTGTAAAAAACAATCTTCAAACAATCATTAGTCTGCTTAATTCTCAATCTTCTTATTTAAAAGATGATTTGGCGATTTCTACCATAAAAAATAGCCAAAACCGAATTTACGCAATGTCATTGATCCATCAAAAACTATATAAGGAAGACAATGTTTCCATGATTGACATGCCCGATTACTGCAATGAATTGGTTGAATATTTAAAAGAGTCTTTCAGTGCCGAATACATTCATTTTGAAGTTAAAATTGATGAGATAGAATTAGATATTTCGCAAGCAATTGCATTGGGATTAATTATCAACGAAGTAATTACAAATTCGATAAAATATGCTTTTAAGGATACTGAAAATTGCATTATTAGACTTTCATTATCTGAAATTTCAGAAAACTGCTATAAGCTATTTATTTCTGATAATGGAATCGGCATACAGGATATCGTAGAATTGCAAAATAGCAATTCGTTCGGAATGACGCTTATAAATGGCTTAAGCAATACACTTGAAGGAGATTTAGCTATTAAAAATGAAAATGGGCTTAGCTTTGAGTTGGTATTTAAAAAGGATTTTAGATAATTTTTTTAAACACATAGAAACATAGATTTTTTTTCTATTTCGAAAAGGTTAAAGAAAGAAACTAGTTTAAATGCACATAGTTAACTATGTGCATTTAAACTAGTGAAACGCCTTTTTAAGTTTACTAAACTATGTTTCTATGTGTTTAAAAATTCGCTCCAGAATTAATCTTCGGCGCCCATTAATTCTATTTTTGCCATAATTAATGCAAGATTATTTTCTAAAGTAATCTTTCCGTCGCGCCACTCTTTTTTATTGGATCCTCTTGAAATTCTAAAAATGAAATCGCCTGTAAAAATGTAGCCAGAAGTTTCTCTTAATCCATTTTTGGTTATTCTTTTCTGCGCTTCTCTCAAATCGATTTTTATTTCATTTTCATTTTTAAAGATGATGGTATCCAAACCATCAAGACCTTTTCTAAATTCATGTCCTCGATAGTGAATCAGTTTGATTAAAGCATTCATAAACAGTAAAGCTCGATTCAAGTTTTCTTTAGAAACATTTAAATCCAAAATCTCCAATTTATCTGGCTGAATATCTTGATTTAAAGTTTTGCCTTCCCAATATTGTTTGGTTACCGTAACAATCTCAAACGGATTTTCTAGCTTATCGCTAATGGTCAACGGAGCATAAACATCGTTTTTTATACTTTGAGCCAAATCAAGTAAAGGTGTAGATTTTGAAGGAACTCGAAGTTGCATTTCATACGTCTTTTTTAAAATGGCAATTTCATTATTTCCTTTAAAATCCAATGAAAGTTGAGGAACATTTTTCCTCTTATATGCGGGTCCAATCCAATGCCTGCTTTTAGGAAGCGGAATATTCATTTTTTCGCAAGCATTTTTAATTCCCATACTAGAAACTTCATAATGCTTTGCAATCTGCGGAATTGGAAATTTCCAAACCAAACCATACAGCTCTGATCGGGTAAAAGTAATTTTGTCCATAAATCAGATAAAATCAATTCAAAAGAAAATTCACCATTTCTATAATTTCTTATAGTAATGGTGAATTAAGAAAAATTAAGTACTACTCTACTCCGCCTCCTAAAGCACGGTACAGGTTAATTGCTGCATTCAGTTTTTCGAGTTTTATTGTTACAAGATCCAATTCATTTTGAAGCGAACTGTTCTGTGCTGCGATTACTTCAAGATAATTGGCCATTCCGCTCTTATAAAGCAGAGAAGCATCTGAAGTCGCTTTATCTAAAGATTCTGCTTTATCTTTTGCTAAAAATATACGCTCATCAGCATATTTCAATCTAGACATGGCATCATTCACTTCACCAACTGCTGTTATAAAAGATTGTTTGAATTGTACAACCGCTTTTTCTTGTTCTAAAACCGCAACTTCATAAGCTGTTCGCAATGCTTTTTTTCTAAAAATAGGCTGCGCTAAATTGGCTGCAATGGTTTTGGTAACAGAACCTGGAAAATTAAACCAGTTTTCAAATTCAAAAGAATTAACCCCAATTGACGGATTCAAACTTAATGTTGGATACATCGTTGCTTTTGCCAATCCCGTTTTGGCGTTAGCAGACATTACCGCATATTCGCTAGCTTTTACATCTGGTCTTCTGCTTAAAAGTGAAGCTGGAATTCCTGTTGGGAAAAGTACCGAAACCTCGGCAGCATCAATATTTCCAGCTCTTTCAATCTTATCGGGATATTCTCCGCATAAAATCTGCAAAGCATTTTCCTGAACTGCAATATTCGCTTTCGCTAAAGGCACGAGCAATTCGGCTGTTTTTTTCTGAGCCTCGGTTTGATTTACTGCCAAAGAACTAATAGAACCCGATTTGTATTGCAATTCCATCATGCTCAAAGTATTCGTGCTCAATTCGATGTTTTTCTCTGCTATTTTCAGCTGTTCATCTAATCCTAAAAGATTGTAATACGCTTGTGCCACTTGAACAATAATTCGAGTCTTTAATGCCGAAAGGTTTTCTTTTTGAGCAAAATAAGCGGCTTTAGCGTCTCTTTTCTGCATGGCTGCTTTTCCCCAAATATCCACTTCCCAAGCAAGGCGTAGATTGGCGTTATAATCGTCCATATAATCTTTACCAATAAACTGCGCACTCAGCGACCCATTTAAAGAGTTTTTAGATTGATAAGAACGGCTCGCTCCAGCATCGAAATCTAGTGTGGGTAATAACGATAATTTGGCTTGTTTATAACTGAGGTCGAGCTGTTCCATGCTTTTCATAGCAATGATAACTTCATTGTTTTTGACTAAAGCTTTTTCAATCAAAGCAACCAGCAATGGATCTTTGTAATAGTTTTTCCACGGAAGCAAAACTGTATCTCCAGTCACCGCGACTTCTTCGCGGTACTTTTCTGGAGCATTTAAATCTGTACGAGAATATTTTTTCCCTACCACACACGATGTCATGACCGCTCCAGTAAGTAAAACCATTCCGATTTTATATAGTGTTTTCATTCTTATTCTTTTATCGTTTGAACTTGGGTTGCGATCTTTTTTCTAGATACTTTTTCCTGTAAATATTGAAATACAATAAAAAGCAACGGAATCACAAAAACTCCTAGTACAACACCGCTAAACATTCCTACTGCCGCACTCACGCTGATTGATCGGTTTCCAACTGCAGTTCCTCCAGAAGCAAACATCAATGGAATCATACCTACAATAAAAGCAAGCGAAGTCATGATAATTGGTCGTAATCTTGATCTTGAACCTTCAATTGCAGCTTCGACTATGGTCAATCCAGCCAAACGTCTCTGTAAAGCAAATTCCACTATCAAAATGGCATTTTTAGCCAGAAGTCCAACAAGCATGATTAATCCGACCTGAACATAAATATTATTGTCTAAACCAACCGCTTTAATTCCGGCGAAAGCTCCTAAAATTCCTGTAGGAATAGAAAGCAATACCGCAAGTGGCAACAAATAACTTTCGTATTGAGCTGCCAATAAGAAGAATACAAACAATAGACACAATCCGAAAATGGCAACGGTTTGGCTTCCTCCTGCTTTTTCTTCCAAACTTAAACCTGTCCATTCGTAAGTATAATCAGACGGAAGTTTGTCTAAAACTTGTTCCAGATTTCCCATAATTTGTCCGTTACTATAACCTGGTAACGCCATCGCTGTAATGTTCACCGAATTATAAAGGTTATAACGGTTTACCGATTCTGGTCCATACACTTTATGAAATTTCACAATTGATTTTACAGGAACCATCTGCATATCTGCATTTCTTACGAAAATTTCATTAAAGGCATCTTCATCCATTCTAAAAATACCATCAGCTTTTACATTTACACGATAAAACTTACCAAATCTAGAAAAGTCAGCTGATTGATCTCCTGCAAAATACGTCTGGATATTTCCTAAAAGTTCCTTGATGTTCACTCCCATTTGACGTGCTTTGTCTTCGTCAACTTCCAATTCCAATTGCGGGTAATCGGCTCTAAAAGTCGTGTAAGCGTATTGAACTCCCGGCTGTTGCATAATCTGTCCGATTACTTTATCAGACATTGCTTTTAAAGTTTCTGGACTTCTCGCCATTCTGTCCTGCAATACAATTTCAGCACCACTTGTTACTCCAAATCCTTCTACAGGAGGCATTCTGAAAACCATAATCTGACCTTCTTTTATTTTAGCCAGTTTTCCGCTTACGATATTCATGATTTCCTCAATATCCTTAACAGCTCCCCTATCTTTTTTCGCCTTCAGTTTGATAAAACCTAAACCATAAGCTGGGCTGGCACTATTACTCAAAATATTGAATCCTGTAATACTCGTATTGACATCAATTGCTTCTATAGGAGCTAATTCTTTCTCCAATTTCTGAATTACAGCTGTTGTACGGTCCAAAGCTGTTCCTGGTGGCATTGATAAACTGTACACCATAAAACCATCATCTTCAAGAGGCACAAAACTTTTTGGTGTCGATGTCATCATGTACACGGCAAGCGCTGTAATTCCAGCCACTAAACCAGCCGCAATCCATTTTCTTCCAATTAAAAAACGTACACCCTTAATATATCTACCCGTTAAATTGTTGAAACTTGTATTAAATCCAACAAAAAAGCGGTCTTTAAAAGTAGTTTTGTGCTCGTATTCTCCATGTTTATGTCCGTGATTCTTTAGCAAAAGCGCACATAATGCTGGCGTAAGCGTCAAGGCATTTACAGCCGAAATGATAATGGCAATCGCCAGCGTATAAGCAAATTGTTTATAGAAAATCCCCGAAGATCCCGTCATAAATCCAATCGGAATGAATACCGCTGACATTACCAGAGTAATCGAAATTACCGCTCCCGTAATTTCTGCCATCGCGCTGTGTGTCGCTTCTTTGGCTGAAATTCCTTCATCTTCTTCCATTTTACTGTGCACGGCTTCGACAACCACAATCGCATCATCGACCACAATTCCAATTGCCAATACCAAAGCAAAAAGCGTTAAAATGTTAATGGTAAATCCGAAAACGAGCAGGAAGAAAAACGTTCCCACAATGGCAACCGGAACTGCAATAGCTGGAATAATCGTCGAGCGAATGTCCTGAAGGAAAATAAACACTACGATAAATACCAGAATAAAAGCTTCCAACAAAGTGGATTTTACCTGCCCCGTTGCTTCATCCAATCTTTCCTTGGTGCTCATTACGTTAACGTATTTGATACCAGGCGGAAAAGATTTAGATAAACGTTCTACTTCTTTATTAATCCCAATTTCGATATCATTGGCATTTGAACCCGAAGTCTGTAAAATGGCCATCGTAACGGCATTTTTACTATTCGATTTATTATCACCGCTGTACGAAATAGAACCAAATTCTACTCTCGCTACATCTTTAAGTCTTAGAACATTACTTCCGACATTTTTAACCACAATATTTTCATATTGCTCTGGTTTGTTCTTTTTTCCTTTGTAACGAATTACATATTCTAATGCTGCAGAAGATTCTTCTCCTAGTTTTCCTGGAGCCGATTCTAAACTCTGTTCTGCAATTGCCTGAGTAACATCTGAAGGCACTAAACCTGCATTGGCCATTTTACGCGGATCCAGCCAGATTCTCATCGAATAATCTTTCACCCCAAAAATCTGAACTTGTCCTACTCCTGGAACACGTTTCATTTGAGGCACTAGGTTGATATTGGCATAATTCTGCAGAAACAATTCGTCGTATTTGCTATTATCATCTGTGTACAAGTTGAAAATAACAATCATACTGTTTTGCTGTTTCGAAGTCGTTAAGCCCATTCGGATAACTTCCTGAGGCAGTTTTGGAGTGGCTTGCTGTACTCTGTTCTGTACATTTACCGCAGCCTGATCTGGATCTACACCTTGCTTGAAAATGACACTAATAGAGAAAGATCCGTCATTGCTGGCAGTAGATTTAATGTACTGCATATTTTCAACTCCATTAATCTGCTCTTCTAAAGGCGTTACTACCGAACGTATAACGGTTTCACTGTTTCCTCCCGGATACGAACCGCTTACCATAACCGTTGGCGGAGAAATATCTGGGAATCTCGTTACCGATAATCGGGTAAGACCTATAATCCCCAGTATAACCAGTACAATAGAGATAACTGTGGCCAATACTGGCCTGTCTATTATTTTCTTTAACATGGAAATGTTATTTTATTAAATGAAAAATTATTTACTGCTTGCGTTTTTAGCAGCGATTTTTGGAACGACTTCCATACCATCATAAAGAACATCGATATTGTTGAGTGCCACTTTATCTCCAGGTTTTAATCCAGATTTTACAAAATAATCTACTCCTGCGCTTCCTGCAATCTCGATTGGAACCATCGCTATCTTGTTGCCTTCTTTTAGAACAAAAACAAAGAATTTATCCTGAATATCTTTTACACTCGCCATAGGAACTGTAATTACAGACGACAAACTTTTGTTCAAAACAATTCTTGCAGAACCTCCAGAACGCAATTCTTTTTTCGGATTGGGGAAAATGGCTTTTAAAGCAATTGTACCCGTTGCACGATCGATGTTTCCACTGGCAACTTCCAGTTTTCCTTTTTGATCGTATTCGCTATCATCGGCCATAATCAAACTTACGGTCTGATTGTTTTTTGCGTCTTTTGAGAAAGCCAAATAATCGGCTTCTGTTAAAGAAAAATAAACAAATACGCTGTTAATCTCTGAAAGTGTTGTTAATGGAACAGCATCATTTGGCGTAACTAAGTTTCCGATACGGTTTGGAATACGGCTAATATAGCCGCTTACAGGAGCTTTAATCAAAGAGAAATCGGCATTTAACTGAGATGATCCTAAAGCGGCTTTAGCCTGTGCTACTTGTGCAGTTGCAGCTTCGTAATTGGCTTGTGCTGTTTTTAACTGCATGTCTGAGAAAACTTTTCCTTCAACCAAAGGTTTGATTTTCTCTACTTCCAGTTTCGCATTTGCCTGATTCGCCAAAGCGCTTTTGTAAGCTGCACGGCTGTTGTTTACTTGTTCGGCATAAACATCGCCTTTTATTTTAAAAAGAGATTGTCCTTTGGCTACATAGTCTCCTTCTTTAACATAAATTGCTTCCAAATAGCCTGATACTTGTGCTTTTATGTCTACGTTTACTGTACCTTCAACTGTTCCTGGATATTTCTTTTCTACCTCTCCTGTTGCCGAATTGGTCTGAAGAAAGTCTACTTCTGGCTTTGGAGGAGCCATTTGCGCCTCTCCGCTTTTTCCGCATGAAGAAAGAGAGACCATTAGCAATAAAATTGCAATCTTGCCAATTGCGTTATTATTTTTAAAAAACTGTTTTGTCATTTTACTTTTCATTTTTAAATGAATTACCTCAAATTTGGGCGCAAAATAACAGCGGAAAAGGGCTTTTTTAGGGAAGAAAATTACCCAAGCGACATTTTTTGATACTGAAACGGATATGCCACAAAGGCGCTAAGTCACTAAGTTTTTTTTAAGAATAAAAGAAAAGGAATCTCGCAAAAGTCGCAAAGGCGCTAAGTTTTTTTTGCCACGACCAAGCGATAGCGAACAGGCGAAGCAAATCACCGCGAGAAACTCTACAAAGATTGACTATAGATTGTGGAGTTACTTACGAAGATTTCTCCTTCGTCGAAATGACAAACATTATCGTAATAAAGAAAACCTTGTAAATTAGCGTCTTAGCGGCAAAATAGAAAAACTTAGCATCTTAGTATCTCAGCACCTTAGCAACTTTATCGATCCATCCACTGTTTAAAGAAAGGTGTTTTTTCTCTGCTGATGATTACTTCGCGTTCGGGATCAAGTTTTAATTGGATTTTAAGTTTTGCGTTGAAGTAGTTCGCAATAGATTTGATGCTTTCGGCGCGAATAAAAAACTGTCGATTGGCACGAAAAAAGATATTAGGATCCAATTCCTGCTCCAGTTCTTCCATAGTTTGCGGAATAGAAATTATTACACCCGATTTTAGGAATAAATTACTGGTTTTAAATTCCGAATATATAAAATCAATATCGGAAACATCTACGCTTTTATAGCCATCACGATAGGTCACTAAAAAACGCATTCTAAATACAGGCTTTTGTGTAAGCTCTTTTAGAATTCCTGCGATATTGGTAAAACTAGTTTCATTTTTATTTAAAGATTTGAATTTGGTTAAAGCAAACTCTAATTCGTTCTTTTCGATAGGTTTCATCAAATAATCGATGCTGTTAACCTTAAAAGCACGAATTGCATATTCATCGTAAGCAGTTGTGAAAATAACTGGACAAGTAATATCGATTTCATCAAAAATAGCAAAACTTAATCCGTCGGCTAAACGAATATCCATCGTAATTAAGTCGGGAGCCGGATTCGATTTTAACCACGCAACAGTATCTACAACCGTGTCAATAATGCCTAAAATCTCACAGTTGGGTTCCAGTTCTTCCAACAGCCTTTTTAATCGGCTGGCGTTAATACTTTCATCTTCTACAATTAAAATTTTCATAACTTTTAAATTAATGGCAGACGTACCTCATAATAGCTGCTTGATTCATTAAAAATCGGCATTCTTTCAGATAAAATTTTATAACGAAATTCGATATTTTTATTTCCTATTCCTGTTGAAACCAAACTTTTGCCAGCGGTTCTCTGCAAGTTATTGCGAACAATAATATCACCAGAATCAGAAAAAACAGTAATGGTAAGCGGATTGGCCAAAGTTGCCATATTGTGTTTTACCGCATTTTCTACCAGCAACTGTAAAGTTAATGGTGGCAAATGAAGTGCTAAAGAAGGAGAATCAACTTCAATTTTCAAATCGATTTTATCTCCCAGCCTTTTCTTTAGTAAATAAAAATAAGCATTTAGAAATTCTATTTCCTCTTTTACCGTAATGGTATCTTTATTTGAATTGGAAATCATATAACGATATACTCTCGTTATATTTTCTAAGAACGAAGCTGCTTCTTTCTGATCTTCATAAATCAGCTCTGTCAAAGTACTGAAATTATTAAACACAAAATGCGGATCTAACTGCATTTTAAGAGACTCCAATTTTGAACGCGTCACCGCTTCTTGAAGTTCTGATGCTTTAATTTTTAATTCGGCTGTTTCAATGGCATTTAAACGCCATCTGTTTAGCAGAAATATTCCAGTATGAATAGCACTAATGAAAAGCGAGATAATCGCCGCCATAATTTTAGACTGCCAAATGGTAACCAAATCATTTTCTTCTAATGCTGTACAAGGATATAAATAATCCCAAAGGCAAGAAAAAAAGTAGTTTAAAAGTATATTTCCAGCAATAAGACAAATAAATTGCGCTATTGCTCTAAACGCTGGATTTTGCTCCCAACTTATGTAGTAGTTTAATTTTCGGCCAACAAACAAGGTCAGTTCAGTAAGGATGGCGCAGTAAAGCAAAATGATGAAGATATCGAAGGTCTGGTCTAAATCGAGCAAACCTTCCTCTTCAAAATTCCTATACGGATTTAGAAAATAATAAGACGAAAGATAGACCAAAAAAACGGCTGGAATTACTATAACCCTGTAGTATTTATAGAAAAAATTCTTACCTGTTTTTTTATTTTGGTTCTTTCTACCCATTTATTCCCTCAACTGTAAAAATTGAAAAATCCTATCTTATTAGTGTTCTACTAGAACAGCTTCTTCTTTTTTGTCTGCTTTTATGGTAACAGTTGGGTTTTTCTCACGCATAACGCCCCATTTTAAGCACGTTGCACCCCAAGAAAATCCTGCACCAAAAGTAGTGATCAATACATTTTGTCCTTCTTTAAAATCGTCTTTGAAATCCCATAAACACAACGGAACTGTTGCAGATGTTGTATTTCCGTAACGATCGATATTTACTTTCACTTTATCAAAATCAATATTTAAGCTTTCGCTTACAGCGTTAATAATTCTCAAATTCGCTTGATGTGGCACAACCCAATCAATATGGTCTGCCTGTAAATCATTTTTCACTAAAGCATCTTGCGAAACTTGGCTCATTGCTGCAACAGCTCTTTTAAATACAAAAGCTCCGTCTTGTTTTAAATAGTGTGTTCTGTGCAAAAGACTCTGCATAGAAGTTGGATTTCTAGAACCTCCAGCCGGTACAGCCAAAGAAGAAACACCGCTTCCATCCGTTTTCAGAATTGTTTTCATTAAACCGGCATCAGATTCTGTTTTTTCCAACAAAACAGCTCCTGCTCCATCTCCGAAAAGAATGCAAGTATTACGGTCTTCATAATCTACAATAGAGCTCATTTTATCTGCTCCAACGATGATTAATTTTTTGTAACGACCGCTTTCGATCATGTTTGCTCCCATTTCTAGTGCATACAAAAATCCGCTGCAAGCTGCATTCATATCAATTCCAAAAGCATTTGTAAGTCCGCTTTTATCGCAAACTATACTTGCTGTTGGCGCTAAAATGTGATCTGGAGTTGCTGTTGCTACCAACAGTGCTTCTATTTCCTCGCGATCTACCTTATAGTTTTCGAAAAGATTTTCAATAGCTGCTGCGGCAAGATCAGATGTTGCTGTATCGTCGTCTGCGATTCTACGTTCTCTAATTCCAGTTCTTTTAATGATCCATTCCTCCGATGTATCAACAGTTTCTGAAATCTTTTTATTGGTCAAAATTGATGATGGCACGAAACCACCTATTGCTGTAATAACTGCGCTCATTGTTTTTATTTTTTTTTAAGCTTTGTACTCTTAGAACGCAATGCTTAATACTTTTTCTCTTCTTTTACAGCCCAGCTCAATTAAGAACTGAGGCAGGAGACAGAGTTGTATTTCTTAAAAAGCCGATTAAATCTACTGGCAATACCATGTTTCTTAGAAATATTGTTTTAAAAAAAACTGAACAAACTAAAAACATTATATAAAATCCAATTAAAATAAATTAAAAATATACACCAAGTGCTATCTCGGTATTACTTTGGAATAAAATCTTTAATTTATCTTATTTTTAAAATCATACAATGCTGTTTCAGTTTGTAGATAATTCCCAATTATAGCCGTTGCCATACTGATAAAAAAAACCTATTGCATTTAAGTTTTTAGAGTGCCACAAAATTAATTTAAAAAAATCTGAAACTAGCAGACAATTAAGAATAATTAACAAAACTGCCTTAAATATTAAAATATATTTTTGAAATTCGGCATCCAGCACTAATAATTATAGAATTCCTAAAATCAAAAAAAATCTGTTAAAATTTATTTTTATAAAATTTCCTCAAAAAAAACCTGTAATTTTTATATCATTATTTTTAAAACAAATTAATCTTTAATAATTTGGAAATGACAATAAGGGTATATCTAGCCCTGCTGCCAAAATTCTAGTTTTGCTTCTATGTACCAGAGAATCCCAAAAACCGTATTTTTGAGGCACCATAATTAGCAAATCGGCCTCATAATTCTTTATTTCCTTCTTAATTTCGTTGATAACGGCATTAGATCTTACGGTTTTATAAAGATATTTAACGTCTTCAAATTCTTTTTCGATATTAGAATTCATTAAAATTCTGTGCTGTTCTTCTTTTAAATCGTCCAATTTTTCGTCTACGCTAAAAAATTCGATTTCTGCTCCAAAATCTCCTAAAGCATTTTTGATCCAGCTAAACTTTTTAATGGCCGAAAAACTCAAACTATCACAGGCATATAATACTTTTTTGATATTCAAGAAACGGGCATTTTCAGGAACAGCCAAAACCGGAATTTGAAGATTTTTAATGGCTGTTGTAGTTGAATTTCCCAGTAATTCTTGTTCAAAAGAACGTTCTGCCATTCCCATTACAACAACATCTGCATTGGTTTCCTTGATAATTTTTGGAAGCTCATCTTCCAAAAAAGAATAGGTGCAAATTGCTGCTGTTTCAATTTTAAACGAATCTGCCATTTCTTTGGCTAAATTTTCTAGTCTAGAAATTGCTTTGTCAATCTGTTTCTGCATTGCATCTGCAGTAATATGCGAGTTTGCACTGTGAACACTCAATGAAAATGAATTAAATAAAACCAATTTTGCTCCTGTAGCTTTTGCAAGCCCAGCGGCATAATTAACTGCATTAGTGGCAATGGCAGAAAAATTTGTTGCGGCGATTATAGTAAGAGGTGAATTCATAGAATATAATTAAGCTTTTGCGCAAAATTGTTTAAATAAAGGCTTCAATCATTTTTTATATAACTGAATAATCATTTTTAACGACTCAACCGTAAAATATCATTTCTGAAAAAACAGCCTTTCCTTTTTTGTTTCTTACTTTAAAAACCATAAAAAATAATCGTCTCTGACCGTTTTAATATTTATTACTTTTACTTTTATTAAAACTTCAGCGATGGATGCCAAATCTTTATTAAAAGAACATGTTTCTAAAATTGTCACTTTAACAGACGAACAGTTTGATTATTTCTTTTCGCATTTTAAAACAGAAACTTTTAAGAAAGGGCAAACTATTATTAGTGAAAGTCAGGAAGTTGACAAAGAATATTTTGTAATCTCAGGCTGTTTAAAGTCCTTTTATGTCAATGATGAAGTAAAAATGTACATTCTGCAGTTTGCCATGCCAACTTGGTGGGCTTCTGATTATGCGGCGCTTTACAACAAAACTAAAGCTACCATTAATGTAGATTGTGTCTCGGATGTTGAAATTCTTTCTCTTTCCAATCACGATCGAGAAAAAATCTGCAACGAAATACACGAAGTCGAACATTTTTTTAGATGGAGAACCAATCGCGGTTATGTCGCTTCTCAGAAAAGACTGCTTTCTTTTATGAATAATGACACCAAAACGAGATACGAAGAATTACTTGCACTCTATCCTGCTTTATACAACACTGTTCCTAAACATTTAATTGCAGCTTACCTAGGTGTTTCAAGAGAAACTTTAAGCCGATTATACAACGCTTCCAAACCGCACTGACGAATGTGATCTACATCACGTAATCAATTTTGAATCTCGCCATTACTTTGTACTATAAATTAATAACAATTTAAAATACAGAATAATGGAAACTAAAAATTTTAAAATTTCGAATACTGAAAGTCAAGTAAACTGGATTGGAAAAAAAGTTACTGGACAACACAACGGAACAATTAATATTGAAAAAGGCTTTTTTACTTTTTCTAATGATGAACTAACTGGTGGAAATATTACTATTGACACTACTTCTATCGTAATTCTTGATGTAACCGATCCAGCAACAAATCAGCAGTTTGCAGGGCATTTGGCTTCAGACGATTTCTTTTCTACAGATAAATTTCAGACAGCAACTTTAGACATTAAAGCTGTTTCTAAACAATCTTCTTCAGATTATTTTATTGAAGGCAATCTTACTATTAAAGCCATCACGCATCCAATAGGTTTTAATTTGGAAGTGAAAAAAAATGAAAACGATTTGAATGCTTCTGGTAAAATTATCATTGACCGCACCAAATATGATATGAAATTCCGTTCTGGAAATTTCTTCACCAATCTTGGAGACACTCTGATTTACAACGAATTTGAATTGGATGTAAACCTAACAGCAAAAGTTGCTTAATACCTAGAAATCATGCCATACGTAAAAATTGAAGTAACTCGAGAAGGCGTTACAAGAGAACAAAAACAGCAACTGATATCTGGAATTACTCAATTAATAACAGATGTTTTAGACAAAGATCCCAGTCTTACACACATCGTGATTCAGGAAATAGAATTAGACGATTGGGGATTTGCAGGCGAACAGGTTTCTGTATTGCGCGAGAGAGGCATTACAGCTCAAAAGAAATAATCACTTAAAATCAAGAAAAATGAAAACAATTATAGTAACCGGTGCCTCAACAGGCATCGGTAAATCAATAGCTCAATTATTTTTAGAAAAAGGCTACAATGTAGTTATCAATTCTGCCAATTTGCAGAATCTTGAAACTACTTTTAAAGAGCTTGGACATGATAGCCAATTAGCGATGGTACACGGCGATGTAAGTCGCATTGCAACAGGAAAGCAATTAGTTCAAACTGCTTTAGACCGTTTTGGAAGTGTCGATGTACTGGTAAACAATGCAGGGATTTTTCAGCCACAATCTTTTTTAGATGTTGAAGAACAGGACTTAGATCGTTTTTTAAACATCAATTTAAAAGGAACTTATTTTACAAGCCAGGCAGCCGTAAAACAAATGCTGCAGCAAGGTGAAGGATCAATTATTAATATCGGAACTGTTTTGGTAGATCATGCCATCGACGGATTTCCTGCCACTGCTCCTATTTCAAGCAAAGGTGGTGTTCATGCCTTTACGAGACAGCTTGCTGCAGAATTTGGAAAAAATAATATTAGAGTAAATGCTATTGCTCCAGGGATTATTAGAAGTCCGCTTCAAGCTAAAACAGGTGTAGCAAATGCAGATAGTTTAGCTGGTTTGCATCTTTTGAAACGAATTGGAGAAACTAGCGATGTAGCACAATTGGCTCTTTATTTGGCCGAAAGCAATTTTGTAACGGGCGAAATCATTAATTTAGATGGCGGTCACGTTGCTGGACACAGCATTTGATAACTTCAAAAACTTAAAATCATGGAAAATTTTGGCACAAATGCAGCTCTGATTACAGCTGTGCTTATGAATTATTTTAACGGAATTTATAATGGTGATGTTCCTTTATTGCGAAGTGTTTTTCATCAAGAGGCAATTGTTGGTTTTGATATTAATGGAGAAACTCATTTTAAAACCGTAAATCAATATCTGGAAGGTGTAAAAAACCGCAAAAGTCCACAGGAATTGGGAGAAGAATTCAAAATGAAAATCTTATCTTTAGAAATTATCAATAATACCGCTGTCGCGAAAGTTCAAGTTCCGATATTTGAGTATAATTATTATGACATTTTAAGCCTTATCGTTGTGGATGGCAAATGGGTTATCAGCAATAAATTAGCAACTAAAGTAAATTAAAATATAATGTGGAATTCAACCAAAATAACACAATTACTAGGTATTGAGTATCCAATTTTACAAGGTCCAATGGGCGGTGGTTTTTCAACTGCCGCTCTATTGGCTTCTGTAAGCAACGCAGGCGGATTAGGCAGTTATGGCGCTTATACCCTAACTCCCGAAGAAATTCGAGAAGCTGGAAAAGAAATTAAACTCGCTACTTCCAAACCTTACAATATCAATTTATGGGTGAATGATGTTGACGAAAGCCTTCTCCATTATCCTGCAGAAAAACTGGAAAAGATAAAACAGAATTTTAAACCTTATTTTGATGAATTAGGGATTCCGCTTCCCGATTTATCTTCTAATATTCCTTCTAAATTTGAAAAACAAGTTGAAGTTGTATTCGAACTCAAACCAGCTGTTTTTAGCTTCATTTTCGGAATTCCGTCAAAAGAAATACTGCAAGAAAGTCGAAAGCTTGGAATAAAAACCATTGGCGCGGCAACAACTTTAGAAGAAGCGCTTGCTCTAGAAGATGCCGAAGTAGATGCAATTATCGCTGCTGGATTTGAAGCTGGCGGACACAGACCTTCTTTCCTTAAACCAGCACAAGAATCTTTTACAGGATTGTTTACTCTTGTACAGCAATTAAAAGCAAAAATTAAAACACCAATCATTGCAGCAGGCGGAATTATAGATGCAAAAGGAATCGCTGCAGCTCTGACATTAGGCGCCGATGCTGTACAATTGGGAACTGCTTTTATGGTTACAGATGAATCTGGCGCTGCGCCTGTTCATAAAGAAATGCTATTTCAGAATCCGAATGTTCCAACTACGGTTTCAAAATCGCTTACAGGAAGAATGGGCCGAATGATCAGCAATAAAATCTCTGATGCTGTTCCTTTTGAAACCGAAGTCCTTCCTTTTCCGCTTCAAACCAAATTAATCGCACCTTTAAAAGTGGCGGCACTTGCTCAAGGAAGAACCGATATGATTAGTTTTTGGTCGGGACAGAATACAAGCAATTTAAAACATCATAAAGCAAGCGAATTGATGCAGTATTTAATTGCTGAAATGTCGGTGTAGTTTTTTAACGCAAAGTACGCTAAGGTTCTTTTTTATATAAATGTTGGTGAATTTAAGTTCGCAAAGGTCTTACTAGCTGTTAAGCTTGTGCTTAATTTTTTTTTAATCTCGCAAAGTCATAGAGTCGCGAAGTTTTTTACCTCTCGCAGATTGGGCAGATTGAGCAGATTTTATTTTTAATATGAAAAAATCCCCATGAATCTGCCCAATCTGCGAGAGAGAAATGCTTTTAATCTTTTTAATCTGTGGCTTTAAAATAAAAATTCTTAGCAGCTCTGCGACTTTGTGAGATTAAAAACCACAATATTTGCACAACTTTGCGAACTTAAAACGCAATCTAGAGAAAAAAACCTTAGCGTAGTTTGCGGTAAAAAACACCAAGTCACTCCCTGTCCATTTCAACCTAAAGTTTGTCCGTTTCAACATAATTCCGATTTCGTTTTTAAGGCTTTCAACGCACATTTGTACCGTTAAATAACTTTAAATATCAAAATCATGAACTCAAAAACAACAAAAATTATCTATTGGACAGGAACAGTATTAACTTCTTTATGGTTTGGCGCAAGCGGTTTCTTTGAATTAACAAACAATCCATTGGTTTGGGGAATTACGCAGCAATTGGGATATCCAGCACATTTTATTTACATTCTCGGTGTTTTTAAAGTAGCAGGAGTCATTACACTTTTGATTCCAAACAAATTATTACGATTGAAAGAATGGGTTTTCGCAGGCGTATTTTTCGACATTATTTTTGCATTCTTTTCTAAAATTGCCGTTTTAGGTTTTGGTGCCGCAACAGATGCGATTATCGCTTTCGTAATGGTAAGTGTAACTTATGCTATGTTTAGAAAATTATATACAGCCACTTATATTCCATCTTCCGAAAACTTTTAAGGAAGGTAAATCTATTCTACAAGAAAGCTCTAGCGGAGCGGAATATTATTAGCTTGAAAAAAATGTGGCTCCGCTGGAGCTTTATCTGACAAACATTTATTCTTTTGCTATAAATATTTCGCTTCTCCGAAGCTTACTAAAGAGACTAAAACAATCCTCTGAAGTTTTATATTGTAAATATGTATTCTTCGCTAAAGATATTTCGCTTCTCCGAAGCTTACCAAAGAGACTAAAAGAATCCTCTGGAGTTTTATATTGTAAATGTATATTCTTCGCGATAATATTTCGCTTCTCCGAAGCTTTACAGAAAGAGAAATGATTGTTTTGATATAGCCTCTACAAATTTTAATTTAATTATTTCCAATGAAAAAGATTATTCTCATTCTCTGTTTTATACTTTCAGCTTTGTTTTTTATAAGCTGTTTTATGTTTCCAGGATTATAAAATCAAGCCAATTAGTTTATCTGAAAATGATAAATTAATTGGTTTTATCGGTTTTCTAACCAACTTAAAAATGCTGTTGCTTTTTCTTTTCCTACCAATAATTTTTCTTCTGTTGGCACACTTAGTTTTACAATTATTTTACGCGAGAAATAATGTTCTGCTTCTCGAATAGCCGAAAAATTGACCAAATATTGTCTGTTGATTCTAAAGAATTGAATTGGCGATAAAAGCTTATGAATTTCGTCTAAAGACTGCGTTAACGGATATTCATTTTTGTCTAAAGTCATAATCGTTGGCGTTTCATTTTTGATATAGAAAAACGCAATATTCTCGGTTAAAACCGTCTGATATTTATTGTTTTTGAAAACCAAAAAACTGCTTTTCCCTTTATTTTCGCCATTTCGCGTCAGCAAATAATCAAAATCGGGCATTGCTTTTTTATTTCTCTGAAAGAAGTTTTTCAGTTCTCCCGCTTTCTTTAAAGCCTGCGAAATACTTTCTCTTGAAAAAGGTTTCAGGACATAATCAATTCCGTTTGACTTAAAAGCTTCGATGGCATAATCATCAAAAGCGGTACAGAAAATGACCGGCGATAAAACCTCAACATTCTTAAAAATCTCAAAACACTGACCATCTGCCAGCTGAATATCCATAAAAATAAGATCTGGCTGATCGTTTTCTGATAGATAATCTACTGCACCTTCGATGCTTTGTATATAAGACAAAATCTGAACATCGGGTCTGATGCTCAGAATTAATTGGCCAAGTGCTTTGGCCGTTTTTACTTCATCTTCAATTATTATGATAGTCATAATTTAGTGGTATTTTTACTTTAAAGGTAGTTTCGTCTTTATCAATTTCAATTTCTTTGTGAATCAAATGCATAAAGCGCTGATTGATATTATCCAAACCAACACCTGTAGAAACGGCGCCTCTTTTGAGCTGAATTTTATTTTCTACTACCAAAAATTCATTTTCAGTATAAAGCTTTATTTTGAGGGGTTTATCTAAAGAAACGACATTGTGTTTGATGCAGTTTTCGATTAATAATTGTAAAGTAAAAGGCGGAATTGCTGAATCGTATTGCTTTGGATCAATTTCATTTTCTAAAACAAATCCGTCTTCAAAACGTGCTTTAAGCAGATATACGTACGAATCCAGAATCTGAATTTCTTCACTCAGCGGAATCAAATCCATTTTTCGGCTTTCTAATGTAAATCGATAAAAATCGGATAATTTTAAGATAAAATCTGAACTCTGCGGATCTTGGATATCAACCATAGATTTCAGCGTATTCAGACTATTAAATAAAAAATGCGGATTTACCTGCTGTTTCAATAATTCGTATTGTGCGCCAAGATTAACTGCTTTTGTGCGTTCCAGTTCAACTCCCATCTGCTGGGTTTGGTAGTTTTGAAAAAGCAGATGCAGGAACATATAAACAATCAAGTTGATTAAAACTCCGCGAAGCTCGAACATGATTGGCGCATCCATTTTTGAAACCTGAAAAAGTTCCTGATGCGCGATTACCAAAATCACCATTAAGACAATCCCTAGAATAACACTCAGTAAAAGTTTCCAGTTAAAGAGACTTTTATTGGCATGATTAGCAGAAAATTTTGGTAAACTGTAAATGTTGTAATACCATATAAAAAGGGAAAACAACAGTGTAATCGAAGAGTTTATGACAATATCTCCTGGTGTTGAACCGGCATCAAACAATTTTGGAATCGAAGCCAGAATTGCCAATGCAATCGAACTTCCCCAAATGACTTTGAGCGAAACCTGAAAACGTTTTGTTTTTTCCATACTTTATTGGTTAGTTATGATCAAAGATAAGTTTATTTGAAAAAGATTTCACGCAGATTTAAAGTGATTTTAGCAGATCTATACAGATTTTTTTTATTACAGTTTCCTTACTCGTTTTGTCATTTCGAGGAACGAGAAATCTCACTCAAGATTCGACAAAGATTGGCGAAAATCTGTGCGGAATTTCTAATGAGATTTCTCGTTCCTCGAAATGACAAAAAATGAGAATAAAAAACTTTGCGTCTCTGTGACTTTGCGAGATTAAAAGCAAACTGAAATTATCTGCTAAAATCCGTTTAAATCTTCGTGAAACAAAAAAATCTAAGCTCTCTTAACTCCCAATATTGCACCTGAATTCATATCTTGAACAAAGCCAATGATTTCGAAATCCTGCGTGTTATAATTTTTTGGAAGATGAATTGATGCTGTTCCTTTTTTGGTTTTATTTAAATCTACAGATTGCAGATTACGAACAATTTGATAATGCGATAAAACTCGATGCGCATTCTCTCCTCTTTTTACATTGCTTTTTGCCTCTTTCTGAACAACTGCGATTAATAAACGGCTATTTTTCGAAGTGCCTTCGACATTATAATTTACTGAAAGCGAATTCGCATTTTGATTTGCTTCTAAATTCAAACCAGTTGAAAATGGCTTCGAAAGCGCCGATTTAATTCCATTTCTTAGGCTTGTTTCCTGAGAACCGATATAATCTGTTTTTCCGTTAATGATTACTTGAGGCGTGTAAATGGGTTCTTTTCCCATAAATTGGGCATAATCGTATTGTCTTTTTGTAAAATCGGCATTACTGAAAATATCTTTCCAGCCTTGTTTGTCCCAATAATCTACGTGATAAGCCAATACATAAACATTTTTATCTCGGTATTCATTTTGAATTCTTCCCAGCAATTCATCAGCAGGCGGACAGCTGGAACAGCCCTCGGAAGTATATAATTCTAAAAGTGCAAAACCTTTCTTATCTGAGTTCTGACTGAAAATGCTGTTTGCGCTAAAGAAAAAAAGCATTGTAAAAGCGATTACTATTTTTTTCATAACATGATTTTTTGATTGTGAAATGTGAGTTGTGAGATGTAAAATGTGAGATGTAAAACGTAAGATGCTACTAAACTTTTCACATCTAACATCTAACATTTTACTTTTCACATTTTTACTTTTCACACTTTAAAGAATATTAATCTCAACGTTTATATTTCCTCTTGTTGCTTTAGAATACGGACAAGTCTGATGCGCTTGTGCCGCCAAAGCTTCCGCAGTTTCAATGTCAATTCCTGGAAGACTGATATTTAATCTCGCTTGAAGCGAATATTCTCCTTCTGTTACGCACAAATCTACTTCGGCGTCTACGGCGGTTTCTGCTGGAAGTCGAACTCCAAGTTTTGAAGCCGCAATTCCTAAAGCTCCTATAAAACAAGCCGACCATCCTGCAGCAAACAACTGCTCCGGATTTGTTCCCGGACGCGAAGATCCTGGCGAGCTTAATTTGATATTCAATTGTTCGTCTGAACTTTGAGAAGCTCCTTCTCTACCACCTGTTGTATGTGTTTTCCCTGTGTACAATACTGTTTTCATGATTTTTAATTTTAGATTGTTGATTTTAGATTATTTCAAATTGACATTGACATTGATATTGACATTGATTTTATGAATTTACTTTAAATTATCTGCGTCAATTATTGCTTGTGCAAAAGCTTTTGGATCTTCTTGCGGAACGTTATGTCCTATTCCTTTTAAAATTCTGTGTTCGTATTTTCCTGTAAATTTGTTGGCGTACGCTTTTCCATCCGCGAAAGCGCCATCAAAATCACTTCCTATTGTAATCGTTGGAACTTTAATTTCTGGTTTTGCTGCCAAACGTTTTTCTAGATTATCGTATTTAGCTTCTCCTGCTTCCAGAGATTGTCTCCATCTGTAATTGTGAATTACAATTGCTACATGATCTGTATTATCAAAAGATTGAGCAGTTTGATCGTAAGTTGCTTTATCGAAATTCCATAACGGAGAAGCGATTTTCCAGATTAGTTTATTGAAATCGTAATTATTTTGTGTGTAACCTTGTTTTCCTCTTTCTGTTGCAAAATAATATTGGTACCACCATCCTAATTCGGCTGTTGGAGGAAGCGGTTTTAAGTTGGCTTCTAAATTCACGACCAAATAACCACTAACCGATACTAAACCTTTTACACGTTCTGGCCAAAGTGCCGATACCACAACTGCTGTTCTAGCGCCCCAGTCGAAACCGCCGATTACGGCTTTGTCAATTTTTAGCGCATCCATAAAAGCGATAATATCGCTTGCTAAAGCCGCCTGCTGACCGTTTCTGAAAGTGTCTTTCGAAAGAAAAGTTGTGGTTCCGAATCCGCGTAAATAAGGGGTAAAAACGTGATAGCCTTTTGCCACTAAAATCGGAACGACTTCGTTGTAACTGTGAATATCATAAGGCCAGCCGTGAAGCAATATTACTGGAGTTCCGTTTGATGGGCCTGCTTCTGTATATCCTACGTTTAATAATCCAGCGTTGATTTGTTTTAATGTCCCCAATGAACTGCTTACTTCAATTGTTTTCTGTTTTGAAGTTTGTGCTTGAGTGAAAGCTGTATTCATAAAAAGAATAGCGATTAAAATATTGGATAGTGTTTTCATAATTTTATTTTTTATTAGTTGATTATCAGTTAATTTTATTCGTCAAAGGTATTTTGACAATGGTTGTTTTAAAAGGTAAAAAAAGGTGAAGTGGACAAACTTTAGGTTGAAATGGACAGGCTTTAATTTGGGATAATTTTAACGCAAAGAGCGCAAAGGATTCACAGAGAACACAAAGATTTTTTGAGTTGAAACTAAGTTTCTTTTAAGTTCACAAAGCTGTAGAAATAAAACTTTGCGACTTCGCGGCTTTGCGAGATTAAAAAAGCCCAATAATCACACAAAGCTTTGCGAACTTAATGTCTATTAACATTCTCCTTAAACAGAACTTCGCGTCCTTTGCGAAAATCCTTTGATTACTCTGCGCTAAAAATTATACACATTTCAACCTGAAACCTGAAACCTGAAACTTGAAACTTGAAACTATTTTTTCATTACCAATATAGGCTTCCCTTTTTCCACAATATAAGTCGCCAGTTCTGATGCTTTTGCATTTGTGTTATTTCTAGCCGAATGCACCACGCCTGCTGGAATAAAAAGTACTTCTCCCGCTTTTAATGTAACAGGTTTTTCGCCTTCTATCTGATATTCTAATGAACCTTCCACAACGTAAATCACTTCTTCACCCGGATGAGAATGTTTCCCGAAAGCAGAATGGCCTTCAAAATCGATTCGTGCCTGAACCATTTCGCGTCCAGGAACACTTAGATCATGTTTTTGCAAATCGATGCGTTTTACTCCCTGTGCTGTAATTTGATTCGGAACTAAAAAAGCAATAATTCCTAAAACAATAATTGCGATTATAACCCATGTTTTTTGTTTTTTCGTTTCCATAACTTCTGATTTTAAATTATTAGTTTTCGTTAATTTCTTTGTCAAAAGTATTTCGATAACCCTTCATGCGAAATCAGAAAATAGTTGAAACGGACAAACTTCAAGGTGAAACGGACAGGCTGTGATTTGTGAGTTGTGATTTGTGAGATGTTAGATGCTCGTGAATGGCATTTCCTTATTGCACTATATATAAACGCGAAGTCCACAAAGCTAGACGAATAAAACTTTGCGGCTTCTCGCCTTTGTGGCTAAATAAACAAAAAGCACAAAAAAAAATCAGGATTAGTATTGCTACCATCCTGATTTTCTGAATTAAAAATAACCTTCACTATTATCTTCTGCCTCTAAAGCCTCCGCCACCTCTAAAACCACCGCCATTGAAGCCGCCACCGTTAAAACGGCTTCCATCTCTTTGAATATTTTGGAAATTTCGGGTTTGCATTTCTCCGCGATCTCTAGAAATTGCTGAACGGTCCAGATCGTTTGTTATGTCTGGACGTCCCGCTTCGCCCAATGGTTTATTAGGCTGTCCGAGCGTTTGATTTGCTTTAGGGAAATTATCACGCTGCATTCCGTCTCCTATTCGGGTTTCGCCTCCTAGATTTTGGTTGGCTTTCGGCAAGTTGTCACGCTGAATTCTTTCTCCTGCACCATTTGCTCCAAGTCCTTCATTAGGTCTGTCACGCTGAATTCGCTCTCCTGCTCCATTTGCTCCAAGTCCCTGATTCGGTTTATTACGCTGAATCGCGTCGCCTGCTTTTTTCGACGAACCCAAAGTTCCTGCTTGCGTCCAGCCACCGTTACCATTATTGTAATGACTCCAGTTTCCGTTAGCATCTCTTTTATACACATGACCATCGTGGCCAGCGTACAAATTATTGTTGGTATGAATCGTTGTTCCTCCACCTCTGCGATGTGTAATTACACCTTCTTTTCCGCCCGAAGTTTCATAACCAATTGCGGTTCCGCGTCGGGTTGTAATGTGTCCTGTCTGCGCCCATTGATTTCCATTTGTAGCAGCCGAATGTCCCCATTGTGCATACGCATTATGGCCTTGATTGGTTCTAGCGTAATTTCCAGTCCACGGATTATAAGTACTAGCAGCAGTACGCCCGCCGTACCATCCCTGCACGCTTGCAGAACGTCCGTATCTTCCTGTTGCTGGATTATACCAAGCTGAAGTTCCAGCGGCACCATAAGGTCCGTAAACACGTCTTCCTGCTGCATAACCTCCCGTCCACGGATTATAAACCGCTCCTCCTCCGTAGGCATAAGGCCAAGGGCGATAAATTGGATATAGTCCGCCGTAATATACATAAGGCGGATAATACCATCCTGTGCCATAAGTCAAGATAGCGCCAAATGTTGCGCCAATAATAAACGCACCCAAATAACCCGCAGTTGAACTGCTTTCTACCGTTGTATCGGTTGTTGTTTGTGTTACATACGTCACATTGTAAACTGGTGAACTTGGAGGAATCGTATAAATTTCTTTCGGAACAGAATCGCATGTTTTCCAAGGTCCGTTCGGACTTGTCGACATAAACCAAACCGCCTGAAAACATAAATAATACAAATCACCTACTTTTATAATCTTCTCTTGGGTATTGCTTGCATATTGCATTTTGGTACCCTCGATAGGTTTAAACTGAGGCGTTCCGCCATCATACGATACTTTTACTTTTGCTTCAGCATCCGATTTTTTTAAAATAGCTGTTGTTGGAACCTGTGATAACATTACAGCATCATTCGCTTCCTCCGTTCCAGGTACAGATGACAATACATTGGCACGAGGAGAATCCTTCGGAATTTTAGCAAAATCAGCTGGGAGACTATTACTCGCATAGCTCCACGGTCCAGTTAGTTCTTTAGACTTAAACCATCTTCCAGACAATAATACATAATACTGACCTTTGTTTTCGTCGGCAAAAATATCATTCTCGGTATTGTCAATGTATAACAATTTGGTTCCTGGAATTTTAACAAACTTCGGACTTCCGTTTATAGCAATCAGTTCAGCAGGTTTATTACTGTAGAAAACCTCTGGAGCTGCACCCGAAGAGGGTGGCGGAATCATTTTTTTTACATCATCAAAATTCTGTCCCGAAGGCAGATTGCTTAAACCCGCAGGCAGTTTGGTTGTTTTAGTCCATTTGCCTTCAATATTTTTTGATGTAAGCCAGATATTATCAACCAAGAGATAATACTCTTTTGCAGTTTTATCAAAAAACAAATCCCAATTGGTATTCACCACATATTGTATATCCGATTTTTCTATAGGTACTAAGACCGGTTCTCCTTGTACGATAAGCAAAATCGAAGGATTGGTGCTATAAAAGATGGCTGGAGGATCGTTTTTGGCAACAATTCCCTTTGGCGGACTTTTAGTGTGGCTTAAATCAGCCAGAATACGATCTACCGAAATAGGGTCTCCGCTTTGGGGCAATGTTTCTTTAAATAGATTTTCCATTTCAGGAACTTTCTTTTCGTCTAAAGCAGGAAATCGCACATCTGTTACCTGAATATTTTTAATAAAAGCGCTTCGGTTGTCTTTATCTACCAATGTTTCTGCTTTTAAAGAAGCAACACCCAAAACTTGTTTGCCGTCTTTTGGAGTCAGCGAAAAAGCCACACGCGCTGTAAGTTCTTTAAAATCCTTCCAGTCGTCTACCTGTGGCTGATAATAAACGAGTTTTGTACCGTTATTTTCAGCTTCTCGAGGCCAGCCGCGATCTGCAATTAATTCAGAGTTGGCAGTATCAGACTTTCCGGTTTCCGTATTCAACTGTTCTTTTTCTTTTTTGCAGGAGAACAAAATGGAACTCAGACAAACTACAATTATTAGAAAAGCATTTTTCATACATTTTAAAATTTAAGTTATTCATCAAAAATTTATTCTTCCGATTGTCTTCCAACCGTCTTATAAATTGTTTCAGATAAAATTAAATTCACAGACTAAAAAAAACTATTAATTGCCCCCTTTCTTTGTTGCAGATTATAATTTGAAACCAAATTGTGCATAAATCTTCATTCTTCTATTCTAAAATTTAAGCCTGTCTTGGTAACGTAAGAATTTAAATGAAGTTTTTTTTATAAGGATATAGTAAAATACCCTATTCTGATATTTTTTTGTCGTTTAGGGGTATTCTTTATTTTTTTCTTCAATATAAATTTACCCAATACCACACTAAAAGTACTGTGCCTATACCAGCAGTATAAATCCAACTACATAAAAAGTCCCGCTATCCTGCTCTATATCAGAATTAAGGATAACAAAACTATTGCATCAAACTAACCTTATTTAAATTTCTAAAAAATGTCAAAATTCTCCGAACAGGTAAACATCACCATAGAAGGCTTTACCCAAAATGTGATTTATTACAATCTTGAGCTTTCTCAAAAAATGGCAGACCACCATCATTTTTCTTTCTTTTGGCAATACACCGGAAAACCTATTATTGCGCCGCAGGATCAGGAAAAAGCCATTAGCAGTTACATTGGCAGCGAGGTAATTTTCACCTTTAAGGTAAAAGGCATCCGCCTAATGTCTAAAGGAAGAATTACAAAATTGGGCTCTATCGATAAGAACGGAAGCCCTGCCGGACTTCACGTTACAGGAATAAGCCATACCATAGCACTTGATGATATGCCAAAATCCAGAATCTTTCGCGAGAAAAACCTCCAGCAGATTGGACTGGAGATTTTTGCCGAAGAAAGTTCAGGAGAATTTTACCAGAGGGAAGCCATTGCTCCCACTTATACAAAAGAATTCAGTTTTAAGACCCAGTACAACGAAACAAGCTTTGATTTTCTTAAACGCCTTTCTGCACGCTACGCCCAATGGTTCTATTTTGACGGAATGCGCATGCAGTTTGGCCAGATTAAAAACACCGACATAAAGCTTATAAACGAATCATCGCTCCATAACTTTAGCATCGAGGCCAGTTTGGTTTCGCATAAAACCTCGTTCAGCAGCTATGACTACAATAGCGCTTCACGCATAAAAAATGGTGCAGAAAAAACCTCCGAAGGAAGCCAAGACCGATTTGCATCGCTTGCCGTCTTTAAGCAGCCTTACATTGTAAGACCCGGACTTGAAAACGGCGCGTATACCAGCAACGCACAAAATAAAGAAGAAATCGATGAAATGGTGAAAATGCAGACCGCTGCACGCGATGCCAACAGCATATTCTACAGCGGCACCTCCTATCTGCCTATAGGTTTGGGGCAGACTTTTTCCATCGAAAACAAGAACGTAGAGCACCACTTGCTGGCTGTTGAAATTATTCACCGCTCTGAAGTAAACGGAAATTACACCTGCGAGTTCAAAGCAATTCCAGCCGATGTGGCAGCGCCACACTACACAGACGTAACGGCATTTGCTCCCGCCGAAAGCCAGCCCGCAATAGTAATTGACAATAACGACCCTGAAAAAATGGGACGCATAAAAGTGGATTTTTTCTGGAATGGCTGGACAAGCAAAAGCGACTGGATGCGGGTGGTTCAGCCTTACTCCGGTTCTGGAAAAGGGCTTTATTTCAGACCCGAAATTGGCGAAGAAGTTCAGGTGAGCTTTGAAGCCGGCAATGCAGAACGCCCGTATGTTTCTGGCACTTATTACAACGGAAAAGAAATGCCCGATTTCTTTGATGCCGAAAACCGAATTAAAGGATGGAAACTCCCTTTTGGACAGCTTTTCAAGTTTATTGAAAAAGTGGGCATCTGGCTTTCTGACCCAAGCGGGAATGAATTGCATATGAATGAAGAAACAAAAAGCATTAATGTGACCTCTCCTGAAACAGTTACAATACGCGCTAAAAATATTGTTTTTGAAGCAAGTGAAAGCATTACTTATGCAGCTGGAACTAATATCTCTGAAACAGCAATACTAAATAAAACTTCAAGTATTGGAGGAATTTTAGACACTAGTGTCGGATTGGACAAAATACTACATGTTGCTGGAGATAATCATATCAATATTGATGGCAACTCTAACTCAGAAGTAAAAAAAGATAGAAATATCGCTTCTGAAAATAGAATAGTTACACATAGTGAAATTGGACATGAGTTTCACTCTGATAAGGATATCAAAAACAACAGTAGTGAGCAAACAAGACAAAACTAATTAAGATGGCAATAAAAACAATCTGTGGTATTACCATAATGGGAAACATTGGCAATTACAGTTTTCACAACTCTAAAAACGGCGCTCATTTTTTCTTGAAAGACAGCAATGTCAGTTATAGCGATCCTTATGGAAACCACATGACCAATCATGCCTGTCATATCCGAATTAATTTTGAGCCTTTTAGATTAGAAAAAATGGGCGATGAAATTCGAAAATCAGATGGCAGTCTCATTATCATGATGCCAAAAGAACAAATAGAAGAAATTGCCAATAAAACCTTTTATGCTGATGGGCAGTTTCATGCTATAGATTTTTTAACCTATACCATAACCGAAGAAAAATAAACTATGTCAGAATATATTAGAGTAAAAGGAAACATAATAGAAAAAACTGGAGGAACTTCCAGAGTTTATGCCAAAGGAGGAATTGAACACAACTCAAACGGATTTATAGATTATTTTGCTGAAAATCACACCTATGGTGAACCAGAAAAATATGTACCAAAACAGCCTGAAAACTCAGTCAATGTATATGTAGGAATGTTTTTTGATGGCACTGGAAACAATCGTTTTAATTCTGACAGCATGTATTACTCTAAAATTAAAAATAATACCGACAGAATAGACCCAAAAGACATTCCTTCTAACAAAGAAACAGAAATTATAGTAGAAGATAAGGACAAAGAAAGCAAAAAAATTAAAGTAAAAATTACAGATCGTGACAGCTACTGGAATCCTTATTCGAATATTGCCAAACTTTTTGATTTATATAAAACCATTACAACAAAAGATTATAAAGATGATGAACACCCCGAATATGGCAAACATGTAATTCTTAAGCAATACGTGGAGGGCATTGGCACAAAACAGGGGAAGCCAGATGATCTTTTGGGTTCAGGTTTAGCCAGAGATACTTGGGGCGTAATAAGCCGTGTACATGAGGGTATCGAAAAAGTAGTACAAGACCAATTTAGTCCAGTACCCAAAGACAGAAAAATCAATAAAATTGTGATTGATGTATTTGGTTTTAGCAGAGGGGCTGCTGCGGCAAGGCATTTTTGCAACGAAGTGATGAAAGAAGCCACATACAGGAATGAAATGATAAATGATCCTTATGACAAATACCCTCTACCCTCGGGAAAAAAAATAATCGATAAACATGCCGGAGGAAAATTAGGATTTGAGCTTAGTGCAAAAGGACATCTGCCTGTGGGAGAAACCTACAAAATCGAAATTCGCTTTTTAGGTCTTTTTGACACTGTAATATCCGATATGATTGTAAAAGAAAATATGGGCTACAAATTAGGGCTTGGCGGGTCCCTTATACCCTATTTATATCTTGCTCCCTTAGCTCAGGAAGCATTGCCAGAAATAAAAACCAATATAGGAAATCTCAAAATAGGCAAAGTTTTTCATATAAAAGCATCTACAGAATGGAGAAAAAACTTTGCTTTTACCCCTTCAGAACAAGGTTATACGCTAGGTATGATAGGTTCTCACTCTGATATAGGCGGTGGGTATGCAGAGTTAACCCATTATGAGCCTGTACTAAGTTATTTTGATGTGCCGCTTGGCAATACAGAAGTCCTAAGCCAAATGGAGAAATTTAAGCAATTTTACACAGACAGATTTATCTGCACTACTGAAGAGCTGCAATTTGTAAATACCTACGATCACGTTACCGAAACCAGCATTTCGCCAAATTCTATGGAAACAGGCGTATCCCATAGAGAGTTAAAAGCGTCCAATGATTTTCCTGATGAAGGGAAAACCATCTCAAACAACCCCATTTATCAAGTTTATCAAACCAAAAATTCAGATCATTATGTATTAAAAGATTCTAGATATATTTCAAACAAGTATTCGCTGGTACCCATGCAGCTTATGCTCGAAAAGGCAATAGAAAACAATGTGCCATTCTTTAAAAATTACGATGAAGCTTCTCCAAAACCTCCATATAAGTTTGAATACGAAATTCCCGAAACTGCAGCATTTGATACATTAAGACAATATTTGGAAATTATGCGTGCAGCTTCAAAAGAAGAAAACAAAGACAAAAATTCAACCTACGAGATAGACTATGAAATCTACAAACACATACACCACCAATACGTTCATTTATCGGCACATTATGGCGGTTTAGAAAATGATTTTTTAACAGTGAAAACAGGAGATCATCATTTTTTATCAGACTATGTTTTTATCAATGAGCCTGTTGAACCGATTATAAAAGATGAAAAAGTAATTTATAAACGAGAAATATATGTACCAAAAAGTTAGATTTTTTTTATGCTGCTTTTTAACCATTGGTTTATTTGCCAGTTGTCAGCCTAAAGATAAATTTAGTTGGAATGCGGGTCTTTCTGGTCCAAAAAACTACCCTTCGGGCGCACCTTTTGTAGAATATTTTTATCAGGGAAAAAGCATTGCAGGGACTTCTTCTGGAACAGGTGCAGATCAAGGGTGGAGCATTACTAGTGGAGGTTATGTTGGAGGTGATCGATATAAACCAGTTCCAGATAGCATGGTAGTAAAATGGGTATGTTCAGTTGACAACTTAGTTTATAAAGGCGGATTCAAATTGCCCAGAGACAAAATGCTCGAATTGTTTAAAAGAAAAGTGATAGATTCTTATGGTAATCAAAACGACTATAGTGTAATTGTTGCCGGAATGGCTCCTGGCGGTAATATAACTCTATGGATGCAGGGCGGATATGCCACTACAGAAATAGCAAAATTTAAAATTTTAAAAGGGGAAGAGGATCAAAATATAGATGATGATTACAAAAAAAAAGAAATAAAGTCATGGGGTAACTATCTTACCTATTGGAAAATTCACGGCATTCCATATTCTGTCTGGGAAAAAGGAGAAAAAGAATATCCATATGATATTGGGTTTACGACTGAAGAAGAAGATAAAAAAGGTTATAGTATAGCCATTGCTGGCTACACCAAAGATGGCAGTGTAATATATTCAAATGAAGATCCGATTCCATACTTAAAATGGAATGAGAATGTAAAGCTACAAGTTGCAAAAGCTAAAAAACTTCCTATACAGTTTTATATTCAATGGATATCGCAAAATGATCAAGAGTGGTACGAAGCTGAAATTGTACTGCCAAGTAACCTAGAAAATCAATTTATTGAATTTCAAAAAAGATACGGCAATAATGTATTTCTTACTGTAGGAATGGATAAAGTTTCGGAAAATAAACCATATACATTTGGAAGGATATGGCTTGAAAATTTTAAAGAAAAAATTGAAATAATGAAATTCAGAGCAGCAAAATTAAATGTAGAAAAGAATAGAAAAAAGAAATACGAAGTTTCAAAATATTCTTTACCTAAACATTTCGTATTTCCTAAGTGGGAAGGCAGAGAACCTCTTGAATTTCCAGAATTAGATTATTGGCAAGAAAAGTAGAGTTATGAGAAACAGTTTTGTGCAGTTTTAGATGTCACCTGCCCCTACTAGCGAGAGCGTCTCGCTCGTGAACACTAAGTTTATTTACCAAATTAAATTAAGGCTTACGCGCACGAGCAAGATGCTCGAGCTAGCAGAGGGAAAAAAAATAATAGCTTTTGGCGAAGAAAAACAATCTTAAAATAACAACCATTAGAGGTGAGAAAAAATAGTATCAAAAAATATAACATTTTATTAGGTTTCATCATCACAGTAGTAATAACTGTAGTAATAATAACAATGAGTTCATATATAGAAAAAAAATATGAGTGGTCTGCACATATTTCAGCCCCAAAAGAATATCCGGTTGAAGTCTATACGGGAGCAGCAGGAGGTTATTTTTTTAGTCAAATGGGAGGTTTTAGTAATGCTGGATGGGGACGAAGTATAAGTGACACGGACATCAAAGTTCCAGTGCCTCATAGACTAGATATGACATGGCTGTCTTATGTAGACGATAAATTTTATAAAGGAGAATGGAAGCTTCCTGTTGAAAAAATACAGCAACTTTTTGATGAAGGCTATTATTCTAAAAAAGGTCCGGAAGCTGAAACAAAACCTTATAATTGCATAAACATTGGATTAGGTCCAAAAGGAATGGTGGTGGTTTGGGTTGCAGGAACAGACAAGCAGGTAGAAGTAGCGAGGTTTCAAGCTCATGAAACTATTTTAGATCCCAAACTGATTACCGAAGAGGAAAAGTATATGTTTGAAAAAAACTATGCCAAGGATATGCTAACATACGATGGCACAATTTCCAAAGAATTAAGAGAATATATAAGCCAAAATGGATATCCGCCAGCAGAGGTTTACGAAGCCTATAGGGAAAAATACCTATGGAGACCAAAAGTAATATTACCAGAAGGTTCGAAAATTAGTAGATTGTACATTAAAATGTCCAATGGAGAATTCGAAGACCCTTTCGACAGACCAATTGACCAAAGGCATAGGGCAATTCCTTGTGCTTTTCAAATTTTTTGGTCGGTTACAAACGGCAAAAAAGAACAAGAGTTTGTATCCCGCATTGCTTTCACCCAAGATAAGTATTATTGGGCAAAATATCTTGAAATAAGCGGATATGATGAATTCCCAATGGATTTTGATAAAAACGAAATTAGGAAATTGTTTAAGGAGCATATTGATAAAAACAAACCCGCAGAAATGGTTATAAAGATAGACCCGACCAAACAAACAGATAATAGTTGGGTAACTGATTTTTATTTAGAGCAAGCAGGACAAAAGTACAATTTGAATCAAGTCTGTCAAGATTCTGGTAAATTGAATTGATTATGAGTATAATGTTTGGAGATTACACGCCACCTAAAAAAGTAACAAAAACACAAGATTTAATCATCGGAGTTTTTTTTGATGGAACGAACAATAATAAAAACAATACTAAAGCCAAAGAGTATTATGATAAAAGAGCAAGAGGCGAAAAATTAACGCCCGAAGAAGAAATTTCGGCAGAAGCTTATAGAAGATATGGCAGAGATCATGAAAGCAGCAGTTATTATAATGCTTGGTCTAATGTAGCACGACTTCATGACGTATATCCAGATAATTTGGCGGTATATGTTGACGGAATCGGTACAGTAAAAGAAAAAAGTGATGAACTATTAGGTGCTGGTTTCGGTACTGGAGATACAGGCATATTAGGGAAAGTACAAGAAGGCTGTAAAAAGTTGGCTGCAACAATCGACAAAGAATGTAAAAACAAAGAAGTGCCTGTACTTTATCTGGATGTTTTTGGTTTCAGTCGTGGTGCAGCCGCTGCCAGAGTCTTTCTAAATGAAATCAGCAAAAAAGCTATGCCTTTATCTGTCAATCAAAAAAACAAAGCAGGGTATTTGGGATATTATCTGGCACAAAACGGTATCAAAGTAAGTCTGATAAAAGTACGTTTTTTGGGGCTTTTTGATACGGTTTCGTCTTATTCAGCACTGGCAAGTGCAAAACCTAATTTCGAGAATGACAAAACGGAGATACCTTTGAATAATCTGTCTAAAGCGAATACTGTAATGCATTTTATTGCAACTGATGAACACCGTAATAATTTTTCGCTCACCAAAACTACTATAGGAAAAGAGAAAGAATTTCCTGGCGTGCACTCAGACATCGGCGGCAGTTATAATAATGGCGTTGAAACAGTTGCAATCATTGAGAAAAATTTTAAAGAAGTGCTCAATAAACTTTCAGAAAAGCTGATTGCCGAATCTTGGTATCTTGATGATCAGCTGCAAATTTCTTTCTTTGGCCCTAAACACGAATTAAAAGGCGTAAGGAACTTAAAAAACACTTACAGCTATATTCCATTGCATTTTATGGCAGAATCGGCCATAGCTGCCCAAAAAGTACCATTTAACATGGAAAAATTAGAAATAAAAAAATACAGTATTTCTAAGGATGCTTTGCTTATGCGAATAAAAAAGCGTTTGCGAAAATATGTTTTTGGTGATGCAAATCCTTATGATTTTAAATGGTATGGTGAAATTCATGCAAAATATAAAGGTATTAAAGATGGAAATATACTCTTTGAAACATATAAGCAGGAAATACAAGAACAAAAAGATTTAAGGGAGCTTCGTAATAAGTACCTGCATTGGTCAGCTGATAATGGTTCTTTAGGAATGGAGCCAACAAAGAATCGAAAACGTAAAACATTTTAGGTCTTTCTCTTCACTTTTAAACTCCTGTGTCTTCCCCCTGCTAGCGAGAGCGTCCCTCTCGTGAACACTAAGTTTATGTCCCCGAATTAAATTAAGCCTCAAGCGCATGAGCAGGATGCTCGCGCTAGCACAGGATATTTTAGCAGAGTTAGAAGAATGTGGTTTAAAAATTAAATAATTAAAACTATGAAAGTAACTATAATCTCAATGATGATTGTACTTGTATCATGTGGTAAAAAAGATACAATTAACCACTATTTACCTGATCCAATAATACAGCAAGAATTAGAGAAAAATGGATTTTACAAATATTCATATACTGATACAATTGATGATTTTACTAATAAGAGAATGAATAAATATGTTGTAAAATACAATATGTATTCAAATGTTAAGCCAGAAAACAAGGATAATCAATTGTATCCAATGCAATTAGTTGGGTTTTACAAATCGGATTCAGTTAAAAATAAACAAAGTATCCAATATCTCAAAAACCAATTAAATGATAGAATTATTACCTATCTATTTAGAAACGATTCTTTGTTTTATAAAAACATAGTAGTATATCATAATGATCAAGAAGCTAAGGAAATACCAGATTTAAGTTCAGAAGAAAAAATCAAAACGTATTACAACAATCTTAAAATTCCAATAAGCATAATACTAGAAGGCAATAGAAGTAAAAAAAGCTACCCTACTTTATTTAGAATAAATAATCACAAAACGAGTATTTATTATTCAAGAGAAGATAAATCTTACGACCTATTTATAAACTATATTAATGAAAATAATTTTTATCGAAATATTTTGGAGCACTATTATCTAGGGCAACCGATTAATACCCGCTATTATGACTAAATGCCTACTTATCCTACAAAAGGAACAGTTTATTTGGATAAAATAACTGAATTAAGAGAAAATAATACTACATCTTATTATATTAATCAATATATACTTTTCCATTATGAAAAAGATGATGAATCAAATGATAAGCCCTTGACAATAATTGATACAATTTTTATTAATAATTAAAGAAGCATTATGATGCAAAAAAACATATTTCTATTTTGCTTAATTTTTATTCTTTCATGTAATGAAAGAAAAGATATTGCAATAAAACAAAAAGAGTCTAATGAAGTTGTTCTAATGTATGTTAAGTTAAGAAACAATAAGAAAGACAGTATAAGTTTGGATTTACCTATTGAATTTTCTTTAAATATCAATAAATTATCAAATTTGAGAAGTGTTATGATACATTATTTTTTAAATTCTAGACATTTATATCAACTTGACGATTATAATATATATGATAAAAAAAGTAAAAAAATAATTTATGCAATTCAAGAACTTAGAAAAGAGAATTTCCCTGATCAAATTCTAATAAGAGGTGGCAATAATTTAATTTCAAAAAAAGAAGCTGAAAGCTTATTTAAAAAATATAAAATTAATAAATCGATTAATAATTTAAAATTTGGTGATACTATAAAATTAGTGCCATATAATCAATTTAAAAAAGAGAATAATAATATCATAAATGAATTAAAAAAAATAGATGATTCTATTTTTTTTAGAATAAATGTTGGTAAAGAAAATCCCATCTTGGTGAAACACAAAATTAATTGGTAATGATAGAAATTAGTTTTAAAGGAAAGTCAACTAGATTATTTTAGGGGAGATAGGTTGGCTAAATATCCGATCGCGCAGATTTTCTTTACAACGATAGTAGGGATTTGCAATCGAGAGGTTTAAGATATGCACAGAATTTTATACAAAGTGAATGGGCTGATAAAAATGGATTGAGAGAGAATAAGGTTTCTTTTTTGAAAAAAAATTAAAACCCTTGATCTTTTTAAGAATAAGGGTTTTGTTTTTTTTATTCTATTTTTAGAAAATACCGTATAAATACTTGTTGTTTGGATTTCAATTATTGGTATCCTTGTTATAAATAAATTTTAATAGGTTATGGATTTCCGTAAATATCTTTACTGAATATTCAATAATTTTACTTAATGGAAACATCGGAAACTCGTATAAATAATATTAGAAATGAATGTCATAATAATAAATTTCACTGTTATGGCAAATCATATATTTATAGTGAAAGAGTAAATAAATATGAAAGGAGATTAAGATTAATCAATTTTATAGGTTTAATTGTTCCCCTATTTTTTGGTAGCTATGTACTAACTTATGGAAACAATTACATTGAAAGCTTTTCATTATATATTGCAGGCCCAATATTACTGATACAGTTAACATTCTCCGCATTTGCTTTAGTTTTTAAGTGGGATGATGAACTAGCATATTCTTTAGAAGCAACAAGAGATCACAATCTTCTATCACAAGACTTTAAAACTTTAGCTCAGTTCCCACCAAACAATGTTGAAGATTTAACTAGACAATACAATAAACTAAATGAGAAACTTAAATCCCGAAATGAGCAAGATATAAAGCACGATTTGAGTAATAAGGAAAGAATTAAAGGAATGAGGTGGTCTTTACGTGAATTTAGTAAAAGGTGTGTAGGGTGTCAAGAAATTCCATATTCAATGGAAAAAACAAATTGCCCTGTATGTGGTAAATATTAATCAAAAAAACAATAAATATGAGTACAAAAACAGAAAAATTAAAGTATGAATTTACAAAATTATTAGACACAGAAAAAGCAGAGTTAACTAAATTCATTATGGAGTATCAAACAAGCACAAATCTGCAAAAAGCAAATTTAAATGAATCATTAAGAAAAAGTTTAGGACCAACTGATGCCGCAAAATGTGGTTGTTGCGGAAAATAAAAAAAAACGATAATAGATGCCTAATTAGTCTTTTATCGTTTTTTTATTTTTTTAATTCGAAATTCTAAAAATAGTTTATATCAAGTAGTCCCAACATTAAAAAAAACAGTTTTAATCATTTATAAATGATACAAAAAATAAAATATTCTTTTACTAATTTAAAAACTTCATTGCTAGGAATAAGAAAAAAAATCATAAACTCAACCAATGAAGAAATTGAAGATTTAAAACCCATCATAAAAATTGAAATAAGCAAAATATATGATATATTTTCCTTGAAGAAAATATTATTCATTGTTGCATTTGTCTTATTGTTTTTTGTTTTTAATACTAGTATTAATAATTACATTGAAGCCAACCTTTTGATAAAAAAAGAGTTTTCAAATCAATTTATTGATTATTTATTAATCCTAACTTCAATTTTAGTATCTATAAAGTTTTACAAAAAGATAATAAATAAAAGATACCAACCATCCTTTTATGAATATTATATATTAGCGATTATATTTTTCATTTCTACATACTATTATTTTAATGCAGAAAAATTAAAATGGAGTTTTCTATATATAAACTTTCTTTCCTTTAAAATTCCTCATATTTCTTTAATCTCCCTACCAATTTTATTTTTCTTTGCTTTGAACTTTCATAGATGGTTCAACTTAGATGTCTATAAAAAAGAATTTAATGATAATAGTAATTTTCTAATCAATGATAATCCTATCAGTGAACTTACAAATGACAAGTTAGAATATTATGAAGTAGTTAAGAAGTTAAGTTCAATTTTGATTAATGAATCACATACTAAAACTGTCTCTATCGGTTTAATTGGACCTTGGGGCAATGGTAAATCAAGCGTAATTAATTTGATTGAAGAAGAAATAAAAGGTTCTTTCAAATACAAGGAGAATGACATAATATCAATACATTTTTTGCCTTATTTAAATCATAAGGACGATGATATTATTAATGAATTCTTTTTAACACTGAGCAATCAACTTGCAAATTATAACGGAAAGCTTTCAAATCAAGTTTTAAACTATTCACAAAAGCTAACAGATCTATATAAAGATAAAAATTTTACAAATTTCATTGAAAATCAAATCACCAACTTTTCTAAATCTTCTGCACAAGAACTTTATGAAACTATAGATAATATGCTAATTGAAATCAATAAAAAAATAGTTGTTTTTGTTGATGATTTAGATCGATTGAATCAAAATGAAATTTTGCAAGTCTTAAAACTTATTAGAAATACAGCGAATTTCAGAAACACTATTTTTGTTGTTGCAATGGATAAAGAATATGTTATTAGCAGATTAAGAAGTTCTAATGACATATTAAACACAAAGTTTATTGATAAATTTTTTCAACTTGAAGTTTACCTCCCAGAAATACAAATTAATGTATTGAGAGATTATTTTAGAGCAGAATTAACAAAACCATTTAATTTACAACCTATTAACTTTGATACTACCGTTGAAGATGTGGTCAATAATCCCAATTTACTTTTTGATGATTACATAAAAAACTTTAGGGATGCTAAAAGAATTATTAATCAAATAAGATTTGATTTGTCTCTTTATAAGGAAGATTTTTATTATCTAAATTTAAAAGACTTTATAAATTTCACTTTTTTTAAACTAAAATTTCCAAAGATAATGAAAGATTTGAATGATAATAGATCTGATTTCCTATTCGTTAACAAATCAAATGGTACCTATAATTTGGCAAAAAAAGAAAATAAAGAAGGTAATTCAACAGAAGATATTCTAGAAATAATAAATACAGAGAAATTTAATGATATTGAATATTTAAAAAAATATCAATTATATGACAAATTATTCGATGAAAAATGTAATAATAAATTAAGCATTGACTGTGAAGATAAAGAACTATTAATAAAAACATTAGCATTTTTATTTGGAGACGAAAACAAGACAGAAGGAACTAATTCTATAAAATCTGAAATGAACTTTAGAATGTTAATGCAACAACGAATATTTAAAAACCATTTAAAACAATCTGAATTTGAATCACTTTTTACATCAGATAGAGCATCATTAAGATTGAGTTTAAAAAACATATATAAGTCTGGAAAAACCAATCAATTAATAGATCGACTTAAATACTATAATGTTATTGATGATTCTAAGATCAAATCTGTAATTGATATACTTGTTATTGTTTATGACGATATTCGAGAAAATCATATATATAGCGTGGATTTTCTTTATTTATTAGCCAAATTTGTGGAAGATTTATATAACCCGGAATTTCATTCACAAAATCAAATAAAACAAAATACTAAATGGATTTCCAAATCCATATTTAACAACAACGATTTATCACAAGAAACTAGATTAAGGTTATTAAGTAACCTTTGGAGAGCAAAGGATACAACTCATAATTGGTTATTAACCGAAAACTATATAATTACAAAACTAAAAGAACTATACAAATGTTATCTAGAATCATTTAAAAAGAATCTTTGGAACGTAAATAACTATGATATTTACAGCATATACCATGATATAAAAATCATTGATCCTAATATTGTTAACTCTATTTACATTGATTTTTGGAAGAAAAATAAAATAGAACTTCTTTGTGCGCAAACTGTTGATTTAGATACTTTTTCAAATCAAAGTTTTAAAATTTCTGATACTATTATTGAAATATTTGGCAGTAAAAAAGATTTTGTCAATTTTGTAAAAACACATAAAGATAAAGAACTTCCTGCTGTAAATGAGTTTTTACGATTATTTAATTTGTTTGAAATAATAAATTTTTCAGAATCATTAATTTTTGAATTTCTTCATTCAATGTTAATGATAGAGAAGATTCAACATGTAAAAAATCATTATCTAAAAAATAATTTCAATGAAAATGAAAAATTAACGCAAATCTTTATAGAAACTGATAGCAGAGAATTAATTGATGATCTTTACAATGATGATGTTTTCTATGATAAATTTTTATTTAAAAGATACTATTATAAGAAAAAACATTATCTGGTTGTAACATTAATTGAAAAAGATTTTGAGGAAAAGTCGCTAAGTTTTATTAAAGATATTGTGATTGGTTATTCAAAACCACCAATATTTAAATTCGAAGAAAAATCAATTTATGAAAAATTATCTATTAAATTCGAGGATGGAATATATATAAAAGTTATTTCCATACAACCTTCACAAATAGACACATAAAATTCCAACTATGAAATATTTTAACTAGTGTAAACATATAAATTTGAAGATAGTTTAGAAGTACAAAGAGATCATTTTAGAACCTCATTTCATTTGCACTGGCAGATTTAATTTTGCTGGTATTTAGATATTAAATGAAAAATTTCACTAAACTTTCCTAAACGTTATATTGACATTTAAATTCAAAAGCTTATTAAGAAAATTAAAACCTTCAATCTTGATTCAAAGATTGAGGGTTTTGTTTTTAAATAACGAAATCTTCCGCCCTTCCTAATTTGTTTGCGCGAGACTTTCTCTACTCTAAATTTTTACTTTACAAAACAATATAAATTATTTTTATAACTACTAAAAATTATTAATTTGATTAATAAACACCTTCCCTATACCTTTGTCTCATCAAAATCAAAGAAATGCTTTGAACATCTTAAAAAATAACTTAAAAAATAGAAATCATGAAATTTACAAGAAGAGCAAACGCAAACTGGAAAGGTACAGGAATGGAAGGAAAAGGAACCATTAGTACACAAAGCACAACTTTAGATAATGCGCAATTATCATTTAAAACTCGTTTTGAGCAAGGTGTTGGAACCAATCCTGAGGAATTAATCGCAGCGGCACATTCTGGCTGTTTTACCATGCAATTAAGCTTTTTATTGTCTGAAGCTGGTTTCGTTCCAGAAGATTTAAATACAACGGCTAAAGTAACTTTTGAAGACGGAACCATTACTTTAATTCAATTGGAACTTACTGGAAAAGTACCTGGAATTTCTGCAGAAGAATTTCAGCAAACAGCTCAAAAAGCCAAAGAAATTTGTCCTATTTCTAAACTGTTGAATACTGAGATTACTTTATCTGTTACGCTTAATTAAATTGCAATATAAAAAATTCCAAATTCCAAATCTTTGCGGAATTACTTGTGTGATTTCTCCCTTCGGTCGAAATGACAAAATCGTGGGAAAATTGGAATTTCAATTCAATCTAAAATCAACTATTTAAAATCTATAATAAAATGAAAACAACATATAAAAGCTTCTTAGCAATAATTTTTACTTTTTTACTTTCAACAGTAAACGTAAATGCTCAAAAAACAACTTCACAAATTAAAAATGTCGTATTGGTTCACGGTGCATTTGCAGATGGTTCTGGATGGCAGGGTTTATACAAAGTTTTGACTAAAAAAGGCTATAATGTAACGATTGTTCAGAATCCGTTGAGTTCTTTGGAGGATGATGTTAATGCTACCAACTTAGCTTTAGACAAACAAGACGGACCAACCATTTTGGTGGGACATTCTTGGGGCGGAACTGTAATTACAGAAGCTGGAAATCACCCGAAAGTAGCGGCTTTGGTTTATGTGGCGGCTTTACAGCCTGATAATGGCGAAAACTCTGTTCAGTGGCTGCAAACTGCTCCTCCAGCTCCAGAAAATGGTGTATTGCCTCCAGATGAAAAAGGAATTGCTTATTATGACAAAGCTAAATTTCACGCTGGCTTTGCAGGTGATTTAAGCAAAGAACAAGCCGATTTTATGTATGCTTCGCAAGGTGCTTTTCATGCACAAGGTTTTTTAACAAAAATAACTAATGCGGCTTGGAGAACTAAACCTTCTTACGGAATCGTAGCAACTGAAGATAAAAGTATTGTACCGAGCATTCAGCAAGCAATGTACAAACGTTCGAACACAAAAATCACTGAAATTAAAGGCAGTCATGTGGTGTTTATTTCGCAGCCAGAGAAAGTAGCGAATGTAATTATTGAGGCATCATTTAAAAAATAAATTCCAATATTTTAAATTCCAAATTCCAATGGGATTGGAGAAACTTTAAATAAAAAATTCCAAACTCCAAGTTACAGTATATCTTGGAATTTGGAATTTAACTTTTAGAAACAGCTTTTATAAAATAAGGCGAATCGTTCCAGCGGATTTTTTTATAATTAAAATCTTTTTTGAGTGATTCGGGAAGGCAGTTCCAGATGGCTTCGTTCATTTTCTCCAGCAGTAATTTCTTGGAGAAGGAATCGGAAACCACTAGACTTATTTCTCTTACGGGAACGGGTTCTTTGAAAGGTTTAAAAAGTCCGCCTGATTCGTTTAAAGTAGAAAGTTTCGGAATAATCGCAAATCCTAAATGGGCGCGAACTAGATTTTTTAAGGTTTCGATCGAATTGATGTCGTATGTAAATTGTTCCTTTATTTTATCAGATGTTTTTAGTCCGCAGATGTCTAACAATTGTGCATTGTAGCAATATTCATGATGCAGCAATAACAATTCTGTTTTGTCGCCGGGCTGCATTTCGTAAAATTCATCATTCGCCATTGGATGCGTCTGATTTAAATACGCAACAAATGGTTCCTTAAAAACAACATGTTCGATTAAATTCGGATTTCCTGTTGGTGTCGCCATAATGGCAACGTCAATTGCTCCCGTTTCTAAATCGCGCATTAAATGCCCCGTATATCCTTCTTTTATAATAAAATGTACTTTGGGTGCTACTTCTTTCATTGCCTGAATAAATAACGGAATCAGATAAGGCGATAAAGTGGAAATAATGCCCAGCTTCAACTCCCCTTCCAGCAGATTTTTTTCGTTGATCACAAAATCACGAATTTCATCGACTTCACGAAGTATCTTTTTGGCTTTATTGATAATTTCAATTCCTAAAACGGTTGGTGTCAACGGCACTTTATTTCGATCAAAAATCTTAATTCCGATTTCTTCTTCTAGATTTTTTAACTGAATCGTAAGTCCTGGCTGTGTTACCATACAAACTTCCGCAGCTCTTGCAAAATGGCGTTCTTCGTCTAAAGCGACTATATATTTTAACTGCTGAATGGTCATGTGTTATAGTTTCTAATTTACTGAGATGCTAAGGTACTAAGTTTTTATTTTTAATTTCTTTTGATTCTTTTTACAAAGTTCCAAAAAACCTAAATTATTTAGAATCAAAATAATTATCCTCTTTTTCATAGAAAGTAAAATCCAAAACATCTAATTTATCGTACATAATAAAGAACACCATAACGGAATGGAGTAAATGCAGATGGAGTAGTTTTTGGAGCATATTGTGTTTATCGTTCTATAATGATGTTTTTTCAAACAAACTTATTTGAAATAAAAAAGCGATCTTAACGGATCGCTTTTATTTTTAGTATTTGAAGGCGAAAGGCTTTAGACTTTTATTTCATAATCAGAAGAAAAAGCTTAGAACCTTAGCGTCTCAGTATCTTAGAAACTCAGCATCTTAGGATAAAACCATCCCGCCGTCCATAATAAAATCAGCGCCGGTAATAAAACCTGCATTTTCGCTGCTCAAATGCGAAACCATTTTAGCCACATCTTCTGCTCTTCCCATTTGTTTGAGCGGCACTTTTTCTACTACAACATCCATAATTCCTTTTACAGTGTTTTCGTCAAGACCGACTTTGTTCATGACTTCGGTTTGAGTTGGCCCAGGACTTACCGAATTGACTCTGATTTTTCTTGGCGCCAATTCTAATGCTGCCGATTTCATTACCGAATTCAAAGCCGTTTTACTTGCCGAATAAACCGAAGCTCCCGGCCCTGGCATACTCGCAGTATTAGAAGAAAGAAATACTACCGAAGCGCCGTCTTTCAAAATCGGGATGAATTTGCTTAAGGTAAAAAAAGCTCCTCTTAAATTGACATTCATAATACTGTCAAATAATTCTTCTGTGGTTTGTTCAATCGTTCCCAAACCTGCGATTCCAGCATTGATAAACAAAATATCAACCGAACCAAAATCGGCTTTTACCTGAGCAGCTAGATTTTCGATATCCGAAACACTCGATTGGTCTGCTGTGATTGCTGTAACTCCTAATTCTAAAGCTGCTTTTTCTATCGCTTCTTTTCTTCTTCCTGTAATAATTACATTAGCGCCCTGCTCTTTTAATTGTTTCGCTGTTGCGTAACCTATTCCGCTGTTACCGCCTGTTATCACTGCCACTTTATTTTTTAAATTGTCCATTTTATATGTGTTTAAAATTAATGAGACAAAGGTAAATTCAAAATGGTATAACTTTGTAACCAGTATAATAGAGTATACCAGAAGTACATTTTAACATTAAATCTGTATAGAAAAATACGTTTTAGTAAAAAATCTAATTTTCATGTTAAATATTGAATCTATATTCTTCACTTTTTTGGTCAAAATTCCTCAATTTGTTTAGATTTTCAAACAAATTCTCTTAATTTATTTTTAAAACTTCATTAAATACGTGTTAAATCGTAATGAGAATTCATTGAAAATTCTTCAGAAAAGGGTATATTTGAGTAATACAGAAATTTATTATCGTGCAAGAAAAAACAAAATTACATAGTTTTATATTTCCAAAAACTCCTACTGGAGTCGATGGATTAGATGAGATTACAGATGGAGGATTTCCGCAAGGACGACCAACTTTAATCTGTGGCGGTGCGGGATGCGGCAAAACTTTATTGTCAATGCAGTTTCTTATAAAAGGAATTACCGAGCATAACGAACCAGGAGTTTTTATGTCTTTTGAAGAGCCTTCAGACGACTTAACGCTAAATGTTAAATCATTAGGCTTTGACCTTGAACAGCTTAAAAAAGATAAAAAGCTTGTTGTAGATCATGTCCGAGTTGAAAGATCAGAAATTGAAGAAGCGGGCGAATATGACCTTGACGGCTTATTTATTCGTTTAGGACATGCTATCGATTCTATAAAAGCCACTCGTGTTGTATTGGATACAATAGAATCGCTTTTTGCTGGTCTAGACAATCAGGCCATTTTACGAGCGGAATTGCGAAGATTATTCCATTGGCTTAAAACCAAAGGCGTAACTGCGATTATTACAGGAGAACGCGGCGAAGCTACACTAACCCGTCAAGGTCTGGAAGAATACGTTTCGGACTGCGTAATTGTTCTCGATCATCGTGTAATTGAACAGGTTTCGACTAGAAGGCTTCGTATTGTAAAATACAGAGGTTCAACACATGGAACAAATGAGTATCCGTTTTTAATTGATGAAGACGGAATTTCAGTTCTTCCGATTACTTCTCTGAAATTGGATAACGAAGTTTCCTCAGATATTATTTCTACAGGTGTTCCTGGATTAAATGAAATGTTTCATGGCGGCGGTTTCTACAGAGGAAGTAATATTTTGGTTTCGGGAACGGCAGGAACAGCTAAAACGACAGTGGGCTGTTATTTTGCTAATGAACAATGCGAAAAGAACGAAAAAACGATTTACTTCGCCTTTGAAGAATCACCGCATCAATTGGTGCGCAACATGAAATCAATCGGAGTTGATCTGGAAAAGCACATCACAAAAGGCATTTTGCAAATACATTCTTCCCGTCCGTCATTAAATGGTTTGGAACTGCATTTGCTTACGCTTAGAAAACTAATCAAAGAGTTTCAGCCTACTACAATTATTATTGACCCGATCAGTAATCTTATTTCGGTAGGAAGCGAACACGAAGTCCGCTCCATGCTCGTTCGGTTAATTGATATGCTGAAAGCGAATAATATTACCGCCATGTTTACGTCGCTCAACAAACAAACCGATAATTTTAGACCAGATCTGGCAGAAGAATCGGTTTCTTCATTGGTCGATACCTGGATTACAGTTCGCGATATGGAAGGTGTTGGCGAAAGAAACCGCGGTATTTTTATCATCAAAGCACGAGGAATGGGACATTCTAATCAAGTAAGAGAATTTGTGATAACGAGCAAGGGAATCGAATTACTAGATGTTGAATTAGGTCCGCAGGGAATTTTGACGGGAGCGGCAAGACAATCTTATCAATTCAAAAAAACCATGTCGGATATTAAGCTTCAAAACGAAATTAGCCGAAAAGACAGGGAAATTGAGCGTAAACGCAAAGTCCTTGAGGCAAATATTGAAGCATTGAGAACAGAATTTGAATCTGCTGAAGAAGAACTAAGTATCCTTAAAGCAACAGAAGAATTGCAGGAAAAACTGTCTTCTAAGAAAAAATAAATAAGATGAAAAAAGAAGTAGCCGAATGGCAATTATTGCTTTACATAGCAGGGCAAACGCCAAAATCGATCAAGGCGCTAGAAAACATAAAAAAGTATGCCGAGGAATATTTAAAAGGAAAATACAGCATCGAAATTATCGATTTGCTCAAGAATCCGCAATTGGCAGAAGGCGATCAGATTTTGGCCGTACCTACTTTGGTGCGTAAATTTCCCGAGCCTATTCGTAAAATTATTGGTGACCTTTCTAATGAAGAAAGAGTGCTTGTAGGACTTAACATCAAACCTATAAACTCTTAATCATGGAAGATTCATCTGATGGCACTAGTACAACCAAACATAAGTTTCTGCTTTTTGTTTCAGGTATGTCTGTTAAATCAGGACATGCAATCGAAAATATACGCAAAATCTGCGACACCTATCTCACCAACAATTATGATTTAGAAATTGTTGATATCAGCCGTGATAAAGAACAGGCTGTGATTCATCAAATTGTAGCAATTCCTACCTTGATCAAAACACATCCGGAACCTAAAAGAATTATTTTAGGAGATTTATCAGATAAAGAAAAAGTATTATACATACTTAATATAAGCGAATAGTTTGAAGGAAAATAAAAAAAATATAGCCGCATTATTAGCAGAAATTGAATCATTGAAAGAAGAACTTTATGAATCAAACAGTATTATCAATGCTATAAAACAAGGAGATGTAGATGCGCTTGTGGTAAGCAGTAATGGAGTTCCCGAGCTATATTCTCTAGAAACCGCCGATTACACTTATCGTCTTCTTATAGAGAAATTCGGTCAGGGTGCGCTGAGTATTTCAAGAAAAGGACTTATACTCTACTGCAATGAACATTTTTCTAAACTGGTTGGCATTTCTTCAGAAAAAATAACGGGAACGTACATTTATGAATATTTTACCAACCAAACGCAGTTTATTTCTCTTATAGAAGCTCTGAGATATGGAATTACTAAACATGAAATACTTTTAAAATCGGAGAATGAAAAAAAGACTTTTCCTGCTTATATCGCTTTAACTGATCTGGAACCCGCTGTAGAAGCCATTGGAGTTGTGATTACCGATTTGACTGAAAAGAAAAAGCATGAAGAAGCCTTAATTCGCCATCAAAAAGAATTAGAAGAAAAAATAAACGAACTGAATAAAATCAATCGTAATCTAGAAGAATTTATTCATGTGATCTCACACGATTTAAAAGAACCGCTGCGGAAAATTGTCATGAATACCAGTAGAATTGACGGAAGCTATTTTAAAGAAGCCGATACAAAAGCTGTAAATGTCATGAAACTATCGGCCTTAAGATTAAATTCGCTTGTAGATGATTTAGTGCAGTATTCTTCGCATACCGCGCAGGAAGAACGAACAGAAATAGATTTAAGAACCATAATTTCGGAAGTTATTGAGGATTTTGAAATTATAATTTCTGATAAAAAAGCCATTATCAAAACAGGAAAAGTACCCACTATTAAAGCTTCTCGAGTGCAGATGAGACAGCTTTTTTCTAATCTTATTTCAAACGCCATTAAATATAGCAAAACAGATACCACTCCTATAATTGAAATTTCGCAAGAAGAAAATTTAGATACTGAAATACCAAATCAAAATGCTAAATTTGTAAAGGTTCAAATAAAAGATAACGGCATTGGAATGGAAGAAAGCCATTTGCTTAAAATATTTATCATTTTTCAGCGCCTACATGCCAGAAATGAATATTCAGGAAACGGTATTGGTCTCGCGATCTGTAAAAAAATAATGGAAAACCATTCTGGAAATATTACCGTTGAAAGCACATTGAACAAAGGAACAATATTTAACCTTTACTTCCCCATCTTATAAAATGCCGGAAAAATATAATTTACATATCGTAATTGCTGAAGATGACATAGACGATGCAGATGTCATTACAGAAACTTTTACCAATAATCCAAATTTTAGCAAAGTTAGTCTTGTTGCCAATGGCGAGGAATTGCTTAATTATCTAAAAAACGATTCGAACGAAAATCCCGATGTTATTCTTACCGATATCAATATGCCTATTATTGACGGTATTGAAGCTTTGCAAGAAATCTTTAGTAATGATGAATTAAAAAATATTCCGTGTTTTGTTTATTCCACAAGCATTAATCCTTCTTACAAAGAAAAATGCGATGATATGGGCGTAAAAGCCTACTTAATTAAACCGTATTCTTTTGAAGCTTTCGCTGAAATTCCGAAAACTATTTTGAGCATTATTGAAGCTTAAATTTCGTTTAATCTTAAACTTTTTTTCATTATTTTAGATTTATGGTATAACTTTGTAACCAGCTATTTTTCTAAACTAATGCTGTTTTGTTATGGAAAGAAATCAGAAAGAAGAAGTACAAGCGCTTCAAGACACTTTACATGTTTTGGGCGGTAAATGGCGTCTGCCAATTATAAATTCCATCTGCAATGGAAATCATCGTTTTAGGGAAATTGAACGCAGTATTCCAGGAATTACGACACGCATGCTTTCTAGAGAACTCAAAGAAATGGAGATCAATATGCTGATCAAAAGAACCGAAGACCGTGACGCCGAAATTCAGGTTAAATACGAATCTACGCCTTATTGCAAATCATTTGCTCCAGTAATCGAAGAAATGATCAAATGGGGAAAATCACATCGAAAGGAAATTATTCGAAACTCTTAAATAAATTAGCAATTTCATTTCCTGTAAAATGCACTTTTTAAATCAAAACACACTCAAATAAACTTAAAAAGTCCTTAAAAATGTAGTTTTTCATCATTTTTAGCTATAAAAGTTCTATCTTACAAAAAAGGCAAAAGCCGATTCTGTTGGCCCTATCGGCAGTATAAATTTTTAAAAACTACAAAAATGAAACAATTATTACAGTGGACCATCATTATTCCAATCCTTTCGTGGGTTCTTTTATTTAGCGGACTGATCGCCGACAGCAGTTTATTTCAGATTCTAGCTAGTTTATTGCTTATTCTTAGCGTAATGTCTGCCGTTCATCACTCCGAAATCATTGCAGAACGCGTGGGAGAACCTTACGGAACCATAATTTTGGCTATTTCTATTACTGTAATTGAAGTTTCTATCATTGTTTCCTTAATGCTTTCTGAAGGTTCTGAAGCCGCTTCTCTGGCCAGAGACACCGTTTATGCCGCCACCATGCTTATCCTGAACGGTATAATTGGATTGTGCCTTCTTATTGGAAGCATCAAACATTACGAACAAAATTTCTCTACTTCTTCGGTAACAATTGGTTTGGTTTCGCTTATTTCGATTATTGTATTCACTTTAGTGTTTCCTACATTTACAGAAAGTGTTCACGGTTCGTATTACTCAACGCCTCAGCTTATTTTTGCTTCCATTGCCTGTTTGGTTATTTATAGTTCTTTTTTGTTCGCACAAACCAAAGGTTATCGCCAATATTTTCTAACCAACACTACGAGTGAGGACGAATCTAAAACACATCCAATCGAAATTAATAATAAAACATTCTATACGAGTCTTGTTTTTCTATTGGTGAGTTTAGGAATTGTAGTTTTATTGGCCAAAACGCTGTCGCCAACTATTGAAACGATTATTATTGGCTATAATCTTCCTAAATCTCTTGTCGGAGTTATTATTGCCATTATTATTTTACTGCCAGAAGCCATTGCAGCAATTATTGCAGCTAGAAAAAATAGATTACAAACGAGTTTAAATTTGGCTTTAGGTTCTGCTCTTGCCAGTATCGGATTAACGATTCCGAGTGTGGCAGCGGTTTGCATCGTTATGAATATGCCAATTGTTTTAGGACTTGATATTAAATCTATTGTATTGCTGGCTTTATCAGTTTTTACAGTAATGCTTTCTTTAAGTAAAGGAAAATCTAATATCGTTTACGGTGTTGTGCTTTTAGTAAATTTATTTGCTTTTATGTTTTTGATGATTTATCCTTAAAAGTCCTTTTAAACACATATAGGAATAGATTTTTTACTTTCAAAGAACCACCAAAGAAACTAATTTTCTAATACATAGCTTAAAAAAATGTTAATCCAAAACTCCATCCTATCCATCCCAGAATGTCTTTGCTATTATTGTTAATTATACTATAACGTTTGGTACGATCTTGAACAAATGTCGAAGTGTTTGCATTGCCATTTTTATCTTGTTTTTCAGACCAATAAAGATTAAAAGAAGGTCCTGCAGATATTGCTACGCCTTTACATAATTGAAAAGAAAAGGAAGAATCGAATTTAGATAAGGAATTATAAATGTCCCAATTTCCTAAATAAAGATACTGCGTGCTAAATTCAGGATTAAAAATAAAACGTTTCCCTAACGGAATGTTCTTTCCTAGTCCAATTCCAAAAGAAAATAGTTTTTCTTCATCACTTCGATCGCTTCTTCCTGCCATCAAAATGGTATACATTTTATGATCTCCTGTTTTTACAGAAAGGTTTATATCTGAGATTTCGTTGCTTGTCATACTGATCTTCTTGTAACCGCCTTTTTTAAAGTTTAACAAACCAAAACTATAACCAGACGGCGAATCGGTAATGTTTACTAATCCAAACTGGAATCCGTTTAATTCTTTAGCATAATTAAAAAGTCCCGTAATTTGAGCGCCACGCACTGTGTCTTTTCCAATATTGTAAATTCCAGAAAACTGCAATCCGTTCTGAGAACCCTTTACTGTATTACCGATTCCTGCAATTTGAAGTCCTTTAGAATCTTTATATACATTGTTATATATACCGCCCATTTGCAAACCAACTTGCGAACCTTTTACACTATTATGAATCCCGCTTACCTGCAATCCTCTTAAATTGCCAAAAACATTATTATAGATTCCGGCTAACTGAACTCCGTTTACAGAACCTCCAACAGTATTGAATATTCCTGCCATTTGAAGCGCATCAACATTCATACGATTGATGTTGTAAAGTCCGGCCATTTCTAATCCGCGAACTCCAGCATTATAACCTCCCAATATGTTTAGCGAAAAATTATTGACAATTTGAGTATTCAGCATTCCTCGAGTGCTGATACTCGGAATTAAAGAAGCCTGTAAGGGAACCTTAGAAATAAATCCTCCCAAATTGAGCGCTTGTATTTTTTGTTTGGAAGAAATAAAGAAACGGCCAATTCCTGATCTTTCAATTTCAGAGAAATCTCCATCAATATAATCTGTTTTATTTTTTTTGTCTCCCATCTGAATTTTAATTTCAGAAAGAAATACCATCGTCACCGTTTTATAATTCTCTTTAACCGCTGTAAGCTCTATAGCTTGAGGTGCATTTTTTAATCGAAGCTCAAAAAAACCATCTTTATTGGTTAATGTAGACAATAGTGCATTCTTCTCTAATACACTCACATTTTCAATACGATTATTAGTTTGTGTATCTACAATATAACCGATTACAATTTGCTGTCCGTCACTCATAACAGTGTTTTTTTCTAATACAAGAGCCAATTCTAAAGGAGCATAACGAACAATAATATATCCTGGCGATTCTTTATATTCATATTTAGCACCTAGCAACTTATCTAAAACTCCTTTTATGGTATTATTATCGGAATGAATGCTAACCACGCTATCTTTTACAGCTAATTTGCCGTAATAAGCAAATCTAAAGTTTCCTTTTTCTTCCATTAAATCCAAAACATTCCCTAATGGTTTCTGGTCTGCGTGAACGGAGATTTCGTTTTCTAATAGTGACTGTGCATTTACTTTAAAAAAGACACTAGAAATAAGCATCAATAAAATGGTTGCAAAAATAAACTTTGTATTACTTGGCATATAAAAGGGAATTACTCTACTATAATTTGATTATTGGTGTGCTCGCTTTTTATCATTACTCGTTATTAAAATTAAAATTTTAACAAACTAAAGATTGCATTTCCAAAAGTACCTCAAATACTATATTTTCAATAAACATTTTTCTATTTTTTCACTCTTTATTCTCACAAATAGTATATTACTGTCAATATAACTAGTCCGCAATTGGCACTACCAGTATTACAACGTTTTAGTAGTGTAAAGGGTTAGAAATAATTATAATAAGCGTAATTTTTACACATAAAAAGTATCACAATAAAGACCAAAACTGAACTATTTTACCCCTTATTTTTCAGCATTTTTCTCTAACTTAGCGCTCTACATTTTGAAATGTAAGATTAAAATAACCATTGTTTTGCTGCAAAACATTGAATGAAAAAGAATTACCATACTTTCTCTTACTTTTTGCTGTCAAAACATTTCTTCTAATAATTTAGTTAATTGAAAACTATGAGCAAATTTGATTTTGGAATTGTAGGACTCGGTGTAATGGGCCGTAACTTACTTTTAAATATCGCCAGCCATAACTTTGCGGCTGCAGGTTTAGACTTAGACACTGAAAAAGTCAACTCTCTTCAACAAGAAGCTGATGCCGACCACACTATTGAAGCGACGACAGATGTAAAACATTTTGTGGAGCTTATTCAGCAGCCAAGAGCAATTATGTTATTGGTTCCTGCTGGAAAACCTGTTGACAGCGCTATCGCTAGTTTATTGCCTCACTTAGACAAAGGAGACATCATTATTGACGGTGGAAACACTTATTTTACAGATACAGACAGAAGATTCATTGAATTGTCTGAAAAAGGAATCCACTTCTTCGGAATGGGAATTTCGGGTGGTGAAAAAGGCGCTCGTTTCGGTCCTGCTATGATGCCAGGCGGAGATCAGAAAGCATACGAAAGATTGCGTCCTATTTTTGAAGCGATTGCAGCAAAAGTAGATGGAGAACCTTGTGTAGAATATTTAGGAAATGGTTCTGCTGGAAACTACGTAAAAATGGTTCACAACGGAATTGAATACGGAATCATGCAGTTGATTTCTGAGATTTATGACTTAATGAAAAGAGGTTATAACTTAGATGATGAAACGATTCAGAAAACTTTTGCTGAATGGAATCAGACGGATGATTTAAGATCTTATTTGATTGAAATTACTGGAAACATCTTAAAACAAAAAGATGAAGACGGAACGCAATTAATCAACAAAATCTCAGATTGGGCAAGATCTAAAGGGACAGGAAAATGGACTTCGCAAAATGCAATGGATTTACAAGTTCCAGTTCCAACAATAGACGCAGCGGTTAACATGCGTGATATGTCTAAAACAAAACCAGAAAGAATTGAAGCGGCTAAAAAATTAGTTTGGAACGCCGATGGAACGAATGTTCCTCAAAGCGAAGCAATTGCGGCTTTAAAATCGGCTTTGTATTTTTCTATCGTGGTGACTTACGCTCAAGGTTTAGCACAGCTTCACACGGCTTCTAAAGAATACAACTACGGATTAAATCTAGAAACGGTTGCTAAAATCTGGCGAGGAGGATGTATCATTCGTGCTACCATTTTAGAGGATTTCAGAAAAGCATACGTAGCAAAATCAGATTTGCCAAATTTACTTTTGGATGGCGGAATTGCTTCAAAATTAGTAGAAAACCAAGTAGGAATGAGAGCTGTGATACAGTTTGCAGTTCAAAAAGGATTGCCTGTTTCAGGACTAATGAACTCATTAGCTTATTTTGATGCTTATAGATCTGCTAATCTTCCAACTAATTTAATTCAGGCACAGCGTGATTATTTTGGAGCGCATACTTACGAGCGTATCGACAAAGAAGGCGTTTTCCATACACAATGGGCTGAATAAATAATTAAAGCAACACAACTACACACAATGACTAAAAATAAACTAAAGAACCCAACCATCATTGTTATTTTTGGCGGAACTGGAGATCTAGCAAAGAGAAAGCTCTTCCCCGCTTTCCAAAATCTGTACCTTGATGGACGTATGTCTGAAAAGTTTCAGATTATTGCTCTTGGAAGAGCTGAAAAAACCAATGAAGATTTTCGCGCTTATGTAGCAGAAAATTTAAATCTATTCTCAAGAAGAAAAGGAATTGATGATCCAGAAACAGAAAAATTTCTTTCGCACATCTCTTACCACAGTCTTGATATCGATAAAGAAGAATCGTACATTGGATTAAACGAAAAAATAAACAATTTTGACCTTGCTTTTGGCGAACGTTCTAATCGTCTTTTCTATCTTTCGATTACGCCTTCTTTCATTTCAACGATTTCAAGCAATATCAAGAAAATCGGACTTGCTGCAAATCCGAAACAAGATCGCATTATTATCGAAAAACCTTTTGGTTACGATAAAGCTTCTGCAATTGAGTTGAATGAAATGCTTTCTCAGACTTTCAAAGAAGAGCAGATTTACAGAATCGATCACTATTTAGGAAAAGAAACCGTTCAGAATATCTTGGCTTTCCGTTTTGGAAACTCAATGTTTGAACCTTTATGGAGCCGTAATTTTATTGATTTCGTGCAAATTACCGTTGCTGAAGAAGTCGGCGTTGAAGAACGAGGCGGTTTCTATGAAGGTGTCGGGGCATTGAAAGACATGATTCAGAACCATTTGTTCCAGATTTTATGTATGACAGCTATGGAAGCGCCTGCTTCTTTAAATGCTGATGACATTCGTAATCGAAAAGCAGATGTTTTAAAGTCTATTCGCCGTATTAAACCAGAAGAAGTTGATCATTATATCGTAAGAGGTCAGTATGATACTGGAGAAATAAAAGGAGTTCCTGTTCCAGGTTACCGTCAAGATAAAGGCATTGCGCCAGATTCTAATACAGAAACTTATGTAGCAATGAAAATCTATTTGGATAACTGGAGATGGCAGGGAATTCCATTCTACTTGCGTTCAGGAAAAAGAATGGAAGAAAAACAATCTTCGATCATTATCCAGTTTAAACCAGTGCCACATTCTTCATTCTCATATGGAAAAGAAGGCATGACACCAAACCGATTGATTATAAATATTCAACCTTCAATGGACATTAAACTGCAGTTTATGACTAAAAAACCAGGCTTATCCATGTCTTTAAGACCTGCAGAGATGGTTTTTGATTATTTTTCTTGTTCTACAATGTCACCAGAAGCTTATGAAACGTTGATTGCAGATGCATTATTGGGAGATCCTACATTATTTATGCGTTGGGATCAGGTGGAAGAAGCTTGGGATGCAATTGAAACAATTCAGCAAGTTTGGAAAACAACGCCTCCAAAGAATTTCCCAAATTATAAAGCAGGAAGCTGGGGACCTGAAGAAGCTGATGAATTGTTAGCACGTCAAGGCCACAAATGGATTCCGAATACACAAACAAAAGAAGAAGTTTTAAATGATACAGATATATAATAATACAGAAGAAATTAACACTACAGCTGCAGACCTTTTTGTGGAATCTGCGCAAAAAGCAATCGCTGCAAAAGGCAAGTTTACAGCTGTACTTACAGGAGGTTCTTCTCCGGCAGGAATTTACAAATTGTTAGCTTCTGATGCTTATAAAAACAAAATAGACTGGAGCAAAGTTTATATTTTTTGGGGTGATGAAAGATGGGTTCCGCTTAATGATGATTTGAGTAATGCAAAAATGTCTTATTCAACGTTATTGAGCCACGTTCCTATTCCGCAGGAAAACATTTTTGAAATGTATAAAGACGGCGTTACGCCAGAGGATTATGCAGCTGAATACGAAAAGTCTATTAGAACTGTTTTAGGCGAAGAAGGCAAATTTGACCTGATTTTATTAGGTATGGGAGATGACGGTCATACCGCTTCTCTTTTCCCAGGTGAAGCCGTTTTAGAAGAGCAAACCAAATGGGTTGACGCTTATTATTTAGCTCCTCAAAAAATGTATCGCATCACGCTTACAGCTCCGTTAATTAATAAAGCGGAAAAAATTGTGGTGGTAGCTTTTGGAGAAAAGAAAATCAATGCTTTGAAAGAAGTGACAACTGGAGAATACAATCCAACATTATACCCAATGCAATTGATTAAACCGGTTTCTGGTGAATTATTGTTTTTAGTAGACAAAGTTGCTGCGGGAACAAACTAAGAAATTGTTTTTACATTATAGAATTAAGGTTTATGCTTTTCAGTATAAACCTTTTTTATTGTCTTTATTTTTTTCTCTCGCAGATTTAGCAGATCTGGCAGATTAAATTTAAAAAAATATCTGCTGAATCTGCAAAATCTGCGGGAGGAAATTTTTAGCCAAAGCAATTCAGACAAAAACATAAAAAACTAAAAACCAATCATTTAAACAAAAGATATTCGTTTTTTATTTAATTTTGTTTAATACTCTCCGATTCAATTTATTGACTATTCTCTCCTGGCAGACTTATATACTGATTATATAATTTCAAATCTTTTTTTGCAATGAAATATAATTACTTCCTAATTGCTGTTTTCCTTCTTTTTGTTTGCTGTAAAGATAAAAACACCGAACCCAAATCAGTTAAAGTGAGCGCTACACAAGGCTGCTACATTCCGAAAACGAATGACAAAGATTGGTACACGCAAAACAAAAAAGCGCCAAAGTTTAAAGGACTTGAAGGCATTTCGTTTAAAATTTCCACTAACCATCCAGAAGCGCAGGAATATTTCAATCAAGGAATGATGCTCGCATACGGATTTAATCATGCCGAAGCCGCAAGATCATTTTATGAAGCTTCGCGTTTAGATCCGAATTGCGCCATGGCGTATTGGGGTTTTGCTTATGTTTTAGGTCCGAATTACAATGCGGGAATGGAAGAAGATAATTTTCAGCGTGCTTATGATGCCGTTCAAAAAGCAAAAAAGCTTTCTGCAAAATGCACTCCTAAAGAAATTGCTATGATTGATGCGATGGCTGTACGTTACGCTAAAAACCCTCCTGCGGATAGAAAACCATTAGATACCACTTATGCCGCTGCAATGAAAAAGGTTTATCTTAAATTTTCATCCGATCCAGATGTTGGAGCACTTTATGCCGAATCTTTAATGAATTTGCATCCTTGGGATTTGTATGAAAAAGATACGTACATTCCCAAAAAATGGACTCCGCAAATATTGACCGTTTTAAACGAATTGATTAAAAAAAATCCAGAACATCCTGGTGCTCATCATTTTTTAGTTCATGCCGTTGAAGCATCTTCTCATCCAGAAAACGGACTTAAAAGTGCCAAATTACTAGAGACTTTAGTTTCTGGTTCTGGGCATTTGGTTCATATGCCTTCTCATATTTACATTCGTACAGGAGATTATCACGAAGGCACGCTTTCCAACATTGAAGCTGTTAAAATTGATAGCCTTTACTCGACTGCTTGTAATGCGCAAGGTGCTTATCCACTTGCCTATTATCCGCACAATTATCATTTTTTAACGGCAACTGCAGCTTTAGAAGGAAACTCGCAATTGGCTTGGAAATCTTCATTGATATTGCAGAAACATATGTCTTCTACAATTATGCGTGAAGCTGGCTGGGGAACTTTACAGCATTATTACAGTATTCCGTATTACATAGCTGTAAAATTTTCGATGTGGGACAAGATTATGGAAATTCCACAACCCGAAAAAGATCTCATTTATCCAACTGCAATCTGGCATTACGCCAAAGGAATGGCTTATCTCGGAAAAAATGATATTGCGAATGCCAAAAAACAGCTTGTCGCGCTAAATCAATTAGCAAAAGATAAAACCTTAAAAGAGGTTACCATTTGGAATATCAATACCGCTTACGATCTGGTTCAGATTGCCAATAACGTTCTTTCAGCAGGAGTTGAAGCAAAAAAGAATAATTTAGATAAAGCAATCGTGCTTTTGAATAAAGCTATAGCAATTGAAGACCAATTAAATTACAACGAACCGCCAGATTGGTTTTTCTCCGTAAGACACTATTTAGGCTCTGTTTTGCTTAAAGCTGGAAAATATGCCGAAGCGGAAAAAGTATACAAACAAGATCTACAAACATTACCAAAAAATGGTTTTGCTTTAATCGGACTTTACAACTCTTTGGTTGCGCAGAAAAAAGAAAAAGAGGCTTTAAAAATTAAAACCTCTTTTGATGATTCTTGGCAATATGCCGATGTGAAGATTATGAGTTCTTCTAGTATTTTGGAGTGAGTTTAGTTTTTATGATTTTTATTTAAAAATTTTATTTTTGAGATGCAACTATGTAAAGTCCGAGAATTTTATCAGGTTTATAATTTCTAAGATAAAATTGCGCAAAGTCGGAGACATTTGCGCAGCTTTTCAATTTAAGTTTAGAACTCTTTACAGAGCTGGGCTTATATTTATAAACGACAAACTCATCTAATATATTATCTTAAAATAAATTGAACTTTGTTTGAAACTATTTCTTTATAATATGGTTTAATTTTCTTTTGCTGAAGTTCTAACAATATTTTTTTATCAATAATTTCATCAAAATAATCCCTACTCATCTTGTATTTAAATTGTAATCTAAAACTCCCCTTTTCACAGGGGCTTATTACTAAGAAATTTAAAGATTTCTTTTAGAAAAATGTAGCTTCGCTGTAACACACAAAAGCAACTCAATTACAAGTTCCTTTTGTGTGTTTATGCTCTTTGTCAACTCTTTGTGGGCACGGAAAAATTTTCGTGCTATCGTTGTCTATAAATCTGCGTCATCGAGGTTATTTATTGAGAACATCTATAATCTCTTTCAATTTTTCAATTGATATTTTTCCATTAATTTCTGGGTTTGCTAATTCAAAGATAATCTCTTGCAATACTTCTTCTTCAAAGTCTAAATCATCTCTACATTCAATTATATTTGCCCAATATTCCAATTCATCATGAGTAATTTCTTCTTTAATGCACTTTTCTAAAATGTTATAAAAATCAACTTTAGTAATTACTAAAATAGGTTCTTCAACATCCCAAGGGTATTTAGATAACTCATTATTTAATTGATTTAAGCTCTTTTTAAATGAGATTAAATCAGTCAATATATCTTTTCTAGTTCTCATAAATCATTTAGGTTTTATATGAATAATGTCTCCTGTAGGTGCGTATGTTGTTTTTAACATTTTTGTAGTTACTCCCCAGCTATCCGAAGTCTTTCTCAATAGTGCTACGCAAATGTCTCCGACTTTGCGTCATCTCTAATTCTTCTAAAAAAAAACAAAAATATCTAAAAAGTCTCTGACTTTAAACTAGTACAAATTATAAAGATTTATTGATTTCGAATAAATTTCTTCTACGCAAGGTCAGTCCCGAAAGCTTTCGGGATTGCATAGCTTTTCTATTCAAATCGGGAACTCTTTGCAGAGCTAGGAGCTGATATTTATTAACGACAAACTCATCTAATTGTCATCTTAAAATAAATTGAACTTTGTTTGAAACTATTTCTTTATAATATGGCTTAATTTTCTTTTGCTGAAGTTCTAACAATAAATTTTTATCAATAATTTCATCAAGATAATCCCTACTCATCCTGTATTTAAATTGTAGTCTAAAATTTCCCTTTTCACGTATATAAGTATAATATCGATTACACCATAAATTAGTATTGTTAAAAGGTAAGTTTAGAATAAAATTTGCGTGCTTTTTTAATACTATTATTTTTTTTAATTTTCTTATATCCTCTAAAACTACTTGACGGTATTGGATATTCCTTTTAATACAATTATAGTAAGAAGTATCCAAATGTGCTGGTTTGATCATATTACTTAAGGGATACCCAATATCAATTATTTTACCATTGTAATCAAAAAGAGGTTTTGGATGAATAAATTCATTCATTTTATAATTTAAACCTGTATCGTAATATATACTTGTTGTATCAAAACAAAAAAAATAATCATTATTAGATCTGTTAATTATTTTTATTTTCAAAATATTATTATTGTAAAGTATTTTGTTTTGAATTTCAAATGAAATTTCTGAATCATGTGAAATTTTATTTTTACAGGATATTAAAAGTATTCCTATAATTATGAGTGAAATTTTCATACTAAATGTTTTTAAGGTTTAGTGTGGGGACTAATTATAGCTAATAATTTATCATAGATATCATTCAACAAACTTTATAGGAACTCTATTTTTTGATTTAATGATACCATGAAAAACTCTATATTTATTTTGTTTTATATTTTTTAATGTAGTTCTTGATACTGCTTTTTTGCAATTAATAGAATCGCTAAAAATTAGTATTTCCGCATAATACTTTTTATTTCCATCCAATTCTAAATTTGCATTTTGTATCTCATTGCCATAAGGAAGATTAGTAAACCACTCAAAGAACAAGGTTTCCTTAGGATGAATTATAAAGTTTACTTGTTCTTGTATATAGGGAGAATTAAAATCCTTGGAATACTCTAGAAGGTTCGAAATTTTAAAATTTTTACCGTAACAATCATTTTCATTAAAATTAAGATTTATTCTATGGGTCCTTATTCTTACCTCTTCATTATTATCATTTTGGTAAATACATAAAATTCCATTTTTTAATGAAATTCCTTCAATCTTATTTCTAAGGTTAGAGTTTGGATTCAAATTAAAATAATAAACGGAATTACTATGGTTTGTAAGCTTATAAGTTATAATAGTTTTCGACTTACTTACAATATTTGAATCTTTTATACCTTTATAGATATCTTTTAATTTACCTTTATTTTTTGAAGATAAAATACTCTCATTTAGAATTTCTAGTTCTAATGGGTTATCTTTTTTGTGACTACATGAAATAAAAAAAACTAAAAAAACAATTATAAAATTTCTCATTATTTGTATTTATATAAATCTAACCCTCCTCTAATGTAAGAAGACGTATTTCCTAAAAAAGTTGTATTCAAAATTATATACATTCGATTTCCAAAACTCTTTCTCCATTAAGAGGTGTTGCGATACCAGCAAAATTCATATAACCAGTTTTATATCCATTATTACCAAGTACATTATATATTATACCATTCATATAATTATATTGAAAAGCATGGTAAAATTCATGAAACATTGTTGAAGCTAGCTTATAATATCTACTGTATGCATCATCATAAAAAATGTGAGTTTTTGTTTCATCAACAGTGTATCCTATATATTCATTACTTTTTCCAAAATCATATTATCAAATTCTGTCAACTCAATTAATGCATTCATCTAAATAATAAATTTACTCTTCAAGGTTTTCTCATTAAAACACCAATTCTAATATTAAAATTACCACTAGAACAACAACACCTAAAACAATAAATGATATAGAAGTCCAATATAACTTCAAATTGCTATAATCTTTGTAATAATCCAAAAGATTGTCTCTTTTTATTCCAGCTTCTGGTTTTCCATTATTTTTATATTTTTTTATATAAATGAAAGAACCAATTGCAATCATAATTAAAAGAACAAATACTAATTCTCCCATTTTTTTCAATAAAAATAGCTTAATAACCAATACCAAAAAAGTCCTGATGTTTTAAATAAACCAATAATTGTCCCGAAAAGCTTTAAATAATTCACGTGGTATTCTTTTTATTATTGGAAACAAAGTTTGTCTCCTTATATTCTTATAACACAAATAAAAAGAAGTTTACTATTTTACTAAATTTTTAAATATAATCGATACTAACTTATTAATAAGGAAGGCAGTAAAAAATTAAAACCTTAAAAACCAACTTTAAATATTATCAAATTTTTAAATCTAACGGTTTTTAGAAAAATTTTAAGAAACCTTCCTTTTCAAATTACTATATTTGGCGCACTTTAAACAAATATACTCCCTGTTTTTAAGGAACAAAATTATATAATCTGCTGTACTATTAATGAAACCTACCAAGTTCATATATGTCGTTTTACTTTCGCTGCTTTCTTTTTTTAGAGGTACCGAGACGTATTCGCCAATTTATAGTGCTAGCAGTTGCATTACCTTAGATAGCGTTGCAGCAGACGATACGCAAATTTTTTCTTCTGACTTTTCTTCTTCTAAAAACCTAGAAGTTCATTATAAGCTCAAAAAGAAAATAAAATGCCGAGCGACTACTTTAGAACAAAGTACGATCAAAGCTCCCTATTTCAGTAATTTAGTCAACTTCAAAGTCTACAAAGAGACTTTAATATATGGTATAGCTTCAATATACCACATCGAAAGACATCCTCACTTACATTTGTACCAGCTTTTCTAGGCTGCAAAATTTCGTCGTTTTTATATTCTAGAATTCTGGAAAAATACCTCATTTACATATGTGATTGAACAGGTATTGCTATAAAAACATCTCCCTACACGGTACTTTTTCCCAAAGGAAAGCTTCCGTAAACATTATTTATTTCATAAAATCCAAATTCATACTCCCGATATTTCAGTATCAAGGGAGAAAATCTATTTATTCAAAAATTCAAACCTAATGATGAGCATTTATAAAAATCCATTTCTTTTATGCACCTTGGCTTTATTCGTTTTAGTCTCGTGCGGAGATAAAGCAAAAAAAGATTCAAACAACATTAAAACGTTTCCTGTTTATAAGGTTACTTTAAAAGACACTATCGTTTCGAGCAAATTTGTTGCCGATGTACATGCTAAAAATAATGTAGAAATTCACGTTCGTATTCCTGGTTTATTAGACAAGGTATATGTTAGCGAAGGAGAAAAAGTAAAAAAAGGGCAAATCCTTTTTAAAATAAGCGATGTTGAACTTCAGATTCAACTTCTAAAAGCTGAAGCGGTTTACAAAAGTTCAAAAGCCGATTTAAGAATTGCAACAGTTGAATTGGAACAGGCTCAAACCCTTTTCAATAAAAAAGTAATTGCAGACAAAGAATTAGAATTATCTAAAGCAAAATATGAAGCCGCTTCCGCAAAAGTAGCACACGCAGTTGCAGAAAAGAAAGCAATTGACCAGCAAATTAGCTTCACCACTATCCGCGCACCATTTGACGGAACAGTTGACCGTATTCCGTTTAAAGAAGGAAGTTTAGTAGAAAACGGTTCCTTATTGACAACTGTTTCTCAATTAGACGATGTTTACGCGTATTTCTCAATTCCTGAGAACACCTATTTCCAAATGATGGAAGACAAAACCTTAAACACCCAAGGTGATATCAAATTGGTGTTGCCAAACGGAATGGTTTATGGTCAAAAAGGAGAATTAAGAACCGCCGACGGAGAAATCGACAGACAAACCGGTTCTATTCAATACAAAGCAAAATTTCACAATCCGCAAGGATTTATCAAACATGGAACTTCTGGAAAACTAATTATTTCAGAACCCAAAACCAATGCAATTTTAATTCCACAGAAAGCTGTTTTTTCTATTCAGGACAAACAATACGTTTTCCGCGTGAACAAAGATGGAGTAGTTAAAATGACGAATGTTACAATTGAAACCACTCTAGATGATGTTTATATCTTGAACGACGGTCTAAAAAGCGACGACCTGATTGTACAAGAAGGTACACAATCATTGAGAGACGGCGATAAAATCAACATGAAACAAATGTAGGTTATCGACCTGTAAAACAGTTATTTAATTATTTATCTAAAAAATTTAAAATGATAGAGTTATTTATCAGAAGGAAAATATTGTCATTAATCATCTCGGTTATGATAGTCCTTCTGGGATTGCTGGCGTTGTTTCAGCTTCCCATTACCCAATTCCCAGACATTGTACCACCGTCTGTTACCGTTACAGCAAAATATACAGGAGCAAACGCAGAGGTTTCGGCCAATGCCGTCGCCCTTCCGTTAGAGAGAGCCATAAATGGAGTTCCAGGAATGACCTATATGTCAACCGTGACTTCCAATGACGGTTTGACTTTAATTCAGGTTTTCTTTGAAGTAGGAACCGATCCCGATCTGGCTGCCGTAAACGTGCAGAACAGGGTTACGACGATTCTAGACGAACTTCCAGAAGAGGTAATTCGTGCTGGGGTTACGACCGAAAAAGAGGTAAATAGTATGCTGATGTACTTGAATATTACAAGTACCGACAAAACTCAGGATGAGCAGTTTATCTTCAACTTTACCGATATTAATATCCTTCAGGAACTAAAACGTATTGATGGTGTCGGACGTGCCGAAATCATGGGTCAGAAAGAATATTCGATGCGTGTCTGGCTGGATCCAGAAAAGATGCTTTCGTATAATATTTCGGCAAATGAAGTTATCAATTCACTTCAAAAACAAAACATTTCTGCTGCACCTGGTAAAGTAGGTGAAGGTTCGGGACAAATGAACAATCAATTGCAATACGTAATTAAGTACGGCGGAAAGTTCTTTGAACCAAAACAATATGAGGAAATTCCGTTACGAGCCAATTCAGACGGAACTATTTTAAGATTGAAAGACATTTCGAAAATCGAATTTGGTGCGATGAGCTACGGAATGGTTTCTAAAACCGACGGAAAACCTTCGGCATCCATCATGTTAAAACAGCGTCCAGGTTCTAACGCTTCTGAGGTAATTGCAAGCGTAAAAGAAAAAATGGCCGAGTTGAAAGCCTCTTCTTTTCCTCCTGGAATGGAATTTAATATTGCTTACGACGTTTCTCGTTTCCTTGACGCTTCTATTCACGAAGTATTAAGAACTTTGGTTGAAGCCTTTATCTTGGTGGCATTTGTCGTTTTCCTTTTCCTTCAGGATTGGAGATCGACTCTTATTCCTGTATTGGCAGTTCCTGTCGCGCTTATCGGTTCGTTTACCTTTATGTCGATGATGGGATTCTCAATTAACTTATTAACGCTTTTCGCTTTGGTACTTTCTATTGGAATTGTGGTTGATAACGCGATTGTAGTCGTCGAAGCCGTTCACGTAAAAATCTCCGAAGAACATATGTCGCCAATGGAAGCTACCATTAGCGCGATGAAAGAAATTACTGGAGCCGTTATTGCGATTACGATTGTAATGGCTGCGGTCTTTATTCCGGTTGCTTTCTTGAGTGGTCCTGTCGGGGTTTTCTATAGGCAGTTCTCTTTAACAATGGCGATTAGTATTGTCATTTCTGGAGTCAACGCCCTTACCCTTACTCCTGCTCTTTGTGCTATTATGTTGAAAGCACATGATCCTAACAAAGAGAAAAAATCATTAATGGATAGATTCTTCCATAGATTCAACAATTGGTTTGATAGCATTACTTCAAAATACATCAAAGTATTGGTGAAATTTGCTGATCGCAGCACCGTTACCATTGGGTTATTGGTATTGTTTTGTATTTTAACTTGGGGAACAACCAAATTTTTGGCGTCAGGATTTATCCCGACTGAAGATCAGGGAATGGTTTACGTAAGTGTTACAACACCCCAAGGAGCAACAGTAGAACGTACTGAAAAAGCTTTAGATGAAGTAACTAAAATTGCACAAGGAATTAAAGGTGTAGACAACGTAACGACTCTTGCAGGATACAGTATTGTGACTGAAATTGCTGGAGCTTCTTACGGAATGGGAATGATCAACTTGAAAGATTGGAGCGAACGTGATATTTCGGTTACCGAATTTATGGCGGAACTTACAGAAAAAACCAAAAACATTACCGACGCACAGATTGAGATTTTTGCACCGCCAACCGTTCCTGGATTTGGTAACACGAGTGGTTTTGAACTTCGTTTGCTGGATAAATCTGGCGGAAGTATTACCAATACCGATAAAGTAACCAAGGAATTCATTAAAGAATTAAATGCTTCGCCAGAAATTCAGAACTCTTTCTCGAGTTTTGATGCAACTTTCCCGCAGTATTTAATTCATATTGATTATGATTTGGCGGCTAAAAAAGGAATTTCGGTCGACAATGCTATGTCGACTTTACAAACCATGTTAGGTTCGTTTTATGCTACCAATTTTATCCGTTTCTCCCAAATGTATAAAGTAATGGTTCAGGCAAGTCCGCAATTCCGTCAAAATCCGGAAAGTATTTTGGATATGTATTTGAAGAATGAGGCTGGCGAAATGGTTCCGTTCTCTACTTTCATCAAATTAGAAAGAGTGTATGGTCCTGAAGTTTTAACGCGTTACAACATGTACATGTCGGCTATGATTAACGGAGAACCTGCTGAAGGTTACAGCTCTGGAGATGCCATTGCTGCTGTTGAAAAAATTGCTGCTGAAAAGCTCCCAAGCCGATTTGAATTGGAATGGTCAGGTATGACACGTGAAGAGATTTTATCAGGAAACCAAACCATTTACATTTTTGCGCTTTGTATACTATTTGTATACTTATTGCTTGCGGCACAATACGAAAGTTTATTGCTTCCGTTCCCAGTATTGTTAAGTCTTCCGGTTGGAGTTTTTGGCTCTTACATTGCACTTGTAATGGTCGGACTCGATAATAATATTTATGCCCAAGTAGCACTCGTCATGCTGATTGGTCTGCTCGCCAAGAATGCTATTCTGATTGTAGAGTTTGCGATGGCACAGAACAAACTCGGGCGCGATATTGTCGAAGCAGCAATTGAAGGTGCCAGACTTCGTTTTAGACCGATTTTGATGACTTCTTTTGCTTTTATTTCAGGATTAATTCCGTTGTGTATCGCTTCTGGTGCGGGTGCAATTGGCAACCGTTCGATTGGTACAGCAGCTGCGGGCGGAATGTTAATTGGGACTGTATTTGGTCTTTTAATTATTCCAGGGCTTTACATCCTGTTTGCAAAATTGGAAAAACGAATGAGCAAATCTTAATGCATAATTTTTAAACACATAGATTCATTCCCGATCGCTATCGGAATTAAAAAATTATAGAGATGTTTCACTTTATTTAAATAATCCCGTCTCGGGATTGGAACTATGTGAAAGAATAAAAATTTAGCCAAAAAGATTGAACAAATAAATTTAAACAATGAAAGAGATATTAAATCAATATAAAAATGGGGATATGCAGTTTATAAGGACAACCAAAAGTGCCGTCGTAATAACTGGAATTTTACTTTTGACCGCTTGTTCTGCACCAAAAGTCAGCAATAAACTAGACGCTGCAAAGCTGCCTGAGAATTTTGATGCGCAAAGAAAAGAAGCCTCAACAGAAAATTTTATTCCGTTAAAAACAGAAACGTTTTTTAAAGATCCTAAATTAGAGGAATTACTAAAAAAAGCCATTACCAAGAATCCTGATTATTTAATCATGCAGGAAAGAATTTTAATTGCCAATTCGCATTTAAAGGTAGCAAAACTGGCACTTCTTCCCTCTTTAGATCTTGTAGCCGATGCTTCTGGAACACATTACGGGAAATATACAATGGATGGAGTTGGTAACTTTGACACCAATTTTTCTCAAAATATTTCCGAAAAACAAAGAATCAACGAAGATCTTACCCCTAACCTATTTTTAGGAGCCAAAGTTTCTTGGGAAGCTGATATCTGGGGAAAATTAAGCAATCGAAAAAAAGCGGCTCAGCAGCGATTTTTTGCTTCTCAGCAAGGAATGCGTTTGTTGCAAACACGCCTTTTAGGAGATGTTGCCGACTTATATTTCAAATTGATCGCTTTAGACAAACAAGCAGCGATTTACGATAACAACTTGAAAACGCAGGAAAAAGCGCTTGATATCGTTTCAGCACAAAGATCGGTTGGAAAAGCGACAGAATTGGCTGTACAGCAGTTTAATGCACAAAACAATAACATTCACGCCGAAGCATCAGAATTAAAATTAAGCATTGATCAAACCGAAAAAGCGCTATTAACGCTTTTAGGCGAATATGGCGGAAAAATTGACAGAAGCAGCGATTTCTTATCTGGACATTTGGAGGTTTTAAACCAAAAAATCAGCGTGGATTCTATCATTCACAAAAGACCAGATGTATCTGAGGCTTACTTCGAATTATTAGCAAGTAATGCAGATGCCAAATCGGCTCGTGCTGCTTTTTTCCCAACCGTAAATCTGGGCGGATATGCAGGTTTCAATTCGTTTTCGTTCAATACCTTTTTTGATGCTGGCTCTTTCGCTTGGCAGATATTGGGCGGATTAACAGCTCCTGTTTTCAACAAAGGGCAGATTAAACAGGAATTTTATGTTTCCAACAGAAGACAGGAAATTTCATTTCTGCAATATCAAAATACAGTTACGACAGCTTTCAACGAGTTAAGTGCTCTATTGCATAGAAATCAAGCTTATGAAGATGTTTTAAAATATAAATTAAACGAAATTGATCATCTTGAAATTGCTGTAAATGTATCAAACGATTTGTATTTGAGCGGTTATGCCAATTATCTGGAAATCATCAATGCACAAAAAAATAAATTGCAGGCCGAATTGGACTTTGTTGATATCCAACTTCGAAATGCAAACTCACAAGTATTGCTTTATAAGGCTTTAGGCGGAGGAATAAATTAGTTTATATGTTGGTCAAAAATGGCTTCTGTTTATAATAGCTCATCGCAGAGGTTATTTTTAAGTCCCGTTTCTATTTTGAAACGGGATTTTTTTATTAAAATATCTTTCGTTTCCCGTTTACTTTTTACCTTTATTCTCAAATTCTAAAATTCCATTAATGGATATCTCCAAAATTCTTGATCACATACACCAACTTCCTGAGCAGTCTAAAATTGCTCTGCAAAATAATGTTACAGAAATAGCATTTTCTAAAGGACATATTTTGCTAAAAGCCAACAAAGTAGAATCCAATATTTATTTTATAAAAAAAGGATTGGTCAGAGCTTATGTAGAAAGGGATAATGAAGTTACTTTCTGGTTTGGAAAAGAAGGCGAAACTGTGCTTTCGATGAAAAGTTATGTTGAAGAACAGCCTGGATATGAGACCATCGAACTTTTGGAAGACTGCGAATTGTATGAGCTAAAAACCGAAAATCTTAGGAAACTCTTTAACGAAGATGTTCACATAGCCAATTGGGGACGAAAATTTGCTGAGAAAGAATTGATCAAAACCGAAGAACGCTTGATTTCCAAACAATTCAAAAATGCTTCTGAACGCTATTTGGAATTAATGAAAGATCATCCTGAACTGCTTCAAAGAGTGCAATTAGGTCATATTGCTTCCTATTTAGGAATTACACAAGTAAGTTTAAGCAGAATACGTGCAGAATTAAAATAAATTCATTTTTTATCATTTGTTAAATTATTTCTGATTTCCATAAAAGAACTTTGCATCACAAAATTTTAACTATATGAACTGGATTATCTTAATCATCGCGGGTCTATTTGAAGTAGCCTTTGCGTCATGTCTTGGAAAAGCAAAAGCCACAACAGGAACCGAAATGTACTATTGGTATATTGGTTTCTTTATTTCTCTAACTATCAGTATGCTTTTACTAATGAAAGCTACAGAAACACTACCTCTAGGAACTGCTTATGCTGTCTGGACTGGAATTGGAGCGGTAGGAACTGTATTGGTCGGAATCTTTGTTTTTAAAGAACCTGCAGCTTTCTGGAGATTATTCTTTTTAGCTACTTTGGTCGGTTCTATCGTTGGTTTAAAAGCGGTTTCTCACTAAAAATATATTTTACTGTTGTATTCAACTTTGCCAAAGTTTTGAACTTTGGCAAAGTTTTTTGTTTTAAATACATAGGAATTACCCCAATCTTGTCATTCCGAGGAACGAGGAATCACACGTGGGATTCCTCGTTCCTCGGAATGACAAACTGTTCGTAAAGCTTTAAAATACAGCCCAAAGTTTCCACTTTAGTTTTGTGTTTTCAGCTTGGAATTTGGGATTTAAAATTTGGAATTTAAAAGAACTAATGCAATTTCAACATCACATGATAAAAAAATAGCATTTTAATACATTATTCTCTGCTTTATCTTTGTCAAAAAATAAAGTATAAAATTAAACATGACATTCAGCCATTCTATTAAATCTTTTGACGAATTAACCAATCACGAATTATACGATATGCTACGTTTGAGATGTGACGTTTTTGTTGTCGAACAAAACTGCCCATATCTCGATTTAGACAATAAAGACCAAAAAGGTTTTCATTTATTGTATTATGTTGATAACGAATTGGCTGGCGTGACACGTTTACTCCCTTCTGGAGTTTCTTATAATGAGATTTCAATAGGAAGAGTTGTAATTGCCCGAACACACCGCGGATTGGGTTTAGGAAAAAAACTAATGAAAGCTTCGATAGCGGGCTGTGAAGAAAAGTTTGGGAAAGCTCCAATCAAAATCAGTGCGCAGTATCATTTATCGAAATTTTATCAATCGCTCGGATTTGCTGAACAGGGCGAAGTTTATGATGAAGACGGAATTCCACATATCCAAATGCTTCGTGCATAAGGTTTATGGAATAATCAATTTTAAAACATTTGCCAATACGGGATTATGATCTTCGGTTCTCCAATTGACATATAAATCGGTTTCCATCGGTAATTTGATAAATCGGATTCCGGGAATTTCATGCAAAACATACGAATCGGGTAAAATCGCAATTCCGAGTCCTTTTCGAACCAAAGCAATAATAGAAGAACCAAATTCAGAGTGAAGATAAACTTCTGGAGCGTTCTCCAAAGAATTGAATAATCTTCGAATAAGGTCGCTGTAACTGCTTCCTTCGTCATTAGTTGGCAAAATAAATTTTTGAGAAGCAAGCGTTTCTTTGGTTAAATCTTCTGGAGTTTGATATGGATGGTCTACGGGAACAACAACCGCTAAATTATCGGTATATATCTTTTGAGATTGGATATCTTTAGCATTATTGATATCTCTGGTAATGGCCAGATCAATTTTATAATTTCGCAGAAAATCCTGCTGATTCTCGTATAACACCTGAACCAGTTTGATTTTAAGTTTCGGAAAAGCTTCTGAAATACGCGACACAATATCGGGCATAAGAGAAGCCGAAATAGAATCGGGATGAGAAATGGTAATAGTTCCACTCTCGCCCAACTGAATCTGACGGGCAGATTGATGAATAAACTCCAGTTTACTCAATTCGACCTCCCATTTTTCTTTTAAGAATTGACCAGCAGCAGTAAGTTTAACGTTGCGTTTGTTGCGTTCAAAAAGCTGCACGCCAAGCTGATTCTCAAGAGATTGAATTTGTCGACTGAGCGCTGATTGCGTAATATTCATTTTTCCGGCAGTATTCCAGAAATGAAGTTCGCGTGATAACGCTAGAAAATATTTAATTTGCTGTAAATCCATTGATGCAATTTACGCATTTATCACAAACAAAAAATAGCTTTTAACGCATTAAAGAAATAAAAAATGAACACGCTAAAAATAACCAAAGCCACACCTGATGACGTTTTAAAGCTTCAATCAATTGGCAGACAAACTTTTTCTGAAACTTTTAACGATGTAAATAGCGAAGAAAACATGAAAAAATATCTAGATGAAAGCTTCGCTACAGAAAAACTGGCTGCCGAACTGGACAATCCTTCATCCTATTTCTATTTAGCTGTTTTAGATGAAAAAGTCGTGGGTTATCTAAAATTAAATACAGCTGAGGCTCAAACCGAAAAAGAAGATCTAAACGCCTTAGAAATAGAACGTATTTATGTAGCAAAGGAGTTTCATGGCAAAAAAGTCGCGCAAGCATTATACGCTCAGGCAGAAGAAATTGCCGAAGAAATAAAAGCTTCGTACATGTGGCTGGGCGTTTGGGAAAAAAACTTTCGCGCAGTAAGCTTCTATACTAAAAATGGTTTTATACAGTTTGATACTCATATTTTCAGATTAGGAGACGACGAACAAACAGATTTAATGATGAAAAAAGTATTGAATTAAAATGGAAAGAAGACAGCTTTTATTGTTTCTACTAATTCTTGGCACTGCATTTTGGGGCGTTTCTTACTCCGTTACCAAAATGGCAATTGGCCACTATTCGCTCAACATTTTTTTATTTTATCGTTTCCTGCTGGCTGTAATGGTATTGAGCATTGTTTTTTGGAAATACGTTAAAGACATCAATAGAGAAGCTATTAAAACAGGTTTTACACTTGCCGTTCCAATGTTTTTAGGGATTCAACTACAGACGACCGCATTAAAATATACCGATGCTTCGCAGTGTTCTTTCATCGCAGGACTAACCGTAATTATTATTCCGATGCTGAAATTAGCTATTTACAGAACTAATACTCCTTTAAAGATCTGGATTGCCGCTCTCACTGCTTTAACAGGCTTATTTATTATCGCTATAACAGATAAATTTACCATAAACGTTGGCGATTTATTTACAATCTCTGGCGCATTTGCTTTTGCGGTTTATTTGATTTCTGTCGAAAAACATTCGGCTGCCAAAAATCTTTTGTACTCGATTGTTCCAATGTTTGCTTTTTGTGTCTTATTTACTTTTTGTATTGCACTTACAGATTCGCAAGCTGTTTGGTTCCCTAAAAACGATACGTTTTGGCTCGGTGCTGTTTACTGTGCTTTGTTTTCTACAGCTTTTATGTACACGGTTTCAAACATTTCGCAGCGTTATCTATCGGCAGAACGTGTAGCGGTTATTTATTTGTTTGAGCCTGTTTTTGGTGCAATCGGAGCATTTTTCATTTTAGGAGAAAACCTTTCGTGGCGACTGCTTTTGGGCGGAACTTTAATTTTTTCGGCAACTATTATTTCAGAAGTGAATTTTAAAAGCCGAAAGATTAAAACTGCAGAGTAAAAAAATAATTATAAAAAGAGTTTTAACCAGATAACAAAGTTCTTAGGTAGAAATTATTTTAAAAAAAACTCTATCAATGTTTGTTTTGATAGAGTTTTCATTTAAAAAGTCTTTATACTGGTATAAGCGTATCTTCCGGATCACATGGAAAATATAATATAATATCTGTTCCTTGACCTAGTTTTCCTTCTGCGTGGATATCACCACCTACTGCCTGCATGATTTTTTTACATAAAGCCAAACCTATACCGGATCCGGTATATTGTTCTTGGTTATGAAGTCTGGTAAAAATTTTAAAAATAGCTTCTGAATATTGCGATTCAAAGCCAATTCCGTTATCAGAAAAACGAACCCAATGGCAATGTACTTTATACAAATGATTCATAATTACAGGCTCTGGAGAAGCTGTAATTTTTATCTTTGGCGTTCTCTCTGGTGAAGCGTATTTCAATGAATTCTGAATAATATTGGCAAACAACTGTTTCATTAAAAAACCGATAGCATGAACTTCTGGAAGTTTTTCAGCTTCAATTACAGCATTTGTTTCCGCAATTACCTCATTCATTTCCTTAAGAGTCGAATCTAAAATTTCGTTCAGGTTCACTTCTTGTAAAGTATCCCTTGTATTCTTAATTCGAGTATACTTTAAAATATCTTCCAGTAAACCGCTCATTCTATTGGCTGATTTTGAAACACGCTCTAAGGAACTGGAAATAGATTCTATAGAAATAACATCAATTTCCGACAGCATTTTTGAAGTAATCAGCTGAATTTTGCGTAAAGGTTCCTGCAGATCATGCGTACTGATCCAGTTGATATTTTCAAGTTCTGAATTGGTTTCTTTTAAGATTTCGCTTTGGTTACGGTATTTTTCCTCTTCTTCGCTCAACATAATCAAAATGAGCTGATTATGCAAAGTATGGGCATATTGTGCTGCCGCATTAATTTCATACGATCTCCAAACGTTGCTTTGATTTTTTACAATCTGTTTCCAAATATTAAATGAATTTCTAGGATGCAGGCCGTTATGATCTTTTACGATGCTTTTTTCGGGATCGCCTCCCCAATTTATTTCCGAAATAGTCTCGGGTCTGTACCAGATAATATGGTCATTATTGCCAAGCGAATGGTAAATAATTCCAGCCACATTCGAATTTTCAGCAAACTTAGGAAAGTGGTCACTTATTTTATTAGTCGAGAAAATTTCAGTTATGCTACTAGCCGAAATCTCTTCAATTAATTCATAAATCTCCTGCTCTGATGGCGTTAAACCATTTTTATATACTTTATTTTTTGAAACAATTGATACCCCAGAAGCATTAGAGATTTCTAATAGCTGCGGTGCTGCGACTATTGTTTCTAATGACTGCTGTAAATCTAGTGCTGTTAATTGTTCTAATGCTAATATCGTTTTCTGGGCATTAATATACTCATCATTTGATTGTCTAATATCAATTTGAGAAGTAATAAACTGCCCTTGAAGTTTTGCGGCCAATCTAATCTCGGGAGATATGTTTTTTTCTGAGTAATGATGACAGGCTATCAATCCCCATAATCTGTTATGATGAATGAGAGAAATGGTCAGTGTTGCTCCAACACCCATATTTTTCAAATATTCTACGTGAATTGGCGAAGTGCTTCTTAATATCGAAAGACTTAAATCGAGATTTTTACCTTCTTTATCGTCGACCGTAAAAATGGGAACCGGTTCATAATTAACATCAACAATCAATCGCAGCTGATTTTTAATATATAATTCACGGGCTTGGGGAGGAATATCTGTATGCGGATAATGCAATCCTAGAAAAGGTTCCAGATCTTCCCTACAATCTTCTGCAAAAACTTCTCCATTATACTGTTCATCAAAACGATAAATCATTACGCGGTCATACCCTGTTATTTCACGCGTTCCTTTTGCTACAAGCGCACACAAATCTTTTAGTGATCTGGTTTTGTTCATTTGGCTTACAAACTGTATGGTCTGTTTGTATGCATCGGCCAGTTTTTCTCTGTCTGGAAACAGCAATTCGGCTTCCAGCACATAAATCGAATTACTTTTATGAACATTAATTTGAAATAATCTGCCGAGCAATTCTATTTCAAGAGGAAAGGCATCCTCAACTTCATCACCTTTAATATATGCTACTATTTCTGCTTCAGCTGTTGCCCCAAAAACAGTGGCAAATTCTTTTCCTAATGCCTGAGTGTGAAGCAGGTCAAAATAAGCAGAAATATTTTCTGTACAGAAATCTATTTTCCACTCTTGCGTAATGCCAAGCAGAAAACCATGAGGCTGAATTTTACCTGGAATATGTATAGGTTCGTGTTCACAATTGGTTAACGTAACAATATCACGATTGACTATATCTCTGATCTTCATTTTTACTTTCTGTCAAAATGCTTATAAATACTATCAAAAGCAAAAATTGCTCCTTCTATAATGGCATCACCACAATCATGTTTTTGTTCATATTCTGATAGAAAATTCAGAAATGATTTCCAAAAACTTCCTGTTCTTTCGCCATAACCATTAAAATAGGAAACTCCTTTATCTCCAGAAAGTTCTGGAAACTTAGAAACATTTTTCAAAATAAACCTTCCGCCAAGTGTTGAACCTTCTACAACATACAAAATCCCCAAAGCGAAAGGGGTTGAAATTCCTTCTGTCTGAAAAACTTTTTCTGAATCTGTTTTATTTGAGTTTAAAAATAAAAGATCATTCTCTATAAGCTGTTTTTTTCTTCTGTGCTCCAAATCTTCAATCAGATCAGAAAACAAAGGAAAAATAAGTGTTTCCGTATCATTATGAACATCATGCATTAAACTTAAATAATAAGTGTAATCTTCGATCTTCATTTCGGGAGACATAATCGACATTGAAACTGGAAGTTCTTCTAATTTCTTATGAGAATCAGAAGTTTGTATTTTTAGATCACTAAGAAAATTGGAAGCGATATTGGAAGCTGAATGTGTATTCATTGTTATAATATTCTTTGTTTAAGAGAGTCAAACTGGCAACTCCACTTTCACAAATTTAAACAAAAAATATTAGCAGTACATTAAAACATATTTTTAACCAATTACATTACTCTTCAACTAAACTAATCTCAAAGACCGTTTTATTATTTTCGTTTTTATGCGAAATATAGCCTCCATGTGCTTCAATGATATTTTTAGATAATGTAAGTCCAATTCCTGCTCCTTCCGTTCGGGTGGTGAAAAACGGAAGAAATATCTTTTCTTCAATTTCTTTTTCTATGCCTTTTCCAGAGTCTGAAACTTTTATAAAAATACGATTGTTTTTAGCTTCCGCCGAAATCGAAATTTGTTTTAGACTGCTGTTTTCTAAAGCATTAATCGAATTAGTCAATAAGTTAATCAATACCTGCTCTATCTGCTGTGAATCGATATTTATTAAATAGTTTTGATTAACAGCATTGATCACTTCGATATTACTTTTCCGAAACAACGGATTCATAACCTGAATGCAGTTTTCAACCAATTGCTGCAATTCTGTTTTTTCTTTTTTAGGCGAAGGAAGCATTGCCAGTTTTCTATAACCTTCAACAAACTTCTGCAAATGATCGCTTCTCCTCAGCATGGTCTGCACGCTGTTTTTTATATCTTCTAAGTCTTCTGTTGAAAGCGAATCTTGTTCTACTAAATCCTCCAAATTCTGGCAGATGGAACGAATTGGCGTTATAGAATTTAGCAATTCATGCGAAATCACTTTCATCAAATTAATCCACGCATCTTTTTCTTTTTTCTCTACCACATTCTGAATTGAATCTAGCAAAACAATAAAATAATCCTGTTCGAAAATTTCAGTTCGTGAAGCCTGCAAAACAAATGTTTGTTTGCTTTGTTCATTTATACTAATGTCGATTGAAGTTTTTATTTCATGAAAATCATCTTCTTCAATGATTTCACATAAAGCTGGCAGCTGATTTTTAAGATATCTCCATTTCGAAACTTTCGGAACATTAAAATGGCTCGAAAAGTAATCGTTCATTAAAAAAATACTCCAATCTCTATCTTGTTTCTGCAAAATAATAACACCCGACTCGATATTATTTAAAATCGAACGATAAATAATATCTCTTGTAACTTGCTCATTTTGTTTGTTTTTCAAGGTTTCATACAAAGTAAAAAGTTCATTATAAGTACTGTTGAATTTATGCTTAGAAAAATCAGAACTAAAATCATCCTGCAATATCGAAGAAATCGTTTTATTATAAATCAGGACCATATTTCTAACAAAAAAATACATTTCCCTACCCAACAGAAAAACCATGCAGAGGCCAAAAATTCCCGTAAAAAGCAAACCAATTCTAAAGAAATACAGCGACAATTCGATTCCGATCACGATAAAAATTAATCGCAGAAAAAGGAGTTTGTAAGTTTGTAAAGTCCTTAACATAATTAGTCGATATTGATATTAAATTTCTCCAAACGTCTGTAAAGTGCGCCTCTAGACAAACCCAGTTCTTCGGCCGTTTTACTGATATTATTATTGTTTTTAAGAAGTGCTTTTTCAACAGCAGCTTTTTCAACCGAAGAAAGCTGAATATCATCTGAATTTTCCTCGTAAGGCGTTATCGTTTCTAAATCCAAATCTGAAATTGTTATTACATTGTTTTCACATAAAATAACCGCACGTTCAATCTTATTTTCCATTTCGCGAATGTTTCCATTCCAAGCGTGTTTTTCAATTTGTTCCAAGACTTTTTTGTCAAAAGTAATTTCGTCTCTTCCGTATTTTTCAATCATTTTATCCAAAAGATATTCGGCAAGCGGAATTTTATCTTCATGACGTTCTCTTAGCGGAGGCAATACAATTTCCATCGTATTTATGCGATAATACAAGTCTTCACGGAAGTTTTTATCAGCAACTTCTAGTTTTAAGTTCAAATTGGTTGCTGTAATAATTCTCACATTCAAAGGTCTTGCTTTCGTTTCTCCTAATCTTGTTACGGTTTTCGTCTGAATCACTTGAAGCAATTTTGATTGCAAATGAAGCGGTACATTTCCAATTTCATCCAAAAAAATGGTTCCGTTTTGTGCCATTTCAAAACGTCCCGCTGTATCCGTTTTAGCATCAGTAAAAGCACCTTTGGCATAACCGAACAATTCACTTTCGAAAATATTCGAATTTAAAGAACCCAAGTCAACTGCAATAAAAGGCTGATTTTTTCTTTCTGATTGGGTATGAATATGGTGCGCTAGAACAAATTTTCCAGTTCCGTTTTCACCCAAAATTAAAACGTTGGCATCTGTTTTAGCCACTTTATCTGCCAGCGAATAGGCCTTTTTTATAATTTCAGAATTGCCAACAAAAAAGTCGTCTTTTATCTCAACCTCTTTAGTTTTCTTCTGTTCTTTTCGGGCTTTATCTACAGCTTGTTTAACCGATTCTAGCAGTTTTTTATTTTCCCAAGGTTTGAGAATATAATCAAAAGCGCCCGATTTTAAACCTTCAACAGCAGTTTCTACTTTTCCAAAAGCAGTCATTAAAATTACTACCGTTTTAGGCGAAAGCGTTTTTATTTCCTTCAGCAGATATAAACCTTCTCTCCCATCTTCAAAACCCAGTCTGTAATTCATGTCCAATAAAACGACGTCAATTGCATTTTTCGACAATAATTCGACAATATTTCTTGGATTATTGAGCGTAAAAATGTTTTCAAAATACTTTTTCAGATAGACTTTTGAGGCAAAAAGAATGTCTTCTTGATCGTCGATGATTAAAATAGAGGCGTTGGTCTTTTTCATTATTGTTCAGTTTTGGACGAAAGGTGTCCATTAATGGACAGTACAATTTCATTTCGAAAAACAAACCCTTAAAAACAAGGTATTTAGAAGGTTTAATTTATTGGCACGAAAATCACATTAGAACTTGTAAATCATTAATAATTAACAGCTTTCGGAAGTACAAATAACAAAATAAATAGCGATAAATTAAAAATAATTTATCTTAATTTTCAGACTTGTTTCAGTCATTTCCGAAGGGCATAAAAATTTTAAAAGAAAATCAATCAAAAATTAAAACAGTCAATTATGATTACCATTACAAAACTTTCAAAAGTATTTAGAACTGAGGAATTAGAAACCAAAGCATTAAGTGATATTTCATTAACCATCAATCAAGGCGATTTTGTATCAATCATGGGACCGTCAGGAAGCGGAAAATCGACTCTATTGAACATTATCGGACTTCTGGACAGTGCTTCAAACGGAAGTTACAAACTTCTTGATCAAGAAATGGTGGGTTTAAAAGAGAAACAAAAATCGCAAGCCAGAAAAGAAAACATCGGATTCATCTTTCAGAATTTCAATCTAATTGATGAATTATCTGTTTTTGATAATATTGAATTGCCTTTGATTTACAACAATGTTCCTTCTGCCGAAAGAAAATCTCGAGTAAATGAGATGGCTAAAATTTTAGGAATCGCCCATAGATTAAAGCATTTCCCGCAGCAGCTTTCGGGCGGACAGCAGCAGCGTGTGGCTGTAGCAAGAGCTTTAATCAATAATCCGAAAATCATTCTGGCCGATGAGCCGACAGGAAATCTAGACAGCAGAAACGGAAACGAAGTTATGGAATTACTAACCGATCTTCATGCCAGCGGATCGACCATCTTAATGGTAACGCACTCTGAATATGATGCTTCTTTTTCGCAAAAAACCATTTTCATGAAAGACGGTGTTATTCTTTCTGAAAAAGTGAATCATAGAAATGTAGATGTTTTGATAACTGCAAAAAACTAGTTTATGCTTCAAAATTGGCTTAATATATTTATTTATCAATTAAAGCATAACAAGCTTTTTACAGCTTTAAATGTTCTCGGTTTGAGTATCGGAATTGCAGGTCTAATCTTTGCAACGCTGTACTGGAACGACGAATATTCATATGATAACTGGAATCCTGAAAAGGATAAAACCTTTATCGTTATGAATGATGTCGGAAAAGGAAATATTTTTGCTACAAACTCTGCAGTAACAGCACCGCTTCTTAAATCTTCTACTCCATATTTAGAAGATTATTGCTATTTCACTGATTATTATTCAAAGGGAACGATTCAATTTAATGGGAAAACAGAAATTGTAGATAAAATCTTTTCTGCACAAAAAAGTTTCTTTTCTTTTTTTCCGTACGAATTCAAATATGGCAATCCAGATACGGTGCTTCAAGAACCTCAAAGCATTGTATTTTCTGAAGAAACTGCTTTTCGTTTATTTAAAAATGAAAATCCCGTTGGAAAACAGGTAAAATATGATGACAAAACATTTGTGGTTCGTGGTATTTACAAAATACCCGGTAAATCGGTTGTCATGCCTAGCGCGGTTACCAACATCATTGAAGAAAGTCTTGAAAAAAATAAAGACCATTGGGGCTTCAATTATGGTTTAGTTCTAAAATTGAACAAAAAAACTGATGCACCACTAGTAAAAAAAGCTCTGGATGAAATTTTTATAGAAAAAAACTATAAAAGACAGGCTAGAAATGAAGGAATGACGCTAGAACTTTTTATTAAAACATACGGCGAGCCTTTAAAAACATTAGTAATTCCTTTTGAAAATTCTAGACTTATCAAAGGCAGTTATCCCTTTCCAGAAGGAACAGGTAATCTTCAATTCTTAAGAATCTTAATGGGATTATCAATTGTAATCTTATTGCTGTCTATTGTAAATTATATCAATTTAGCTACAGCTAATGCGATAAAACGTGCAAAAGAAGTTGGAGTGAGAAAAATTATTGGCGCTACAAAAAGACAGATTGTCTTTCAATTTGTGTTTGAAACTGCTTTAACAATGCTATTTGCCATGTTGCTAGCGCTTGTGATTGTTGAAATTTCTTTACCTTTTTACAATCAGCTTTTAAACAAAGAATTGGTTCTTGCGGGATCTCAGTTTTTTGTACAGCTTGTCGTAATATTTATTGTTGTCATTATTGTGAGCGGTGTTTTTCCAGCCGTTTATATTTCCAATTTTGAAGTTTTGAGTGTTTTAAAAGGAAATTTTTCGCGCAGCAAAAACGGTTTATGGCTTAGAAATAGTATGTTGATTATACAATTTGCAATCGCAGTTTTCTTTATCATCGGATCCATTATCGTCTATCAGCAGGTTCAATTTATGGTCGAAAAAGACTTAGGCTTTAACGGATCTCAAATAATGAACATCACTTTTAGAGCACAAAAAGATAAAGAACAATTTGCACGATACGAAAGTTTAAAACAGGAAATAAAGAAAATTAAAAATGTTGAAGCGGTTTCTGTTGGAGCTTTTGCTATTGGCGAAAATTGGTCTTCAAGAGGCGGTTTGCATTATAAAAACATTCCTGAAGTTATCATTCAGCAATTAGGCTCCGATTTTGGAATGCTGGAAATGTTGGGTGTTAAATTGGTAAAAGGACGATTTCTTAACGAGAAACTTGCCTCTGACACGATTTCCAATGTGTTGCTAAATGAAGTGGCAGCCAAAAAAATGAACGAAAAAAATCCTGTTGACAAAATTATTGACTGGCAAGGCGAAAAATACAAGGTTGTAGGAGTTGTAAAAGATTTTCATTATTACGGCCTTGATACAGAAATTAGTCCGATGATTTTCTTTCATATCAATACTCAAAAATGGACACAGAATAGTATTGAATCAATTTCGGTAAAAGTTTCTTCTAAAGATTTGCTGCAAACTATATCGGCACTTAAGAATTTTTGGTCTAAAAAAGTAGATTCTGAGTATCCTTTTGAATACACTTTCTTGGATAAAAACTTTGCTAAAACTTTTAAAAAGTACGAAGATCAAAGAAATTTATTTGCTCTATTGAATGTTGTTGTAATTCTAATTGCGATTTTCGGGCTGTTTGCCCTAGCGTCCTTTTCTATGGAAGGAAGATTAAAAGAAATTGCAATAAGAAAAACGCTTGGCGCTGAAACCAATATTTTACTAAAAGAACTTTCTAAACAATATGTAGTCTTTTGTATAATTGGTTTCTTTATCGGAATTGCACCCGCTTATTTGCTTTTGCAAAAATGGCTTGAAAATTTCCCTTTCCGAATAGATATCACACTTCTACCCTTTATTCTTGCTTTTGTGTCTTTGCTTTTTCTTACGCTGACAATAGTTTTAGCAAAAGCGTATCAAGTAACAAAAGTCGATGTTTTAAAATACTTAAAATACGAGTAAGATGATTAAAAATTGGACAAATATATTTATATACCACATAAAGAATAACAAATTCTTTACAGCCCTAAATATCTTGGGCTTAAGCATTGGAATTGCAGGTTTAATTTTTGCGATTCTGTACTGGAACGACGAACATTCTTATGATCAATGGAATCCTGAGAAAGATAAAATTTTTATCGTCATGAACGATTTTGGCGGTGGTAATATCTGGACAACAAACTCACCTATTCCAGGCAGAATGCTTAATGCAACAACTTCGTATTTGGATAAATACTGTTATTTCAGAGTAAATTATACTACTGAAACAATTCAATACAAAGGAAAAATCGAATTGATTGACAAAATCTTTTCTGCCGAAAGGAGTTTCTTTTCTTTCTTTCCTTTTGAATTTATTCAAGGTAATGCCAAAACGGTCTTCGCTGATCGCAACAGCATGGCTCTTTCTGAAGAAACTGCAGCACGCATTTTTAAGAATGAAAACCCAATGGGTAAACAGGTGAAATATGCAGATCACATTTTTGTTGTTCGCGGTGTTTACAAAATGCCTCAAAAATCATTGGTAATGCCTTCCGTAATTACTCCGATTGTAGAAGAGGAATTAGAGCAAAATAAAGATAATTGGGGCTTCAGTTACGGACTAATGTTAAAGCTTAAAAGACCGAGCGATACTACAGCCGTTATTCAAAATTTAGACAAAATATTTCTCGAAAACAATTACAAGAAACAGGCAAAAGATGAAGGTTTATCGCTGGAACAGTTTATTAAAAAATACGGAGATCCTATAAAAGCAAGGCTTCTTCCGTTTACAAAATCAAGACTTAATCAAGGAAATTACGCTTTTCCTGAAAAAAACGCCAATTTACAGTTCTTAAAAATCGTAATGGGTTTATCAATCCTGATTTTAATTTTATCAATTGTCAATTATATCAATATGGCTACAGCAAATGCTGTAAAACGAGCAAAAGAAGTTGGAGTTCGTAAAATAGTTGGCGCTACAAAATCTCAGATTATAGCTCAGTTTGTGTTTGAAACTATACTTATAACGTTATTTTCTGTTCTGCTAGCCATGGTTATTGTAGAACTTTCTTTGCCATTTTATAATGCATTTCTAGACAAAAATCTAGTTTTGATAGGAACTCAATTTTACCTTCAGCTAATTGTAATTTTCTTCATAGTAATACTGGTTTCTGGCGTTTTCCCAGCAGTTTACATTTCCAATTTTGAAACTTTAAAAGTTCTAAAAGGCAATTTTTCGAGAAGTAAAAACGGAGTCTGGATTCGTAACGGAATGCTGGTACTGCAATTTTCTATAGCTACGCTTTTTATCATCGGATCTTTTATTGTTTACAAACAGGTAAATTTTATGGTCGAAAAAGATCTAGGTTTTAATGGCGCTCAGGTTATGGATATTTCTTTTAAACCGCAAAAAGGAAAAAATCAGTATGAAAGGTACAAAATGATCAAAGAAGAGCTTTTAAAAATTAAAGGTGTTCAAGCGGTTTCTGCAGGAATGTTTTCTATTGGAAGCAATGAGAATTCTTGGCAAGGTCTTCATTATAAATCCAACAAAGAGGTTGTAACACAGGAAATGCCAATGGATTTTGGCGAGCTAGAACTTTTGGGAATCAAAATATTAAAAGGCAGAGATTTAAATCCTAAACTGGCTACAGACAGCATTTCGAGCGCTTTACTGAATGAAACTGCTGCAAAAACCCTTCAAGAAAAAGATCCTGTAAATAAAGAAATCACTTTTGGCGGACAAAAATTTAAAGTTGTGGGTATTGTCAAAAATTTCCATTACGTCGGATTAGAATATAATGTGGCACCTATGATTTTCTTTCATATCAAGGCTTTTGACTGGATGCCAAATGATATGCGAAACATCTCTGTAAAAATATTTCCAGATAAAATGCCCGAAACCATTGCTGCCATCAACAAATTCTGGAAATCTAATGTTGATCAGGAATATCCGTTTGAATATGATTTTGTAGATAAAAACTTTGCCCGTACTTATAAAAAATACGAAGATCAGAGAAATTTATTTGCTTTGCTGAATGTTGTTGTAATCTTAATTGCCGTTTTCGGATTATTCGCCCTTGCCTCTTTTTCTATGGAAAGAAGATTACGCGAAATTGCCATCAGAAAAACGCTTGGTGCTGAAACCAATACTTTACTGAAAGAATTATCTAAACAGTATGTAATCTTCTGCATAATCGGTTTTATCATCGGAATTATTCCAGCGTACTTATTATTGCAAAAATGGCTCGAAAATTTTGCGTTTAGAATTGATATTCCGGCTTTACCATTTTTTATAGCCTTTATATCACTGCTTTTTTTAACGCTGACAATTGTTTTAGCAAAGGCTTACCAAGTAACCAAAGTGGATATTTTAAAATACCTAAAATACGAATAGATGTTAAGAAACTGGATCAATATATTTATCTATCAGATAAAACACAATAAATTATTTACCGCACTCAATATTCTCGGATTATCAATTGGAATTTCTAGTCTAATTTTCGCGCTCCTGTATTGGAACGACGAACAAAGCTACAATTCTTGGAATCCGGAAAAAGATAAGGTTTATAAGGTATTAGCGCAATTAAGTGATATGCCTATAACGGCAAATAACCCTGTACGTCTAAAACCTCATCTAGAAAATGATCCCAATGTAGAAACTGTTGTTTACGCAGATGAATGGTATCAAAAAGACAAAGTGATTTATAATGGACAAAAGGAATTTGTAGATAAAATCATAAATGCCGAAAAAGATTTCTTCTCTCTTTTTCCCTTTGAATTTATTTATGGAAATGCCAAATCTGCCATAAAAGACGAAAACAGTATTGCCATTTCAGAAAAACTTGCTGAACGCTTTTTTGGAAATAAAAATCCGATAGGCAAGCAAATCAAATGTTTGGATGCTACGTTTACGATTTCAGGCGTTTATCGTATTTCTGGAAATTCATCGATCGCACCAAACATAGTGATAAATCGTATGAAAGACTTGGTAGATCCGGCTAAAAATCCTGGCCTTTTTGTTTTAAAAGTACTAGTAAAACTAAAAGATCCATCAAAAGTAGAATCTACCCGAAAAATGCTTGATCAAGTATTTTATGACGAAGTTATTGTAAGAACCGCCAAACAAGCAGGTTTTACTCCTGCAGAAATGGTCAAGAAAATGGGAAGCTTCAAAGTTTTAATGGAACCGCTATCATCAGCCAGATTACATTCTGTAACCGACGGTTATCCTGAAGGCAGAGGAAACTATCAGTTTCTGGTAATTATGGCTTGCTTATCAGTTTTGATCCTTATTCTGTCAGTTGTCAATTACATCAATCTGGCAACAGCAAATTCGATTAAAAGAGCCAAAGAAGTCGGAGTCCGTAAAGTTTTGGGCGCTTCAAAAAAGCAGATTGTTTGGCAATTTATTTTTGAAACCATTTTAATGACTGCTTTTTCGGTTTTATTAGCATTAATGATTGTAGAAATTGCACTTCCCTACTACAATTCCTTTCTAGAAAAAAAATTAAAAATAGTTGAAAGCCAATTTTATGTTCAATTAATACTGGTTTTTATCATAACCATTGTGTTTGCTGGAATATTTCCTGCATTATATGTGGCTAATTTTGAGACTTTAAAAGTCTTAAGAGGCAATTTTTCCCGAAGCAAAAGCGGCGTTTGGATTAGAAACGGAATGCTGATTTTCCAATTTGCAATTTCTTCCTTCTTTATCATTGGTTCTGTAATTGTTTATCAGCAAATTAAATTTCTAAACAACAAAGATCTTGGTTTTAAAGGTGATCAGGTTATGGCAATTTCGTTAAATCTGCCCTCTTCGTATTATAAGGGAGAAAACATTGGAAAGAATATTTTTGAAAGATACAATACCATAAAACAGGAACTTTCAAAAATTAAAGGCGTTGAAAGTGTTTCAACTGGTCTTCTTTCTTTTGATGGAGCTGACGACTCTCAGTGGCCAATTTGGTATCGTGATGTTCTTTTCAAACAAAAAGCAATTGGACTTGATTATGATATGCTAAATCTGCTAAAGATAAAAGTAATAAAAGGCAGAAATCTGAGTCCAAATATAGCTTCAGATACCATAAATTCGGTTTTAGTTAATGAAAAATCATTGAGTTTAATGCAGATCAAAGATCCAATTGGAAAAGAGATAAAAATTGGAAATCAGAAAATGAGGATTATTGGCGTTGTAAAAGATTTTAATCTGTTAAGTCCAGAAGTTGATGTTCCGCCAATTACTTTTTATCACATAAAATCACTGGATATGGCCGATGAAATGAATCGGATCTATGTAAAATTAAAAGCAGATCAGATTCAGAGTTCTATTGCAGCAATCGAAAAATTCTGGAAGACAAAAGTCGATACCGAATATCCTTTTCAATACGATTTTGCTGATAAAGAATATGCCAGAACTTATGAGTCTTATGTCAAGCAAAAGAATTTATTTTCTTTACTAAACATTGTTGTAATACTTATTGCTTTATTTGGATTATTCGCTTTGGCTTCCTATTCAATTCAGCGTAGAATGAAAGAAATTGCGATTCGAAAAACTTTGGGTGCAGAAACCAATATCTTATTGAAAGAACTGTCTAAACAATATGTTGTTTATTGTGCAATAGGTTTTCTTATTGCTGTATTTCCTGCTTATTTTTTATTGCAGAAATGGCTGAATAATTTTGCTTTTAGAATCGAAATTCCGATGCTGCCGTTTCTACTTTCATTTTTGCTTTTATTATTTCTAACATTATGCATTGTTTTAGCAAAAGCCTATCAGGCAACAAAAGTAGATGTGTTGCAATATTTAAAATATGAATAATTAGGTTTGAGTTTTGGAAAAAGCTGTGCGAGTCTGAACCCTTGCACAGCTTTTTTTATTTTGGTTACGCGTAAAATCGTTGCAAAATTTTATTTGCACTGTCTGAAGCTACAATCAATCCACCGCTCATCATGATAATATCTTTGAGAACCAAACGGCCTCCGACAGAAAGATAGGGAAAACCAAATTCTGGAGTTTGGAAATCGCCACCCAAATTCGGAACGTAAACTTCTGGTGTGGTGATTAAAAAAGATAAGGTTACAAATGCCATTCCGAACGTTAGAAGTCCGCCCACAAAACCGACTTTAGGAAACCAAATTCCCAAAAGAACCAACAAGCCAATTGTCACAATAACAGTTCCTAATCCGTAAGAGAAAATATAAGTTCCGTTGGCTTCGTGCCATGCAACGTTTTTCTCCACAGTTTTACCTTCAACGTTTTTGTAAAGTGTGTAGGCTTTGACGGTTTTACCATCATCATTTACAACTTGTTTATTTGCATCTTTATAAAAGAAACTCATAAACGGACTATTCGCAACCAGCGGAACAATTCCGTCAGCTTCAAATTTAAAAGCTTTTAATCCGCCAATCCATGCCATTACAACAAATATGGTAATTCTTAAAAAGTGAATAAAATTGTTTTGTCCACCAGCAATAAATCTTATAAATTTTTTCATTTTGATTCTGTTTTAATACATACCAAAATTACTTTATAGCTATCTGGATAAAAATGGACGAAAAGGAGTTTTCATGGACTATTTTGCCACGATAGAAATGCCGACTTCTTTTCTAAATTCTTTAGGCGAAATGCCCACACTTTTCTTGAAATATCGGCTGAAATAAAATTCGTCTTCAAAATTAAGATCGTCTGCTATTTCTTTTATTGTCTTCGTTGTTAAATGCAACTGTTTCTTGGCTTCCAAAACAATTCGGTCCTGAATAAGCTGAGAAGGCGATTTTCCGAAATGCTTTTTGATTCTTTTACTGAAAGTATTCACGCTCAAATTGTATTTAGAGGCATAAAAAGCGACTTCTTTAGCCTCAAGAAAATGAGTATCTAACAAACGCTGAAACTTCAAAATATCAGCATTTCCAATAGATTCCTGAATCTGTGGTGACATTTTGAGCTGTTTTTCTTTGCTGCTCAAGGCTAGAATAACCTGCAGATAGGACTTTAAAATCGAATTATCATAATCCAATTCAGAGTCTTCTACCCTTTTCATTCGTTCCATAATACTCGTGATTTCTTCGTAAATAAAGTCAGAAACCGTTACAAAAGGTTCGCTATAAATATCATTAAATAAAATTCCGTTACAAGCCACCTCTTTTTTATGGTATTCAATGCAATAAAAATCGCCATGAAAACGGAGAATATTTATAAAAGATGCAGTCGAATTTTTCCATTGCAATAACTGATATGGCGTTAAAAACAAAAGACATTTCCCTTTGCATTCGTAATCGCTTAAATCAACAGAAAAAGCCGCTTCTCCATCAAACATTAAAATGTTGTAATAGGGCTCGTTGATTCCCTTTTCTAGAAAAGAAGATTGTTTTAGTTTGATTTTCATTTTACTAAATTACAGATTTGTTTCTGTTTCTCACAGATTCTGCAGATTTGAGCTGATTAAAACTTCAAAACTTGGCGCATTAGCGGCTTTTCGAGATTATACTTTAAATCTCTTTTTCCATCCATCGAAAAATTGCTCATTAAGGCGTAAAGTTTTATTTATATTCATTCTTAAACCGATTTTGACATTCGTCAATGTTTTTCTCCCTTATTAGCTTTATTTTTGGAAATGATTAATTTTTGAGAAATGATGAGTGAACTTGAGACCTTAATTCAAAGCAGATTACAACTGGAAAACGATGAACTTAACACCATTCTTTCCCGCTTTAAATTAATACAAGTAAAAAAGAATGAACCGCTGCTTAAAAGCGGAAACGTTGCAGATAAAATCTATTTTATAAAAAAAGGCTGCCTGCGATTGTATTACAGCACCGAAGATCATAATATTACGACTCGTTTTATGGCTTTTGAAGGTACTTTTCTAACTTCAATTGTTAGTTTTATTTCTAGAGAACCTAGTACAGAATATATTGAAGCTGTAGAAGTTTCGGAGCTTTTGGCGATTTCTTATGACGATTTTTTTCATCTTCGCAACACCATTCCGCAATGGGACAAAATGTATATCTATATTCTAGAATATGGTCTAACGGTCATTACTTCAAAACTTAGCAGTTTGTTGACACAAAATGCTGCCGAACGGTATCGAAACCTTCTTAAAAACAACCCAGAACTTATTCAGAGATTGTCCAATGCCAATCTTGCCGCATATCTTAACATTTCGCCAGAAACATTAAGCAGGATAAAATCACAGATCTAAACGATCCGTTAACTATCAAAAAAAAACAACATTAAAAAACATTTTCTATCATGAGAAGTGATGAAGTAAAAAAAGGCGTTCAACGAACTCCTCACAGATCCTTATTGCGAGCTACGGGCTTGAAAAACGAAGATTTCAGCAAACCTTTTATCGGAGTGGCCAATTCGTTTATCGAAATTATTCCGGGACATTTTTTCTTAAATAAAGTATCTGAAATTATCAAAGAAGAAATTCGAGCCAATGGCTGCGTTCCTTTTGAATTCAATACAATTGGAATCGATGACGGAATTGCAATGGGACACGACGGAATGCTGTACTCGCTTCCGAGTCGTGAAATTATTGCCAACTCTATAGAAAGCGTAATGAATGCACATAAATTGGATGCCATGATCGCAATTCCAAACTGTGACAAAATTGTTCCAGGAATGATTATGGGCGCTTTACGCGTTGATGTTCCGACTATTTTTGTAAGCGGTGGACCAATGTCTAAAGGTTACACTAAAAACGGAACAGCAATTGACTTAGCAACAGCATTTGAAGCGGTTGGAAAACACGAAGCTGGAAAAATCTCTGACGAAGAGTTGTACGATATTGAATGCAACGCTTGCCCGAGCGGAGGAAGCTGTTCTGGAATGTTTACCGCAAATTCTATGAATACCTTGATGGAAGCAATGGGAATTGCACTGCCTGGAAACGGAACTATTTTGGCTCAGACACCAGAACGCGAACAATTGTATCGCGAAGCAGCAAGGAGAATCTGTGACATTGCTAAAGATCAGCATTTAATAGAGAAATTCAAATTGAAAAATATCTTAAACGAAAATGCCGTTCGTAATGCCTTTGCGGTAGATATGGCAATGGGCGGAAGCACCAATACCGTTTTACACATGCTTGCAATTGCCAACGAAGCCAATGTCGATTTTAAACTGCAAGACATTAATACCATTTCTGGAAATGTTGCCCATATTGCCAAGATTTCGCCAAGTTTAAGCACCGTTCATATGGAAGATATCAATAGAGCTGGCGGTGTAAATGCAGTTATGAAAGAAATAAACAAAAGAGGTTCGGGCGTTTTAATTGATAATCTTACCATTGGCGGCGAAACATTATTGGAAAAAATTGCGAATGCCGAAATTAAAGATACCACTATCATTCATACCATTGATAATCCGTACAGCAAAGTGGGCGGATTGGCTATTTTGTACGGAAATCTTGCAGAACAAGGTGCTGTTATTAAAACAGCAGGACTAACAGGAGACCGCGTGTTTACAGGTAAAGCGGTTTGTTTTGACGGTCAGGCCGAAGCAATTGCCGGAATTATGATGGGAAAAGTAAAAGCAGGAAACGTAGTCGTTATTCGTTATGAAGGCCCAAAAGGCGGACCGGGAATGCAGGAAATGCTTTCGCCAACCAGTTTGATTATGGGAATGGAACTTGGAAGTTCTGTAGCCTTGATTACAGACGGAAGATTCAGCGGTGCAACCAGAGGTGCTTCTATAGGGCACGTTTCTCCAGAAGCGGCAGAAGGCGGAATGATTGGTTTGGTTAAAGATGGAGACGAAATTCATATTGATGTAGATCAGTATATTTTGTCTGTTAATTTAAGTGATGAAGAAATCGCAGCAAGAAAAGCCAATTTCAAACCATTGAAAAAACCTTTAAATTCTAAATGGCTTTCACAATACCGAGCTTTAGTGACCAATGCCAGTACGGGAGCTGTATTAAAAACCGATTTAGATTAAATTTTAATTTTCTAAAGAAATAGAACCAAAAATGTCCCAGAAAGTTACCTTTCTGGGAACATTTGAGTTTGAATAATCTAATTATTAAAAGCTGGTTTCGTACTATATTCCTCTTTAATTCAGGAAACAGGAATGTACTGGAAGTTGGTACAATTCTTCAAAATCTACTCCTACGAGATTTAAGCTTTTAAAAAATATTTTGACTTTATCTTTTGCCTGTTTATTCAATCCAGTATAAAATATTTCATCAGCATTCTGCTTTTGGTTTATTGCAGAAAACACTTCTGGATTAACGATATTAAGCACCCTTATAGCATGAGCTTCTGGCAAAAGAGAAACAATAATTTCAGGTGATGATTTTGAATTTGGCTTCAAGCATTCTAAACTAAAAATAGGATTGCTCTCGTATATGATTACTTTTTCGTTCATATCTGGCAAATCTGTCAGGAACAATCCAACATCTTCACGCGGAATAAACACTATCAAAATGCTGGCTTTTGCGGCTTCGTCTTTGCTTACCAATTTTACATTCTCTCCCAAAGTCTCAGCCAGATCTTTAAACTGACGATTTTCGCGGGTAGAACTTAATAATACCTGATGCCCAGCCCCGATCACACGGTTAACAAAATCCATTGTAAAACTACATAAACCAATCACCCCTACCTTCATACGTTTTGTACTTTGCTTTTAACCTTATAACGTAAAAATAGCATTGCAAAGTACTACAAGGCTTTTTTTACTGTGCCAATAAATCTACAACGTTGTAGATTTAAAACTACAAACCTCAAATTGTGATTTATCTTTGCTAAGTTTATTCTATAATTTAATCAGATGCCAAAAATAGCAGTTCATATTTTACGTTACTAATTAAAAGGAAATTTTTTTTAAAGCGTAATGAGATCATCTACTATTAAAATCTTCTTTGTCATTTTCATTATTTCTTGGTAAATCCTTTTCTGGTCATTTCTCCCCAGCCTTTGGTTCCCATCATTTTTTCTTTATAACCAATTAACGCTGCATAAACCGTAAACGGATGAAAGTAAAACGGTTCAATAAAAGCGGCTATCAGTAATTTGAAAAAATCGGCCTGTTTGGGGTATTTATGATAGGTTTTTTCTTCGCTGTACAAAGCGATAACCGAAAAGAACACTGCAAATGTATACACAAAAAGCAGCAGTAAAAAGAAAAAATGCCAGTTTAGCAAACCAAACACTATAAATACAGCGGTTATGACCAAACCAATAAATTCTATTGCAGGAGCTAGAAATTCAAATAAAGTCCAATACGGCACACTTAGCATTCCCAGTAATTTGTATTTTGGATTTAAGAACATTCCGCGGTGAATGCTTAATGTTTCTATTGTTCCTCTCATCCAGCGGGAGCGCTGTTTTTTGAATATTTTAAAATCCTCAGGCGCTTCGGTCCAACAAAGCGGATCTGGAATATAACTTACCGAGTAAGGCAGTTTATTATCAAGCATATAACGACGCATTCTGACAATAAGTTCCATGTCTTCTCCAACCGTTTTGGTACTGTACCCTCCAGAAAGAATGGCAATTTCTTTATCAAAAGCTCCAAAAGCACCACTGATAAGCAATAAGCCATCTAGTTTTCCCCAAGCCATCCGTCCTAAAAGAAAGGCTCTTAAATATTCTAAAACCTGAATTCTCGACAGCATTACATCTGGAACGTTTACTTCGACCAAACGTCCATTTTTAATTACACATTGATTGGCAATTCGTACTACGCCCCCTGTTGCAATAATTCGTTTTCCATGCGATTCTAAAAATGGTTTTGCCAGTTTTAAAAGCGAATCTTTATCAAGAATACAATCCACATCAATACAAACTACATAAGGATTTTGGGCAATATTAAGTCCGACATTTAAGGCGTCGGCTTTACCACCATTTTCTTTATCAACCACAATCAGTTTTTTGAAAGCGGCATTTTTGGAAGTGTAAATCCCTCTGATTTTTTTGGTTTCAATTTGAGGATGAAAATCCAAATCAGTTAAAACCAAATCGTAGGTTTTAGTTAGGATTTCCATCGAATTGTCTTTACTTCCGTCATTGACCACAATAACCTGATAATTGTTGTAATTCAGCGAAAGCAGCGATTTTACATTTTCTTCAATAGTTAAACCTTCGTTATAAGCAGGGGCTATAAGCGAAAGTTTTGGTGCAAACTCACTGGTTAACAAAACATCATAATCTACAAAACTGTTTCGTTTAAGATATTTTCTAAGCTCTTTTGTAGAAATATAAGCCAACATTAAATAAGAACACATGATTAGGATGGCGTAACCCAATATTAGGAGTATATATGCATCCAAAAACCACGTTATTTCAGTATTAAAAAAAGTCATTTTCTTATAAGATTATGCTGTTAAGGTCTGCAAAATACTCTGCGCTTCGTACTTAATGATAGTATTGGTGGTCTGAGCAGCCAATTGCGCTACATGAGGAACTTTTTGAGATAATTTAAGCTCTTTTATCAGTTTTAATCCAAGTGTAACCACTGTCATATTTTGTGATTCCAATAAATGTTCTACTCCTTCTGTATCGCCAATATCATGTTTTTTGAAAGCTCCAATAATATTCAGTTGCATCCAATCGTCAATAGGATCTGGATGTTCTACAAGATATTTTATGCTTTCAGCGCCTTCAAGTTTAATAGCCGCATTGATTGCTACGATTTTTAATGTTTTCTTTCTGGCTTTAGAATAAACAATAATCTGATCAAAAGCTTCATTGATATTAAACTCTGCCAGTTCTGTAATTCCTTTGCATTTAACCTCCCATTTTAGGCTCTTGAGTTTTTTGAATGAATCTTTTATCAATCCCGAATCTTTATAAAACTGTTCCAATTTTTGAGCATAGACTCCTTCATAGTTTTTATGGAGATTTATAAGAGATTCCGTCAAAACTTTCCTAAAAAAAGAAGTGTCAAAAAGAACTAAGAAATTTCTGTCTTTCTTTACTTCTTCAAAAGGAACATCTTCAAAAATAACAGCCGACATTATTTTGTCTATAACTAAACTGTATTCTTTACTCAGGCGTTCTCGCTTTATTTTACCGTTTCTGCTGGCAACAATAATAAGATACAGAATAAGTGAAGCCGCTATGAACAGATAAATAGAGAATGTAAGAAAAGGCACTTCCCACTGACCTTGTTTATATAGTTCCCAGATTTCAGTCATATTAAAAACGTTTTGTTACAATTAACTGCACATTAAACTTGTTTCTATATTCTCCAGGTGCATATTCCTCATCTTCATAAAGAAAAATCGGACGTACAAAAAACGAATCGCCAAAACGATGCTGATATTGAATTCCAACTCGATACGCTTTTAGAGGTTGTGTAAAATTATTGTACAGATACAAATAAGGAACATTTCCGTATTGCAACTCCAGTCTGATAAGACGTTCTTTTTCTTCATTTATGCGCTGCACGCTTAAAACATGAGAAAACAATTCGTTCGAAGTATCATAATAAGGTCTGTAAGCAAAACTATAAATTCCGGCATTATAGGCTACTTGTCCTGTAAGCAACGTGATATCGTCGGTATCAAAATGCATAAATCTTGCGCCAAGCGAAAAATCAAAATGTTTTTGTGGCTTAAAATAATATTCTAAACCAGCTTTTGCTACAGGAAATATGGTTTCTCCTGTTGATACCCCAGCATTTGCATACAAATAGCTTTTGTTTGAAAAGGTCTGATAGAAATCGGTTTCAAATAACATTTGGGTTTCATTGCTGACATTTCCAATATTTGCCCTTCCGACAATTGCCGATTTACTGAATTTATGCGAATACTCCGCATATCCATAATGAAATGGAGATTGTCCAGGATCTGAGGTTGAAATATTAAGATAAGAAAACGAAACAGCATTTTTTGCTTTGCGCCCAATAAGCGTACGGATTCCTCTAAAGGCCTGCGTGCTATTATCGATATAAGATGCTTTTTCTATTAAATCTAATGCTTCCTGATCGCGGTTTAATTTCTCTAAGCAAGTTGCTTTAATCTTCAAAACATCAACCGATTTTGGATCAATGGCAAGATATTTATCGCAATATGAAATACATTTTTCGTAATCCTCTGTCCAAAAATATACATTTACAAGTGCCTGTAATGCTTCTGGATTTGGATTGTTTCTGTCTGCCATTGGAGACAAAATTTTTATAGCAGTTTTATACTCTTTCTTCCAGCTGTAAATGCGTCCGGCAAAGATCTGTATATCTTCATTTTCAGGATATTTAGCGCGCAGAGGTTCAATAATCGATAAAGCCTTATCGTAATTTTCTTTTTCGACTTCGCGCTTCACATTGGCCAAAGCTTCATCTATATTGATTTCTTGTCCAATGGCAACAGCGGAAACAAAAAGCAGGAAAATAGCATAATAAATAAACTTCATCAGATTCGGGTTTTTAGTAATTTATTAATCCTCACTAAAAGTACAGCCGGACTTACTGGCTTTGCAATAAATTCGTTTGCCCCAATATCAAAAGAATCAAGTTCGGTCTGCTCAACGCTCGAAGAAGTTAATATAATTACAGGAGTATCAGATTTAAGGTTCTCTCTAACGTGTTGCGTAATTTCCATTCCGCTAACACCCGGCATGTTTATATCAGTCAATATTAAGTCATAGTTTTCTTTTTCGATGGCGTCCAAAGCCTCTTTACCATCAGAAAACTGATCAACATTAAATCCTTTCGACTCTAAGAAAAAAGATAACGATTTGCGTAGGATATCATTATCTTCTGCTACAATAATTCTCATTTTTTATTTTTTTATCTGGGGGATATTCAAAATTATAACTTCTTATTTATAAAGCTAATGCATATTTCTATTATATCATAGCTCTTTTAAAATTTTAACGACTTCTTCAATTCCGCAGTGAAAAATATTCACTTTATCTAATGTTTCCGAAGTAAATTCGCCCGATGACGCTTCTACTTCGATAATCGACAGACAATTGCTCAAATCCTGCAGCATAAATATATCCATGCTTGATTTCATATTATGCGCCAGTTTTTTTACATTTTCATAATCCGTATTCTTAAATGCCTCTTCTAACTGTGTCACCTGAATTGGAATTTTTTCTATAAAAAGATTTATCATATCTTTTCTAAATTCAGGATCGCTTCCAGACATTTCATCCAAAAAAGACATATCAATAATTCTCTTATGATGCGCATTGTTATCTGGCGTCATTACTGTTTTTATCGCTTTTAAAAGAACAGACTGTTTAAATGGTTTTGGCACATAAGCATTCATTCCTACTTTGTAGCATCGCTCCTGCTCACCTACCAGAGAATGTGCCGTCATGGCAATAATCGGAATATTGGAGTTCATCTCATTTCGAATAAATTCTGTGGTTTGATAACCGTCTTTAACAGGCATCTGCAAATCCATTAAAACCAAATCATATTCGTTTTGAGACAAGAGTTCGATGCCTTCTTCGCCATTTTGTGCAATATCCAAATCAAAACCAAAATTATTAATTACGCTTTTTGCAAGCTTTTGGTTTAAAACATTGTCTTCGCAAAGCAATATTTTAAGATTTCCCAAATCATTTTTAGAAACCGTTTTTACAGCGGTTTCTTCAAAATTTGACTTTTTGTACGAAAGGGTAAAGAAAAACTCAGAACCCCGATTTAAAGTACTTTTTACCTGAACTTGTCCTTCCTGAAGCTCAACTAATTGTTTTACAATATTCAATCCGAGCCCAGTACCGCCAAATGTTCGCGTTGTACTTTCTTCCCCTTGTGTAAAGCGTTCAAAAATAGTTTCCAGTTTATCTTTAGGGATTCCGATTCCGGTATCTTTTACAGAAAATTTAAGCGAATAACTGTCTTCTGTTTCATCTATTTTCTTTACCGAAACGGTTACTTCTCCTTCATTAGTAAATTTCAGCGCGTTTCCAATAAGATTTACCAATATCTGATTAAGTCTTCCTTGATCTCCAATAACCAAATCTGGCATTTCGGCATCCAAAAAAAGATTAAACTCCACCTCTTTCTGCACTTTTACTTTCAGTAAATTATAGACGTGTTTGAGCGTTTTCTTCAAGTTAAATGGTTCGGCTTCTATTGGTAAATTTCCCGACTCAATTTTTGAAAGATCCAAAATATCATTTACAATCAGGAGTAAATTTTCGCCTGCAATCTGCACGCTTTCAATATAATCCCGCTGTGTCTCATCGAGCTCTGTCTGTGCAAGCAAATCTGTAAAACCAATAATTGCGTTTAAAGGCGTTCTGATTTCGTGGCTCATATTGGCCAAAAAACTGTCTCTTGCCAAAACTGCACGTTCGGCAATTTTTCTCTGCGCATATAATTGACCGTTTTTTGTGCTTAATTCCAATTGTGTAATAACGTGTTTGGCAACAATAGAAAGTGCATTGCGCTGATTTTCATTCAGTTCTTTTACGACATGATCAATTGCACACAAAGTTCCAATATTATAACCATCGGGCGTTGTAAGTGGCACACCCGCATAAAAACGTACATTAAATCCGCCCGTTACATTTGGATCGTCTTTGAATGTTTCATTGACATGTGTATCGTTGATTTCTAAGATTTTTGTATCTAAAATAGTATAATTGCAAAAAGTGATTTCGCGAGGAACTTCAGAAGTTCCTATTCCAATTTCAGATTTGAACCATTGTCTATTTTCATCAATAAAAGAAATATGGGCAATGGGCACACCGCAGATATAAGCAACAAGCTTTGTCGCATCATCAAAAGCATCATCTGGAAGCGTGTCGAGTATATGGTAACGTTTTAGGGCAGCTAAACGTTGAAGTTCGTTATCTGGAATTGGATAATCTTTATTCATTTTATTCAAGTGGTAAAGGTATAAAGGTAAGGCAATTTAGTCTAAGACACTTGCATTATCTCGACTTTTCTATAAAAACAACTTTAAGCACAATCGTTTTTGATCGGTCACATCTTGCTTTTTTTATTTCATTACAAATTTTTTCTTGGTCATTACAAAATTGAATAGCCTCTATTGGGCAACTGCTGATTTTGTTATAAAATTGCCCTGATTTTATCAACTAATCTCTTCAAAAAAGCCCTTTTTTCTATCTTTTTTACAAGAAAATCAAGTCGTTGCGAAGAGCAAAAAATTAAACTAAATGAAAAATTTAAGAAACAGTATTTTTTACATTGGAGTTATTGGAGGATTCTCTGTCCTAATGTATTGGATTATTTTGTTAGGCGTAAAACTGGAAACAGGCCGAAATCTTAAAATCCCTACTTCTGACAAAAGTCAATGGAGCGAATTTCTCGATTCTCTTATAAAAAACCTGCACCATCCTTTAGCGCTTTTATTAGCTCAAATTGTTACCATTATCTTTGTTGCCCGTATTTTTGGATGGATTTGCATTAAAATAAAACAGCCTGCCGTAATTGGAGAAATGATTGCGGGAATTGTCATGGGGCCTTCTTTAATCGGAATGTATCTTCCTGAGTTTTCTGCAGCTTTATTTCCTGCCGAATCACTTGGAAATCTTCAGTTCTTAAGCCAGATTGGTTTAATCCTTTTCATGTATATCGTTGGAATGGAGATCGATATGAAGATTTTGAGAAACAAAGCCCACGATGCTGTAGTTATAAGTCACGCGAGTATTATTATTCCATTTGTTTTAGGAATGGGTCTAGCGTATTTTATATATGACGAGTTTGCCCCCGCAGATGTACAATTTACATCTTTTGGTTTGTTTGCCGGAATCGCGATGAGTATCACTGCGTTTCCGGTGCTTGCCAGAATTGTGCAGGAACGCGGCATTCATAAAACAAAATTAGGAACCATTGTAATTACCTGTGCCGCTGCAGATGATATTACGGCATGGTGTATTCTTGCTGTTGTAATTGCAATCGTAAAAGCGGGTTCTTTTGGAAGTGCTTTATACACTGTTGTTTTGGCTTTAGGATATGTTTTCTTAATGATAAAAGTGGTTCGCCCGTTCCTTAAAAGAATTGGAGATTTGTACGCGACAAGCGAAAAATTAAGCAAACCAATTGTTGCCATTTTCTTTTTAACGCTTGTGGTTTCTTCTTACTTAACAGAAGTTATCGGAATCCATGCTTTGTTTGGAGCTTTTATTGCTGGAGCAATCATGCCCGAAAATATTAGATTCAGAAATCTATTTATCGAAAAAGTGGAAGACGTTGCGCTTGTACTTTTATTGCCACTATTCTTTGTTTTCACTGGTTTAAGAACGCAAATTGGTTTGTTGAACGAACCTTATTTATGGAAAATTGCAGGATTAATTTTTGCAGTAGCTGTTATAGGCAAATTTGTCAGCAGTGCTCTTGCAGCAAGATTTGTGGGACAAAACTGGAAAGACAGTTTATCAATTGGAGCTTTGATGAACACACGAGGTTTAACAGAATTAGTGGCTTTAAATATTGGTTATGATCTTGGCGTTTTAAGTCCAGAATTGTTCTCGATGTTTGTTATTATGGCGCTGGCTACTACATTTATGACTGGCCCAACATTAGATTTAATCAATTGGCTTTTTCGATCTAGCAAACAAGAAACCGAAGAAGATATTGCATTAAAAAACAAGTACCGAATTTTATTGTCTTTTGACAGACCAGAATCTGGAAGGGCTTTACTTAAAGTTGCTGACGGATTAACCAATAAACGTTCTGAAAGCTCTGAAATTACAGCCATGCATTTTCTTCCTACAGAAGAATTACATCACTATAACACAGATGTTTATGAAAACGAAAAGTTTAAAGATATTGTAGAAGAATCTGTTGCTTTAAACCGAAATATCACTACTATGTTTAAGGCATCTTCTGATATTGATAACGAAATTGTAAATGTTGCCAACAAAAGCAAACATGATTTATTATTGGTTGGAATTGGGCAATCTATCTATCAAGGAAGTTTATTAGGAAGAGTGCTGGGATTTACAACTCGAATTATCAATCCTGAAAAAATATTAAATACCGTAACTGGAAAGGAAAACATTTTAGAATCTGCTCCTTTTGATGACGGAACAAGACAAATTATTGCAAAATCACATATTCCTGTTGGAGTTTTGATTGACAAGGATTTAGCCGACATTAACACGATTTTTATTCCGCTTTTTAGTTTAAAAGACTGGGATTTCATCCAGAACTACGTTCAGAAATTCATTCAGAATATCAATGCAAGAATCGAAATTTTGGATGTTGAAGGCAAAATTATGGCCGATCTGGACACGAAAGAAAAAATTAGGCTAATGGAACAAGCGGCTCCAAACCAGCTGACTCTAAGAAAAGAACAATCTATTGAAAAAGATTTTCTTGAACAACAAGACCTTATGCTGATTTCTATTGATGGATGGAAACATTTGGTAGAGAATAAAAGCCCTTGGCTGGCTAATATACCTTCTACTTTAATTCTCTCTGAAGATAAAAAATAGTGTTTTGCTAATTGTTAAGTGTAAGATGTAAGATGTAAGATGTGAAAAGTTAAATGTTAAATGTAAAGCATTACTTTCACATCTTACATTTCACTTTTCACATTTAACTTATAAACTAATAATTCTATTAAGCTCAAGTGTCGTATTTCCAGATGAAAGTACTTTTGGTGCTTTTACTAATTTTTGAGCTAAAAATGCGGTTGTAATTGGTTTCAGGTTTTTAAAAAGTCCGATAGCATTGAAGAATTTAATGACTTTTACTGAAATCTTTTCACCTAAGCGATCTGTATTTTCTCGAATTAAAGGTCCAGGTCTGAAAATGATGTATTGCGGAAAATGAAGCTCTTGTAGATTATCTTCTAGTTTTCCTTTCATCATCGAATAATATACACTGCTTTTTGCCGAAGCTCCATAAGAAGAAACCAAAACCAAAGAATTTACATGGTTTTGTTTTGCGGCAGAAGCAAATTCAGCTGGAATATCATAATCGATTTCCCATTGTTTTTCTTTTGAGCCCGCATCTTTTAAAGTTGTTCCGAGGCAAGAAAAAAGAACATCGCCCGTAATTAATTCCTGAAACGAATTTATATCTGAAAAATCAACAACGTGTTCTGTCAACTTTGAATGTGATTTTCCTGTTGGACGTCGCACAAAGATTGAAACTTCTGAATAGTCAGTACTTTCTAAAAGCAGATTAACCAACTCTTTTCCTGTCGCGCCCGTGGCTCCAATTACCAATGCTTTCATAATGTTCGGAATTTTGTATTGTAAATATAATAATTACAACCGATATATTATTCCTACCGATGTTTCGCTCCTCTGGAACGTTTTTCTCTGGTAATTCTATTTCCTATAACTATTTTGCTTCTCTGAGGCATTAAAATAGAAACGTATTATGGTTTTTCTTTGCTTTCCAATGGTTGAAACCATTTGTTATACTTCTTTGATATAATTATGTTGTTGATAAGGAGCACTACAAAAAAAAGCTGTCACTTTTGTGACAGCCTCAATTGTTAAAATTTTAAATTTTATCTTTTAATAAATTTCTGTGTATACTTCGCTTTCTCAGTTGAAATATTGATAATATAAAAACCTCTGGCAAAATTACTTACATCAATTTGATTGTTATTAATTCTAGTATTAATGGTTCTTCCATTAACATCATAAATTACAACATCAGTAACTTCATCTTCACTACTTATATTCAGATAATCTGAAACTGGATTTGGATAAATAGACAATTGCACTTTTGTGAATTCATCTCTTCCTAAAGTCGATGTATTAACTAAAATCGATTTTTCGACTACTTTTCCATTAGAGTTAAAACTAATTACAACAGTTGCAGTTCCGTTATTCTTAGGCGTTAAAACCAATTCTTCATTGGCATTAATTGCTGCCAAAACAATATTTTCATCACTATTTGATTTTATTGTTTTTACAATTGCTGCAGAAATATTGTCTTCATCTGAAACCACAGTTTTCAAATCGATAATTATCGGATTTACCACTGAAACTTGCGAAGGCAAAATTGAGTTTACAACTGGTGAAGCATTATCAGGAAATACAGTCATTGCAGGAAACCAATAATAATCGTTTAGAGTTTTAGTATCAATTAACTGTCCTGTATTATTGTAAGTATGAACCCAGTTTTTCTGATAATGCGCTCCAAATCCGCTTTCTGTTGTGTTCACAATTAAGTTGCCCGAAACTGGATCAATACGCAATCCTGCACCATATACTATCTGCTTGTACGTTCCTGTTTGTCCAGGAAGTGTAGCGAAATTTTCATTGAATGTTTTAGTAGCAATATCAAACCTGACAATTTTAGCTCCAGACACATAACTGCTTACGCTATTATTCCAATACAAAGCATTCTCTTTGTTGCTGTAAGTAAAACTTCCTGCATTCCAAGCTCCCCAAGAATCTAAATATTTAGTGGTTGGAATCGCGTATTCTGTTGTTGTAAAAGTCAGTGCGTCAATATTTATCAATTTCTGATTCTGAATTCCCCAAACGCTTCCGTCTTTGGCCTGTGTAACCGAATGGAATGCACCTGCAATAGTTTTTACAACAGTATTCGTTTTAGGATCAATCACCAAAATTCCTGTACTCTGTTTTACAGCAAAAACATATTGCGAAGTACGGATCATATTTCCGATTTGTCCTAAATACTGAGTTCCTCCGCCCGTTGCTGCAATCAAGCTCCCAACTTTCATATTAGCAATATCAAACAGAAAAATACCATTAGAAGCCCCTATATAACCTGTTTTTTCGTCAACACCAATAAAAGAGCGACCATCTCCTCCTCCAATATCATCAAACGAAGCTATTTTTTTCATCGTTAAAGCATCGGCAACAACCAATCTTCCGCCAGCAATATATTGTGTATCTCCACCATCTTTAGCCTGTTTGGAGACAAAGTAAAATTTATCTCCGTAAATAGTTCCGTATTGCGTAGTTGCACCAAAAGAATTGTTGTTATTGGCTTCACTATAAACACGATAATTAATGTTTCCGTTATTATCAACAAAATTTACAGATCCATTAACGTGCCCAAACCAATCTTCATTTACAATAAAATAGCCTTTGCTAAAATCTATTGTTTTAGAATAAGGAGCAACTGGAGTAAAAGTTGCAGCAATATCAAACATTTCCATATTTGGCTTAAAATTCCAGACATCCCAAGAACCATTCTGCAATTCGCGAGTAGAAGCTCCAACACCAGAATAATTATAACCTTCATCTACAGGATCTTTAACCCAGTATGACCAATATCCTACCATCCATCCTGACTGCCAGTGATCATCGGCATCAATGCCAGTATAAGAATCAAAATCGTATTCGCTAGTATTAATAAGACCATCGAAAGGATAATATGGATACATTTTATTTCCATCTTTATAAAGTCCGTTTGTGCCCGTTCCGTTCAAATCGAAACCAAATCCGCCAATTGCAGATCCATACTGAGTACCTTGTCTGAGTAAAGCAAAGAAACGCGGATCAGCCTTTGCAATAGCTTTAATCATGTCTTCTCCTGTTGCAGTTCCGTCCCATTTAAAACCCCAAACCAAGGCATCAGAAGTTTTACCGTCATTCCACTGCACCACAAATGCAGCCTGATTAACTCCACTTCCAACCCAAAATTGAATATCTGAAAAAGTGGTCGAATTGGCGCTTTTTGCCGTTACTTGCTTTTGCGTTACTGTTTTTGATTTAACATCATTTCTAGGAACGCCTTGAATTGTTATTTGCGCATTGGTTAGAAATGCAAAAAATAACAGGATTATTATAAAGTAATTTTTCCTCATAATTTATTAATTTTTAAATGTTGTGTTAATTAAGATGTAAATCGTAAGCGCCTGAAACTTCTGTAGAAACTTCTCCAAGCCAGCCTGCTTCCTGATTAATTGCCGTGTAAACTTTTACGAAATCAATTCCTGGAAGTTTGACATATTTTCCGTTTTTATCTACTGCCCAAGAAATGTCAATATTTGAAGCTTCATCGTTATTGGGCGCATTATCGGCATAACCAAATTCAAACGATTTGCCCACCCAGTAGGAGCCTTCGCCACTTTGATCGTAGAAATTATCTGCTATTTTGGTTCCCTTCAAAGTATAAGAAGCATCGGCAATCCAAAGCGGATAATAACTTTGGTTATGAAATACGTTTTGTACTTTATAACCAGATTGCCCCGCATTATCCTGCCATTTAATATATTCTGTATCAAATTGCCAAAATTCATTTCCTGCGAGAGGTTCCTTATTGGCATCTGGTTTAAAATAAGTGATCTCGTAGTTTTTTATTGTAGTGCTTTTAAAGTATTCGCTTCCAGCAATTTCATACCATTCGTCGTCATCTGGTTTTCCGTTTTTATTTTTGTCATAAGCCACCATAATAATTCCGGGTTCACAAGATCCTGCACGCACTTCGTTGGCTTCATTTCCCCAAAAAGCATTTCCTAAAATCTTAAAATCACGACCATCCCTATTCGGAATAGTATGATCGAAACCAAAAACTACATAACCGCCAAAACCGCCAAGCGAAATCATAGACGTATTTGAACCAACAATTGCTTTTTTCGCGGCAGCAATAATGTTGGCCTCTGTATTTCCTGTTACATATTGCGGAATTTCATTAGTAAACTGACCAACTGCTGGACGAAAATCAAGTACATTAGAAATATATCTGCTGTAAGTTCCCGTTTCTTTTATCACATTAATTGAAGAAGTGTAGATTTTTGATTCTCCATTAATTTCAACTTTTAAAGTCAGCGGATAATTTTTTTGAAAAGGGCTAATAAAATCTAAATCTGCATTTTCTGAAATAATAGAATCATTGATGCTCCAAGTCAATTTTGCAGTAATTGGAAGAGCTGTTGCAATATTCAGCACTTTAAAGCGGTCAATTGTATACGATTCTTTCAGAATTTCTGCAGGAAGCAAATCTTCGTCGTTGTCTTTATCGCAGGCAACAAATCCCAAAAAGAGAATTGAAAACAAAGCGATTTTGAAAAGGTTTTTGTTCAACATTTTTTAATTTTTAGTTATAAAAGCAATATGAGCGGGAATATTTCCAGCGGTTGTTTTCCATTTTAATTTTCCATCGGGCGTAAAACAGTAGATATAACCCGTTACTACATAGTTTTGAGCGTCGGTAATGTAGATTTCTTTGGTTTCTGGATTGACTTGAAGACCATACGGAATCATGATTTGCTTGTCGGTTCCGTCTGTAATAATTTGGTCTGTAATTACTTTTTTAGTTTTGGTATCTAAAATTCCGTAACCCACTTTATTTGTTCCCGTTAGATAACTCCAAGAAACACTATAGTAATACAATAAATCGTTAACGAGACAAGTTCCAGAAACCGGGATATCGAGTTGCATTTTCTTTTCATCTGTCTGCGTATCAATAACAAAAAGATTGGACGGTGTGTTGTAATAATCGCCTCGCGAACTCACATAAATATCGCCGCGGCTGTCAATCTGCATGCTGTATAAATTGATTCCAACATCGATTTTTTTAATCTCTGTAAACGTTTCCAAATCAATTACAGAAACCGTTCTGTCATAATTCGGAACTCTATAACCGCCAGAATTGGCAACATATAATTTTCCGTTATGAACGACCATTTGTTCGGGCTGATAACCAACCGTTACTTTTCTTTTTATTTCTAATGAAGTGGTGTCAATTTCAGCCACAAAACCAATTTCGGCATTCGGATTTATGGCAACAGGTCCAGAGTACGAACTCACATACGCTTTGCCTTTATAAAAAGCAACATAACGGCAATTTGGAATGTCTATTTTTTTGATGCGTTTTGCTGTCCATTTTTCTAAAACTTCCACTTTATTAGAACAATTAATGACCGCATAAACTTTATTTCCGTAGATTTTAATGTCATTTCCAACATCTCCCAATTCTTTTACAACCGAAGGATTTCGTTCTGAATATACATCTGTAGTGTAATTTCCTGTTCTGTAGTTAAAAACATCCAAACTCGCACGGTTCATTCCCATATTGCCTTCGTTTAGAAGATAAAAACCTTCAATATTGCCATCGCTTCTTGGCGCAGCAACACTCACATTCGAAGAAAGAAATATGGTTTCGTCTTCTCTGCAGGAAACTAAAAAAACGGCAATACTTAAACTGAATACTATTTTAAAAATGCTCTTTTTCATAACTCGAAACTGATTATAAACTTGAATGTTCTTCCTGGCATCGGATAATTGTAAATCACTTCATACTGCTGGTTGAAAGCATTATTGACTTCTATCGTTCCGTTCAATTTGTAATTCTTGAATGTGAAAGATTTTTGAACCGCCAAATCGTGCGTATACCATGGCTGAACTTCATTTACTTTAATGTTATTGACATTTCCGTTGTAGCGTTTTCCGACATAAATAAAGCTGTAATTGAAATTCCAAGATTCATAACCAGCATTCAAAATTCCAGATCCGCTGTGCCAAGGCGTATACGGAATTTGATCTCCATAAGAAGACATCTCTAAACCAACAAACTTTGTAAAATCCTGACTTTGAGAATACGTATAAGTCAAGTTTGCAGTTAGATTTACTTTATCAATATGAGTTGCCATATTCAGAACCGTTTCGATTCCTTTTCCTTTTACCTGCCCGATATTGGTCATCATCCAACGGAACAGATTTCCTGTTGGAGCAGCAATAATTTTATCTTTTGTATTGGTATAATAAGCATCTGCCTGAAAAGAAAATTTATCAAAAAAGCTTTCCCTTACGGGGAAATTATACGTAAAACCAACATCGTACTGATTCATATATTCTGGCCTCAAAGTGCTCGAACCTATCATTGTATAATACAAATCGTTGAAAGTTGGCATTCTGAAAATTCGTTTAGCGAAAGCTCTTAAATTGAAATCGTATTTCTTAAACGGCGTATAACCTAGAAATATAGCGGGAGTAAATTCGGTTTTATTGGGTGCTTTGGCATTGTACTTCACTTCTTCGATAACGCGAGTTGCGAGTACATTTCCTAAAACTTTAAAACCTTCATATCGATAAGAAGTCGCAAGAGAAACTAGTGCAGTATAACGCTGCGGAAAAGAAAACTGTGTCTGAATGCCTCTTCTAGTTGCATTTAGCTTGTTGTATTGAAAATCGGTTGATAGCGAAACATCCCAAGTGGGTAAAATGCTGTACATATTGACTGCAGAAAAATAGACTTCTTGCTGATAATAGCTATCATTAGATTGCACGCCTTCCGTTACCGTTTCTCCTAAAACATTGGTCGTATCTCGTGCAATATAATGGGTGTAATCGTAAGCAAATTTGCCTTTTAGCTGAAATTTATACTTTTCAGAAACGTCTTTCATTAAGGAAGCTTGAGAGAAAAAATTCTTGTCAAATTGACGGAAACCATCTCGAAACTTATTTTCTACAATGGCACCTGGAGCTCCTCTTTCAGAATCGTAATAATACACTTTGGCGTCCCAAGTTCCTTTATTTATTTTTCCGAACAAACCCGATTCAAATCGAAAGGCTTCAATATCGCTGTTCCATCGCGTTGCTGTGGTATCGTATGCAATGCTACCATCTTGATTTTTTCTTTTATACCTAAATTTATACTGCCCGTTTGATTTGATGTATTCTGAGCTTACACTCAAGCTGACTTTATCGCTCAATTTTTGTTCCCATCTAAAAGAAGGATCATGATAATCAATAGACATTGTTTTGTAACGAACCAGAAGATTTGTTTTCTTATTGCTTGAAAAAGCAGGTCGTTTGGTTCGCAAATAAATCGCAGAAGCAGAAGCGAAATCTTTAGCCGACTGAAAAATTTCACTTTTCTGACCGTTATACATCGTCAAAGATTCCATGTCGTCAAGCGAATATTTTCCTAAATCGGTTACGCCATTTTGCGCATTTCCAAGCTGAATTCCGTCGTAGAAAACACCAACATGATGCGTTCCCATATTACGAACATCAACCGTTTTAAGTCCGCCAACTCCGCCATAATCCTTAATTTGGGTTCCTGCAAAATAACGAAGCGCATCTGCGACATTGTGGGTCGCCAAATTCTCGAGCAGAACGCCCGAAAGACTTTGTACGGGAATCACTTCCTGATATGTTTTTCCTTTTAAAACCACTTCTTTTAAAACCCGTGAACTATCAGTCACTGCTTGAGAATGAAGCAAAAAAGGAACAAGTACTAAAAAAACAGAAAATAAAGCTTTCTTCAAATTATACATCACGATTTTATTAAATAAACTTTACGTGATGCAGTAATTATAAAAACATAGAAATAGGCCAACTATCCTAAATAGCAGGTCATTATCTTGTCATCAACTTCATACCACGAAAGTTTTAAACTATGTGATCGTGGCAGGTCTCCTGACTTATTCCATCTTTAAACGGCCTTCTCATCCGAAACAACGAACAATGGCATTAGTAATGTTTAAAGACTTAAATAGAATTTACAGTAGCGGGTCTGTTCAGGATTTGCACCTGATTCCCTTTTAACTGTTTTTTCTGAATTGAAAAAACAGACCAAAATCAGCCGCAAAGATATAACTCAGGTATGGTGTCTGCAAGTTACCTGTCTGTTTTTTAATTTTTAATCATGATTTACTATTTGGCGAAAAAGCAGCAACTCTCCATTACTACCTTTTTTCCAGACATTTATGCTTTTTCCTTTTACATTACCACTGTTTTCTCCATCGCGCCAATCAACGCTGTAGAAACCAAATTCTACAATGGCTTTTTGTGCATAAATAATATTTGAAGTTTCAATCGAAATTTGTTCGATACGCAGTGTGCCAGGTTTTTCATGCTCTGTAAAATAATCCGTAATTTCTTTTTCACCCGAAAGAATCGGAGTATAATATGTTAAATACATCGCATCTGGCATAAACATTTTGGCATGCTCTGCTCCTTGCCTATTTTGAACCAGTTCTTTAATGGTTTTATTTCTTTCTTTTACCTCCAAAGTTAATTTGTCAGTCGGCATATATTTTTTAGTCTTTGGAATTTCAATATCGTTTATATCTGGAATATTTTTATCATCAAAATAACTTGAAGAACCCCAGATTTCTGCAGCAATTGTTGGAGGTACGCTCTTTTTTGAAGGCTTTTTCCATAAAACGGAATACTTTCCAATATAAGAAAACACTTTCTGCTCGTTTAGATTTAAATCTTCCTTAAAAGTTCCAATTTCTAAAACATAGTTTCCAAAATCCTGTAACTCTAAAATTGTTTTTTGATATGAAGTAACTTTTGCCTGTTTCAACCATTGTTTGTAAAAATCCCTAATCGCTTTTCTGCCCACTCGCTGTCTGCTATGCTCGGGCATAAATAGGGTTTGATCTGTATAAGCTTTTACTAAATCGTCTTGATTTCCTTTTGTAAAAGCAATTGCAAACGAGACATTATAATCTTCAATCTGCTTTTTAATACTCGAATTTGTGCTGTTTTCCTGAGCAAAACCAACGGACGCAAAAAGGAAAAAGATAAAACTTAACCTGTTCATACCAGAAATTATTTTATTGAACAATAAATATACAAAATATTAATATTCAATATTTTACAATAAAAAAAATATAAAAACAGGAATTTAAATCAATCGTTGAGAATATTTTTCATTCCATTATATAAGAAAGAATCTCAAAACTTCACGAGAATATAGAGGTAATTCAGTTGCAACAGAAAACACTTAAATTTTGCTTACAAAGAAGTTAATTTTTCGACAAATAATTCATAACAAGACAATATTTGGTTTCATAAAATGTTTATATATAAAAGATTATGATGCATCTAATTTTTTAAATCAATACCACTCAAGATTAATAGTATAAAAACATGAAAAAAATATTTTTGATAATTGCCTTTGCTTCCTTTTCAATGCACAGTTTTGCTCAGGAACTTGATAATAAATTCAAATCGATTCCAGCAAAAAAATCTCCTGTAAAAGAAGTTATTCCGCCCAAAGAAGAAGCTCCAAAAGAAAACCCGCCAGCGCCTATAGAGAAACCTGCACCGCTTCAGGTTAATCCTGACGAGTTATTTAAAAACACTAATCTTTATAAGCCAGAAGCAAATGTTGAGGGAATATTTTATAGAAGAAATCAGTTTTTAGGTAATTTCAATACAACAGCCGTTACTTCGACCATTATGTATCGCGATGCTGCTTTTGTAGACGGCGATAAAGTAAAAGTATATTTAAACGATCAAGTAATTGAGCCTGAAGTTTTCTTAAATGGCGATTTTAAAAGTGTGAAGATCAACTTAGTAAAAGGAATCAACAAAATTGACATTGAGGCTTTAAACGAAGGTTTTGCTTCTCCAAATACAGCCGAATTTAAAGTTTATGACGATAAAGGCCAAGTTATTTCATCAAGCGAATGGAATGTTGGTACGGGATACAAAGCTGTTATTGTATTAGTTAAAGAATAAAACTTTATAACAAAAATCGTTTGAAATCATAAAAAACATTTAAAACTGCTGGTCTCAGCAGTTTTTTTCTTGCATATATGTAGCTAACTACGTAGTTTTGTACACATATTTAATTTACCATACAAATGCAAATTCAGCCTATACAAAATAAGTACGAAAATGAAATCGTAGATTTAATTTTACACATTCAGCAAAAAGAATTTAATGTTCCTGTTACCTTAGAAGATCAGCCTGATTTATTGGACATTGAGAACTTTTACTATAAACCAGGCGGAATTTTTCTGGGTGCTTTTATAGACGAGAAATTGGTTGGCACAATTGCTTTGGTAAAATTCAATTCTGAAGCTGCAGCCATCAGAAAAATGTTCGTGAAGAAAGAATATAGAGGTAAAGAATTCCAAATCGCCCAACAATTATTAGAGCAACTAATTGCATACAGCAAAGAAAAAGGAATTAAAGACTTATATTTAGGAACGGTTTCTTTATTGCAGGCGGCTTTGCGTTTTTACGAAAAGAATAATTTTGTAACGATCGAAAAAGAAGCGCTTCCAACTGATTTTCCTTTAATGAAACCCGATAATGTTTTTTGTCATTTAAAACTAAATCAATAAAAATGAATATAATTGACGAGATTGGAATATTGGCCATATCAACGCGGTTGCAGCGTCTGAGCGAACAGTTGCGCAAAGACGGTGCCTTAATTTATAAATCTTTCGATATTGATTTTGAACCGAAATGGTTTCCTGTAATTTATACGCTGCACATTAAAGAAATGCTTAGTGTTGTAGAAATTGCGAACGAAATTGGCTATAGCCATCCGTCAACTATAAGTTTATTGAAGGAATTAGAGAAACAAAAACTTATCAGTTCTAAAAAAGACAAATTAGACGAACGCAAGAGATTAATTGTGCTTACAGCCAAAGGAAAAGAACTGGTCGTAAAAATGCAACCTGTTTGGACGGTGATGAAAAATGCTTTAAACGAAATCACCGATAATCAGAACAACCTTTTGAGAGCTATTGAAGAAACAGAGCAAAAATTGGCTACACAAGGATTTTTTCAGAGAATTTCAGAACTCAAAAGCTGATTTATTCTTTACCTGTAATCTTTTTTCTGTGATTATGCCCCCATTTTGCCAAAGAATCAATTACCTCTTTTAAAGTATGTCCATATTCTGTTAACTGATATTCAACCGTTATGGGCTGGGTATTCAAAACGGTTCTCGTAACCAATTGATTTTCCTCCAGGTTTTTTAATTCTCTGCTTAACATTTTTCCCGAAATACCTTCTACTTCCCGCAATAAATCGGTAAATCTTAAGGTATTAAAGCACAGTGATGCAATTATAGAAATTTTCCATCTTCCGTTTAAGATATACATAGCATCATGCACCGCCATAATGTGCTGCGTGCATTTTTTAGGATCGTAGTCTAGTTGTTTTAGCATGTTCTATTGTAAGTTACCTCGATGTTACAGTTACTTTTGGTAATCGGATGACAAAAATACACTTAAAGTGTTTACATTTGAAAACAATTTTAATTAATAAAGAAAAATGGCCTTAATAGATGCACTAAAGTGGCGTTATGCTACAAAAAAAATGAACGGACAAGCTGTTCCGCAAGAAAAAGTAGATTATATTCTTGAAGCTGCAAAGCTTGCTCCATCTTCTTCTGGATTACAGCCTTACAAGATTTTTGTTATCACAAACAAAGAATTAAAAGACAAACTTAGAGCGGTAAGTTTTGACCAAAGCCAAGTTACAGATGCTTCTCATGTTTTGGTATGGGCTGCTTGGGATGGTTATAGTTTAGAAAAAATTTCTGCTGTTTTTGACAGAACAATTGCAGAAAGAGGAATTCCTGCTGATGCAATGGACGAATATAAACAAAGACTTTGGGGAATGTACGAGCCTCTTGGACAAGAATGGCACGCTAACCACGCTGCCAAACAAGCTTACATTTCGTTTGGTGTGGCAATCGCTGCAGCTGCCGAACAGCAAGTAGATGCAACTCCAATGGAAGGTTTTATTCCTGCTGAAGTTGACAGCCTTTTAGGTCTAAACGAACTTGGACTAAAGAGTGTTTTAGTTTTACCTCTAGGATATAGAGATCATGAAAATGATTGGTTGGTAAACATGAAAAAAGTAAGAACTCCACAAGAAGATTTTATAACAGAAATCAAGTAAAAAATTATTTTTTGCTTAAATGAAAATGCTTTTGAAATAGTGCAGCAGCTCTTTTTCAGAAGCATTTTTCGTTTAATTATTTCATTTTCAAATCAAAACAAAATTCAATTTAAGGAATCCGAAAAATTGATTTTTAGAACTTATGTTAATTTTATTATTTGTATAAAAATAGGGACGCATTGCGGATAATTAAATAATATTGTATAGCTAATTTTGTTTTATCCAAAACGATTCATTTAATTAAATCCTAAAAACCTATGTCTGATTTCTTAACGCAATTTGGGGAGGACCTAAAAAAGAACGTCCCAGGTTTCATCGCAGTATCTGTCGCTGAAATCGCAAGCGGTATGTCATACTATTCACACTCTGCACTTGCAGATTTTGACCCAGAATTGGCATCTGCATACAACCTTGAAGTAGTAAAAGCCAAAATGAATGCTATTAAAGCATTGAATTTAAACGGTCAGGTTATCGATAATATTATGATTACGCTAAGTTCTCAAATTCACATTATCGACGTTTCTGATAATCAAGATTACTTTATTTACCTGGCTGTAGACTCTACAAAAGCCAATTTAGGTATGACAAAATCTATCCTTAATAAGTATAAAAAGGAAATCGCAGCTAAATTATAACAAAGTTTTGCCCCTTGATAAAAAGGAATAGTCGCTTGAGAGTATTCCTTTTTGTTTTTTTAGCATGTTTTAAAAGATTTCACTCCTCTCTTTTGTACTATTTCTTCCTAATAATCCACCGGAGCTCTGCTATATCGATAAAAGTCCCAGCGCATAAAATGTTTCGACACAATCAATCTTATTCAAAAAACTCAAAAAAAACATTTTATTTTTTATTCCAATTTGCTCTTCATTTCTTGAAAATATTTTATATTTCGAAACCTAAATGAGGAATTGTATAAATGGAATTACGCACTTATTTTGAAAAATATTCTGATGAAGCAACTTGTATTGAAGAACTCAAAAACAAACGCCTAGAAAATGGACTTTTGTGCCGAAAATGTGGGCATGATGCACATTCTTTTCGTCAGAATGATTTAAAATTTCAGTGTCGAAAATGTGGCAGTAGAATCAGCCTAAGATCGGGAACTGTAATGGAAAACTCCAATCTCCCTATTCGCTATTGGATGATTTGCATTGAATTAATGACACTTTCCCATCGAAAAATATCTATTCTTAAAATTCAATATTTGCTTGGCCATAAAAGATATGAGCCGATTTGGCTGATGGTACAAAAGATCCGTCTCGTAATGAAAATTAGAGACGAAAAATACCGATTACGTGCTTACTCAGAATTTGATCCCGAATTTCTTCAGAAAATTGATAAACTGACTTTAGAAAAGAAAACTAAAACCTCACATGAAAGCTGATTTAAGAGCTCATATCGAAAAAATTATCCCTTTAACTGACGACGAATTTGATTTTGTTATCTCTCATTTCAGTACCAAAAAATTCAAAAAACATCAATTTCTTATTCAGAAAGATGAACCTGTGCACTATTCTTATTTTGTAATTACAGGTCTTGTAAAATTGGTTTTTACTGATGAATCAGGAAAAGAACATATTGTTTCTTTTGCTATGGAAGACTGGTGGGAAAGTGATTTTTATGCTTATTACACGCAAACCAAGGCAACTATGTCTTTGGAATGTCTTGAAGATACGGAAGTACTTTGCTGCACACTCGAAGATTATAAAAAACTATGCGATGGTTTACAAAAAATGGAACGTTTTTTTCTGGAGAAAGCTACTTTTGGCTTTTTAGGTTCACAACGCCGCATTATTTCCTGGCTTACTTCAAACTCAAAAGAACGATACGAACAGCTTTTAAAACAATATCCAACACTTTTTCAACGTGTCTCTAAAAGTCAAATTGCTTCTTATTTAGGAGTATCTCGTGAAACACTGAGCCGACTTTCTTCCTGATGTGATGTAGATCACTTTTTATTTGTGAGGAATATCAACAGCTTAAATCCTTGATAAATCTGAATTTTGTCTTTATAATTTAAAACAAAATAAAGATGAAAAAAAGAATTATAAATCCTTGGAAATGGCAAGATGAACGTAGCTATGCGCAGGCAGTTGAAGTAAAAAATCCAGAAGGAACATTATACGTATCTGGACAAACAGCAATAAGTGCAGAGGGAATTTCGAGCAATGAGAATATGGAGTCTCAAATTATTCAAACCTTAAAAAATCTAGAACAAGTTATAACAGAAGCAGGATATGAATGTAACGGAATCGTGCGTTTAAATATTTATACGACTTCTACAGCCGAACTCTGGCCTCATTTTAACATTTTACAAGACTGGATCGATAAACATAATATTACTCAGGCTACGACATTGCTGGAAGTAAAAAGCCTTTTCGAAACTTTAAAAGTAGAATTGGAAGCAACAGTTGTAAAATAATCTGGATTAAAATAAAAAATGCTGTACGGCTATCCTGTTGTACAGCATTTTTTATAAAATTCTAATTGCAAAACCAATTATCTAATTAAAAGATTATTTCTTTTTACTATTCTTTTTTGCTTTAGATCTTTTCGCTTTCTTTTTTGCGATTTTTTTAGCTTTTGCTTTGTCTTTCGCTTTTTTAGCTTTTGCTTTCTTTTTTGCTTGTGCTTTTAGTTTTGCTTTTTTAGCTTTCTCCTTCTTTTTATCTTTTGCTTTTTCTTTTTTCTTAGCAACAGCTTTTTTCTTTTTCTCTTTTTTCTCTTTGTCTTTTTCTTTCATTTTTTTATTCTTTTTAGATTTTGGCTGATCGTTGTTTTCTTCAGGTGTTTCTTCTTCAGCCTCAGATGAAATTTCTTCTATTTGTTTTGGTTCTTGCAGTTCTTCTTCCGCCGTACTAACCTCTTTTTCTGCCACTTTTTTTGGAGCTCTTTTAGGTTTTGGTTTTGCTTCTGGAATTGCAGAAGATTCTAAAACCGAAGTCTCTTTTTGTTCGATTTCGCCATTAGAGATAACCGAAACAGCTTCTGCCTCCTGATTGATTTCATCAACAAGTATTTCTTTTGCCATTATTCTGTTAATTTTAAGAAATTGATTAAATTTATTTTTAATTAAACTAATTTTTAATGTTATTAAATCATTAAATTAACATCAAAAAATAATAAACAAAGATAGATTGAAAAAGACATTCGCCAATGTTAAGTTTTTCAGCAGCGAGAAAATCATCTTTCATTTATCTAAAAATCAACACATTAGCCAATGTTAAGTTTTTCATCATCATTTTTTCAAAATCAGAAACCTCAATACACTCCTTTTAGAGCTATTCTTATTTTAAAAAAATGATCAACAAATTGTATAATTTCGCTTTAAACTTGATGAAATGTTCAACGATTTAATATACAAATCCATTAAACCCAACAAAAAACTTTCAGATTTTGTGGATAGCTTTTGGTGTATGCAAAATAAATCGGATCAAAGATTGGAAACTATCGGTCTTCCTGATGGACGAATTGATTTGTCTTTGATAAAGACCCCTGAAACCTCTTTTCAAATTAGACTTTTAGGCTTAGGAACTCAGCAATACGAAAAAGGAGAAATTCCTGCAAGCAGCCAAACATTTGTAATTAGCTTTAAACTCCCTGCTGTTGAGTATGTTTTTCACGAAAGCATTGTGGAAATTTTGAACTCAGGAAAACTGCTCGAAAACCACTTTTGGGATTTTAATGAAAATGATTTAGATGATTTTGAATTGTTTTGCGAAAAAGCTTCTTCAAAAATCGAGTCTTTAATAGTAAAGGAAATAGACAATCGAAAACAAAAACTATTCAGACTCATTTATGAAACCAACGGAAATCTGACAGTTAAAGAATTATCGGAACAATCTAATTGGAACAGCCGTCAAATTAATCGCTATTTTAATCAATATTTTGGTATTTCGTTAAAGGCCTATTGTTCCATTCTTCGTTTCCGTGCTTCATTAGAACATATTGCTAAAGGGAAACTTTTTCCAGAAGAGAATTTTACAGATCAAACACATTTTATTAAAGAAATCAAGAAAATTTCGGGTTCGCTGCCAAAAGAGCTTTTTCAAAACAAAAACGACCGATTTATACTATTATCTGCTCTTTCCTCTAAATAATTTTGCAACATAGATTTTAACTACAAACTATGTTACTACAAAATAAACAGGTTGCCATTGTTGGTGGCGGAATGGGCGGTTTAGTATTAGCCCGTCTTTTACAGTTGCAAAATATAAATGTAAAGGTTTACGAAAGAGACCTCGATTCAAAAGTTCGTATACAAGGTTCGCCTTTAGATTTACATGAAGATTCAGGTTTAATAGCCATGGAAAAGGCAAATTTACTAGATGAGTTTTACAAAAAGATTCGCCCAAATGCTAGTAAAGCTCGAATTGTAAATCAGAGTTTTGAATTGAAATTTGATGAGCATACTATTCAAAAAACGGCTTTTCAAGAAACCTCAAACGCAAACCATGATTCACTTCAGGATATATCAAAACCACGTCCAGAAATAGATCGCTCAGAGCTTCGAGCTATTTTATTGCATTCGCTTTTACCAGAAACTATTGTTTGGGACAGTCATTTCATTTCAATGGAAAAAGAAAATAATGGCTGGAGATTGTTCTTTAAAAATGGAAAAAACATCTATGCCGATTTGGTAATTGGCGCAGATGGAGCAAATTCTAAGATTCGTTCTTATCTAAGCACGCAAAAACCTATTTATTCTGGCATAACGATGATTGAAGGCACAATTTATAATGCCCAAGAAAATGCTCCCAAGCTTTTTGAATTTTCAAAAGGCGGAAAAGTGCTGGCTTTAGGAAATGAACAGACCATTATGTACGGCACAAAAGGAGATGGTTCTTTAATGTTTCTTCTCAGCAGTAAAATTCCTGAAAAATGGATTGCAGAAAATGATTTGGATTTTAAAAACAATCAGAAGATTTTTGATTGGTTTAAAGAGGTTTACAAAGATTGGAGTTCTGATTGGCATGAATTTTTTAAAAGTAAAGAATTGCACTTTATATTTCGTCCACAATATTATTTTCCGCAAAACCAATCTTGGGAAACACAAGAAAACCTGACAATTATTGGCGATTCAGCGCATAGAATGCCTCCTTTTGCAGGAAAAGGCGCTAATCTGGCTATGCTTGATGCTTTTGAATTGGCAGATTGTTTAACGAATAATCTATTTTCTGATAGGAAAACTGCTATTTCTTATTTTGAAAAAAGAATGCTAAAAAGAGCGGCAAAATCCTTGAATGACACTTTAAGCAACGGCGAACAACTGCATTCTAAAAATGCCTTAGAAAGACTACTTTCCATATTTAACCCGTCAGTTTAAACTTAATTACTTTTATATCAAAAACTTACATTTTTTATTTAAATTTACATATACCCAAAAAGCATCATTTAAGAATTATAAGCCAATGTAATTTTCACTAAACAAATTATACAATGAGGCATTTTCTACTTTTACTCTTTTTTACAGCTTTTATTTCTCCTTGTTCCGGTCAAAAAATTACCGATTCGGTTCCGAAAAAAAACAAAAGAAAAGAAAATCGAACTGCGAGTAATGCCTTATCTAAGCTATAATCGGAATCTTGATTTTATGTTTGGCGCAATTCCGATGATGATGTATAAAGTGAATGAAGCCGATACTGTTTCTCCAAAATCATTATCTGGAATGTCGGCCATTTATACCACAAATAAATCGTACGCTTTAGCATTTTTCAATAAATGGTATTTAAATGAAGACAAATGGCGTTTGAAATTTTTCTTTTTTACGGGAAATCAGAATTCACAGTTTTATGTGGATGATATTGACCAGCCCGATTTTTACGATTACGGAACCAAAACAACTGTATTGAGCATTGGAGGCCAGCGTAAAATTGTTGGCAAGTTTTATGGAGGACTTTCTTATACTTATGCCCATTACAATACAGTTTATCAAGATAATATTTCTCCTTCTTCTATTTCTCACAGTAATGCAGTTGTTTTTAACTTATTGTACGATACGAGAGATGCGGTTTACTATCCGACAACTGGTTACAAAATTAGAATGGACTGGTCTACTTATCCGAAATTTTTAGACAACGAATTAGCATCGAATAGAATTTCTTTTCAGGCCAACAAATATTTTCCTAATCGCGAAGGCAAAGATGTTATCGCTGCACGTTTTTATGGAAAATTCGGACTGGGAAATGTTGCATTTGAACAGCAGAGCACTATTGGAGGAACAGACATACGCGGCTATTCTGAAGGAAAATACAGAGGTTCAGGATTAATGGATATTCAAGGAGAATACCGATATAACTTTGGAAAGAAAATGGGATTGGTAGGCTTTTTTGGTATTGCCACCATTTATGGCTCTGATACTCCAAACTTTGACTGGAAAATGTATCCAGGAGGTGGCGTTGGTTACCGATACAATCCTTTCAAAAAATCAAAATTCAATGTCGGTCTGGACGGCGCAGTCGGTAAAGGAGACTGGGGAATTTATTTTAGAATTGGCGAAGCATTTTAATTGAAAACAAAAAGCTCTAAATATTTAATTTAGAGCTTTTTTGCATATAACAATACTTTTATTGTTTCACATTTCTTTTTTTGTTTCATTTTATAATATGAAACATAGAAAAAAAAAATCCACAATCATCTTTCTTTAAATTTGAGTATCCCCAGATTATATTCAAAAACCTTAACTAATTAAGCTCAAAATCAATTTATTAATTTAAGGTGGTTATACATTTTTTTTGCCTCCTCTCTATTCCTGATTGCTTATGGCACAATTTTACTTTCCTTGGAGAATCTGCACTTTATCAAAAAAACTAGCTTTTGTCGCATTTTTAATTTTTCTCTCAATTTTAAAAACAAATGCACAAAACTGTACTGTAAATGCTGGTGTATTGAATGTGACTATTTGTGAAACAGACGCATTAGTTTTAACTGGAAATACTCCTACGCCAATTGTCGGCACAGTTAAATGGACCCAGATTTCGGGTCCTGCAGTAACCATCAATTCTCCAACAAGCCCAAGTACAACCATTTCTGGCTATACAGGTGGCAATACTTATACTTTTAGATATAGTGCAACCTGCAGTGACGGTATTTTATCTTATCAGGATAAAGTGGTCAATGTCAAACCCATAACAAAAGCCAATGCTGGTGCCAATATTGCAAGCTGTCCCAATAATAATGGGACATTAGCCATTATTGCAAATTCTCCTCAAAATACTGGAGAAATTGGATATTGGGAAATTGTGGGCACCAATAATGCAGGAGTTGTAATTAATTTTCCAAATTTAGCCACCTCAACAATCAGTCTGCCAGAAACGAGTTGTGGTGTTACCACACTTCAATGGGTTATTGAGGGACCAGAATATGCTCCTGGTCAACGTTGCAGAACCACTTCTCAACTAACAGTAACCAACTATGGTGGTGTTAAACCTGTTTCAGCAGGTCCAGATCAAACCTTAAGTAATTGCTACACCACTACACAGTCTACTAAATTAAATGCTACTTATGGTGGCTGTGGTATTAACGGGCAAAATGGACAATGGACATTTGTAAGCGGTCCAAATACTCCAACTATAAGTAACCCGAATTCTAATGATACAGGGATTTCAAATCTTGTTGAAGGAACCTATACTTTCAGATGGACTGTTTCAGGCTCTTGCGCTTCGGGAAATGACACCGTTGTAATCAATGTACCGCCTGCAACTCAGGATGTCACACAACTGCCAGGTGGAGACGAAAACATATTCTTTTGTGACAACACGATAAATCAGGTAACCCTTGTTGCACAAACTCCTTTATATGCAGGTGAAACGGTTTCCTGGTCGCAAATTTCTGGAGATACTGGCGCTGTCATTGTCTCACCTACAAATCCTACTACATTGGTAACTAATATATTTCAGGGAGGAGATCCTTATCGTTTCCGTTATACTCTTACAAACACTAATACAGGTTGTATTTCTACCAAAGATTACATTGTACAATATGATGGTCCAACTAGGACTATTTTAGCAAATAACGGAAATGATATAGTCGGAAGCTGTAATGCAACCGTGTTTACGATTCCTCTTACTGTAACCGGGACAGGTACCAACCAATACCGTATAGTAAGTGGCCCTCCACTTTCTCCTTTAGGTCCCTTTCCTACTGCCTTTACAGATGTTGGAAATTCACTTACCTTAACGCTTACCGCACCAGGAGAATATACCGTAGAATTTGTTCGAAAACAGGCTGGAGCATTAATCGTAGAATGTGATTACGGCTTTGATACTTTAGGGATTTTAGTCTCGGGTGATCCTACTCCGTCTAACGCAGGAACAGATGTCAATCTGCCTTGCGGAGATACCAGTACAGTTCTTTCTGGGGTAAGTACAGAGGATGGCTTGCATTTTTGGAGCCAGCTTAGCGGTCCGAATACAGCATTAATCGCAGATAATTTTGCAATTGACACACCTGTCAGCAATCTAATTTCGGGTACTTACGTATTTCAATATATTACAAAAGGCGGTGGTGCCACTTGCGGTTTTTCTGTTGCAACTGTCACAGTTAATGTTTCCAATAGCTCTATAAGTGATGCCGACGCCGGAACAGATCAAGTGATTTGTGCCGGCTCACAAGTGCCACTTACTGCTGCTCAGCCTGAAGCTGGTGAAATTGGAACATGGAGCCAAATTTCAGGACCGGATACAATTACATTTTCTGATGTAAATAATCCTAATGCTGTTGCAACAGGGTTTATGACACCTAATACGCCTTACGAATTGCAATGGTCAGTATCGTATTCGCATCCAGGCCCTTCCTGCGGAGGATCAGTTGCTGATAGTGTAATTATTTTTACTAATAATAATGCTGCACCTACAACATCGGATGCTGGACCAAATGCATGCTACACCTCAGGCACTACAACTTTTAATCTTAGTGGAAATACTCCTGCACCTATTGATTATGGGACATGGACTGTAGAGCCATCAGCCGGGGTGGTTTTTGATAATGTAAATAATCCTAATACGATGGTAACAGTGCCTGGAAATGGAACTTATATTTTTACATGGGCCATTGCTTCAAGACTCAGAAACTGTCTTCCTAGTCAAAGCAGCGTATCTGTAACAATTGCAGAAACTCCGCCTGCCGCTAATGCTGGTCCTGATCAGGAAATTTGCGGCAATACCATAACGATGGTTGCAACGAAAAGTGGAGGAGCAACCGGCACATGGACTAGAATTTCAGGTGTTGGAAATTATACGATAAGCGATATACATGATCCAAATGCAATTTTCATCTTCTCTTATAGCGGCTACTACATTTTCAGGTGGACAGTCGATGCTGGTATCTGCGGACAAGCTTTTGATGATGTAAATTTAACTATCGGACTTCCTCCCAATCAGGCTGCTGCAGGTCCCGATCAAAATATCTGCAACAACAGTACAGTAACAATGGCAGGAAGCTCCTATGACAGCTTTTTTGAGTTAGGCCAATGGTCTGTACTTACAGGATCTCCTAACCAGCCTTTAATCGCAGATCCTTCTGATCCAAATACAGTAATTAATGGCCTTGTGGCTGGTACTTATACATTCAGATGGACTATAACCGCGAAAAGTATTTTTTTATGTCCAGGCAGTTTTGATGATGTAGTGGTTGTAGTTGATCCAGCTGCAAATGCAGGAATTGACCAAATTCTTTGTGATGTTACCAGTGTGCAGCTTGTCGCAAATGAAAACTCAACTGGAACATGGTCACTTACCAGCACAACAGGGAATCCTAACGATGTTATAATCACCCAATCACCATCAAATAGCTATATTGCAAATGCAACTGTTGTCCCTGGAAATGAATATGTCTTTACGTTTACAACCAGTACTACTACATTCCCAAATGGTGCTACATGTACCGGAACTTCAGATTCTGTAAATGTTATTATTTTTAATGGAGCTAGTATTGATCCCGATGCTGGTCCTGACCAAACCATGTGCATTAGCGATGTTAATGGTGTTGCCGAAATGAACGGGAATACTCCTCCACCAGACGTTACGACATTTGAATGGCGATTTGTTTATCAGCCCGCAGGAAGCGTAGCGGTTATCGATACTCCATCAGCACCATTAACGACGGTCTCCAATTTAACTGTTCCTGGACTATATATTCTTGAATGGGTATTTAAGAGCAATGATTGCCGATCTCTATCAGACATTGTCAGAATACAAATGAATGCTCCTCCAAGTACTGCCATTGCTGGTCCAGACGATACAGTTGCTTGCCAGACCACTTATAAAACCGCTGCAGTTCCTCCGACTGTTGGTATAGGAACATGGACATTTTTCTCTCAGCCTCCTGGAGGAAATGCTGTAATTGACAATCCCAACAGCCCTGTTACTACTCTATCTAATATTAATGTTTTGGGTACATACATCTTAACGTGGACAGTTAGCAATGGTCCCTTTACTAATCCTTCGCTATGCCAGCCTACTTCAGATCAAGTAGAAATAACTTTTAATGACGTACCACCATCTGTAGCTCACGCAGGTCCTGATCAAGAATTATGCGATGTTACCAGCGCTACTATGAATGCCATAACGGTACTATCGGGTATAGGAACATGGACACAGGTTTCTGGTCCAAATACTGCAGGCATTGCATCTCCAAATAATGAAAATTCATTGATGTTGGGACTTATCCCTGGTACTTATGAATTTAAATGGACAGTTACAACTGCTAATTTAAATGGATGTTTTTCTGAGGATACTGTTATAATAACAATATATGATAATCCTTCAGTTGCGGAAGCAGGACCAAATCAAGTTATAGCTCAATTTTCTCCTATTAATATGAATGCTGTTACCCCAACATCTGGAACGGGAAACTGGACTCAGATTACAGGGCCAAGTACAATAGGATTTACTGATCCTACTAGTCCAACAACAGCTGTGACTGGAACAATACCAGGCATTTATACACTTCAATGGAATGTAACAAACGGTAATTGCGCGGTTTCATCAGACACAATGACTCTTACCATACTTGCAGTTGCAGATCTTGAATTGACTAAAGGAGTAACTCCAACAACAGGAAGCATTGGCGATGTTGTTACTTTCAATATTAATGTTTTTAATAACAATGCATTGGGCGGATCTGCTACTGCCACCAATGTTGCAATACGCGATCATATCCCGCTGGGCTTTGCGCTTGTTGCTGGATCGGTTACTTCAGGGGGAATATACAATGTCGGTGACAACACAATTACTTGGAGCGGTATAACAATTCCGAGTAGTAGTATCTTAAATTTATCATTTAAAGCTACTATTTTGGGCGGTGGATCTTATATAAATACAGCAGAGGTTGTAGCATCGGATCAATTTGATCCTGACAGTACACCAAACAATCAAAACCCCGCAGAAGATGACCAAGATAGTGCGGAAGTAAAACTTGATATAGCGGATTTATCATTAAAAAAAACAGTTTCGCCGAGTACCGTAAGCATAAACGACAATGTTATTTTTACAATTTCGGTTGCTAATAGTGGTCCAAATAACGCTACAGGAATTACAGTTATAGACAAATTGCCCCCAGGATACACCTATGTAAGTGACAATGGAGGTGGAAAATATAATAATCAAACAGGAATTTGGAATGTCGGAAATTTGAACAACGGGAATTCACTTACCTTACAGATTACTGCCAAAGTAAATGTGGTTACATCAGTGAACGATTACTTTAATACTGCAGAAATAGAAACGGCACATCAATTTGATCCTGATAGTACTCCTGGAAATGGATTGCCAGAGGATGATATGGCCAGTGCCACTGTTTCCTTAAAAGCAGCCGATTTAGAACTTACTAAATCCGTTTCTCCAACTTCAGCTGCTGCAGGCGAACAAGTAAACTTCACCATTAATGTCGTTAACAAAGGCCCAGGAAATGCAACCGGAGTTGCTGTAAAAGATATTATTCCTGTTGGTTACGTACTTATTCCAGGATCAGTATCCTCTGGCGGCACCTATCAGGTGGCTACTGCTACTCTAGAATGGGCAAATCTATATCTTCCAGTTAATTCAAATTTAGATTTGACTTTTAGTGCGCTTGTTAACCCTTTAGGAAGTTATCTCAACATTGCACAAATTACCGCTAGCGATTTACCAGATCCCGACAGTACCCCAAATAATAATGTTGCTTCTGAAGATGATCAGGATGATGCTGAAATTACCTTTATTGGCCCTTCTGCCGACTTGTCTTTAACCAAAAATGTAGTTACGGGCAATACCAGTCCTGTAGTAGGAAGCCAAGTTTCTTTTGAACTGATAATTAGAAATGATGGTCCAAATAATGCAACTGGAGTACAGATAATCGATTTACTGCCTACTGGATATCAATATGTAAATTACAGTTCATCTGCTGGTTTATACAATAGTACCACAGGAATTTGGAGTGTCGGCACTGTTGATGCTGGTGTAGCAGAATCACTTATTTTAGATGCAAAAGTATTGCCTACAGGAGATTACAAAAATATAACTCAGGTTATTGCTAGTGACCTTCCTGATCCTGATAGTACCCCTAATAATGACGATGGAGATCAAAGTGAAGATGATGAGGATAATGTCCTGCTAACTCCTATACCTCCTTCTGCAGATTTATCGTTAACGAAATCAGTAAGCAATACGACACCTCTGGTTGGCTCCACAGTAACTTTTACCATTATTACAACTAATCACGGACCGCAAGATGCTGCTTTAGTTCAGGTAACCGATTTATTGCCATCTGGTTATACGTTTAGCAGTTTTAATGCGACAAGTGGAACATATAACAGCACAACAGGGTTATGGACTTTAGATATATTGAAAAGCAGTGAATCTGAAACTTTACAGATTAATGCAATAGTAAACCCAACAGGAAATTATACCAATATTGCGGAAGTTACCAATAGCGATACTCCAGATCCTAATTCAACTCCAAATAACGGAGTAGCAACAGAAGATGATTATGGAACAGCGACTACTGCTCCTATTCCACAGTCTTCAGATTTATCATTGACTAAAACAGTTAACACTGCCACACCATTAGTAGGCTCGCTTGTTACTTTTGAGGTAGTCGTAACCAATAATGGCCCGCAGGATAATTTTGGCATACAGGTAACAGATGTGCTTCCGTCTGGATATACTTTCAGTGGATTTACCGTTTCAACAGGAACTTATGACACAGTTGCAGGAATATGGACTGTTGGCAATTTGGTGTCAGGTGATGCAGAAACGCTTCAAATTGTGGCGAAAGTAAATCCAAGTGGCGATTATCTTAATAAGGCTGAAATAACAGCTGCGAATCTTCCTGATCCCGATTCCACTCCAAACAACGGAATTACTACAGAAGATGATTACGCAGAAGTGACAACAGCCCCTGTACCGACATCAGCAGATTTGTCACTAACTAAAATAGTAAATAATGCCACTCCGCTTGTGGGGTCGCAGGTAACTTTCAGTATTGAAGTAACTAATTCTGGACCGCAGGAAGCAAATGGAGTCACTGTAACTGATTTATTGCCTTCTGGATATACCTACGTATCCTACAACGCAACAACAGGAAATTACGACCCAGTAACCGGTCTTTGGACAGTTGGAAACATACCTATTTCAGACTCTTACACTTTACAAATAACAGCTGTAGTTAATGCCACAGGAAATTATACCAATACCGCTGAAATTACAGCAAGCAGTCAGCCTGATCCGGATTCAACTCCAAATAACGGAATAACAACAGAAGATGATTATGGAACGGCGAATACTGCTCCTATTCCACAGTCTTCAGATTTATCATTGACTAAAACAGTTAACACTGCCACACCATTAGTAGGTTCACTCGTTACTTTTGAGGTAGTTGTAACCAATAATGGCCCGCAGGATAATTTTGGCATACAGGTAACAGATGTGCTTCCGTCTGGATATACTTTCAGTGGATTTACCGTTTCAACAGGAACTTATGATACAGCTGCAGGAATATGGACTGTTGGCAATTTGGCGTCAGGTGATGCAGAAACGCTTCAAATTGTGGCGAAAGTAAATCCAAGTGGCGATTATCTTAATAAGGCTGAAATAACAGCTGCAAATCTTCCTGATCCCGATTCCACTCCAAACAACGGAATTACTACAGAAGATGATTACGCAGAAGTGACAACAGCTCCAGTACAGACATCGGCAGATTTATCACTAACTAAAACAGTCAATAATGCCAATCCGCTGGTAGGCTCTTTGGTTACTTTTGAAATAGTTGTTACCAATAATGGTCCGCAAGATACATCTGGTGTAACAGTCACAGATTTACTGCCGAGCGGTTGTACTTATTCTAATTTTACAATTTCTACCGGAACATACAATCCAGCAACAGGATTATGGGCAGTTGGTAATTTAATTAGCGGAAAATCAGAAACACTGCAAATTCTGGCATTGGTCAATCCAACAGGAAATTACGTGAATGTAGCGGAAGTTACTGCCAGCAGTCTTCCCGATCCTGATTCTACTCCTAACAACGGAGTTACTACAGAAGACGATTATGCAGTAGCTGTAGTTACTCCTAACGCACAGTCTGCTGATTTATCTTTATCTAAAACCGTAAACAATGCAGCTCCGCTGGTAGGATCTTCAGTTATTTTTGAAATAATTGCAACCAACAATGGCCCTCAAAATACAACTGGAGTTGAAGTAACTGATTTACTGCCTTCTGGATATACTTTTACTAACTACAGCGCTACAAAAGGAACTTACAATGCCTTAACGGGAAAATGGACAATTGGCTCATTTGTTAATGGAGATTCTCAAGTATTGAGAATAACTGCCATTGTAAATCCAACTGGAAATTATGTAAACATTGCCGAAGTTACAGCCAGTAGTCTGCCAGATCCTAATTCAACCCCTGGCAATGGAGTTTCAACTGAAAATGATTACGGAACAGCCACCACTTCTCCTTTAGGGCAAACAGCAGATTTATCTTTAACCAAAACGGTCAGTAATGCGACGCCATTAATCGGAACTCCAGTAACTTTTGAAATAATTATAACCAACCAAGGCCCTCAGAATGCAGCAGGTGTCGAAGTAACAGATTTACTGCCTTCGGGGTATACCTTTAGTAATTTTACAGCAACAAAAGGAACATATACCAACACAGACGGAAAATGGTTTATTGGTTCTTTGGCCAGCGGAGATGCGCAAACATTGCAATTAACAGCTATAGTGAATGCTTCGGGTAATTACTTAAATACAGCTGAAGTAACAGCCAGCAGTCTTCCTGATCCTGATTCAACTCCAAATAACGGAATAGCGACAGAAGATGATTATGCAAGTGCTACCACAACGCCAACTGCACCTATGGCAGATTTATCTCTAACAAAAGCAATAATCGGCGGCAATCTAAGTCCAATATTTGGCGCAACTATTACTTTCGAAATAACCGTAAATAACAGCGGACCACAAAACGCAACTGGTGTTCAGATAAAAGACATGTTGCCAAGCGGTTATGAATATGTGGCATACAGCTCAACAGCCGGACAGTACTTCAACACCACAGGAATCTGGGATTTAGGAAATATACCAAGTGGCGGTTCTGAATCTTTAATTATAGGCGTAAAAGTAAATCCTACAGGAGATTATCATAATATTGCCGAGATTTATGCTTCAAACGAGCTGGATCCTGATTCCACACCAAACAATAATGTCAGCGGTGAGGACGATATCAGTTCTGTACTATTAACTCCTGTTCCAGCTGTAGCCGATCTTTCTATTGAGAAAAAAGTGCTCAATAATAACCTTACCCCTGCTGTGGGATCGCAAATTTCATTCTCTGTTATAGTAACCAACTCAGGTCCAAGCAATGCAACAGGTGTTACCATAAAAGACATACTTCCTTCTGGATATGATTATATTTTTTACAATTCCACTTCGGGAACATATAATCCTTTAACCGGTGAATGGAATCCTGGAATAATACTGCCTGGAAATAGCCATACCCTGGTTATAAATGTTTTTGTAAAAAGTCCGACCGGTGCTGCCAATGAATACTTAAATACAGCTGAAATTATGACTGCAGATCAGCATGATCCCGACAGTACGCCTGGCAACGGAGTCACTACCGAAGATGATTACAGCAGTATTTCGGTTACACCAGTAATTGTAATGGCAGATCTATCCATTAGCAAAACAGCATTAAATCAGGATGCAGTTCAAGATGTTGGCTCGACGGTTATATTTACAGTTACTGTTACCAATGACGGTCCCGCAGATGCAAGCGGTGTGGCAGTTAAAGATTTGCTTCCTTCAGGATTCACTTATTTAACAAGCAGTCCTACCAGCGGTTTATACAACTTTGTTACAGGAGTATGGAATGTCGGAAATATTGTAAGCGGAACTGATCAATCATTGGATATTTACACCCGTGTAAACCCTCCGTCGGGAGCTGCAAATGAATATACAAATACAACCGAGATTATTGCCAGCAATCTTCCTGATCCTGATTCTACTCCAAACAACGGAGTAACCACAGAGGATGATTATGACAGCTTGCAAATTAATGTTGGGGTTGCCGATTTAAGCCTGGAAAAAACAGCTAGCAATAAAAATGCAAATGTAGACGATGTTGTAACCTTCACCCTTCAGCTTAACAATACAGGTCCAAGCACTGCTACTGGAGTTGCTGTTGAAGATTTAATACCGCTCGGATTCAAGAATATTTCGAATATCAATAATGGCGGTATCTTCAGTAAGAATGTTATCAAATGGGCGAATCTAACCGTTCCTGTTGGTGGTATTACATTAACTTATGAGGTCACAGTAGCCAATCCTTTTGGACTTGAAAGCGTTGATTATGTTAATATTGCTCAGGTAACCGCCAGTAATCAATTTGATCCAGACTCGACTCCGAATAACGATAATGGAGATCAGAGTGAGGATGATGAAGATTCTGAATTTATAAACATCCCTTCTACCGATGTGGCCATAAATAAAGAAGTAGATAAAACAGATGTTCCTATGGATACTCAAGTAACATTTACTATCACGGCAGAAAATTTAGGCAATTTAACTGCTACAAATGTAGAAGTTCAAGATGCATTGCCTAAAGGATACTCATTAATAAACTCATCGGTAACTTCAGGAAGTTATGATGCGAAAACAGAAATCTGGAGCATTCCAGTAATTAATAAAGGAACTATCCAAACATTAACACTAACTGTTAAGGTTGTCGATTTTAATGATTATTTGAATAATGCCCATTTGATCAAACTGGATCAGATAGACACCAATTCGGCAAACAATCAAGATAGTGCCACTGTTTCTCCAAACTGTCTGAAAATCTATAATGAATTCTCGCCAAATGACGATGGCCAGAACGATTTCTTCTACATTGATTGTATTGAAAAGTACCCAAATAACCAGCTTGAGATATTTAACCGTTGGGGTAATTTGGTTTATTACCAAAAAGGCTATAAAAACACTTGGGATGGAAAAGAAGAAGGTTCTGCCAAAACACTTCCCGAGGGCACCTATTTCTATATTCTTGATTTAGGAGATGGATCTAAAAAAACCTCTGGATGGGTTTATCTCAAATAAAACTATCCAGAAAAGAAAGTTTAAGAAATAGGATTAACCAAAATAAAATTGGCTATGATTAAAAATATAAAAAAGGTTTTCGCGATAATAACTCTATTCTCGGTATATGGAGCCTTTGCACAGCAAGACCCCCAATACACGCAGTATATGTACAATACACTCACCGTAAATTCGGCTTATGCCGGTTCGCTGGGACATTTAGCCATAACAGGAATTTACAGAACGCAATGGGTTGGTATTGAAGGCGCTCCAGATAATCAAAGTTTTTCTTTGGATACTCCAGTCGGAAAAAATGTAGGCCTTGGAATTTCAATCGTTAACGAAGAAATCGGACCAACAGATGAGCAATATCTAGATGCCAACTTCTCTTATACCATAAAATCTGGAGAGACCCATAAACTTTCTTTTGGAATAAAAGGAGGTGGACGAGTCATCAATATTGACTGGTCTAAAGGAAGCTATAAAGATCCCGATGTACAGTTTCGCGAAAATATTACCAACAAGTTCCTTCCTGTTATCGGTGCAGGATTATATTGGCACGGAGAAAGAGATTATATCGGACTTTCAATTCCAAATTTTATGACCCGTGAACGTTATACTTACGATGATATCAGCGAAGATTTAGTCAATCAGAGAATACACGTCTATCTTATTGGAGGCTATGTATTTGACCTTTCGGCGCATACCAAATTCAAACCTGCCGCTTTGGTAAAATATGTGGCCGGAGCCCCTCTGATTGCCGATATCTCTGCCAATTTTATGTTTAATAATGCACTTACGTTGGGTGTTTCCTATCGTACATCAGATTCTGTGAGCGGTCTTATTGGAATCCAAATCACGCCTATGATTATGGCAGGTTATGCCTATGATTATACGACAACCGCATTGCAGAATTACAACAGCGGAACACATGAAATTATGCTTCGTTTTGAACTGGTTTCACGCAAAAAAGGACTAAAATCACCAAGATTCTTTTAATACGGATAGTCTATGAAAAGAACAATTACTATACTCACATTATTGGTTATACAGCTGATTTATTCGCAAACCAAAAACAAAACGGCTGATGCTCTTTTTGATAAGATGTATTATGTTGAAGCCGCAAAATCGTACGAGCTTTCCATCAACAATGGAGATGCTTCTAAAGAAACGCTTCAGCGACTTGGAGATGCTTATTATTTCAATACAAAAATGTCAAGTGCTTCCAAATGGTACGGAAAACTAATTGCTGAATATCCCAATAACGTTTCTTCCGAATATTTATTTCGTTATGCACAGTCGCTACAAGGGATTCAAAATTATGAACTGGCAAAAAAATGGATGAAAAGCTTCGCCGAAAAACAAAAATCGACCGATGCTAGAGCTAAGAATTTTTCGTTGAAAAATGTGACATTGGAAGACATCGAAAACATAAAACCTTCTTTTATCCTAGAAAACTTGGACATCAATTCTGCTTATTCTGATTTTGGTCCAATGTTTTACAAAGGCGATCTGGTCTACTCCACCACCATCGATTCTTCTTATATAAAAACCGAAAAATACGGCTGGAACGATCAGCCTTATCTGAATATGCAGCTTGGAAAAATCAGCGAAACGCAATCTAACGTTACTTTCAAAGAACGTTTCGGAAAAGAAATTACAACACAGTATCACGAAGCCTGCATTGCCTTTTCTCCCGACGAAAAAACCATTTATTTTACCCGAAATAATTATAACGGGAAATTAAAACGGGACAGCAAAGGCATTAACAACCTGAAGATTTACTCCGCAACAGCTGTAGAAAACAAAGACGGAACCACACAATGGACAGATATTAAAGAACTGCCTTTTAATAGCGATAATTATTCAGTAGGACATCCTTCAGTAAGTAAAGATGGAAAGAAGCTTTATTTCGTGTCCGATATGCCGGGAACCATTGGTTCTACAGATATTTTTGTAGTCGATATTTTAGGCAATAACCAATTCTCTCAACCTAAAAATTTAGGCGAAAAAATAAATACAACTGGACGAGAAATGTTTCCCTACATTACCGATCAGGCACTTTACTTCTCTTCTGATGGTTTCTTAGGTTTGGGAGGTTTAGATGTATTTGAAAGCCGTTTAACTGATGGCATTTTTGATACTCCAGCTAATCTTGGACTCCCATTAAACAGTAATAGGGATGATTTTGGTTATATTGTTAATGAAGCAACTAACAAAGGTTTTGTTTCTTCTAACAGAAAAACAGGCAAAGGCGATGATGATATCTATTCTTTTGAAAGATCGTGCAATCAAGCCATAAGCGGTTATGTTTATGATGCTATTTCGAACAACAGAATCGCTGGTGCAATGGTAACACTTAAAAACGCAAACGGAATAAAAGTAGCTGAAACTGTTTCTCAACTTGACGGAAAATACGATTTTAATAACAATGTAAATTGCAATACACCTTATACTATTGAGGTTACAAAAGAAAATTATAATACCAATAATAAAGCAATTGTTACAGCAAACAGCTCTGGAAAAACAGAAGGTCTTGTAGGTTTAGATCCTGCTTTAATCGTTCGCGAAAATGGTCTTTTAAAAATAAAAATCGGAATTATCTTCTTTGATTTAGATAAATCAGACATACGTTATGATGCTGCTATAGAATTAAATAAAGTAGTTCTCTTAATGTATCAATACAATAACATTGTTATAAAAATTGAATCGCATACCGACTCTCGCGCCAACGATCAATACAACTTAGAATTGTCTGACAGAAGAGCAAAAGCCACAAGGGATTATCTAATTTCCCAAGGTGTTGCCCCCGAAAGAATAGAAAGCGCAATTGGTTATGGAGAAACACAATTAATAAATAACTGCTCTAACGGAGTTCCATGCACAGAAGCACAGCACCAAGTCAATCGTAGAAGCGAATTTATTATAACCAAAATGTAAAAAAAACGCCCTAAGAATCAAATCTTGGGGCGTTTTTCAATTATCGTATTGCTTTATTTCTTATTTCTTTCTTCTTGCTTCTATTTTCTATTTTCTATTTTCCATTTTGCATTTTCTACTGAAGCTTCACACACATCCACTCGCCTTTCATAATCAATTTATCGTCATCAAAAGCTTCACCAGATTGCTTTATGATTTTTTCACTTGTACGGATGTTTTTTACAACAAATTTAACGAGTTTATTGAACTCAACACCTCCAAAAAACTCGACTTTGTCTAAACTAACCAATCCAAAAACGCCATCTGCAATTCCTAAAAGCTTTATACCTGCACCGCCACACTGCGCCATAGCTTCGATCAAAATAGTTCCCGGAACAAAATTAAAATCGGGAAAACTGCCCTGAAGCCAGGCATCTTTATCTGTAAACGTCTTTAAACCAACGATTGTGTCTGTTGTATAAGAAATAATTTCATCTACAAAGAGAAATGGAGCACGATGCGGAATTAAATCTTCTATTTTTTTAGTCATGTCTGTAATTTTTAACAATGTACGAATCTGAACTGAAATAGACAATAATTAAATTGCATCTGTGTTAAAAGCGGGTTAAAATGTTAAAAAAAGGCTGGCTCAATTTGAGACAGCCCACGTTACCAACCCTAAAATCATAAGTTTTATTCTTTCAATAAAATAAAACTTTTAGCATCTGCTTTGATTTTATTTCCTTCAAAATCAATATCGATTATTCCTGTTTTTCTTGGAGACACACCGCTATTGCTAAAATGCGTGTGCAGCACATACTTCATTTTTCCGTTTTTATCATAGAAAACATCACCATGACCTACTCCGTTTATTCCAACATCTTTTCGGCTGATTATCGGACTTTCAGTTGCTTTTTCCCAAGGTCCCAGCGGACTCTTGGCCGTTGCATAACCTACTGCATAATCAAGATTTCTAAAATCGTTTGCAGAGTAAATCATATAATACAAACCATTATGTTTCAAGACTGTTGGCCCTTCTGTAACCGGCCAAGAAACATTCTGAGTATTTTCCCACGGAAGAACGCCAGAAATACATTCCTTCAGCGTCTCTTCTTTAATTCCAGACCAATCATCTTTCAGTTCCGCTACAAAAATACGGTTCCCATTGGTCAAACGCACGTGATAAAGGTACTTTTTGCCGTCCTGATCAACAAAAAAGAAAGGATCGATCTGATTCCCCGAATTAAACATTGGAGCCTTAGAATCGTTTTTAAATGGCCCAAGCGGACTATCACTGCTTGCAATGGCAATATTCTCATCGGCGGTGTAAATCATATGAAATTTATTGTTGTATTTGAAAACCTGCGGTGCCCAAAACCCTTTCGTTCCGTATGCGTCTCCTTTTTTAAATGCTAAACCATTTTGTGCTCCAGATGGACCATTCCATTTTTTTAAATCGGAAGAAGTGTACACCTGAAAACCCTCTCCATTCGGAAAATCTCCAGTTGTGGTTCCATACAACTAAACCACTCTGCACTGAAAGTGCAGAGGTTTGTTTTACGAGGGACTGAAAGTCCCTCTTCTTATTTCATTCAAGAATGAAATTTGAATTATCATCTCCATCCTTTCTTCTGTGATGCTCTAA